>ERZ779740.1-NODE-1-length-512784-cov-14.3401_pt1 | contig 512784 bp, 350 predicted proteins | sample MGYA00511099_ERZ779740 | MGnify/ENA primary metagenome ERZ779740 (study PRJEB29588, sample SAMEA2161216) | human gut metagenome | biome: human gut; feature: human-associated habitat; material: faeces | place: Denmark | collected 2008/2010 ...
GTGAAGCGACGAAATCCGTCTCACGGGACGGGATGACCTCGCCCCGTGGGATGATTAAAATCCTTCCACGAGACGAAAAGAACGGTCTCGTGAGGTAAAAAACAGACTTGAATAGACTTTTATTTTTCAGACAGAAAAACAAAAGGGCAAAAGGGAAAATAAAAAACTATCCCGTCCAATACACTACAATGAGAGATTTTCATTACCCTACACCGCAAATATTGCGTGATCCGTTTAAGGTTCCCCCAACGCTTCCACAATGAGCCGCACTTGCTTCGTAGCCCTTTTCTTTACAAGAAAAATAGCTAACTAACTCACATTATAATAATGGCGAGAATATAAAGTGTATAATGTAGTAATTAATACAAAATTGACTTCTGTAGAATTCACTCTCTTTTTGTAGGGAGTGTAAGCTAGAATAGTGTGTGAAGGGGGGTGATTATACGAAGTTGCATATTTTGCTGGTTTAAACTTGTATTTAATGATTATTTTCTTCTCTTTCATATATTAAATGGTTTGGATTAATTTCTTTTGAAAGTTGCGAATATTGAAACATAAAAAATAAAAATGTTCGTATTGCGAAAATGAACATCCTGAATTGCTCTTTTTTCTTATTTCAGTCGTTTTCATCTTCTACAATGGCATAATTGGTTGTATGTCCCTCTTTTTAGTGCCTATAACAGAACTTGATACGATTTCCAGTCTTCTTAATTTCAGCGATATTTGCATCTGAGATTTTATGCTTTTTTCGGCATGTTGTCTTATGCTGAAAAGGGCATGGAATAAGGGAATGACTTATAAAAATAAAAACTAGAAATAAATGAAGAAAATACTAGTATGCATACTATTCATATTGGGTTTGTTACCGGTCGAAAGTAAAGCTCAAACACTTGCAGTGAAAAGCAATTTGCTTTACGATGCCACTACTACTATGAGTCTTGGTTTGGAGGTGGCTTTGTCACGTAAGTGGACATTGGATATTCCGGTCAATTATAATCCGTGGAAGTTTGATGATACTCGCTTGAAGCACTGGGGTATACAGCCGGAGCTTCGTTATTGGTTTTGCGAAAGTTTCAACCGTACGTTTATTGGGTTACATGCTCATTATGCTGATTTCAATGTAGGCGGATGGCCCGACTGGCCGTTAATCAGTGATAATATGCAGAATATGCGCTACCAAGGACGCCTTTATGGAGGAGGCTTTTCCATAGGACATTCATGGATATTGAAAAAACGTTGGAGTATCGAGGCTTCTGTAGGGCTGGGATATGCGCGTATTTTATATGATAAATATCCTTGCACAACGTGCGGTACCAAACAGAAAGATGCCAGTAAGAATTACCTGGGACCTACAAAAGCGAGCGTATCACTTATTTACTTAATTAAATAGATTGAGAATGATGAAAAGAAATATGCAATTCATTGCACTGGCACTGACCTTTTTATTTTTGAATGTGAATGGGGTATTGGCTCAGGATCGTTCATACGATGGTACTATCCGTATAAAGCCTGTGCGATTGGAACAACTGGGTGAATTTATTCATGTGGATCTGGATGTCGTTCTGGAGGATGTGAAAGTGAAATCTGCGCGTGGGGTGGACCTTATTCCGCAACTGGTTTCGTCTACCACTACTTATGATCTTCCCGGAGTATCTATTAAAGGACGCAATGAGTACCTGGTTTATGAACGCAGACTGGCAGTGATGAGCCGGAAAGAGAAGAATAGCCATAAACTCCCTTATCGGGTAGAGAAAAATACAAAGAAGCAAAGTGGTGTCATTCAATACAGATATGTGTTGCCTTATGAAGCATGGATGGCAGATGCCCGGCTGAATGTGCAACGTGATGAATGTGGTTGCGGTGAAAGTACTCTGATGAATGTGGAGCATACTTTTGATAAGGTTACACTTGAACGAATGTTGGTACCTTACGTGGTAACTCCTTATCTGTCGTATGTGGAACCGATGGTGGAGGAGATAAAGAGCCGCGATGTGCAGGCCGAAGCTTTTCTGGACTTTGAGGTGAATAAGGTGGATATTCGCCCTGAGTATATGAACAATCCCAAGGAGTTGGCTAAGATACGTGCGATGATTGATGATCTGAAATCTGATGCGAATGTCACAGTGAATCGTCTGGATATTATCGGTTATGCTTCTCCTGAAGGAACGTTGGAGGTGAATAAACGCTTGTCTGAGGGCCGTGCTATGGCATTGCGCAACTATCTGGCTACGCAATATGATTTCCCGAAGAACCAGTATCATATCCAGTTTGGAGGTGAAAACTGGGACGGATTGGTAAAGGCACTTGCTACCGTAGAAATGGATTATAAGGCGGAAGTGATGGAAATCATTACGAATATTCCGATTGAGAAAGGAAGGGAAACAAAGCTGATGCAACTTCGTGGTGGTGCACCTTATCGGTTTATGTTGAAGCATATCTTCCCGGGACTTCGTGTAGCGATCTGTAAGGTAAGCTATGATATTAAGAATTTTAATCTGGAAGAGGCGAAGGAAGTTATAAAGAAACGTCCACAGAACCTGAGTCTGAATGAAATGTTCATGGTGGCTAATACCTACCCGAAAGGTTCACAGGAGTTTATCGATATTTTTGAAACAGCTGTCCGCATTTATCCGGAAAGTGAAATCGCCAATATGAATGCGGCTACGGCAGCACTTTCACGCAATGATTTGGTTTCTGCGGCACGCTATCTGGAAAGAGTGAAATCGGAAGAGTTTCTGCCGGAGTATAACAATGCAATGGGAGTATTACTATTAATGAAGGAGGAATATGAATTGTCAGAGAAACATTTAAAGATTGCCAAAGAGGCTGGACTGGATGCTGCAGGAGGCAATCTGGAGGAATTAGCTAAAAAGAAGGCTAATGCTATTGAGATAGAGAAAAAGAATAAAAATAAATAAGTAATGATTGGGAACCGGAAAAGGAACCTGTAAAAGTGAATAATTATATTAATTAATTTCTAATAAGTTTTGTATTATGCTAAAGATTAAATCAATTTTAGTGTCGTTGCTGGCTATTGCGGTATTGGCGGGTTGTTCAAATGAACTCGACGATAATACTGATGGCGAAGTGACAAAAGGCTATGATGTGGCCTATGTATCAATCAGTCTGACTAATCCAAAAAGTCCGGGAACACGTGCTTCTACGGAGCAGAAGCCTGAGCCGGAAGAGAGTCTGATTAATGAGCTTTATGTGATAACGTTTGATGCAACAAAGGATGTAGTTAAGGATGAAGGCACAACTAAGTATGCCACTGTATTGGGAACAGGCGAGTTTGGAACAAACTCTGGAGTTACTACTCCGAATACTCCGGTTAAGGTAAGTACGGATACTAAGTATTTGCTTGTCATTGCTAATCCGGGTACTACACTAAAGAACCGTTTGGATAACATTGCAGCCGGTGCAACGTTTAACGATATCAACGCTCTGGTTACTGTAGGTACGCAGTCAGGTAAGGCTAATAATGCTTATTTTGTGGAAGAGGTTGTACATACCAATGGTTGTGCTATGATTAATGCCGGTTTCTATGATGATAGTGACGGAGATCCTATTAACCATGCATGGAAAGCAGACTGCCTGCTTGATGTGGCAGCCAACATCTTTAAAGCCAGTGATTATAAAACCGAAGCAGAAGCTCTGAATGCAGCTAAAAGTAAGCCAGCTAAACTTGAGATAGAACGTCTTGCATCTAAACTGGAGGTGATGGTCAATGTGTCGGAAGTTGGACCTTTTGAAGAGCTTACGAATGCTTCCCTTGGCCAATTTGAGTTTGGAAATTGGACTATTGATTATTACAACTCTTTGTTGTTTCCTTTTGCACAGAAGACAAAGACAAGATCATCTCATGATACTGGGTTCTACAAGAGTAACTTCTACACAGTTGACCCGAACTTTAAGAAAGACAGTGGAAGTGAATACTTGACAGGTATTATAAAGAATGAGCTTGATGCCAATCGTGAACCTAAAGTAGACTGGGTTGAAAAAAGTGCGTCTGTGGGCGATAAATATAGATATTGTATTGAAAATACAATGGATGCAGGGTATCAGAAGTTTGGTGCAGCTACACGTTTGGTGATTAAAGGTCAATATGCACCTTGGAAGAATGATGCAGATTTTACTTTAGGTAATGACTGGTATCGCCTCTCTAATGGAGCTAATTCTATAAACTTTAAGAGCTTTCAAAAATTGTTAGATGCGTATACACCTGCTGAAGCTAAGGCTGAAGATCAGAGAACTGCCTTGGAGAAGCTCTTGGTAAATGCGTGTGAGAAATTCTATACGCAGGTGAGAACAGCACTTGGTGGTAGTGATCCGGGTAGCTTTGCAGCTCTTACTCAAGATATCCTTGACAATATCAGTGCAAATGGCGGTGAATTGACAAAAGAAGATGGTTGTATCTATTGGTATCAGAAAAGTCTAAACTATTACTATTATGAGATTCGCCATGATAACGCAGCTATTGATCACATGGAATATGGTAAATATGGTGTTGTGCGTAATAACTATTATACACTTACACTGACAAAGGTAAATGGAAATGGCACACCATGGTATCCTGGTGGTGGTCCTGAGGATCCAGATGAAGAAGAAGATATTGACAAGTTAGGTGCTTATCTTCACTTCGAGATTAAAGTTGCTCCATGGGTATACTGGACTACTAATTTTGAAATTTAATATACTTTTTACATAAAGAAGAACAGGGCAGTGCAAACTGCCTGCCCTGTATTTTTTACATGATGTACGGCATTGATTGCCGATGAAGAATAATAAGCCGGTGACAGGCTTCTCAAAAACAGCACGGAAATGCTTTGGCGCACTTGGAATGTATGAAATATAAAATAGCGCCCCCTAAAATGGAAATAACAGGAGGTCTTTAAGCATGATCTCCGACAATATAACCGGTAACTTAACACGTTGCCCCCTAAAAGAAAAAGATATGTTTGAAAAAATAAAATCGCTATTCCTTATCATCACCTCGGTGTTATTCATCGCATCATGCGACAGTATACGCGAGGATCTGCCTCGATGTGAAATTTGGTTGGAATTCACATTCGACTATAATATGGAATATACGGATGCATTCAATCCGCAGGTTAGATCGGTGGATATATTTGTGTTCGATAGCGATGACAAACTGCTCTTTTCAAAAAGAGCTGAGGCTTCCGCGCTGATTGGTGGAAATCGGATGCCTTTGGCCGATAATCTTGAGTTTGGAAGTTACAAGGTATTGACTGTGGGAAGTTTATCCGATAGTTTCCGTATTTTGGATGATGTGGGGCGTGAACTGGTTCCGGGAAAGACTACCTTACAACAAGTAACAGTAGCTTTGAAGCGGGAAGCAGATATCGTAGACTTCGAGTTCCCACACCTTTATTTCGGAGAAGTTGTGAAGGTGGATCATCTGCCGTCCAACACTAGTCATCAGGTTTATCAAGTGAATCTGATACGCAACACTAATCGGTTTAATATTGTGTTGATGAAGTATGGTGAGAATGAAATAACAGGAAACTATACTTTTGAAATTCAAACGCCGGAAAGTGCTGTCTATTCTTGGGAGAATGAGCCCACAGACAGAAGTTCGATTGCCTATGTGCCTCACTATACAGGTCAAGGTGAGACTTCTAATGTAGTTGTATCTACGCGCCTGAATACGATGCGTCTCCTCAACAGAGATGGATGGGATTACCGGTTCCTCATAAGAAATGCGGATACCGGAGCTGAAGTATGGAGCCATGATTTGATGGCATTATTGAGTATTGCTCGTCCGGTTTCCCGGCACGATGGAACGGAACTTCCTTTTCAGGAATACCTCGATCGCCAGAGTGAATGGAACCTGATATTCTCTGTTACCGAGAAGCCCGGAGGCGGAGAATTTATCCAAATTGGCCTTGTGGTGGGCACCTGGATATATTGGCTTCATGATATCGAAGTGTAAGAATGAGGAATAAACTATTACATATTATATATCTGACATTCATATCTTTTTTGTTCTCCTGCAGTAATGCGGACGATGAACTGCTTCCCCTTACCCGCGCACAGCTTAGCATCGAATTGAAGAACAATCTGGATGTGGATCGACAGGAGGAGATTAAAACGATACGGTTTATCGTATTCAACAAGGTGTCTGGTGGCACGAAGTTGGATGTGAATGAACATATCATTTTATCTACTCCGGGGGTGGCTACTGATATTACTGCACAAGTACTCAAAGTGGCTCCCGACAATGATATTATGGTAATAGTTATTGTAAATGAACCGCATGGTCTTACAAGTGAACTTAATGGAATCACCACCTTGGCAGCATTACAAAATGTAGATTACAATATTGCCAGTATACTGAATAGTGACGGAGAGATTGTTTCGTCAACCGGCATGCCCATGACGGGGGTAATCCGGGGAATATCTGTAGTCCCGGAAGAAACTAAGACTGTAGAAATGGTTGTTGAACGTGCTGTGGCTCGGGTCGATATATTTCTTGAGGCTACAGACGGTGGAGCGGTGACTGGATATACAGCTGGAAGTACCAGTGTTACCTTACATAACCTCACTCATAATAGTTATTTGGTGATGGGCAACGAGGATAACGGTACGAGGGATAATGTTGATTCTTCTAAAAACTACGGAAAAGTGATGGAAAATGTATCAGCGGATGATTTGCTTGCAAAGACCTGGACGGCGGCGGCAACGAAAACCTGGTCATATTCATTGGCTACAGGAGCCGAGAACCGGAAATTACTTTGCTCGTTTTATACTGCTGAACGTATATTTAAATCGGATTATTCCGACAGATTGGCTGTCAGCATGACCGATGTTCTGAAAGGGCCGCCAGACGTTACCGGAATAAGTGGGAAGGTGATAGAAACAATAACAAAAGTCGATGATGGAGGCATGCCGGTAGCAGAACCCTTTACGGAAATCCGTAGGAATAATGTGTATCAGATAACAGCCCGGGTAGGTAAAGTCGGTATCCGGATACTGGCAATAACGGTAGAAGATTGGGGTGCGCGAAAGGATATTGATCTGGATATGGATTTGTGATGCCTTCTATCACATGAAGTTTTAATTAGGGAAAAGAAATAAGATGATAAAGTTTAGAAATAGTATCAGGATGATTGCAATGGCGGTTTTAATTCCGGCTATCTTCTTCTCATGCATTGGCGAGGAGATGATGACATGTGGGAAGCAGATTGTTGTGCAACGTATCGGGGAGGGTGGAACCGGTACCCGTGGTACGGTTATTTCTTCAAATACTGACCTGAAAGGAGAAGCATTTGGTTTCTTTGCTTCCCTGACGCCCAGTTCATCTGCTTCGCAGGCATACTTCAATGCAAGTGCCATAGTGAATACCGATCTGACGGCAACGATATCGCCGGAACAATACTGGCCGGGTATGCTGGGAGCGAGCATGAAATTCTTCTCGTGGTATCCGTATAATGGTACAAATGCACCAACAACTACTTTCTCTAATCCTGAACAAATGGTGCTGGACTATACGGTAGATGCATCTGCGAGTGCTCATGTTGATGTACTGGCAGCCATATCGACACCGGTATGGGGCCAGGATGTGAGTATACATTTTTATCATACACTGACCAAAGTGACTTTTACGTTTAAAAAGAAAGCCCCGGTACCCGATGAGGTGATAATCGAAAAAATAGAGTTCCGTGATGTTGGGAAGAGTGGTAAGCTTACCGTGACTGACATTCCGGCTGCCACTACGGAAAATGCTAAACCTGCCTTTGTGTGGAGCGGTGTCACCACCGGGAATATTGCTTCTGTGCTCAGCAATAACAACACGGTAACCGAAGATGCTACCCTGATGGGGGACACCTTTCTCATGTTGCCGTCTGATTTATCATCTGCTACGGCTAAAATTGTTGTTACGACTAACTTTGGGGAGCGGGAGTTTCTATTTAAAGATATTGTTAATACTAATCCGCATTCGTGGGAATCAGGTGAATATATCAATTACAATATTACGATATCAAACGAGAACTATCAGATCTCTGCCACTCCTCTTGCATGGACAGATAGACCGGTGAATGTGATTTTTGACGGACAGTACTATCTCAAGCTGTCACAGACTAAAGTGTTGACGGCGGCAAACGCTGTAACGGTGGATATAGAAGCTAAAACGAATTATGATGCGAATCCGAATACGGGGTATCCGGTCGGGGCAATACTGGATAAAAATGGAATGGATTCGTGGGCGACGGTCACAATGACTCAAACATCTTCTTCTGGTGGCGTATATACCTATAATGTTAATGTTGTGATGCCTAAATTTGAAGCAGCAGATGGAGTCGAACGCGAGACGAGGTTCTATATTGACGCAGGTAACTTGCATCATCGGATACTTCTGCATCAGTGGGGTGGAGATGGGGTATGGATGACTGAGGAAGTGCACCTGGACAGTAATGATGCCGGAACTGGAATTATGCAGCGCCGTAAGCTCGTTTTTACTTCTGGTAGTCCGGGAACGTGGGAGTGGAAGATTGACGGGGTAAAGGATAATGATAAAATTTTACTCAATAGTGAAACGATGGTCGGCGCAAGTGGTGTGAGTGGTGAAGCGGTATATTTTTATTTTACGGCTAATGCAATATCCGGTAAGACGGCTACGCTTACATTGGTTAATACGAATGGGGATAATCCACCCAAAACTGTAATATTAACTGTGCCATAGTGGTGGATAACATATTGTTTAAGAAAGGAAATGAATACATGAAATATAGGATTTCAAGATTTAAAAAGAACTATCTCTTGTTGATACTAATGGCAGCTATATGGCTGGCAGGATGTGTGCAGGAGGAGTTTAGTATAGCACCACCTCCAACGACGGAGAACGGCATCCGGTTTACCCTGACAGTTCCCGATGTAGGTATCCCGTCCGTATCTTCGCGTACAATGTCTGGAGTAGGGGCTGCAAAGAAGGAAGATGAGGTGAAAACCGTAGATATTCTTGTTTTCGATACGTCGAAATCGCCGTCGGTATTTCTGGAATGGGTAGAGGGGACAGGGGTCACACAGGATTTAGCCAATAATATTTCCACAGTGGATTTCTCTGCCATACTTTCTCCTACAGTTTCATCGGCTTGCATTGCGATTGTGGCTAACAAACAGCTTGGTAGTATTGTGTCGGGTTTTGTGAAGGGGACGACTAGCAAAGCAGAGGTATTGAAGGCGATAACTCATACTTCAACCGGTGAATGGCCGGCTGATGGATTAACTCCTGATGGTTATGCACCGATTCCTATGTATGGGGAGAAAGAAGTGACGAAACTTGGTCCTTCAATGGAGCCAATAACCGGTATCAGTATGACGCGCATGCTGGCGCGTATCGACATTCGTAATTCAGCGTCCAACTTTACGGTGGAGGAGGTGTATCTGGCTAATTACAATACGACCGGATATGTTGCTCCGGCTTGGGATGCAAACGGGCAAATTATTGTTTCTGCAGCCGATGATGCTCTGAATATTCCGGCAAACAGTGGTAAGCAGACGCAAGAGTCTCTTATATTAAGCTATTCTGTGGATGGCAATACGCCATACGATGGGGAGATTTATACGTTTGAGGCTCCTGCGGCGGTAGATGCCGGCAGTGCATCGCAAGATGGTGCTGCCAGTCGTAAGGAGGCTGTTTGCCTGATAGTGAAGGGAAATATTGATAATGGCGAATCTACCTTTTACCGGGTGGATTTCACCAAGACTGGAGAGGTAGGTGAACAGGTAGAGTATTTACCTTTGAAGCGGAACTATAAATATATTGTAAGTATTACAAAGGCTTTGGGTGCCGGTTATGAAAGTATTGGCGATGCGTTGAATTCTTATACGGTCATGTCTAACTTGAAAATCCGATTAATACACTATAATAGAGACAAGGTGAAGGATGTAGTCTACAATGGGCAGTATATGCTCGGAGTGGGCGAGTCGGAGGTGGGTGTAACCCAATACCAGAATAACAGTTATGCTATAGATATTTTCACTGATAGTCCCGATGGCTGGAAGGCTTCCATTACAGAGGGGAGTGACTGGCTTGGTTTTAGTGACGGAGCAGCAACGGCATCGGGTATAGCGAATGATGACACGCAGCTTATGCTACGGATTCCTTATTTTAATAATGGAACTATCGGAATCACTCGTACTGCGACTGTTACACTGACAGCAGGACGATTGACTCATGAGATTAAAGTAATACAGGAAGTAATAGACCCGGGGATTATTAAATTTGTGGATGCATACGGAAATGTATTGGAAAACGGCCTCTTCTTCCCGATTAGAAATCCTGACGGCGATGATCTTCCCATTGAACCGCAGACAGTGTATGTGATGTTTTCTATGGATAAAATAAATGTCTATCTTCAGGAGACTGTTAATGAAGGGACTGTTCAGTACGCTGCCGGTGGCCTGATTCCGGAATTGGAAAGAGATAACTCTAAAACATTCAGAGACAGGGTACAAGCATTTACGGTACAACTGAATCCGAGAAGAGTGGGAGATGGTAGTACTGTAAATGGCACTGGTTGGTGGTGGCGTCAAGATTACATGAAATTCAATCTGTTCGATAAGGAAGGGTACTTTACTCAGGTACAGTTTCCCATCAACCAGGGAGAATTGGAATTTTCAATCAGATTTTATCCTACTACTACCAATAGCCGTACCTATAAGATGTATTTGGGGGCGGAACAGTATGTGCAATTGTTTGTCAATAACAATTGGGAAATAATGGAGATAGAAGAACTTGATATCGTTGGTGATGATGGAACCGGGTTGATCCGTCCTGATGCGGATAATGATATAATCGTAGGTACAAAAAATGCAGACGCCAAGATGTATCAACAATCCGTTGTTAGTGCAAATGATGATGGTAAAGGAAATGATATAGTAAACCGGGGATATGACTTCAGATTAAAACTTCATCCCGGCAAATGGAAAGAAGGGAAGAGTGGAACAATAAGAATTACGTTCAGAAACGTGATGCATACTGTCAGTGATTCATATTATCCGTTCTACCGTACGATTGACTTGCAAATGGTGTCTGAGGTTAAGTCTTACACCAGTGTTGGGCAACCTCTTTTTTACCTTTATCCGCTTCGGTTCGATAATAGAAAATACTATACGGAAGATGCCAGTAGGGGACGTCAGGCAAACGCTACCGATGCAGAAACAATATGCAAGAATATAGGTGATGGCTGGCGTTTGCCTACTGCCAGTGAATTGCTGATGTCGTATGTCTATGAGAATGCATTGGGAGGTAATGCATTGGATGGCAGTTATTATAACAGCCAGAATATATATGGTTGGTATCATAACTGGACTGGTAACTATTGGTCTTCATCCTACTATACAGCTGCAGGTTCGGCTACAAGATTCTCGTTAGAACTTTCGACAGGCTTTCCGTATTCTGAGTCTGTCAGTGACAATAAATATTTCCGTTGTGTAAGAGATAATAGCAAGAGTGGAACGAAGTATCCTTATCTTATCAAATCTACTGAAGGAGTTACTGTTGTTTCCCGCGATGCTAATGGAGGTGCGGATTCTTCGGTATTGCTCAGTTCTGGTGAAAGTCCTGCTACGACGAATAAGGTTGCCCCGAAATTTCAAATAGAAAATACCAGTAGTACTGGTAAGACTTGGGAGCAAGCAAGGGATATATGTGCGGGTAAAGGAAATAACTGGCGTTTGCCCACCCAGCGTGAGATGTATTTGGCTCTCAGTTTAGGAGCTTCGGTTTTAAGTAATAATAATCAGGGATTTGGTAGTTCAACTACCTGGACTGGAAATGGTTTTCAAGAAATTAGCGGTGTACACTGGACTTTAACTGATCGTGATGGTAATTATTGGTTAGTTGGAGAAAATAGTGCTGTATTTGGTGCATGGCCCCAAGGTGGTGCGGCAACCTGGGCACGTTACCGTTGTGTGAGAACAGTGGAGTAGGGTTTTGAATGAGTGTCTTATAAAAAGAACTGTATCAGAATGGTTTCAACGCCATTCTGATACAGTTCTTTTTATAGCATATCAATAATGTTTCTCTGTTTCTCCAGAAACGCTATTCGTTGCGCTTCTCCGCTGCCCGAAATCAGAGTAGAGTGCCTTTTCAAAGATTGTATCCAGTTTTTCTGCATCTGGCAAATCTGTGGGCTTTGTGAATCCATGGAGTTGATAGAGTATACTCTGAATAGGCTAATCTGAAAATCTTTTCTGCCAAGATAACTATATGTTGCTTCAAAGTCAATGTTTGACAGGTAGATATATAACTCATGCCCTTCACTGAATTCTCCTTTGATCGATAAATTCTCCAGGTCGGTTAGCAAGTGCTGTAACTCATTCTTGAGACACAAAACATCTGATGTGGATATTAAGTTTAATCCGGCAAAGTATTTTATCTCTTTCACGAAAGATTGGAAGATATTACTATCCCATATAAAATAGGCCTTTCCTACTTTCCTGATATTTTCACTCAACTTTTTATGGGCAGTGACTATCTTCTCAGGTACCTGCATGTCGCTCAGGGAATTAGGGGTCTTCATTTTCCCATTCTGATATATCCATCGGCTTATCCGGAACTTGGAAAGATATTCATAGGATGAATAAAGAGTGAAAGGTATGGTACCGGTGGCGGAATATAGCTCACTGTTCTGATCTTCGTTTACAAGATGGAATATCCGTAGGTAGCGTTCCACGATTTCATGATAGCTTTCTATCAGGCTGGGTGAATGCAGTAAATTCAAGTCAAAAGTGACCCGATTGGATAGATGATTCCCTATAATCTGGTCAATGGAAATGCCCAGATTATGAGAAATGATGGCTATTTCATCAAAGGTGAATGCGACTTCTCCACGCAATCTGCGATAGACTGCTTCCTTTCCCATGTATAATGTATCTGTCAGATAATTGGCTAGATTATGACCTTTGGGAATTCTCTCTTTCATCTTGTTAATCAGCTCTTTTACAATGTAATTCTTTGTCATAGCCTTCTACTTTTTTGTTAATAATCAAATGTCATAGGACGTTTTTGTGACATATGCAAATATAGAGCTTGTAACTGGAACTTTAGTGTATTATATCATGTGTGGAAAATAGGATTATTTTCTATTTGAAAAGAATGAAATAAGAAATAGTTGAACTGTGAAAAAAAAGAGATAGGATACCTATCTCTTTTCGAAAATGGATAAATATAATTAGGTTTATTTCAGTAATCGGAATAGTATGTTACAATATACTTACGATTTCTCGTTGTTGTTTGAAAAACTGAATACGCTGCATTTCACCGCTTTCGGATATCAGAGTCGAGAACTTTTTCAATGATTGAATCCATTCCTTCAATCCACGGAACATCTCTTGATCTTGTGTGGTAATGGAGTTAATGGAATAAATGCGGATCAGGCTAAGTTGCGTGGAACTTGTGCCCAAGTAACTATAGGTTGCTTCAAAATTAATATTCGAAATATAAATCTTGACGTCATTGCCTGCTTTGCTTTTCCCACGTGCAGAGAGCTCTTCCATTTCATCTATTAATAAGAATAGTTCTTCTTTAAGCGTATCCTTATCTTCATCGGTAATAAGATGGATACTGCAAAAATACTGGATGTCATTAACGAGGTGGCTGAATATCATGTTATCCCAGATATAGTCTACAGAATGAATATGAGATACCAAGTCACTGTATTCCTTTTGCTTCTCCACCATTTTTTGCGGAATTTCCATTTCCTCGAAATGTTTGCATTTGATATTTTCATTTTGGTACATCCATTTGAATAATCGGAATTTGGAGAGCATATTATACTTTAGTGAAAGGGTTTGGGGGATAATGTTGGATGAAGTTCCTATTTCCGAGTTTTCGTCTTCTTTCACTGAATGAAACAGGTCTACCTGTTTTTCCAAAATAGAGTAGTAGGCTTCGAAAGGTTTGTCGCTGCTTACTATATTCATATCGAATACGGCATTATCGCGGAAACTTACGCCTATCATCTTATCCAGTGATATACCCAGTTTCCTGGATATAACAGCAGCTTCGGCCAGTGTGAAAGGTACTTCACCTCTGAGCCGGCGGTATATAGCTTCTTTGCCTATATAAAGAATGTCCATTAAAGCATTGGCAAGGTTGTCTTTGGCTGGGAGTTTCTCTTTGACGGCATTAACTAGTCCTGTGTTTAACTCGTTTGTTATCATAATCAGTGTGAGTTGGAGGTTTGTCTATTATCTATTTAACACTTTTGGCGGGCTACTTGTTTCGATAATCGTAACATTTCTTTTTTGAGGTACCCTATTTCCGAAAAAAGAGTTTGGGTGAATAGGGAGCATCATACATAGAAAGTCTGGAAGCTTGATCTTTCTTTTTCTTGCCACAAAAGTATATGCATTCTGGTGTAATTTTGTGGTGTAGTCTAAGAGACTGATATTACTAATTAAAAAGGAATAGAATGGTGAGGAAAGATAGAAAAAAAATAGGGACTGAGTTGCATCATAATAAGCAGGAAAGAAATGAGTATCCGGTAATCCTCGGAAAGAATGTTCCTGTTATTAAGGAGATATACGACCCGTTGACAGGTTTGCGTGACGGTACTATTACTCCTAATGCTCCGGTAGTCATTACAGGTGAGAACCTGTGTCTGTCTTCACTTGGAACCATTTACCTGGGGCTTTCTCCCGTCTCCGATAAGGGCACATTGATACATGTTAAAAGAGTGTTTAAGTATACTGACACAGAGGTGTTGGTAATCCTGCCCACATTGGAGCCGGGAGAATATTCTCCGGTAATGATGATTCACGCAGGCGGAAAGGTTGATTTTACCTATACCCTGCCAACCAGATTGAAGGTGCTTGATGAGAGATATGTAAGTCTCCTTGCCAGAAGGAGCTGTAGTGATTTGATATAAGCTCTCTATTTGATTTAAGTTCTCTATGAAATGAGCGAAGGGTATGCCGGAGATTGTGCTTTTCTCCTTAGGCATACCCTTATTATTTTATTCTGAACTATGTGGTTTGGGAATCTATTCTTTGAGGATAGATTTTGCTATACCCATTTCCAAACCTCTTAATTCTGCTAATCCGCGCAGGCGACCGATGCAGGAGTATCCCGGATTGGTTTTCTTCTTCAGGTCGTCTACCATCTGGTGTCCGTGGTCGGGACGCATAGGAATGGATACTTGTCTTTTTTGCTGTAATTCGAGAAAAGCTTTCATAACGTGGTACATGTCTACATCACCTTCCAGATGGTTAGCTTCGTAGAAATTACCTTCTGCATCGCGCTGTGTGCTGCGGAAGTGTACGAAGTTAATGCGGTCACCGAACTGTTTCATCATACCTTCCAGATCGTTGGAACTGCTGACTCCGAGAGAGCCGGTACAGAGGCAAAGACCATTGCTCTTATTAGGAACAGCGTCAATCAATGCTTGGAAATCGGCAGCACTGCTCATGATACGCGGCAATCCAAGGATAGAACAAGGAGGATCGTCCGGATGGATAACCAACTCTACACCGGCTTCATCGGCAACAGGAGTGATTTCTTGCAGGAAGTAAATCAGGTTGGCACGCAACTTTTTGGGAGTGATGTCTTTATAGCGATCAAGCTCTTGCTGGAATTGTTCCAGTGTGAAGCTCTCTTCCGAACCGGGTAGTCCGGCAATCATGTTGCGAACGAGTAGTTGCTTGTCGGCATCCGTCATTTGTTCGAAGCGGGCTTTTGCCTTAGCTTTTTCTTCGTCGGTGTAGTCGTTTTCAGCACCGGGACGCTTTAATAAGAAGAGGTCGAAAGCAATGAAAGCGGCACGTTCGAAGCGCAGGGCGCGGCTACCATCAGGCAGTTCGTAAGCGAGATCGGTACGCGTCCAGTCCAGTACGGGCATGAAGTTGTAGGTTACGATGTTCACGCCGCATTGGCCGAGGTTGCGCAGGCTTTCTTTATAGTTATCGATGTATTTCTGAAATTCTCCCGTTTGAGTCTTGATATGCTCGTGCACAGGCACACTTTCCACTACCGACCAGCGCAGACCGACAGCTTCGATCATTTCTTTGCGTTTCATGATCTCTTCTACTGTCCATACTTCGCCATTGGGGATGTGGTGCAGGGCGTTTACGATACCGGTTGCTCCGGCTTGTTTGATGTCCCACAGGCTGACCGGATCGTTAGGACCGTACCAGCGCCAGGTTTGTTCACATAATATCATAATGAATGGGCTTGATTTATAGATTTGTACTATGTTGATAAATAGATATTTATGAAGCAAATATAGAACACTTGTGTTTTACGTGTACCACACAAGTGTTTGGGTTGAGCCATACAAGTGTTTCATTTGTACCACACAAGTGTTCCATATTCACTTTGTAAGTGTTAGATAGAGAAAGCGTCAAAACCACCGTCTACTACAGACAAGGCACCCGTTACGAAGCTGGAAGCATCGCTGATAAGGTAGTGGATGGTTCCGAACAGTTCTTCCGGTTCGGCAAAACGTCCGCATGGGGTGTGGGCGATGATGGTCTTTGCACGGTCGGTATAAGACCCGTCCGGGTTAGTCAACAGGGCACGGTTCTGGTTTGTCAGCAGGAAGCCCGGAACGATAGCATTAACACGAAGCTCAGGGCTGAATTTAGTGGCCAGTTCCGTAGCCATATAACGGGTGTAGTTGGCAATGGCAGCTTTGGCAGAACCATATCCTACCACACGTGTAAGAGGGCGCAGAGCTGATTCAGAGCAGAAGTTAACGATAACTCCTTTTTTATTCTTTGCCATCACGTCTACGAATGCCATTGTAGGCAATACCGTACCGAAAAGGTTCAGGTCTACTACTTTTCTGAAAGCATCTACTTCCAGGTCAAGAATGGTTTTATCCGGAGCAATAGTTGCACCTGCCATATTTCCACCTGCAGCATTCAGCAAGACATCAATGGTACCGAAACGTTCCAGGATGGCTTTTTTGTTTTCTTCTAATATTTCTTTATTCAGAACGTCTGTTACAAGGAACATGGCTTCTGTCTTCTGATTCAGTTCTGCTTCCAGTTCCTTACCAATTTCTTCTACACGGTCAAGAATTACGATTTTAGCACCTTGTTCTGCAAGATAGTTAGCAATACTTTTACCCAGGATACCGCAACCACCGGTAACGATAATCACTTTGTCTTTAATGTCGAATAAGTTTTTCATGTCTTTTCATTTATAAGTTTATTCTAAATCTCTGTGCTACAAAAGTAGTGGAAAAGTAGTTCGTTTACTATAACAAACGTCTCAAAAAGGTGAACTCCTATATCAAAAAGTATTAATTATTGCTTAAAAGCGTCTTTTCTGGCCAATGCTTCCAGGTAATAATAGTCTGCATAGTTGAGAGGAACATCGATTTCATCACCTCCCGGATGGTGTCCGGTGGAGTGTAGCAACAGGAAACCATAGTTTGTTTCCGGTTCAGCTTGGTAATGTTTGTTGAGGCTATCTACGATCTTGTCGGCAATGCCTTGATAACGGTTGCTATCTTCTGCTGAAACATAGGTCCGGAGTTCATACAGGGCTGAAGCCATGATGGCAGCGGCAGAGGCATCGCGGGGAACGTTGGGAATACCGGGCGCTTTCATATCCCAGTAAGGAATAAAGTCTTCCGGCAGGTTCGGTAAGCCGAAAAAGAAGTCTGCAATATGGCGTGCCTGTTGCAGGTAGGCTGGATTTTTTGTGAAACGATAGCACATGGTATATCCGTATAATCCCCATGCTTGTCCACGGCTCCAGAAAGAATCATCGGCATAGCCTTGTGCTGTCTGTTTGGCACGCACTTCTCCTGTTTCGGGGTCGTAATCTACTACATGATATGAAGAGTAATCCGGACGGAAATGATTCTTCATGGTAGTATCGGCATGGTTTACAGCAATTTTCCAGTAGATGGAATCGCCGGTTTCCTGGGTAGCCCAGAATAGCATTTCCAGGTTCATCAGGTTGTCGATGATGACGGGATACTTCCATTTATCACGGTTATGATCCCATGAACGAATGCTCTTTACTTTATCATTGTAGCGGGTAATTAAAGTCTTGGCGCTTTGTAATACTATATCTTTATAAGAACGTTCACCTGTTAGTTGATAAGCTTTTCCAAAGCTATTGTTCATCATGAAACCCAGGTCGTGAGTACCTTTGTGCCATTTAGCCTCTTCTATCATCCAGGTATTGCTGATAGCTTCCTGACGCCAGAAATCATCGTTTGTATAAGCATATACTTGCCATAATGAGCCGGGGAAGAAGCCTGAACACCAGTCGTGCGGATGTATCATTCGCAGTGAACCGTCTTTGTTGATACTCCGGGGAATTACGCGGTGTTTGCATTGATTCTCAGCTTCTTTTCTGGCCTTATTTGCACATTTTATGGCAAATTGCAGTTGGCCACAAGCAAAAGCATATGCATTGTCTACATCATCAGGTTTTACCCACAATAGATTGAAACGATCCTTCCAATCAATGGTGCGATGTGCTCTATAAAGTTTCAGATAGTCTGTACGTTCCGGATTTAACAGGAAAACACGGTACAGGTCTTTGCAGAATTCTTGTTGTTTGTAATCCCATTCGCTGATTTGCTGGTAGGGCCAGTCTTTTACATCTTTGCCAACGTATGGGGCTAAGAAGTCCATTGCCTTGTAGAAATTGCGGCCGTCCGTTGATGTGGCGTTATCAATTGAAATACCAATCTTCTGAGCCATAAGAAAAATATCGATGAAATGGGACAGATTGAATTGTGAATAGCCGAATGCAAGGGTACGGCGCAACTCATGTGGTTGCCTGCCATCCGGCTCGATCTGAGTGAAGATACGTCTTTGGGGGATAGCATTGATGACTTCCTGTGCCACTTTCACATTCCCTGCATATAGGGCGAAAGCGATAACTTGTGCATCATGTGCTGTACTGTGGTTATTAGCCTGATTAGCTTCTTCCTGTCCTTGCGGACTATTCAGTATCCATGTCAGCAGTTTGCCAAACCATGCTTTCAGTTGTTTACTGTCTTTAGTTGTGAAAGCCTTCGACTTCTCCAATAGTTGTACGGCATCCAGCATCTCAACGAACGAATAAGTATCGATGACACCATAACAGCGGCCTTTGTTATTATGGTGCCCTGGTATCATCTGGGCATATTCCAGATTCGGGTTCATGCGCGTATCCTTATTAAAGAACCATACACGGATCAGTTCAGTTGCCTTTTGAGCATACTTCTCGTCATTGCTGAAATACCACGCAAGTGCAAGAGTGGTGACGCGTTGGGCAGTTGCTCCAAGACGGTTTCGATCCAGTTTATTCAGTTCCGGGTTCGACTCACCGTCACGGCTGATGTAGGGTAGACCGTCAGGTTTGGAGGGATCAGGCCAATAATAGCGTGCCTGACTCATGTAATCGTGTTTATCTCCGCTGCCAGGCGTCTTCTCTTTCATCACGACGGATAGAGGTTGTACATCCAGCAATTTTTCAGCTTCTGCTACCAACTCTTGATATGTGGTAGAGAAGTAAGGTTGATGTAATGATTGTTTTACTTTTTGCAGATGTGCTCCATCCCAAATAGATTGTGCATGCATATGGCCTACTGCAAGTAATAAACAGGTAATGACTAAGTTAATTCTGACTCTCATGGTGTTTTTGTTTTGAAGTTAATAAAGTTTCCTGAGTTTTATACCGTTCAGAAAGCTTTTTCCATTCCGAACAGGGAAGCGTATTTCAATTTTATTCCGAAAGTTTGTAATATTGTATCTTTTCCGCAGAGCATGAAAATAATCACTTTCGCGACAAGGGGAAAAGCTTTCTTCGATAGTTTGATCATTGATTATTATGTCGAATCTGTTTTCACGGTTTTCCACATCAGAATTACGACCTAATTGGTAGACTGTTGTTGCATTCTCGCGGAATATATCTGTAAAAAGAAATTCTATTTCATAAACTCCGTTGGGAACATCGAAACGATAACCTTCAATTCCGTTGCGAAGAGTCTGAAATAGAGGTCCGTCATTGGTATTCTTTATTTGTATCTGACTGCTTTTACTTTCTCCGCCAATATATCCCCAGCCGTTTTCAGTATAAGGCTGATCGGGTAACCAGGTGAGATTACTTTCGTCAGAAGTATAGAAACAATTACTTCCTACATTGATGGCAAGTTCTAAGTCCCGTAGATTTGTTTCATTTAAATTTGCAGGGATAGGGATAAAGTTTAAGCGGATTCCGTCTTCTACAAAAGAAATATCTTGGGCGGCTTTTCTATTTTCTGCTTTAGCAGCAATAAAGTGTTCTTTTTGGCAGAATGGTACCTCAAATGTTACTGCAAAATTCTTGGTTTTCTGTTTGCCCAAAGACTTCCCATCTATAAAAAGCTCTACCTCAGGAAGGTTCGTATATACTTTAACTGGTAATATGACCGCTTCTTTCCCATGCTGTACACCGGAACGATGTGTCCAGTCGCGGCTGGCGATATGTAATACTGGAATGTCTTGACGCCAGGCAGCTTTATAGTAATAGTATACATCTTTAGGAGTACGGTCTGAGTATACCAATCCTTTATTGTTGATCCGTGGCATAGACTCATCACGCAATGCGGAAGAAAAATCGATGAAATTCCAGTGTGTTCCACCACAGATATAAGATGTTTCCTCCAGTACGGGCAAGTAATGCTCCAGATACTTCTGCTGGTATTCGATACTGAAATCAAAAGCATGAGGTTGTAGCGAATGTAAGCGCTTGTCAGATCCTGCACCGTATTCGCTAACAATCATGGGGTGGGAAGGATACTTTTTATGTTGTTCTTCCAGATACTGTTCGAATCCGGTGAGGTTACCTCCATACCAGCCTTGGTAAAGATTCCAGCCGACAATATCGGTAATACTGCCTAAGCCAACTTTGTTATAGCTATTGCTACCATGGAATGCCATAGTGCTGACGCGGGTTGTATCTTCTTCTTTTAACACTACTTCCAGTCGATTGGCTAGTGCCAGTGTTCGTTCCAGTATGGGCTTTAATTCTTCTTCTTTTTTATAGCGTCGTTGAGTGACGAGTAAGATTTCGTTCATATATCCCCAGGTGATGATTGAGGGATGATTATGATGCTGGCGTATCATTTCCCGCAGATTTCGTTCACAGTTTTCCGTATAACCGGGGGTATCGGGTACAATGTCAATGATGGGTATTTCTTCCCAAGCTAACATGCCGAGTTTATCGCACATTTCCAGTAAGGCGTCATCTTGTGGATAGTGAGAGATACGGATGAAGTTGGTTCCCATTTCCTTCATCAATTTTATGTCGCGACGGTGCATCTCATCCGTTAGTGCCACCCCAATGGGTTTCTGATCCTGGTGACGGCAAATGCCACGTAGTTTATAGGGTTTTCCGTTGAGGGAGAATCCTCTTTCACCATCAAAACTAAACCAGCGGAAGCCGGTATAGTGGTTACTTTGGTCAAGAACCGTTTTAGTCTTTTTATCACGTAGGATACTTTCCACTCTGTAGAGATGAGGGGTTTCCGGAGTCCATAACTGAGGAGATAAGATCGGAGAGGTCTCAGCACGGAAAGAATACTGTTCTCCGGCCTTGATCTGTATGGATTGTTTCAGGCTCTGGGCAATGCTTCCATCAGGGTGATATATGATGTGTTCCAGTTCGAGTGATGCTTTCTGGGTAGCATCATTCTTTATATCTCCACGGATAAGTATTGTACCTTTTTCCTCGGATACTTGGGGGGTACTGATGAAAATTCCCTCCGAACCATAATTCGTCAGATGGAAATGTTGTTTCGGGACAGCTGTGAGCCATACATCCCGATATATGCCGCCAAAGAATGTAAAGTCACCTGAAATAGGAGGGATATCCTGACGGGCATTATCTACACAAATAGCAAGAGAGTTGGGAGTATTCAATGAGCAAAATGGGGTAATATCGAATGTGCAGGCGGTATATCCTCCGGTATGTTCACCTACCTTTTTCCCATTGATATAAATGGTGGCTGCTTTGCTGGCGGCATCCAGTTTTAGAAATATCTGTTTTTCTTTCCAACTTTGCGGTATCGATATTTGCCGGCGATACCAGCCTTTCCCCGATAGTAATCCTTTTCAGTGTAAGCATCCGTATTCCAGGTATGTGGCAGATGGACGGATGTCCAGTTTGCATCATTGAAAGCACTATCTATTGCTGTAGTGCATTCACCTTGTAAGAATTTCCAGCTGTCATTGATGGTTTTACTTTCTCGTTGTGCCTGTACAGTTGTCAGGAATAATAGAGATAGGGCGGTAGTAGCTATCCTGCGGAAAGCTGTCTGTCTGGATGTGTTTTCTTTCTTTTTCATGGTAAGATAATTAACCTTATTGCTAACTTAGTCTGGATGGGAAAAACTTATTATTTTAATCTTACTTGATAAAGTGAGGATATGGCTGTAATATAGAGCTTATCCCCGCTTATCAATAAGGATGTCGGGCGTTCGGGCACCTCTATTATTCCTATAAGTTTGCCTGTAGAATCGAAAATAGAGATATCTCCGTTTGCTACATATACATTGCCGGTTTGGTCTGTTACTACACTACGGTCACCTCCATCTGCAAATACATGACTATGTTGTAAGAAACCTTGGGTATCCGTTTCCGAATGAATAACTCGTTGGTGATACTCATCCAGTGTATAGATTGTTTCTCCCGGAACGGCTTCCACTATAGATGAACAACGGAACAGGTCTTCATAATATGGAATAATAGTTACTCCATCCAGAGCCACAAAGCAGTGAGTTGGTTTTCTTCCACCGTAATATTCATTTTGGGTAATAGTTCGGTTAGCTAAATAACATACCTTCTGAGGCTTCTGTACCTGTGACATATCTACTAAAGGAAGTACCTGAAAGCTATCATCTGCATTTTCAGGGCGGATTGAATAAAGCTTGGGAACGTAGGTGAATCCCCATAAGCCACCCGATCCACGCCATCCGAATAATGGCTGGTTGTCATTGCGTGTATCATCATTTTTATAACCGGGTTGAGATATGTATTTGGTGACAACAATCAGGTTGTCCTGCGTATCGCAGGTCAGTGCCACTGCATTCCAGGGGAAATCGGCAATGGAAGTCACTTGCCCGCTTTTAATATCCAGTTTGTAGATACGTCGCATACGATATTCGCAGAAATAGATATTGCCTTGGCTGTCTTTAGTCAATCCGTCAATGAATTCAAAGCCGGTGACTATAATCTCAGCTTTTCCTATTTCATTGTTCAATGAGTATTTCCGGTTCTCTTTGCCGGTCAGTTGCAGCCGTGCCAATTCCCAGCGACGTGCTTCATGCCGGCTATTTACATCATACAGGCTGGCATTGGAAGTAAATTTCACGCGGGCATGGGCATAATTATGCAGGTTGAGAAATTCAATGTCTTTGCAATTCCAGGTTCGTATAGCCGATGGATAAGACTTCAACATGCGTGATACACGGTAAGAGTAGAAATTAGCAAAAGTCAGGTTACGGCAATCAATCAAGTCCAATGGCTGTGTGTCGATACCTTCAGCTTCTACTTCAAACTGAAAATCATAGATTTTCCAGTTGGCAACGTTGCGAAAAATCGCTTCATTACGTAAGTGATGTTCCAGCGACATTCCATAGATGCGTCCGGGCGTCTCAGTATGGCTTACATAAAGACCTGCCGAGCTATATTCGTTAGCCGTCCATAAATCCCGGAAAGTACCTCCGCCTCCATTAGTTATCCATAAACTCCAATGCTGGTTATCCCAGGCACGGGTTATCAGGTCATGAGTTTCCGGGGTTACAGGCATAGGCTTTTCTAATGGATTGGCTGCACTTTGCCCGTTATAGAAGAAGCGGTTCTTATCATGTCCGCTGAATTTTACATCGTATAAGTATGAACCTTCACCTGCCATCCATTTACAATTTACAGCCCGATAATTATATGCATCAGCGTTGAGGAAGATACCACATACGATATTAGTACCTCCTTTTGGAGCCGTTAACTGTGCCTGAGGTGCTTCAAAACCACTAAATGCAGGATTACCGCCTAGTGTTAACAGGATAGTGGTTCCGGGGTGTAGCCCGATTATATTTGTATTCGGCTCTAAAACTAATGGATCTTTGACCACATACCATCCTTGCGGAATATAGATATTCGTATATTTCTTTATGGCTTCCCGGAATATTTCCGTATCATCGCTAAAACCGTCTCCTTTGGCACCCAAATCCCGGATATTAACCCAATGGCTCATTGTAGGAAGCATTGGAGTATCACCGGCATCCAGTGGGATGATACTTTTGATAGGTACGATTTCAGCTTCACGTACTATCTGGGGAATATCTTCGAGGCTGTTGGCATTGAAGCCGTAAGTGAAACGGGTAATCTGGTAAGTCTTTCCCTTACCAGATACCTGTTCATTTGTAGAACGTTCCAGAGAAAATACCGGAACATTTTTGCACTGTATATTCCGAAGATTGATTTGCGTAGCTGCATTGCCCGCATCGGTCAGAATGAGTCCCGTTCGTTGTACATTTTCAAAGATGCAATCTTCCATAAACAGGCGATCGGGTGCATCTTCTTTAATCTCTACAGCTACGGGTACATTCTTTACTTTCATGCGTACGATAGTCAATCCACCTTCATTAGTCAGAATCGCACTTTTACGCTGTCCTTCAAAATAACTGTTGAGTAGCATAATGGGCCATCCCGGGGCTGATTTATCCGTATCAATACCATATTCTCCTCCAAAGACGGATACGTTTTCCAGATGATTACCTGCATCTACAATTCCTGCACGTCCTTTTCCTACGTGAATCGTCACATTGGAGATGGAACAATGCTGGGCAAAATGAGCACGGATTCCTGAAGCATTTGGATTCCCATCTTCAATACGAATATCTGCATTTAGTAACGAACTATAAAAAGTTCCGGCATTAGCGTCATTCACTGGACGTTCAGAACGGTAGTTCCCACTGATGAACCAGAAAAGATACTTCCCTTTATTTGTTTCATGCGTCACTTCCTGGAAACCGGGTGAATTTTTGCCAAGGACGAATACCGGACGTTTGGTCCCATATCCAATGAGACGTACCCCTGAAGGTATATATATCGTTTTACTAAGTTTATAAACTCCTTCGGGGACAAAAAGAATACCGCAACCCGATTCTTTATGTTTGGCGGTATTCAGTGCTTCTTGCAGAGCATCAGATACGTCCGTGCTTCCATCTGGTTTGATAGGGAAGCATTCCGGAGTAAAATATACGGCTGCAGAGTCCACCGGTCGGTCGGTGAAGACCGACCGGGGATTTTGAGCTTGTACTCCTCCTGCGAGGATCACAATTAAAAAGAAAATATGGATTCTGATACGATTCATGTGCATGAGATTACAACGGGTAACGTTTGATGCTAACCGTCATTTTACCACTATCATCAATTTTATTCACATATACATAAGCGGCATACTTGCCATTTGCTGTTTTCATAAATGCACCGTCATCCTTACTGAATGTCAACGCATAATCAACTGCCGCACCGAGATCCAAACTCTGGAAGTCAACATCGTCAATGTAAACATTGGGCGCTTCACCTTTCAGCTGTGCGTCACGTACATTGGCACGTTTTTCCATAGGGGTCTTATTGGTGGCTCCGGCAGGAACAATTCCTGCAATAGCAATGTATTTCGGGTCGGTACCTGGCGATACGAATGAATGCTTATAATCGTAGCCATTCAATTTGGCCTGATAAATATAAATGAAGTCGATTTTGCTTGCCAGACTTTGGGTGGTTACTTCTTCTTTTGTATAGGCCTTCATGTCTTCAATAGAGAAATAGCAGGCTCCTTCATTACCCAATTCAATGAGTCGTTTCATGTCCATCTTAGAAACAGGGTAAGACGGGGTACTGTAAGAAGCCTTGGCACCTGTGCTGGAAGTTGATGAGAAAGTGAAAGAGATATTCTTTCCTTTGGCTTCTGCAGGTACCACGTATGCATAGCGTACAGTAGCGGCAATCAGTGATGCTTGGCTGGTACCGAAAGCCACTGCCGGATTCATATAGTGTTCATCTACTTTATCCATCATAGTGGCAGTAGATGTGGCACCATTCGTGGAAGCGTCCTTTACTGTTTGTACAGGAACATCATCCCCTGCCTGATACGTCACTCCGTTTACCACCAGTTTGTTTCTTGCAGTGAACCAGGAGTTGAGCTCAAATCCTGTACCTTCGGCTCCTGAGATAGAAGCCCTTGCTTCGGCTTGCCCCAACTGTCCCATCTGGGCACCCATGGCATAAGCGAACTCTATTTTTTCACCTGCGATAGCAGGAGCAACTGTCTTTTTAATCAGATCGTTTCTCAGCGTAGAATCATCGTCATCGCTACATGAAAAACAGGAAAGCGCAATGGCAGACAGCATTACATATTTCAGTAGTTTCATAAATAGTCTCCTTTTTTAAAGTTGATACTGTTTTAAATTATTCTCCCTGTAAAGCTACAGTGATGGTATAAGTTCTCTTCACCTGGCGGTTACCCGAAATAACCGTATATTCACGTGATTGACTAAAGTCGATCCATGAACCCATAGAAGGGGTTACAATACAATCTTTAGCAACAGAACAGTGAGGTTTAACATGCTTCAGATTGGTTCCGAATTTGGCTACAGCTGTAACTATACCTTTCGTAGCATCTGTTTCTATATCCTGAATATTGGTTTCAACCAATACATTACGATCGTCCGGACCTCTCAACTCGAAGTTGGACATATAGCATTCTTCACTGTCGGTAATCAACAAATTGTTGTCATCCAACGGGGCGTCTCCGCAAGCTTGTATCAGGAGGCATACAAACAAAAGACTTAGTATTCTATATACACTTTTCATAAATGTTCGTTCTTGTTTTAAATAAGTATTGTTTTTCAAGCTGAGTATTAATACCATGGGGTATTTTGAGTCAACTTCGGATTACGGCTTCTTTCACCTTCCGGAATCTGATAAATATAGTATTTCTGGAAGTCGCGTTCGGAAGCATTTTTGAACTCGTCACGGAGTCTGGTTCCTTTAGTGTCATACAGCGTCTGACCATCACTATTCGGTTCACCCCATATTTCGTTGACTTTTCTCCAACGACGGATGTCGAACGGACGATGTCCTTCGGTAGCTAATTCTACGATGCGTTCTTGCTCGATAGCTTTAAAGAACTCTTCTTTGTTAGCATACTTACTTTCTTTCAATCCCGGCAGGTTACCTCTGTTACGGATTTGGTTGATTAATCCTACTAATTCCTGTGATGGACCATCTGTTTCATTTACGGCTTCACAATACATCAGGTAGACGTCAGCAAGACGCATCAGATAGAAATCCTGAGGTCCCTGTGTACGTTCGGCAATACCTACCTGGCGTACCCATTTACGGTAGATATAACCAGTCTGACTGCTGGCATCGTTATTGATAAATCCTTTGGACTCTTCGCCTCTAACTCCAAACATCCAAGTCAGGCTATCACCAATGGACATACCGTCCAGAGCCACCTTAATCATTTTCTCACCATTCCATAAGATAGTACTTCTCATACGCCAGTCACGATTTTCGTAACTTTTACGGTTCCATGCGCCGTTTTCCTGATTTTCCTGATTGTTTAAGATTAACTCAGGTAAGAAATCTCCTGTAACAGTCGATTGATAACGGTTTACCAGGCGATTAGTCGGCATAATCCAGCATTGTGCATTGGCTGTAGAACGTGTGCCGAAATCACGTAATAAGCTTTCTCCTTGTCCGTCACCCAAGTTAGGACCTCCATATTGAAGAGAAAATATGATTTCCTGGCAATACTCATTGTCATATTGGAATAACTTCCAATAGTTGGGAGTCTGATACTCTCCCGGGTCACCATTGCCGAAAAGTTTCAGATCATAGTCATAGATCACTTTCTTGAAGTCGGCGGCAGCCCGTTTATAGTATTCTTGGGCTTCGCTTGTGCTTTGCTGGAAATCTTTCAGTTCCGGCCAACCGTTTTTCTTCCAGGATGCCCAGTAAAGCTCTATTTTACCTTTGAAAGCCAAAGCAGCTACTTGAGTTGCTCGTCCGGCCTCGCCACCACTTACGCTTGCAGGCAGTTTTTCGTAAGCATATTGCAAGTCTTGCAGAATGTCATCCTTGATGGTTGCAATAGGAATACGTTCCAGAGAACAAGCTTCGGCATCTCCTGAGAGTACATGGCGATAGTAAGGTACATCACCCCAGTTCTCAATCAGGCGGAAGTAAGCTAATGCGCGAAGAAAATAGTTTTCAGCATTAATGCGTTCCAGAGAGGTCCGGGTGGTGGCATTCCCCTCTATTTCAATCATCCGCTCTATGTTCTGGATAGTAAAGTTAGCGCGGTTGATCGTTTTATAAGCATTGTTCCACATAGATGAAAATCCGCTTGTTACCCAGGCGGCAGGGCTCCATCCGGTGATACTTCCGATACTTTTGCCACGGGTGTTTTGAAATTCGCCCTGTCCATCGTAATAATAATCGGTAGCATACAAGTCACGGATAGCATTGTAGACCCCGTAAGTAGATGACAAAGCATCATCTGTGCTTTTCCAGAAAAGGTCTGAAGATACTTCTGTAGTCGGCTGTCTGTCCAGTAAATCACTTACGCAAGATGACATTGTTCCGACCAGTCCGGCAAATAATATATACTTAATGTATTTCATATTCGTTTTCTAATTTAAGGTGGTTATCAAAATTCAACATTAATACCGATAGAATAGGTTTTAACCAAAGGATAGAGGTCATTAGCATCCGATCTATTGTATTGTTGATTCCAACTACTGATAGATTTCTCCGGGTCAACGCCTTTCCACGGGGTTATTGTGAAAACATTTTCTGCAGACAGATAAATACGGGCACGTTCAAATGAGATCTTTTTCAGTAACTTGGTTGGGATTGAATAACCTATCTGCAAGTTTTTCAGACGTACATAATTCATGTTTTCCGCCCAGAAAGTACTTTCTGTTCTGTTATAGGAGCCTCCGCTACCTGTAACCAGCCTTGGCATGGAAGCATTACGATTATCCAATGACCAGGTGTCATTCCAGTGGAAACTCTGGAAAGCATAACGGTCGGCGGGAACACTTACATTATTGAGATCGTCCAGCCACATGTCTGCGCGACCATAACTACCCTGGAACAATGCCTGGATATCGAAACCTTTATATCCTCCTGTCAGAGTGATACCAAATTGTCCGAGTGGAGTTTCACGATACTTATCTTTCCATGCTTTTTTATCTTTATCATCGATTTGCCCGTCGCCATTCAGGTCTTTAATCAGGATGTCACCGGGTGCGGTATAGTTACCTTGATAGGGAGCATTATAGATTTGGTTCCAAGATTGTACCAATCCGGGGTAGGCCTCATAAATATACAGGAAGTGGTAAGGCATATTCAATGCTGTCCAACCTCTGTCAAGATGATCACCCCATTCTTCCAGTTTGTTCACATTGTAAGAAGCATTCACGTTGATGCTGTAATCCAATTTTCCAACTTTGGAACGCCAAGTAATATTGGCTTCAATACCACGATTGCGCAAGTCGGCGATATTTACACGGGGTGCGTCATATCCGGAAAGGATAGAAGAAATGCTGGAGCCACGAATCATACCGGTGGTGAAACGATCGTACCAATCAAGTTCAGCCGTCAGTTGGTTGTTGAATAAACCAAGGTCCAGACCCACATTGATAACACGTGTTGATTCCCAGGAAAGGTCCTGGTTGATCATTTTACTAGCACTGAATCCTTGTACTAACTTACCATTCATGATGTAATTAGTCGTTTTCATCGTTTCCTTTTGTTCATAACGGCCTACACCGGAGTTATTACCCAATGTACCGTAAGAAGCACGGAATTTGGCATTGCTGATAACTTTCTTCAAAGGTTCAAAGAATGCTTCTTCAGAAATACGCCAGCCGATTGCTCCTGAGGGGAAGAAACCCCACTGATGCCCTTTGGCAAAACGGGAAGAACCATCCGAACGGAAGTTGAATTCAAACAAATATTTGTCGAACATTGCATAATTAACACGACCGATAAAAGAACGTAAGCCTTCTGATTCGGATCTACCCCAGTTGGTTTGTTGTGCAGCCGAGGCTGCATTCAGTTCTTCGAGACTTGAATGAAGTCTGTCTTTTCTCCAGGCACCGAGTTGACGATCAGACCAGAATTCTTCGGCAGCATTGAACATCGCTGTGATGTGATGTCCCGGAGCGATCTCACGGTCATAGCTGATTCTACCTTGGAATAATGTTTTATACCCTTCATAATTAGAGTCGGTAATACCATCTCCTCCGTTGTCCGGCATTTCACGGGCTACTGTATTACTCTGGAAATTCCATTGTTTTAAAGGATTCTGAACAGCTTTTGAAAATTGATTGTAATATCTCAATGCATAGCTTACATTCAGTTTCAGACCTTTCAGAGGTTCCCATTCCGCATAAGCATTTCCATTGAATTCCTTACGGGAGGTAGTTGTACGATATGCTTCATATTCGGCAGCTACGTTACCGGCAGCAGAATTTTCACCATAAGCCATGGCACCACCATATTCGCCCGTTTCAGGATGCTTGTTCAATATACCGGATACTGCATATTTCAAACCGGCATTTTCCAAACCGCTTCCACGGGGAGCAGTTGTTTCGGACCATTGGCCGTCTGACTTCATACCGATTTTAAAGTTGTCCCGGATTTTATAATCCAGGTTGAAACGCATATTGTAGCGGCTGTAGTCATTATGAATCTGCAATCCTTTCTGATCCATAATACCGATTGATGCGTAGAAATTCATTTTGTCCGAACCACCTGAAGCCGAGATAGTCTGGTTGAGTGTACCACCTGTGCGGAACATCTCATCAAATTGGTCGGTGTTGGGAAACAGAATGGGGTCCACCATACTCATGGCCATCCATTGCTCCACTGTTCCTTGGCGGAAGTTGGTTGAACTGTTTCCTGTGCCGGCAGCCCGCATGTGCATAGTTAGTGCTCGGGAGTAGTCATTCATATAGTCGTAGAACTCTACCGGGCTTGCCCAAGCATAAGAACCATTATAAGTAATCTTTGCCTTACTCTGTCCCAGGCCGTTTTTGGTGGTAATCAGAATAACGCCATTAGCAGCACGCGAACCGTAAACGGCTGATGAAGCAGCATCTTTCAATACGGAAATGCTCTCGATATCATTCATATTGATACGGTTGATGTCAACATCAGGCATGCCATCCACTACGATGAGCGGGTCGGAGTTATTGATAGAACCTAAACCGCGCACTTTCAGTGATGCGCCATCGGAACCTGCAAAACCAGTAGATTGGTTTACCACCAATCCCGGCACTAAACCGGAAAGTCCGGAGGATACATTGGAAATGGAACGGCTGGCAATTGCTTCATCAATCTTCACTGCTGATACCGACCCGGTCAGGTTGACCTTTTTCTGGGTACCATAACCAATCACTATAACTTCGTCCAATGCTTGTGAGTCTTCGTTGAGGGTTACAACGATATTTGTTTTGCCTTTCAGGGCAACCTCTTGTGTAGTGTATCCGATGAAGGATATCACAAGAGTGGCATTTGTTGAGGCATCAATGCTAAAATGACCGTCAATGTCTGTGATAGTACCACCTGTACCTCCTTTGATGGTGACATTAGCGCCGATAATCGTTTCTCCTGTGTTATCTTTTACCGTACCGGTAATCTTGGCTTGCTGTGCCGAGACGCTTCCGATACCAATAAAGACTAATAGGAATACCAAAAAATGTTTCATATAGCTTAAATTTAAATGAATAATAAAAGGTTAATTTCATGTAAGAACCGAGGGCTTTTACTTCTTAAGGTGGAAGTAGATTTATATGCCCCTCTTTAAGATGTGTGATTCATAAGTATTACTTCATAGGCGTCCTTTCTCTTTTAATGGTTAATATGCTTTTCTAAATCGTTGTATAAAGTGATGACAAATATATCGGTCTTTCATGCTCACATTGTAAATATGGCTACATCTTAGCTACATCAGTATTGCTTGCTGACTACATCAATACTTTCTCTACGCGAAATTAATGTATTGATTATTAGTGATGTAAATGGATATTTTGATTTTAAAAGACTACTTCTCTTTTTCTCAAAGAATAGAGTGTTATTCATCAGAAAGACATTATCTTTGCTTCTACGAAACCAAAAGTTGACCGCTATGAAACTAAAGACGTATGCTACATTCTTTTTTCTTCTCTTATTGTGCTCATCATTGAGTGCCGGTTGGCAACGGCCGATAACAAACTATACACGCCATGCTTATAAAGCCGGTAATCAGAATTGGGGGTTACAGCAACATGAAAACGGCTGGATGTATGTGGCCAATACCAATGGACTGTTGGAGTTTGATGGCGCCGGATGGAATCTTTATCCCATGCATAATGCAAAAGCCCGTGCTATGAAAATAGGAAATGACGGACGGATTTACATCGGTGGAATCGGTCGTTTTGGCTATTTTACTCCGAATCGTTTGGGAGGGTTGGACTATACTTGTCTTTCGGATAGTTTGCCTCCTAACTCTTCTATAGGTGTTATCTGGAATATTCTGCAGGATAAGAACCGAATCTGTTTTCAGTCGGATCGTAGCTTATTTTATTGGGAAAATGACCATTTGGAGTATCTGGAATGTAGCGGTGAAATATATACTTCTTCTATCGTATACAATAAATTTTATATAGGCGCTGCCGAAGGATTACTCATTCTTGATGGGAAAGACTTCACTGTAGTACCCGGTTCGGAGATATTGGGAAGAATATCCAGTCTGTTACCTTATAACGGTAAGGTTCTGATAGCTACCCGCTATAACGGACTCTTTACTTATGATGGTGAAAAGATCGAGAAATATACTTGTGCGGCAGATGAGTTCATGAAGAAAAACCGTGTGTTTTGTGCAGCTCTTAATCATTCTTTGTTGGCCATAGGCTCTGTACAAGACGGGGTGTGCTTATTGAATCTTGAAAAAGATGAGATCGATGTCATATCTATTAGTAGCGGATTACAGAATAAAACAGTGCTTAGTATGGCTTTTGATGCACAGGAAAATCTTTGGTTAGGACTGGATAATGGAATTGACTATATTCATTTGAATTCTCGTATATCCTCTTTATATGGCAACAGGCCGGTTATAGGTTCGGGATACACTTCTTATCTCTATCGGGATAAACTATATTTAGGAACCAACCAGGGACTGTATTATACCGTGCCTTCTGTAGATTTGAATCAGACGATACCAATGGAGTTTATTCCCGGTACGGGTGGTCAGGTGTGGTCGTTCCTGAATCATGATGATAAGCTGTTCTGTGCTTCGGATAATGGCATTTTTGTAATAGATGGTGCTAATGTGGAACATCTGGATGGCTTGAGGGGGACGCGTCTGCTCATATCTCTCATCCACCGGCCGGATGTGTTGATTGTGGGAACATATGGCAAATATAGCGGATTACATCTGTTGCAGAAGGAATCCGGAAAGTGGAAAGTAGCCGGCCGGCTTCGGAACTTTACCTATTCTGCAAAAAGTCTTTTGGCTGAGAAAACAGGTAATATATTATGGATTACTAATAAGGATAGAGGTGTCTGTCGCCTTCAACTGTCTGATGACTTGAAAGAAGTCATAAATTTGAAGAACTATAATAACCATTCTTTTCCTACGGGATATGATGCTTACCTGGCTCAGATAAACAATGAAACCGTAGTGGTGTCACACTATGGCTTATGGCGTTATAATCAGGTTACGGATAGCTTGGAAGAGTATTCGGAGTTGGAATCTTTATTGGATGGGAAGACTTCCTATACTTATCTTACTACAGATATTTCGCATAATATGTGGTATGTAGTGAGCGGAGCATTGAAGCTGTTGCGCTATGATGCCATGAAAAATACTTATTATAAGAATCCTCATGAGTCTTTTCTGAAAGGTTCGTTGATTGAAAATAATGAGAGTGTAAATGTATGTGACGATCAGGCGGTAGTAGGTACAGAAGAAGGTTTTTCATTGGTAAGTCTTTCTCCGGTTACTACAGATGTTACGCCATTGTCTTTGCAGATTCGCCGGGTATATCTGACCGGACAACGTGACTCGTTGATCTATGGGCGTAGTTACCGGTATGATGATTCGCCGGTGATTATTCCTTATCGTCACAACTCTCTTCGTATTCAGTACAATGTGAATACCTATGATCCTTCCCAGGCATCCCTTTATTCATTCCGACTCAGTAATGGTAGTGATAAAGGTCAATGGAGTGAGTATAGCGAGAATAGCGTGAAGGAATTTACAGGTTTGCACGAAGGGAAATATGTATTCAGTGTAAAGCTGATGACAGATAAAGATCAGGAACCGGTGATTACGAGTTTTGCTTTTGAGGTATTGCCTCCCTGGTATCGTGCATGGTGGAGTTATCTGATCTATGCTGTCATGCTAAGTGGCTTGCTATACTATATATATTATCGTATTGCCGATAGCCGCAAGCGCCTGCTGATGCAGAAAGAACTGGAACTTTATCGTCAGAAACAAGAGTTTAAGAAAGAAAGTGAACTGAAAGATAAGAAGATAGATATCCTGAAAGAAGAAAACCTGCAGTCTGAATTACGTTATAAATCGGAGGAACTGATTCGTACCACTTTGAATATTGTGCGTAAGAATGAAATCTTATTGGATATCAAGAAGGAAGTGTTGGGTATTTCTCATTCCATCAGTGAGGAGAATCTTGTATCCCTTCGCCGGAAAACACTCCGGCTGTTGGGGCAGATCGATACGAATATTGAGCATGATGACGATTTGCAGGCATTTCAAAGTACTTTCGACTCTGTACATCATGATTTCTTCCGTAAACTGGAAAAGGCATATCCGGAACTGAATAACAAAGAAAAGTTGCTTTGTGCCTATATTCAGATGAATCTGCTGTCTAAAGAAATAGCTCCGCTCCTGAATATCTCTTTGCGAGGGGTGGAGATTAGCCGTTACCGTTTGCGTAAGAAACTGGGATTGGAAGAAGGGGAGAATCTTGCAGAATTCCTGCAGAAATTCTCAAAATGAACGTTGCAATATCAGTAAACTCTCCGGTCCCATATTGAACAGTAAATCGACGATGCTGAGATTGGGCAGAAAGCCGAGCCGTTCCTGGAAGACCTGATAATAAGGCTGGACAATGAAGTCCGGGTCTTCCTCTTTATAATCTTTCTTCGGATGAATTCGTTCACGAAAATCATCTTCGTTGGGTGTAAGATCAATCTTGTACATATCAGTGCGTTCCATGTCCGGCTGTATATCTATCAATGAACAGACAAGACGACATAATTCTTCGTTGAAATCGGCTAAAAACTCATATTTCTTCTCATAGAAAGGCTGGAAATCATCTTTGTAGTATTCAAAGAAAGGCGTATGATTGTAAGCAGATGACAGAGCATTCCAATGCAGGTGCCGCCAGTTGCCATGATCGGAGATACGGATGTCTTTTAGTGGGCATTTCAGGGTGGCGGGCTTGACGGTAGGGATGGAAAGTACCAATTCACCGTCCGGTGCTGCAATGGTACAGCGGTTGCGGTAGGTCTGTTTCACATAATGGTCGTGCTGCTCGATAAAGACCTTGTCATAAGCCAGTAACTTGGCATAGTATTCTATGGGTGCCAGATAGGCAGAAGAAAGATATACGGTTTTCATTTTGAATTCATTCTTTGGTTAGTTCTCTTACGATCTCTCCTTTTCTATTGTACGGGACTGAAGAAACGTTTCCAGCGATACCCTCCGAACAGCCCGGTTTCGCTCTCCTTAGAAAACCAGATGAGCGAGGCTTTGCCGATAATATGATCTTTAGGGACAAAACCAAACAGACGGGAATCAGAGAGATTGATGGAGTTATTAGCACTTACCCAGTAATAATCCTTGGTAAAGTAGCAATGTTGCACAGGTTTACCTTCTATATATAAGGTATCGTTTTTAATCTCAGCTTGTTTTTTTTCATGCAGCACCAAGGTATTGCGTAGCAGAGTCCGGTTCCACGGATATACACGTACAGCTTTTCCCTTACCGGGAACAATCAGCGGACGTAAGGCCTCTATGGAGTCTTTCTTATCCAGTAGTTTTATCCAGCAGTTTCCGTTCATGGCTTGTTCCAGCAGATAATATTCGTAACGGCTGAAACTACGTACATTCTTTATGCTATCCTGTCCCATCAGGCGATTATCGCATATAGAAAGGAGAGTGAGTAATGAATCAAGCTGCTTCTCCTTTTTCCGGGGATAGTCGTACAGAAACTTTTGGTCGGGAGCGTTCTTTTCCGATGGGATGACGGAAAACAGGGAATCTATCAGTAACGTATCTCCCGGCACACCAATACAACGGCTGATGAATACCTCGCGTCGGGAAATGACAGACTCTGAAAGATTAGCCGGATTGTTGAAGACGATAATGTCTTCCTTTTCTACGGGACTGTCTCCCCAGCGATGATAATTCCACAACGCCATGAGGGGAAGGCGCAGCCCATAGCTCCATTTATTTACCAGGATACGTTCTCCCTGAAACAGGGAGTTCTCCATACCCGATGAGGGAATAAGGTAGGAAGTCATAACGCAACCCCGGAGTAACACTACAACGAGTATTATTCCGATGATTGCTCCCGTTATCTTCCATGCTTTCATATCGAAATTAATAATTAAAGAATTAAAAAATGAAAGTGTATCCCATTTCATTCTTTAATTCTTTCATTCTTTAATTTGGCATCATTTTACCCACTTAAATATTCGGTTCCAACGGATTTTACCGTCAAACCAGCCGCGATCCTTATCGAGTGACAGCCAAACTACAATCGGCTTGCCTACGACATGATCTTCCGGAACGAATCCCCAGGAACGGGCATCGGCAGAGTTGTGGCGATTATCACCCATCATCCAGTAATAGTCCATCTTGAAGGTATATTCGTCTGTCTTTTTACCGTTGATGTAGATACCATCCTCTTTTACTTCCAGCGTATTGCCTTCATATGCTCTGATAGGACGTTCGTAGATAGGCAGATTATCCTCGGTCAGTTTGATGGTAGCACCTTTCTTCGGTATCCAGATTGGGCCGTAGTTATTGCGATCCCACTTTGTATAGAGGTTCAACGGATACATTTGACCGGTGAACATTTCCGGTTCCATGACGATGCGGCTGATCAGTTTCTTATTACCCGATAGCGTTTCAAGCATTTTCTTTGTCAGTGGCAGATCGTAGGTAGGAGCCAGGCGCCCTTGTGCATCACGGTGGGTTAATCCCATCTCCATTAACAGGCTTTCGTTAGTGACCATTGCCTGATCGTCCTTGCTGATGCCCAGTTCGCGGAACATATCTTCTGTGATGTACGGGCCTGTGGTCTGTACCAGATAGTTGAGCTGCATGTCTTCCGGATTTTCAAGAGGCTTCCCGTCGATATAGACTTGGGCATCCCTGATTTCAAGTGTATCTCCCGGTAATCCGACGCAACGCTTTACATAGTTCTCGCGGCGGTCTACAGGGCGGACAACAACGTCACCATACATTTTAGGATTGGAAAGTATCAGGTTCCTTCCGGCATTGTAGTACAAATCGTAAACGGCACGTTGTTGCTTACGCGTCAGACTGTCCATATTTACGGGATTCGGATACATCCGCTGCCCTTCGTTGTAGGCAAGGGAATAGAAGTCCGTTTGCTGATAGTTGGTTGCTACGGTATCTCCCGCAGGGAAGTTGAATACTACGATATCATTCCGCTTCACTTTGCCCAGACCCGGAACACGTTTGTAGTCCCATTGGGGCCACTCAATGTACGATTTGGTATTTACCAGTGGCAGGGTGTGCTGAGCCAGCGGCATGGACAATGGCGTATTGGGTACGCGCGGACCGTAGCTTAATTTGCTGACGTAGAGGTAATCGCCTACCAACAATGATTTCTCCAGTGAAGAAGAAGGTATCTGATAATTCTGGAATACGTAGATATTGACGAAGTAAACAGCTACCAGTGCAAACACGATAGCGTCTACCCAACTCATGATGTTGCGTACAGCCGGATTCTTAGACTTCTTCCAGAAGCCCCAGGGGATTTTTTTGCTGATGTAAATGTCGAAGATGAAGGGTAGGACAATCAGTCCCAACCAGCTTTTTACCCATACCAGAAAGGCGAGGTAAAGCACGGTGATGATTGCAAATTTAATCCATTGGGCGCGAGTTGCTTTTCTCATAATATATTTTTTTAGTTGACGAGGGAACAAGTTAACGAGTTGACAGGAGGGCAACTCCCTTGTGTCTTGTCACCTTGTTTCCTTGTATCTTTTAGTCTTTTAAAAAAGGGAACAAGTCGCTCATTCCCAGATAACCTTCTTTATTGGCAGTAAATTCGGCAGCAAGTACGGCACCCAGCGCAAAACCTTTGCGGTTCTTGGCATCGTGCGTAAGGATAATGCTGTCAGCTTCCGATTCGTAGCGGATTACATGGATACCCGGCACTTCCCCTTCGCGGATAGAGCTGACGAGGAGTTCATTGGCCGCACATTTGGTAGAACCTGAAACGGTTCCATCCGGTGCCTGCATGGTTCCTTTCACCCAGCGTTCTTTACGGTCGAGGTTTTCCAGAATTTCTTCGGCAAGCGTGATAGCCGTACCGCTTGGAGCATCCAGTTTGTGGATATGGTGTGTCTCACTCATCGTCACATCGTAAGCCGGGAACTGGTTCATTATTTTTGCCAGATATTTATTCACGGCAGAAAAAATGGTGACGCCCAGACTGAAGTTAGACGCCCAGAATAGCGTTTTACCTCTTTTGGTACAAAGCTCTTTGATTTCATCGCCATGTTCGTTCATCCAACCCGTACTGCCGGAAACTAACTTCACACCGGCTTCGAAAGCCTTTATATAATTATTGTAGGCTACCATGGGGTTGGTGAATTCTATGGCAACATCAGCGCTCTTGAAAGCATCCGATTTAAAATCTTCCTGGTTATCTACATCGATGATGCTGACAATCTCGTGTCCGCGACTGAGGGCAATCTTCTCGATTTCCTTACCCATTCTTCCGTAACCGATTAATGCTATTTTCATTCTTTCTTCTGTTTTAATTCACTTTATCAACATTTTATAGGTCGCAAAGGTAATGTTTTTCTTACATTTGCGGGCAATATTAACTTCTTGTTAACAATGGAACTACTATTGCATTACGTCTGGAAGCATAAAATCTTTCCTTTGAAGATGCTTCGGACGACTACCGGCAAGCCGGTTGAGGTGATAGATGCCGGACTACCGAACACAAATGCAGGCCCCGACTTCTTTAATGCCAAACTGAAAATAGACGGTACCCTCTGGGTGGGAAACGTTGAAGTGCACACTGTTGCCTCCGACTGGATGCGGCATGGGCACGATAAAGATGTTGCTTATGATAACGTGATCCTGCATGTAGCGGAGACCGTAGATTGCGAAGTGTTTCGTGCGAACGGTGCACCGGTACCCCAGTTGCAGCTTTTTTGCCCCGAGTCCATCCGTCGGCACTATGCCGAGCTGAACCATGCGGAGATTTATCCTCCTTGCTATTCCATATTATCTTCTCTTCCGAAACTCATTGTTCATTCCTGGCTTTCTGCTTTGCAGGTGGAGCGCTTTGAACAGAAGGCCCGTGCTATTGTTGCCCGATTGGAACATTGCAATAATCATTGGGAAGATGTATTCTTCATTACCTTGTCCCGTAACTTTGGTTTCGGGCTGAATGGGGATGCTTTTGAGACATGGGCCAATCATTTGCCTTTCCGGGCGATAGGTAAGCACCGCGACAATCTCTTTCAGGTGGAAGCTTTCTTCTTCGGACAAGCCGGGTTGCTGGATGAGGAATTGCCGGATGCGGATGAATATTACCGGAAGTTACAGAAAGAGTTCCGCTATTTGCAGCATAAGTTTGAATTATCGGCTCCAATGCCTGCCACTCAATGGCGTTTTCTCCGTTTGCGTCCCGGCAATTTTCCCCATGTCCGGCTGGCACAGTTGGCAAACTTGTATTATAAGGAGCGCTCGCTCTTCTCCCGCATCATGGAAGCGGAAACGCTGGAAGCTGTCCAGAAACTACTGACTATTAGTACCTCCCCGTATTGGGAAGAGCATTTCAATTTCCGGAAAGTCTCTTCCTCCCGTGAAAAGCAAGTGGGGAAGAATGCTCAGAGCCTGATTGCCATTAACACTGTTATTCCTTTCTTATACGCCTATGGCCTGCATAAAGCAGACGGAGCACTCTGCGAGCGTGCCACCCGTTTTCTTGAGAGCCTGAAGGCAGAAGATAATCACATCATTCGCCATTGGAGTGGGGCAGGGCTACCTGTATCTACTGCTGCTGATTCGCAGGCTTTGTTGCAACTTCAGAAAGAGTATTGCGATAGGAAAGACTGCCTGCGCTGTCGTTTCGGCTTTGAGTATCTGAGGCAGAAATAAGAAGGTTCTGTTCTTTCAGTTCTTGCCGGAGTTCCTTGTTCATCGGTATTCCGGCTGAAATTATTTTTCCCTTTCACCGCTTCACCTCCGCATCTCGCGACATACCATAAAATCCCGGCATGGGACGGTAGATGGGTTGCGTACGTCGCCCTACGTTCGTCAGTTTACCTTCCTCCTGCAGCCGTTTTAAATGTCCGTTGGCGGTAGTGCGTGCCATACTGCACAGATTTTGGAAATCGTAGCGAATCAGTACGTCGTGCTCGGTGAAGTACTCTTTCAGGCGCATATCTATCTCCACTTCCGAGAGGCGTTGGGAGTGGCGGGTATATTTGCTCCGGGTGGTCGTGATGCCCGTCAGCGCACTTTTCAGATTGACGTCAGGACGGAAACTGATACTCTTTAACCGTACTTTCAGATGCTTGTTCGGTGTGCTACGGGTTACTTTCTGCGTAGCTTCCAGTGTTGGGGAGAAATACCCCAGACCTTCAATGTGTACCTCACGGCCTTCGCGCAACTCCTCACCACAAATCTGCGTCAGGCAATCTATCGCGTTCATCACATCGCCCGTCGTGAGCGAACTGCGGGCATGCACGCGGGCATACAATTGTTTCATTGTGACTTTTCCGTTAAGCAACGGGCGGGGATGCAATCCCCTTTCTTCCGGATCACCCTCAGCATTGGGGTTCTCATACCAATCATATACTATTGACATAAATCTTATCTCTTTATGCGGTTAATATCCTTACTTTATTGTGCCAAAGGTGCTCGTTTATAAATGAACCACTCCGGTTGGCAGATCGAATAATTCCAGTCACTCAATCGAATAACTCCAGTCAGTAGAACGAATGACTTTGGTCGGTCATTTATAAAGAAGTATGCAAAGATACATAAATAAGTGGGTTACGCGTATAAAAGCCCTATCTTTTTCTGCAAGCGTTTTTATGATAAAAATAATAGGGAAAAGCTTGCAAAACCCCTATTCCGCATAGTAACTTCGTAGCATCGAGCTCGACAAACCGATACCATTAACCATTAAAAGAAAACAAAAAACATCATGAAGAAGAATCGAATGACATTGCAACAGCACCGACTTTTGCGCGAGGCAAGCCAACTACTGACTTTTGCGGAAAAGCTGAAAGCGACAAAACCGGAAACAAAACTTAAAATATCGAAGAATGCCGCTAATGCGACTTTGCTCCTGACCCGCAATGTAAAGGAATTCCTGACAACCCGTTACGACTTTCGCTACAACCTACTGACGGATGAGACCGAGTTTCGCCCTGCCGGACAACGTACCACTCCTTTCATTCCTATCGGTAAGCGGGAACTGAATGCTTTATGCATTGAAGCGCATGACGAAGGTATTCCTTGTTGGGACAAGGACCTGAGCCGTTATGTCTATTCCTCTTACATCGCCTCTTATCACCCTTTTCACCTCTACATGGAAGAGCTGCCCGCCTGGGACGGACACGACCGGCTGACTGCGCTTGCCCAACGCGTTTCTTGTCGTCCGTTGTGGGTGCAAGGCTTCCACACATGGATGCTGGGGCTTGCTTCGCAATGGATGGATCAGTCCGGACTGCATGCCAACAGTGTAGCGCCTATTCTTGTCAGCCGGGAACAGGGGCGCCGGAAGAGTACCTTTTGCCGCTCACTGATGCCTGACGTGCTGATGCGTTACTACACCGACAACCTGAAACTCACCTCGCAGGGACAAGCCGAACGGCTATTGGCGGAAATGGGACTGCTGAATATGGATGAATTTGATAAATACGCCGAAAACAAGATGCCGTTGCTGAAGAACCTGATGCAGATGTCCACCCTCAACATCCGCAAGGCCTATCAGCAGAATTTCCGGCAACTACCTCGCGTAGCCTCATTTATCGGTACAAGCAACCGCTTTGACCTGCTCACCGATCCGACGGGCAGCCGCCGTTTCTTCTGCGTGGAAGTGAAGCACGATATCGACTGCACCCACATAGAGCATGACCAGATTTTTGCCCAACTGAAAGCTGAACTGTCTGCCGGACGGCGTAACTGGTTCACCAAGAAAGAAGAGGAAGAATTGCAAAGGTACAATGAAAAGTTCTATCGTACCAGTCTTGTTGAAGAGGTACTCGCTTCCCGGTTCCGCACCCCGCTTGCCCATGAAAAGAGCCTTGACTTGACCGCCGCCGACATTTTCAGCGAATTGCAAACGGCCAACCCTGCCGCCATGCGAGGCAGTAACCCCATGCGCTTCGGGCAAGTATTGCTTCGGGCAGGACTGAAAAGGAGACATACGGAATACGGCAATGTGTATGAGGTGGTGAGAAGACTGGAAGTTTCAGCCGGAAAGCCGATGGATAGGGAGACTCAGGGAGGGCTGAAAGAACTGCAAGAAGAGAAATAGGTTGTGGAAAGGTAATACACGAATAGGTATTTATGCTTGATGAAGATGTTTTTCTATTTTCAAGAGGAACATAGCTGACTATGTAACGATTGAAAATAGAAAAACAACTCAAAAGTGTCTTGTTATTCCTAAAACTATAGGTATATTTGCTTATATACCGACCAAATGTTATTGTTTGCTATTCATTTTATATACAAAGTCATTGCTATCTACTTTTTTAGTGGACAGCAATGATATAAATTTTCAATCAAATCCTAATCCTTTCCAATAACGGAACTTGTCTCCTCTAGTGGTTTCTCCATTGCTGAAGAACAATATAAATTCCATATCTTCTATAATGAAATCACGAAGATATCCCCTTATGGCTCTATTTTGATCTACTCTGTTTTTAAATTCGTATTCTGCAATCCCAGCACTCTTTGGGTATGGTTCATAAAATTTGATAAAACAACAATATATTGGGACTTTTTTTATAAGATGGAACTTGTCATCTCCCAAATATGATATTTTTATACCTCGTACTTCCCTAGGGTATGGGAAATTATCCTTACTAGACCTTCCTATATAATAGAATTTTAATTCAAAATCATCTGCAAATATTCCGAACGGTTTGTTAATGTACTTTTCAATATTCTTCCCTGTAAAATTTGTTTTTATATATTCGAGCGTATCATTATTACATTCTTGCAAGGATATATATCCGTCTTGTGCAAAAGCGGATATGGATGCCACCAATAGTGACCAAATTAGAATTAAATTTTTCATAAGTTTGTTATTTACAGTTATACGGTATTAAAATCCTGTTTGGATTTTGCTTAGTTTCAATATGCGGACTCTTTTTGAGGTTGTTTTTCTGTTTTCAATAGTAACAAAGCTGACAATGAACAACTGAAAATAGAAAAACAACTCAAAATTGTCTTGTACTCCCTAAAACTATAGGTATGCTTTTAGTTAACTTGATATATTTGCTTATATGTTGAACAAATGTTATCGTTTGATATTCATTTTTTTATATATAAACTTTCAATCAAATCCTAAATCTTTCCAATACCAAAATTTATCTTTAGAAGTGTCTCCATTGCTGAAAAGTAATATAAATTCTATGTCTTTTATAATGAAATTGCCGAAGTATTCCCTTATAGCTGTATTTTCATTTACTCTATTTTTATCTTTGTATGTTATAAAGCCACCCATTGAAGGATATGGTTGGTGAAACTGGACAAAGCAACAATATAACGGAAATTTCTTTTTAAGGTGAAATTTACCTTCATTCTTGTATGATATTTTTATAGCTTCTACCTCTCTTGGAGACTTAATAGATATCACAGACTTTCCTATCAGATGAAAATCTAAATCGAAATCATCTGCAAATATTCCGAATGGTTGGTTTATGTACTTTTCAATGTTCTTGCCTGTAAAATTCGCTTTCACATATTCGAGAGTATCGTTATTGCATTCTTGCAAAGATATATATCTGTTTTGTGCAAAAGCAGATATGGATGCCACAAATAGTGACAAAATTAGAATTAAATTTTTCATAAGTTTATTATTTACAATTATACGGTATAATTCTATCATCAATTGTTTGGGTATAGTATAACCCGAAAGAGTTGCTGCTTGAAGACTCACTTTTCAATATACGAATCCCTGAATTAGTTTGTTCGGCCAATTCGGCAAGCGACATCATGTGCCTGTCGGTATCGGATAATCCTTTCAATTTATTATAGATACTTTCCCATTTTTTATCTAAATCGGATTCTGCTTTAAACATCTTTGTCTCCGTATCTGAGAGACACCCCGAATATTTAGAATAAAACAGTTCCGCTTTTTGGACATCTTCAATATATAGTGCATAATTACCACTGGTGGTATAGACATACGTGGTTGAATAAACATTATTCTCGGACACCCATTTGGCTGTATTCAAGAAGTCGATTCCGGACGGTGGGGTACCGTTAGGATGATTATGTATGGTAGCCACAGTCGTGTTATGCGTATAAATTGTGACACTGGTTGGAGAATTTCCTTCTACTAACTCTTTTAATCTATATGTATTGTCATCTGCATAATAAGACAGACTAATGGAGTTCTCATTATGTCCATTAGTTCTGAGAAGATTCTCAAAATCACTGAAAGCAAATGTTTTGGGACCATCAGGATGGGCATTCTTCATCGTATTATACATAGTGTTCGCACTTGCTTTGATCTTGCCGGAAGCAGGGATTGGATCACAGTTGCTATGGACTTCTTTACAGTGTCTTTTTTCACAAACCGGACATCTTTTTCCATCACATATTGGACAAGAAACACTCGCCCTTGTGGCTATGCCATCCATAATCAGTCCTCCACACTCCGGACATTTGGGACCATTACAGTCATCCGGATTGTCAGGATTTGTATTTCCGTCATCACAAGTGCAAGGAGAATTGCCGCAAACGGGGCAACAAGTACAGGGATAATTACCACAATCCGGACAGCAAATGCAAGGATCATGTCCACAATCGGGGCATTGGGAATAACAAGTGCATGGATCGTTTCCGCATACGAAACAATCATTGCAAGTACATGGATTATTTCCACAATAGTAACAGCAGGAACAGTCATTAACGTTTTGTCCACATCTGGTACAATACTCAATCAAGACTTCACACCCGCCTCCGTCATACGTGTGGTACAGACCACAAAATGCGCAATAATACACATCATTTTCCCAATCGATAGAATAACTGGAAACCGATAGAGAGCGATCTATCAAACTGATTGAAAGAAAGTCATTATCTTTCGAATAATCGGACTGTTGCTGACACGTAGCTCTGAAAATCTTGTGCGTTCTTTTTCCATTAGAGTAATAATAGGCAGACTTAATGCGTCCGCTGAGATAGGACTTGTACCACACTCCGGTAAAAGCGTGATCATCGGGAATGTGACGCATTGTTTTCATTTTCTTCCCGTGCTTTTTTATATAGCCTTTTTCTCCTACCAGCGTAACCATATAGCAATCTATCTTTTTTTCTCCGCGCTTTTGCTCGAATACAAGCATACACTCTGGTTTAATACGCTCAAAGATAGTCTTTTTACCCTTTCGTTTCATCGTTTTATGGGCGTATAATTTCCCTCCGCTGACATTTAAGGGTATTTCTACATAATTGAATGTTGAGTCCGACCATTCTCTGGATTCATCCCACAGGAGAACGATGTTGCTTCCCTGAACATCCGGCAAGCTTCGTGTTGCATGCTCATGCCGGCACGCATCCGTGTGTATGTGAGTACTGTCATTCACTACATTCGTACTGTCATTTGCCCCATGCTCATGTACTTTATCCTGTGTCTGAGGCAAAGCCAGTTGGGGGATGCATGAATAATACCTCTTTACTGCGTCAAGGCTCATTGTATTGTCACCCGTTTGCTGAGTATCTGCTTGCTTGTGTTTCTGCGAGCCGGGCAAATCGTCGTAGCAAGAATACCACAAGCCGGTGAATAGTGCTAAAATAAATATTAGTTTTTTCTTTTTCATTTTAATGTATTAATGTTGGTTACTAATAAGATCACTCTGTTTTATCGATAAAGTTTATTGCGTTTTTATTCACCTCCTTTCTTTGTTTTCTCTAAATACTCTTTTGTCAGGTGTCTCACCTGAAGAGCAATAGAACCCTCTTGTTTAAAACTATCTTGAATAATCAGTCGGGCATTTTCCTGTGCTTTGCAGATTTGGTTCGTTTCGACATAGTGACGAAATAAGTAATATCGTGGCAATATATAGCCCGGAGTCATATTGCATGAGGTTAATAGGGCCTGCTCCGCTTCTTCATATTTCTGAAGGTTATGATAACAATTACCCAAATCATATAAAATTCTTGAGGAAGGGAATAATACTGAGGCCCGTTGCAGCATAATCTCTGCTTTGGGGTAGTTTTTATTTTTATAAAACTGCATAGCACACGAGGCTATGTATGTGCGGTTGTTTTTGTAGTGGGGATAGCATTCATATAGCCTATCTTCTAATTCGGGGTTGGGAAGATGTTCATATTCGTGAATCATACTTTCCAATTTCCATTCTTCTGTCTTGAAACGATAGGTTGTGTAGCCGAGGATGCATGATATAAATAAAAAGAAAGCAATCAGGACATACTTAGAATAATAGCAGATGGTTTTCCCTGGATGAGAGGCTAACATAATGGCTATCAGTAAAACAATAGGTGCAATACTCAATGGATATGAGAAAAGAGCAAAGACGCTATAGAACAATAAAACAGGATGAAGGAATGAAACACTTCTGAATAGTAAAAATAGTAGTATAAATCCGGCAATTCCATATTCAATAACAATGCGCAGATATTCATTAAAGGCATGGTTATTGTCGGATGCTTTGAGTTTGTAGGGTGACTTCGGATGATTCGCAAAATATTCGGCTTGCGCATACATATATTGGGATGCAAAGCTGTTTACTCCAGAGCCGGTCAGCGGAGAAGTATAAATGAGTTGACTACTGGTGCTCCATATAAATAGTCGCGCATCGGCAGATTCTTTCTTTAGAAAATAGAAACCTGCTGAACATAAAATGAGCAATATTGCAATAACGGATAAATAACGACGCTGGACTTTATAATATCTCACAATTTGCCACGCAATGAGTATCAGTAGGGCTAACCATGCTGCTCTGGAATAGGAGAGGATGATGACTCCGAACATTGAGACTGCCACAGGTATTAATAAAAAGGTGATTTTCCTGTTTCTCTTATGATATAATTGCATTAATTCTATAGTTAATATCAGGCATGCACCAATATATCCCGCCAGAGGAGCGGGATTCTTAAAACTGCCTGTAACCAAAAAGCTGCTATGGTTAGACTCTGTCCAACCATAAAATTGCCTCCATGCAATGAGAGACTGAATAAACCCGGAAATAACGATTATCACCAATAGTCTGTTTTGCCAGGAGCTTGTTAGGCAGCGTGTTAGTATATAGCAGGTTACCACATATCCCCACACCAACCAATCACCTCTCTCCATGAGGTTGTTGGAAGTCCATATAGTATGGAGAGCAATATACAGGGCAAATGCACAAGCGTACAAATCCGTATATGTCAAGGTCTGTTTCATCATTTTCTATCTAAAAACAACTCTATTCTTCTCAAATGTGAAAATTCTCTCTTCGCGCCCTTTTGTATGATTTCTTATCCAATAGAGTCCATTAACTGGTACCGAATCAAAATCAATATATGAATGTTCGGCCACTTTTATTCCTAAGCTATTGAATTCTTTGTCATCACTAATCAGCAGTTCATAAGTTTCACCGGGGACTATATTATTGTCATCTGTTAAAGGCAGGTAATGAATGCGACTGATGCTGACTGGGAGCCCAAAATCAATGGCAAGCCAGTCTCGTATTTCCACAGAAGTTAATTTGTCCAAGTCAGAAAGTGCCGCCTTTTTTTGTTCGAACTCTATTTCTTTAGGTGAGGCAAAAAAACGACCATTTAGTGGAATGCTGTCATTATCTGAGAAAAACTGCAATTCGGCGATTGAAGCTTTCGAACCTGGAATTCGTATTCTCCAATAACGGTATTTTTCCGAATAAGGGATGTAGTGGTCTGCATAGTTGGAATATGCGTTTTCTGATATACTGGAAACCTCGACTGATGGAATAAAGGTAGAGTTATGTGATGCCTCTATTTTCGCTCCTACCAGCCTGTCACTATTGCGATTAATCCAATTAACCAGTGGATATTTGCGTTTGAGGCGGATACTTTGTATTTGGTTCTTGTCTGGACATAAATAGCTGAGTTCTCCTGTACTTTTAATTAGAAACGGATATGATGCGGGAACTACTTCTTCGTTTATCCAATAGCCTGCCACACAAACAACTCCGGTTCCAACATTCTCAAATACAACCGAATTCTTTTTTATTCTTCCAAAGTGTATCGGAACCCATTTCTCATTATTAAATACACATAAATAGGCAAATTGTCGTTTTTCCACGCTTTCATGGGTTAAATCAACCTTTATGTTAAAGGTACGTTGGTACTCATGAGAGACATCTTTCACAAAAGGATTTTCAAAAAATGGAGGTATAGGTTCGCCTCTTGCTTTCTCTGACACCCAATATTTGTTACGGGCATATGACTGACGAAAAACTTTAATGATTCCATTATGAGGATTCAAAGAACGTTCCGGTCCTGAATTGTATCCTTGAAAAGGATAGGAGCGCCCGGTATAATGCAATACGCTGTTCCAATAATGGCGACTTCCTCGAACACCATATTGAGGAATATAGTCTATATGAACAGGTATCCCCAAATCTCGCATCACATATTGAGCTCCATAGACGTATTGAACACAATTCCAATCTTTTGCATTCTGTGATATTAAAGAATGTCGAAATCCGTGGAAAATGTGATTAGCGTAATTAGTTGATTTATAAAGTGTATCATTTATGACCTGACATGCCTGATAAGGTGAATATGCATATTCATCCACATGAGAAAGCCAATTCATTGTAGTGGTGAATTCAGATGATAAAGAATCCCTCCAATTGGATAATGGTTCAATATCAACCCTATACGGAAGTAATGTCTCGCAAAATTCTTCAAACGTCAAATGCTTTCCCCAGGGACCTTCCCAATGAAGAAAAGCTTTATCTATATTATCTATTAAATAATCTGCTTTGATAATCTTTATATCTTCTACCTTTTTGGGGTGGAGCAATTTTACCAGGCTTGCCTGGTAAGGATAAACATCAAACATGGCTCTTATATGTGCAGGAGCTTTAAGATATGCGTCGTATTGCAAAAGATGCTGTTTGTAATTGCTTAATTCATCTGATAGAATGGAATAATGTCCCGGCATGTTTTCTATTAAAAACTTTGCTGCTTTTAATTTCAAACTGTCGGATTGATTGGCGGAATAGTGTAACAAGACCTTCTCCAATTCAACATGGTTGTCTCCACTTTGCGATATTGCTTGCTCTAACTGACTTCCTTGTTGAATACATGATGTCAGAATACTAAAAAGCATAAATGATATTATTATTTTCATAAGTATTAGATATATCGTGTTATTAGCAGTAAAGGAACGGATATAATATGTATGTTCTTTGTAATATTATCTCATATGTTTGAAGATATGGGAGCGGATGGATTATTGTTATCTTCTGCGGATAAGATAAACTACACCTTAACAATATAAAATAAGCAGCTTATTTTATATTGCTTTCGGATTTTGCATTATCTTTGCGCCTGATTAATAAACCCTTTGACATTGTAACTAGATGAAGGCAATTCACTTTGTATTTTGTCTTTTCGCGGTACTTATGCTGACGACTACAAACGGTCATGCTGCCGCAGCTAATGAGGACTTCCAAACATTCCTCAAGAAATTTACTTCCAGTGCCTCTTTCCAGTATTCTCGTATCAAGTTTCCGTTGAAAACTCCTATTGCCCTGTTGGAGGAGGATGGTGAGACGGAGAAGGTTTTTCCGTTTACACGTGAGAAGTGGGCGTTGTTGGGCGAAGATGCATTTAAAGAAGAGCGTATCACAGACGAGGAAGGTGGAGTTTATGTCTCCCGCTTCACAGTAAACAACCCCAAACATAAAGAGTTTGAGGCTGGCTATGATGAGTCGGAAGCTTCTCTTCGCGTAGTGTTCGAACTAATTGACGGAAAGTGGTATGTCACCGATTGCTATACCGACTGGTATAACTTTGATCTTCCTATCAGTGAGCTGCCGGAAACAATCACTACTATAGAGGAAGAGAATAAGGCGTTTGAGGAGATACATCCTTAGCATATAAAAAGGGCGCCTTATCCGTTAATATCATCTAAATGAATCCCATTCCTTACCTCGCTTGGCAGGAATGGGATATCAACAAAACAAACAACAGGCCACTTCCTTTTTCACAAAAAGAATGTGACTGGCTTTTCTTTTTTAATTCTTCTTTACTGCTATTAACCGGAAACGCAATGGAGTATCACGGTCTTTTATCAAGTTTTCAGGGTATGTATCATCTTCACTAAGTGAATGTAAATCCCTTCCTATTTGATAAGTATAAGCTTTTTCGTCTCCTCCATCTATATCGGATACTAAACTTACAGCATCTGAGGTCCAATATTCCATAAAGTCATGTAAGGGTTCAGCATCCGCTACATTAAAACTGCCAGCTAACCAAGCTTTTTCAATCATCTGCCATTCTGCAATAGCCGGAAGAGTCCAAAAGTAATCGGTATAACTCGGGCTTGCACTAAGATTTGGTAGACTATGATCGTTTAACAAGTCATCTATATTACCAGATGGGGCTTGTTCCGGCAGTCCATAAAATGTCATAGCATATACCATGGCACTTCCACCATTTTCTTTTCCCCACGGGAGATAAGACTGTGCTACTTTATAATGTTCGCATCCTCCTGCTTGATCGATTAAATGGAAACAGTTGGCATAGCCGTGTGGATATGTGGCGTCAAAGCCTACATTTTTATCCAGAACTTCACCTTTGAAGCCCCAGGGCATAGCCTGTCTGTCTACCCTGTCGATCAAAATACTAATATTTGTATGGCCGAATATTTTATTTGCTAGATCATCGGGGACATCGTATACGATCGGGGCATACTGTTTGATTTCGATAGTCTGAATTTCTTCACCATTTACTGAGATGGTTACTTTACATGAACGGGATGTTGCTGTAGCTCCACTTTCCGGTACCATTGGTTGAGCATAAATCCATAAAATACCGTTTGTTGCTTTAAGGTCCGAACCACCAGCTACACTTTCCCAACCTGTTTTATTGTAACTGTCCGGATCATATACCCAAAGAAAATAGTCTCCACTCCCGGAAATGGTATAAGTTGTATTTTCTCCGGCCATGACTTCAATTGGTATGTATTCTCCGCTTGCATTTACATTTATATCTCCTGAAACAAATGATGCTTCACCTAGTTCGGTTTCCATGCGCCAGGTTATATCATCTGAATTTGTTTCCAATTCACCAGTTTCTGGATCTATTTGTCCTCCTTCGGTTACAGCATATCCTGATAGTGATAAAGTTACTGCGTAATAGTGGTTACGAATTACATCGAAGTCAGAGATGACATCTCCCCCTAAGAATATTCGGAAAGATACTGGACCGGAAATAATTTCTCCATCATTTTTATACCTTAAATAATTTGCCGATACTTCAAGGTATGAGCAGTTTTGGGCTGCAGCATCAATTTCTTCAGGAGTAATGCCGGTTGCTGCAGCTGGGCGCTTATATTTCTGGTTTGTTTCGGCAGCGCCGAAGTCTTCATGATGAGTATTTTCAAATAGAAACAAAGGTGCAACGTCCTGATCAGTATAGTTTGTTTCTATACCTTCATTCCAACTATTACCTTCGAAATAATGTTTACCACTATGGGTGGACAGATTAGAAAATTGTTCTTTGTATTTTTCAACAGTTACTTCATTGGCAACTCGTGACCATTTGTAAGATGCCGTTTCTTTGAATTCGCCATTTTGGACAATGTCAGTCGAAGCATTCAAGTCGATATTTGGTTGACCTATGAAACATTCCTTAGGGACCCTGTGTAACTGAATTCTGGTAGGTGTTATGATTACGTCATCTTTTAATCCGCTTCCATCAATTCTGACTGTTACTAATGCAGCGAGACGTTGTAACTCCGCTTTCAGAGTTTTGCCGACAGTTCCATCTGCATCGGTATGTGTCTCATTTTCTATAGCTTTAGCAAATAGCATACTGTTTCCGCTGATAATACCGGATAGGCTAGAGGTTTCTTCCTTTATTCTTTGTAATTCCCCGACATTATGAGGACCTTTGATTTGCATACTTGAACCATAGTTGGCAACCACATAGATAGTACTTGCCACGTATCCTTTGTCTTCCAAATACTTTGCGGAAAAATGGAGTGAATAACTATTGTTTTCCTGAGACACAAAAGTAACTCCATCAGGTAATATGACGCTTGCTTCGTCATTGAAGGGGAGATAGAAGATTTCTTGTATGTCTGATTCTTCATTACTGCCCGCTGCAATAATGATATTCAAGTCATTGACTATATCAAAATCAATGGCACCGGCACGTGTAGTGGTAGATGATATAATAGGTTTTGGCAACTTTACATTTAGTATAACTTCTCCATTGACTACAGGGGTACTCTTAAAATCGTCTTTGATGCAACTTGTCCAAAGGAGTACTCCTAATAGTAAAAGAAAGATGTCTGCCCTTTTATACAGATAGAATATATTGTGAATCTTTATATTTCTCATATTACGATTATTTTAGAATTCCGGTTTTACGTCTTCTATGGCCCAGTCAGGTATGCTTACTTCTACTCCTATACTCTTGAATTCAATAAGAATAGGGATAATAGTCTCATTCTTATCAATATTTATTTCAGGGTGTTTTTCAAGGAAGTCGGCCAATTGCATACTGAAAATTTCCTTGTTGTCTGAGTCATACAATTTCAGGCAAGGGTGTTCTGTTTGCTTTAAAATATTGAACCGGTATACGTAACTTTGTTTTTTTACATCAGACAGTGGATAATATGTTGCCAGTTCATCGTCTGTTACTTCGTTATTGAAGTTTACCCAGGTTGATAGGTTGTTAACTTCAAGTTTTAAAGGTGAAGTAGAGCGGGCAGCAGTTTCTATATAACCTTTTACTTCTACATACATATCTATGTGTGAAGCAGAAAAGGGAATGGTTTCTGTCAGTTCCCGATTTTTAGGAACTGCGAATTCTTTGCTTCCCTGATAGAGAGAGTCATTGGAATGGATAATGTCTCCCGATAGGCAACACGGATGTGTGCAATGTATATCTTTATAGTTTCCACAATTGACATCTGTGATTACAGTTGCTTCAAAAGCATTACCAATACATACAGCGCGATATGTTCCAGGAGAGAGCTCAAGACTGATGCTTTGAGTGCTTAGTTCGTTCTGCTTAAGCGTGCGGGAGACTATGCAGTTGTGGTTCGCATCAAAGACATACAGATTCACCTTTTCAATCTTTTTTTGAAAGATTTCCGTAGTACCATCGCCAACGTAGCTGAAACGAAGAGTGCAACGGCCGCAGTCATCCCTATTTTCTTTGATACATCCTGCCACCAGAACGACCCAAAGCAGGATTATGAATGGATTTATGTATTTCATCATTATTCTGTATGCTTATAAATTGTGGAATAGCTATGAACAGCGTGCAGTATTATATGGTTACTGCACACTGCCTTTTATAAAAATTAGGGTTAGGGAATTAATCAAAATCCGGAGTCAGGTTTACAATTATCCAGTTTGGAATTACAATATCAACTTTCACACAGATTGTTTCTACCGGTATCCATGGCTTGATGTTGTTACAGGTGAAAGCGTAGTTGACTTTATAGATTTTACCAGCTTCGAAAGCTGTGATTTCTGTACCTTTATCATCAGTATAACTGGATGCTCTTACGTATTGAGGCATATCCAAATTTCCACTTACTCCATTATTGAATACTCCGTTTGCAACGGTCAGTATGATGCGGGGAGCTGCTCCTGGAGCTACATTGTAAACATATACATTAGGCAATGCATCCTTATCTTTTAATTCTATTTCTGGATTGAAAGGATCTATATACCAGCCTGTTGCGGCATTCCAGTCTTTTTGTCCCTGTTCTGTTGCCGGATAACTGATAGTCTCACTGCCATCAACTGTTGTCAGAATATTATCAATACCAATTTTTGATAAAGTTAATTCTTTATAGAGAGCTACTTCACTGGCTGAACTCTCTCCTAAATCGGTACATGCAATGCCACCAATCTCTATTCTGGCCAATAGAGGTTGTACGGTTATCTGACCTGCATCGTAAAGTGTGGATGTAGCTCCACTTTCATCTGAACATGAACCACTTGCAGACCATGATGTACTCTTTCCGTATACTACAATGTCGTTTGGTGTTGATTGCTGGCCTATAAGATCTTTTTTTATAGCATCCAATAAAGTACTAAAACTTGAGTGTACTGTTATTACCTTATCGGTGTTCCCTAAAATGGCAACGGCATTCACATCACCTGGAACTTTGTGGAAAGTATATATACCATCAACATTAGTGCCTTTATCAAATGTTGTGGTAGAGCTAATTTGATCTCCTGCCAGAAAGATCACCTTCAGATTTGAGATGTCTGCAACAGGTATTTTTTGAGTTTCATCGCTAAAACTACCTGTTGCGCGGCTATCTGGTTTTGCCATATTGGCAATAGAAATTGAAACACTTTTCCCGTTACTGAGGGAATTCTGTTCTGCATCTTCATTACTACATGCTGCAAAAGCTAATCCAGCTAATGCCAGCATAACATACTTGCTTAACTTCATAATTTAAATTGATTAGTAAATAATTGATAACTTAATTTTATTATGTATATGCTAACTGATTTTATTTATCATGTTTTACCGGGACTCTGTCTGTTATAAGTCAGCAATAACTCTGGCTAATTGTTCCAGATTGATCTTGGCCTCCATGTTTCCGGCGTCAGTTGCACGTTTTAGTGTCTCTTTTGCTTTATCATATTGTTTGTTTTTCGCATAGGCTACACCCAAGCAGTTTAATGCTTCAGGGGTATGGACAGCTTTCGATTTCTCTATCATTGAGATAGCGGCAGCTATATTGTTGCGTTCCATTTCCACGTTAGCCCCGTTTACTATTGCCGAGGTTTTGTCTGGATAGGTATGGGCCGCAATCAATAGTACTTCTTTATATTCGGGGGAGTCTTCTCCGTAAGAGTCTGCTACCATATAAATCTCTTCCATGCTTAGCAAATCCGGGCGGATTTTCAACTGTTTTTTAGCTTCCTCCAAACTGAATTCTTTTACGTTATACTCTATGCGATATTCATTACGGCGTAAGGGTTCATACATTTCATTCAGTAGACGCTGATAAATCTCTGGAGGAACAAGGTCCTTGATTCTCTGTTCGCAAACATCCTGATCATCTTCGCACTCATCAATAATCTTTATAACTTCATCTATTTTTAAGAGTTTTGGGTGCTTTAGCACTTCTTTCCGCAATCCATTCCAGTCTTCCCCTTTCCAAGTTACGTGCCATAGTGAGGCATCTACATTTGTGTCCTTCTGCATATATTGAGCAAAATTTTCTGCACGATTTTTAGACAAATGTTCATTGTAGGCTACTGTACCTTCGGGCGAAGCATACCCCGTTATATAAATACCTGTTATAGTCAAATCGGGATTTGTCTTTACCACTTCTATGGAATTATGTACTGAATCTAGTTTTGCTTGGTTGTTTTTGAATTTCGGATCAATGATATAGCTGTTCTGACGATATTGAAGGCGTACTGCACGTATTTCATTGCGTACTTTTATTGTCTCCTTTTCTGGTTGTACAAAAGTAGTAACATATTGTGGCTGAAACAGTTGTAGGAAGGTGTTCTTTACTAAAGATTCTTCTGTAGCGAGCGTGCCCGCTTCACATTCCAGGCAACCAGTCATTTCTTCACGAAGTATTAGACGACTCTGTGCCATCCAAGGTTCGTAAGGCAAGGTCATGGAGTATTCCACATTTTGCTTTTTATTGCTCTTACGGCGCACCACCATATAGGCATCATCCACTGTTGACTTTCCTGTCAATGCTTTCATACGTTTATGTATCCGGTTTCGGGTACGGCCATCTACTACAACAGGGGTTAATTCTAATTCTTTAGAATCTGTTTTGGCTACAATGATTGGTTTCAGACGTACGCTTTTCTGGTTGCCTATTTCCATATCTGTCAAATCAAGCGTCATCTTAACATTCACTTCACGGCCATTTTTTGTTACCGATTCATTAATCACTTTCACATTGATAAGTTGTCCCTCCTGTGCATGTGTCCACAGTGATGCGCTCAGCAAGATTCCTGTGATATATAATATTCTCTTCATAACTCAGTTTTTCCTTTTTTACTTAATAACATAGATAAGTGATATGGCGGCTTTGGTTGCTCCCAAATAGTTCTTGTTCCCTTTTTCTTTCCATTCACCGCATTTAGGACAATCGTATTTATCGTAGTGTGCACGTACGTATCCCAAGCCTAGACTTGCTTCAAGGCTCCAGCGATTACTTAGTAGCCATTGGTAGCCATAAGCTAAGCCTGCCCCATAATAGTACCCCTCATAGCGGTAATCCTTTGTTGAAGGGAGTATCCCTAGTGGGAACTTCATATTGCCTACATTATATTGTCCCCCCAGTAGATGAAAACCTAAAAAATGACCATTGAAACGCTCGCATAACCAGTAGCGGGCTTCAGGTTGTGCCATCCAATGTTTCCACTTCTTATCATCTGAAAATGAAAAAGGATTATAATTAGCGGACAGATCTAACGTCCACTGAGGGGTAAGACCTATTTCAGCGCTGAGGTTGAAGGTCGTAGTGGCATCGTACAGGAGGTTTGTCTTGATGGCAACATTCTGTGCAGATAAAGAGATGCCGATGAATAGAAAAATAATACAAAGACTCTTTTTCATGCTCTTCATTTTAATAATGTGAGTTTTTTTCGATTAATATCTTGTGCTTAACATTTCTGTTACTTTGTAGGTAACAGAAATAGGCTAGAGAGCCACTGCAAATGTATTTATTGTGGATATGTAGATTAATCTTTTTGGATTTCTGAGATTTGAAAAGAGCATAAAAAAGAATACTGTGTTAATTTAATATAACACAGCTATGTGTGTATTGCATAAAATCAATATGCGTAATGCACTATTGATGGATGGTTTCCTTATTTAGAATGTATTCTAGAATGTTTTTTAATTTTTATCTAAAATTTCTTCATGTTTTTCTTGCGTGATTTATATTTATTGTAGATATTTGCGATGTTAAATCATTTTCTGTTACCTACAAAGTAATAGAAAGCAATATAATAATTTAGATGTTCATTTCTGTTTGTTTATTGGTTGATTATAAGATCATTGTACTTTATTTAGACACAAATGTATGAGAAATAATTTTCCTGTTCATTTCATTTATTTTTTCATCTGTATGTCTCTTGAAGTAAGTTTCGGTTACCTTGACTGATGAGTGACCCATTGCATTGCTAATGAGCTCTTGTTGGTAATTTCTGTAATTGGCTATAGTAGCCCAACTATGGCGGGCACTGTAACTGCTTAATCGTACTGGTGCTCCAGTGATCTTGATTAAATGTCCCAATAAATAATTGAAATTACGTAATGCGTTTTGATACTGTCGGTATTCGTTGCATCCCGGATGGCGAATTAATGGAAACAGGTAAGGAGAATTGTTGTCCGAGTTCTTTAGCTGCTGGATAAGTGTCATTGCTTCAGGCTCTACATGTACCGTAAGCCAAGTACCTGTTTTGCGACGGCGGTAAGTTATGGTATTACCTTGTAGATCACAACGTCGCATAAATGCTATATCCACAAAAGGGATACCACGTAGCATAAATAAGAGTATGAACAGCATACGTGCGCGCTCTAATTTCCGATTTTCCGTTATGGGCTTTTTAAATTTACGCAGTATCTCTTCGTCCAATGCTCGCTTGACTGTCACCTTTGTTCCCGTGTAGACACATTTGAATAATCGGGGCTGATAGGGAGCATGTCCTTCATCTACTGCACGATAGTAGACAGCACGCAGCATGCGCATATACGTGGAAATGGTATTCCAGTGTAGCTGTCTGGATAACAGATAGTTTTGAAAAGCCTTTAACCACAAAGGGGTAACTTCTTTAAACTCAAAGGGGACTTTACCCACGAAATCATTAACACGATTAAAGGTGCTCTGATACACATGTGCTGTTCCCATGCGTTGCTCTTCCCTGAAGCCAGAAATCTGGGTTGCCATGTAGGCCATAAAGTTTGTTTTGTTCATCATATGACTTTTTATTAAAAGTGGAGCTATATAAATGCTGAAAGATAGGAAAAGTTCAGTGAAAAACAATGTTTAAAGGAGAAGTCGGAATAATTCTAAAAGCTATTTATATATCAGTCTTGCACTGCTTTTATTACTATACTACACCTTTTTTGTACGATTTATGTGTCATTTTCTCTAAAAAGTACCGTTTCTTTGCAATGTGGAAATATTGTAAAACGAAACTAATACCGGAAATGACACATTCAACTTTCATACATATTCTGTGGAAATGTATTTTCCTTGTTCTCCCTTGTACTTTATTGGCGCAAGAGCACGCTTCTTTGGGCCATTGGATTGCCGAAGACCAGTCGGGGATGATGGACTTCACCATCCGTGAAGATACGCTTGAACTTATCGTGCCCGAAGGGCTTACTTTATGGTATAAAGACCGTCTGACCGGTGATTATGAAATCAGTTATCATATCTGCATGGTGATGAATGGTGGGGAACACGATCGTCTTAGCGACATGAACTGCTTCTGGGCTGCAAACGATCCGAAACACCCAGGCAAATTATTAGCCCGCTCCACTTGGCGAAATGGCATCTTCCGTAACTATAATACATTGAATCTGTTCTATGTAGGCTATGGTGGTAATGATAATACCACTACCCGTTTCCGTCGTTACTACGGTCAGTTCTACGATGTGGATGAGGCTCGCATCAAACCTTTGATTAAAGAATATACCGATCCTGTTCATCTATTGAAGCCGAACCGATGGTATCATATCCGGATTCGTGTTCAGAATAATAGCACAACTTTCTTAGTAGATGGTGAGGAGCTTTTCCGTCTGCCTCTCGAAACCGGTGCAGGCGATGGTCATTTTGGCCTGCGCCTTCTGCAAAATCATGTTCGTTTCACGAACTTCCATATCGAACGCTTGAATTAATCCCATTAATATTCTCATACCATGATGACGAAACTTAATCTGATGAAATCTACCCTTGTTGCTGCATGTGCTGCACTGTTTTCCTTTAGCCTGTCGGCACAAGTTGTAAAGAATGACCGGTTACTCTCTTTTGAACAACCAGAGCTTCCTGCCGGGCTGAGCGCAACGAAAGCTACGCTCGGCATCAGCGACCAACATTATAAAGACGGTACGCATAGTTTACGTTGGACATTTGACCCCGGCTCTATACTAACCCTTCAGCGTGATCTGAAGTTCGAGAAGAAAGACCCTACCGGAAAAGATACTTACCTTTCCGCTTTCATTGTCTGGGTGTACAACGCAAAAGCCCAGGATACTACTATTGAGTTTGAATTCCTGAAAGACGGAAAGAAGTGCACTTCTTTTCCTTTCGGTATTAATTTCACAGGTTGGCGTGCTGCCTGGGTCTGCTACGAGCGTGATATGCAAGGCACTCCTGAACCCGGGATGAATGAACTGCGTATCGTTGCACCTGATGTGAAAGGAGAGTTGTTCATCGACCATCTGATAACTGCCAGTAAAGTGGATGCCCGTCAGCAAACAGCTGATGTGCAGGTACCCTTCGTTAATAAAGGAACCACCAACCATTGGCTGGTGATTTATGAACACTCCCTGTGGAAACCGGAAATAGCCCTTACTCCGGTTAGTGAGAAGGACAGACAAGACATGCAGTTGATGGAAAAACGTTTCCGCGATATGCTTTATACTCCTTCTAAACTGACAGAAAAAGAGATGGAAGGCATCCGTAAGAAATATGATTTTTATGGGATTACTTATAAGAACGGTGTTGTAAGCGGACTACCCATCTTCATGGTACGCCAGGCAGAAGCTTATGAACGTATGTATCCCAACTGGGATAAAGGTATGTTCACCAAGTTAGGGATGGAGATGAGTGAGTATTTCAATCTGATGCGCCGGATAGCTTATGCCTATAACAATGCTTCGGATGCTGTGACAAAGGATGAGCTGAAACAGAAGTTCCTGGCGATGTACGACCACATCACCGATCAGGGAGTGGCTTATGGCAGTTGTTGGGGGAATATCCATCATTACGGATACAGTATGCGCGGTTTGTATGTGGCCTATTTCCTTATGAAAGATGTATTGAGGGAAACCGGAAAGCTGAATGAGGCGGAACGCACTTTGCGTTGGTATGCCATCACCAATGAAGTATATCCTAAACCTACGGTCAATGGCATTGATATAGATACTTTCAATACACAGACGCAGGGGCGCATGGCAAGTATCTTGATTATGGAAGATACTCCTGAAAAACTTCAATATCTCCGTTCTTTTTCCCGTTGGATAGATTATGGTTGCCGCCCGGCACTCGGATTGGCCGGTTCTTTCAAAAAAGACGGTGCTTGTTTCCACCATCGCAATAACTATCCGGCTTATGCGGTCGGCGGTCTGGATGGTGCCACGAATATGATTTATCTGTTGAGTGGAACAGGATTCAAAGTATCTGAAGTAGCGCACGAAACAGTAAAGAATGTATTGCTCACTATGCGTTTCTATTGTAATACCAAGCAATGGGCTCTTTCCATGTCAGGACGCCATCCCAATGGAAAGGGACAATTGATTCCCGTACAATATGCTACTTTGGCATTGGCTGGCACTCCCGATGGAAAGCAGGAATATGATCCTGAACTGGCTGCTGCTTATCTGCGTTTGGTTTCTTATACGGAAACTCCTGATAAGAATGCTCCTGATTATCTACCGAAAGCATCTACTGCCTATGAAAAGAAGCTGAAACAGTTATTTGAAGCACAGGGATTCCGTCCCGAACCCGATCCGCAAGGTAATTTGGCGTTAGGGTACGGCTGCGTTTCAGTACAGCGCCGGGATAATTGGGCTGCTGTGGTACGTGGGCATTCCCGTTACCTTTGGGCAGCAGAACATTATCTGGATGCCAATTTCTTCGGTCGCTACCTGGCTCACGGAAGTATGCAGATATTGACCGGAAAACCCGATGAAATGGTTACTTTTACAACCAGCGGCTGGCAGGAAGCAGGCTTCGACTGGAACCGTTTCCCCGGTACGACAACTATTCATTTGCCATTCGATCAGCTTCGTGCCAAAGTGATGAATGTAGATACTTTCTCCGGTATGGAAGAAATGCTATATTCTGATGAGGCTTTTGCAGGTGGTTTGTCTCAGGCAAAATTAAATGGTAACTTCGGCATGAAGCTTCACGAGCATGACAAGTACAACGGTTCACACCGTGCCCGTAAATCTTATCACTTCTTCAATGGAACGATTGTATGTCTGGGAACGGATATTGAGAATACAAATGAAGAGTTCCCGACAGAAACTACCGTTTTCCAGTTGGCAGCCACTACTCCCAAAATGCATGATTACTGGGCAGCTTATAAAAGTGACGGACAGACCTATATCGATCCTAACGGAGTAGGTTATTATCTGTCGAAAAACTCGATGAAAGCGGCAAAATATGAAAAGAACTTCCCACAAGTTACCGTAGGTGAACGTAATCCGAAGCCTACTTCCGGTGATTGGGTTTCATTGGTATTAGAGCATGGAAAAGCTCCGAAAGGTGCTTCTTATGAATATGCTGTCCTACCCCGTACGAATACAGTTTTCTTGAAAGCTTTCGCAAAGAAACCGTCTTATAAGGTATTACAACAGGACCGCAATGCTCATATCGTTCGTTCTATGACTGATAACCTGACTTCATATGTACTTTTTGAAACACCACAGGCATTGCCCGGGGAGGGATTGTTACAGAAAGCTGATACTTCCTGCCTCGTCATGATACGTGAAGACAGAGATAAGCTCTTATTGACCGTTTCCCAACCGGATCTGGCGCTGTATCGAGGTCCGAGCGATGAGGCTTTTGACAAGGATGGCAAACGTATGGAACGCAGTATCTATTCGCGTCCCTGGATTGATAATGATAGTGGTGAAATACCTGTAACCGTTACTTTAAAGGGTGAATGGAATGTTGCAGAAACTCCTTATTGCAAAGTGATTTCCAAAGATAAGCAGCAGACTGTTTTGCAATTTACGTGCAGAGATGCCGCCAGCTTCGATGTGGAGCTGAAAAAATAATGAAGTTAATCCTTAAAATAGCACTGTGATGAAAGTAAAGAATATAATGTTGTGTGCAACGGCTGTCGCTCCCTCCCTGGTTTGGGCGAAAGAGTTGCCTAATATCATCTACATTGTAACCGATCAACAGACAGCCTCTGCGATGAGTTGCATGGGAAACGATGACTTGCATACTCCGAATATGGATAAGCTGGCAGAGGCAGGTGTCCTGTTCCGTAATGCCTATTGTTCTACACCCCTGAGTGGACCTGCCAGGGCGGCAATGTTTACAGGCTATACTTCGCACGAAGTAGGACTTGCCCGAAATGGTACGCCGATACCGGATTCATTGCGTAACCGGACTTTGGGAACTCTGATGCAGGATGTCGGTTATGACTGTATCTATGCCGGTAAATGGCATGTACATACTGCCTCCATGCCGGATAAAGAGTTCGGTTTTACTACTATCCATCCTCATAGTGATAATGGGTTGGCGGAAGCCTGTGTCGACTTTCTGGAACAAAAGCATACCAAACCCTTCTTCCTGGTGGCAGGATTCGATAACCCGCATAATATTTGTGAGTACGCACGTAGCCAGAATTTGCCTTGGGGAAATATAGAAGACCTGCCGCAGAATGAGTGGCCGGGACTACCTCTTAATTTCGCTAAGAATCCCTATGACGCTGATGTTATCAGTTATGAGCAGAGCCTGAATTATTCGGCTTATCCTACCCGTAACTACACTCCGGATGATTGGCGCCGTTACCGAAGCCTCTATTACCGTCTGGTTGAAAAGGTGGATGCAGAAATCGGTAAGGTTTTGAATGCTATAGATAAACAGGATTTATGGAAGAATACAGTCGTGATATTTACCAGTGATCATGGCGACGGAGTGGGAGCACACCATTGGAACCAGAAGTCGGCTTTATATGAAGAGGTGGTAAATATCCCTCTGATTGTAACCTTACCGGGAAAAAAGAATGCCGGCAAGGAGATGCCGCAACTCGTGAATAATGGTGTCGATTTCTTTGCAGCAGTTTGCGACTGGGCAGGCATCCGGCTTCCTGAAGGGCTGCATGGTGTCTCTTTCAGAGCGCTGGTAGAGAAAGCGGATCCGGCATTGAAGCATCAGGACTATATCGTAACCGAAACCACTTTCGATAAAGGTGGAAATACACGTGGCTGGGCTTTGCGTACCTCTCGCTATAAATATGTGTTGTATGACAAAGGCCGTTACCGTGAGCAACTTTTTGATATGGAAAAAGACCGTGGTGAAATGCGGAACCTTGCCATCGAGGAGAAATACAAAGAGATTCTGTTGCAACACCGGGAGTACCTGCACGATTGGATGAAGCTGCATCATGTAGCGCAGATACGTAAAGATGTACATACGATTCCGGGCGTAAATCCGGAATGAGATCAATGATTATCCCAACAAGCTGCGGACTGCCGCCTGGTAAGTTTCCAGCTTGTTGGACTTATGAATTGCTTTTTTTGCCTTCCGGTCTCCGTCCGGCATCAGATATTCCCAGAAGTTCTTCATTTTCGTCAGCAGTTGCTTGTCTCCCCCTTCCAGAAGATTGCCATACTGGGCAAATACGTCAGCATGAAACAATCTGAGTTTCTCCTGCATATCCTTTTCGGAAAGCGGATGTCCCTGTTGATACTCCAAAGCTAAGGCGGGATTGGCAAGCAGTCCACGACCTATCATGATACCTGCCAGTTGTGGAAAGCGTTCGCTGATAGTCTGTATATCTTCTACTGTAAGTAAATCACCGTTATAAATAAGCGGATGGCGACATTCGTTGTAGAAGGTTTCAAAGCCTTTTAAGTCTACTTCCCCTTTATATTGTTGTTTTCCCAATCGGGGATGCATGATGATATGTGTCAGTGGCAGTTCATTCAGCAAGGGCAGCAAAGCCAGACATTCTTCCGCGTTCTCCCAACCCAACCTCATCTTGACAGAGAACTGAAGGTCGGGGTGACTCTTTATGGCAGCAGTCAACAATTCCCGTACCTCTTCGGGATAAGGAAGCATTCCCGAACCATTGTGCCGTTTGGCTAAAAGAGGGAAAGGACATCCCAGATTTATGTCCACATTCTTATATCCTTTTTCGATGAATAGGGCAATTATCTGCTCCATTTTGTCCACATCGGGAGCAATGAGTTGCGGAATAAGCTGCACGCCACGGTTGTTTTCCAGAGTAATCTCACGCATGTCTTTTTTTCGGATTTCTCCGTGCTCCACACGTACAAAAGGAGTATAATAACTCTCTATACCGCCGAATATACGGGCATGTGCTTGTCGGTAAATAGCCTCGGTGTAACCTTGCAGCGGGGCAAAATGAATGGGGAGGGTACTCTGCATATCAATCAGTTATTCAATATTTCTGCAAAGGTAACTATTTTAGCGGAATAACCATGTTCATTAAAACCATACCTGAACTATACTTGAACCATACTTGCTCCGTACCAACCCCGTACTTTCTCCGTGTAGAGGTACCTCTGAGTGGAGAATGTACGGAGCAAGTACGGTTCAGGTATGGCTCAGGTATGTAGCAGAGTAATTGCTACAAAAATTCTTTCTGAATTCTCAATCTTGCTGAAGGCTGAATTCTACAGGTTGTCCATGTTGGCAATGAACAGTGAGAATGGTATTCTCTCCGTCTGCTGTCAGGGTTACTTTTTCATTGGGTGTACTGATCTTCCATTTTCCTTTTAATTCAAGTCTCTTTTCAAGAATGCGGCTGGGATTCTTGGTGGTATATGCCTTTTCCTCAATATTTAGGTTTGGATCGCAAACGCTCATAATGATATTCGCTTTGTCCCTCCTATACATAACCATTGTTTCTGCCGGAATAAGACTAAGCAGGCTATCCCGTTGCGAACGATAGGTTTCGAAGACAGCATAGGCAGTAATATCGGTTAATCGGTCGTGAACGATATGTGCACTATCATTCCGTTGTAATACTTCGTATGTTTGCGAAGCCTCATGTTCTTTTAATTCCTGCTCGGTTGGCTGTATCCATACGAGGTATTCATACGTTCCGTTTTTAGGGGCTTTTCCATGTTCAATCCATGCTGAAGCGAAAGTTCCCTGTGTTACAGCGCGTGTTTTTTCATGACGGGATTCTTGTTCCGTGATCTGTATTTGTACATTACCGTCTTTCACGAAATAATGGTTATTGTAACCGTCCCTGATAGAAAGTAACTTTTCAGTAGTACCGGAAAGTTTCTTTTTGAAACCAATCTTTTTTTCTTCTTCTCCGTTAACGAGGATGGTGCTCTTTCCCTTTTGGAATGTACTTTGGAAGAGAGTTGTTTCGGTTGGATATTCGTTATTGCTGTTATGAATACCTGTTCCTAAACAGATCATCCGGTTTTCAAAGCAGAAGACGGATTTGCGGGCTACGAAATCCGGAGTGAAGTTTTTCAGTTCACGTTCCATCAGTTTCGTAACAAACATGCCGTTTTTCCCTTCCAATGAACTACTGCCTGAGAAATTTTCTTTGGAATGTGCCATGGTAGTTCCCGGTAGCGGGCTGTCCAGTAATTCGAATGGTAAGTGGATGGTCGTAGTTCCCGGTAGGCGATTCCAATCCCAACCGTTCTCATCGTAACCGCTGGCAAGGCGTGAGGGGTATCCCATGATCTGGACGGAACCATAACTCTGATAACGTCCGTAGCGGTTATCTTTCCGGTAAATTTCAGATCCCCAGACGTCAGTGGTATATCCTTTTAAGGTTACCATCCAATCGCTTCTCCGGAAAATACCTGCTGCTCCATAGTTATATACAAAGAAGCCTTGTGGGGCAGAGGCGGGAGTGATACCTTGCGTTTTGAAGTAACGTGCTTCCGGGGTATCCTTTTCACAAAGCCGTAGATAGTCTGCTGCCAGATGATGATCGAAGGCATTACCTTCTCCTGATAAGTCTCCTGACAGGGCTAGATAAGCAAAAGCTGCTACATCATCCGCTTTCATCGAGCCGCCGAAAGGATGTCGTCCGCTGATGCCAACTCCCCATTCATATTTGTTGGAGTAGTTGCGCATGGCAATAAAGGCGGATTTCAGTACTTGACGGGCTTCTTCGGTAGGTTCATAGATTGTCTTATTGGTTAAGGAGATGAATTGCCCTACCATGGCAAGGACACCTGTGGTATAGGCCGGATAGAAACCGCCATGGTGGAAAGTGGTTCCGTCTACTTTGATACCTCCGATAGTGCCCGGAGTGTATTGAAGAGAAGAGGATACCCAACGGGAAAGGCCTTTCAGTGCGCGTACTCGTTCTCGCTCGTCAGTGAACAGTAGTGCTGAAACTGTTTTAGCCATTAAGAGGGTGTGCCAACTGTCCAGTAGTTCATCTCTGCCGTATTGGTAAGGTTGACGGGTTTCTTGCAAGGCAGACCAGAATATGAGGGTGGATAAGATATTATCACGGTTGGGAGCTTTCCAGATGACGTCGCGCATTAACCAGGCTGTAGTATAAATTTTCCGTACCTGATATCCGTAATGATGATTGGTTCCCATTCCGCTACCGAAGGAGAACCCCTGATTGATGGCGAAGTCCCAGACGGTGAAGTAATTCTGACGGGAAGTTTCGGAATGATTGTAATAAGCATCGTAAGCGAATCCGGAGAGCATTGTTTCCAGGTCATTCCAGGATATTTCTCCTTTGGAACGGTCCAGTTCATCGGGAGTCAGGATAGGAGCACCTGTGAATCCAGTTCCGGAGCGTTGAATATTGGCTTTCTGAAAAACATCGTATGCTTTGGAAACTGCTTCCTTCGGTGCTTTCTGAATATCAAGGGCGGTGGTTAACCGCTGTTCTACAGTACGCAGCTCGTCTTTTTCTGCTTGATTGAGGGCGGAAGGTAGTGGAATATCATACTTATATTGTTCCCATTGCCAAACCCGGCACCAATGCCACAGGTCTCGATACGAGAGGGAGTTATTGTAAGGCATCTGCAAGTCGGGGGTAGTGCGGTCGTTCATCTTTTTCACAGGGAAAGTCAAACGATCCAGAAATATGCGGCCTTTTCGTTCAGGGGCTATCAGCCGGTAGCTTGCTATTTCTTTGTTTTGTTTATCTCCTTTCATGTGCTGGAAGCCGATCCAGCAAGCGCGCCAGCCAGCCGATGCCAACTGGAAACTGAACCAATAAGATACATCTCCTTGGGGGGAAAGGAACTCAAAGCGAATGGAATCTTGCTGGGGGACTTCATTATAAATCCATAGGGTTATTCCGTATGAATTTTCCATTTGCTCATCAAGGGTTAGAGGCTGTTCCAGAGAAACATTGAGCTTGGAACCGGAACGGAAATCCCATTCCAGGCTTTGTTTCCCTTCTTTATAATACCGGGTGGACAGGGCGATTTTTCCCTTATCGGTTGTTTTAAACTCTTTGGGGATTTCAGTCTCAAAACCTATGAATTGAGCAAAAGATACTTGGCTGCATAGCAACGCAAGGATAAATAGCAAGTGTTTTCTGGTCATAAGGCATATTGTTTTTTTAAAGTTATAAAAGAGGAGAGGAACCTCACGGTCACTCTCCTCCATACATATCAAATTGATTAAGGTCTATTTGATTTCATTTTAAGGTTAGAAGTTCTGTGTAACTAAATGATTATTTCCAATATTTGTTTTGTTCCAATTTGGTGTTTACACCGAGTTCCTTAGTTGGAATGGGGAGGAACTGGTTATTTTCAGTTGTATTACTTACGTACTGAGCTGCTCCTTTAGCATTGTTGGCAGTAGACCAACGCGCATCATTTACGGCTGCTCCCAAGTCTTCTTTTATAGCCTTGTAGTAAATACCCCAACGTACCAAGTCGTACTTACGGAGAGACTCAAAGCAGAGTTCACGACCGCGTTCATCACGGATCAATTTCTGGAAGTCACCGTATGACAAATCTTTCACTTCGTCAATTCCTGCACGTTTACGTACCTCGTTGATGCATGTATAAGCTAATGCTGTAGGACCTTGGTTTGCTTCATTTTCAGCTTCAGCAAGCATGAGCAATACATCAGCATAACGCAAGAGGCAATAGTTCTCTTGAGTATAGTTTTTATGCTTAGGACTGCTGCTTTCCCATTCGCGACGGTATTTGCCACAACGACGGTCTACAATCTGGTTGTCTTTCCATGCAACTTGCACGTCTTTATTGTTGAGTTTATAAGGTGCCATAGCCAAATCGCGGCGTGCATCTTTAGCATCGAACAAGTCCCAGAGAATCAAGCTACCTGCATAGAAAGCATATGTGTAACCTGCACCTGTACCAGCTGAGTTCTCTTGAAGATTACCGATTACATTGCCTATACGGCTTTCAGTATAGCTACCATCATCACGTGTTCCAACAAATTCCACTTCCCACATGCTTTCATTGTATGTGGTTTCATATTGGTCAGAAGCTAAAGCTTTCCACGTAGCATATACGTCAGGATTCAACTTATGTTTCTTGGAATCATAAACTGCTTTGGCATACTTGGCTGCTTTTTCATAAAATGGCTTTCCACCTTTTGAAGGTTCGCCTGCACGCCACAAACATACGCGGGCCAGAACGCCTTCCACTACAGTTTTCTTCACATGTGAAGGGGATAAGTCATAACTACTGTTATCTACCATATCGATACAGTCTTCCATTTCCTGAATAATCCAGTCGAGTGCTTCGGCGTGGGGGGTAGCCTCCAGACTGCTGACTGTGATATCTTTGACTGTTTCTTTACGAATAGGAACTTCGTACCAACCTTGTACCAATAAGAAGTGATAATATGCACGCAAGAACTTAGCTTCTCCTTTGATGCGTGTTTTCACTTTGTCGTCAGAGATGCTGGCTCCATCGATATTGTCAAGCAATACATTGGCATTGTTGATCCCTGAATAGAGGGCTTCCCATGTATTCCATAAGTCAGTATTACCTGTATTGTGTGAATTGGCAACTACTGCACTTGTTTGGTTTTGGCGATAGTAATAGCTCAAATCATCAATATTGGATAACATGCAGGAATAACGGTTTCCATATACATGTTCTGCTGCCATCGTCCAGTATACACCGGCTAATGCCATTGTGCAATCAGTTTCATTCTTGTAGAATGTTTCAGGCGCTACAAAGTCGTAGGGCTTGGTGTCAAGCATATCGCAACCAGCCATAGAAGCAACTACTGCCAGGATGCAAACTTTCTTGAAGATATTATTGATACTTTTCATATTAGTTTCTTGATTTTAGGTGATTAGAAGGTTATATTAATACCAAGTGATGCGTTGAATGAACGCGGATAAGCGGACCAGTCGAAGCCGGGAGTCAATACACTGTTACGTGTAGAAACTTCAGGATCGGAACCGGAATAACCTGTAATGGTAGCTATATTCTCTGCCGAAACAAAGAGTCTGGCTGCGCTGATACCCAAAGAACGCAATGTGTTGGGTGTAAAATTATAACCCAATGAAATGGTTTTCAACTTCAGGAATGATCCATCTTCTATATACAAAGAACTGTAGTATTCAGCGCCGATAGCTCTTGCACGCGGCATATTGCTGGTCGGATTTTCAGCGCTCCAACGGTTTGTGTAAGAAGCAAACATGTTGGTATTCTTCTTGCTCTGGGGATTTTCAAACACCATGCGGTTAGCATTCAATATATCATTGCCATAGCTCCATTGCAGGAAGATGTTGAGATCCCAGTTCTTGTAAACGAAGTTATTGCTGAAACCACCTGTATGCTTAGGCTGTCCGTTACCAATAATAGTACGATCGTCATCAGTAATTTTATTACCTTCTTTGTCGCTCAACTTCTTATATTTAGGATCACCCGGTTGTGCAGAGTCTGAGATACGAACTACATCATCTTTCAGTGTATAGATTGTTTTTCCGTTTGCATCTACTGAAGTGTTGAAGTCTTCATATTTGTAAGTACCATCATAGATGAAACCGTACATGCTTCCGGCTGCGTCACCCTTTTTGCTGATATAAGCAGGCATTGTTTTGTACTTATTATCCCAGTTTACAAAACTGATCATGTCATCCTGGCCATAATTAAGCTCTACAATCTTATTGCTGTTGAAAGCAATATTGAAGTTAGAGGTCCAGCTAAAGTTCTTTTGTTTGATATTTATGGTTTCTAAGGTAAGTTCGAAACCCTTGTTACGTAATTTACCTACGTTCAAAGTTGCACTGGAATAACCGGAACTTGCGGGAACGTCTGCACCCAACAACAGGTCTTTGGTAGTTTTGATATAGTAGTCCATAGTAACGTTGATACGTCCATCGAAGAATCCTAAATCCAAACCGAAGTCATATTGTTCAGTGGTTTCCCATTTTAGCTTTTCATTAGCCATGGAACCTAATACGTATCCGGGATAGAAAGAACTGTCCCAAGGATATTTGTAGACATTAGAGCTGGTTACTAACTGTGCCATGTAGTCGAAGTCACCGATACGGTTGTTACCTGTAAGACCCCAGCTTAAACGCAATTTACCATTAGACAGCCAAGGAAGTGCATCGGAAACAAAGTTTTCGCGTCCGAAAGCCCAAGCCAGTGAACCTGATGGGAAATAACCCCAACGATTGCCCGGAGCGAACTTGGAAGAACCGTCAGTACGCATAGAAGCTGTAACATAATACTTGGATGCGTAGTTGTAATTGATACGTCCCAGATAAGAAATCATGGCGTTTTCTCCTTGTGATGCTGTGACAACCGGAACTGCAGAACCTTTACCGATGCCTGACATTCCGAAAGCCTCGTTCGTAATCTGTTCTTGGGTAATGCTGCTAAGATAGCTGGTATACTTTTGGAAAGTAGCACCAACCAACGCGTTCAGGTTATGATCGTTTTTAGCATAAACGTAGGACAAAGTATTCTCATTCAGGTAATTGCGTGTTTCCTGTTGTCTTAGGAATGCATTGATGCCTTTACTTTGTGTATTGGATGGATGCGTATTACCGGTACGGGTTTGGCTTCCATTGAATTCTTCTCTCTTTATGTCGCGTCCGGTATATCCGGCAGTAACTTTGAACTTCAGATTCTTGATAATTTCCCATTCTACACCTAAGTTGGCTTGCAGATGGTTGGTCGTTGTACGGCGATACTCATTTTTTGCAGAAAGTACCGGATTGAAACGATAGTCATTACTCATGTCCACGTCGCTATCGTACAATTCTGCCAGAAGGTCGGAACCGGAAGGAGAAACCGGACGATATCCCCATACACTATACATCAGTGAGTTGGATACGCTGGTCTGTGCAGTAGAGGGATTAGGACCATTTTGTACATTGCTTGCAAAGTTTGCATTTGCATTAACTTTTATGCTCTTGTTAATTCTTTGATTAAAATTGAAACGGCCTTGGTAACGAGAGAGATCAGAATTGATAATAACACCTTCCTGGTTGCTGTAGGAGAGTGATGCTGAGTAGTCCATCTTATCGCTACCACCACTTAAACCTACATAGTGGTTATGGCTGATAGCCGTGCGATAGATTTCATCCTGCCAGTCATAGCTCTTGAATCTCTTATAATCATCGAGTGTGATACCATCTTTTAAGTAGTAATAAGCAAATTCATCTACTTTTTCTCCATCTATTTCTTTAGTGTTTCCTTCCATGATTTCCTTTTGCAGGTTGACGAAGTCATAACCGTTCATCATATCCATGGTGTTTTTCACTTTACTCATGCTGACACTACCGTTATAAGTAAGAGTAGCTTTTCCGGCTTTACCCTTCTTGGTTGTGATGATAACAACACCATTGGCACCACGAGAACCGTAGATTGCTGTTGCAGAAGCATCCTTCAATACGTCGATAGATTCAATATCGTTCGGGTTGAGGGCGCTCATTCCGGAAGTTTCACTTGGGAAACCATCGATAACGTATAGCGGAGCAGTACTTTGAGTCAAAGAACCGGCACCACGGATTACGATATTGAAGTTGTCGCCCAGACCACCATCTGTAGAAGATACCTGTACACCGGCGATACGTCCACCCAGTGTTTCAGCTACGTTGTTGATAGGGGTTTTTGTTAAGTCACTCATGTTGGCCTTACCGATAGCTCCGGTTAAGTCGCGACGTTTTACGTCACCATAACCAACAGCCACAACGACTACCTCATCCAGTGCCTGTGCATCTTCTTGCAGAGTAACATTGAAAGTCTTTTGATTTCCAACTTTAATTTCTTGAGTTTTATAACCTACAAAAGAGAATTGCAGGATATCAGAGGATTTGACATTGTCCAGTTTAAAACTACCGTCGAGTGCAGTAATAATTCCGTTTGTAGTTCCTTTCACAACGACGCTAACTCCGGGAACTTCTCCCATGGCATCAACAACTTTACCTGTAACTTGGCTACCTGTCTGTGCTTGTACGCCTAATACGCAGCAGAGAAAAGTTGCCAGTAGCATTAAGGTTACTTTCTGTTTCATAAATATTAAATTAATTAGTTATTAAAAAGGTTGTTCTTTCTCGTTAAACGACTCGAATCACAATGCAAATGTATGTGATTAGATAGGAGACGACTTTCGTTAATAGTTCGCAAAAAGTACGAATTTGTACATTCTTGATAAAGAAGACCTGTTCTGTACGATTCCTTACCTTGTCCCCTGATTCTTACCTGCTTTCACTTGCTCCAGTAGTGCTGAGAGAGCTTTTACAGTCTCCGGATGCGCTGCTGCAACATTGTCTTTTTCCGATGGATCTATGGATATATTGTACAGTTGGGGCTTTGGATTGTTTCCTAATTCCATCTTCGTCCAATGTTCGGTAGCGGGCTTATCGCTCGGCTCGATATACTTCCATGTTCCTTGAATAATTGATAAGGTATTATTCAGATTCTGCTGCACGACGTAATCACATCCGGTATTATCTTTCCCTAAGAAAGTAGACAGTTGGTCACGGCTGTCGGGAGCAACGGTTGCAGGTGTAAGCGGGTGATTCAGTAAGGCAGCCAAGGAGGCATATACGTCGATCATAGAGAACAAAGCTTGTTGTTTGCAAGGCTGGATACCGGCGGGCCAACGTACAATGAATGGAATACGTGTTCCGGCTTCATAAGCACTATACTTACCGCCACGGTATTGTTTCATAGGAGTATGACCGTTCAGCAATTCGAAAGCCTGATCCTGATAGCCGTCGTCAATAACGGGACCATTATCGCTACAGAACACAAAGATAGTGTTATCTGCAAGGTTCAGACTATCCAGAGTATTCATAATCTCGCCTACAGTCCAGTCCAGTTGCAGGATTACGTCACCACGGGTTCCCATGCCACTCTTGCCGGCAAAACGGGCGTGAGGTACGCGGGGAACGTGTACGTCTTGTGTGCCCATATACATAAAGAAAGGTTCGTCTTTATGCTTTATGATAAAGTCTTTGGCTTTACCGGTGATGACATCTGCAATGTCTTCATCTACCCAAAGGGCTGATTTCCCACCGGTCATCCAACCGATACGGGGAATGCCATTTACTATTGTATTATTATGACCCTGGCTGGGTTTCAGTTTTACGAGTTCGGGATTTTCCAGTCCGGTAGGCCAGTCACCTACTTTATGGTGGTAATTGACGGTAATGGGATCGTTGGGGTCTAAGCCTACAACGTGTCCGTTTTCTACGAATACGCAAGGCACACGATCCACAGTGGCGGGAATGATGTATTCGTAATCAAATCCTATATCCTGGGTATTCGGCTTGATAAGATGGTTGAAGTCTGTGCCTCCTTTAGGACCAAGTCCCAGATGCCATTTTCCAACGGCTCCGGTAGCATATCCTTCTGCCTTAAACATGTCAGCCATGGTGACACAAGCTGTATCGATAATGAGCTCGGAGTTGCCGGGGGCGATTCCTGTATTTTCCTGTCGCCAGGGATACATACCTGTCAGCAGACCGAAGCGGGAGGGGGTACTGGTGGAAGAGGTGGCATAGGCATTAGTGAACTGCACACCTTGTCCGGCAAGGCGGTCGATATTGGGGGTACTTATTTTAGTGGCGCCATAGCAACTCAGGTCACCGATACCCAGGTCGTCGGCAATCAGGTAGATAACATTAGGTTTCTGACGGGTAGTGTCGGCGGCTTCTTTCTTCGACGGATTTCCGCATCCGGCTATCAGGGCTGCGCCTGGAAGAAGGGACCATAAAGGGGAAAAATGTTTCATAGCTCTTTGACTTTAGATTGTTATTTCTGAGGTCAAAGGTAGTGGCTTTTCCGGAATTGAGTGTATAAGGGAGTACAAGGGAAGGACGAAAATGTACATAATGCTAATGAGAGCACTAGAATGTACAGAAGAAGATATTCTCCCTTTATAGAGAATCTTTTCTCAATGTGGTGAGAGTTTCTTCTCAATGTGATGAGAATAGATTCTCTGTTCGATGAGAAAAGATTCTCACCATAGCGAGAAAGATGAGAAGATTCATACGGCTTATTAACCTTCTTCGTCTTCCTCATCCTTACTTCCTGTATCCGCATCCTCTCCTTTGCGATAAGCCAGCGGACTTACCTGATATATATCCTTGAAACACTTTGAGAAGTAGCGGGAAGAGCTAAATCCGATCTTGTCTGAGATTTCGGTGATGTTCAGTTCCGGATTGTTCCGTAACATCAAGGCACCTTTCTTCAAACGGATGGTCAGGATGAAATCATTCGGTGTTTGTCCGGTGATGGCCTTCAGCTTGGTGAACAGGTTGGTACGAGCCATTGCCATTTCACGGGCGAAGATATTGACATTAAATTCCGTATTATCCAGATTCTTCTCGATGATACTGATAGCACGATCCAGAATTTCCTTATCTATCGGGTTCGTTGCCAGCATCTGGGCATAGGCTTGCGGTTGCTTGCTGAACTTCTCTTGTAGGAGGATGCGTGAGTTCACCAGATTGTTGCAACGGGAAATCAGCAGGTTCGTATTGAAAGGCTTGGTGATGTAATCATCTGCACCAATACGCAGGCCCTCGATGTTTTGTTCTACGGCGGTTCGGGCTGTAAGCAGCACTACCGGAATGTGGCAGGTATTGAAGTCGTTCTTGATCTGTTTACATAGCTCGGTACCGGACATCTTAGGCATAACCACGTCGCTTACTACGATGTTCGGCATTTCCTTCTGTACCAGTTCCAGACCTTCTTCTCCGTCTGCGGCAGTCAGTACCTGGTAGAATGGGCGGAAGATATTCTCCAGCATTTCACGGATGGAGGCATTGTCTTCTACGATAACCATTTTAACATCAGGCATGCGTTTTATAGGAGCATTCTCTTCCAACTCTGCTTTGAGTGAAGCATCGATTTCAGAAGTTTGTGCCTGTTCTATTTGTTGTACAGCTTCGGTCTTCTTACTGATTTCTTCCTGACTGAAGTGAGCGTTTCCAAGATGGAGACGAATGATGAAGCTACTGCCTTTGCCGAGTTCACTCTCTACCTTGATAGTGCCGTGATGCAGTTCGATGATACCTTTCGTGAGGGCCAGTCCGATACCGGTACCAACGCCAGTGGTAAGGCTATCCATTTGTTCGGTCTGATAGAAACGGTCGAATATCTTATCTATCTCTTTGGCGTCGATGCCGCTGCCGGTATCAGTCACACGGATGACGGCTTCGTTACCTTCGGTGGTAATACTGAGGGTAATGGTATCTTCTGCCTGGGTGTGCTTGATGGCATTGGACAGGAGGTTGTTAATAACCTTCTGCATCTGTTTCTGGTCGTACCATACTTCAAGGCTTTCGCTGTCTTTCTCGAAGTTGAAACTGATCTGCTTGCTGCTGGCATACTCCATAAAGATCAGATAGTTCTCATAGAGGAAATGTACGATGTTGTGCGGACTGACTTTTACTTTCATATGTCCTTGTTCCTGCTTGCGGAAGTCAAGAAGTTCGGTGATCAGTTCGCGCAATTGGATACTATTCTGGTAGATACTCAATATCTTATTATAGATAGTGGGTGTGAAGTTCTGCAGTTGCATCAGGGTTTCCACCTGCGACACGATAAGGGTAAGCGGGGTACGGAATTCGTGTGAGATGTTGGTGAAGAAGCGTAGCTTGGACTGGTTCAAGGCTTCTACATCTTGTATGTGCTTTTGCTCATACTTCAACGATTCACGTAGTTTGATTCTCGATTTGTACGTTCTGACCAGATACCATAAAAGGATAGCTGTCACTATCAGATAAATGAGATAGGCAAGAGGTGTTTTATAGTAAGGAGGCAATACGTGGATAGTCAGATGTACCTGCGGGCAAAGGGATTCTTCTTTCCCTTTGGGCTTAATCAGCAGATTGTACGTTCCGGCATTCAGGTTCGTATAAGTGATGATGGGCTGGCCGCGCGTACTGTTCCAGCCGTCGGAGAAACCTTCCAGTTTGTAAATGATCTCATCTTTATTGGCTGCCACGTAGTTGGAAGTTGCAAATTCAATGCTGAACATGGTTTGGTTTGCGTTCAGGGTGATCTCTTGTGTATGGCATAAAGATTGCGTCAAAATGCCCGTTTCATCGCTGACTTTCACTTCGGAACCGTTTACGATGAGGCGGGAAAGGATGATTTTGTAGGGCTTCGGAGTAAAGTTAAGTTCCAGCTCATTGAACGAAAGCATACCTTGTGTGCCGCCGAGGAATACTTCGCCATCTCGCGTTACACACAGTGCATTCTCATTGACAGCTGTCAACGGGAAGCCGTTTTCTGCGCTATAGTTCTGGAACTTTTCTGTTTTCTGGTCGAAAATGGAGAACCCCTGGTTGGTGATAAGTATCAGTTTGCCGCTGACCGGGGATTCCTGCGTATCATAGATACAATCGCTGACGAGTCCGTTTTTATCTTTGTCGAAGTTCTCGAAGTCATTGCTGGCAGGGCGATACAGGTCGAGGCCACTTCCTGAAGTGGAAAACCAGAGATTGCCCTTATTGTCTTGCATGATGTTGTTCACATTGTTGTTGCTGAGGCTGTGCGGTTGTGCCACGTCGTGCCGGTAATTGGTCAGTTTGTTGGTATCGAAACGGTAGGAGAAGATACCTTCGCCCGTGGCGGCAATCCAGAGTGTGCCATTGTTGTCTACTTCTACATCGGCCACCATGGTTATTTTGCGTCCTTCTTTGGTGTCTTTGAAGAGTTGCCGGCATTTTCCGCTTTGGGGATCAAACAAACATACGCCATTCTGCGTGGCGACAATTAACTGGTCATGATAGGGTGCTATGTCACGAACAATGTTTGATGGAAGCGTTTCCGGATTACCTTCTTCCATGAGATAGTGGGTGAATGCTCCTGTACGGATATCGAGCTTGTTCAGTCCACCGAGATGAGTACCTATCCAGATGATTTCTTTGGCAGGATCATAATAGAGGGCTTTTACATTGCTGTGGGAGATACTATTATCCCCCTTTCCGGCAAGATACCATTTGAACTCACGTGTGCGGCGGTTATAGAAATTGAGTCCGCCACCTTCTGTACCGATCCATAGGTTGCCGTTCTTATCTTCAATGGTGCGCCCTACTACAGGACTACTCAGACCTTCTTTCTCGTTTATGGAGGCTTTATACTGGGTGTAGATTTCATATTCAGGATTGAAGTAATTGACACCACCAAAGTAAGTGCCCAGCCATAGTGTCCCCTGATTATCCTTTACGATGCACCAGATAGAGGAGTGGGTAAGACCTTCGTTCTGCATGTCATTGGAAGTATGGTTCTGGAAAAGCCCTGTTGTCTTGTTATAGCGGGTCAGGCCGGTGGAGGTTCCTATCCAGATATTGCCAAGATTATCTTCGCAACAAGCTCTTACAAAATCAGAAGATATACTGTGCGGATTCTTCGGGTCGTTTCGCAGGTTTTCAATGGTTCCGTCTGTTTTTATCCGGAAGAGTCCTTTCTCCCAGCTGCCTATCCATAATTCGCCTGAATTGTCCTGGTAGATGCTGGTAATGTTTCCTTTTTCAATGGGATGGGTGACTTGATGTCCGTCTATTTTCAAGTTGAAGACTCCTTCGCTGGTGGTTCCTATCCACATGTGTCCTTTATCCTCGAACATGCAGGAGATCTCGATGTTTTCTCCCGCCATCTGGTAGTAGAGGTCGAAGTTGTCGGTCTGTTCATTGTAACGGTAGATCTCATTCTTTTTTCCGATGAACAGGCCGTTTTTATAATAGATGCTGTTAATGTTACCTTGAAGGAGAGTCGTAAAGCGTTGTGTAGTCAGATCGAACTGGGCAACGCCTTCGGTACAGAGCAGATAGATTTTACCGTTTTGATCGCCTGCCATGCGCAACACGGTATTGCAGAAAAGACTGTAAGGGTCGTTTTTGCTCAGTTTATAGGTTTGTATATCATTACCGTTGTAGCGGTTCAAACCTTCACGCGTACCAATCCACAAGATACCGTTCTCGTCAATGTACAGGCTGTTGACGCTAAACTGAGATAAACCGTCATCGGTTGTCAGATGATTGAAAGTAATATTCTGGCTGTGTAGGTTTGCTGTAGCTATGCTTACTAAGACAAGAAACAGCGTTCTGATAAACTTTTGCACTTTTCCTCCGGTATTTTTAAGGTTTCAAACACAAATATAAGGCGTTTTGCTTAAAGGGGGGAAGTTTATTATCTGATTTTTATGGTTATGTCTGTTTAAATGTATAATTTTGGGCGTTTGTCGGACGAATTTGGACTTTTTCATTGATGAGGAAGACGTATATTTGCATACTAATTTTAAATCTATATATAGAATATCATGAACAACCTTCAATCCATTGTATCCCATTTTAATACGAAGGGTACAGTTAATGAAATCCAGCCTTTAGGCAGCGGGCTGATTAACGACACGTATAAAGTGACTACTCTTGAAGCAGATGCCCCCGACTATGTATTGCAACGTGTGAACCATGCTATTTTCCAGAATGTGGAGATGTTGCAGGCGAACATTGAAGCCGTAACCCGGCATATCCGCAAAAAGCTTGTGGAACAAGGTGCGGATGATATAGATCGTAAAGTGCTCTCTTTTATTCCTGCCGATACCGGAAAAACGTATTGGTACGATGGTGAAAACTATTGGCGTATCATGACATTCATTCCTAATGCAAAGACTTATGAGACGGTGGATGCAGAATATTCTTATTATGCCGGTGTAGCTTTTGGTAATTTCCAGGCAATGCTTGCGGATATTCCTGATGAGCTGGGAGAGACTATTCCTGATTTTCACAATATGGAGTTTCGTCTGAAACAACTTCGTGATGCGGTGGCTGCGGATGTGGTTGGCCGGGTGAAAGAAGTGCAGTACTATCTGGATGAGATAGAAAAACGTGCTGAGGAGATGTGCAAAGGTGAACGCTTGTATCGCGAAGGCAAATTGCCAAAACGTGTATGTCATTGCGATACGAAGGTGAATAATATGATGTTTGATGAAGAGGGCAAGGTGCTCTGCGTCATTGATCTTGATACGGTGATGCCTAACTTTATCTTCTCTGATTTCGGCGATTTCCTTCGTTCTGCAGCCAATACAGGTGCCGAGGATGATGAGAATCTGGATAATGTGAATTTCAATATGGAGATATTCAAGGCGTTTGCAAAAGGTTACCTGGAATCTGCGAAAGTCTTCCTGCTTCCGATAGAGGTTGAGAATCTGCCGTATGCAGCTGCATTATTCCCCTATATGCAGTGCGTTCGTTTCCTGGCGGATTATATTAATGGTGACACTTATTATAAAACTAAATATCCTGAGCATAATCTTGTACGTACAAAAGCGCAGTTCAAACTGTTGCAGAGTGTGGAAGAACATACACCGGAAATGCAGGAGTTTATAAAGGAGTCATTGGTATAAGGTCTGTTCATAACGGGAAAGAAAGGAAACCAGTTGATAAGTTGACAAGGGAACAAGGGGCTGCGCAATGCTTCTGTGCCGCATGGAACCTTGTCCCCTTGTCCCCTTGTTAACTCGTCAACTTTCCCTCAAAACCCATCCGCAATGAGTTGTTTTAATGTAATCAAAATATGAATAAAAAAAACTCTGCATGCTTGGTGTTGGAATCAGCAGTCTTGTTAATAGCTCTGCTCTGTGTTTTCCCCTTGTCTGCAACTAACCCCCAAAAGAAAGAAATGAAAGAGTTGAATGTAAAAAAAGTAAGTCTGGCTAATGTAGCAGTAGAGAATATTCCTGCTTTGTTGGATAAAGAAAAGGTGGCTTTTCAGTCGATCAATACGGTGAATTGGAAAGCATTCCCTTATCAGCCGGAGGTGCAGTTTCGTATAGCTCATACGGATGATGCGATTTTGGTTCATTACAAAGTAAAAGAAGCCAGTGTGCGTGCTGTAGCTGCCGGAGATAACGGTGCAGTATGGGAAGATGCTTGTGTAGAGTTCTTTTCTATCCCTGCAGGAGATGGAATTTATTATAATGTGGAATGTAACTGTGCCGGAACTCTCCTGATTGGTGCCGGTGCCGGACGTGAAAACCGTGAACATGCCCCGCAAGAAGTGATGGACAAAGTGCAACGCTGGTCTTCTTTGGGACGCCAGTCTTTTGAGGAGCGTGTGGGAGAGTGTAACTGGGAACTGGCATTGGTTATTCCATACTCTGCTTTTTTCAAGCATCAGATCACCAGTCTTGACGGAAAGACGGTTCGTGCCAATTTCTATAAATGTGGTGATAAACTACAAACGCCTCACTTCCTTTCTTGGAATCCTATTGGTCTGGAAAAGCCTAATTTTCACTGTCCCGAATTCTTCGGCACATTGAACTTTGAGTAATTATTTCCAGTCTTTCAAATTATAACTTGCTTCTACCGCCCTTTCTATATCATCGGGAAGGGCGGGGAAGAAGTCTATCCCTGTGATCCGCTCCACTTCGTCCACAGTGTTTACATAAGAGTCCAGCGGATTGTTCCCTTCATTATTTTTATAGATAAAGCCGATGGCTTTCGGTTTCTTGTGCAGAGAAAGTATCACCTTAAAGAAAGCATCCGGTACGGCAACTTTATGCTCGCCTATGGTTTGTGGCTTCCGGTCATAGAAGATAGGACCGGCTACAATGTAAAGGCAACTGTCTTTTCTCACCCACTTGCGGCATTTCTGTTCCAGCTCGTTCCAGTCGCCCCGGTTTAGATTGTGGTGCTGGGGGCAGATGTTAGTCATGTAGAAGCTCTCTATCATGGCTTCACGATCCCATTTGTTATCACCTGCCGGACAAAGATGCCCACGATCCCAACCACTACCTTTATAGTCTTGTGTGGTGACTGCTTTGCTCTTGGGCAGATCAGGGTCGGGGCGGAAGTTATTGATTCGCTCGGTATTTTCTTTTAAACGTTCGGGAGTCAGTTTCCAGGCTACCCAGTTTGCTATACGGGTGTTGGAGTTATAGGATACGAGGTATCCGGTGCGCTGCAGAAGTATTTCGGGAGTACTTGGGGCAGTTGTTTGCTTGATGTATATATCGGAATTTTGGGGAGTACTCTGAACGATGATTTCTGTCTGCTTAGGGCCGGTAGTCTTTTCTTTAGAATTCGTTGTCTGATAAGCGGTAACGATGCCGCATATGATCAGGACAATCAGGAGCACCAGTTGTTTCTTGCTATTCGTTTGTTTCTTCTTCTTTTTTCTCATAATTGAACGGGTAAGATGGTGCAAAGATAACAAAAAAGGCGGACGAGTAAACCCGACCGCCTTCTGAATAAGGAGTATTCTTTTATTTTACAATGCCTTTAGACTCGCGTACGAAGTTAAGGATATTGTGTATTTCGTCACTCATCGGCACTTGGTCTTCAATCTTTTGCAAAGCATCCTGTATGCTGAAGTTACCTTGGTAAATCAGACGGTAAGCATTTACGATATGACGCAGAATGCGGTCTGTTACCTGATGCTTGTGCTGTAGCACAACAGCATTAATGCCATGATAACCGGCCGGATTACCATTCATGATCACATAAGGAGGAACGTCTTTCGCAATGCGGCATCCTGACTGGATCAATACCCAGCTTCCGATGTGGCATTGTTGTTGCAAAATGACGTTACTACTCAGAATGGTGTAGTCACTGATGCGACAATCACCGGCTACAATAGTCTTAAGTCCCAGTACGCAGTGGTTACCTACCTGCACGTCATGACAAAGGTGTACACCATCCATCAGAAAGTTCTCGTTTCCGATACGTGTAGCATCTCCTTCATGTGTAGCGCGGCTCACAACTACATTTTCGCGAATGTCGTTCTGGTCACCGATGATCAGCAGACTCTTCTCACCCGTATAATGGAAATCCTGCGGGACGGTACCGAGTACGGCGCCATGATGCACTTTGTTCTTTTGCCCCAGGCGTGTACCGTCGAGGATACGCGCACCGGACATGATAATACAGTCATCTCCAATCTCTACATCGCCTTCGATATATGCAAAAGGCTGGACCGTTACATTCTTGCCGAGCTTTGCGGCAGGATCTACAAATGCTAATGGACTTATCATGTTTTTCAATCTTGAATTATGAATTATGAATGATGAATTAGCTATGCAGTATCATAGCGCAGCCAATTCATAATTCATAATTCATCATTTATAATTAATTAATTCTTCCTTCCTCCTCCGAGCGCTTGGTACAGGCTGATAACAGCTTGCATGCGGTCGAAAGTGTCGGATACCTCGGACGTTTGTGCACTGAGATAAGATTGCTCAGCAGACAGAACTTCCAGATACGTTGACGTGCCTAAGTTAAACAATTCTTTTGTATCTTCCGCAGCTTTGCGGGCAGAATTTACCTGAATCTCACGGGAAACGGCCTTTTCGGAGGTCATTTGATATTGATACAAGGCATTGCTCACTTCATTTCCTGCTTTCAGCAAAGTGGTCTGGAACTGGATTTTGGATTGCTCTTCCTGTGCTTTGGCCTGTTTCAGACGGGCGATATTAGCACCGCGATAGAACAACGGTTGTGTTAACGATCCTATAGCGGAAGCCAGTAACTTGCCCGGATTCACAATTGCAGAACCTGCACTGTTAGTCCATCCTGCCGAACCACTCAAGGTAATCTGCGGATAGAAAGCTGCACGTGCGCTGTTAGTATCGTAATAACTTGCAGCAAGAGACATTTCGGCAGCCTTTACATCGGGGCGGTTAGACAACAGTTGCAAAGGAATACCGGCTGAGAATTCTGTCGGTAATTGTTGGCCTTCCAGTACACCACGTTCTATTTCTTGTGCCGGCTGATTCAGCATCAGGCAAAGAGCGTTTTCTGTTTCGCGAATGCTTTGACGCATGCCGGGCAGAGATGCCAATACTTGTGCGTAAGCTGCACGGGTTTGTTCTACTCCGGCAGAAGTCGTATTGTATATGCCTGCGTCCTTCATTGCTTCTACGGTTTCCACATTCTTTTTCAGGATATCGGCTGTGGATTCTGTAATCTGCAACTGGCGGTCGAGCATCAACAATGTGTAGTACATATTGGCTACATTGGCGATTACCTGAGTTTGAACAGCTTGTTCATAGAACTGTGTCTGTTTCAGAGATACCTGTGCACCACGTTTCGGGTTTAGTATCTGACCGAACAGGTCAATCTGCCAGCTTGCTGTAACAGGAAGCGAATAGGTCTGTGTAGCTTTTCCCTTATCCCAACTGCTAACGGTTCCCTGCGGAGACAATGCCAGCGTGGGAGCATAAGCCAGACGTGCAGACATAAGGGCAGCTTCTGCTTTCTTCACATTCAAAGCGGCGCTACGCAAATCGGGGTTATTAGCAAGTGCTTGTTCGATGAGCGCTTGTAACTGAGGATCGGTGAATACTTCCCTCCAAGGCAGGTTACCGAAGTTTGCTGTATCCGCAGCAAGTGTATCGTTCACAACTGTTGTGTCGCGATACAGTCCGGCAGCCGTAATATCTTCGGGTCTGTCGTATGATTTGTAGATGTGGCAGCTGCTCAGAAGAGCAGTTGCACACATCAAAGTTATAATCTGTTTCTTCATAATCTTTCTATATTAATGAAGAATGGTGAACGAAGTCCTCCATTCTTCATTCTTAATTTACTTCGTGTATTGCTCAATTTCAGGTTCTGCGTCAGAGTTATCCACATCTGTCCATTCCATCGGTTTAATCTTCTCCTGCAGGTATTGGAATGCAACGAACAGGGCCGGTACAATAAATATCTGCAGAATCATACCGATTAACATACCACCGATGGCAGAAGTACCCAGCGTACGGTTACCATTAGCACCTGCACCGGATGCCAGCATTAACGGAATCAAACCGACAATCATGGCCAGTGATGTCATCAAGATAGGACGCAGACGGGCTGCGGCACCCAGTACGGCTGCCCACGTTATACTCATACCCATCTTACGACGGTCGAGAGCAAACTCAATAATCAAGATGGCATTCTTCGCCAACAGACCCATCAACATGATCAATGCAATCTGCATATAAATGTCGTTGGACATGGACCCCATTATCATTTTCAGAATGGAGATATTACCAATGGCACTCATACCGTTGACGAACAGGAAGCTACCCAACAGACCGAACGGAATAGATAAAAGTACGGCAAGCGGCAGGATATAACTTTCATACTGTGCACTCAGCAACAGGTAAACGAATACGAAGCAGAGTACGAAGATTAATCCTGTGGTACTACCACTGGTTTCGGCCTCTTCACGTGCCATACCTCCCAATTCGTAAGCGAAACCGGCAGGCAGGTTCTCTTTGGCAACCTCGGCGATAGCAGCCAGTGCCTGACCGGAAGTATATCCGGAAGCAGGAGCAACCATCACCTTCATAGAGGTATACAGGTTGAAACGACTGATAATGTCAGGTCCGTATACCTTCTTGATGGAAACGAACTGAGTAATCGGGGCCATTTCATCGCCGTTGCGCACCTTGATGCTGGACAATGATTCCAGATTCTTGGTTGCTTCGGGTTCTGCCTGAACCATAACACGGTACATTTTACCGAAACTGTTGAAATTAGAAGCATACAGACCTCCGAAGTATCCCTGCATCGTGCTGAGGATGTCGCTCGGACTGATACCTGCCTTTTTACAGGCGGCAGCGTCGATGTCCAGCATATATTGCGGGAAGCTCGGATTGAACGTAGTCTTTGCCGAGTTGATTTCCGGGCGTGCTTCCAATGCGGCATTGTAGGATTTCACTACATCGAAGAAGTGGTTCAGATCACCACCGGTCTTATCCTGCATGTTCAACTCGATGTCGCTGGATGCAGAGTAACCCGAAATCATAGGAGGAGCGAAGAACAATACCTGCGCTTCCTTGATAATCTTCTGTGCACGCATAAAGAGCGTGATGTAGACGATGTTTGAATTCTGCATTGTGGAACGTTCGTCCCAGTTTTTCAGCTTGATGATGATAGAACCGTAAGAAGGTCCCTGTCCGCCGATGAAGCTGTAACCGGAAATCACGGTACGGGATGCAACAGCAGGCTCGGCAGCTACAAGGCTGTCCACACGGTGCAGTACCTCTTGTGCGCGTTCCTGTGAAGTACCCGGAGGCAGAGTTACTACACCCATGATGGTACCCGTATCTTCATTAGGCACCATACCCGTCGGAGTGATCTTCATGAAGAAAATCAGTAATACGATGGAACCGGCTACAAGGCCGAAACTCAACCATTTCTTCTGGATGAAGAACAATACATTCTTCTTATATTTCTTCAGCAACTTGTCGTAAGCCACATTGAAGCCTGTATGGAAGCGGCTGATGAAGGTCGATTTCTTTTCGCCATGTTCATCATGCGGTTTCAGGAAGATGGCACACAATGCCGGACTCAACGTCAAAGCGTTCAATGCGGAGAAACCGATAGCGATAGCCATCGTCAGACCGAACTGCCGGTAGAATATACCTGCCGTACCACCCATGAAACTTACAGGAATAAATACAGACATCATGACCAGCGTAATAGAAACGATAGCACCACCCAATTCACTCATGGCATCGATGGAAGCGGCACGGGCAGACTTATACCCCTGGTCCAACTTCGCATGGACGCCCTCGACGACGACTATGGCGTCGTCGACCACTATCGCAATGGCGAGCACCATGGCCGAAAGAGTCAGCAAGTTGATACTGAAGCCGATTAGTTTCAGTACGAAGAATGTTGCAATCAATGCTACCGGAATAGCGATGGCGGGAATCAACGTAGAACGGAAGTCCTGCAAGAAGACATATACCACGATGAACACAAGGATAAAAGCCTCGATCAGTGTCTTGATTACCTCATGAATAGAGGCGAACAGGAAGTCGTTGGCACTCTGTGCAATATTGATATGCAAGCCTGCGGGCAGTTTATCGGAATAGTCATTCAGCAATGTCTCTAGGTCACTGATGGTTTGTGTAGCATTACTACCAGCCATCTGGAACACGATACAACTGACGGCCTTGTGACCGTTTACAGTATTATTGAAACTATAGGTCAGACGTCCCAACTCGATTTCAGCGATATCTTTCAGGCGGAGTACTTCTCCGTTTTCCATTGCTTTGATAACGATATTCTCAAATTCTTCCGACTGTTGCAGACGTCCTTTGTAACGTATTGTATATTGGAATGTTTGGTTACCACGTTCACCAAACTGTCCGGGGGCAGCCTCGATATTCTGCTCTGCCAAAGCTGCCGCTACGTCATTAGGTATCAGTTTATACTGAGCCATCACGTCAGGCTTCAGCCAGATACGCATGGAGTAGTCGGTACCCAACACCATCGCGTCACCTACACCGGCAACACGTTTTACTTCAGGGATAAGGTTGATGTTGGCATAGTTTTCCAGGAACTCGATGTTGTATTGGTCTGTCTCATCATAAATAGAGAATACCATCAACATGGAAGTCTGTCTCTTTTGTGTAGTCACACCTACCTTGGTTACTTCGGCGGGTAGCAGACCTTGTGCCATAGATACACGGTTCTGTACGTTTACGGCAGCCATATCCGGGTTGGTTCCCTGCTTGAAGTAAACGGAAATATCGGCAGAACCACTGTTGGTGGCATTGGAAGTCATGTACATCATGTTCTCTACACCGTTGATCTGGTCTTCCAGCGGTGCAATAACGGAGTTCAACACCGTTTGGGCGTTGGCACCCGTATAGGTGGCGCGCACCGATACGGTTGGCGGTGCAATGTCCGGGTATTGGGTAATAGGCAGGGTTGCCAGACCAATAAGACCCAAGATTACTATCAGTACGGAGATTACCGTAGATAGTACCGGACGATTAATAAATCTATCTAATTTCATGCTTATTTAGTGATTAGGGGTTGGTGATTAGTGATAAGTACCTGCGGTATAATAGCGCAGCCGCTAATCGCTAATCATTAACCGTTAAACGTTAATTGAACGCAGTTTGGATATTACCTTCTTTCTGGTCTTTCAATGCTTTCTGATATTCAGCTTCTTTCTCTGCAGGAGTGATAGGAGTGATAGATGCTCCGTCTCTCAGGTTCTGCACACCTTCCATTACTACTTTGTCACCAGCTTTCAAGCCTTCGGTTACATAGTAATATTTACCGTCGTTCAGCTTGAACACTTGCACTTCTGTATTTTTCAATGTGTTGTCAGGCTGCACTACGAATACGAATTTCTTATCCTGTATTTCAGTAGTGGCAGATTGCGGTATCATGATAACGTTTGTTATCGGGTTGGGGAATACTACATTACCTGTACTTCCGCTGCGCAGAACATTACGTTTGTTGGGAAAGAGGGCACGCATAGTTACAGAACCTGTTTTCTGTTCAATTACACCACTGATCGTTTCTACACGTCCGCTGTCGGCATACATGGTTCCGTCGATGAGTTGCAACTGTACGTCCGGCATCTTTTCCAGAATTTCCTTGGTGCTGCCACCCTCGCGTATTTGTGAAAGTAGTTGTCTTTCAGTCATGGAGAAGTAAGCATACATTTCAGAAATATCGGCAACAGTAGTCAGCGGAGTAGTAACGGAAGGGCTCACCAAACTACCTACACGGTAGGGGATGCTACCTACTACGCCGTCGCTGGGGCTGGTTACACTGGTATACGACAGATTGTTTTTGGCGTTTACTAATTGTGCTTCAGCTTGTGCCAATTGTGCTTTTGTTTGTGCCAGCTGATTCTCAGCCATCTGCAAGTCATAATTGCTGATGATGTTTTTTTTGTTTAATTCACGCTTGTTGTTTACGGTAAGTTCTTGCGTGTTTACGGCAGCTTTAGCTGTTTCAACAGCAGCTTTGGCTGAATTCACGGCAGCCTGATACTGTACGGGATCGATGCTGAACAGCACTTGTCCTTTACGTACTACTGAACCTTCGTCTACATGTAATTTGGTGATGAAACCGCTTACCATGGGGCGGATTTCGACATCTTGTTTACCTCTGATTGTAGCCGGATAACTGTTTGTTAGGTTAGCAGTGGTCGTTTCCACTGTAATCACTGCAAATTCGGGTACTTTACCCGTAGTTTTGTCACTCTGTCCGCAACTGAACAGTGACAGGCAACATGCCAATAAAATCAATCTACTCTTCATACTTGTAATTATTCTCTGTCTTTTGGTTTATTTTTTCATCTTGGTAAATACAGGCTTTTTCTGTCTTGTCATAGTTGGATTATGCGGAGAACAAAGGGGAAAACTAAAAGCACTCTTCCGGTTTTCCGGCTGCAAAATTATCTATTTTTGAACAGATTAGTTCTATTTGCGTCTATTTTTAACTATGTTTTATACATATATTATATATAGGGCGCTTTTCTGCCTGTATAAAGTGCTCTATTCCACTGTTTATATTTGATTACTGAGTCTTAAATCTTCCAAATATAAAATTTTATGGCTTTAGAAATGGAACAATAAACCTTGGTAGGTGAAGCATTAAGACTTGCTCCATCGGAATTATTGTTAAGATTCTTATGCTTTAATGAAGCAGGGAAGCAGAGTTATGATGAATGTCTGCCCGATAGAGATGTTGCGGGCTGAACCTTTCCTCTATCTCATATGTTTTAACTATCTTCTTGCTCTTTTTTGATTAAAATACTGTAAAGCATACTGCTTATTAAGGGATAACCTTTATTTTTGCAGCATGTTACGTAACAAATATTCAAATATGAAATCTCTTTTCAATCGTTTGGCAGGTGTTGCCATCGTTGCTGCCGTGCTTTATTCCTGCGCCAGCATCGGTCGTCCGGAGGGTGGTGCTATTGATGAAACTCCCCCCCGCTTTGTGGGTAGTACGCCTTTGCCTGGTGCGCTCAATAATAGCCGGAAGAAGATAACGATTGAATTCGATGAATTCATCAAGCTTGATAAACCGGGTGAGAAGATTGTGATTTCTCCTCCACAGGTGCAGCAGCCGGAAATAAAATCCAATGGAAAAAAGGTGGTGATCACCTTGAAAGATAGCCTTAAGCCGAATATGACTTATTCGATAGACTTTGCGGATGCTATTCAGGACAACAATGAAGGTAATCCGCTACCTGATTTCGGATTTACTTTCTCTACCGGTTCTGTAATTGACTCGATGGCGGTATCCGGCACCGTATTGAATGCATTCAATCTGGAACCGGTGAAAGGTATGCTGGTAGGTATGCATTCCAATCTGGCGGATTCAGCCTTTACAACGTTACCTTTCGAACGTGTAGGTCGCACCGATAGCCGCGGACGTTTTACGATTCGAGGTGTCGCTCCGGGTGAATACCGTATCTATGGATTGCAGGATGCCGACCAGAACTTCTACTATAGCCAGCCCACCGAGGTGATTGCTTTCGAAGACTCTCTGATTATTCCTTCTATGGATCAGCGGATGCGCTTTGACACACTCTGGAAAGACTCTTTGACGATAGATACGATTATGGAGAAGATGTATACCCATTATTCTCCGGATGATGTTATATTGCGCTGTTTCAAGGAACTTACTTTATCGCAGCGTCTTATTAAGAGTGAGCGGCCCGAACCTCGGAAGTTCTCCTTCTATTTTTCGGCTCCGGCAGACAGCTTACCATTGTTGAAGGGGCTGAATTTCGATGAAACCGATGCTTTTATCGTGGAGAAACCTACCGGACGCATCGATACGCTGCAATACTGGATAAGGGATTCCTTGGTTTATCAGATGGATACCCTGAAGATGAGCCTTACCTACCTTTATACGGATACCCTCAATCAGCTGGTTCCCCGTACAGATACGCTGAAGCTCGTGTCGAAGCTTAGACCCAAATCCGAGAAAGAACTGGAGAAAGAACGCGAGAAGAAAGAGAAAGAGCTTGAAAAGGCCAAAAAGAAAGCCGAAAAGGAAGGCAAGGAGTATGTAGAACCGACGGTATTCTTGCCCGTCGATGTATATGCGCCGGGTACGATGGATATTTATGATTATATTTCCCTTACGTTCACTGAACCGCTGGCAAGTGTTGCTGATAGCACAATTCATCTGAAACAGAAGATAGACAGCTTGTGGCGTGATGTTCCTTTTGACTTTATTCCGGACTCATTGAACCTGATGCGTTACAATGTATATGCGGATTGGGAACCCGGTGAAAGTTATACCTTTGAGGTGGATTCTACGGCTTTCCAAGGAATATACGGCCTTTTCACCGATAAGGTAAAGAAAGAATTCAAGGTGAAGAAGCCTGAGGAATATGGACAGATATTTTTTGATGTGAGCGGTGCGGACTCGCTGGCATTTGTTGACTTGCTGGATGCACAGGACAAGGTGGTGCGTACAGTGCCAGTCGTCAATGGCAGGGCGGATTTTTACTTCCTGAATCCAGGTAAATATAGTGCACGCCTCATTAATGACAGGAATGGAAACGGTGTATGGGACACCGGAAAATATGAAGATAAACGGCAACCGGAAGAAGTGTATTATTACTATCAGGTGTTAGAGCTGAAAGCTAATTTTGACCTGACGCAGAGCTGGAATATACATGATAGGCCACTGGATAAACAGAAACCGGGAGAACTCAAAAAACAAAAACCAGATGAAGACAAGAAAAAGAAAAACCAGAATAACCGCAATTCCGGCAATCGCCGGTAAACGCGGATGGGTATTCTGCCTATTGGGAGCCCTGTTACTTACTATTGCTACACCTGCCAAAGCACAATGTACGGCAGAAAACACCGCTTTTCAATCCGGTGAGCATGTGATGTATGATTTATATTTTAACTGGAAGTTTATTTGGAAGAAGGTAGGGCTGGCAAGCCTGACAACTTTCTCCACAACTTATCAGTCGAAACCAGCCTACCGTTTCAACTTGCTTTCGGTGGGTAGTAAAAAGACGGACTTCTTTTTTAAGATGCGTGATACGCTGACATGCTATGTCAGTGAGAAACTGGAACCGCTTTATTTCCGTAAGGCAGCCGAAGAGGGTGACCGCTATACGGTAGATGAGGCATGGTTTTCCTATAAGGATGGTGTATCCAACGTAAAACAGAGGCGTATCTGGCACAATCCGGTCCGCGATCCGCAAGAGATGGAATACAGTGACAGCCGTTGTATCTTCGATATGCTGAGTATTCTGGCGCAGGCACGTTCTTACGATCCGGCAGATTATAAAATAGGCGACCGCATCCTGTTTCCTATGGCTACCGGACGCAAGGTAGAAGAACAAACGCTGATTTATCGTGGAAAAGAGGAAGTGAAAGCCAATAATGATACGATTTACCGTTGCCTTGTATTCTCTTTTGTAGAATATAAGAAGGGAAAAGAAAAAGAGGTGATTACTTTCTTTATCTCAGATGATAAGAATCATCTTCCAATCCGTTTGGATATGTATCTCAATTTCGGTTCGGCAAAGGCATTCTTTAAGAGTGTACAGGGGAATCGCTATCCGATGACTTCGGCTGTAAGGAAGAAATGAGGGGTTAGTGATTAGTGATTAGTAGGCTGCGCTATCCGCACGGTGCTAATCACTAACCCCTAATCACTAATAAAACGGTAGCGGATCGCCTTTTCGGAATACGCTGGATTCAAACGTAGCAATCAGCTTTCCATCTTGGTTGGTGATGTCTATCTGATAATATCCGGTAGTACGTCCGATGTATCGTTCGCGTGCTTCGGCATACAACGTATCGCCCGGACCACTGGCACGCAAAAAGGTAATATTGGAAGAAAGGGAGAATGCCAGTGAGCCATGAGAATTGGCTGCGGCAGCCAGTGCCAGGTCGGCAAGGGTGAAAATAGCGCCTCCTTGTGTGCGATGCCCTGCATTGAGGTGATTTTCTGTGATAACAAGGCGTGCTTTACTATATCCTTCGCGCACTTCCAGCAATTCTACACCGGTTTGTTCTGCAAAGAGATCTTTCTTGAAAAATTCTTGTGGAGTCATGTTTTCGATATGATTAAAAAGTTCAATCTGTATGATTTATGCGCAAATGTAACAATTTTGCCCTTTTCCTGTATAATTTAGGAGGGTCTTTTCTATAAACCTGCGCTACATTTGCTGACGAAAGAATATGAAACTTTAATAAATAAATCATTATTATGAAAACAATCCTCACGACATTGGGAGTATCTCTCCTTGTTTTGGTGGGTTGCACAGGTCAGAAGCAGGCCGAAAGCAACTTTATCCAAGAGAATATTGATAATGCGGTGGCACAAGAGACCATTCAGACCGACATTATTGAGAAATCAGGGAAAATTCTGAATCCAAGAACCATTAACAAAGACGGTAGCATTGTATATGTACCCATTGATGACTGGTGTTCCGGTTTCTTTCCCGGTAATATCTGGTATACCTATGAACTGACAGGTGACAAGAAATGGTTGCCATTGGCTGAAAAGTATACTGAAGCGCTGGATTCTGTACAATACCTGACCTGGCATCATGATGTAGGCTTTATGGTTGGTAGTAGTTACCTGAACGGATACCGCTTTGCTAATAAAGAGGAATATAAGCCTGTGATTATCCAGACAGCAAAATCCCTTTCCACTCGTTTCCGTCCGGGAGCAGGAGTACTTCAATCCTGGGATGCAGATAAAGGCTGGCAGGCACAGCGTGGCTGGAAATGTCCGGTTATCATAGATAATATGATGAATCTGGAACTATTATTCGAAGCTTCCAAACTTTCAGGGGACTCTACTTACTATAACATTGCCGTGAAACATGCTGATACAACCATGAAGAATCATTTCCGTGACGATAATAGTTGTTATCATGTAGTGGACTATGATCCTGTAACCGGTGAGGTGCGTAAGAGACAAACTGCGCAGGGCTATGCTGATGAGTCTGCTTGGGCACGCGGACAAGCTTGGGCTATCTATGGGTATACCATGTGTTACCGCTATACTCATGATCAGAAGTATCTGGATATGGCTGAGAAGATTTATAACTTTATCTTTAATAATCCGAACCTGCCGGAAGACCTTGTACCTTATTGGGATTTCGATGCTCCTAATATTCCGAATGAACCGCGTGACGTTTCTGCAGCATCTTGTACAGCATCTGCTCTATATGAACTGAGTACGTATATTCCCGGTAAAAACTATAAGGAAACAGCAGATAAGATTATGGAAAACCTTGGTTCTCCGGCTTACCGTGCTGAAGTGGGTACTAATGGCAACTTCATCCTGATGCACTCTGTAGGTAGTATTCCTCATGGTGCTGAAATTGATGTTCCATTGAACTATGCAGACTATTATTTCCTGGAAGGAATCATGCGTAAAAGAGACTTAGAAAAATGATAATCAATCGGTTTAGTTTGTTTTTGGGAGGCTTGGGCCTGTTTGCCTTGCAAGGCTGCAAAACTCAGCAAGAAGAGCAGGCACAACTTCCAAATGTTATTTATGTCTTCCCCGACCAATACCGCAATCAGGCAATGGAGTTTTGGGGACAAGACGGGTTCCGCGATAAGGTAAACTTCCGCAATGACCCGGTGCATACACCTAACCTGAATGGCTTTGCCCGTGAAGCGCTGGTGTTGAGTTCCGCCCAGAGTAACTGTCCGTTGAGTAGCCCTCACCGTGGTATGTTGTTGACGGGTATGTATCCCAATAAAAGTGGGATTCCTTTAAATTGTAATTCAAACCGCCCTATCAGTTCCCTGCGTACTGATGTGGATTGCATAAGCGATGTGTTCAATAAGTCCGGGTATGACTGTGCTTACTTTGGTAAGTTGCATGCTGATTTTCCTACACCGAACGATCCGCAACGCCCCGGTCATTATGTAGAAGAACGTGTACCTGCCTGGGATGCTTATACGCCGAAAGAACGCCGTCACGGTTTCAATTACTGGTACTCTTATGGTACTTTCGATGAACATAAGAATCCTCGTTACTGGGATAAGGATGGAATTCGTCACGATCCGAAAGAATGGTCACCGTTGCACGAGTCCAAGATGGTAGTTTCTTATCTGAAGAACGAAGGGAATGTGCGCGATCCAAAGAAACCATTCTTTATAATGGTAGGTATGAATCCGCCTCACAGCCCGTACCGTTCATTGGACGACTGTATGGAAGAAGATTTCAACCTGTACAAAGACCAACCTTTGGATAGCCTTCTGATTCGTCCCAATGCAGACAGGAAACGTGAGAAGGCAGAGAGCGTACGTTATTACTTTGCTTCTGTTACCGGTGTAGACCGTGCTTTTGGTCAAATACTGGAAACACTGAAAGAGCAAGGACTGGATAAGAATACGATTGTAATCTTTGCTTCCGATCATGGTGAAACCATGTGTAGCCAGTTTACTGATGACCCGAAGAACTCTCCTTATTCCGAATCTATGAACATACCGTTCCTGGTACGTTATCCCGGTCATATACAGCCGCGTGTAGATAATCTTCTGATGTCTGCACCGGATATCATGCCGACTGTCCTGGGGTTGTGTGGTTTGGGTGATTCTATTCCGACCAATGTGCAAGGACGTAACTGGGCACCACTTTTCTTCGATGAAAAGGCGGAAATTGAACGTCCCTGTGGTGCTTTGTATATTCAGAATTTGGATGGAGATAAAGATGCGGATGGTAAGGTGCAAACTTACTTCCCTTCTTCAAGAGGATATAAGACAGCACGTTATACTTTGGCTTTCTATATCGATAAGAAAGATCGTAAGTTGCAGAAGAGCCTGCTGTTTGATGATGAAAAAGATCCTTACCAGATGAATAATCTTCCATTGGAAGAAAATAAAGAGATCGTTGCAGAGCTTTGCCGTGAAATGGGCAAGGAATTGAAAGCAATAGATGATCCCTGGTATAAGGAGCGTATTCTTTCCGACATGATACCTTACTAAAACTCTCTTTTTTAAATGGAACTGCCTTCCTCGATTCTACAGAATCAGAGGGAGGCAGCTTTTTTTATAGGGCAGTGGAATTTACTTATTCAGTTTCCACTCAGAACCGTCTTTACCGTCTTTAATTTCAAAGCCGAGGGCTGTAAGTTCATTGCGAATCTTGTCGGAGGTAGCCCAGTCCTTATTGGCTTTCGCCATCATGCGCTGTTCCAGCAACATGTCTACTACTTTTCCGAAAGCAACTTCACGTTCTTCATTGGAATCGTTTTCTTCCTTCAATCCCAGAATATCGAAACAGAAGAGATGGAATGTCTCTTTCAGGTCTTTCAAGTCTTCGGCAGTAATGGTATCATTACCTGCAATGATATTGTTAATCATTCTGGCTCCATCGAAGAGGTGAGCAATGACTATCGGAGTATTCAGATCATCATTCATGGCTTCATAACACTTTTCACGCACAGCTTTCACATCTACGCTGGATGTAGCAGACGGGATGATTTTTTCCAGTCCGTTTACGGCATCCATCATTCGGCCCAACCCTTTTTCTGCAGCTTGCAGAGCTTCGTTGCTGAAGTCTACCGTACTGCGGTAGTGAGCTTGCAGGATGAAGAAGCGGATGGTCATCGGGCTGTAAGCCTGTGTCAGCAACTTGTGTGTGCCGTTGAAGAACTCATCCAGATTGATGAAGTTACCATATGATTTACCCATCTTCTGTCCGTTGATGGTAATCATGTTGTTGTGCATCCAGTAGTGTACCATGTCATTGCCCTGTGATGCTACCGATTGTGCAATCTCACATTCATGATGAGGGAAAATCAAGTCCATACCACCGCCGTGAATGTCGAAATGCTCACCGAGATATTTCTTACCCATGGCTGTACATTCGGCATGCCATCCCGGGAAACCGTTGCTCCACGGAGAAGGCCAACGCATGATGTGTTCCGGTTGGGCGCATTTCCACAAAGCGAAGTCGGCCGGATTATGCTTTTCTGCTTGTCCGTCCAGCTCGCGGGTGGTGTTCAGTACATCATCCAGGTTGCGACCGGAAAGCTTTCCGTAATGATAATCCTTGTTATATTTCTCAACGTCGAAGTAAACGGAACCTTCACTGACATATGCATATCCGTTCTTCAGGATTTCTTTCACCAATTCTATTTGCTCGATGATATGTCCTGAAGCATGCGGCTCAATGCTGGGAGAAAGTACGTTTAACGCTTCCATAGCCTTATGGTAGCGGTTGATGTAGTATTGCGCTACTTCCATCGGCTCCAGTTGCTCCAGTCGTGCTTTCTTGGCTATTTTGTCTTCTCCGTCGTCTGCATCATGCTCCAGATGGCCTACATCGGTGATATTGCGTACATAGCGCACCTTATATCCCAGATGGGTAAGGTAGCGGAAAAGTAAATCGAAAGTAATGGCAGGACGTGCATGTCCCAAATGCGCGTCACCGTAAACGGTAGGACCGCAGACATACATACCTACATGTGGAGCGTGCAATGGCACGAATAGCTCCTTTTTCCTATCTAAGGTGTTGTAAATTGTCAGTTGATGTTCCATAACGTTTGATTTTTAGTTTTTTTAAAAGCACAAAGTTACAACAATTTCATAAGATAATAAGTTCTTTCATTCTTTTTTCTTACTGACAGCTAAGAGGGAAGCGGCTATCGGATGAATTTATTCCTCCTCCTCAGGGTCAGGGTCTTGTAGTTGGAAACGTTCTGTCAGATAGAGTAGTGTCTCTGCGGCTTGCTTAACTTCCGCCTGAGAGGGGATAGGGCGGCTATTGAATGCGAATAGCATATATTTCGGCCCCATAGCAAAGGAGGCGAATAGCTTTCCTTCAAGGAATCCTTTTATTTCTTCAAATAGTTCATCCGTAGTCCGTTGTTGTTTGTCCTGATAAGGTAATAAGAGTATGAGATCGCCTTTTGCTACTGCCACTGTTGTAGTCTTTTCCTTCTCTTCGAACATAGCGTGAAACTCTTTTTTATGGTAGTGCAAGGTATAAGATACCGGGGAAGTACGTTTTACATCTTCTGCTTCGGGAAGGGAGGCTATGAACTTTTGTAAAAGGGAATTAATCTTTCGGAGGTTTTTATACCATCCGAAATAAGCTAACCCCCAAGTGAGGGGAACGACAAATATTGCCGGACAAGCCATTGAGAAGATGATTACATCGAACAAGGTCGTTGCCTGTTCTGTAGTTCCGGACAGGATGTCAGCTATGAACTTGATTAACCCGAATACTAATATAACGAGACTTGCCATAGCGCTAAGACTGAGTGAAAGCATCAGTACGTCTCGTGTCATTTGCCAAAGGTTGGAGTAGACACGTTGCCCTTCCATATCATTTTTTAGTAGTGAGAGGGATTTTTTCCAGGTGATATGATCACAGATGTAGTAGTTCATTAGCGTTGTTGTCTTTTTAAAGATAACAAATGTAGTGATTTTCTTTTTCCTTTGTTATTTTTGCACCCATGAAATCAAAGAAACGTGTATTACTGGGTATGAGTGGAGGTACGGACAGCTCCGTTGCCGCCATGTTATTGCAGGAAGCCGGTTATGAAGTTACCGGTGTCACGTTTCGTTTCTATGATTCGGAAGGCTTTGAGGAGTCGCTGGATGATGCCCGTACTCTTGCTTCCCGCCTGAATATCCCGCATATCATTCATGATGCCCGCGAATTATTCCGTGAACGTATAATCCGTTACTTTATAGATGAATATCTTTCTGCCCGTACTCCTGTTCCTTGCACGCTCTGTAATAATGAACTGAAGTGGCCGTTACTGGCAAAGATAGCCGATGAAATGGGTGTTTATTGGATTTCAACCGGACACTATGTTCGCAAGGTCTTTCAAGATAACCATTATTTTATAGCTCCGGCTGCCGACCGGGATAAGGATCAGACTTTCTTTCTTTGGGGGCTAAAACAGGATATTCTGGAACGTATGATTCTTCCAATGGGAGATTGGACTAAAGATAAAGTCCGTACTTATGCTGCCGGACGAGGCTTTGAACGAGCGGCAACAAAGAAAGATAGTCTTGGAGTTTGCTTTTGCCCAATGGATTACCGCTCTTTTCTACAACGTGAAGTTCCGCAGGAGCTTTTGCCGGAGAAAGGGCGATTTCTCGATGAAAGCGGTACTTTTTTAGGATGGCATGAAGGATATCCTTTCTACACAATCGGTCAGCGCCGAGGATTGGGTATCCATATGAATCGGGCTGTCTTCGTGAAAGAGATACGTAAAGCATCGAATGAGGTGATACTTGCTCCCCTTGTTTCCCTTTATAAAGAAGAAATGTTGCTGAAGGATTGGAACATTGTGGATGCTTCACGCTTACTAAATTCCCGGAACGCCATCGTTAGAATTCGCTACCGTAAACAAGCCAATCATTGTACAGTCCGTATTACTGGGGAGAATCTTCTCCATGTGCAACTGCATGAACCGTTGGAATCTATAGCTTCCGGACAAGCTGCCGCTTTTTATGATGAGGTTGGTCTACTGTTGGGAGGAGGGATCATCATATAATCCTTATACCGTCATTCTTTTATTTATTCCTGAACAAAAAATAGTTTACGCTGTTTGAAATAGAAAGACGTCTATTTTTTACGAAACAATTAAAACGAATAACAGTATGAAACGTATATATTTGATGATACTATTTGCCGCCTTGGCAACGATCGTCTCTGCCCAAACGGACGATAAAGGATACAAAGAAGGAGCATGGGTACTGAAAGGTGTGACAGGTGTGAACATGTCGCAAACTGCTATGACAAACTGGTCGGCTGGTGGTGAGAACTCTGTAGCCGGGAATGCTTACCTGAATGGTTCGCTGACGCATAAGAGCGGAGACTGGCTGTGGGTAACGAATCTGGTGCTGGATTATGGTCTGTCGAAGACCAAATCTCAGGGGATGAGAAAGAGTACTGATAAGATTGGATTATCTACCCAGTTGGGATATGCAGCCACCAAAGTTTGGTACTATACGCTTATGGCTGACTTGAATACTCAGTTTGCCAAAGGTTATAATTATCCGGATAAGAGTCACTATATCTCCAATTTCTTCGCTCCCGCTTATTCCAATGTCGCTTTAGGTATGGAATATAGACCGAAGAGTAACTATTCTATTTTCCTTTCACCGGCTTCTACCAAGATGACCTTTGTGTGCGATGATTATCTATCAGATTTAGGTTCCTTTGGAGTTGATCCGGGTGACCACTTTAAGATTGAAGCCGGTGCTTTTCTGAAAGCTCGTGCAGAATTGCCTGTCATGGAGAATGTAAACCTGATTACTACGGCTGACTTCTTTACTCCTTATAATAAAGACTTTGGCAATGTAGATGTAAACTGGGATGTACTTATCAGCATGAAGATTAATAAAGTACTTTCGGCAACTCTGAACATGACTTTAAAGTATGATAATGATGTGAAAACCTTTACTGATGAGGGCGTTGAAAGAGGTCCAAAAGTACAATTCAAAGAGATACTGGGTGTTGGATTGGCTTATAATTTCTGATTGCCTGGGACAACTGTCTGTTTCTCCTGCTGAAACAAAATGTTTCATTACTTGAAACTGTTTGTTTCTCGGTGTGAAACTACTTGTTTCCCGTAATGAAACTGTTTGTTTCAAGGTATGAAACAATAAATAGGAAAGGCCGTACTGAGAGATTAGTACGGCCTTTCCTATTTATTGTATTACTTTATAATTTTATTTGTTCAGTTCTAACATCTCCTCGATATATACCCTTGTATTGCTAAGGCGCGGTACTTTATGTTGTCCGCCCAGCTTTCCTTTTTGGGCGAGCCAATCGTGGAACAAGTCTTTACGAGCTATAATTACTTCAAGGGGTTGCAGAGCGATATTCTTTTGCCGTTTAGCTTCGTAATCGGAGTTGACTTCTTTCAATGTATCATCCAGTATCTTGGCAAAATTCTCCACGCTATCCGGCATCTGGGCAAACTCAATCAACCATTGATGGCGGCATTTGGCCTTGGCGTCCATAAATACAGGAGCAGCCGAATAATCAGAAATCAATGCTCCGGTTGCTTCACAAGCTTTAGCTAACCCTCTTTCTGCATTATCCACAATCAATTCTTCACCGAAGGCATTGATGAAATGCTTGGTACGTCCGGTGATGACGAACTTATATGGGTCTTTCTGCGTGAATTTTACAGTATCCCCAATCATATAGCGCCACAATCCTGCAGAAGTAGAAATGACCAGTGCATAATTCTTGTCTACTTCGACTTCCTCCAGACAATAGATGCGGGGATTCTCTTTTTCCACATCTTCCAATGGAATAAATTCGTAGAAAATACCATAGTCAATCATCAACAGCATAGCCGGATCATTCGGATCGTTCTGTGTGCCGAAATATCCTTCGGAAGCATTGTACGTTTCTACGTAATGCATCTTGGGCGAGCGGATTACTTCTTTGTATTGTTCGCGGTAAGGTGTAAAAGCAACACCTCCATGGAAGAAGACTTCCAGGTTGGGCCATATTTCTTCCAGAGATTCCTTGCCAGTCTTTTCAAGAATACGCTTGATGAGTACCAACATCCACGAAGGAACACCGGAGAGGCTGGTTACATCCTTTGAAACAGCACTGTTGGCAATAGCTTCTATTTTCTTTTCAAAGTCACTCATGAGAGCGATCTTCTTGCTTGGAACGCGAACGCAGTTTACTAATGGATGTATATTTTGAATCAGAATAGCGGAAAGGTCGCCCACGAGCCCATGTCTGGAATTGAGATTGGGGCTATGGCTTCCACCTAAAATCAGACCTTGTCCGGAGAAGAAACGGCTGTCGGGGTTCTGTGCCAGATAAAGAGTAACTGCATCTTTGCCACCTTGATAGTGTGTATCGTTCAGTGCCTCTTTGCTGACGGGCAGGAATTTGCTTTTATCGTTTGTAGTACCCGAAGACTTGGCAAACCAGCGTATCTCTGATGGCCAGAGCAGGTTTTGTTCTCCTGCACGCAGGCGTTCCACATACGGCTTTACTTCTTCGTAAGTCTGTATGGGCAGTCTGTTTCTAAAGTCTTCATAAGTATGAATGCTTTTATAATCATATTTTTTTCCCCATTCTGTATTTTCGGCCATACGCACCAGACGGTTCAACACTTGGTGCTGCAGCTCTTCTGCACGGTTGGCATATAAGTCGATTCTTTTCAGGCGAGGGGTAAAATACACCTTATTCAGCAATGTTGTGATATTCATCTCTCTTAGTTAAAACTATTTTGTAGCGCAAAAATAATCTTATTTATTGGCTTCTCTATCTTTTTTCTCTTTTTTTTCTATCTTTACGGATGTATTCAGTTGACAAGATAACAAGTTGACCAGTTGACAAGAGGAATAGACAACTTTCCTTGTGTCCTGAAACCTCGTTAACTTGTTCCCTAAAAAAAGAATTGTTATGAGAATCGGAATTTTGACTTCGGGGGGCGATTGTCCCGGCATTAATGCCACCATTCGTGGAGTATGCAAGACTGCAATCAATCATTATGGAATGGAAGTAATAGGCATTCATAGCGGCTTTCAAGGATTGCTGACTAAAGATGTGGAGTCGTTTACCGATAAGTCTTTGTCTGGTCTATTGAACCAGGGTGGAACGATGCTGGGTACTTCCCGTGAAAAGCCTTTCAAGAAGAATGGTGTGATGTCCGATGTGAATAAACCGGCACTTATTGAACAGAACGTTAAAGAGTTAGGACTGGATTGCGTGGTCTGTATCGGTGGTAATGGTACGCAGAAGACTGCTGCGAAACTGGCTGCCATGGGGCTGAATATTGTATCCGTACCCAAGACAATTGATAATGATATTTGGGGGACAGATTTCTCTTTTGGATTTGATTCTGCTGTGAGCATTGCTACGGATGCCATCGACCGGTTGCACTCTACCGCCAGTTCGCACAAACGGGTGATGGTGATTGAAGTGATGGGACATAAAGCAGGTTGGATTGCACTTTATTCCGGTATGGCAGGTGGTGGAGATGTGATCCTGATACCTGAGATTCCTTATAATATACATAATATAGGTGAAACTATTCTGAATCGCCTGAAGAAAGGAAAACCTTATTCCATTGTAGTGGTTGCCGAAGGCATACAGACGGATGGACGGAAACGTGCCGCCGAGTACATTGCTCAGGAGATAGAGTACGAGACGGGTATTGAAACCCGTGAAACGGTGCTTGGCTATATTCAACGTGGAGGTTCACCTACACCTTTCGACCGAAATCTGTCTACTCGCATGGGCGGACATGCCACAGAACTAATAGCTACAGAGCAATTCGGTAGAATGATCACATTGAAAGGGGATGAAATATCTTCTGCACCTCTGGAAGAGATAGCCGGAAAGCTGAAGTTGGTAACAGAAGATAACGACCTTGTGGTTCAAGGACGACGGATGGGAATCTGCTTTGGTTGAAATACGGGCGAATGATTATTCGCCCACTTCATGTCCGGTAACTGAAGTAACTTCCTGATTCTCTCCAATCAGGGCACTCTCAATAATTTCTTCTGCTTCTTCCGTATTTTCCTGCTGATGGTTTTGCGCTTTAGTTGCCTCAATCTGTTCTTTGAAGGCGGCGTCATTCTTTATTTTCTTTAAAGCAGCCTGAGCAGCATTTTGTTGGGACTCTTTTTTAGAATATCCGGTTCCTTTCCCTGCCGATATGCCTTCGATGCGTATTTCGGTGTGGAACATAGGATTATAATCTTCGTCAAGGAACTGTTCGATAAGTTCGAATGAAACTTCGACTTTGCTCTTCTGGCTCCATTCAATCAGCTTCGATTTAAAATTCACCTCTTTGCGTGACATCTTATCGAGGTCAATGTAATTCTTGAATATCTTTTCTTCCATGAACCGCTTGCAGCGCTCGTAACCCTGGTCCAGGTAGATAGCGCCGATAAATGCTTCGAAAGCATTTCCGTACATATAACTGTTGTGCGAGGAAGAACGGGTGGAGTATTTTACCAGTTTGTCCAGCCCGATTTCTACCGCCAGTTTGTTGAGTGTTTCCCGTTGCACGATTTTGGAACGTGTATTTGTGAGGAACCCCTCTCGACGGCCTTCAAAATGTTTGTAGACAATATCTCCTACGATGGCGTCAAGAATGGCGTCACCCAGAAACTCCAGTCGCTCATTATTTAAAGGGCGGCCTTTCTCCGAACGGATGGAGGTAGATTTGTGCAACAATGCCTGCTGATATAGCTGGATGTTGCGGGGATAGAATCCCAGTATCTTATAAAAACAAAAATAAGACTCTTTGTCCTTACGGAATAAGAGCCTTATTTTGTCTATTTGATTACGTAACACGACTGATTATTCTGCGTATTTTTTGAAAATAACACATGCGTTATGACCACCAAATCCAAATGTATTGGACAGAGCTACGTTCACTTCGCGCTTTTGAGCCTTGTTGAACGTAAGGTTCAGGTCATAGTCGATGTTTTCGTCGTTATCACCCTCTTCGTGGTTGATAGTCGGAGGTACGATGCCATTCTTGATCGCAAGAATACTTGCGATGGCTTCTACCGCACCAGCGGCACCCAGCAAGTGACCAGTCATGGATTTTGTTGAACTGATGTTCAAGTCAAATGCATGTTGACCAAATACCTCTTTAATAGCTTTAGCTTCCGATATATCACCTACAGGAGTAGAAGTACCGTGAACATTGATATAATCTACTTCTTCGGGTTTCATTTCGGCATCTTCCAACGCGTTTCTCATCACTAACTTGGCTCCCAATCCTTCCGGATGTGAAGCGGTCAGATGGTGAGCGTCGGCAGACATTCCTACACCGGCAACTTCTGCATAAATCTTAGCACCACGTGCTTTGGCATGTTCCAGTTCTTCAAGAATCAGGCAACCGCCACCTTCACCCATTACGAAACCGTCGCGGCTTGCGCTGAACGGACGAGATGCTGTTGTGGGAGATTCATTGCGGGTTGATAATGCATGCATGGCATTGAAACCGCCTACACCACCAACGGTGATTGCAGCTTCCGAACCACCGCTCACAATAACGTTAGCCTTGCCTAAACGGATTAGGTTGAAGGCATCAGCGATAGCATTTGTGGAAGTAGCGCATGCAGAGCAAGTTGCGTAGTTGGGCCCGTGGAAACCGTACATGATAGAAATCTGTCCTGCAGCAATATCCGAAATCATCTTGGGGATGAAGAACGGATTGAACTTGGGACCGTTTTCTTTACCGGTCAAGGCATAATTACCTACCTCTTCTTCGAATGTACGGATTCCACCGATACCGGCGCCAAAGATGACACCAATTCTGTTTAAGTCCTCATTTTCGACGTCAAGACCAGAATCACTAACCGCTTCTTTAGCTACAGCAATGGCATATTGTGTATACAAGTCCATTTTGCGGGCTTCTTTGCGGTCGATATATTTGGTTGCATCGAAGTCTTTCACTTCGCAGGCAAATTGGGTCTTGAAAAGGGAAGCATCGAAATGAGTAATAGGTCCAGCTCCACTAACCCCATTCACAAGGTTTTCCCAAAAGTCGGGAACACTATTGCCAATGGGAGTAATGGCGCCAAGACCTGTTACTACAACTCTTTTTAATTCCATATTAAATTGATGGATAGAATTACTTAGCGTGTTCTTCGATGTAAGAAACGGCGTCGCCTACAGTACCAATCTTTTCAGCTTGGTCATCCGGAATTGAGATACCGAATTCCTTTTCGAATTCCATGATAAGTTCTACAGTGTCAAGAGAATCAGCTCCTAAATCGTTAGTGAAGCTAGCTTCGTTAGTAACTTCTGATTCTTCAACGCCTAATTTGTCGACGATAATCGCTTTCACTCTTGATGCAATTTCAGACATAACTTTAAGTTTTTAATTAATAATTAGTTTTATTTCTTTAAATTTGCGGGGCAAAGGAATAAATATTTATCGTCACTCGCAAATATTTGGGGAATTAAATGCAATGTTTTGCACATTTTTCACGGTTTTGTGCACTAAAAAGAAGATTTATGAGGAAAAAGATCGCGGTTTTAGCATCGGGAAGCGGAACGAATGCAGAAAATATCATTCGTTATTTCCAGGAAAAAAATGTGGCTTGTGTGGCCCTGGTTTTGACTAATCGTCAGAGTGCGTTCGTTTTAGAGCGCTCACGCGGGCTTGGAGTGCCTTGCTTTTATTTTTCCAAGGGTGATTGGGAGAGCGGAGAGGCGATTTTATCGGTGTTGCGGGAGCATAATATTGATTTTGTAGTGTTGGCCGGATTCCTGGCTCGCATACCGGATACTATTTTGCATGCTTATCCTAATAAAATGATAAATATACATCCTTCATTGTTGCCAAAGTTCGGTGGAAAGGGAATGTATGGCGACCGCGTACACGAAGCTGTGATTGCTGCAGGTGAAAAAGAAAGTGGTATTACTATACACTATACGAATGAGCATTATGATGAAGGTGCCATTATTTGCCAGGTTAAATGTCCGGTGTTGCCGGAAGATACTCCCGATGAACTGGCACAACGTATTCATGTGCTGGAATACGATACTTATCCCAAGGTAATAGAAAAATTGCTGGAATCCGAGGTCTAAGACTCTGTTCAAGGACTTACCAGAGCTGTATCAAGTCCGTATCATCTCCGTATCTATACGCTTGGAGTTGGTACGGACTTGGTACGGACTTGATACGGAGTTGGTAGGAAGATGTTATGAAATCATTACGCGGAAGGCCGATTTTTCTCTTCTCAGCGGATAATCTCCTCTTAATTTCTCAAATAGTTCCGGATGTTGTTTTAAGGCTTCACTGTCCCGTCTTGGATCATACATCTGCAGGTAGGCTTCTGTTTCGGTAGTTGCAGTGATCATCGGATTTTCCGGTTCGGGTGGAACAATTCGATAATCAGCCTGTATGCCAAAGTGCTGGCAAAGAGAATCCAACGACATGCGGGTGGCGTTCGCTTTTCCATCTGCCGAATATCCGGCAATATGCGGCGTTCCGATGAATACCTTATTTAATAAGGTGAGATTAATGTCCGGTTCGTTTTCCCATACATCGATGACGGCATCTGAGATTAACCCGTTTTCGAGGGCCTCCAATAAAGCTTTCGTCTCAATAACCTCTCCGCGGGAAGTGTTGATGATGATAGGTGCGCGTTTCAGTGAGCGGAAGAATGACGGGTCTGCCAGGTGGAAAGTCCTATATTTCCCTTCTTTATATAAAGGTACGTGGAATGTAAGGACATCGCACTCTTCGGCAAGGAGTTGTAAAGAGGTGAAGCCGGTGCTTCCTTCTTTATCTTCTCGTGGCAAGTCGTTCAATAATACCCGCATACCCAGTTCGCGGGCCACCTCCGCTACTTTGCTGCCTACGTTGCCCACACCGACAATGCCCATGGTCATTTCGGATAACTTCTTTCCTTTCAGGAGTTTCGCCAGTAAAAGTGTGGATTGCAGGTATTGGGCTACGGATGCGGAGTTACAGCCCGGTGCATTCTTCCATACGATGCCTGCCTGCCGACAATATTCTGTATCTATATGATCGAAGCCGATTGTGGCCGTGGCAATGAATCGGACCCGGCTTCCTTCTAATAATTCCCGGTTGCAATGGGTGCGTGTGCGGATGATCAATGCGTCTGCATCTTTCACTAAGACAGGCGTGAAGTCCTTCCCAGGGGCATATATTACTTCATCCGCTATCTTTTCGATAGCTTCCTTTATAAAAGGTATTTTATTGTCGACAATGACTTTCATTTCTGTATTTTTTTTCTATATTTGTTGCAGGCAAAGTTAGTCATAAAAGCGGTAAACTGTTTGGCTGTGTGCTAAATAATACATAACTTTGTCAACTTGTACAAATATTAGGATTTGTAGAATAAAGATAAAACAGTTATAAGGAATGAAGTGTATCCATATCATTACGCCTGTAAAGGATTCCATTGAGTTGACTTTACAGACGGTAGATGCTATTATGGCATCTGACGTTAAGACTCCTTTTACATATACCGTTTACAATGATTTCAGTACAGAGGAGAATACGGTCAGGTTGCGGGAAGCATCCGTGAGACTGGGTTTCGAATTGGTAAACCTTGCGGATGTCACAAGCAACCCTTCGCCTAATTATCTGCTGATTCTGCAAATGTCGCAAGAACGTGCCATTGCGGAAGAAGCCGGACTGATCATAGTGGAATCTGATGTGGTGGTGAAGAAAGATACTTTGCAATCTTTGTTCGACGGCGCTTTGGAAAGAAAAGATTGTGGAATTGCTGCTGCTGTCACCGTTGATGAAAAGGGTGATATAAACTATCCTTATTTATTTGCAAAAGGGCGAGAGAATCAGGTGTTTCCCGAAAAGAAACATTGTAGTTTCTGTTGCTCGTTACTGACGTTGAACTTCCTCCGTTCGTTTGATTTTCATCAGTTGAGTCTTGAAAAGAACTGGCACGATGTGACAATTTCCCATCAATCATTGAAAGAGGGATTCAAAAACTATCTGTTTACTACACTTCCGGTGTGGCATCGTCCGCATGGTAGTCGTCCGTGGAAACAATTAAAGTATAAGAACCCGTTGAAGTATTACTGGTTGAAGTATACGAAGGGACTGGATAAAATTTGAAAATACTATGGAGTATCGATTAGTTTCTGTTATTATACCTATTTATAATATGGCAAAGTTTCTGTGCGAGACTTTGGATTCGGTGCTTGCTTCGGATTATCCTAATTTTGAAGTGATACTGATGGATGATGGCTCGACAGATAATTCTTTGGACATTGCCAAGGAATATGCAGAGAAAGATTCACGGGTATGCACATATACTCAGCCGAATAGCGGTCCATGTGTTGCTCGCAATCATGCTATATCATTGTCTCATGGCGAATACATTTTGCCGGTAGATGCGGATAACCGGATCAGCCCAACATTCATAAGCCATGCTGTAATAGAACTGGAACGAGACCCGGATGTCAAAGTGGTCTGTCCGCGAGCTGAATTTATAGGCGACCGTAGTGGTGAATGGAAGTTACCGCCTTTCTCTCTGAAATTGCTGGCACGTAAAAATATGATTGATACTTGTGCGCTTTACAGAAAAACAGAATGGGAAAGAGTAGGTGGATACTGCGAAGAGATCATTGCACGTGAGGATTGGGAATTCTGGATATCTGTACTGAAAGATGGTGGTAAAGTGGTTCGTTTGCCTCAGATAGAATTGTATTATCGTGTACGTGCCGGATCCAAAAGAATTATAGACCGTTCGTTGAAGCCACATGTTACGAAGGTACTTAATAAGCGTCATGCTGAATTCTTTGAGCGGGAGTTAGGTGGAAAGTTGCGTTCTGTGCGTTCCTGGTCCAGATGGGTCAATCGTATTGAGCGCTTTTTTCGTCCACGGTGTATGGCTGTAGCTCCTGGTTATGAAAATATGAGTGACTTTGTGAAAGTGCTTCCGGTTATTTTTGAAGATCAGGGTACTGTTATTTATAAAGGAAGAAATGAACTGAGGGAGTTTGATATAGCAGGACAGAAAGTGGTAGTTAAATCTTTCCAGATACCTCACTTGCTGAATCGGATTATTTATAATTTTTTCCGGGAATCTAAGGCACGGCGTTCATTTCGCTATGCGGCCATGTTGCGCCAGTTTAATATAGGTTCGCCCGCACCCATTGGTTTCTGTTCGGTTTCCAGTTGGTTCTTGTTCGGAAAGAGCTATTTTGTTTCATTGAGATCAGAATGCCCTTATACTTACCGGGATCTTCCACAACGTCCTTCTGAGGAACAGGAGGAAATACTTCGTGCCATAGCTCGTACCACTGCCGCTTTGCACGAACATGGAATTTTGCATAAGGACTATTCGGCAGGGAATATTTTATTTGCAGAAAAGCCGGAGGGTATCTCCGTAGAAATCATTGATTTGAACCGGATGCGCTTTGGTAAGGTATCTTTGGAAGAAGGATGCAAGAATTTTGAAAGACTACCCGGTACTGATGAGATGTTTACTGTGCTGGCGGATGAATATGCCAAATCTCGTGGCTTTAACAAGGAAAAGTGTTTGCAGTTGATAGAGAAAGCTCATAAATCTTCTTCGTCTTTTTCGTCTAAGGTTTCTTGATGTCTGACTTTTGAAGGTGGTTTCTATGCTTGGCCTGCATCTATCCCATGGGTAGAATAATGCAGTAGGTGGGCATAGATCGTTTCTTTCCCTTCGGGGGTGAGCATATTGAATTGCTTCTTATAGGTTAGTTTGTGGAAACCATAGTTTGCGCTAAATTCCTCCATAGACTTTTCATCAAATGGCATGTTGAGGCACTTGGATAGGTTACTGATTCTTTGCAGAGGGACATTGTCGATCATTTTTGTAATAGCCGGAATATTTTCATAGGCTATGCTAACGAGATAATCGAAGAATAAGTAAGTGACGATTCGTTGATGATTCTTCCAATAACTATAGAACGTGTCCAGTAGGAAAGCGGGTAGAATATTGTCTTTACCACAGGCCATAAAGAAGACTGTCCACTTGCCGTTTGCCACATTCGTGTTTTTTGCTGTATGATGACAAGTATAGAAATCGGCATCGGGATTCATTATTGAGTCTACATCTCTGGTAAAAAGTAGGGTGCTGTCAGCCCATATTCCTCCATGTTGCTTAAGCAGGTTTATCCTTAGCATGTCACTGAAATGGGTGAGACTTATTTCGTGGTTTTTCACTTTTTGCAAGATGTAATCCGGCATTGTAGCATATTCCTGATAGTTTTGCTCTGTGATTAATATGACAGGATGTTGGTCTGCATGATGTTTTGCAGAGGCGTAGCAGGCTTTAACGATATCAGGCATGTTCTCTTCTCCTTGCCACCAGCATATCCAGATGGGGCATGTCTTGCCAATCGGACTTCTTCCGGTACTTGCTCCTTTGTATTTCTTTATAATATCTTTTGCACCGGACTTCTGTGAGATTACTGTTTTGAAGTATAAGTGTTTGCTGTGATGCAAAAGCTTCTTCTCGATTGATTTGAAAAAGGATTTGACGGGGTTGATATCTGGATTCATGGTATTCATATCTTTCTGCTTTATGTTACTTGTCAATAGGTAGATTTAATCAGCTTGATTAATTCTTCTTCCTGGGAACTGAATTTGCGGGCAAACAGTTTGTCGGAGTTGACTAGTTCGGTGTAATCTTGTATCTTCCATGTATAAGGATCTCCTCTATTCCAGTCAATCAGTCGCATGCTGCCGATGTTGTTGTCTTCTATATTATAGATATTCTTTTTGAATGAAGAGTTCCATAATAGAGTTTGAACAAAAATCTCATCGGGACAGAGTGTGTATCGGAAGCGCCGGAGAACAAAAGGCTTTTTCTCCAACAGATATAGACAAAAATTGTGAGTGATGCTGAACCACTGGGAACCTTTCCGAAATTCAACTTCTTGCTTTCTATTGAAGTGAACCATTTTTTGTACTATTAGTGCGAGATTGTGGCAGGGGGCTGTAATGACATGCCACTTGCTATTGTTGCGCTTTAGGTGTTTCGTAAAGAAATAATAGCGGGATATTTTCCGTTTCAGGTCTTTCTGATGTCTATTGCCAGACCAATATTCTACGAATTCCTTGCCCGCATTTATTTGAAAGAAAGAATGGATGTAGTCTTGTGTCTGTATGGGTAGATCTGTTCCTGATAAAAGATGATAGTAAGAATAAGCCTCTTTTGCTGAGGCTGTTTCCAGTAGCAGGTATTCGGTTTCTACTTGACTGAGATCTCCCCAGTATACTTTATTTCGTGTAGATAAAATGTGCAAATTAGCTCGCTGCATTTGTACAGAATGTATCTTCTCATACAGTTCCATTGATCGGTGGTCTATATGTAGAAAGATATCATTCCGCTCATCATCGAGCATCAATAATAGAGCTCTTAATACCGGATATTCATTGTGAGCAATAATCAGGTATGCATGCTTCATTACAATTACTTATTGAAATGTAGTTTAAAGAAATCGGAAATGGTGTTGTCGGTTTGGATCAATCCATCACGTTTCAATTGTTCATAGGAATTAGCTCCTGTGATTCTATCATATTCCATTTCCAGTTCTCCTTTTTTGTAGAGTTCGTAAAAGTGGCGCCAATGCATTCCTATATGTTTATGAGGATTTTGTTCCAATTGCTTTCCACCATTAATCATTTTTTCCAGAAAACGTTTTTTATCCCGGACAGAATAATGGTATATACATATGTTGCTTTTCTTTTCATTTTGTGGAAGCATTAATACTTTGTGATTCCCAGTGGAGATTTGTATATATGAGGTGGTACGATGAAGAACCTTTCCTCTTTGTGGAAGATAAAGAGAATAGCGGGATAAATTGTATGCCTTGTATTTTAATGGGTTTATTATTGGACGGATAGTTTGATTCCATTCCCAGAATGGTTTACCTGCTTCCGGGTATATGCACTTCATAGAACATTTCAAAACATTGGCTTTGGTCGTTTTTAGTTCTGTTTTAAGGTCTCCGGTAGGGGAATACCATAGTTCATCAGCATCGGCATTGATGACCCAGTCTGCATGATACTTTTTTTTAGCAAGTTTAATCATGCGGTCTACCCATACTTTCTGGTTGTAGTTGGTTGCTTTTTCAAAGATAACTTCTTTTATCCAGCCTTTTTCTTGGTATTTCCGGATAATCTCAATCGTGCCATCTGTGGAGTTGTTGTCTGTTATGAGAAAGCTGTCTATTCCCATTGCTTTATGGAAACGAAGGCTCTCTTCCAATATATCTTCTTCATTTTTGACTAATAATGTCATAATGAGTATCGGATTGGATGTCTTCTTAAAAGCCTGCGGGGCTTCTTTGAGTACATGGGCTATTTTGTTAAGAAGAGGCATTAGCATTTACTATTAAATCATTGTTTAGGTTACGAATTTACAAAGATATATTATTTTTTTATATGCGACCTAATTTAAGCCGATAAATGAATGCTGGATAAGCAGGTTTGCTTTATATTTCAAAGACTACTTTGTGTTTGTACCTTTTTAGTCTATCTTTGCAGAGAAATGAAAGAATCCTTTTTTTGAAAATAATAATGTATGGAAAGTTCTCCTTTGATAAGCATTATTACTCCGGTATATAATGTTGAACAATATTTGCGACAGTGTATTGAGTCAGTTATTATGCAGGACTTTCAGGATTGGGAGTTGATATTGGTTGACGACGGGTCTACTGATAAGTCCGGAGTGATTTGTGATGAGTATGCATTGAAAGAAGAACGTATTCGTGTGTTGCACAAGGAGAATTCCGGGCAGGCTGATAGCAGGAACGTGGCATTGCAGCTGGCAAAAGCGGATTTGATTGGGTTTGTGGACAGTGATGACTGGATAGAGTCCGATATGTATAGTGTATTGTATCATACGCTGATTGAAAATCAAGCCGATATTGCAATTTGTGGATATTTTCAGGATTATAAAGATATTTCGGAAGCTTCATGTGCTATTGGAGAGGTTGTAGTATACAATCGGGATGAAGCTTTGAAACTTATATTGGAGGATAAAGTCATTAAGAGCTTTCTTTGGGATAAGTTATTTCATCGGAAAGTGATAACAGACTTGCTACCTAAATCTTATTATTACGAAGATTATGCTACTCTGTTTAAATGGTTTATTAATGCCAATAAAATAGCTTTTTGCCAAAGGCCGGAATATCATTACCGTCAACGTAAAGGCAGTACGGATCATGATGCAGATCCTCGGAAAAAATATCATTTCTTTGTTGCGGAACAAGAAAGATATAATTATCTTCAAAAGCATCATCTTCTATTGGAAAGGTCGAAAGAATTTGCTGCTAAAGTGGTGATGACCGGAATTCAAGAGACCAAAGGTATTGCCAGACGTGCAAAAGACTGGGAAAAGGATTTGTATTATATAAAAAAAATCAGGCAAGAATTGCAGCAATACTTACCTGTAGATTATAAAGAATTAGGCTTAAAAAGATATATCAGATTGTGGAAATTGCAACATTTTCTTCCATGGTACATATTTTCGTTGCGTTTGAGCCAGTTATTTGTGTTTAAGAAAAGAAATAAGAAAATGTGTTATGAATAAAAATAAGAGTTCAGCCAGAGTAATCGCTTTTTATCTGCCTCAATTTCATCCTGTACCAGAGAATGATAAGTGGTGGGGAAGAGGATTTACGGAATGGACCAATGTAGGAAAAGCACGTTCTTTGTTTCCCGGACATTATCAGCCTAAAGTTCCGGCAGATTTAGGGTATTATGATTTACGGGTTCCTGAAACTCGTAAGGCACAAGCCGATATGGCACGGGAGTATGGAGTAGAAGGTTTTTGCTATTGGCATTATTGGTTTGGCAATGGGAAGCGTTTATTAGAACGCCCATTCAATGAAGTATTGGCTTCAGGTGAACCGGATTTCCCTTTTTGCTTAGCATGGGCTAATGAATCATGGAGAGGTTTTTTTCATGGCATAAAGGCTAAAGAAACATTGATAGACCAGCTCTATCCGGGTAAGGAAGATTATATTGCCCATTTTAATGCGGTGCTTCCTGCATTTAAAGATCGTCGTTATATAACTGTAGATGACAAACCTCTATTTATGATTTATCATCCTTTTGATAATCAGAGAGAAGTAAATGTTTTCATGAAACTATGGCGCGAATTGGCAATGCAGAATGGATTGAAAGGAATCTTTTTTGTAGGCCAGACCTATCATTTGGATGATGAAAGAGCGGGGCTGGAAGCTATGGACTTTGATGCTATAAATGTAGTGCGTATGTTTGAGTATGAACGGAAACAGAGAAGTCTTTACAGGAAAGCCCGACGTTGGCATAATTGGTTTGGACTTCCATGGATTGTAAATTATGAAAAGGCCAGCCGTTTTTTTGTAGCAGACGAAGATAGTGATAAAAATATCATTCCTACTATTATTCCTAACTGGGATCATTCACCGCGTTCGGGAAAACAGGGCTTGGTTCTGCATCATTCGGAGCCGGAATATTTTGAACGGCATATGAAAGATGTAATGATGCATCTTGAAGGGAAACCTTTGGAACACCGTCTTGTTTTTGTAAAGTCATGGAATGAGTGGGCAGAGGGAAATTATCTGGAGCCAGATCTGCGCTATGGAAAGAAATTTTTGGAAGTGATTCGGAAGTATGTTGAAGAAGGGTAAACGGAACCGATAATATTTTTTTCATATGGAAAAAAAAGTAGCAGTCATCATACCAGCCTATAAAAGTCGTTTCTTGCAGCAGACTTTGGACTCTATGGTAGTGCAAACGAATCAGGATTTTACTGTATATATAGGAGATGATGCCAGTCCTCATGATTTGAAAAATATAGTATCTCTTTATCAGGGTAAACTGGATATCGTTTATCATCGTTTTGAGATAAACTTGGGTAAGAAGGATTTGCCCGGACATTGGGAACGATGCATTGAGATGTCTAAAGAACCTGTCATTTGGTTCTTTTCGGATGATGATTTAATGCCATGTGATGGGATTGAACGAGTATTGAAGGCCTTGCAGGAATGTGGTGAGAAGAACATAATGTTCCGTTTTCCTCTTGTTGTTGTAGATGATGAGAATAATGAGATGTATGCGAATCCATCATTTACAGGTGAAAAGATTTCCGGATATAACTTTCTACTGGATAAATTGGAAGGTAGAATTCGTTCTGCAGCTTGTGAATATGTGTTTAGCCGTGATGTTTATCAGAAGGGAACTGGCTTTGTCAAGTTTCCTTTGGCTTGGTGCTCGGATGATGCAACGTGGACGAAGTTTGCAGATTGTGCAAAAGGAATTATTGCTTTACCAGGAAAGCCCGTTTGCTGGAGAAATGTCGAAGGTGAAAATATTAGTAATTCTGATTGTTACGATAGTCGAAAAATTGAAGCCACCAGATTGTTCTTAAAATGGATAATTAATTATTATCCAGCTAAACTTAATGAAAAAAAACTGCACCACGCTTTAAAGACTTATGTGTATACGATATTACATTATTCTGTAAACAATAACTTTGGACTATGCGAACTTTGGAAGATATGTCGTATTTTGTGGACGATTCGCCCGTCTATAGCATTGAGCGTAGCATTTCGTATGTGTAAAGTAAAGCTGAATATAAAGAGATAAAGATGAAAAAAATACTTTTTATTATTCCTTGTATCCCTTACCCACTGACTTCGGGTGGGAATCAGGCCTTTTTCCATATGGTAGATTATCTTCGTCACAAGATGTCTGTTTCAATATTACTCTACCCTAAAGGAAAAGAGAAGGAAGATGTGGAGAAATTGAGAAAAATATGGGATAACGTGGAATTTTTTATCTTCACAGAACAAATGGCAGAGCCTGAAACCCGACATCCTTCTTATTATAAATGGTTGAAGAAGATTGCTCTATCTGCTACTCGTAAGATGCGGCGCCAGTTGCTTATTCATGACAAAGATGTAGTACGTAAGGATATGACTTTTACTTCTTCTATTTTTGAGCCACTTCCTTCAAAATATGCAGAATATATATCAACTGTTTCCCGATCTGGCTTTGATATTATTCAGGTTGAGTTTTATCCTCTGATATCATTGGGCTATCTTTTACCGAGGGATGTACAAACTATTTTTGTACATCATGAATTGAGATATGTTCGCAATGAGAATGAAATGACTTTTCTTGATAAAGTGACGGATGAAGAACGTATGTTGTATCGTATTGGAAAGGACTTTGAACATTCTGCATTGCAAACCTATAAGCATGTGATTGTCTTGACTGAGGTGGATCGCCAAATATTGATTGATTTTGTTGGTGGCGGAGAAAAAATATATGTATCTCCTGCTGTTGTGAAAATAGCTGATGCCTGTGATAAACAGGTTGTTCCTACTGCTGCCAGATTGACTTTTGTTGGAAATGAGGGACATTACCCGAACCTGGATGCAGTCGTCTGGTTCTGTCAGGAGATAGCCCCTTGTTTACGTAGTCAGGGTTTCCATTTCACTTTTCAGGTAACAGGGCCATGGAGAAGTTCGTATATGAAAGAGTTACAAGCTTCTTGTCCTGAAATGGAGTTGGTGGGTTATGTGGAAGATTTGCATAGTTTTTTAAATGGAAGCATTGTGCTTGTCCCGATTCGTATCGGCAGTGGAATGAGGATGAAGATACTGGATGCTGTTTCTTCAAAAGCTCCTTTTGTTACTACTACTAAAGGCGTTGAAGGTATTGATTTTCGACATGAAGAAGAGTGCTTGAAAGCAGATACTGCATCTGATTTTGCATCTGCTATTATCAGGTTGGCTAATGATGAAAACTTGCAGATAAAATTGGCAAATCATGCAATAGGTCGATTGCACGGATTATATAATCCACAAGAAATGTTGGAACGGCGATTGAATATTTATAGTAAGGTTCTGAATGTAGAGTTGAATTTAATAGATTAGTTATGCTGTCAATCGTTATTTGTTCAGTGTCACCTGAACGTTTGCTACAAATAAGCCAGAATATACATGATACTATAGGGGTGGAATATGAGATTATCGCTATAGATAATAAAAAGAAAAAATGGCCGATAGCGCGAGCTTATAATGAAGGTGCGTGTCAGGCTCGTTATCCTTTTCTCTTCTTTGTACATGAGGATGTGAAGTTTCATTCGCAAGATTGGGGAAGTATTATTGAAGATAAATTGAATGAACCGGATTGCGGGGTTATTGGTTTTGCCGGTAGCAAAGTTAAACTCAATTGTTATTCTGGTTGGATGCAAAATAAAGATTGGGCTTGTTCTTTTTTCTATCAGGGCGGGGGGGCAAGAACTGAGCTTCAGGTTGCATGTGTTACTTTGGAACATCCTTTTGAGGAAGTTGTAATTTTAGATGGTTTCGGAATGTTTGTATGTAAGGACGTATGGAGTTTGTATCCTTTCGACGAAGAACTATTGACGGGATTTCATTGTTATGATCTGGATTTTTCAATGCAGATAGCTGCAAGTAGGCAGTATAAGAACTATGTTTGTTGCTCACCGAAGGTACTGGTGGAGCATTTTTCGTTGGGAAAATATAACCGGAGTTGGTGTCAGGATACTATTCGTCTGCACAAGTTGAAATGGAATAAACTTCTTCCTTTGAAAGTGGATGGATTGGAACTCAGCAAGAAAAAAGAGCGAAAGTTTGAAGAACGTTATTTTGATTACTTTGTACGCGATTTGATAAAGGCTGATTATCCAGAGAAGAAAACAGCATTGAAGGATTTTCTTGCTTATCCTTTCTCTTGGAAGCATTTGAGGCATTGTGTTTCGAATGTATATCGGTATTTAAAATCGTAATCTGTTATATTATGAGATTGGTATTTCTTTCACACTCCAGTGATTGTACAGGAGGGGCTCAAAGATGTTTGTTGGATTTGTTGAAGGGGCTCAAACAAAATCATCCGGAGTGGCAAATTTATGTGGTGTTTCCTGGTCAGGGTGATTTGGTTGATGCTTGTTCTGCTTATATCAGTGGTTATAAGATACTTCGAATGAGGTGGTGGCTGGTTGGTGGGAATGGTCATATTGGTATAGGTGATAAACTCGTATATGCTCGTAAGTTATTTAAGTATTCTATAAAATTAGCTCGTTATCTGAAACAGATAAAGCCGGATTATGGAATAACAAATACAATTGTGCTCCCTCATCTGGCATGTGCTTGTAAGTTTTTGAAGATTAGACATTGTTGGTTTATTCATGAAATACCTGATGCTACTTGGCAAGATAATGGCTTTATATTCAAGTCTCAGTCTGTTTTTAAGTTGGTCGATAAATTGTCTGCTAAAGTTTTGGTTACTTCTGAATATGCAAAATGCTATTATCAGAATATAATGACAGGTGGTAAGGTTCATGTTATTACGCAGGCTGTTGAGTTGCAAACTGTTTTGGGAGTGAACAAAGACCGAAGTTTACATGATCGCTACACGCTGTTGTTAGTAGGGGCTTTTGATTCGAATAAGGGGCAAATGGAATTGCTACAGGCGGTAAAGAGTATTGTGGATAAAGAAAAAGATATTTTTTGCTATCTGGTTGGACCTGATTATGGTTTTATATCCATATGTGAAGATTATATTAAGAAGAATGGATTAAGCTCTAGTGTGAGAATAGTTCCTTTTGTCAAACAAATATATCCATATTACTATTTGGCAGATGTACTGCTGGTTTGTTCAGCCTTTGAAACTTTCGGCAGGGTTGCTGTTGAGGCTCAAAAATGTGGATTACCAGTAATCCTTTCTGATGTAGGAGCCAATTTGGAACGTATAGAAAATGGTATAAACGGTTTGCTTTATCAAAAAGGTGATATCATGGACTTAGTAGAAAAGATAGAGCTGCTTAGGGATACGACTGTTAGAAATACATTTTCTAAGAATATAAATTTAGTTATGTTAGAAGAAAAGTATAGTAGTGATTACTTTGCTTCGAACTTTGCTAAGTTGTTGAATCTTTAATTACTAAAAGTAATTTTAAATATTTCGGAATGAAACTGTCTATAATAACGATCAATTATAATAATGCTATCGGACTGAAAAAAACGATTGAAAGTCTTATTGAACAGAGCTATCAAGAATATGAGTATATTGTGATAGATGGAGGTAGTGATGACGGTAGTAAAGAGGTTATTTTGGAGAGCCTGAGGTATGTTTCTAGCTGGTGTTCAGAGAAGGATACAGGCGTTTATAATGCTATGAATAAAGGAATTATGAGGGCTACAGGGGAGTACCTGTTATTCTTGAATTCGGGTGACTATTTGTATGATTCTACTGTATTAGAAGATGTTACTTCAACTCTGTCTGGTGAAGATATTATATATGGAGATTTGCTTTATGTCGAGAATGGTGTGGAAAGAGAGGTTTGTGTATATCCTACAACCTTGAATTTAGATTACTTTTTTGAGCACTCATTGGGGCATCCCGCTACTTTTATTAAAAGAAGTTTGTTTCAAGATTCTCTTTATTCTGAAGATTTAAAGATTGTTTCAGACTGGGAATTCTTTTTGAAGAAAATAGTATTAGAAGAAGTCTCTTATAGGCATATTAGTAGAACGATAACAGCCTTTGGTATGGGGGGAATTAGCTCTCAGATAGATGCATGTAATGAAGAGCGGGAGATGGTTTTGCGTAAGTTCTTTCCAAGTATGTTGCGTGATGCTTTGAAAGCGGCTGCACATATGAAGAAACAACCTTTGTATGAACTTTTCTGGGAGCTGAGTAATACGCGTCGTTTTCAATACAGAATAAAACCTGTCATTGCCTTTCTTGTCGGGCTAAATAAGTGTTTTTCCCGCAGAAGATAGTTTAATATATTCTTCTAATGTTTTGAGATAGACATTCTCTGTTTCTCGGGCTGCTTTTTCCCATGAATAGAGCTTTAGTCTTTCCTGTCCGGCTTTTATTAATTTTGTACGTTTGCTCTTGTCACTAATGACATTAATAATAGTATCTGCAATGGAGTTGATAGAATAAGGATTAAAGAAAGCACCTGCATCACCTGCTATTTCAGGAAAACATGTTGTGTTACTTAGAGCTACGGGACAATTGCAGGCATATGCTTCTAAAATAGGAATTCCAAATCCCTCATAATAGGAAGGATATACAAAGAGTAATGCACGGCTATATAGTTCGTTTAAGTCTTTATCTTTGGTAGCAATTTGTATTATATTAGAGGCTATATTGTAATTTGATATTTGTTGTAGTTCACTATCAGAAAAAGGTTTTCCCGTACAGACCAAATGTATTTTTTTATTTGTTTGGTGAACTATACTGAATGCTTCTAATAGAGCCTGGAAATTTTTATAGAAAGTTCTGTCTCCTACAAACAAGATATATTGCTCCGGTAAAGGTAAGTTATGCTCTTGGGATGGGCGGAGACTTGTTCCATGGTAAATAACATCTATTTTCTCAGGAGCTATATTTAGTATATCAATAATATCCTTTTTGGTATATTCGCTGATTGCGATAATCCGATTGGCTTTAGTAATGATTTCTCTCTTTTGACGGATGATTTCTTCTGATCCTTCAATAAGATTGGAAAACCTCTCATAAATCATGTCATGAACAGTGACTACTAAAGGAGAATTACCAGTGTATTTAAGAAAAGATGGATCGTAATAGGTCGGATGGTAAAGATATGGAATAGGAGATTGCAGCATCTTTTTTGTCAGTCTCTGATTCTTACGATATAATTTTTGAGTATACTGTTTAGATAAGAAATATGGGATATATAAACGGTGCTTTGCAATCTTTGTTTGTGATAAGTAGTGGTTCTCTGTATATCGTACAGCAATATCATATTTGAATTGCAACTTGGATATGATTTCACAAAAATATCGCGAGATTCCTCCAAATTTCTGCTGATCGAATATTTGTGAATCATATATAATGTATGGTTGTATCTTCATCTGCTATTATCTGTTTGATTTATAGTATGCTACCAATAACATCCTGCTTCGATTTGTCGGGCTTTCTCGGGTGTTTCGCTTTCAGAAGGTTTAACCCAATATTCGTTCATCAGTTGTGAGTAATTATAAGTTGCATTATAAGTACTATCTTCCCATCTGGCACCTTTTATTCCGAATATCAACTGTAGGCTACCTCCCATGTGTATAGCTTTCTTTCCGGTACGTTTGATATGTGCGGCTAATGGAAGTCCGTATGCTCCACAACCTAAGAGGCAGATGTCATAGTCTCTTTTATCTATTTCATTTTTCATGAATTCGAGAGCATCAAACCATGTCTTGAATCTACTGTCGGTGTGATTTCCAATAGTTTGAACAGCCTTAATAGTCTGTAAATCGAAGGTGGGTAAAATTCTCAAATCTTTGTGGATGAGCTCTTTTCGAAAATACTGTTTTTGTATTGTTTCTGCAAAAGGGTGTACTACTAAAACTTTCCGATTCTCTAAAGCAGTCGTCCACGGTATATCACTCCAGAAAGGGTTGTAAGGTTCAAAATCTATTTTGTATGCATTCTGTAATTCATTGGAAAAATATTGTTCTTCGTATCTCCAAGAAGCAAGAATATCAATTAAAGACATGTCTTCAATCATCATTTCTGAAAAACGTTTTAATTGATCAGGAGTTGCAGAAAAAAAACCAGCATTGTTTCTCATTGTATATATAGTTTCTTTTTCCCACCACCAAGGAAATGCTTCTCCTTTTATATATTTTACGATTTTTCTTTTCTGATGAAAAATACCTAAATAGTTGGTTACACATCCTATTTCTACAGAACCAAATCTTGAAAGCATACAAGGCTTTGGTGATAATATTTTTTTTCTGATCTGGCTTGATATGATATTGGGATCTGTTTCTTTGTGTGGGGTGCAATGCGGTGGTGTCCCATGCTTTCGGATGTAACATTGACGTAACTTTTTCAGTAGTTTTATAAATATTTTCTGCATAGAACTGAGAAGTATTATATTATGACTTAATGCAATGATAAGGATTTTATGAAAGATAACACTTTCTTTCTGTGTTAAAAAGATAAAAGAGTTTTTTAAGGAAACGAGTAATTTTTGTTTTTTTCGAAATAGTTGAATCGTATTATTTCATCTGATATATCATAAGCTTCTTTTGCTAAATCCACCTCCTCGGGCGTATAGCCTTCGCCCTCCACATTCATCTGTGAACCTATGGCAAATCCTTTCTTATTGGGATTGAGAATGCTCTCTCCAAGTCCGGTCCAGTAGTAATTGTCAAGTTGGAGCAGGTTCAGCAAGGTGGGATACATGTCTATTTGCCCCATAACTTCATCATAGCGTATGCCTATAGGAGAGTTTACGACGATGAAAGGAGTGAATGGTTTGTCGGATACAATATCTTTGCCACCCGGGCTTTCGCATAACTCTGTCCGATAATATGCCAGACCTTCGTGGTCACCTGTTATTACGATTAAGGTTTCTTTATATTGCGGAAGAGTTTTCAGATATTCTACGAATTTGCCGATTGCTTTATCTGTATAACGGGCAGTCGTCATATAATCACCCATTTTTTCAGGAATGTCGGAAGAGAATGAAACTTCTTTTAAGTGTTCCGGTAATATGAATGGAGCATGGCCGGAATAAGTAACAAGTTGCATACATGCGTTTTCTCCTTTTCCCCAAATCTCTCCTTTTTTAATTTTCTCTTGGCATTGTGCAAAGAATGAACCGTCTCCAGTGCGTTTGTGTGTGCCGAAAGCTTCAGTCAACTTGAAGTCATGATAAGCGATAATGGTATCTACGCCGAAGCTTTGGGCTATGGGACCTTGATTCCAGGTAGACAATTTATCAATGGTTAACAGATAATTGCGTGAATGATTCTTTTCGCGCATGGCTTTCTGTAATGACGGATAAATATGATTGGGGTATTGGCTGCTATAGGTGCCGCTATTGATGGGTAATAATCCAGTACAAAGCATGAGCTGTGCATCAATAGAACGCCCGCCTTTTACCTGAGTCAGTACGTGTGGAGCATAGAGGGTGGTAGAGTCTTTCAATAGTTTATTCATATAGGGGGTAATCTCCTGTCCCTCCACCTCTTTTTCTAATACCCAGCTTTCCAATGATTCTGCCAAGATAATGATGCAATTGGTGCGACGATTGGTACTATTGCTAATTAATGCGGCTTCATGTTTCGGCTTTGCACTTAACCATTCTTGTATTTTGGCTTCCAATTCGGGAGTCAACTGTTGTTGTGGGCCTATCAAGTCATAACATAAACTACCGAAAATTGTATAAATAGAAGGACCGCTTGAGCATAAATAGGCTTTATCACGATACTTCCCATAAGCCTTTGAGAATCCGCCTTTCATAAGGGTTACTGTTCCAAAAATGCAGATAATTACTGCAAGTATTCCTAAATAAGGAAGAACTCGAACTGGGCGTTTCAGGTGTGATGCTTTGGTGCGTAGGTGAATTATAACTGCTATAAGGGTGGATAATGGGAAAAGTAAATCATACCACCGGAGAGAGTCAACCACGCTACCAGTGAAATCGGCTAAGTTTCCTGATAGTCCATAACTATTCAACGGTATAGCTGTGTAATAGGTCCTGAAATACATAAGGTTAGCTATCAACAGCAAGTCCAGCAAAAGCATGATAAACGTTTCCGTTTTCCACATTCGGAAAAAGGCATAAGGGATAAGCAATATAAACGTGGCTATCAGTTTTGTTGTATAACATTCAACTGTAGAAAGAGAGGCAAACGTTGTGGGAATACACCACAGAATGTCGAATAATATGAATTTAAGAAAAATAGTAACTCCAAATGTCAGTATGGACTTATCAATCTTTGTCATAATAAAGCGTATATTGATATCTGGGCGCAAAGGTACAATATATTTTTTCGAAATCATTCTGTAATTCACATAAATGACTCATAATGTCTGTTTATTGAGGGGTGCATAGATAAATCTCGTTAATATTAAATTTATCTTCTTCTTCTTAAAGATATTTCTTGTATCTTTGTGCCCCTAATTCATTAATACCAAGCAATGAGGGAATTTCTGCAACTGATGCGACGTTTTGTGTCGCCTTATAAGAAGTATATAGGATGGGCGGTTTTGCTCAACATTTTATCGGCTGTTTTCAATGTCTTTTCGTTTACTCTATTGATTCCAATTCTGAATATTCTGTTTAAGACAGGTGATGGCTCACAGGTTTACCACTATATGGAGTGGGGAAGTGACAGCTTGAAAGATGTGGCGATTAATAACTTCTATTACTTTGTCACCCGATTGATTGAAACGCACGGACCAACGATGACGCTTCTGTTTATGGGGCTTTTCCTAGCCTTTATGACTATGTTGAAAACTTCTTGCTACTTCGGCTCTTCCGCCATCATGATTCCTTTGCGTACAGGAGTTGTTCGCGATATCCGTATCATGGTTTATTCCAAAGTAATGCATTTGCCGCTTGGCTTTTTCTCGCAGGAGCGGAAAGGAGATATCATTGCCCGCATGAGTGGTGACGTGGGTGAGATCGAAAACTCGATTACCAGTTCGCTGGATCTGTTGCTAAAGAATCCTATCTTGATCTTACTTTATTTCTCGACACTTATTATCACCAGTTGGCAACTAACTTTGTTTACGATAGTGGTACTCCCCGGAATGGGTTGGTTGATGGGTAAAGTCGGCAAAAAACTGAAACGTCAGTCTTTGGAAGCTCAGGGCAAATGGAGTGATACGATGTCGCAGCTGGAAGAGACTCTGGGCGGTTTACGAATCATTAAAGCCTTCATTGCTGAGGATAAGATGGTGGATCGTTTTACTAAGTGCAGTAATGAGTTGCGTGATGCGACTAATAAGGTCGCTATCCGTCAGGCTTTGGCCCACCCGATGAGTGAGTTCTTGGGAACACTTCTTATCGTATTGGTACTGTGGTTTGGTGGTATATTAATTTTGGGTAATGATCACTCTTCGCTGGAAGCTCCTACATTCATCTTCTACATGGTTATCCTTTATAGTATCATCAATCCGTTGAAAGAATTTGCGAAAGCAGGATATAACATCCCGAAAGGTTTGGCTTCTATGGAGCGTGTGGACAAGATTCTGAAAGCAGAGAATCCTATTAAAGAACCTGTAAACCCGAAACCTTTGCATGGAATGAATCATGAAATTGAGTTTAAAGATGTTTCTTTCAGCTATGATGGAAAGAGGGAGGTTCTGAAACATATTAATTTGGTTGTGCCTAAGGGACAGACTATTGCATTGGTAGGTCAGTCTGGTTCAGGCAAGTCTACCTTAGTTGATTTATTGCCACGTTATCACGATATACACTTCGGTGAAATCAGGATTGATGGCGTTAACATTAAGGATTTCCGAATTCATGATTTGCGTGGTTTGATAGGGAATGTAAATCAGGAGGCTATCCTTTTTAATGATACATTCTTCAATAATATCGCTTTTGGCGTAGAGAATGCTACAATGGAGCAGGTTATTGAGGCGGCGAAGATTGCAAATGCTCACGACTTCATTATGGAAACAGAACACGGGTACGATACAAGTATCGGTGACCGTGGTGGCAAACTTTCCGGAGGGCAACGCCAACGTGTCAGCATAGCTCGTGCCATTCTGAAGAATCCGCCTATCCTTATTCTCGATGAGGCTACTTCTGCTCTTGATACAGAATCTGAACGTCTGGTGCAGGAGGCTTTGGAACGTCTGATGAAAACGCGTACCACAATTGCTATTGCTCACCGTCTTTCTACAATTAAGAATGCAGATGAAATTTGTGTGCTTTATGAAGGAGAAATCGTGGAAAGAGGTAAGCATGAGGAGCTGTTGGAGAAAGACGGATATTATAAACGGTTGAATGATATGCAGTCTCTGTCTTAAATAGGAAACTCTGAACTTAAGAGACTATGCTCGTTCCCACTGCCGGAAACGGGTATCAGTGCTTGTTTTGTAGACTTTAATAAACAGAGGAAAAGAGAATGGAAGGCTTATTTTCTTCCGAAATCAGCAGGTATTTCTCCCCACTGCTTGGTTTCCCATTTTAGAATTTTGGTAGTATACGTATTTTCGCGTAACCACTTCTCAGCACGTTCTATTAGTTTGAAAAGTTCTTCTGTCTTAGGTTCACGTGGTAGTTTCGTTTTGCATTTCTTCTGCTTGACCCAATTGATAGCATTCACGCTGTCACTGTAAATGGGCATATCGAAGCCTTTCTGTTTTAGTAGGGCAAGTCCGTGGACGATAGCAAGAAACTCACCGATATTATTTGTACCATATACCGGACCGAAATGAAATATTTCTTGTCGGCTAGCCACGTGTACGCCACGATATTCCATAGCTCCGGGATTACCGCTACAGGCAGCATCTACAGCAAGACTATTCTCTACAACAGATGAAGGAAGGGGAGCGTTGGCATCTCTCTTCTGACCGGGAGCAGCCGGAGAGGAACGCTTGATATATTCATATGGAGAAGATTCAAAGGCTTTTTCTGCTTCTTCGCGTGTCTCGAACGACTTGTATTTCGCTCCTTCGTAGCCTTTGATTTGTAACTGACAGTCCGTCCAGGAAGTATAAATACCCGGATTGACGCCTGACCATACAACGTAAAACTTCTCTTTGCTCATAATTGGGTGCAAAGGTACAAATATATTCTACAACTTCGAACAACTTCACTCTTTCACTTGTTTCCTTATATAAGACAAAAGTGATAATTACGAAAAGAAAGGATTAAATATGATCAGAGAACGGACATTTGCCGAAGCATTGGAGCATCGGCGCAGTTATTATTCTATCAGTAACGACTCTCCGGTTCAGGACGAGGAAATTGTACACATCATCCGTACAGCAGTAAAGTATGTGCCTTCGGCATTTAATTCGCAGACCACACGAGTTGTGCTGTTACTGGGTGATGAACACCAGAAACTATGGAGAATTGTGAAGGATCAGTTGGAAGAACGCCTGTCCGAAGAGCAATATCGCCAGTCGGAAAAGAAGATCGATACTTCTTTCTCTTGCGGATATGGTACGATACTTTTCTTTGAAGACCGCTCCATCGTAGAGGGATTGCAAAAACAATTTCCTACTTATCATGAGAATTTCCCGACATGGTCGCAACATACCTCTGCTATGCATCAGCTGGCCATCTGGACCATGCTCGAAGATAAAGGTCTGGGCGCTTCCCTGCAACACTATAACCCGTTGATTGACGAAGACGTACGCAGTACATGGCATCTTCCCGAAACCTGGCAACTGATTGCACAGATGCCTTTCGGTACTCCTGTTGGCGAACCGGGCGGGAAAGAATTTGATGATTTGAGTGAACGCATTAAAATTTTCATCTGATAGTAAACCTCTCAGAATAGAATTGCTTACCTTTGTGCGCAAAGGTAAGTGCTTATGATACGTATTTTTTTAACCGGCTACATGGGAGCTGGTAAAACAACTTTGGGAAAGGCTTTTGCCCGCGAATTGAATATACCGTTCATCGATCTGGACTGGTATATAGAAGAACGTTTTCACAAATCCATACGTGAATTGTTCATCGAGCGGGGAGAGGCCTCTTTTCGTGAACTTGAGCGAACTATGCTGCATGAAGTGGCAGAGTTTGAAAACGTCATTATTTCGACCGGGGGCGGCACTCCTTGCTTCTTCGATAATATGGGGTATATGAACGAACACGGGCAAACTGTCTTTTTGGATGTTCATCCTGACGTTTTGTTCCGCCGATTGCGAGTGGCTACGCAGCAACGTCCCATTCTGCAAGGAAAAACGGACGAAGAATTGCGGACCTTCATTATAGAAGCCTTGGAAAAACGTGCGCCGCACTATGGTAAGGCAAGGTATCGTTTCGATGCCGGACAATTGGAAAGCCGCCGGCAAATAGCGGATTCTGTGCAGCAGTTACGTAACTTACTGAGCATTTAACCGCTTGTAAATGTGTAATTTTAGGTGGAAAACGCAATAAATATCGAGAATTATCGTATTTTTGTCGCCCTATTAAAATCAAACAACAAACATCTGAGTTACAAAAAATGAGAAAATGGCGTATTGAAGATTCAGAAGAGCTTTACAACATTACAGGTTGGGGCACTTCGTACTTTGGTATCAATGACAAAGGTCATGTAGTGGTAACACCTCGTAAAAACGGTGTCGGCGTCGATTTGAAAGAATTGGTGGATGAATTGCAATTGCGAGACGTGGCGGCTCCTATGCTGATACGTTTTCCCGATATTCTGGACAATCGGATTGAGAAGACTTCTTCGTGTTTTAGACAGGCCGCTGAGGAATACGGCTATAAAGCGCAGAACTTTATCATCTATCCTATCAAGGTTAATCAGATGCGCCCTGTGGTAGAGGAGATTATCAGCCATGGAAAGAAATTCAATCTCGGGTTGGAAGCCGGGTCGAAGCCTGAACTTCATGCTGTGATTGCGATTAACTCAGATTCTGACTCGTTGATTATCTGCAACGGTTACAAAGATGAGAGCTATATAGAGTTGGCTTTGCTTGCCCAGAAGATGGGTAAACGCATTTTTCTTGTAGTAGAAAAAATGAACGAGCTAAAGTTGATAGCCAAGATGGCGAAGCAGTTGAATGTTATGCCTAATATTGGTATTCGTATCAAGCTGGCTTCTTCAGGAAGTGGCAAATGGGAAGATTCAGGAGGCGATGCAAGCAAGTTCGGACTTAGTTCCAGTGAATTGCTTGAAGCACTTGACTTTTTGGAATCAAAAGGGCTGAAAGATTGTCTGAAATTGATACATTTCCATATTGGTAGCCAGGTGACAAAGATCCGTCGCATTAAGACAGCCTTGCGCGAAGCATCTCAATTTTATGTGCAACTTCACTCTATGGGTTTCAAAGTTGAATTCGTGGATATCGGTGGAGGTTTGGGCGTAGATTACGATGGAACACGCTCGTCCAGCAGCGAAAGTAGCGTCAATTATTCCATTCAGGAATATGTGAATGACTCTATTTCCACTTTAGTAGATGCCAGTGATAAAAATGATATTCCCCATCCCAATATTATTACGGAAAGCGGACGTGCACTAACTGCCCATCATTCCGTACTTATTTTTGAAGTGCTGGAAACCACCACTTTGCCCGAATGGGATGATGATGAAGAAGTAACTGAGGAAGACCATGAATTGGTGCAGGAACTTTATGGCATTTGGGATACGTTGAATCAAAATAGGATGCTGGAAGCCTGGCACGATGCGCAACAAATCCGTGAAGAAGCGCTCGACCTGTTCAGCCATGGAATCGTGGATTTGAAAACACGTGCACAGATTGAGCGTCTTTACTGGTCTGTTATGCGTGAAGTGAACCAGATTGCAGGCGGGTTGAAGCATGCTCCCGATGAACTCCGCGGGCTACCGAAGCTGTTGGCGGATAAATATTTCTGTAACTTCTCACTGTTCCAGTCCCTGCCAGATTCCTGGGCCATCGACCAAATATTCCCGATTATGCCCATTCAGCGTCTGGACGAACGTCCCGACCGTGCGGCAACCTTACAGGACATCACTTGTGACTCGGATGGAAAGATAGCTAACTTTATCTCGACTAAGAATGTGGCACACTATCTGCCCACTCATTCTTTAAAGAGTAAGGAACCTTATTATATGGGTGTGTTCCTGGTAGGTGCTTATCAGGAAATTCTGGGTGATATGCACAATCTTTTCGGTGATACGAATGCTGTGCATGTATCTGTTAATGAGAAAGGATATACCATCGAACAAGTGATTGATGGTGAAACTGTGGCGGAAGTGCTTGACTATGTTCAATATAGCCCTAAGAAGCTGGTGCGTACACTGGAGACTTGGGTGACTCAATCAGTAAAAGAAGGACGTATTTCATTGGAAGAAGGTAAAGAGTTCCTTTCCAATTATCGTTCCGGTCTGTACGGATATACCTATTTGGAATAAGAATATGAGAGAAAAACTAACAGTAATAAAGGTGGGTGGCAAAATCGTGGAGGAAGAAGCTACCCTCCATAAGTTGTTGGATGACTTTGCAGCTATCGAGGGCTACAAAGTCTTGGTACACGGAGGTGGCCGTTCGGCCACAAAATTGGCTGCCCAACTGGGCATTGAAAGCCAGATGGTAAACGGGCGTCGTATCACGGATGCCGAAACACTGAAAGTAGTGACGATGGTGTATGGCGGACTGGTAAACAAGAATATTGTAGCCGGACTTCAGGCGCGTGGTGCCAATGCATTGGGATTGACTGGTGCGGATATGGATGTAATCCGTTCCGTAAAACGCCCGGTGAAAGACGTTGACTATGGCTTTGTGGGTGATGTAAAGCAAGTGAATGCAGAGTTTTTGGGTGATTTGATCTATAAAGGAGTAGTTCCCGTAATGGCTCCGCTGACGCACGACGGTGCGGGCAATCTGCTGAATACAAATGCCGATACTATTGCAGGAGAGACTGCAAAAGCCCTTGCTGCTTTGTTCGATGTGACATTGGTATTCTGTTTTGAGAAGAAGGGTGTGCTTCGTGACGAGAACGATGACGATAGCGTGATACCTCAGATCACTCCTGCCGAATTCAAACAATACGTAGCGGACGGTGTTATTCAAGGAGGTATGATACCCAAGCTGGAGAATTCTTTTGAAGCTTTGAATGCGGGAGTAACTGAAGTGGTAATTACCTTAGCGTCAGCGATTAACGAGAATAGCGGAACCCGCATCAAAAAATAATTCAAAAAAAGTAGTGATCAACTGTAACTTTCCATATACTTAACCGTCATTATTAATAGAGATGCAAGAAATCAGTTTTCGGAATGACATTCTCCCTCTGAAAGACAAACTCTTTCGGTTGGCTCTCCGGATTACTTTCGACAGAGCAGAGGCAGAAGACATTGTGCAGGAAACACTGATAAGAGTCTGGAACAAACGTGATGAGTGGACGAAATTCGGTTCTATCGAGGCTTATTGCCTGACAGTGGCAAAGAACCTGGCAATAGACCGTAGCGAAAGAAAAGACGCTCAGACCGTGGAACTGACACCTGAAATGGAACAGACTTCCGGAGCATCCAACCCTTACGATCACTTGGTGGATAAAGAGCAAATGACACTCATCCATCATCTGGTCAATGAACTTCCCGATAAACAAAGGCTGATCATGCAGCTTCGGGATATAGAGGGTAAGAGTTATAAAGAAATCGCGGTCGTCCTGCATTTGACGGAGGAACAGGTAAAAGTGAACCTCTTCAGGGCGAGGCAAAAAGTGAAACAACGGTATTTAGATATAGATGGTTATGGACTGTAAATATATAGAACAACTTTTAGAACGCTACTGGCAGTGTGAGACTTCCCTTGAGGAAGAAACGCAGTTGCGTGCTTTCTTTAACGGAAGCGACGTTCCGGAGCATTTGCTTCGATACAAAGACTTGTTCGTATATCAGCAACTGCAACAAGAAGTGGGGTTGGGAGCAGATTTCGATGCCCGTGTGCTTGCAGAAGTGGAGACTCCGGTGGTGAAGGCAAAACGCTTGACGCTTACCGCACGTTTCGTTCCGCTGTTCAAGGCCGCCGCAGTAGTGGCAGTGGTACTTTCATTAGGGAATGTGATGCAACATTCATTCTATAGTGATATAAAAGAAGTGGCCGCAGCCGATACAATAGGCAAACAAATTACCGCACCTTCGGTAGCTCTTTCGGGAGACGTGACGATTACCCATGAACAACAGATTCTGGATAGTCTGCAACGGGTAGACAAGAAGGTGGAACTGAAAAAGTAACGTTTTCATTTGCTTTTAAAAATAACATTTTCATTTGCTTTAAACATAAATATAGTTAGTGTGCTTTATTAAAACAACAAATTGAGGCTGTGAAGTTTCAATTCTCTCAAATTCTTATAAAAACTAACTAAGATAGATGGGGCGCCGCGAGATGCAGCGTCCCTTTTATTTTGTATCTATATTGATGCTATCTTGCCTGCTTCATATTAAGTTTTCTGCCTAAGAAAGCGGATAATTAGTAATGTATAAATCCCTAAAAAACAGATATAGATATTCTTGATTTATATTCTTTGATAATCAGTGTATTATGTACTGTCTATATAGACTTTTTATTCATTGATATAGAGCGATAGGTTGATTCTTTATGCCTAACTTCGCTTCCAGAACCAATAAATAAAATGATCATGAAGCGTACATTAAAAAGATTTTCAGCTATAGCGTGTTTCACGCTTATTGCTTTTACTTCCTGCTATCTTCCAGGAAGTGACCAGTATAAAATTAAGTCAGCAACAGCCGATTATGTAAGTGCCCGACTGAATAAAGGTGAGAAATATCAATGGGGACACCTTGAGCGAAAGAATGGTTGCCATTATGATGGTAAAGATTGCAAGTATGCTGAGGTTTACTATGTGGTTACTACAGAATCAGGCGAGGAATTGGAGAAGAAACTTTATCTCTTGATGTCGGAGCATTGCGATTCGGTATATGAGATTGCAGAAGAAGCTGACAAAGAGTGGAATTCCAAGAAATATCCTTCGGCAGAAGAAGTCAAGGAGCTTATTAAGCAAGCCCTGAAGTAACTGTTACTTTACTTTGGAAAAGTACGTTCCTATAGTATAAACTAAGAAGTTAATAGGTCTTTCTTTCCGGCTCGAGAGAGTCGGATGAAAGGCCTTCGTCCCTACAAGTTAATAAGCTTCATGGTTAACTGTAGGGGCGATTTATTAAAAACGAACTGGTAAGATGGTTATTATAGTAGGATTTTATATCTTTGTCCTGTTCGTAAACGTTTGTAAGTATGAAAGACCGGTACCTGCTTTTTGTAATCTCTTTGCTGTTCTGTTGCCTTCTGCAAGCGCAGGAGAAAATAGATTCTTTACTGGTAGTGCTGGACAGGACAATTGAGAATACCGCTCAATATGAGCAGGCCAGGCTGAAACGCATTGATCAGATTAAAGAATATTTCCGGACTCGTAAGAGTACTTCTCCTTCCGAGGAATACCATATCAATCAACAACTTTTTGATGAATATGAAGCGTATATTTGCGATTCTGCAAGATACTACATCAATCGCAATATTGAGATTGCCCTTCAGAATAATAATCAAGACTGGCTGAATGAAGCCAAACTGAAGAAAGCAAGCATCTTGGGAAAAACGGGTCTGTATGCGGAAGGCGTGGCATTATTGAAGTCTATAGACAGCAAACAACTCTCCAGAGAACAACTCATTGAATATTACATCACTTTTGAGGATATTTATCTCTATCATGCAGAGTATGCGATGGACGATGAATATCAGATTGAATATCTGAATAACCTGTATACCTACCGTGACTCTGTATTGCAGATGGTAGAAGAGGGATCTTATCAGTATGTCATAGCTTATACTCCCGAACTTCTTCAACAAGGAAGGGGCGAGGAAGCCATTGAAATGTTAGAAGTTTATCATCGGAAGCTTTCACCGGATACACGGGATTATGCAGTGGTGACCTCTATTCTTGCCTTTATCTATCAGAGTACAGGACAGAGGGAAAAGCAAAAAGAGTACTTGATAAAGAGTGCAATTGCCGATATTCGTGGTGTGGTGAAAGAGAATAATTCCTTGCGTGCATTGGCGGAATTGTTATATGAAGAGGGGCAATTGCAACGGGCGGATGTTTATATGAAACGCAGTATGGAAGATGCCAATTTCTACAATGCCCGTCTCCGGAATGTGCAGGCTTCAAGGATGCTTCCCGTCATAGACCATGCCTATCAAGTGGAGAAACAGAAACATCAGCAAGTGTTGCAGATATTTCTGGTCGTTACCAGTTTACTGACGCTGTTTCTGGCATGTGCGGTCTGGTATGTAATTCGTCAGGTGAAGAAACTGGCCCGTGCGCGGCAGGATTTGCTGGCTGTGAATGAAGAACTGAAACTTCTCAATGAAAGATTGATTGAAGTAAATCAGAGACAGCACGAAACGAATGATTCGCTGACGGAGGCTAATCATATTAAAGAGGAGTACGTCGGTCGGTTTATGGGATTGTGTTCCACATACATTGACAAGTTGGAGGGATACCGCCGGATGCTTAACAAACAAGCTGCTTCGGGAAAGGTGGAAGAACTCTACAAAACGTTGAAATCGTCCCGTTTCATCGATGAGGAGCTGAAAGAATTCTATCAGAACTTCGATAATTCGTTTCTTAGTATTTTCCCTGATTTTGTGAAACGCTTTAATGAGTTGTTGCCGGAAGAAGAAAGAATTATTCCTAAACAGGATGAACGGCTGACAACGGAACTTCGTATATTCGCCCTGATTCGTTTGGGCATTACGGACAGTGCCAAGATTGCAGGGTTCCTACGTTATTCCATTACTACTATTTATACTTATCGTTCCAAATTGAAGAATCGCTCTCTTTGCCGTGATAATTTTGAAGAAGAGGTGATGAAGATAGGCTCTTTTGCAGGATAATGAGATGTCTTTTTCTTTGTTTTCATTTAGTTTTTTAACGCCCTTTCTTTGTTTTATCTTGCTGATATATAATATTTTGCTTCTTTTGCTAATCTAGATTTTCTTTAGTTCCCTTTTTCTTCCCCCTTCTTTTTACAGACATTTGCACTGTCGCCTCAACCTGTGGAGGTGAACAGAATGATTGTTAATCTAAAAATTAATAGTATGAATGTAAAAAGAACAAAGTTATGTTTGTGCCGGTCTCTCCTTCTCATGACCGGATTACTTTTTGCAGTGGCATCCTTTGCCCAGGATTTAACCGTGAAAGGAAAAGTAACGGATACCACGGGCGAAACTGTAATTGGTGCTAACGTAACCGTGAAAGGTACAACTAATGGTATCATTACCGATATTGACGGTAACTATACTTTGTCGGGCGTGAAGCCTTCTTCCGTCCTTGTTTTCTCCTTTATTGGCTACAAAACACAAGAGATCCCCTGTAGTGGACGTCAGGAAATCAATGTAGTGCTGTCAGAAGACGCTCAGGCACTGGATGAAGTCGTTGTGGTGGGCTACGGTTCATTGAGTAAGAAAGAACTTTCCAGTTCCATCGTGCAGGTAGACAGATCGAAGTTCCTGCAAGGTTCCATGAACAATCCGATGGAGATGCTGACCGGTAAAGTAGCCGGTTTGACCGTAAACAATACGGCGGCAGCCAATCCGAATGCAAGCTCTTCCCTTCAGATTCGTGGTGCAACATCTATTTCGGCATCCAATGACCCGTTAGTGGTAATTGATGGTGTGGCAGGTGGCGATATCCGCAACCTGGCAGCACAGGACATTGAGTCGATGACCATACTGAAAGATGCCGCTTCCGCTGCCATCTACGGAACACGCGGTGCCAATGGGGTGATTCTGATTACCACACGTAAGGGAGCCGGAGAAGCCGGACGTGCCCAAGTGACTTACGACAGCTGGTTCGGTGTGAACCTGGCAAAGAGCGGTCCGGATATTTTGAGTGCAGACGAATTCCGTCGTTCCCGTCGTGCAACGGATTATGGGTATTCTACTGATTGGTATGACCTGTTGCTGCGTGATTTCTCTTATGATAACAACCAATATCTTTCTATCGACGGCAGTACCAAGAATGGATACTATGGCGCTTCTTTCAATTATAAGAAAGCAACCGGCCTTGATCTGAACAGCAGCCGTGAAGAATTCGGCGGACGCTTCGTCCTGAACCAGCGTATGATGGATGGAATCGTAGAACTGAACGGTTCACTCAACGCCCGTCGCGTGAATGAAGTATGGGGTAATGATGGTATGTTCGATACTGCCCTGAGCATGAACCCTACCATGCCTTTGTATAACGAAGACGGAACTTATTTCCAGCCTACTTCTCCTACCGGAGCACGCAACCCGGTGCAGGAACTGAAAGAAATCGACAATAACGGCCAGCGTGTTTACTTGCTGGGTACTGCTGAGGTAAAAGTCAACCTGATCCGTTCGGAAAAGCAAATGCTGAATACTTCATTAAGTTACTCTTTGCACTACAACGATCTGAAACAGCACTATTATACTCCTTCCACTGCCGGTGAATCTTACTGGAACGGCTATAACGGACGTGCAGAAGTGACTTACCAGAAGTGGTATACGTCCCGCCTGGAGTGGTTGGGTAACTACTCGTTGGATTTGGGTGACCACAACTTCAAGGCAATGGTAGGTTACAACTATGAGCAAACCACCTGGGAGCGCCTGCAAGCCGGAAACAGTGATTTCAATTTCGATGATATTCTCTGGAATAACCTTGGAAGCGGTTCTTACCTTGCCAAAGGAAAAGCAAGCATGGGTACTGGTAAATCTCTTGCCAAACTGATCGGTGTCTTCGGACGTATCAACTATAATTGGAAGAATCTGTTGATTGCTTCCGCCTCCATCCGCTACGAAGGTTCTACGAAATTCGGTGCAGATCATAAATGGGGTGCTTTCCCATCTCTTTCTCTTGCCTGGGAAATGGCGAATATGGGTTTCCTGAAAGACCACCAAAACATCGTTCAGAGTTTGAAACCCCGTGTTTCCTATGGTGTAACAGGTCGTTCGGACTTCGATTGCTACCAGTCATTAGCCACTTACGGCTCTCATAAAAATGCCCAGTTGAATGTTACGGATACCTATCTGATGGACGGTGCCTGGGTAACAGGTTATGCTCCTTCAGTGAATGCCAATTCCAAACTGGGCTGGGAAAAGAGTGTCAGTATGAACATCGGTGTTGACTTTGCCTTATGGAACAGATTGCGCGGTTCTGTTGAATGGTTCGACCGCCAGTCACGCGACTTGCTTTATAACTATACGGCTCCACAGCCTCCCTACATCTACTCTACAATTCTGGTAAACGTAGGAACCACTGTGAATCGTGGTATCGAAGTTTCTCTGGAAGGCGACGCTTTCAAAGGAACTCCCGTAGAATGGACAACGGGTATCAACTACTCTTACGGCACTACGAAACTGGATAAACTCTCTAACAGCCTGTACAAAGCTTCTTATGTGGAACTGTATCAGAAGCCGGGTGTAGGTACCAGCGAGTACTTCTTCCGCGTGGAAGAAGGCAGCAAGATCGGCCAGTTCTATGGCTACGAGTATGCCGGTGTAGAGAATGGCGATATGATGATTTATACCGATGAAGGCGAAAAAGTTCCTGTATCCAAGGCAGATGTGAAGTACAAACGCCATATAGGTAATGGTACGCCGACCTCTTATCTTTCCTGGAGTAATACGCTCCGTTATAAGAACTTCGACCTGAGCCTGATGTTCAACGGTGCTTTCGGTTTTGAAATCTTCAATATGCGTCGTTACGGAATGGGTCTGAAAGGTTGCGGTACGGACAATGTGCTGCGCGATGCTTATGGAAAAGATGCGAATATTACAACCGGTGGCGGTGTAATCTCTTCTTTCTTCCTTGAAAAGGGTGATTACTTTAAGCTGGATAACCTGACTCTGGGATATACCATCACTCCGAAAGAAAACAAGTTCATCAAAGGTATGAGAGTTTATCTGACAGCTAAGAATCTGTTTACGCTGACCGGTTATTCCGGTAACGATCCCTCAGCCGTTGCTATCAACGGACTGACTCCGGGTGTAGATACAAACAGCGCCTATCCTTCAGCTACCCAGTTGAGCGTAGGCTTGAATATCCGTTTCAAATAGATATAGTTAACAAGGTTGCAGTTAACAAGGGAACGAGGATAATAGTTTCGTTTAGTAAGAGAGTCATTTCCCCTTGTCAACTTGTCGCCTGAAGCCTTGTCAACTCCTTTAATAACTAAATACAGAAAAGAATTATGAAATATCTGAAATATAAATGTCTGTTGGCAATCATTCTGGGTTGTTCATTGAGCGGTTGCTTCGACCTTACGGAAGAAGTGTTCGACCGTGTAGACTCCGGCGTCTATTATCAGGACGAGAATAGTGTGAAGAGTGCGGTAGCTACTATTTATTCCACAGGTGCTACCAGTTATGCCGAATACTTCTGGTACATGCAGGAATTTCCTGCCGATCAGGTGACCTGGCGTGTATGGAATGGCGGTCAGTGGGGATATGATGAAGGCGAAAAGTTTATCTTCTCCATTCAGAACTGGACTCCCGATGCCAAGATTATCCGTAGTGCCTGGGAGAATGCATGGACCACTATCGGCCTGTGTAACACCTTATTGGCTGATATGGGAAAGCTAACTTCTGCCGACCTGAAGATGACTGATGAGAAACTGAAAGCTTATGAAGGCGAAGTACGTACACTCCGTGCCTGGGCTTATTACAATATCTTTGAAATCTGGGGTGGTGCATTGCCGCTGAATATTGAACCGGCCACCGTAGACGGTGAATTGCCACCCACTGCCGATCCGGACTTCGATACAAGTTGCAAGAAGATTTATAACTTCATTGCTACCGAGCTGGATGATTGCTACGAAGGAATGGTCGAAAATCAGGTGAACCGCATGAACAAGGCCGTGAACCGTATGATCAAGGCCCGTCTGTTGCTGAATGCCGAAGTGTTCATCAAAGAAAGCCACTATACCGAATGTGCCGAACTGTGCCGTGAAATAATCAGCGGTAAATATGGAAAATATGAATTGGCAAAGGATTACCGCGATATTTACTCTATCAATAATACGGAATGTCCCGAAGTCATCATGGCTTTTGCCTGCGAAGACGGTAAACTGAATATGGGATGGATGCGCATGACTTTCTATCCTTATAATATCTGGGATTATTTCGGAGGCACTTACAGTCAGAGTGGTTGGAACTGCACTTGTCTGGTTCCTTCGTATGACAATGCGGGAACGGTGAATGAACTGGGAGGTACACAGGGAGCTACCTGCTTCCTCGATGCGGCTTATGGTGATAAACTGGGTGCAGTCTATGAACGCTTCGACGACCGCGACATCCGTAAAAAGAACTATAATTATGATAAGAAGAACGGCTACAGCGGTATCTTCCTGAAAGGTACCATAAAAGCTAACTATGGTAATGGTGAAGCTTTGAAAGCCGATGCCGACCGTGACGGACAAGACTTGGCGTATGTAGACCAGGTAGGTACGTTTATGAACCTCGGACGCAACTTGGAAACCGTCATGTCACCGCGTTGGGGTGAGACGAACTCCGGCCTCCGTCTGGTGAAATACCCGGTATATCCTACTTCCGCAGCCATCGACTTTCAGAACATCGATGAAGTGGAATTCCGCCTGAGCGAAGTGTACTATATGCTGGCTGAGTGTGAAATGCGTGCCGGACAAGCCGACAAGGCCAAAGAACTGGTGAATGAAGTACGTAAACGTTACTTCAGTACCGGCGACTGGGCAGACGTGAAAGACAAACCGGGCCGTGGCTTCACTGCTTTCGATATGGACTGGATGTTGAGCCAGTGGGGTGTTGAGTTCCTGAATGAAGGTCGCCGCCGCCGTACAGACCTGCGTCGTTTCGACAAATTCACGCAAGGCCAGTGGTGGTTCTTCGGACGTGCCACGGACAATGGTCAACTTTATCCCGCCAAGCGTGATCGTAAATATGAGTGGTATCCGTTGCCTGCTTCTGCATTGCTTGTCAATCAAGGACTGATACAGAACCCGAATTATAAATAACTCAAAAACAGAAAATCCATGAAAAAGATAATTTATTGGCTGTTTATGTTGCCGTTGTTTGCTCTGCTCAACGGGTGCGACGATACAGATACGATTATATTCGATGATGAACTGCCTCAGTTCGAAATCAAGGCGAACGCTATATTGCTGGAAGTCATCATGCCGAAAGGCAGTGCTGCCGATGACGAATACTACATTGTGGGCGACTTCAACGGAGGAGCCGAAGCTGCTGTAGGTAATCTGGAATGGCAGTTGGAGAAAGCTACCGGTAGTGAATCCAAGTGGGGAATCTATCTGCTACCTTCTACTTTCAAAGATGGAAAGACACTGGCAGACGGCTTCTACTTCGTATCGGCCTCGAAAGGTGAGGAACGTTCGGTGAAGAATGAGGCTGTGGTGCATCAGTTGGATGTAAAGGTAGGAACCCGTACCAATGTATGGGTGGACCGCTGGAAAGCATATTTTGAAACTGAAGAAGAAGGACATGATGGCTTTGTGGTTTATGTGGCTGATAAATCCGGTTGGGATAATCTTTACTTGTACGGTTGGGCTGGTGCCGGTGATGTAACACCTGCTTGGCCGGGTATTGCGGTGAAAGGTACGGAAGTGATCAATGGAGTTACTTATAAATACTTCGATATGGGGAAAGCTCTGGATGGTTATGAAGGTGTGAATCTAATTTTCAATAATAATGATGGAAAGCAGTTTGACGGTCCGGTGGTGACACTCAACAGAAACTTCTACTTCCGCATTACCGATAAAGGCTTTGAAGAGATAGATCCGGAAGCAAGTTATTGCATCTATGTGGATGACCAGTCCGGTTGGGGAGATCTGGCACTTTACATCTCCGGGGCAGGTGATAACAATGAAGACTGGCCGGGACTTGAACCTGCCGGAACGAAGGAAATCAACGGAGTAGTTTATAAATACTTTGAAACTGATGTGGAATTGATGAATCAGAGTCTGAAACTGACATTTAATAATAACAAAAAGGAAGACGATCCGGGACTCGTGCTGTCTTTCGTAAAGAACATCACTTTCAGCCGCGATTTCTATTTCAGCATAACTCCTGAGAAGTGTGAGGAGATAGATCCTGCAACACACGGTACAAGCTATTCCCTTTATGTGGAGGATAATACCGGTTGGAATGCGTTGGCGCTGTATGGCTATGGAGAAGCGGCTATTGGTAGCAGCTGGCCCGGCATACAGGTTTCAGAAACGAAGGAAATCAATGGTACAACGTATAAGTGTTTCCATTTGACACCGGCTTGCACAAATAAGAATATCAACCTGATATTCAATGATAACGGCGTTGGAAATCAGTTGAAAGACTATAATCTGACGATAGATCGCGATTACTATCTCCGCACCTCGGAAGCGGGTTGTAGTGAAATAAAAGATTGCACCGTGTATGTACAGGATAACTCCGGTTGGGAAGCTTTGACTCTCTATGGCTGGGGCGACGCTGCAATTGGCGACAGTTGGCCGGGCATACAAGTAACCGGAACGAGGGAGATCAATGGTGTTACTTATAAGTACTTTGATTTATCGGAGCACATGGGTAAGTATTCGAATCTGATTTTCAATAACAATGGAGGCGGACAGCAAATAGAAGATGGCGGGCTGTATACAGCATTGATAGGAGATATCTACTTCTCTATCACAGCTACTTCTTATGAAAAATTGCCCAAGCCTTAAGATGCTTTGAGTTTCAAGATGGGAAACCGTTTGTTTCATGCCTTGAAACAAGTAGTTTCATTACTTGAAACTCTCTGTTTCACACCGAGAAACTCTTAGTTTCATTGCTTGAAACAGATTATTTGAAATTATAACTTATACTATCTCAATTAATTAAATAGATATGAGAATAAAGGATATCCTTAAGATTTTGTGCTCCAGCCTTTTGCTGTTGAGCTTTACCGGATGCAGTTCGGATGATGATCCTGATATGCCGCCTCCCGCAGGTGACGCTACTACAGACGGAATGGTGATTTATGAAGCCAATCCGGCACTCTTCGGTGAAACGCAAGCACTGAATGGACTGACTGCCCAACTGCCGCGTATCAAAAAGCTGGAAGCCAATGTTCTTTGGCTCATGCCCATTTTCCAGCAAGGTGAAAAGAATGCTGTCGGTTCTCCGTATTGTGTGAAAGACTATCGGGCTATTAATCCTGCCTATGGAACGCTGGCCGATCTGAAAGCATTAGTCACGAAAGCCCATGCCGAAGGTATGTTGGTCATCCTGGACTGGGTAGCTAACCATACCGCCTGGGATCATGCCTGGACTACGGAGCATAAGGACTGGTATACGCAGGACGCCAACGGCAATATTGTTTCTCCCCCGGGAATGGGTTGGGACGATGTGGCTGATTTGAATTATGACAACACTGCCATGCGTGCCGCCATGCAGGAGGCTATGCTTTACTGGCTGACCGAAGCTGACATAGACGGATTCCGTTGCGACCATGCCGAAGGTGTGCCCAATGACTTTTGGAAGGAAACTATCACGAAGCTTCGTGCCGCCAAAAGTACCTTGCTGATGCTGGCCGAAGGTTCACAAACCGCACTCTACGATGCAGGTTTTGATATGCTGTATGCCTGGAACTTCGCTTATAAACTACAGTATGTATATGCAGGAAGCGCTTCTGTGGCTAATTTGTATGATACACATCGTAGTGAGCTTGCTTCGGTAACAGATAAACGGTTACTTATGCGTTATTCCACTAACCATGATATGGCTTCCGAGAAATCGCCCGTGCAGGCTTATCAAACCAAAGAAGGTGCTTTCTCAGCCTTTGTGGCCTCTATTTCTATGGGTGGCTGCCCAATGATTTATAGTTCGCAGGAACTGGCTTATGACAAGGCCCTCTCTTTCTTTGGCTATCAGGCGATGGACTGGAATTCTAATGCCGATTATCAGGCGGATTATACCAAACTGATGCAGTTGTATCGCAATTCTCCCGCTTTACAGAATGGAGAGATCAAACTTTATCAGACGAGTAAAGCGATATGCTCTTATCGTATTTCCAGTACGGAAAAGATACTGGTACTGATAAATACCAGTGGCAATCAGGAAAGATTGAATCTGCCTATGGAGCGGGTAGGGGATAGTGCAAAGAATCTCTGGACCGGAGAAAGCACCGTGTTGCCAAGAACGATAACGTTGGAGCCCTATCAATATTACATCTGGAAAATAGAAGGATAATATGAAGAAATATATATTTATTGTAAGCCTGCTGTGCCTGCTTGCTGCCTGTACAGGTAAGCGGCAGGACGAAGCGGTGGTGGAAGTTGCGGCATTGCCTGCTGTGGAAGATGTGGTGATGTATCAGGTCAATCCGCGAGTGTTTGCTCCTGAGAAGTCATTCAAGGCGGTGGAACGTCGCTTAGATTCCATTCAGGCATTGGGAATCAACGTGGTGTGGTTTATGCCGATCAATGAAGTGGGGCAGGAGAAATCTGTGAATTCCCCCTATTGTGTGAAGGACTATAAAGGAGTGAATCCGGAGTTCGGAACACAGGATGAGTTTAAGGCCTTAGTTGCCACTTGCCATCAGAAGGGGATGAATGTGATTATCGACTGGGTAGCCAATCATACTTCCTGGGACAATGCCTGGATTGCCAACAAAGAATGGTATACGCAGGATGAGGCCGGCAATATAATCTTTCCTGCCGGAACCGGTTGGAAGGATGTAGCTGACTTAAACTTTGATAATCAGGAGATGCGCCTGGCAATGATTGAAGCCATGAAGTTTTGGGTTACTGAAATCGGCATCGATGGTTTCCGTTGCGATGCGGCGGACTTTGTTCCTTTCGACTTCTGGAAACAGGCGCTCGACTCTTTGCGTGCCATCCCCGAGCGTTCGTTGTTGATGCTGGCTGAAGGGAAAAGACGCGACCACTTTGATGCTGGTTTCGATATGAATTATTCCTGGGACTTTCTGGAGTCACTTCGCGATGTATTCGTAAAAGATGCTCCGGCACAGGAACTGTTTGCTACGGATAAAGCGGAGTATGACACTATCCCCGTAGGAAAAGTGAAACTGCGTTTTACCACCAATCATGATGAGTCGGCAAAGATGTCGCCTATTAAAGAATTCGGAGATATGCGCGGCTCTATGGCAGCTTTCGTGCTGACTACTTATCTGCATGGAGGAGCGTTGATTTATGGTTCACAAGAGGCGGGTTATCCCGAAGCTATCAACTTCTTTACGTATGTTCCGGTGGATTGGACCGGGAACAGTGAACTGTATCAGGAATACTGCCGTCTGATGGCTCTTTACAACGAGTATCCGGCTATTCGTAAAGGGGGATTGAAGACATATCCGCAACCCGATGTGCTGCTCTTTGAGAAACAGGATGGCAAAGATCGTGTGTTGGTTGCTGTAAATGTACGTAATCGTGAAGTAAATGTGACGCTTCCGCAAGAGTGGAACGGACATCCAAGTAAAGATATGTATAGCGGAACAGAAGAGAAGCTGGAAGCAGAACTGAGCCTGTGCCCTTATCAGTATCGAATCTTTAAGTATTGATAATATGATGATATGATAATATGAATAAATGATAATTTATCAAGCTCGATATAATTACGAAGCATTTATAATATGGAGTAACTATAATATGAAGTAACTATAATTCTCCTCCTCCAGGGAGGAGGAGTACCCGTAGGGGGAGGTGGTAGGTGAAGCAATAAAATACCTATCAATCATAAGTCTAAGGAATCTTTTCCCTACCTACCACCCCGCCCTTTGGGCACCCCTCCTCCCAAGATGAGGGGAATTGGGATAGTTCTGTCTTTCAATGTTCGTCTTGTAAATTATCAGTTTATGTATAATACTAAAACCATAATAGAATATGAAACATTCCCTTTTTATTGCCTTTTTCCTTTGCCTCGGTTCGTTCGCCTCGGCCCAGCAACTCACTTCTCCTGACGGTAACCTGTCACTGGTATTTATGGAGCAGGCAGATGGCGTTCCGGCATACCGGCTGGACTATAAAGGCAAACCCGTTTTAACTTCCGGTCGTTTAGGTCTCCTGACGGAAGAAGCCGACCTGACCCGTGGATTCAAACAAACAAACCTTGAACGTGCTTCTGTTGATAACTACTGGAATCCCGTCTGGGGTGAGTACAACCGGGTACGGAATCATTATAACGAAATGACCGTCACCCTGGAGCAACCGGAAACAGGACGTATCCTGAATATCCGCTTCCGTCTGTTCAATGATGGCCTGGGCTTTCGCTACGAACTGCCTTTGCAACGCAAGATGAACTACCTCACCGTAAAAGATGAAGTAACCGAATTCAATCTCACGGGAAATCACAAAGCTTTCTGCATTCCCGGCGACTATGATACCAATGAGTTTGCCTATACCACCGCCCCTCTATCGGAAATAGCAGTGGATATGGAGAAAAGAATTGCCAAGAAATCTTATGAATCGAAAGCCGAAGGCGGCTTGACAGTACAAACCCCGCTAATGATGAAAAGCGAAGATGGCATCTACCTGAATATCCATGAAGCCGCTTTAGTGGATTATGCCGGTATGTTGCTGAATGTAGACGATAAGCAGTTTAAACTGAGTGCCCACCTGACTCCCGATAAATTGGGTAAGAAAGGTTACCTGCAACTGCCCGTGCTGTCTCCCTGGCGTACCGTTATTGTTAGCGATGATGCCCGCGATATTCTCGCTTCTCAATTGATTTATAATCTGAACGAACCTTGCCAATATGAAGATACCTCCTGGATTCGTCCGATGAAATTCGTCGGTGTGTGGTGGGAAATGTTCACAGGCGAAGGAAAGACCTGGGCGTATAGTGATTTCTACCAGGCCAAGCCCGGCATCACAGATTATACCAAACTGAAACCTAATGGCCATCACCCCGCCAATACCGCCCATGTGAAGGAATATATCGACTTCGCCTCCGCCCATGGCATCGACGGAATACTGGTAGAAGGCTGGAACGAAGGTTGGGAAGATTGGGCTTCCTACCGGAAAGACCGTCAGTTCCTCTTCAACAAAGCCTATCCCGACTTCGACGTTAAAGAGCTGCAGCGTTATGCCAAAGAAAAAGGCGTGCAAATGGTAATGCATCACGAAACAGCCGCGAATGCTGCCGACTACGAACGCCAATTGGATGAGGCCTTCCAGTTCATGGTAGACAATGGCTATCATGCCGTGAAAACCGGTTATGTAGGTTACATCATCCCCCGTAATGAATATCACTCTTCCCAATGGATGAACAACCATTACATCCATGTAGCCCGTCGCGCAGCTGATTATAAAGTAATGGTTAATAGCCACGAGGCAGTACGCCCCACCGGTTTGTGCCGTACTTATCCTAACTGGCTGGCCCAGGAATCTGCCCGTGGCGGAGAGTTCGAAACAATGGGCGGCAATGATCCCGATCATACTTGTATCCTGCCTTTTACCCGCCTGAAAGGTGGTCCGATGGACTATACCCCGGGTATTTTCGAGACAAGACTGTCTTATTACAACGGTGAGAAGCCCAACGAACGTGTGCATACCACTTTGGTGAAGCAAATGGCACTCTACATGACCATGCCTTCTCCTATCCAGATGATAGCCGACCTGCCTTCCAATTACGCCCGTTTCCCGGATGCCTTCCGCTTCATTGAAGACGTTGCGGTAGACTGGGACAATAGCTGGTACCTGGAAGCCGAACCGGGAGATTACATTACCGTAGCCCGCAAGGCAAAAGGTAAAAACGAATGGTTTGTTGGCGGCATTACCGATGAGAATAGTCGTACGGCAACGATTCCTTTCTCCTGGCTTCCGGAAGGAAAACAATACATCGCTACCATTTACGAAGATGGCAAGGATGCAGATTGGGATACCAATCCCCAAAGCTATCGTATACGTAAGGTAGTAGTGACACCTAAGAGTGTACTGAAACAGAAATTAGCCGCCAGTGGTGGCGTTGCCATCAGCATCAAAGAGGCTGATAAAGCGGAGATAAAAGGTTTGAAAACCATCCGCTAAGGCATAAAGGCATTAAATGGAGATATACTCTGCATTTAATATTAAAGTTAACAATACGAATAGGGAGGCCGGGAGGTTCCCCTATTTTTTTGTGCTTACCTGCCTGCATTAGATATTTCTAATGAGTGTAAGGTTTCTGCAAATCCTAACAGCGGAGGTCGTTTGCAAAAGGTAAAGATTGACAAGTAATAAAGGAAAGTAGGAAGGAAACGACTTAAATTCCTTCCTACTCAGTTTATTTATAGTAACTAGATTCCGTATAGGGATAAATATTTATTCTATTTTATAGATATCCATAATCATTTGTTTGTACTCATCATTAAGTCCTTGTACTAACACCAGTCTATTTACTCCTATCTCTGTTAATATCCAGTCACCTTCTAAAAAGTGAAGGTTGATAGAATTAAAAGGTTGTTCTATGGTTAATAGCCTATCATCTGTGGTATATTTGAAATCCCACTTCTGAACTCGTCCGTTCTTAACCACCACGGAATTTCCGCGATTTTCAGTGAGAAATAAGATACTAACTTTACCATTATCGGTTATCTGTCCTGACGTTTTTGTTATCAATGTACCTTCCCATTCTGTTTGCTTTAAGTCAGGAATTTTTAGTGGAATTTCCTCGATTTCATTATTGTTGGCACAACTAAAGAAACTGAGTGTGACGATAATTGTTGATATTATCTTTAGCTTATTCATTGTATTATAATCCAATTATTTTGTAGAATTGAGATAATGTTGTCATTGATATTGCTTTTTCCGGTACAGTATTTATCCAGTTATTCATACCATAGGTTTCCGGTATAAAGTTATCTATATCGTAGAAAGAATAGGCATATCGCTTAACCGGATCATATATATACCAAATATTAGTGTTCGGATTCTTAAATTTGTACATATTACTCTCAGATAAACCGGGAAGATTTATATTGAAAGGTATTCGAATTATTGGATTGAGCGTTTTATTGGAATTAGCTTTAATCTCACACTGATAATATTTACTCTTTTCATCAGTAATAATCTTGCTTTTTGCCATAAAAGTATCATAACTACTATTTGCTTTTAACTCTGCATCCGATGCTTGGCTACTTTTCCCATCACTGAGTATAATTTGATCTCCTTGCCTGGTATTTAATACAGGTGCTATTTCATATAATTTTTCTCCAGAACTAGAGTTGCGAACAAAAACTTTCACTATTTCAATAAAAGGCTCTGTCATTTCTATGTTACTTGTAAAGCCCATGTGTGTATCTTGTATTCTTTGCTTGAAATTCATCTCTAAGACAAGTTCAGATAATCCAATCAAGCCTTCGCCATTTTCTCTTAAACCAATCATAACATGGTTACTCTGGTCAGACAAGGTTCTCAGCCATGGTGTTAAATCAATATTCATATTTTCTATGCTTTCGGCACTTGTCTCTATTGTGCCTAATCCCCCGATAGTGTGAATATAACAATGTACATCTTTTACTTTATTCGTATTGGATATATTGTTACCCGTATTTTTCCCAAAATCTAAGTTACCGGAAGCAGAACTCAAACTATCTTTGGGCAATCCTTTTTTACCCCAACTGAACGAAGCCTCAATATGTTCTTGTACGTCTTTCTCAGTGCTTTCATAGTCAAACTTGTAGTCACTTGAAGCTACGAATAATGCAGAAGCTCTGCCACCGGTATAATATCCGCTTATAACCAATGGGCCGTAATCGTTCAATATTTCAGATATTGGAGTCAAGTAAAGCGACATTTGAAATACTTCGTCCAAGCATTCTGATGCTATCGTTTTCAGTACAACATTTGTTGTATTAAGTTTATATTGTGCCTGTTGAAGTTTTATACTAACTTCCCCATAGACTCTATTGCTCTCGGTTATATTAGTTGTCTTAAAAATTTCAGTGGTTTCTTTTTTTCTGCCGAATTTGAAAAGTTTTAAGTTAAGGCTAAATCCTGATTTAACCGTTTTTGTTACACTTGTATTTTTTTCATATCTGTCATAATCTGTATAAGCCGTTTTTTCGATTTTAGTTTCACTGATATTGAATGCTGTGATTGCCTTGCTAAAGCGACTTCTTAATTTTTCCAAATCAATAACGGCGTCTGTAGCATTTGAGTATTCACCTATTAGAGAGTTACCTACATTATAACCTACACCTATATAGTCTTCTAAAGGAAAATAACTTCGGGTTTGTATTTTGCGCTTAGGCACATCTTTTGTCCATACGGTTGTTAGATCTGGATTTCTATCTTGCAGGATAATAATAGAATCACCTTTGCTTTTTAAAGGTTTTACTCCATTGGAGGAGAAATAATCATCATTGGTACATGCAGCAAAGAATGTAGCCAAAGATATATATATAACTGTTCTTCTAATTTTCATATCCTTAAAGTTTCAGAGGGTTTGTTTTACTTACATTTTTGATGTTTGGATGGAAAATTCTTACTTCTTTGGTATCTAATTTAATCTCATGTATTGATGGCTCAATCTTTTCATCTACATAGAGAGTGCCTTTCCATATGCCCCTTAAATTAGTTTCTCGATAATCTTCCTCATTTTTAGGATTAGTATAATCGATTTTTGCTTCATATTCTACTTCTACATCGTAGATTTTGAGATGATATGTTACCTCATATTTGGTTCTAGCCGGTACAGTTATAGGCAAACTGATAGATAACGGATTGACAACTGTATAGGAAGGGCTATATGTAACAGTTGCATCAGTGTTTTGACTTGGAAGAAGATTTACTTCTCCGTTTATTACGCTTGGCCTTTTGAATTTTCGATTTAATCCATGTAGTAGAAAATTTACGCATTTATCCTCTATGTATTGTGAACGTTCTCTTACTGTTGATTCGAATGCCATAATTGTAAGATCATCTGAATAGGCTTCATTGGTATATGAGCTAACAATATCGTAATTGCCTTTAAAAGTAGCTTTAGCAGAATATTGATTTATATACTTAATTTCTCTAAGCGTAAAAGTATCGCATGGAGTTATAATAAACTCTTGGGTTTCTTTTTGTTGATATTTCCCATACCCGACAGGTGTGCTACTTAACCCTTTTGTTTCCCATACATAATTGAAAACATCCATCCAGTTTCCACTATCCCCCTGTCCTATCAGTGACTGACTCTCTATGACTAGATAACCTTGATTTTTAGTTGCACGATATATATCCCATGAAGCACCATATAAAGATCCTGTGCCGTCTGGTGACATAAATAGTATTTTATTATCCGGATTATCGGAACGTTGCCCTACGGCCAAAGGTTGATTCATGGCTGGTGTACCATAAATAAGATATGGTATTCCACTAACAGAAGGCAATATCTTTATATAAAATTGTTGGCGGTAGTTTCCTATATATTTAGCATGTACAGTTATAGGTTGGCTAACTCCGTTCATAGTTAATTGTGCACCACTATATGCTCTTGGCTCTATGGTAATTGGCATCTCTCGAATTGTATATAAAATATCTGATAAATTAGAGTCGTAATTAGCACGTGTATTACGTTTTTTTACAGAATCAGGATTAGGTATATATGGTATATAACTTGGTACGGTGTCAGGTAGAGCCCGCGTAATTAATACTTGGTTACCTAAATCCGTAAGTTCTTGTTCGCTTTCTGAGCAAGAATACATTCCTATAAGTATTATTGCAACGAATAGGGTAAAAATACTTTTTTTCATGATTATTTTTTTGATTAATGAATATTGTTCACAGTGAATTCTCCTACTATTTCCATGTCTTTATCCGAATAGATGAGTTCATATTGTCCTCCTTTAAACTCACTTAGGTCAATCGTATAGAGTGTATTAATCTTAGGTATTACAGTTTCGTGGTAGATGATATTTCCCTGATTGTCCTTAATTTGAAAGGTACTTGATTGACTTTCGTCATCTAGGAATTCCACTTTTATATACCTATTATCTTCAACAGAAGCATCGATAGGTATAAAGGATACTGACCTAGTTGTAGTATCCCAGATTTTTGAGTTTATAAACAGAATTCTTGAACTTGATAAAATAGCTGCATCCATGACATTGAATGAAACAGCTATTAGCAATAATGCAAAGACTAATTTTTTCATGTATCTATTGTAATTTGTTTGTTGCAAAATTACGAATAGATAATGAATCATAGTGCTGAACACACATTCAATACATATACATGACAGTGTTGATAATCAGTAGTATAGGCTGAAGTTTATACTCATGTTCCTTTTATCGGGGGATTACTGTCACATTTACATGAGTTTTAAAGCGATATATTCATAAAAAGGCATTTTAGCCGGAACCGTTATATTTAGCTTTTGTTTGAGTCTTAAACGCTTTGTACTGACAGAGGTCGGATTGATGTTAAGCAGTTTGGCTTCTGAAGTTATGTCGAAGCCAAACATACAGAAACAGCAATACTTCCATTCCTGGTCTGATAGCTCAGTACATGTATCTAATATGTAAGAATGCAGATTAGGATATATACTTGTTATTTCTTTCTCAATAAGACACCACTGTTTCTCCGTAATGAGAGATTTTTTTGTTCCCGGTATGTTTGGGCTAGCTAAATGTACCAAGTCTTTATATATAGGTGAATTTGAGATTAACTTGTTCTGTAGCTTTTTGTAGTTAGAGACTACAATGGTTATTTCTTCTTTCATCTTGTTATAGTTCTCGTTCTTCTCCTCAAGGGTAGACAACTTCTTTTGCTTCTCTTCCAAATCTATTGATAAATGTAGCAGCTTCATTTTTACATCATTTAGCTCAATCTGTTGTTTATGGATATTTGCTATAATCCTTTTTCTGTACCATAAATATACGATTAGCATTGCTAATATAGATAGGATGCAGAGTATGGAAATGATAATATATTTTTGTCTGCTGATGGTCAGGTCATTGATTTTTTCTCTGTGCCTAAGGTTATTATATTTCTTCTCTATATTTAGGATGTTCATTTGATTCTCTGCTCCTACAATTGAGTCCAATAGAATCAGGCATCTTTCCATATTGTCAAGTGCCAGATCATACTTTTTTTCTTTTTTGTGTATTAGATGATACAGATTATTGATGCTATATGCATATTCCGGATTTTCTTGTGGCAATGTTTGTAATATGTCTCTTGCTTTGGCTAAAGAATCAGTTTCAATATACATTTGAACTAAAGCTATATAGTTGGGCATTATGTTAGTACCATGCAATAATGCCTTATGATAATAAGGTTTAGCCTTATCATATTTTTGTTGTATGAGATAAATATTTCCGATACCATTTAAAATAGATGCTTTTATTGCTATGTTTTTAGACATATTGGCTATGGAGTCTGCCATAAACATTACCTTTAAAGCTTGAGATAATGAATCCATTCCAGCATATTCACGCCCTATATCCCTTAATGCGCACGCATAGCTATCAAAATTTTGAGCTAATCTGAAATGTTTCGCCCCTAGTTTATATTTGGTGCTAGCTTGTTCGAACATGCCTTTTTCTTCATATAAATCACCTATGTAGCAATTTATATAGCCGGTTAAATTTTCAAATGTATTTTTTTCTGCAATCTCCAAAGCTTTGGTATAGATTGTCATTGCTTGGTCATAGTCTCCGTCTTCTGCATATGAACGTCCAAGGTAAAGCAGTATTTGGGCTTGCTCTTCTGCATTGCCTTCTGATAAAAAACATTTGTAGGCACGTTCGAGGTGATAAGTAGGTAGAATCTGAGTATGAATTTTATCTGTTATTTTCCCTGACAGCATGCACCAGCGGGCAAATGATTTATTGTCAAGAGCTTCTGGGGAAGGTATGCTTTCCAATAGAGTTGAAGCACTATCGGGATTGATCTCGATTATCTTTTCTACTTCATCCAATAGCTTGCCCGAAGCGGGCTGCTGTTTACTGCATCCTACGAATACTAGTAAAGTGATGATTGCATACACTATATTTTTCATCTGTTTATTTGGTTTGGTTATATTAATTGTAATTTGTCATGTTATGCCATTAAATTACCAGATAATACTATGCTACATAATCTACATTGAAAATGTAATTAGTACTTTCAATAGTCTATTACAAAAGTATGGATATTCTTCAAGATGTGTTATTTACCTGTTCTACATTTAGCACTATTTAATGTGAACTCGGTATAAGTAAGTAATTAGGATTATAGCAATGATAGCGTTGGTTTCATAGGACTTAATTATAATATTTGAACGATTATCACTATGTTCTCAGAGTCTAAAATTACGGAAGTCTATTATATAGTCAATGATTTTTGCAAAGAATTTGCATTTCAATAGGGAAAATGTATGCCTAGAAATAAATAGAACAAAAGATGTGCTGACAAAGGGTATATCGGGCAAGAGTTATTTGAAAAACTTTTCCTTAATGGTATGCAGTTAATACCAAAAGTGAAAAATAACATGAAGAACTCACTGAAGAGTGTAGCTGACAAAATTCTAATGAGGAAACTAGTTCTGACTGAAATGGTTAATGATGAACTGAAGAATCTAACATAGACTGAACGTTTAAGCTATCGCTCTTTCAATAGCTTTATTACTAATGTGCTTTCTGCTATTACTGTTTATTGCTTCTTTGGTAAGAAATCAGCCATTGATATCAATTTTATAAAAGACGGACAACTTGCCTTATTTTGATTATATTGAACTTACGTTATTTTAGGCTCTATAAGGAACTGAGTGGGAATAAGCGATAAAGCTACCTATAAGTCGTTGGTCAACTCCTACCTAGTAGTCGGTGAATTCCCTGCTGTTTCATATCTTTAAATATAACAACCAAGTCATATTTGCAGAGTAATAAGTAGGGATATTGTATCTATCTGACTGATAAACAGAGTCAGCTTATAAGTTCAAAACAATTTCTAATAATCAATCTGTGATACAACGAAGGGCTTCCTCACGGAAACCCTTGCGTTTAGTGTGTTAGAAAAAACTTTTTTTCCTATAGTAGTTGTAAGAGAGAATTTTAAAGTTTGTACAAGCTCTTCTTCGGGTAATCCAATTCAGGATTGCCTTTGTAACCTACCTTACCGCTACCGCTGGTGCGTACTTTCAGGAATTCGGTAGCAAAGCATTTGATACTGCCCGAACCTGCTACACTGGCGGAAACGCGCTGGGCTTCATAACCTTCTGTAAGGAGGTCGCCCGAACCGGCTACACTGTAAGAAGCGGTTTGAGTAGTTCCGGTAATGGTAGCTGAACCTGATCCGGCAACGCTTGCTTCTGTGCCTGCGGCGGTTACATTCTTCAATATCATGTCACCCGATCCGGCTACAGAAACTTTCAGATTGTTGCAAGTGATGTTATTTGCATTGATATCACCTGAACCGGCTACAGATACCTTCATATCATTACATTTAATGCCACTGCCCTTGATGTCTCCCGAACCTGCAACATTGATTGTCAGGTTATCATCGGTTTGAAGTCCATTCTTCAGGAAAATATCTCCCGAACCAGCAACTGAGATACCATTCAGAGTTTCTGCAGATACGCGTACCTCCAGTTTTTTATAAGATACGTTGACATTCTTCTTGAAACCTATATATAAGGTGTTGTCTTTTACCTTGATATCCAGTAAGTCGATAATATTGTCTGAAGTATAGACTTCCACTTCAGGACGTCCCGATTTCTGGGTAAACGTAACATCCGGACTGCCGGCTACGCTGATTTTCTTGAAATTGTCTACCTTGATGTCCTTGGTTACGTAAGTATTGCTGGCTACTACTTTCTTATTGCTCCAGTTACCGGAACTGTAGTTCTTGCTTTGTGAACACGCTGTTGTACTGATGATTAAACAGATACATGTGATAAGACTTGCTAACTTTCTCATAACTTCTTTAGTTTTATAATTATTTATATATATTATTCCTGTTTACTTATTAGACGTAAGTTACTTAAAAAAGGTTGCATGTTTCTTTCTCTTTTTTAAAGAAACTTTTTAATGAACGTCCGGTCATGTTATATAAGTCAATATTCATGCCAAATCTATAAAGTGTTGATACATAGAATATATTCTTTTGAATCATGTGTTCATTTTCGGACACTTGTCCGTTTTTGGTTGCCCGATCACTTGTATATTCGGATGATATTTCGTTCATTTGTCCGTTTATTCATTGGGAGATTTTATTGTTTTGGAAAATGTATTGGAAGATAATGAACTTGGGCGTTTCCTTATAAAGGTGAATACCCGTGCCCGGCGCCTGACTTTCCGTACGCGGGAAGATGCCGTCTATGTAACCGTTCCGCCCGGAACTACGATGAAAGAGGTGAAGAATGCAATAGAACAGTTGCGTCCTCGTTTGCGGATAGCCCGTAAAAAGCATATCCGTCCTTTGATAGACTTGAACTTCCGGATAGATACGGAGTTCTTCAAGCTAAGCCTTGTAGGCGGACAGCGTGAACGTTTTCTTTCGCGTTCCGAACTGGGCGAGATGCAGATCATTTGTCCTCCGGGAGCTGATTTCTCGGATGAAGGATTACAGACATGGTTGCGTAAAGTCATTGAAGAAGCCTTGCGGCGTAATGCGAAGATTATTCTTCCACCCCGTCTGTATATGCTTTCGCAAAAGCATAACTTGCCTTATCAAAGTGTAAAAATCAATTCCAGCAGTGGACGTTGGGGCAGCTGCTCGGCACGGCGTAACATAAATCTTTCTTTCTATCTGGTCTTGCTTCCGAAGCATCTGATAGACTATGTGCTCTTACATGAATTGTCTCATACCCGCGAAATGAACCATGGAGAGCGTTTCTGGGCACTTCTCGACGAACTGACGGAAGGAAAAGCCCAGGCATTGCGGAAAGAATTGAAGCAATACCGTACAGAAATATAAGAATCGTTTAAATTCCCTTCTTTCTCCTTACCTTCTCCCTACCTACTCCTTACCTACTCCCTACCTTCTCCTTGCTATAGGACAGGGAGAAGGTGGGGAGTGGATGAGAGGTAAATCAGATTCAGATATGAAGAAGGTATGGTTTACCTATTTCTGTGACAACTGTTTTACTTCTTCGTTTTCTTTCTCAAAACGATAGGTTCCTCCTCTTTCGCTTAGTTCGAACAGGGAAAGTTTTTCGGTTTTATTATCCACAATAAACAGTGCGCTCTGTTCTGCAAAACGTTTCACATCAATGCTGAATGGCTCTTCTGTTATTTTTTTATTTACCAGTACGCTGTCATTAATCATTAGCGATAAGGAATCTCCTACAAATCCTTTCGTTAATGTAATGGTATATGTTTCAATGAAATTCCGGTCTTCATCTTTTTTTTTATCCAGACGCAGACTCATGTAAACGAAGATGACGACTACGAAAATAACAGCAAAAGCCAGGATGCCATTGCCTACCATAAACTGTTTGTTAGTATTCAGATGGTGTGCCATAAAGTTTGAAGTTTTAAGAAAGGTGCAAATGTAACGAATAGATGCTATATTTCAGTACCTGAAGAGTAACTTTCTGGGATAAATTGCCTAATATTGCAGTTGCAAAACTTTAAATGAAGATGCCATGAAAAGGAAAGTGACTCTCCTGTTGCTATTATTCTGTATATTTACCCTGCATGCACAAGGAGTGTATAAAACGGATAAAGACCTTTCTTATGTTTCCGGTGAGGAAACTGATGCCTATCGAAAAGAACGTTGTAAACTGGATGTCTACTATCCGGTGGACAAAAAAGATTTCCCTACCATTGTATGGTTTCATGGTGGTGGACTGGAAGGTGGCGGTAAGCATATTCCACAGGAATTGATGAATAGAGGCTTTGCTGTAGTAGCGGTGAATTATCGCTTGAGCCCCAAAGCCCAAAATCCTGCTTATATTGAAGATGCTGCCGCGGCTGTGGCGTGGACATTCAGCCATATAGAAGAATTCGGTGGTAGTAAAGATAAGATATTTATTTCCGGTCATTCGGCAGGAGGTTATCTTTCATTAATGCTGGCTATGGATAAAAAGTATATGGAAGCTTATGGTGCGGATGCCGATAAAGTAGCCGCTTATCTTCCTGTTAGCGGGCAGACCGTAACCCATTTCACTATTCGCAAAGAACGGGGATTGCCGAATGGCATTCCTGTTATTGATGAGTATGCCCCTGTGAACCGTGTACGCAAAGATACCCCTCCCGTAATACTGATTACCGGTGACCGTAACCTGGAAATGGCAGATCGTTGGGAAGAAAATGCATTGCTTGCTTCGGTACTAAAGAATATCGGAAACAAGAAGTCTGCTTTGTACGAACTACAGGGCTTCAATCACGGCACAGTGCTCGAACCAGCTTGTTTCCTGATTATAAACTATATCCGTGACTACTGTCGAAGCATGGCGGACCAGAAATAAGCAAGATAATACCTCTAAACATATTTTATAATGAAAAGATTAACGACTTTGTTAACTGCCTTTTTGTTGTGCACCATTACTTTTGCACAGCAAGCTCTCTGGGGGAATATCCCGGTTGTTTCTCCCGAAATTCATGATAATAATACCGTTACTTTCCGCCTGCAAGCACCTAAAGCGGTGAAAGTACAAGTTACAGGCGATTTCCTTCCTAAGCAAAAGATAAAAACGGCGAATGGGGAGTTTGAAATCCTCGGGATTGCCGAACTTACGGAGGGGAAAACAGGAGTATGGGAATATACAACTCCCGAACCTTTACAGCCGGAGCTTTATAGTTACTCTTTCATAGTAGATGGTTTGCGGATGAATGATCCTGCTAACATCTATCTGATTCGTGATGTAGCTACCTTGACCAATGTATTTATCATTGGCGGTGATCGCGCCGATCTTTATAAAGTGAACTCGATACCCCACGGAACCGTATCCCGGACATGGTACAATAGTCCGACGCTTGGCATGGAACGCCGTATGACGGTTTATACTCCTGCCGGTTATGAAACCAGCGGAAAACGTTATCCGGTGCTCTACCTCCTTCACGGAATGGGTGGTGACGAAGAAGCATGGATTTCACTTGGCCGTACTGCGCAGATTCTGGATAATCTGATTGCACAAGGCAAGGCAAAACCTATGATTGTAGTCATGCCGAATGGGAATGCTTCACAGGAAGCTGCTCCGGGTGAGACTTCACGTGGATTGCTGCCTCCCACTACGCAGTTGCCCAAGACCATGGAGGGCTCTTACGAACAGGCGTTTCCCGACATCGTGAAGTTTGTAGATAAAAACTATCGTACGATTAAGAGTAAGTCCGGTCGTGCCATTGCCGGCTTGTCTATGGGTGGTTTCCACTCTATGCACATTTCCAAGCAATACCCCGATATGTTCAACTATGTCGGTCTGTTTTCTGCTGCCATTATGCCTAATAAGGATGTATCTTCACCGATTTATGAAGATATTGAAGGTAAATTGAAGGTACAGTTTGCTAAGAATCCCGCCCTTTACTGGATTGCCATCGGCAAAACGGATTTCCTTTATAAAGCCAATGTGGATTACCGTAAACTGCTGGATGAAAACGGATATAAATATACTTATTATGAGACGGATGAAGGACATATCTGGAAGAACTGGCGTATTTATCTGACGGAATTTGTCCCGATGTTATTTAAATAAAAAACAAAACCATGAGTAGAAAATTGATCTTATCTGTAGCCCTCTCCGGGCTAGTGTCAACTGCTATGGCGCAAACCACGGTAGCGCCCGCTATTCCAAGAGACGAAAATATTGAGAAAAAGGTGGAGGCACTGCTCGAGAAGATGACCCTCGAAGAGAAGATTGGCCAAATGACGGAACTTACCATTGACGTCATTACCAAACGTGATAATCCGACTAAAGAGTTCCAGATAGATGATGCATTGCTGGATACTGTTATCGGCAAGTATAAAGTAGGCTCTATCCTGAATGTTCCCCAGGGTATTGCCCAATCCAAAGAGAAATGGGAGGAAATTATTAAGAAGATACAGGATAAATCCATGAAGACTATGGGTATCCCTTGTATTTATGGAGTAGACCAGATACATGGAACCACCTATACGTTGGGCGGTACTTTCTTCCCCCAAGGTATCAATATGGCGGCTACATTCAACCGGGAACTGGTTCGTGAAGGGGCCCGCATTTCCGCTTACGAAACTAAAGCCGGTAGTATTCCCTGGACATATGCTCCCGTGCTCGACCTGGCTCGCGATGCCCGCTGGCCCCGTCATTGGGAAAATTATGGCGAGGATTGCTATGTGAATGCAGAGATGGGACGCGAAGCTGTCCTCGGTTTCCAGGGCAGTGATCCTAATAATATAGGAAAGCAACAGGTAGCAGCTTGTATCAAGCATTATATGGGATATGGTGTTCCGGTATCGGGCAAAGATCGTACACCTTCGTCCATCACTGTGCAAGACATGCGCGAGAAGCATTTTGCTCCGTTCCTCGAAGGTATCAAGGCGGGTGCTTTGTCTGTCATGGTGAACTCTGCCATGAATAATGGACTTCCTTTCCATGCCAACTATGAGCTGTTGACGCAGTGGCTGAAAGAAGACTTGAACTGGGACGGTATGATTGTAACTGACTGGGCGGATATCAACAACCTCTATACCCGCGATAAGATTGTCGGAAGCAAGAAAGAAGCAATTAAAGTGGCTATTAATGCTGGTATCGATATGTCTATGGTTCCTTATGAATGGAGTTTCTGTATCTATCTGAAAGAACTGGTGGAAGAAGGTGAAGTTCCCATGAGCCGTATTGATGATGCTGTGCGTCGTGTGCTGCGTATGAAATATCGCTTGGGCTTGTTCGATACACCTGCTTACAGGCATCAGGATTTTCCATTGTTCGGCGGAAAGGAACATGCAACTGCTGCTTTGCGGGCTGCCGAAGAGTCTGTGGTATTGCTGAAAAATACAGAGGGTATCTTGCCATTGGTTTCCGGTAAGAAAATACTGCTGACAGGACCTAATGTGAACTCTATGCGTACGCTCAATGGCGGCTGGTCCTACACTTGGCAAGGTGATAGAGCTGATGAATGTGCTACTGATTACAATACTATTCTTGAATCGTTTACTAACAAGTTCGGTACTTCCAATATCATTTACGAACCGGGTGTCACTTACAAAAAAGGGGGTGCTTGGTGGGAAGAAAATACCCCTGAAATAAATAAGGCTGTAGCAGCAGCGGCTAATGCCGATTATATCGTTGCCTGTATCGGTGAGAACTCCTATTGTGAAACTCCGGGTAACCTGTCGAATCTTTTCCTTTCCAAGAACCAGCTTGACCTGGTGAAAGCATTGGCTACGACCGGAAAGCCGATTATCCTTGTGCTGAATGAAGGCCGTCCACGCATTATCAACGAAATAGAGCCATTAGCAAAATCCGTTATCAACGCTATGCTTCCGGGTAACTATGGTGGTGACGCTTTGGCAAACCTCGTGGCAGGTGATGCTAATTTCAGCGGAAAGATGCCTTATACCTATCCGAAAGAAATCAACTCGTTATTCACTTATGACTACAAGCCATGTGAGGACCTTGAAAAGATGCAGGGTGCTTATGATTATGATGCTGTGATGTCCGTACAGTGGGCTTTCGGTTACGGATTGAGTTATACTACCTATGCTTATAGCAACCTTAAAGTAGATAAGTCCAACTTTACAGCCGATGATATACTTACTTTTACGGTTGACGTAAAGAATACAGGTAACCGTATTGGCAAAGAAAGTGTCCTGCTATTCAGCAGTGACCTGATAGCTTCGTTGACTCCTGATGTTCGCCGCCTACGTGCTTTTGAAAAAGTGGAACTGAGACCGGGTGAAGTTAAGACCGTAACGCTGAAAGTAAAAGGTTCCGATCTCGCATTTGTAGGTTATGACGGTAAATGGATTCTGGAAAAAGGTGATTTCCGCATCCAGACAGGTAACCAGACGTTAAATATCAGTTGTACGGATACAAAGAAGTGGGATACTCCGAATAAATAGAAGACTATATTGTATGGTTTTGAGGGAAAGTTGATAAGGGGACGAGTTGTCCCCTTGTCAACTACCTTTCTTTTCAGAAATGAAATAATTACGTCAACTAACCGTTAAAACATTCTTTTTTTCTCTAATATTTTGTAGTCGAATAGATTATTTATATCTTTGCAGCCGCAATGGATGAAAGGTGGAGGGGCAATTAAGCTCCTTTTTTTGTTCTTATATAGTTAATCAATGATAGAAAAGAAAACTGTTTGTCAAATTGTTGACGAGTGGCTGGAGGGAAAAGAGTACTTTCTGGTGGAAGTAACTATCAGCCCGGACGACAAGATTGTGGTGGAAATTGACCACAAAGAAGGGGTTTGGATTGAAGATTGTGTGGAGTTGAGCCGATACATCGAATCCAAGTTGAACCGTGAGGATGAAGATTATGAGTTGGAGGTAGGTTCTGCCGGTATCGGACAGCCATTTAAAGTGTTGCAACAGTACATCAACCACATTGAAAAGGAAGTGGAAGTACTGAGAAAAGACGGACGTAAGTTGTGTGGCGTGCTAAAAGCAGCCGATGAACAGCATTTCACGGTAACCGTAGAAAAGAAGGTAAAGCCCGAAGGCGCTAAACGCCCCACATTGGTGGAAGAGGACGAAACCCTTGCGTATGATGAAATAAAATATACTAAATACTTAATCAGTTTTAAATAAGACTATGGCCAAAAAAGTAGAAACTGTCAGTTTGATAGATACATTTTCGGAATTTAAGGAACTGAAAAATATCGATAGAACCACCATGGTGAGCGTACTCGAAGAGTCGTTCCGTAGTGTGATTGCGAAGATGTTCGGCACCGATGAAAATTACGACGTTATCGTGAACCCGGACAAGGGGGACTTCGAAATATGGCGTAACCGTGAAGTGGTGGCGGATGAAGACTTGGAAAATCCGAACTTGCAGATCGCATTATCGGAAGCACAGAAGATTGATGCTTCTTATGAAGTAGGCGAGGAAGTGACGGATGAGGTAATCTTTGCAAACTTTGGACGCCGTGCTATCCTGAACCTTCGCCAGACATTGGCTTCTAAGATTCTGGAACTGGAAAAAGACAGTATCTATAATAAATATATTGATAAGGTGGGCAACATCATCAATGCAGAAGTATACCAGATATGGAAGAAAGAAATGCTGCTGCTGGATGATGAAGGTAACGAGTTGTTGCTGCCTAAGACGGAACAGATTCCGAGCGATTTTTATCGCAAAGGAGAAACGGCACGTGCCGTTGTAGCCCGTGTGGACAACAAGAATAACAACCCGAAGATCATCCTTTCGCGTACGTCGCCGGTATTCCTGCAACGTTTGTTCGAAATGGAAGTGCCCGAAATCAATGATGGACTGATTACCATCAAGAAGATTGCCCGTATCCCTGGTGAACGCGCCAAGATTGCCGTTGAGTCATACGATGACCGTATTGACCCGGTAGGTGCCTGTGTAGGTGTGAAGGGTAGCCGTATTCATGGTATCGTTCGTGAGTTACGCAACGAGAATATTGACGTAATCAATTACACATCCAATATTCAGTTGTTTATTCAGCGTGCTCTCAGTCCTGCGAAGATTTCTTCTATTCGTTTGAATGAAGAAGAACGTAAGGCGGAAGTCTTCCTGAGACCGGAAGAAGTATCGCTGGCTATTGGTAAAGGCGGTTTGAATATCAAACTTGCCAGTATGTTGACTGAGTACACTATTGACGTATTCCGTGAGTTGGATCAGGCTGTTGAAGATGAAGACATCTACTTGGATGAGTTCAGGGATGAAATCGACGGTTGGGTGATTGATGCCATCAAAGCGATTGGTATCGATACTGCAAAAGCCGTGCTGAACGCTCCGCGTGAGATGTTGATTGAGAAGACCGACCTGGAAGAAGAAACAGTGGACGAAGTATTGCACATTTTAAGTTCGGAGTTTGAGGAGAGCGAAGGCGAGCCTGAGTTTGAGGCTGAAGCTGAGCCTGAATCTGAAACAGAGACAGAATAAGTGTCTGCTGACATTGGTTTCTGTTTGCACTAACTTCTTTCTCCACATTATTCATTAATTTTTTAGTATGACGATTAGGTTAAATAAAGTAACAAGAGATTTGAATGTAGGAATATCGACGGTAGTTGAGTTCTTGCAGAAGAAAGGCTTTGCCGTTGAGGCAAACCCCAACACAAAGATTAACGAGGAGCAATACGCCTTGCTCGTGAAAGAGTTCAGTACAGATAAGAATCTTAGACTTGAATCGGAACGTTTTATTCAGGAACGACAGAATAAAGACCGTAACAAAGCATCGGTATCCATCGATGGTTACGAAACTGAAACTGCGGATAAACCGAAAGTGGAAGAAATTAAGACTGTTGTCCCCGAAGATGCACGTCCGAAGTTTAAACCTGTCGGAAAAATTGATTTGGATAAGCTGAACCGGAAACCGGTAGTAGAGAAAGTGGAAGAAAAGAAAGTAGAAGAACCCGTATCTGTGGTAAAGGAAGAACCGAAACCGCAGCCTAAGCCGGAAATTAAACCGGAGCCGAAGCCCGAACCCAAACCAGAGCCCAGGCCTGAACCAAAGCCGGAACCCAAACCGGAACCGAAGCCTGAGCCCAAGCCCGAACCGGCTCCTGTGGTGAAGGAAACACCGAAACCGGAAGTTGTAGAGAAACCCGCTCCCGCTCCGGTAGTGGCAAAAGAAGAAGTGAAAAAGGAAACGCCTGCCCCCGTAGCACCTGCTGCTAAGGAAGTAGTGAAACCTGTAGTTGCAGAAGAAGCACCAGCAAAGGAGGGAGATGAAATCTTCACCATCCATAAGCCGGAGTTTGTTTCCAAGATCAATATCATCGGTCAGATCGACCTGGCTACGTTGAACCAGTCTACACGCCCCAAGAAGAAGACCAAAGAAGAGAAACGGAAGGAGCGCGAAGAGAAGGAGAAAATCCGTCAGGATCAGAAGAAGCAGATGAAAGAGGCGATTATCAAAGAAATTCGCCGCGAAGACAACAAAGCGAAGGATGGTAAGGAGAAAGATACCGATGCCAATGCCAACAAGAAGAAACGTCTTCGTATTAATAATAATAAGGAGAAGGTTGACATTAACAATGCATCCAACTTCCAGCGTGGAAATGACAATCGTGGTGGTGGAGGCAAAGGCCCTCATGCCGGCGGCGGTCAGCAAGGTGCCGGTGGTGGTAACAATCACCAGGGTGGCAACAAGAACAACAATCGTAACAACAATAACAAGGATCGCTTCAAGAAACCGATCATCAAGCAGGAGGTTAGTGAGGAAGATGTAGCTAAGCAGGTAAAGGAAACTTTGGCACGACTCACTTCCAAAGGCAAGAGCAAGACTTCCAAATATCGTAAGGACAAGCGCGATATGGCGAACAGCCGTATGCAGGAACAGGAAGACCGCGAAATGGCGGACAGCAAAGTACTGAAGATAACGGAATTTGTGACTGCCAACGAATTGGCAAGCATGATGGATGTTTCCGTAACTCAGGTTATTGCTACTTGTATGAGTATCGGCATCATGGTGTCTATCAATCAGCGTCTGGATGCTGAAACCATTAATCTGGTGGCAGAAGAATTCGGATACAAGACTGAATATGTCAGTGCGGAAGTGGCACAGGCCATTGTAGAGGAAGAAGATTCTGAAGAGGACTTGGAACCGCGCGCACCGATTGTTACCGTTATGGGTCACGTAGACCACGGTAAGACATCATTGCTCGACTATATCCGTAAGGCGAACGTTATTGCCGGTGAAGCCGGTGGTATCACGCAGCACATCGGTGCTTACAACGTGAAACTGGAAGATGGACGCGAGATTACGTTCCTCGATACTCCGGGTCACGAAGCATTTACCGCTATGCGTGCCCGTGGTGCAAAGGTGACGGACGTGGTTATCATTATTGTTGCTGCCGATGATAATGTGATGCCGCAGACGAAGGAAGCTATCAACCATGCTATGGCTGCTGGTGTACCTATCGTATTTGCTATTAACAAGATTGATAAACCGACTGCCAATGCAGATAAGATTAAAGAAGAGCTGGCAGCTATGAATTACCTCGTTGAAGAATGGGGCGGTAAGTATCAGTCACAAGATATTTCAGCAAAGAAAGGCTTAGGTGTAAACGATTTGTTGGAGAAGGTATTGCTGGAAGCAGAAATGCTTGATTTGAAAGCAAACCCGAACCGCAAAGCTACAGGTTCCATCATTGAGTCTTCATTGGATAAAGGACGTGGTTATGTAGCTACTATGCTGGTATCGAACGGTACATTGCACGTAGGTGACATCATATTGGCAGGTACAGCGTATGGTAAGGTAAAAGCTATGTTCAACGAACGTAACCAGCGCCTGAAAGAGGCCGGGCCATCTGAGCCGGTATTGATTCTGGGATTAAATGGTGCACCTGCTGCAGGTGATACATTCCACGTAATCGATACGGAACAGGAAGCTCGTGAAATCGCTAACAAGCGTGAACAGTTGCAACGTGAACAGGGCCTGCGTACTCAGAAGATGCTTACTTTGGATGAAGTTGGCCGCCGTTTGGCATTGGGTGACTTCCACGAACTGAATATTATCGTTAAGGGTGACGTGGATGGTTCTGTTGAGGCATTGAGCGACTCACTGATCAAGTTGTCTACCGAACAGGTACAGGTGAATGTAATCCACAAGGGTGTTGGAGCTATCTCCGAGTCCGATGTTTCACTGGCTGCCGCTTCGGATGCCATTATCATCGGTTTCCAGGTACGTCCGTCGAATGCCGCTGCAAAGATGGCTGAGAACGAAGGTGTGGATATCCGCAAGTACTCAGTGATCTACGACGCTATCGAAGAGGTGAAGGCCGCTATGGAAGGTATGTTGGCACCGGAAGTGAAGGAGCAGGTAACTGCAACTATCGAGGTTCGCGAGGTGTTCAATATTACCAAGGTAGGTCTTGTAGCCGGTGCGTTAGTGAAGACCGGAAAGGTGAAACGCAGCGATAAGGCTCGTTTGATCCGCGACGGCATCGTAATCTTTACCGGTTCTATCAATGCTTTGAAACGTTTCAAGGACGATGTGAAGGAAGTAGGTACCAACTTCGAGTGCGGTATCAGCCTGACGAACTGCAACGATATCAAGGTAGGCGATATTATCGAATCTTACGAAGAAATAGAAGTAAAACAAACATTATAATGTGATAGTGTGGTGGAGTGATAATGTGATGAAGTTATAATGTTATATGTGCCAATGTGCCAATTGCCCTGCGGCATCCTTCGTACGCAGTCAATTGGCACATTGTTGTATAACCCCCTGTATCGCTTACCATTTTTTATCACTCTTTAGCTATGACGATAATAGATATCATCCTATTAGTAGTGATTGGCGCGGGAGCAGTCACCGGTTTTATAAAAGGTTTCATCAGACAACTGGCATCTATTCTTGGATTGATTGTCGGGTTGCTGGCTGCGAAAGCGCTGTATGTGTCGGTAGCGGAGAGAGTCTTTTCTAAGATAACGGACTCTATGACATTTGCACAGGTATTGGCATTTGTTGTTATCTGGGTAGTGGTGCCGTTATTGTTTTTGCTGGTGGCATCTTTGTTGACGAAGGCGATGGAAGCAATTTCCCTCGGCTGGCTGAACCGCTGGCTGGGTGCCGGACTGGGCGCATTGAAATTTCTGCTGCTGGTGAGCCTGCTTATCTGTGTTGTCGAGTTTATTGACTCGGATAATACGATGATTGATAGAACAATGAAGGAGGAATCCGTGTTATATTATCCTATAGAGTCGTTCGCGGGAATGTTTTTCCCGGCTGCAAAAGAAGTTACAGAACAATATATACTTAATACATAATGCAACCCGAAGAACCCAATAAATATGTAAAGGAACTAACGCAGGAGAAGTACAAGTACGGCTTCACCACCGACGTGCATACGGAAGTCATTGAGCGTGGGCTGAATGAAGATGTTGTACGGTTGATCTCTGCGAAGAAGAACGAGCCGGAATGGCTGTTGGAGTTCCGTCTGAAAGCATATCGTCACTGGTTGACGATGGAGATGCCTACATGGGCACATCTCCGTATTCCTGAGATAGATTATCAGGCTATTTCCTACTATGCCGATCCGTTGGCGAAGAAGAAAGATGCTCCGAAGAGCATGGACGAAGTAGACCCTGAGTTGATAAAAACCTTCAATAAGCTGGGTATTCCCTTGGAAGAACAGATGGCATTGAGTGGCATGGCCGTAGATGCTGTGATGGACTCCGTATCTGTGAAGACTACGTTCAAGGAGACCTTGATGGAGAAAGGAATCATTTTCTGTTCCATCAGTGAAGCTGTACGTGAGCATCCGGATTTGGTACAGAAGTATCTTGGTTCCGTTGTGGGATACCGTGATAACTTCTTTGCTGCACTGAATTCGGCGGTATTCTCCGACGGTTCATTTGTATATATCCCGAAAGGGGTACGTTGCCCGATGGAGTTGTCCACGTATTTCCGTATCAATGCGCGTAATACAGGCCAGTTTGAGCGGACGCTGATTGTGGCGGATGATGATTCGTATGTTTCCTATCTGGAAGGTTGTACGGCTCCGATGCGCGATGAGAACCAACTGCATGCTGCTATCGTGGAAATTGTGGTGCATGAGCGTGCGGAAGTGAAGTACAGTACCGTACAGAACTGGTATCCGGGTGATGCCGAAGGCAAAGGCGGTGTCTATAACTTCGTTACGAAACGTGGTAACTGCAAAGGTGCGAACAGTAAACTCTCCTGGACACAGGTGGAGACAGGTTCGGCTATTACGTGGAAATACCCTTCCTGTATTCTGACGGGAGATAACTCTTCGGCTGAATTCTATAGTGTGGCGGTGACGAATAACTACCAACAGGCGGATACGGGCACGAAGATGATTCATCTGGGTAAGAATACCAGCAGTACGATTGTCAGCAAAGGTATTTCTGCCGGACATAGTGAGAACTCTTACCGTGGCTTGGTGCGTGTAGCTCAAAAGGCGGATAATGCGCGTAACTATAGCCAGTGCGACTCTCTGTTGCTGGGTGATAAGTGCGGTGCGCATACCTTCCCGTATATGGATATCCATAATGAGACGGCAGTTGTGGAGCATGAAGCGACTACCAGCAAGATCAATGAAGACCAGATATTCTATTGTAACCAACGTGGTATTTCTACGGAGGATGCTGTAGGGCTGATTGTGAACGGTTATGCTAAGGAAGTGCTTAATAAGCTGCCTATGGAGTTTGCGGTAGAGGCTCAGAAGTTGTTGGCTATTTCGCTGGAAGGCAGCGTAGGATAAGTTTAAAATAAAAAAAATAAATATCATGTTAGAGATAAAAGACCTGCATGCCAGTGTAAATGGCAAAGAAATATTGAAAGGCATCAACCTGTCGGTAAAAGCAGGTGAGGTGCATGCTATTATGGGACCGAACGGTTCCGGTAAGAGTACTCTTTCTGCTGTATTGGTAGGTAATCCTGCCTTTGAAGTGACAAAGGGAAGCGTGACTTTCTGCGGTAAGAACCTTTTGGATTTTTCACCGGAAGACCGTAGCCATGAAGGTATCTTCCTCAGCTTTCAATATCCGGTAGAAATTCCGGGTGTGAGTATGGTCAACTTTATGCGTGCAGCGGTGAATGAGCAACGTAAATACAATCACCTGCCTGCTCTCAGTGCAAGTGAGTTCCTGAAGTTGATGCGTGAAAAGCGTGCCATTGTGGAACTGGACAATAAACTGGCTAACCGTTCGGTGAACGAAGGTTTCTCCGGTGGTGAGAAGAAGCGGAATGAAATCTTCCAGATGGCGATGCTGGAACCGAAATTGAGCATCCTGGATGAAACGGATTCCGGACTGGATATCGATGCTTTGCGTATCGTAGCCGAAGGTGTGAATAAGTTGAAAACACCGGAGAACAGTACCATTGTCATCACTCACTACCAACGCTTACTGGATTATATCAAACCTGACGTCGTACATGTGCTTTATAAAGGTCGTATCGTGAAGACTGCGGGACCGGAATTGGCTCTGGAACTGGAAGAGAAGGGGTATGATTGGATTAAGAAGGAGTTGGGAGAATAATGGGTACGCGGACGACGCGGATAAGGCGGACGAACGCGGATAATAATTAAGCTGTAATGTTATATGAATCGATAACTGATATAATCTTGAGAGCCTTTTATGATGTATATCATGAATTAGGATATGGCTTTTTAGAGAATGTTTATCAAAATGCTTTATATAAGGAGTTAAAACACTGTGGGCTTAAGTGTGAAGCACAGAAGAAGATTGAAGTGTTTTATAAAGGCGAAGTTGTTGGTTTATATTATGCTGATTTGTTTGTTGAAGATATAATTATACTTGAATTGAAGGCAGTGGCTGAAATACATTCTGCTCATGAGTCTCAATTAATGAATTATTTGAAGGCTACAGGTATTGAAGTAGGATTAATCTTGAATTTTGGTCCAAAACCTACCTTTAAACGTAAAGTGTTTAGTAATAGGAAAGAAATAGAAAGTCCGCGTTCGTCCGTTTAATCCGTGTCGTCCGCGTATCTAAATTTATAATATATGAATGCAGAACAACAATACATAGATCTTTTCTCCCAGACGGAAGCGATGATATGCCAGCACAGCACCGAGGTGATGAATACCCCTCGTGCGACTGCGTTTGCCGACTTTGAACGGCTTGGCTTTCCTACCCGTAAACAGGAGAAATATAAATATACCGATGTCAGCAAGTTCTTTGAACCGGATTATGGGTTGAACCTGAACCGTCTGGATATTCCGGTAAATCCCTATGAAGTATTCAAATGTGATGTACCTAATATGAGTACCTCTCTGTACTTTGTAGTGAATGATGCTTTTTATAATAAAGCATTACCTGCTTCACATCTACCCGAAGGAGTTATCTTCGGTAGTTTGAAGGAGATGGCAGAGAAGCATCCGGAACTGGTAAAGAAATACTATGGCAAGCTGGCAGATACTTCAAAAGACGGAGTGACAGCATTCAACACTGCTTTTGCACAAGACGGTGTGCTGCTGTATGTGCCTAAGAACGTCGCTTTGGAACGTCCCATTCAGTTGGTAAACATCCTGCGTGGTGACGTGAACTTCCTGGTGAACCGCCGGGTATTGATTGTACTTGAAGATGGCGCACAGGCGCGTATGCTGGTGTGTGATCATGCCATGGATGCCGTGAACTTCCTGGCAACCCAGGTGGTAGAAGTATTCGTAGGTGAGAATGCTGTCTTTGATCTTTACGAACTGGAAGAAACGCATACAAGTACCGTACGTATCAGCAATATGTATGTGAAGCAGGAAGCCAACAGCAATGTATTGCTGAATGGCATGACCTTGCATAACGGTACTTCCCGCAATACCACTGAAGTATTGCTGGCAGGTGAAGGCGCTGAAATCAACCTTTGTGGTATGGCCATTGCAGATAAGAATCAGCATGTAGATAATAATACAATCATCGACCATGCTGTGCCTAACTGTACGAGCAATGAACTATTTAAGTATGTGCTCGATGATCAGTCAGTCGGTGCATTTGCCGGTCTGGTGTTAGTGCGTCCGGATGCGCAACATACCAGTTCGCAGCAAACGAACCGGAACCTTTGCGCCACACGCGAGGCACGTATGTATACGCAGCCGCAACTGGAAATTTATGCCGATGATGTAAAGTGTAGCCATGGCGCTACCGTTGGTCAGTTGGATGAAAATGCACTCTTCTATATGCGCCAGCGCGGTATTCCGGCACGTGAAGCCCGCTTGTTGCTGATGTTTGCCTTCGTGAACGAAGTAATTGATACCATTCGTCTGGATGCTTTGAAGGATCGCTTACACCTCTTGGTTGAGAAACGTTTCCGTGGCGAACTGAATAAGTGCCAGGGCTGTGCGATATGTAAGTGAGAATATATTAATACTAAACAACATGTATGATATTCAAAAGATAAGAGCCGATTTTCCCATACTTTCCCGTGAAGTGTACGGCAAACCATTAGTCTATTTGGATAATGGGGCGACGACACAGAAACCGCGTTGTGTGGTGGATGCAATAACGGATGAATATTATTCTGTCAATGCCAATGTGCATCGTGGTGTACACTTTCTGTCGCAACAGGCAACGGAACTGCACGAGGCAAGTCGCGAAACAGTGCGGAAGTTCATCAATGCCGGTTCTATAAATGAAATCGTATTCACACGGGGAACCACGGAAAGCATCAATTTGTTGGCATCCAGTTTCGGTGAAGAATTCCTGAGTCCGGGTGATGAAGTGATTGTTTCAGTAATGGAACATCATAGTAACATTGTGCCTTGGCAACTGCTGGCTGAACGGAAGCGTATCAACCTGAAGGTTATCCCAATGAACGACCGCGGTGAACTTCTGATGGATGAATACGAGAAACTTTTTACTGATAGAACGAAGATTGTCAGTGTGGTACATGTCTCCAATGTATTGGGTACGGTCAATCCTATCAAGGAAATGATTAAGATTGCCCATAACCATAATGTACCTTTTCTGGTAGATGCGGCACAGTCCATTCCTCATATGGCAGTGGACGTGAAAGAGCTGAATGCTGATTTCCTTGTATTCTCCGGTCATAAAGTGTATGCTCCCACCGGTGTAGGCGTGCTTTATGGAAAGGAAGAATGGCTGGATAAATTACCCCCTTATCAAGGCGGCGGTGAGATGATAAAGCATGTATCTTTTGAACGTACTACCTTCAATGAATTGCCATTTAAGTTCGAAGCCGGTACTCCTGATTATATCGGTACTACGGGACTGGCGAAAGCGCTCGATTATGTTTCTGCCATTGGCATGGATAAGATTGCCGCTTATGAGCATGAATTGACGGAATATGCCACGCAGCGATTGAAAACAATTCCTGGCATGCGCATCTTTGGTGAAGCTGCAGAGAAAGGGAGTGTCATCTCTTTCCTTGTGGGTGATATTCATCACTTCGATATGGGCACATTGCTCGATCGTCTCGGCATTGCCGTACGTACAGGGCACCATTGTGCCCAACCGTTGATGCAACGCCTCGGCATAGAAGGAACAGTGCGTGCTTCCTTTGGAATCTATAATACGAAAGAAGAAATAGATGTTTTGGTGGCAGGTATCGAACGTGTCAGCAAGATGTTCTAGTTAGTGATTAGGGGGTAGTGATAAGTGATTAGTGCCATGCGGGATGGTTGTCACTAATCACTTATCACTAACCCTTAATCACTAATCTTCGTTTCTGCCTGCTTCTTCTGCCACTTATCCCGTGCCAGCTTCTGCATATCCGTTACGGAGTCTTTTTCATCCACAATTTCAAAACCTAAGGCTGTTTCAATGATATCCTCCATTGTGACAATTCCCCAGAAGCAGCCATATTCATCAATCAAGATTGAAATATGCTCGTTCTTTTCAAGCATTTGTTCCCAAACTGTGGAAACAGAACTATTTTCCGGGCAAGAAAGGATGGGACGGACCACATCCTTCAGGCACATATCGAATCTGTCCTCTGCTAACTTTTCGAGTACAGTTTGCCGCAATACATATCCTGTGATATAATCTTCACTATCATTGTAAACAGGAATACGAGAGTAAAACTTATACTTTCCATCCTGATAGAATTCCTTCAGAGACATACTTTCAGGAGCTGTTGCCACCACAGTACGGGGAGTCATAATGGATTGTGACTTTACTTTATCCAGTTTAATGAGGTTCTGTATCATCTTGTTCTCTTTCATCTGGAAAACACCTTCTTCCACTCCGATGGAAATCATGGCCGAAACTTCTTCACGGCTTACGGATAATTCCTGTTTGCCGGAAGAAAAAAGGCGGGTAATCAGTTCGGACAGCCACACTAAGGGGTAACAGATGATAATAAGGAAATTGATGATACGGGCTGCTGGAAGTGCCAGTGTGCGCCAGTAGCAGGCACCTATCGTTTTAGGAATGATCTCTGAGAGAACGAGAATTAAGATAGTCAGTATGGCGGAGATTACACCGAAGTAAGCTTCTCCGAATATCTTTACTGCTTCGGCACCTACACCGGCGGCACCCACGGTATGGGCAATGGTGTTCAAGGATAATATGGCAGCAATAGGCCGGTCGATATCTTGTTTGAACTTCTTTAATAAAATAGCGCTTTTCCCATGTGTTTTCTCTTTAGTGGAGATGTACGACATTGGAGTAGATAATAAAACTGCTTCCAGAATGGAGCATAAAAATGATAAAGCTAATGCAAGGGTTAAGTATAATAAAACAAGTCCCATATATAAATTAATTAATTAGACATAGCGGAACGAATATAAGATTCGCCCGGATAAAATATAAAAATACGGTAATAGAAGGACTTGTGCTAAAGACGATATATACAGAGTAGGGAACGTTCAGGTGAATATACGCTCCTGAGATTGTGCGGTTGAGTACCGTCACTATATTGATATAAATTAGTGTTCTCGGTAGAGAAAGTATAAGTAGTCGTAATCTCTGCACAGAGCTTACGCGCACGGTTTAAAGAAAGTGTACGGGAGATAACAGCTTCATCGTTGAACTCTTCGGGCGAATGCTGTTCGTTTTGTTCAATGCAAAGAAAAGGAGGCTCATTTTCGGAAAAGGAATTATAATCTTCCGGTTGCAGTGCAAAAAGCACTACTACCAGATACATCATTATTTTAAATATAAAATGCTTTGTTTCCATTTCTTCGGTACAAAGATAGATAAATGTTGACTCTGCTCATATATAGATGCTCTCTATTTTTTGTTTTTTTATTATAATGAGGAGATATAAAACGGGGCGTCACTGCAACTTTCCGCCCTATTCGTGCGTCTAATAGGGTGCAAATAACTTAAATAAATGGAGAAAGATTATGTTAGTAACAACAACCCCAACTATCGAGGGTGGACGTATCACCCGCTATTATGGTATCGTTTCAGGTGAGACGATTATCGGTGCCAATGTATTCCGTGACTTTTTTGCCAGTATTCGTGATGTAGTGGGCGGACGTAGTGGTTCTTATGAAGAAGTGCTGCGCGAAGCGAAAGATATCGCCCTGCGTGAAATGCAGGAACATGCCAAGGCACTTGGAGCCAATGCTGTGATTGGCGTGGATTTGGATTATGAAACTGTAGGTGGAAGCGGTAGTATGCTGATGGTAACCGCTTGCGGTACGGCTGTGACAGTAGAATAATGAATATAGAGGGAGAGCCGGAAAGCCCTTCCTCTGCATATCAATATTTGGGAGAATAATCGCTGATGATTACTTTTCCCTTTTTTTGTTCCAGTAAGTTGGGTGAATGAAAGATGATGCTGGTGCGGTAATTTTTCTTTTATTCCTTTGTTTATTTCATTTCAAATCAATACTTTTAGACTTTTAATCAACCTTTTAATACGAATAACACTATGGACAGTTTGCTTTTCTGGCTGATTCCGGCCGCTTCCGTTTTAGCTCTCTGCTTTGCTTACTATTTCCATAAGCAAATGATGAAAGAGAGTGAGGGTACTCCGCAAATGATAAAGATTGCCGCTGCCGTGCGCAAAGGCGCGATGTCTTATCTGAAACAACAGTATAAGATAGTTGGCTGGGTATTTCTGGGACTTGTGATCCTTTTCGCTATTATGGCTTATGGTTTTGATGTACAGAATCGTTGGGTACCGATTGCCTTCCTGACGGGCGGTTTCTTCTCCGGACTTTCCGGATTCCTCGGTATGAAGACGGCAACGTATGCTTCGGCACGTACGGCAAATGCTGCCCGTAATTCACTGAATGCAGGATTGCGCGTTGCTTTCCGTAGTGGTGCGGTAATGGGACTGGTGGTAGTAGGCTTGGGCTTGCTCGACATTTCTTTCTGGTACCTGTTGTTGAATGCGGTTATTCCGGAAGATGTTTTGACTCCGACTCATAAACTCTGTATTATCACTACCACGATGCTTACTTTCGGAATGGGTGCTTCTACACAAGCACTTTTTGCCCGTGTAGGTGGAGGTATTTATACAAAGGCTGCCGATGTAGGCGCCGACCTGGTAGGTAAGGTTGAAGCCGGTATTCCCGAAGATGATCCGCGCAACCCTGCAACGATTGCCGATAATGTAGGTGACAACGTAGGCGATGTAGCCGGTATGGGTGCCGACCTTTACGAAAGTTATTGTGGCTCCATCCTGGCAACTGCCGCCCTGGGTGCTGCTGCCTTTATCCATACGGGAGATACGGCCATGCAGTTCAAAGCAGTTATTGCTCCGATGCTGATTGCTGCCGTAGGTATCCTTCTTTCTATTATCGGTATATTCGCAGTGCGTACTAAAGAAAATGCGAAGATGAAAGATCTGCTTGCTTCGTTGGCTTTCGGTACGAATCTGAGTTCCGTACTGATTGTAGTGGCTACCTTCTTTATTCTTTGGCTATTGAAACTTGATAACTGGATGTGGATATCTTGTGCCGTTATAGTTGGTTTGGTAGTCGGTATCATTATCGGACGTTCTACGGAATATTATACTTCTCAATCTTACCGTCCTACCCAGAAGTTGAGCGAAAGCGGAAAGACTGGCCCGGCGACGGTGATTATCTCCGGTATCGGTTTGGGTATGTTGTCTACCGCGATTCCAGTGGTTGCTGTGGTAATAGGTATCATCGCTTCCTATCTGTTTGCATCAGGATTTGATTTCAATAATGTAGGTATGGGACTTTACGGTATTGGTATTGCTGCTGTAGGTATGCTTTCCACTTTGGGTATCACTCTTGCTACGGATGCTTACGGCCCTATTGCCGATAATGCCGGTGGTAATGCTGAAATGGCAGGTCTGGGTGCAGAAGTACGTAAACGTACGGATGCCCTCGACTCTTTGGGGAACACTACTGCTGCTACTGGAAAGGGCTTTGCTATTGGTTCGGCCGCACTTACAGGACTTGCTTTGCTTGCTTCTTATATTGAAGAAATCCGTATCGGACTGACTCGTTTGGGAACCACAGAGCTAACTCTTCCTCATGGAGATACAGTGGCTCTTCAAGATGCCACCTTCTTCGACTTTATGCACCATTATGATGTGACATTGATGAATCCGAAGGTGCTTTCGGGTATGTTCCTGGGTAGTATGATGGCATTCCTTTTCTGCGGACTGACAATGAACGCTGTTGGTCGTGCTGCTGCTCACATGGTGGATGAAGTACGCCGCCAGTTCCGTGAAATCAAGGGTATCCTTACTGGTGAGACAGAACCGGACTACGAACGTTGTGTAGAGATTTCTACAAAAGGAGCACAGCGTGAGATGGTAGTTCCTTCGCTGATAGCCATTATAGCTCCGATTGCAACGGGACTTATCTTTGGCGTTCCCGGTGTTCTGGGTTTGCTGATCGGTGGATTGAGTAGTGGCTTCGTTCTTGCTATCTTTATGGCGAATGCGGGCGGTGCATGGGATAATGCAAAGAAATATGTGGAAGAAGGAAACTTCGGCGGTAAGGGTAGCGAAGTACATAAAGCCACTGTGGTAGGCGATACGGTAGGTGATCCGTTTAAAGATACTTCCGGTCCGAGTTTGAATATCCTTATCAAACTGATGAGTATGGTAGCTATCGTGATGGCGGGGCTGACGGTTACTTGGAGCCTCTTTCAGTAATGGCAATTTTTCCTAATAGAAACGCCCGTTTTCCTTAATGGAAACGGGCGTTTTCTTTAATGGGAACAGAAATTACTTCCCGTAATCATCGTACATCATCAATAGATGGGATGAACTCCAACTAAAGTGTGGTGCTTTCAGCCGCTCTCCGGTGTGAGTGCCGTAGTTCTCGTGGATGGGCGCTCCTTCTTTCAGTCCGTTAAGGCGGTCGAATACTTGCATGGTGTATTCGTCGGCGAGCTTATGATAACCGTAGTTACGGAGTCCGCGGATGGCAAAGTAAGTTTGGTCCAGCCAGATAGGACCACGCCAGTAGCCGCGTGGGTTGTACTTGGGATTATCTGCGGCAATGGTGGGGAAGGGGATGTACGTTGAGAACTTCGCTGTGTTCTGAAGCATGGGTAACATCTTGTCTACCTGTTCTTGCGTGGCAATCTGTGTCCACAACGGAGTATAGGCTTCGCATCCCGGTTCTTCAATAAATGAACCATCCTTCAGGCGGCGGTCGAAAAAGAAGTTGAGTTTGGGATCAAAGAAATAGTCGGCTACTTTATTGCTATAGTCGGGAGCATCGAATGAGACATTTAGTAATCCGGCAAACTTCTTCAGTAACTTACATTCCAGTGCCAGGTAGGCGTTCAAGTCTACACTTTCCTGATCCATGCTCCAGGCATCCTCGCTTCCGTCGTTCCTCAGCATCACGGCATCGTCAAAACGGATGGCATTGTCCATACCGCTTTCCCAGGCTGCCGCTTCCAGAGTGCCGTCTGTAGCGCCGTATTCGCACATGCCATTATGATTATGGTCGCGTTTCTGATACCACCACTTATAATAAGAAAGCAGTTGCGGATACATTTCGGCAACGAAAGCCGTATCACCAGTATGCGTAAAGATTTCATCTACAGCCCAGCATACCAAAGGCGGTTTGCTGTCGCGTGCATTGTTTTCGGATGGATCGGTGTAGATACAGTCAATAATCATGCCGTCCGGTTGTTGATAATCGAACATGGCGCGGATGTTATTCTTTGCCAGCTCGGGATCGAACTTGGCAGTTCCGGCACTGAAACGCCAACTGTCCCATGCCCAGAAGCCTACAAAGTAGCCAACTGCATGGCTTGGAACGATTCCCTCGTGCAACAGACCACCGCGGTGGGTGCGCCAGTTGGAGATAAGAGTGGTTACGGCTTTTACGGCGATGCGGTCATATTCGGGTTTCATGTCGGTACGCAGTATCTTCGTCAGGTATCCCTCCCAACGTTCGGCATTGGCTTGCAATGCTTTTTCGGGATTGTTGAGCAGGTTGGGAAGATTCTGTAGTCCGGCTGTCATATCCTTTTCGGAGGTGAAGAAGGAAATGGCTACATTCACGGGATACTTGGAGGTATGGATAAGGGCGGTGTAGTTATTATCAGTTCCGGTAAGTACCACATCGGGAGTAAACGTTACAGTTACGCTTTCTCCGCTGGGATGGCGGGCTATTACGGAGTTCTGCTCTACACTTACGGTTACGTTCTTTCCCCATTGGCTGCTGGTCAGCATCAGTTCTTCCGCCTTGTCGACTTCTATACGAAGCAATGCGGTGGAAGCACTTACAAAGTTAAGTCGCTGGGTGACAGTTTCATTTCCGGAATGGGCGGACATATACAGTTCTCCGGGATAGTAACAGGTGGAATCGGGCACAAAGGTATCCGCGGCTTTCTTACTAAAACCTACCGTAACAGCGGATTGTGCCATCCACTGGCGGCGGAACATATCCAGACTGAACGGACCGCAGAAACCGTTTACCCAGTTCTCTTTCTCGGGAAGGGTGAAGCCCATCCACGAGCCGGCATCTGTGAACCAGCCGTAGCAGCGGTGCAAGGTATCGGGAGTGTAGGCAATATCCAGTATATTATTGAATGTATACCGCTTCTCCGCAGTGTTTTTGCTGCCGGGAGTGCAGGCGGCGATGCCTGCAACCAGCAGAGTAAAACAAATAATGTGTATAAACTTATGTCGCATGATCTAATTTATAATTAATGGTTTTTTTTCAATCAGAATCGCTTAGAACCAACATTTATGAGCCTGTTCGGTCGCATCATCCTTTGCTCCGAGCGGTTGCAGTGTGAAACTGTATTTCCATTCGTGTGGCGTGATGGTGTATTCGGGATGTACCTGTGCTCCCCAGGTATTGTCACCACCCACACCCATCTGCTGATGATCGATGTTTAGCCAAATTATATCCTTTTTCAGGATACTTCCTCCATGACGGCGTTCTATCTGCGAAGGACGATATTCGATGTCTTCCATCGGAAAGTTCCAGGCACTTACGCTCAGAGGCTCTTCTCCGGTTACCAGCAAACCTTCTCCGGCAACATTGCGCAGGGCAACCCAACGCACATCACAGTGATTGGCCGTTTCCTGAGCACGTACATACGGATGAAATTGTTCCCAAACCGTAGCATTATACAGGCCTACTAATGCTCCTGTCTTCCGGTCTGCATAGTTTTCCTGCGGACCGCGTCCCAGCCAGGACATCATTTCATATTCTGCCGGAAGTATCATACGCATACCCAGACGAGGCATTTCATTCAGCGCCTGTTTGCCCGGGGTGAAGTGCATGCTCACCCGGACGGCACCGTCAGGATGAATGTCATAGATTGTTTGCAATGTAGAGCCTTGCGCCTCCATCTTATAAGTAGCCGTTACAATGACAATGTGCTGTTTCTCTGTAACTTCCAGATTCTTCAGTTTGGCATCCTTTCCGGCAGTCTTCCAGGTGGCACAGCGATTGAGATGTCCATTAGGAATATCGTTGTCCGTCAACGGACGCCAGAAGTTGGGTTGTAATCCCTCTTTAATCAGATTCTTTCCATGGTAGCTCAGTTCTGTCATCTCACCGTTTTGGGCAGAGAAGGCTATCTGGAAGTTGTTTCCTTTCAGTGTGATCGCTTCGTTATTCCGGTCTATTGCCAGTGAACTGTTGGCGGGCTGAACCTTTCCGGCGATTTGAGTTGTGGGGAGTATCCATTGCTCGATGGCCACTTCATGTCCTTTCGGTATCAGCGGAGCTTCATGCTTGGTGAATGCACGCAGAGTCAGGAAGTATTCCTTACTGTCGGCGGGCAATGCTTTCAAGGGTAATTCTATATTGGCAGAGCTTCCCGGAGTGATTACGGGGAAGTCCATTTCACCTCCTTGTACTGCTTTTCCGTCGCACTCTACTGCCCAGCGCAGGGTATATCCTTCCAGGCCGATGAAATCATGCCGATTGCTGACTTTTATCTTGTTCGGAGTAAAAGCTACCGGTTCGAAGTGAATGTATTGCAATACTTTCTTCACCTCATAGATGTGCGGATGGAGAGAACGGTCGGCGGCTACCAGTCCGTTGGCACAGAAGTTAGAGTCGTTGACGATGCCTACAAAGCCCATGTCGCCTCCGAATGCCCAGATATCACGGTTGTTTTTATCTTTGATGGCGAATGTCTGGTCTACCCAGTCCCAGATAAAGCCGCCCTGTAGCTGGTCATACTTATAAATCAAATCCCAGTAATCCTGGAAGTTTCCTGCACTGTTACCCATTGCATGAGCGTATTCACACATAATCAAGGGACGTTTGTCACGCTGGTTGATGTGGCGGCGCAGTGACCAGATACGCGCATACATCGGACAGTAGATGTCACTTTTTGCATCGTAGCCACCTCCTTCGTATTGTACCGGACGGGTAGAGTCTATTTTCTTAGTATAATCGTACAGTGTTTCAAAATGTTTGCCATATCCGGATTCATTGCCCATGGACCAAGTGACGATGGCTGAATAGTTGCGGTCGCGTGCAATCATGCGGCTCATGCGTTGCATGAAGGGGAGTTCCCAGTCCGGATAATTAGCCAGCGTACCATCCTTGTGATCCATCATGCCGTGGCTTTCGATATTGGCTTCATCCACCATGTATAGACCGAACTCGGTGCAAAGCTCGTACCAGGCAGAATAGTTCGGATAGTGGCAGTTGCGTACACCGTTCAGATTGAATTGTTTCATCAACTGAATATCATGTATCATGGAAGCAACACTGATAGTGCGTCCTTTGTGTGGATCGTGCTCGTGGCGGTTTACTCCTTTAAACAGTACTGCTTTCCCGTTGATCATCTGCATTCCGTTGCGCATCTCTACCGTGCGGAAACCAAAAAGATGAGTGAAAGATTCCAGCGGTTTTCCCTGAGCGTCGAAGGTGTTGACTACTAATGTGTAAGTATTCGGCGTCTCCGCATTCCATGCACGTGCATTCGGGAAGATTTGCCGTTGGCTGAATAGAGTATCGGTGGTGGAAGTGACAGACTTCTTCCGATTGTAAATCTCCTTGCCGTGATCCAATACCTTTACTTCGACGGTTTCTCCGGCTTTAGGCTGGTGAAGTAGTACGTCGAGGTTTAGTTCTCCATCTTTGTAGTCATTGACTAACTCAGCAGTCATCCGGAAGTCGCGAACACGGCTTTGCGGACGGGCATAGAGATATACATCCCGCTCAATGCCACTGTATTTCCAGTAATCCTGCCCTTCAAGATAGGAGCCGTCGCTGTAACGGAATACTTTCACGGCAAGTTTATTACTGCCTTTTTTCAACAGCTTCGTAACGTTGAAGTGAGACGGCAGACGACTGTCTTCCGCATATCCGGCAAACTCACCGTTCACCCATACATAATAAGCGGATTCCACTCCTTCGAAGTCAAGAAAGATATCCATACCTTCCCAACCATTCGGGACAGTAAATTCACGGATGTAAGCTCCTACCGGATTGTAGTCGGCGGGTACATACGGAGGATTGGCAGGAAATGGATAGCGGGTGTCCGTATAAATAGGGGCATCAAATCCTTGTAGTTCCCAACTTCCGGGAACTTGTATTTTGCTCCATTTCCGGGTATTGTATCCGGATTTATGGAAATCTTGAGGACAAAGATCGTTATTCTTTGAGAACAGGAATTTCCAGGTTCCATCCAGAGAAATTCGTCTTTCTGTCGCAGGATTCACGTCGAAACGTACATCAGCGGGGAGAGAGCGTTGTTTCAAAGCGTTGGCTTCATTTGTAAACGGAATGAAATGCGCATGCATCGGCTCTCTGTTTATTTCGTTGATTTGTGGGTTCTGCCAGGGCTCGTTATCAGCCAGGGCAGAAACACAAAGCAATGAGGAAAAGAGTAAAGTATAAACTTTGGCTTTCATGATAATTGGTTTTAAGTTCAAAACAGTATTAAATTGAACAAAACAGTGTCACAAGGAACGGAACGCTGAAATCCACCACAAATCCGTGGAAGATAGAGACAACTACAAATTGTTGTCCAGCCGTTCGTGTAATGATGGGCAGTGTGGTGTCCATCGTGGTTGCTCCTCCGGCAGAGATAGGGGCGAGGTTGCCGAACCAGCGCACCAGTAACGGTGCAGCCAGCAAGGTCAGAATCTCACGGCTGATGTTGGCGAGCAGGGCAATTGTTCCTAATTCAGCTCCTTTATATTCGGTAATGAAGATACTGGAGAGTGAATAGTATCCGAAGCCCGAACCTACAGCCAGGCAATCTGTCAGGGAACGGTGTGTCAGTATCAGGCTGACTGCGGCAGAACCTGCCAACGTGCCCAGAATGGTCATGATAGGCAGGAATATCAACCGTGGATTGAGTGAACGGAAGTTTTTCAACGTTTGCGGATCATTGCCTACACTTAGCCCTACACTGAACATCAGTGCGCAGAGTGCATAAAAGCTGACTTTACTATCTATTACGATATCGATAGGTATCAGGTGAAAGACTCCGCAGAGCGTACCCAGCACAAAAAAGCCGACTATGATAAGACTTCCTTTCATGCTTGTCCTCCTTTCCGTTTGTATAAGGCTCTCCACAGTGCCCAGGCGGCAATCACACTTCCCAGAGTTCCACCTATGGTGAGTATGACGGCTTCAAGGCCAATGGTGTGCAGTCCTTTGATAATCTGCTCGTTTCCTCCCACTTCAATGCCGAGAATGAAGAGCAGTACCCAGATCAACACTGTGATAACTTTATGAATTTTACTTAAATTCCGTTTCCGTAAGAGGTAGCCCAGCAGCATTCCTGTGAGCATCAGTCCGATAATTGTAAACATATCTATGTCGTTTTTGAGGGCAAAGATAATTCTTTATAGGTAAACAAGGCAGCAGCAAGGCCACCTTGTTTACCATATTCAGAGAGAAAGGATTACTCGTTTATTTCATTATTCGTTTGAATTTCCATTAGAGGAATGGGCAGGAAGTGCTTAGTTTCATCGAAATGTGTTCTACCTGCACTACGCATTGCGTCATCCAGTTTGCCCCAACGACGAAGATCGTAAAAGCGGGAGTTCTCTAATGTGAACTCTACCAAGCGTTCATGCTCGATTTGTGCTTTTACAGCCGCATAATCGCTTCCTGTCATAGCTGGTAATTTTCCGTGTATGCGGCGGACGTCGTTAATTAATGGGATTGCTTTTTCCGGATGTTTTTGTTCATTATACACTTCTGCCTGCATCAGCATAACATTGGCGTAGCGCATCAGTGGCATGTTAGTGCCTACATAGTTCTGTGCATAGTCAGTCCAGGTTGCCGGTAGATATTTGCGATAATTATAGCTGGTTGCAGAACTTTCAGAATAAACATCATCGTAATTATATCCTAAAATATGACCGCCTTCACGATAATAAGGATCATCAAACATCATTGAGCCGTAGGCACGTGCATCGTACATATTATCTTCTGCAATGCGACCTTCTTTCAGAAACTCGTCATACATCATTTCACTGACACGGATTTCATCCCAACCGGACATACTGCCCGGAGCAACCCAAAAATGTAATACATGTTTGTGGAAAGTTCCGTCTGCTGTACTATTGGTGAATTGAAGTTCCAGAATAGCTTCTTTGCAATTTTTATTGGTTCCGTCAAACATACTGCTGTAGTTGGATTCCAGTTCATAACCGGTTACCTTTCCAAACGCTTCTTCTGCCAGTCTCAGATATTCATCTTTCTTGCCGCTTTCTTCGTAAGCGCGAGTCAGGTAAGCCCATCCCAGATAAGAATATGCTGCGCCTTTCGTGACACGTCCAGCTTCGGAAGAAGGGCGGTCTTGTGGCAACATGCCACCTGCTTGGTCTAATTCCGTACAAATGAAGTCCCATACATCTGCTCTTGGAGAAAGAGCTTTATGAGTTTGTGATTCACCGGTCAGATATTCATTACGAATAATTGCTTTCTCCCAACTCATAATCAACTTAAAGTGGTAGTATGCACGTAGAAAGAGAGCTTCACCTCTGAGGTGGTTGTAATCTTCCGTACTCATTTTTTCGCCTGTACTTTGTACCTTTTCGATACCAAAAAGTACATTGTTGGCATAGTTGATGCCATTGTAGTTGTTCATCCAGTATGATCTGATACTGGAGTTCTCATTATTATAGGTATAATTGTATAGTTCACCCCATTCCGGATAGTTATTGACATCTTGTCCGGTTTTCATTTCATCACTGCGGAATGTTTCTACAACATATTTGACTTCTGCTACAGAGTAGGCACCTGTCCTATTATCCAATTGGCCGTAAACGGCGGATAACCCTGCTTCTACATCGGCTTTGTCTCTCCAGTATTTGTCGGTAGAAAAGTCCGGAGACTCTACTGTTAGAAAATCATCACACCCTGCCAGTAAGACTGTGAACAGGAAAGATGCTAAGTATATTATTTTTTTCATTGTCTTTTAATTTTAAATAGTGATTAGAATGTAACTTGTAAACCTACTACGAAAGAACGTGTAAACGGGTATACAAAAGAATCGACACCTGTATTCAGGATGCTTGAAGAAAACTCAGGATCAATGCCTGAATACTTGGTAATAGTGAATAGATTCTCACCACTTACATAAAGGCGGCATTTCTCAAGGTAAATCTTTTTAGCTATGGTTCTGGACAGACTATATCCTAACTGTAATTGGCGCAAACGGACGAAATTGCCATTTTCGAGGAAACGGGTAGATTCGCGTGTATTTTGATTCAGGTCATTCAATACGGCTCTAGGCATGTCGGTATGGGTATTTTGCGGAGTCCATGCATCCAGCGTCGTTTTGAAGAAATTTCTACCGGCATCCATACCTTCGTAGTAAAGACGGTTTACATTGTAGAGCTTATGTCCCCATGCACTGCCAAACTGGAAAGATAAGTCAAAGTTCTTATAAGCGCCACTGAATGATAAGTTCGCTTCTACTTTAGGAATACCCGATCCGGAGTATACTTTATCACTGCTATCTATGCTGCCATCACCGTTTGTGTCTACAAAGCGAACATCGCCTGCATAGGCATTGGGTTGAAGCCTTTCTCCTTTGCTATTTACGTAAGCTGCAGCTTCAGCGTCACTTTGGAAGAGACCATCTGCCTGATACAACCAGAAACCTGCTACAGGATATCCTTTCAAAGTCTGAGTCACAGCGTGACCATCACCTTTCCATGCCGAACCGTATAATATCTGGTTGGGGTCTGCTTTTAACATCTCATTCTTGATAGTGGAAAGGTTAAGGCCGACGTTATATTCAAAGCCATTTACGTTGTCGCCATAGTTTAATTCAAGTTCAAAACCTTTATTTACCATCTTACCTACATTGACTGTTGGATTGTAGATACCGGCAGAAGGTGCCATAACTTTTTCGATCAACAAATCTTCTGTCGTGTTGTAGTAATAGTTGATGCTACCATTCAGCTTGTTATTGAATAGCCCGAAGTCGAAGCCTATGTTTTTAGTGTCCGTTGTTTCCCAACGAAGGTCATCGTTTACAAGATAGAGGTTGGACATTCCGGACCAGGGGTTACCACCCTGGAGATAGCTCATACCCTGTGTGTTGCTGCTCGTCATAGTAGGAGCATAATAATATCCTAATGCGCTTTCACTACCTAAACGTCCCCAGCTGGCGCGGAATTTCAGATTACTGATCGGAGTGTTTTTCGGGAAGAAGTCTTCTTCGCTGATTCTCCATCCCACAGCTACTGAAGGGAATGTACCCCAACGGTTGTTTTTACCAAATTTGGAAGAGCCGTCAGAACGAACCGTAACTTGCAGCAAATAGCGGCTGGCATACGAATAGTTGAACCGACCGAAGAAAGAAGCACGGTTATAATCGTAGAATGTACCGGTTCCTGTAAATGTTCCGCCAATACCGGCATCAATGGTCGGGGAGGTCGGGTCGAAGAATCCGCCGGGTACTTCACTGGAACTTAGACTCCCATCTACTACATCGTATTCCGTTTTTTTGCCTTCAACACTTACTGAACTTTTATCTTGGCGAGTTGAAATGACAGAATTACCTATCATTGCTGTAATAGAATGTTTGCCGAAATTCTTCATGAAGGTCAATACATTCTCAAAGGTCTGTTGGTAGTAATATGAATTGTATTCGTAATTATACGGATACAAGCTCGGTTCCTGCGCATTAGCTTCATATTTAGCACGATGATAACGATCGTTATAATAGTAGCCGTTGTATGTATAGCTTGTCTTGAAAGTCAGCCATGAAGCAAATTTCATTGTCAGGCCAATATTACCGGTGATATCATAGCCGGTATATTTTCTGGTTTTATAGTGATCATCAGCCATAACGTTACGGTTGGTGGGAAGTCCCAACTTCACTCCGTCGACAGACATGTCGGTTAATCCGTAGCCATAAGTTTGGTTTTCATCATATACAGGCACCAGCGGAGACATGGAGTACATTTCTTTCAGAGAGTACTGGGGTTGTTTGCTTTGAGTTACTTTGAAGTTCAAGCCTGCGTCGAAATCAAAGATATACTTGTGGGCATTCAATTTCAGACGTGCATTATCCTGAATGTAGGAGTTGCCTTTGAAAATGCCCTTTTCATCGGCATGTCCGTAAGATAAAGAGTATTTGGCAACTTCCGAGCCGCCGATAATATTTACATAATAATTTTGTGCAATACCGGTACGAAGCATTTCATCCTGCCAGTCGGTATCTGCTCCTGTCGGATTCTTTCCGTCTTTTACGGTAAGATAAGCCTGTTTCTTTTGATTGGGATCATTGGCCATTGCATTTTCGTACATCATATTGTGTACTTTCATATATCCGTCTGCATCCAGCATCTCGAATTTCTTAGCTACCGAATTAACAGTCATGTAGGTATTGAATGAAATCTTCATTTCACCTGCTTTACCATTCTTTGTGCTAACAATTACAACGCCATTAGCAGCTACCGAACCATAGATTGCAGCGGCTGCGCCGTCTTTCAGGATTTCCATTGATTCAATATCCTGCGGATTGATGGTATTGATGTCACCGGGATATCCGTCGATGATGTAAAGAGGTTCGTTGTCTCCCATTGTTTTGATACCACGGATTTTCACAGAAATGCTTGCACCAGCATTACCACCGGATTTTAATACGCTTACACCGGCAATTTTACCTTGCAGTGCCTCGGTAGCACTGGTAGTGGCGCGCTTCATTAAATCTTCTGATTTTACGGAAGAAATAGCTCCGGTCATATCACTTTTCTTCATTGTTCCATAACCTACTACAACAACCTCATCCAGCATTTCGGTGTCATCTTTCAAAGTTACGTTCAATACTTTCTGACCTTTCAACGGAACTTCTTGAGCTACATAACCCACATAAGAGATTACCATTGTCGCATTAGGGGCAACTGTTAAGGTGAAGTTACCGTCAATGTCGGTAATGCAACCATTAGTTGTACCTTTTTCCAAAACACTGGCACCAATGAGGGTTTCTCCTTTGGTATCAGTTACTGTACCGGTTAATTGAATGGTTTGTGCTAAAGAGCTTAGCGGTACCAAACATACAAAGAGCAAGGTGAGTAAGATGACTCTTTGCATCAGGGAATACTTTTTAATTTTACCCATGTGTGATAGTTTTTAAGGTTTATAAAATTGTTTTTCACATGGCAAAGAAAGAATTGTATTAGGAGTATTCCTATGAAAGAGTATCTATAAAATATCTACAAAAAGGTTGATTTGCATACTTTTTTAGTCTACAAAGCATTTTGTAAATTATTGAATTATAGATATGTAGTGGAGAACTATATATCTACAATCCATTGTATTCTAAAAGGAGATATTAAAAGGCTTGCAAATACTTTACCAGGTCTTCTTCTGTGGATAGATTCAATGATTTGCGCAATCGGTAACGATTCATATTGATGGTTTTGGGATTGGTGCCAGTAATCATGGAGATTTCTTTGGTAGATAAGTTCACGCGCAGTAAAGTAGCCAAGTATTTTTCACCTTGCGTTAGTTCGGGGTGTTTTAGAATAAGTCTTTCAATGAATTCTTTATTCTTTTCTTCAATACTCAGAAGTAAAGTATTATTCGTTTTATCTCCGCTTTGATATTGACTGATAAAAGCATTTACTTTCTTTAAGTGGGGAACAAGCGCTTGATTATCCATTCTATATCCTTCCTTAATCATCTCTCGTATTTTATCCAGCAATTCATTACGGCTTCTGAGAAATACGGCAAAGCTGGTTACTTCCTGTTGACTGTTGTCCAGGGCACTCTGTACATTTTGCAATTCCAATTCCTGTTGGTGCAGTTTCAATTCGGATATTTCTCGTTGTGACAGTTCCAACTGATAACGGGCTTCTACCAGCTGAAGACCTTTTCTGCGTTTATACCATTTATATAAGAATATACTGAAGGCTAAGCCAAGAACAAGTATACTGCCCAAAAGCCATAGGTTGCGCTTTAGTAGTTCTATCTTATAAGTTTGCTCTTGCATTTCGGTAGCATATTTCTGATCCTGATATCTTTTATAAGAGATTTCCTGCTCGATATTGCGTAGTTTGTTGCTACTTTGTAGCTCCTTGCTTAAAGCATACATTTGACTGAGCCGTTTATAGGCTTGGTCATAATCACCTATGGCAGCATATACCCAGGATGAATATTCGTAATAATCACAAATCAATTCCTTGGCACCAATGTTGCGGGCGTACTCATAGGCCTTTTGCAGAGCTTCCAGAGCTTTGGAGTATTGCTCACCAAAATAATATTGTTTGCCCATATTGTTGTAATTCTCTCCCAACGACCATTGTGCATCCAGATTTTTATTGATAGCTATGGCTTCCTGGATGAGAGATAGTTTCTTTTCCGTATCTCCCTGATATAGACATAAATTATTCAGGTTGGTAGCAATTTCTTTTAAGTTTCGTTGGGCGCGGTTGATAGTCAGTGCCCGTTGAAGGAATCTTTCAGCTACCAGAAATTCATCGAGTAGGTAATGCATGACTCCACGCTCATTATAACATCCTGCCACCGAAGCCGAATCTCCTAAAGACTTGAAAATAGAGGTTGCTTTATCATTCAGTTCTATTCCTTTGTTATAATCGCCCAACTTGCTATATACACGTCCCATGAGTGAATAGAGCTGGGCCGTTTGTCGTTTGTTTGCCGGATTGATATATCTCTGTGTATCATATAAATTTTTGATACTTAAATCGAAGTTTCCCAGCAGTTGTTCTGCCTGGCAATGGAGTATCATAGCTTGCGCACGGGTTTCATTGGGTGCATCTTCAGGAAATAAGGCAGCAGCCTGGGCTGCATAGTATGATGCTTGCTTGGGATTACTGAACAGGGCATTTTGAGCTTGCTCCAGTAAAGTCTGGGCTTGTTTGTTATCTTGAGCCTGTAAGGGGATCGTGGTTAATAGGAAAACTGTAGATAGTAGATACACTGCTTGCTTCATAGTATATTGTTGTTTCTGCAAATGTAATTATTTTCCTTTAAAAGTCCGGTTTGCTTTCAAAAAGATTTATCTTTGTGGCTCTAAATTAATGCTATATGCTATTGCCTTATTTGAATGAAGATCTGATTGAAGCCGGTTGTGATGAAGCCGGTCGTGGTTGCCTGGCAGGTGCTGTGTATGCTGCTGCTGTGATTCTTCCCAAAGATTTCAAGAATGAACTACTGAATGATTCCAAACAGTTGACGGAACACCAGCGTTATGCTTTGCGCGAAGTGATTGAGAAAGAAGCACTGGCGTGGGCGGTAGGTATCGTATCTCCCGAAGAAATCGATAAGATTAATATTCTGAACGCTTCTTTCCTAGCCATGCACCGTGCGGTGGATCAATTGAAAATGCGTCCGCAACATCTTCTTATCGATGGCAACCGTTTTAAGAAATACCAGGATCTTCCGCATACTACAGTAATTAAAGGTGATGGCAAATATCTCTCCATAGCAGCAGCTTCCGTACTTGCCAAAACCTATCGTGACGACTACATGAACCGGCTTCACGAAGAATTTCCGTATTATGATTGGGATCATAATAAAGGCTATCCTACAAAGAAACACCGCACAGCTATTGCCGAACGTGGAACTACGCCTTATCACCGCATGACATTCAATCTGTTGGGTGACGGGCAGTTAGCACTTGATTTTAAGTGATTATTTAATCGCTTCATCCAGATCAATAAACAAGAACTGGTTCTTATAATTGAGTAGTAACAGCTTATTATCAATCACCTGTCCTTTTTTGAAATTTGTTTGAAGATGAGCTACAGGCATTCCCATTTCGTGAATAAACCAATAGTCTCCACGATTACCGATGCATAAATAATCCTTTAATTGGATGCTGGGACTATAGATACGTTCCCGTTCGTAGGTCTTACCAATATTCAAGTCCTTGTCTACTTCATAGATAACTCCCTGATCATTATACACCAGACAATGTTCCCCGTTGAAGGCGAGTGATTGGAAAGCTGTCGTATCCTGATTGGCTGCATAGAGTGTATTGGGCAACATTGCCTCCAGCTTTCCATATTGTTTAGTATCCCAAGGTACAATATTCACTATTGAATCTGTCAATTCCTGATAAGCTAATCCGTCATCAAACAACATGTATAGTGCATCATCCGTTCGCAGGGCATCTTCAATCATGTCTTTCTTGACGCTTAGTTGGTTGAAGAAAATCTCCTCTCCGTTTTGTAAATTATAACAGGCTATGAATGGGCGTCCGTATTTTCTAGGGCTTGTTCCTTCACGTAATCCGAAACCGTAATTCAACATAAATAACTTGCCGTCTTGTACGAAAAGATTGGAACGGGAAGCTTTTACATCAGGAAATTCCGTTTGCCACACTACATTGAAGGCTGTATCTACGCAGGAGATGTGCTGACGGTCTGCCCAGTAATAAAGTGAATCTTGAGATAATATGTTGGAAGTCAGCCCCGTGATTGTATTATTGGCAATAGGAACATAGCTATAATAATATGCGCCGCCTGTTGCCACGCCACCGGCTACTCCTACAGCAACAGCAGCAAGCCCTTGTAATAGTGCCGCTTTTGTATCATGAGCTCCCGGTTTTCCCGGATAGGTCAGTAGTTCTCCGGTCATGAAATCTAACTTGTGCAATGCGTCTGCTACGATTAAACGCTTGTTATGTTCCAGATCAAGAACCTCATTCCAACCGTATTGATGAGGTATTTTGTTTTCCCACAAATCGTTACCGAATTTCAGACTAACAGCACGGAGCTTGTTGGATGTAGGAGAATTATATCCTAGGACTAACCCAAGTGAATCATCCACATATACCGGAAATAAATCAGCTTCCCATTTCTTTGCCCCTGTTTCTTTACTGAGCAATGATATCTTGCTGCCAATTTCGGATATTAAGACTCCTTCCGAAAGACAGGTTATTTTTGATTTGCTGAAATCAATCGGTTGTTTCCATAGAAGTTGGCTACTTTTGGTGTCATAAAACCCAATTTCTCCTTTATTCTTCAGATACTTACCGCTTTTAGTCGTTTCCCGGAAACTGATACAGAGGTAATCTCCTTTATCACTCATAGAAAAAGTTTCCACTCGCTGCGGAAAAGTGTAACACTGTGCTTTCAAGTCAGTTCCGTCTATCTTCTTTCCTACAACGATAGTTTCGGATTGCGCATAAGATATCGATGCCGTGAGAAGGAGGCATACAAGCATTAGATTCCTCTGTGTTTTCATGTTCATTGACTTAATTGGCGTAATCATTGACTTATTGGGCGTAAATATACATGTTATTTGTGAAATGCGATTCCGGGAGACTGAAGTTTGTTTCATTCATTATTCTTTTTTCCTTTACCTCATTTCTGGTAGGTTATGAGGGAAAGTTGACGAGTTAACGAGTTGACAAGGGGTTGTAGTTAACATTTGAGGTTTATAATAAATACTAATTGCTTACAACCAATTAATATTCGAGACATAGTCGTATACTTAGCCTATCTCAGTATGATACTTAGGGTACCTCTGTATCATACTTAGGGTACCTCAGTTCCGTACTGAGATAGGACTATTATAGTAATCTGATAATCAAATAGTTGCAAAAGGATGTTCTAACGTTGATAAATCAAGACAAACAATCAGCAAATAACTGCAATAATAGCAGCTTATTTTAGAACCACTTAATCTTCCTGAACCAGATAAATGTACCTGCCGACAGTATTACGGAGATTAGGATAATGAATATGAAAGCATATGGAAAACCTTCCAGATGAATATCCACATTCATACCATAGAAGCTGGCTATCAGTGTGGGTATCATAAGCGTGATGGAAAGGCTCGTCATGCGTTTCATGATAGCGTTGACGTTATTGGAGATAATAGAAGCAAAAGCATCCATCGTTCCAGTAAGAATGTCACTGTAGATATTTACAGTATTGTATGCCTGTTTCAATTCAATGATTACATCTTCCAATAGTTCCATATCCAGATAATCAGTGTCCTGAAAGATGTTTTTCAAGCGGCCGATCATCACTTCATTACCACGGATGGAAGTATTGAAGTAGACAAGAGTCTTCTGCAACTTCATCAGACGAAGCAAGTCTTCGTTGCGGATACTCTTTTCCAGTTCTTTTTCTGCATTGGCAACGTCATTATTGATTTGCTTCAGATACTTCAAGAACCAAACAGCAGAAGAATAAATCATCCGCAGGATTAAATCCAGTTTATTGTTGACTACGATACCTTTGCGCCGTGTATGCTGGATGAAATCAGAAATAAGTTCGGTTTTGTGGTAACATACCGATACGATAATCTCATTATTAGTAATGATACCTATAGGCACAGTGATAAAAGGAATACCATGCTGGCTACTCTGCATAGGAATACGCAGAATGGTGAGCAACCAGTTACCTTCTGTTTCCGTACGCGGGCGTTCGTCCGCATCGGCGATATCTTCTAAAAATGATTCGGGAACTTTCAGTTCCTGGGTGAGAAAGTCAAAATCATTGTCATCGGGACATTCAACGTTTACCCAGCTATTGGGCATCCATTGTGGCTTTTCCATAAAGCCGGCTTCAGAGTAAAGATACGTTCTCATCGTAATGGCCTCCTTTCTTTAGGGACGAACCGAGGTATTGCGAGCAACGTCTCCGTTCGCTTTAATTATAAATACTATTGCACGTTCGTGGGTTTGAATCGTCCATATTTCTTGTTTTTTGTTTTTTTAAAGCGTGGCAAAAGTACATAAATCATTTGAAACAGTACGCTTTAACCATGCTTTTTTGTACCTTTGCAGCCGGAAAAATCGTTCTCTCTTTAAAGAACGTTTTTGCAGAGGTTAAAGATTGTACATTTAAAATCAATTAATATTATGAGTAAGAAAGCCCTTTTAATGATTCTTGATGGCTGGGGTATCGGCGATCAGGGTAAAGACGATGTGATTTTCAATACACCTACTCCGTACTGGGACAGTCTGCTGGCTACATATCCTCATTCAGAGCTTCAGGCAAGCGGTGAGAATGTAGGTTTGCCCGACGGTCAGATGGGGAACTCGGAAGTAGGTCACCTCAATATCGGTGCCGGACGTATCGTATATCAGGATCTGGTAAAGATTAACCGCGCATGTGCCGACAATAGTATTATGAAGAATCCGGGAATTGTTTCTGCTTTCTCTTATGCTAAAGAAAACGGTAAGAATATTCACTTCATGGGATTGACTTCCAATGGTGGTGTTCACAGCTCATTCGACCACTTATTCAAACTTTGCGATATTGCAAAAGAATATGGTGTTGACAATACTTTCGTTCACTGCTTCATGGATGGTCGTGATACTGACCCGAAGAGCGGCAAGGGCTTTATTGAGCAACTGACTGCACATTGTGAAAAGTCAGCAGGTAAGATTGCTTCTATTGTTGGCCGTTTCTATGCAATGGACCGTGATAAACGTTGGGAACGTGTGAAGGTAGCTTATGATTTGCTGGTAAACGGTGAAGGTAAAGTTGCCACTGATATGGTTCAGGCTATGCAGGAGTCTTATGACGAAGGTGTAACGGATGAATTCATCAAGCCGATTGTAAATGGTAACTTCGATGGAACGATTAAAGAAGGTGATGTAGTTATCTTCTTCAACTATCGTAACGACCGTGCAAAAGAGTTGACAGTAGTGCTGACTCAACAGGATATGCCTGAACAGGGTATGCATATTATTCCGGGCTTGCAGTATTATTGTATGACTCCGTATGATGCATCATTCAAGGGTGTACATATCCTTTTCGATAAAGAAAATGTTCAGAATACATTGGGCGAATATCTGGCAACTCAAGGCAAAACTCAATTGCACATTGCTGAAACAGAGAAGTATGCTCACGTAACTTTCTTCTTCAACGGTGGTCGTGAAACTCCGTATGATGCTGAAGAACGTATCTTGGTTCCGTCTCCGAAAGTAGCTACTTATGACCTGAAACCGGAAATGAGTGCTTACGAGGTAAAGGATAAATTAGTAGAAGCTATTAACACTCAGAAGTTTGATTTCATTGTTGTGAACTATGCAAATGGTGATATGGTAGGACATACCGGTATCTATGACGCCATTGAGAAAGCAGTGAAAGCTATCGACGAATGTGTGAAAGATACCGTAGAAGCAGCTAAAGCTAACGATTATGAAGTTATCATCATTGCTGACCACGGTAATGCAGATCATGCACTGAACGAAGATGGTACTCCGAATACTGCTCACTCTTTGAATCCGGTTCCTTTTGTATATGTAACGGAGAATAAGAATGCTAAAGTCGAGAATGGTGTTTTGGCAGATGTTGCTCCTTCCATTCTGCATATCCTGGGCATGGCACAGCCGGCTGATATGACAGGGAAAGACTTGATTAAGTAAGTAGTAGTCTACAATAGTCAATAAAAGAGATGTTTCAAGAGAATTAATACTCTTGGGGCGTCTCTTTTTTTGTATTTCAATGGCTATCCTTCTTTCTAAAAGGTTATCTTTGCAGATAATACACGCAATTGATGGAATGAAACTACTTATATTATTATTGATATTTGTCTTGTCCGGACTACCATCATCTCTTTGTGCGGAAGAGGTAATAGTGGATAGCTTGTATTGGCAAAATGCTGAACAGAAGATGGGGGAGGGAGAATACGAAGATGCCGCCCATTTGTATAGTAAGATGATAGTGATAGGTGACTCCTTGTTTCGTGTGTATGCCGGTGAGCGTGTGGAAGATATGCGTAAAGATTATCCCATCGATGAACTGGAGTTGCAAAACAGTACACAGCAAAAGCATATATTACAGCTTTCTTTTATAATAATCTTATTCCTTGCAGTCTCTTTATTGGGTGGTTTCTTCTATCTGAAGAAGGTAGGGAAGAAGTTGCTTCATTCCAAGGATGAACTCCAGAAAGCTAAGTTTCTGGCGGAAGAATCCATTCGTAATAAGAGTTTGTTCCTTTCCAATATGAGTCATGAAATCAAGACTCCACTGAATGCATTGGCAGGTTTTTCGGAGGTGTTGACTACACCGGGAATTGATGAGGCTACCCGTACACAGTGCAATGATGTAATTCAACTGAACTCGGAATTGCTGCTTAAATTGATCAATGATGTCGTGGATATTTCATGTCTGGATGTAGCGAATATGAAGTTCAGTATCACTACACATGAGGTTGTAGTTCTTTGCCGCAATGTGGTGAAGATGTTGGATAATATCAAACAGACATCGGCTGATATTCGTTTTGAAACAGAATTGGCTTCATTGGAGATAGAGACAGATCAGGGACGTTTGCAGCAAATGTTGGTGAACTTACTGGTTAATGCTACTAAGTTTACGAAAGAAGGAAGTATCACACTTGCATTACGCTTGGATGAAAAGGGCTTTGCCGAGTTCTCGGTGACAGATACCGGCTGTGGTATTCCTCTTGAAAAGCAAAGCACGATCTTCGGTCGGTTTGAAAAACTAAATGAGGGAGTGCAAGGTACAGGCTTGGGGTTGTCCATCTGCAAACTGATTATTAAACGATTGGGAGGTGAAATTTGGGTAGATTCCGGTTATACTGCCGGTGCCAGGTTTGTATTTATTCATCCTTTAAAGCAGGAGATGGTACGATGAAAAAGCTGGTTTTTATATTGCTTTGTGTGGTCAGTTCAATGTCGTTTGCTGCTACTCAGGATACGGACGATAAGCATTTGCGTGATAGTATCTTCCAGATTTATCAGTCAATGCCTGTAGATACTGCCCGGACACAATTTCTGAAAGATGTCTTTGTACGCAATATTGATAAAGATTGGTCGGCTGAATTGCTTGATTCGGCATTAACCTCTGCAATAAGCATGAAAGATGTGAAAAGCGAACTGGCACTTCGTTACGAATATTTCCGTTATTACACTTTCAGGCTGGATGGTGAAAATATGGATAAAGCATTAGCTCTGCTGAAGGAAGTTTGTTATCGCTGTAAGCTATATGATAATTACTTTTCTGCATTACATTACATGATTCAACTTAAGGGAAGCAGAGGTGATACGGAATCAGCGATTCTCGAATCTCAGAAGATGCGTGAAGAGGCTATTCGCCTGAAAGACAGTCGGGGCGTATTTCTGTCTTATGTGACAGAGGGTAAAGCGTATGTGTTTGCCCGGAACTACGAAAAAGCGATTGAATGCTATAAAAAAGCAGTGGAGTTAACTTCACTTTCCACGGAGGATGAGCTAATGGTTCATCAATATTTAACGAGTGCTTATTATTTGTTTAATAAATATCCTGAAATGATAGCGGAATTGGAGACTCAACGGAGAATCATTGATGGTATCATAAAGGAGCAGCCTGCGATGCTTGATTCTTATAGGGGTAAAATCTTGGAAATAGAATTAATGTATTGTAAAATTTATCTGGCTGTTGAGGATGCTCCTAATCTGAAGAAGCATCTGGATGAAGCTGCAAAGTTCTACAATGATGACTCTTTTCTTTCTACTGTAATTGCTTATAATTTTTCATGGGCGGGCTATTACTATATAACGAAAGATTGGGGTAAATGTTTTCCACAATTTGAGTTGACATTGTCTGCCTTTAAAGGCACTCAGCCCATGTATGAGATGGATATACGTAGAATTATGGGGGATGCTTATGTTGATGCAGGGCGGTATAAAGAAGCTGCTGAAACATATAGAGTGGCTGTGCTGAAATGTGATTCTATCAATAAGGCTACGTTGCGTATGAATGAGGAGACTGTTCAGGCTAATTATAGGATACAGAAAGCTCTGTTAGAGAAAGAAATCGGCGCAAAGCGTTTTTGGCAGATAGCAGTAGGCGGTGCATCTTTATTTGTAATTTTACTTGTTTGGGGAGTATTGCGTGTATCCCGGATTTATCGGGAACTGGCAAAGTCGGAGCATGAAATGCGTGAGTCGTATGCTGTAGTTAAAGCAGCTGATAAGATGAAAGAAGTCTTTCTTCATAATATCACGAATGAAATTCGTGGGCCTCTTAACTCAGTTGTGACACTTTCTGATTATCTTTGCCAAAGAAATGATCTGACCATGGAACAGCAGCAGGAATATGCAACGATTATCCGGCAAAATTCTGAGCAGTTGATCAATTTGATATTTAATATTCTTGATCTTTCACGTTTGGAATCAGGCATGATGAAGTTTAATGTGCAAGAGTATGATATGGTGCAGTTGTGTAAGGATGCCAAGATGAGAGTGGAATTGGAGGAGGGGAATTCTGTTCAACTCGATTTTCTTACTGACTTGAATACCCTGTTGGTGCAAGTGGACACTACCCGTTTCCTGAAGTTGCTTTCTTCTGTTCTGATGCCACCAAAGAGGAGTAAAGAGCAGTATACAATAGAATATACTCTGTTCTATAACGGTGTGGATGAATTGAAGATAGTGGTTACAAACAGTCCGCTGCTCATGGATGCAGAAAACGAAAGAGAACGTGAAATTCAGCATGCCATAAACCGCTTGTATCTGGAAACCTTTCAGGGTGGTTATCAGTTATGTGAGGAAGATGGTAAACAGTTGATTATAATAACATATCCTATAAAATAAGAGAAAAATATGATACAAATAGGTGACGTAGTAGTCAGTTTTGATGTGCTGCGTGAAAAATTTATATGTAATCTGGATGCTTGCAAGGGTGCTTGTTGTATTGAGGGAGATGCCGGGGCTCCGGTAGAACTGGATGAAATCGAAAAGCTGGAGGAGGTACTTCCTGAGATTTGGGAAGAACTTGCCCCGGAGGCACGTGCCATTATAGAGAAACAAGGTGTTGTATATACCGACTGTGAGGGCGATTTGGTAACTTCCATTGTAAACAACAAAGACTGTGTTTTTACTTGTTATGATGAGAAAGGATGTTGTTATTGTGCCATAGAGAAAGCTTACCGGAACGGAAAGACAGACTTCTACAAACCAGTTTCCTGCCATTTGTATCCGATCAGGGTCGGGAATTACGGAGTTTATAAAGCAGTGAACTATAACCGTTGGGATGTGTGCAAAGCCGCTGTATTGCTGGGGCAGAAAGAGAACATACCGGTATACAAGTTCCTGAAAGAACCATTGATACGTAAATTCGGTGAAGACTGGTATGCTGAGCTGGAATTGGTGGCAGAAGAGATGAAGAAACAGAATATGTTGTAGATATCATATAGAATCCGTCTCATGAAGCGAAGTAAATCGTCTCGTGAGCTGAAAAAATCCGTCCTGTGAAGTGAAAATATCTATCCCGTGGGACGGATTTTTCTATCTCGTGAGATGAAAAAGAAAAACGCCGGGCAACAGGATTTTCCTGTCCGCCCGGCGTTTCTTCGTTGTAAGATGTGAGGTTGGTTAATAAAAACGTGTTATTCAGTGACTAACCACTAATCGTTAATCATTAATCACTGTTTTTCTTACGCATCGATATTTGCATACGTTGCATTCTTTTCGATAAATTCACGGCGCGGTCCTACGTCTTCGCCCATCAGCATGGAGAATATGTAATCCGCTTCGGCAGCATTTTCAATGCTTACCTGCTTCAACATACGGTGTTCCGGGTTCATAGTCGTACTCCACAACTGTTCCGGGTTCATTTCACCCAAACCTTTGTATCGTTGTGTGTGTACGGCACTTTCTGATCCGCCTCCATATGTATCGATAAACTTCTGGCGTTGTTGATCCGTCCAGCAATATTCCTCCACTTTGCCTTTCTTACAAAGATAGAGCGGTGGGGTAGCAATATACAGATACCCGTTCTGAATAATTTGCGGGAAGTAACGGAAGAAGAGTGTCATGATCAGTGTGTCGATGTGAGAACCATCGACGTCGGCATCGGTCATGATGATAACCTTCTTGTAACGCAACTTATCGATATTTGCTTCCTTGCTGTCTTCAGTGTTTACGCCGAAACGAATACCCAGTGCCTGGATGATATTGTTTACTTCATCACTTTCGAACGCCTTGTGCCACATGGCCTTTTCTACGTTCAGAATCTTACCGCGAAGCGGTAGAATAGCCTGGAATCTGCGGTCACGACCTTGTTTTGCAGAACCACCTGCCGAGTCACCCTCGACGAGGAACAATTCGCATTCGTCCGCATCCTTACTTGAACAGTCAGCCAGTTTACCGGGCATACCGCCACCGGACATCGGTGATTTACGTTGTACGGATTCGCGTGCCTTACGTGCGGCAACACGTGCCTGGGCAGCCAGAATCACTTTGTCTACCACCATCTTCGCTTCTTTCGGATGCTCTTCCAGGTAGTAGTTCAGAGCTTCACCTACAGCTTGGTCTACGGCTCCCATCACTTCGCTGTTTCCGAGCTTCGTCTTGGTCTGGCCTTCAAACTGAGGTTCTGCCACCTTGATGGAGATTACAGCTGTCAGACCTTCACGGAAGTCATCACCTGCAATTTCCACTTTAGCTTTCTCCAACATCTTGTTATCATCGGCATATTTCTTCAGCGTACGGGTCAGTGCGCGACGGAAACCTGCAAGGTGTGTACCACCTTCGATGGTATTGATGTTGTTTACATAAGAGTGGATATTTTCGTTATAAGACGTATTGTACATGATAGCCACTTCCACCGGTGTACCTTGTTTCTCTGTATTGATGTAGATAACGTCATTCACCAGGTGTTCGCGGGAAGAGTCGATGTAGCGAACGAATTCTTTCAGACCTTCTTCTGAATAGAATACTTCCATCTTTGCATTGTTCTCTTCATCTTTTACGCGAAGGTCGGTCAAGGTAATCTTGATACCGGCATTCAGGTAAGCCAACTCGCGCATGCGGGTGGCGAGGATTTCGTAATTATAAACCGTTTCAGTGAAGATCGTATTGTCCGGCCAGAATTGCTGACGCGTACCTGTAATATCACTTGTGCCGATTTCTTTCACCGGATACAACGGATGACCACATTCATATTCCTGTTGGTAGATCTTTCCATTACGGAAAACCTGTGTAGTCATGTGGGTAGACAGAGCGTTTACACAGGATACACCTACACCGTGCAAACCGCCGGATACTTTGTAAGAACCCTTATCGAATTTACCACCGGCATGCAGTACGGTCATAACTACTTCCAGGGCTGACTTCTGTTCCTTTTCATGGAAGTCAACCGGAATACCACGTCCGTTGTCCTGTACAGTGATAGAATTGTCTTCGTTGATGGTTACTTCAATGTGGTCGCAATAGCCGGCGAGAGCTTCGTCGATAGAGTTATCCACAACTTCATAAACCAGGTGGTGAAGTCCTTTCGTACTAATGTCACCAATATACATTGCGGGGCGCTTTCTAACGGCTTCCAAACCTTCCAGAACCTGGATGTTTTCGGCTGAATAGCTCCCGCTATTGGAGTTAATCTGTTCTTCAGTCATAATCTAATTTCCTTATTCAAATAACAGAGCAAATATAGTGAAAATTCGTGAGATACGGAACTAAACTGAGTGATAAATTTCATTCGTTTACAGCTTTTTAGCTTCTTCCGGAGGGTGTTTGGGATAGGGGAGGTAAATATGTCATATGCAGAAAAGGTCGGACTAAAAAGTCCAACCTTCCGATATTTCTTTTGTGTAATATTAATTAGCTTATCCCAGCTTATTAATGTAAAGAGCCAACTTAGACTTCAAGTTGCTTGCCTTGTTCTTGTGGATCACATTGGTTTTAGCCAATTTGTCCAACATCTTAGTTATACCCGGATACATTGCAGTAGCTTCTGCCTTGTCGGTTGTAGAACGAAGCTTTCTAACAGCATTTCTCATGGTCTTACCATAGTATCTGTTGTGAAGTCTTCTAGTCTCTTCTTGTCTGATTCTTTTCAGTGATGATTTGTGATTTGCCATTTCGACTAATCTTTTTTTAATTCGTTTATTTTTTTAATTGTAGCCCGTGGGGGAATCGAACCCCCCTTTCAAGAATGAAAATCTTGCGTCCTAACCGATAGACGAACGGGCCATCCTTTGTTGAGCATTTCTGCTCTTGCAGAGAGATTATCTCTCGTTTGCGGTTGCAAATGTAGGGACTATTTTTGAATTGGCAAAATAATCATGAGAAAAAAATAAAGGAATATGTCGGGCTTATTCTGCTATTTGTGGTTTATTATCTGAATATCAGTGGAATAAAAGCTTTCATTTTTTTACTTGTCTGCCTGCCTTTTTTTATTTATCCGTGTTTTATCCCTGCTGTTTCCGTCTTTTTTCGTAGTTTTGTTACCGGATTGAAACCAAAAGAGTAAGTGCGGATGTTACAGAAAACGCTGGGGATTGTGCTGCATACCCTGAAATATAACGATACTTCCCTTATTGCAGACATTTATACAGAGGTGGTCGGGCGTGCTTCGTTCATCGTAAAGATTCCCCGTTCGCGAAAGGCTGCGGTGAAGCCGGTATTGTTCCAACCATTGGCTTTGGTGGAACTGGAAGCTGATTTCCGTCCGAATGCCAGTATATATAAGATAACGGAAGCGAAGTCTTTCTATCCGTTTTCTTCTATTCCTTATGACCCGTATAAGTCTTCCATTGCACTTTTCCTGGCGGAATTTCTCTATCGGGCAGTGCGTGAGGAGACTGAAAATCATCCGTTGTTTGCGTACTTGCAGCATTCTATCATTTGGCTGGATGAGTGCCGTGATAATTTTGCCAACTTCCATTTGGTATTTCTGATGCGCTTATCCCGTTTCCTGGGATTGTATCCTAATCTGGAAGATTATCAAAAAGGCGATTATTTTGATATGCTGAATGCTTGTTTTACTCCTTTGCGACCGCAACTCCATTCTTCTTATATACTTCCGGAGGAAGCCTCACGGTTGATAATGCTGATGCGCATGAATTATGAAACAATGCATCTTTTTGCCATGAACCGCGCCGAGCGTACTCGTTGCCTTACAATAATGAATGAATATTATCGCCTCCACTTGCCTGACTTTCCCGTATTAAAGTCTCTTGAGGTGTTGAAGGAGCTCTTTGATACGGATTAATAAATCCTTTGACGCGGAACAATAAGCCCTTTCCTGCATATCTTCCTGACCCTTGATGCAAAAGATACCATCTTTTGCATGAGATTAAGCAGGGATGTGTAAGAGATGTGTTAGGGATATGGGGAAGCCCCCTGGACATGGTGCGTTTTATCTTCTGTGAAAGGTAGGATACTTGTTATTGAAGCGGAAGCCGATACCCATCATCAGATAATTCGGGTCACTGAAGTTCTTCAGGTTATACCCGATATGCAGATAAGAACTGCGGGTCATCTCCACTTTGAGTGTCAATACTTGGTAGATACCTTTATGGTCACCGCCACCGTGCAGCACATTGGCTCCGATACCCACACCTACTGTGAAGTAAGGCATTACATATTCTGCGCGTCCGGAAATACCTAAAGCTAACTGTTTTTCCAATGAAGGCTTGTAGCATTCATTGCCGTTTCCGGGGATGGTATAGACATTGGAACTGGCATCATATACGCCATCCAGTGATACACCTGTGCGGAATTTATATCCGATGTTATACATAGGTGCGAAATTGAAACCAAGCACAGTATAGGCATCTGGTGAAGCAATTTGTCCGCTTCCTACCCATACTCCTTTCCGTCTCCATGAACCGAACAGGGTTAAGTCGTAGCTGAGGTATCGTGAGAACTTTGGAATAGGAGCTTGATATAGAGGCTTGGTGAGTGCATCTTTAGGTCTGTTGAAGTTGTAGATAACCCCTACTTTTAGGCCCATTGTATTGAGGCCGGCATTGGGAAATTTAGTATTACCATTGGAGAAATGGGTACCCGTAACTCCGGCAACCAGGTCGATTTCCCGTGAAACCATCCAGTTGAATTGTATGCCCGCATTGATATAGGCATTTGCTTTCGAACCGATCACACTGTTGTGAGGGTTGGTGTAGTCGTCATAGGGTTTCCATCCTAAAGATAAACCGAAGTTCCATTCGTAATTGAGTGATAGCCGCGAAGTAATACGGGCAATACGTGCTCCCTGATAGAGGTAAATGGCAATCGGATTTCCTAATTCTTCTTTGCTTCCGAAATCGTAATAGCCTAAACCTATACCTTGGTAGGCACTGCCATAAATCCGGTCGGCGCAAGTATTGGGCTTAAATTGGAATGAATATTTCAAGTGGGCTGAATAACCCCATTCGTAAGGCTTCCATTGTGAGTTATCTCCTGCCAGAAAAGAACTGGTCTGGAAAATGTATCCCGGGCGGTATTCTACTCCCAGTCTGTGAATAAAGCGTTTGGCGAAGTAACCTGTATCCGGCTTGTATCCCGGTATGCTATCTTGCGCCCGGTTCTTTGCATGAGCAACGTCAGACAAGAAAAACATTGTCCCCACAAGGACTATTAATTTCCATATCTTTATATTGCTTTTCATGATATTGTGCCAGAATTCTAGTTTTATTATTATGCGGGGATATTCCCTTAAAATGCGTGGCAAATATAACGATAGTATTTGAATTAAAAATTATGATACTCAATAAAATGCAAAAAGAAGCCGTGTTTTTGGGAGATAGAAGTTGATTCGTCTTCTTCTATCTCCCGAAAACACGGCCAATGACGGTGACAAAGCGGGAGATTATCCCAGCAATTCTTTTACTTTGGCGGAGATGGCACGTCCTTCGGCAAGTCCGGCAAGCTTCTTGGAAGCAACCCCCATTACCTTACCCATATCTTTACCACTGGTAGCACCTGTTTCGGCAATAATTTCTTTCAAGGCAGCTTCCAACTCTTCGGCTGACATTTGTTTGGGCAGATAGACCTCAATCACCTTAACCTGTGCCAGTTCTTCGTCTGCCAAGTCCTGGCGACCTTGCTGGATGTATATTTCAGCTGCATCTTTACCTTGTTTCATGAGCTTCTGCATAATTTTCAATGCAGCATCGTCAGTCAGAGTATCGTTAGCTCCCGGAGCTGTTTTTGCTTCCAGGAATACTTTCTTGATGTTTCTCAGTGTTTCGAGAGCTACTTTGTCTTTGGCTTTCATTGCGGTTTTAATGTCTTCGCTGACTCTTTCAAATAAATCCATAATGCTATTTATTATTTTACTATTTACATTTAATAATTGGAGTTGCTCTGTAGCTTAGAAAGTAATCACACCTCCCAAGTCTTCACCTCCTTGTGCTTCTTCCGTAGCTATCTGTCCTTCGGTGGCGGCTTTGGTCTTGATAGTACTCAAAGTACTCTTATCGCGCAGATACGTCGGTGAACTTTCTACCATGCTGATAATGTCGGCATTGTCCAGGTCTTCCGGGTTGAAGATATAGATATGGCGGCGTTTGCGGATATTCTTACTACCGATGCCGCTGGCACTTTCACCATAGGCTTTACGGATACGTTCTTTGTTCTTTTCCTTTTCTTCTTCGAGTTGAAGTTGTCGTTCTTCCTCTTCCTGGCTGCGCTTTTCGAGTACGCTATCCATGCCGGGAACATCCTCCATTCCGAAACCGGTGGCAAGTACGGTAATCTTTACTTTGCCCTCCAATGCGTTATCCATAGCCACACCCCAGATAACCTCTACACCTTCGCGGAACTTGCTCATGAATTCGTGAATCTCGTTCATTTCCTCCATCATCAGTTCTGAACTGTCGCAGAAGGATACGTTCAGCATCACCTTCTTGGCATTGAAAATATCGTTGTTGTTCAGTAACGGAGAATGCAGGGCGTCGTCGATAGCTTTGGTCACACGACTTTCACCTTCGCCGAAACCGGTACTCATGATAGCCACACCACCATCTTTGAGGATGGTTTTCACATCTGCAAAGTCAAGGTTCACTGTTCCGCGCATAGTGATAATCTCGGCAATACTTTTGGCGGCAATAGACAATGTATCATCTGCCTTGCCGAAAGCATTCATGAACGTAAGGTCGGAATATATCTCGCGCAAGCGTTCGTTATTGATAACCAGCAGGGCATCTACATGTTGGGCGATACGCTCCACACCGTCCAGTGCCTGGATAATCTTCTTTTCACCTTCGAAGATGAAAGGTATGGTGACGATACCGACCGTAAGGATGTCCATTTCTTTGGCTATGCGGGCTATGACGGGAGCAGCGCCCGTACCTGTTCCGCCACCCATTCCGGCAGTAATGAATACCATTTTTGTACCGTCGTTCAGTAGCGCTTTGATTTCTTCACTACTTTCTTCGGCAGCTTCGCGGGCACGTTCGGGACGGTTTCCGGCACCTAGTCCCTCGGTGATAGAACGCCCCAGTTGTAATTTCACGGGGACGGGAGACTCTTTCAACGCTTGGTTGTCTGTGTTGCACAGAACGAACGTCACGTCGTGTATGCCTTCCCGGTACATGTGGTTCACGGCGTTACCACCACCACCACCTACACCAATCACTTTGATGATCTTCGGTGAGTCTGTCGGGAAATCGAATTGTACTATATCGTCCATGATTATAGAATTTTGAATTATGAATTATAGATGATGAATGCCTCGCGCGTCCTAACAGCGCAGCCAATTCATAACTTATAATTCATAATTTATAATTAAAAAACTTATTTCAAATCGTCATCCGAGAAAATTTCATTGGAAAGCTTGTTGAAAGTCTTTTCAAACCAGCTGGGACCTTCTTTCTTCTTTTTCTTTTTCTCTTCTTTCTCTTTACGCTCTTTCTCCTTACGTTCCCGTTCGCGACGTTCTTTCTCTTCCTTGTCACGTTGAGCCTTGGCAGCGCGGGCGGCGGCTTCCTGTTCTTTCAGGGCTTCATCATCGCCGAACATATCGACGGGTTGTTTCGGAACAGTCGTAGTTGTAACAGCGGGTTTCACTTCTTGCAGACAGCAGTTCTCATTTCCTGCTGCAAGCAGTCCGAGCAGGGTATTCTGCATACAGTCTTTCTTCAGCACATCATTGAAGCCGTGGATGCTGTTATGAACAAATTTGGCGGTCTTTACTTTATCAGCCTTGCTACGTTTACGGAACGCTTCTTCCAGGTTTTTCAGGTTGGCACCTCCACCGGTAAAAATGATACCGGATAATAGTTTATCCTCGTATCCTGACAGTTGAAGCTGGTTCCATACATTGGCAAGGATTTCCTCGGCGCGTGCATCGATGATATCATTCAATACGTTAAGTTCGATGCTTCGACCGTCCTCCAAAGTACAGACTGCGGGTGTCTCTGTTTCCTCTTCTTCGTAGAGCATATCACCGTACTTCTTTTTCAGTTGTTCAGCTTCGGCCTCTTCCATTTGCAGGGCAGTGATGTCACGGGTAATATTGTTTCCACCCAGTGGCAATACACTGAGGAAGCGGAGCATATTATTTTTATAAACCGATACGGTCGTTGTATCCGCACCGAAATCCACCAATGCACAACCCGAACGCATCTCACTTTCCGTCAGCACGGCGTTTGCCAATGCTATCGGAGCGATGAGCAGGTCGGCTATTTCTATCTTAGCCTGTTCAAAGCTGTGCTCCAGATTCTTCTTAAGTGAAGCACGGGCCACAATATTCAGGAAGTTTCCTGTGATACGCTTGCCTGCCACACCTACCGGGTCGGCTTGAAGATTATTGTCTATTTTATATTCCTGCGGGGCGACATCCAGCACACTCATGTCCATCAGGGGGACTTCGAGGTTTTCGTCGCTGATAGCGTCTACCAACTCTTGTGAGATAATCCCTTCCTCTTCCAGCACACGGCTTACCGCATTCTTTACCGTGCGCAAAGACTGTCCGCCAATGCCTACGTATACTTTGGCAATGGAGTTGTTCAACTGGCTTTCCAGCTTGTTGATGATGGAAGTCAGAGCCTGTGCGGTCTTATCAATGTTGTAGATGACTCCTTTATGGATAAAAGAAGCGGCATCTTCACGCGCATAAGCCAGCACTTGTATGCTTCCGTCACTGTTCTTCTTTCCTGCGATACCGGAAATCTTGGAAGAACTCAACTCGATAGCGGCGATAAATTCTGTTGTTGCCATATCTTTTCTATTAATTATATTTTCATTTACCATTTACAATGTACCATTTACCATTAAGATTGCACCACTACCCTACATAGCAAATTGTACATTGTAAATGGTAAATTGTACATCACTTCTCTCGCTTTGTACAGATAATCTGGTTACTAAATTCAACGCTAATGCGGGAATATTTGTTCCATCCTACCTGATTTAAACCTCTTTCATAAAAAGCTTTCATCCGTTCGAGTTTACGCTCAAAACCATTCAGCTTTCCAAGATAGATAATATGGTCGCCTACGCGAGGCACCAGTTCCACGTCTTTGTCCGACAGCACATGTATCTGTTCAATCTGTGCTTCCCAGAACTTATTATTCTGCAAAAATACACCAAACTTATATAAATCCCTCATGGCAAACGACTTTTCTACTCTTCCGGTCACTATAGCAAGGTGAGCCACGCACTTTGCATCGGGTGGCATCACAGTACCTTTGTTGTCCAGATAGTAGTTCTCACCGTTCGCACTCATCACTCGTAGGATAGGGATACGTTGACTGACTTCTACGCAAAGTTTGCCACTGGGAGTCTTGTAGCATTCCACTTCATCAATAAGCGGATGTTTGGCAAGTTCCCGTTCCAGCGTTTTACTACGGATGCGATCCATTGGTTTACCAACTGGATAAATCCCTTTCTTTTCCAGAATACCTGCCACTTCCTTTTTGGTGATGAAACCCGCATAGACGGTATCTTTGATAACCAATTCCATGTCATTGCACACCTGTCCGGCAGGCTTCCGGTTGAAAGCCGAGAGAGCTACCACCAGATAGGCGATGACGAGCAGTAGGACGATAGACAATAGAATTCGTTTTAACATGGGCTATTTATTTAATAGTTTAGTGATTTCAGGGACGTAGTTGTCTATATCTCCGGCACCTAAAGTTATCAGAACTTCAATCTGCTTCTGAGATAAGAGTTCCAGTATATCCTCTTTTTTGCACATGCATTTCTCAATGCCCGGTCGCAGATTATCGTATATCAATTGGCTGGTGACACCAGGAATCGGTTGCTCACGTGCCGGGTAGATATCTACGAGAATGACTTCGTCAAGTAGCGACAGGCTGTCGGCAAATTCCTTATAGAAATCGCGCGTGCGGGTATAGAGATGTGGTTGGAAGATAGCTGTAATCTTCTTGTCCTGATACAGATCACGAATAGATTTCGCACTCTGTGCTATTTCGGCAGGATGATGGGCATAGTCGCTCAGGAATACGACTTTGTCATTCTTGATCTTGAAATCGAAACGACGGTCTACTCCGTGGAAACTTGCCATACCTTGCTTGATCTCTTCGTCTGTCGCACCATTGAGGTGGGCGAGTGCCATGGCTGCTACGCCATTCTCTATATTGATGCTGACGGGAACACCCAGTTGGATATCATTAATACGCGTGTCGGGTGCAACAAAATCAATAAAGATCTCACCATTTCCGATACGGATATTCTCTGCGTGGAAATCTCCTTCGGTACGGGCGTAACTATAGACTTTTACACCGGATTGCACATCAGGTTTCAAAGCAATGTCCTTGTGTATAATGAGTGCACCACCCGGCTGGATAAGCGTCGTATAATGACGAAAACTTTCCAGGTAGGCTTCTTCTGTGCCATAAATATCCAGATGGTCGGGATCTGTGGCAGTTATTACGCTCATGTAAGGTGATAACCAGTGGAATGAGCGGTCAAATTCATCTGCCTCGATCACAGTGTATGGACTGGACTGTGATAATAACAGGTTAGTACCATAATTCTTGGAGATACCTCCGAGGAATGCAGTGCAACCTACGTGTGATTGATAAAGCAGATGCGCTGCCATTGTACTGGTGGTTGTTTTACCATGTGTACCGGCTACACATAAGCCTTTGCTACTATGTGTGATCGTTCCTAAAACCTGTGCCCGTTTTTGAATCTCGAAACCATTGTTACGGAAATAGACTAATTCGGCATGCTCTTGCGGAACAGCCGGAGTATACACTACCAAAGTGCTCTCTGCATTCTTGCAGGCTTCAGGAATCAGATCCACATTCTCTTCGTAATGTATCTGTGCTCCTTCTGCAATCAGGTGTTCGGTTAGTTCGCTTGGGGTACGGTCGTAGCCGGCAACGAGCTTTCCCTTTGATAAGAAGTAGCGTATCAGGGCGCTCATACCGATGCCACCGGCACCAACGAAATATACGGATTTTATATTTTCTATATTCATGTATTTTAGTGTTTAGCGGTTAGTGATTAGTGATTAGCGCTGTGTGTACGGGGCTAATCACTAAATACTAATCGTTATTTATCAGTTTCAATACTTCTTTTGCAATAATGGTTGCCGAATCCGGCAAAGCCAGTTTTGCAATGTTTTCGCTCAATGTTTTCAGCTTCTCGACATCTGTGACAGTTTCAAGAGCCACAGGAACCAGATGCTTCATGGCATCTACATCTTTCACATAAATGGCGGCTTTCTTATCTACCAGTGCCAGTGCATTTTTAGTCTGATGGTCTTCCGCCACATTAGGCGAAGGCACCAGAATGACCGGTTTGTTCAGCAGGCAGAATTCAGAGATAGAACCTGCACCTGCACGGGAAATAACCAGATCGGCAGCTGCATATGCGCTTGCCATGTCTTTGATGAAATCCGTTACATACAGATTCGGGATAGCAGGAATACGTGGATTACGTATAGCTTCGCCTGTTGCGGTAGTAATGGCATCCTTGACTTGCTGGATATATATTTTTCCTGTCTGCCAGATGAACTGAATGTCGCCGTTTGCTTTTATCGTATCCAGTGCAGCAATGAGGGTCTGATTGATGGTACGTGCCCCCAAGCTACCACCCAGTATCAATATTGTTTTCTTCTCCGGATTGAAACCGAAAGAGGTTACAGCTTCTTCGCGGCTCTGTTTATTTGCTAACAGGTTCTGACGTACGGGATTCCCTGTCATGATAATCTTATCTGCGGGGAAGAATTTCTCCATTCCATCATATGCTACGCAGATTTTACATGCTTTCTGTGCAAGCAATTTGTTTGTTACTCCTGCATAAGAATTCTGCTCTTGTATCAAAGTAGGGACTCCCATCATGCCCGCTACTTTTAATGTAGGACCACTGGCATATCCGCCTACACCTACTGCTACCTGCGGGCTAAATTCTTTCAGGATACGGCGTGCTTTCCACTGGCTACGCAACAACTTGATAATTACTGCAAAGTTCTTCCATAAGCGCTTACGGTCGAACCCTGCTACAGGCAGACCGATAATTTTATATCCTGCATCGGGCACACGTTGCATCTCCATTCGTCCTTCTGCACCTACAAAGAGGATCTCAGCATCAGGGCGCAGTTCCTTGATGGCGTTGGCGATAGATACTGCAGGAAATATATGCCCTCCTGTACCTCCACCACTGATGATGACACGCGGTCCGTTATTTTTTGTTTCCATATATCTTATTTTTATTCAAATTCAGCATCACTGTTCAATACCTTCGCCGTCGGGTCAGCAGCCGTTTGTGCATCGCTATTTGTCTCTTCGGCAGGTGCTTCTACTTGCATGGGTATCAAAGCATCATGTTCTTTCTGTTCTTCCAGTCTGGCGGTGTAGCGGCTCACACTCAGTATCATGCCGATATAAGCACAGTTGATAAGCGTAGAAGTACCACCTTTACTGATAAGTGGAAGCGGCTGTCCGGTTACCGGGGCCAATCCTACTGCTACCATCATATTGAATACAGCTTGCGATACAAGTAGTAGTGCAATTCCTATTATAAGGAAAGCAGGGAACGTTCGTTCACACTTCTTCGCAATACGCCCGACTCGTATCAGTAGACAGACGTAAAGGAATACGACGAAAGCTCCACCTATCAATCCCAACTCTTCGATAATGATAGCAAAGATAAAGTCAGAGAAAGCCTGGCTCAGGAAGTCGCGTTGTACCGAGTTACCCGGCCCTTTACCTACAACGTGACTCGTAGCTACAGCAATACGTGCATGGGCAATCTGGGCATCTTTGTCTATATCGAATTTAGCAGCAGGTACCTCATTGTCATTTGTAAACTTCTCGATACGGGCACGCCATGTGTCGAAGCGGTGCAGGAATGGCAAATCACTATTCTTGGTTAGTACAAGGAATGTTATGCCTATAATTGCTACTCCAGCCAGACCGCCTGCCAGTATTAATAATTTCTTCATTGCCACTCGCCCGATGAACATCATCAAATAAACCACTCCGAAAAGCAGTGCTGCCGTCGAGAGGTTTTCCGGGGCAATCAGCAGACAAATGACACCTGTGATGATCATGATACGTTTAAAAGCTTTCGGACTGGCTCCATCTTCGTCCTGCCCCTTCGAAAGAATAAAGGCGGTAACGATGATAACAGCCATTTTGGCTACTTCCGAAGGTTGGAACTGAACCCCCATGAAGGTCATCCAGCGTGCAGCACCGTTAATGCGTTCCATCATCATAACGAGGGCCAGCAGTACCACGGATAGTGGAAGCAGGAATACAGGAAATACCTGAAACCATTTATAGGGGATATTGTGCATAAACACCACTACTACGGCACCCACCATCAAGATGATGCTGTGCTGTGTAATCGGCCCCCAGTGGTCACCGCTTTTATACGTCAGGGTAGACGCAGCGCTGAACACTTCTACGATAGAAATGAGGCAAAGGAAAAGGAATATAATCCAGATTACCTTATCACCTTTGAATATGCTTTTTAATAAATCCAATGCTTCGCAGATTAATAATTAATAATTAAAAAATTAAAGAGCTCTAACGTATGCTTTGAACTGGTCGCCCCGGTCTTCATAACTGTTGAAAAGATCAAAGCTGGCACAGCAAGGACTGAGTAATACGGTTTCACCCTTCTTTGCCAGATGGAATGCTGCATCTACAGCATCCTTCATTCCGGTTTGTACATCGGCGACGGGTAATCCCATGCGATCAAAGAAGTCGTGTAACTTCTCATTGTGCAGTCCCAGATAAACTAAGGCTGAACACTTCTCGCGTACTAAATCCTCTATTTCCGTATAGTCATTACCTTTATCTTTTCCTCCCAGAATAAGCACAGTTTTCGTCTTCATACTTTGCAGGGCGTACCAACAGGAGTTTACGTTTGTGGCTTTGGAGTCATTGATAAACTCCACGCCACGTATTGTTGCTACTTTTTCCAGACGATGTTCCACACCTTTAAAGTCAGACAATGCCTGGCGAATATATTCTTTCTCTATTCCGGCAATATTGGCGGAGATACCTGCGGCGAGAGAATTATATAAATTATGTGTACCCTGCAGGGCTAGTTTTTCTTGCTCCATGTTGAAGTCAATGGGCTCATTGATTTCAACTTCACCGTCTTCCACATAAGCTATGGCTCCATCTTCTTTTACTGCAGAGAACGGATAAAGGTGGGCTCGCAGCCCATGCTTGTCCAGTTCCCGCTTGATGATGGGGTCATCATTCCAGAAGATGAAAGCATCTTCAGGAGTCTGGTTCTGTGTGATGCGGAATTTGGCATCCACATAGTTCTGCATACAATGGTCGTAACGGTCCAGATGATCGGGTGTGATGTTCATCAGCACGGCAATATTGGCACGGAACTTATACATATTATCCAGTTGGAAAGAGCTGAGCTCAATCACATAATAATCATGTTGGTCTGTGGCTACCTGCAAGGCAAGACTCTTACCTATGTTACCAGCCAATCCTACATTCAGACCTGCACTTTTGAAAATGTGGTAAATAAGTGAGGTGGTAGTGGTCTTACCATTTGAACCGGTAATACATATCATTTTTGCATTGGTATAGCGTCCCGCAAACTCTATCTCAGAGATAACGGGTGTACCTTGCTCTTTCAGTTTCAGTATCATCGGAGCGTCGTTGGGAATGCCGGGACTTTTCACCACTTCATCCGCACTCAAAATCAGTTCTTCTGTATGTCGTCCTTCTTCCCAGGCAATGCCGTACTTATCCAGCACTTCCTTATATTTATCTTTGATGGCGGACATGTCGGATACGAATGTGTCGAAACCCTTCACTTTGGCGAGTACGGCAGCACCTGCACCGCTCTCTCCGGCTCCTAATACTACAATTCTACTCATATATTCTTTAGTTATGAGCTACCAGCTACCAGTAGTGGCTGGAGTTGGTAGTTGCTACAAGTTTGTTATTTATCAGCAACCAGTAGCGAGCACTTGTAGCTTGTAGCTCGCGGCTGGTAGCTCTATTATCTTATCTTTAATGTTATAATCGTTATCGCTGCCAATACAATCGTCACAATCCAGAAGCGGACTGTTATCTTTGATTCATGGAACAGCTTGGTCGGCGTAGTGAACTTCACTGTACACCCCGGTTCTATCAGACTCATGGAAGTACGGAAATGGTCGTGAATGGGAGTTCGCTTGAACAGCCTTTGCTTAACGCCCTTTCTCTTTCCGGCTTTGTAATAGAATCGTTGCAGGATGACGGACAAGTTCTCTACCAGGAACACTCCACAAAGAATAGGTATCAGTAACTCTTTGTGTATGATAATGGCAAACACGGCAATGATACCACCGATTGTCAAACTACCCGTATCGCCCATGAATACCTGTGCAGGATATGCATTGTACCACAGGAAACCGATCAATGCACCGATAAAGGCACAAATGAAAATTACCAGTTCCTCCGATCCGGGGATATACATGATGTTAAGGTAACTGGCATACGTAATGTGGCTCGATACATAGGCTAAAATACCTAATGCCAAGCCTATGATTGCCGAGTTTCCCGCTGCCATGCCGTCCATTCCGTCATTCAGATTGGCGCCATTGCTGACTGCTGTTACTACGAATATAGTAATGATTACGAATAAAACCCAACCGGCAGTTTGTGCATGCTCACCTAAGAAACCCACAAAGTCTGCGTAATCCAGGTTGTTGCTCTTAAAGAACGGAATCGTAGTCTGCGTGGACTTAATGTCTTGTCCCGCGTGGATGACCTCCATTTCCTGTCCTGGTTTCTTTACCTCAATATTCTCGCGGATAACTGCCTGTGGACTCAGGTAAAGTGTCAAGCCCACAATCAGTCCCAAACCTACCTGACCGATAATCTTGAATTTCCCGTGCAAACCTTCCTTGTCTTTCTTGAAGATTTTGATGTAATCATCGGCAAAGCCCAGCGATCCTAACCATACTGTGGTAATCAGCATCAATATCATATAGACATTGCTCAGTTTACCCAGCAATAGACATGGAATGAGAATGGCCACAATAATAATGACACCTCCCATACTTGGTACACCCACTTTGTTCACTCCGAACGGGTCGATGCTGGCATCACGTTGGGTCTCTGTAATTTGTTTCCGTTTCAGTAAGTCTATAAAACGGTCACCCCAGATACTCGAGATGAGCAATGCGAGAATGATTGCCATCAGAGCCCGGAATGATGTATAACCAAACATACCCGCACCGGGAATGTTATATTTGTCCAGCCATTGAAATAAGTAATATAACATGTTTGTTCTAATTATGAGTTATGAATTATGAATTGTGAATGAGACTGCGCAGTGTGCGTGCCGCATGGTAATTCATAATTCATAATTCTCAATTCATAATTCTATTTAACTCTTCTTTATCATCAAAATGATGTTTAACCCCTTTGACTTCCTGATAGTTCTCATGACCTTTTCCGGCTACGAGAATAACATCACCGGGCTGCGCCAGCATGCATGCTGTTTTGATAGCTTCGCGCCGGTCGGCAATGCTGATGGTCTTCTGCATGTCGTCTTTGTCCAATCCGGCAAGCATATCATTGATGATATCTTGCGGCTCTTCAAAGCGGGGATTGTCCGAAGTGATGATGACACGATCACTTGCTTTGGCCGCCTCTTTTGCCATGATGGGACGTTTACCTTTATCCCGGTTGCCGCCTGCACCTACTACGGTAATAATTTTTCCTTTTCCTTCGAGTACACCATGAATGGCATTCAGAACATTGATGAGGGCATCCGGTGTGTGCGCATAGTCCACAATGGCAGTGATGCCTTTAGGTGAACGTACAGCATCGAAGCGTCCGGCCACAGGCTGCAGGGTACTGAGTGCAACGAGTACGTCTTCTTCTTTCTTTCCAAGCAATACGGCTGCACCGAATACTGCCAGCAAGTTTGAAGCATTGAAACGACCAATGAAATGTACAGCCAGTTCATGGTTATTGAAGTCGAGCAACATCCCTTCAAAATGAGATTCCAATATTTTACCCTTGAAGTCGCTGAGGCTACGCAAGGAATAAGTGTATACTTTGGAGTGTGTGTTCTGAGTCATAACGAGCCCGTTCTTGTCATCCAGATTAGTCAGGCTGAAAGCACCTTTCGGCATATCATCGAAAAACTTCTTCTTAGCCTTGAGGTAGTTCTCCACAGTCTTGTGGTAATCCAAGTGATCACGTGTCAGGTTGGTAAAGATACCCCCTGCAAAGCGTAGACCACTAATGCGTTTCTGGGCAATGGAATGTGAACTTACTTCCATGAAGACATATTTGCATCCGGAGTCTGCCATCTGTCCCAACAACTGATTTAGGGTGATGGGGTCGGGGGTTGTATGCTCAGTTGGGATTGCCTGATCGTCTATATAGTTGCAGACAGTAGAGATCAGTCCTACCTTGTAACCGAAATAGCGGAACGTATTATATAATAAGGTGGCGATGGTGGTTTTTCCGTTTGTTCCGGTTACGCCTACCAATTCCATTTTGGAGGTTGGATCGTCGTAAAAAGTAGTGGCTATTTTACCAACAGCATCTTCACTGTCTTTCACCTGGATGTAGGTGATGCCTTCTTTCTTTTCTTCAGGCACATCTTCGCAAAGCACTGCGACGGCACCTTTCTCAATGGCAGCAGGAATGTAAGCATGCCCGTCAGTCTGGGTACCGCGCATAGCCATGAACAGATGTCCGGCTTGCACCAGGCGGGAGTCGATATTTACCCCCGTTATTTCCGTCTCCGTACTTCCGATGATTTGTATCGGTTGTATTGCTTTCAGTAATTCACTTAATATCATACCTTATTATATATAATGTATATTCCTATCATTTAACGAAGCGTCAAAGCTACTGTTTGACCTTTCACAACGCGGTTACCACCCGGTATCGATTGATTCTTTACCTTTCCTATACCGCTTATTCTTACTTTCAGTCCTTTACTTTCCAATAAGTAAACAGCATCTTTTGCTCCCATTCCTATAACGTTGGGAACTGTATTTGAACTTGCTTCTTCTCTGGCCTGCAGTATAACTGCATTGGGGGACTCCTGTGTATGTCCCCATGCTTCTTTTCCTTTTTTGGGGGAGAACTGTTTTTGTACCGGAACATTCAGCCCGTCCAACACCTGCAATGCTTCATTCATCTCTCCTGCTTTTACCGGAGGAATGACATTGCTTGTACTATCTATTGCACTGCGGATATCAAACCGCAGATTTTTTGCATACACTCTTTCGGCAATTTTTCCGAATACGCTACCGGCCATCAGACCACCTGAGGCAGGAAGTCCCGGCTTCTGGATAGAGACAATACAACTGTACTTCGGTGCTTCTGCCGGGAAGTAACCGCAGAAACTTACCAAATAATTCACTCGTCCTGACTTGTAACCTGCCACACCTTGAGATACCTGTGCCGTACCCGTTTTTCCGGCTACGGAGAATTGCTTGCTTCCGGCAGGTTTTGCCAATCCTTGTGATACCACTTTTTCCAGAATATCGCGGATTTGTGTCAAGGTACGGTCGGAACATATCTTCGGATTGATTACCTCCGTCGGATATTCTTTTATCACTTCACCGTCTTTCACCGCGGCCCTTACAAACTTAGGACGTACCATCGTGCCATTATTGGCAATGGCATTATAGAAAGTAAGGATGTTGAGCGGCGGAACCTGAGTTTCGTAACCGATACTCATCCATGGTAAGGTCGTCTTGGCGAAATATCTTTCTTTCGGACCTTTTATATTCGGTTTTCCCTCACCTGAAATCTGTAGATTTAGCGGTTGGTCAATACTCATTCGCTTCAGTCCGTCTACATACTTTTGAGGATTATCCTTGTAGTGCTTGTCAATGAGGTACGAAACACCGACATTGGAAGAAACTTCCAGGATGCGGGTTACATTGATCTTCCCGTAGCCACCGCGATGCCAGTTATGATCCCTCATCTTGCTACCGTACATCATCATTATACCGTTTCCGGTATCAACTTCTGTCTCCGGAGTAATCTTTCCGTCTTCAAGAGCCACCATGATAGAAGCCGTCTTGAATGTAGAACCCGGTTCCATCATATCGCTAATGGCATTATTACGCATTTCATAATAGTTACCGTCACCTGCTTTCATCATATTAACGATAGCTTTGACTTCACCCGTTTCCACCTCCATCAGTATAGCTACACCTACGGTAGCATTGATATCTTTCAACATATCCACCAATGCTTTTTCGCAGATATCCTGCATGCCTACATCGAGAGTGGAGATAATGTCACAGCCATCTACAGGAGCTATATCTACGATATTCAGGTATTTATTCATCACCTTCTGGCGGTGCGTGATACCGTCACGTCCTTTCAGCAGAGTGTCAAAAGCCAGTTCGATACCATTCTTTGCTCCCTGTGCAGTATCTGCATAGAGATCACCCAGTGTACGGGCTGCCAAGGAGCCAAACGGCTTTTTACGCTGATTATATACCTGTTCGTGAAAACCGCCTTTGTATTTGTTCAGATTGAAAACAGGCAGACGTTTGGCTTCTTTATACTGAATGTATGAAATACGTTTCGGATAAATCAGGTAGTTGCGGCTACCTTTCTTACGCCCTTTCTGCAAGTGTGATTTGAACTCAGCTGTACTTTTATCAGGGAATATCTTATGCAATCCTTCGCATATTTCATTCATGTGGTTCACCAACATAGTGTCTTTGGTTTCTCCTCCTGCCTTGAAGTCCATGTATATACGATATTCGGGCAGGGAACTTGCCATCAGTTTGCCGTCGGATGAAAGAATGTTACCACGATTAGGCTTTACCGTCACGTTTTCTTTCACGAAACGGTCGGCTACATCCTGCCAGTACTGTCGCTCCGCAAACATGATGACTGCGGCTTTAACGACAATAGCTATTCCCAGCAATCCCATTACGAGGACTACAAAGAAGTAGCGGGTCATGATATTTTTCTTATTTACTGCCAAATCTGTCTACAATTTAATGATTCTATAACTACTTAATCAAATACGGCGGATGAGTGGATGTCTGCAAGTCACTCTCTTTACTTGCAATATACTCTTCGATACGTGACTGCCGGCTTCGCTCCATTAATTCCGAACTACGGGTAAGAGCATCGTATTTGATGTCAATCAGTTCTTTTTTCAATTTATCAATCTCTATCATTTGCTGCTGGCAAGCATAACGATTGTGTATATAGAATATAATCAGCAGCATTATCATTACGAGCAACTTCGTCTGACGGCGAAAAAAATCCGTAGCCAGAATGTCACCACCGATAATGTTTTTCAGAGATGTGCGATTTTTGGCTTTCTTCGCTTTCTCTGTTTTTTCGTTTACCTGTTTTTCTTCCATATCCTTCATTGTCTTACCATCACTTTTTCTCTGCTATTCTCAGTTTTGCACTTCTCGATCTCGGATTCCGTTCTATTTCCGCATCGTCCGGTACAATTACTTTATTGTTAACCAACCGGAATGGAGTCTGTACATTTCCGAAGAAATCCTTTTCCATTTTACCTTCCACATTTCCGGTTTTCATGATATTCTTTACCATCCGGTCTTCCAGTGAATGGTAGGTAATTACTACCAATCGTCCGCCCGGTTTCAAAGCCTCGGTTGCTGCATATAACATCTCTTTCAGAGCTTCCATTTCCTGGTTAACTTCGATGCGTAATGCCTGGAATACTTTGGCTAACTCTTTCTTTTCCCGTTCGCGGCCAAAAAGCGGTTTAATAACTTCCAGAAATTCACCAATGGTTGTAATCTTCTGTCCGGCACGTGCTTTCACAATTACAGATGCCAGTTTGCGACTGTTCTTTAATTCACCGTATAAGTAAAAGATGTCAGCCAGCCGTTCCTCAGAATATGTATTGATGATATCGGCCGCTGTATCTCCTGCACGCTTGTTCATGCGCATGTCCAATGCACCGTCAAAGCGGAACGAAAATCCCCTTTCACTATCATCGAAGTGATGGGAGGATACACCCAAATCGGCCAGTATTGAATCTACTTCCTCGATGTTGTGATAACGCAGGAAGTTGTGCAGGTATCGGAAGTTGCTGCGTACAAAAATGAAGTGGGGATTGTCCACAATGTTTTGCTCGGCATCTTCATCCTGGTCGAATCCAAGCAACTGCCCGCCATCTCCCAGACGTGACAGAATTTCCCGTGAATGCCCTCCGCCACCGAAAGTAACGTCTACATACGTTCCATCCGGCCGGATATTCATTCCGTCCACACTCGGCATCAACAACACCGGTACATGATATGTCAACTCTTCATTTCCCATTCACCATTAATCGCTAATCGTTAATCACTCATCTTCCTCTTCTTCCCAATCCTCTTCGTCTCCCAGGATTTCCTGCAAAGCTTCGCTAAACTCTTCCGGGTTCATAAAGGGTTGTTCTGTTTTCTCTTTCGCCCAGATTTCTATCGTATTGTCCACACCGATGAAACGTACATCGCTCTGTATGCCGGCCATTTGCAGGTAGCGTTTGGGTAGTAAGATGCGTCCATTCCCATCGGGAACCATGATTTCCGCATCACTCACAAATTGCCGGAAGATTTCTTGGTGTTTTGCGTTCCATTTATTCAGGCGCTTCCTTAGTTGGTTTTGCGTCTTGAACCAAACGCTTTCTGGATAGAGTACCAGGCAGTCCTGAAACACGTCTTTGCGCAGCACGAGTCTCTCTTCGGAAGCAGATTGCAGTTGCCTCCGAAAACCGGCGGGGATAAATACACGTCCCTTAGCGTCGGTCTTCGCTTCTATATTGCCCAAAAAACGTATCATGCTACCTTATTATAATAAGCGACGGTAAAAGTACACATTTCCCCACAATTCCCCACAAGTTTTAACTAAAAACTTTTAGAGAAGTTTTCAACACCCTGTTCATTGTTTATTTCATTGATAATGAACATAGTGGTGAAAGCCCTTTTGGGTGGGGAATTAACACGGTTTTATAGTCTCAGTTTTGTATCCGGACTATACTTGGGACATACTTGCTCCGTACCAACTCCGTACTTTCTCCGTGTAGAGGTACCTCTGAGTGGAGAATGTACGGAGCAAGTAGGGTGCAGATACGGTCCGGGTATGGAGCAGATGTAGCTTGTTTGTTATCTATCAGCTTATTTATCAGTATCTTCCTGCTGAGAGGAAGTGTAATAGCCCGTTGGCTTGTTTCCGAAGTCTTTGGGAAGTACTCCGAATTGTTTTTGGAAGCATTTGGCAAAATAGGAAGAGGAGTTAAATCCGACGATATAACATACCTCATTGATTTTGTACTCTTGCGATTGGATAAGCTGGGCTGCCATTTTCAGACGTTCCAGTTGAATGAATTCGTTAGGGGTGATTTGGGCAATGCCTTTTATTTTACGGTGCAGACTGGACCGGCTCATATTCATTTTCTCAGCCAGTATATCTACGTTGAATTCGGGTTCGGAGATATTACTTTTAATGACCTCAGTCAATTTCTCCAAAAAGGCTTCATCTGCTTTGGTCAATGCGATGGTTTGGGCATTGACAAAGGGAGATGAAGTAAAGGCTTGGCGCAATTTCTCCTGGTTACTTAGGAGGTTGGCAATACGTGCTAACAGGTACTCCGTAGAAAACGGTTTTTCGATATAGTCATCGGCTCCCAGTTCAATGCCTTCTATCTTGGATTGAATGGTAGCTTTGGCTGTCAATAGGATGATAGGAATATGACTGTATTCGATATTCGTTTTTAATGTACGGCATAGTTCAAATCCATTCATTTCCGGCATCATGACATCACTTACCACTAGGCTGATTGTATTCTCTGACAATATTTTCAGTGCTTCCTTGCCATTTGAGGCATTCATCACAGAATAGGCATCTCCCAGTTGGGAGCTAATGAAACTTTGCATTTCAGGATCATCTTCAACTACCAGTATGCATATATCTGTTTGGTGCTGGCGGATGACGGTAGGGGTATTGACAGTTTTTTCTATTTCTGTTTTCTGCAATAGAATGGTTTTTTCCTGTTTGATGGGAAGTTCGATGCAGAAACAGATGTCATCACTATCTTTTAGATATAGTTTTCCTCTGTGCAGTTCCGTCAGTGAACGGGCTAATGGAAGTCCGATACCGGTTCCGGTTTTGGTTTGTCCGTTGGATACATTTTTGATCTGAACGAAAGGTTCGAATATTTTCTCTTTCATTTCCACAGGAATGGGTAACCCGTCGTTGCTGACTGTGATCGAGAAGAAATCATTTTGCTCATCTGTAGGTGCATGTAAGGATACATGAATGTATGACTTCGCATACTTCACGGCATTGTTGAATAAGTTGCTCAGTATTTTAGTCAGTGCTTCCTTATCAACGGCAGCATTGAAATTCTGTTCGGGCAGTTCAATCTTGAAAGTCAGATCATTTTGTTTTGCAGCAGGGTCGAAACGTATGTAGGTATCTTTTATGAGTTGTGATATGTCGCAAATCATGAAATTGAGTTGGAACCCTTGCGCTTCTGTTTTGCGGAAGTCAAGAAGTTGATTTGTCAAATCAAGCAGGCGCATGGTATTTCGCTCCATGATGCTTAAATTATCTTTGAGCGAGTGTGTATTTATTTCTTCTTTTTTCAGGATGTTTTCCAACGGTCCTTTTATTAGAGTCAGAGGAGTTCGTATCTCATGGGCAATGTTGGTGAAGAAATCTATCTTGGCATGATAAATCTCTTTCTCCTTTTCCGATTCCAGTACTTCTAATTGCCTTTTATGTTTATCAGTTATTTGTTTCCGGAACCGGTAGAAAGTATAACTTGTAATGATGATGGCTAATATCACATAGATAGTATAAGCCCAAACTGTTTTCCAGAAAGGAGGTGCAATATGTATTTGGATTTCTCTGTATTCGTCATTCCATTCCCCTTTGCCGTTTGCTGCTTTTACGCAGAATGTATATGTACCGGGCTTGAGATTGGTGTAAGTAGCTGTGGCGCTTTTTGATGTATAATACCATTCTTTATCGAATCCCTTCAATGTGTAACTCAGGCAGTTTTCTTCAGGAGATGCATATCCTAAGGCAGCAAAGCGGAATGAGAATGAATTTTGATTGTATTTCAACTCTATGTTTTGAGTATACGTCACACTCTGGGCTAAAGGAGAATCGGTGCTTCCAATGTCGGCACTTTTGTTGAAGAGCAGAAAGTCTGTGATTGCAACAGGCGGGAAGCCGGTATTCTCGGTGAATAGATCGGGTTTAAAAGCTATGAAGCCATTTATGCATCCGAAATAGATAGTTCCATCTTTACTTTTTATTCCGGAGCAATAGTTGAATTGGTTGGTTAATAAACCATTACTGTCAGTATAGATGGTTGATTTTTTTGTATTTAAGTCGAATCGTATCAGACCTTTGTTGGAAGTCAACCATAGAATATCATCCTTTTCCTCAATTATTTTGTAGATGACGTCATTGGCCAATCCTTGGGAAGAGTCATAAGAAATAAAGGTCTCCGTATCTTCGTTTAGTGAACAGAAGCCATGCCCCAATATGGAGAACCATAGCCGCTGTTTGCTGTCTTCGTATATGCTTATCACTTTGTTATAGGGCAGGCCATGTGGATTGTCAGGGCTGGAGACATAGTTCTTCCAACTTTTATCTCTGGGGTTGTACTTGAATATTCCGGAATTATAAGTGGCGAACCAGATATTTCCTTTACTATCTTCCAATATACTGAAAATAAAAATACCGTCCATCTTGTGGATGCGGGTGAAATTATCACTTTGGTAGTTGTATTGATTTAGTCCGGTAGTTGTTCCTATATATAGTTCTCCTGATGAGGTGCGGCACATGGAATAGATATTATTATCATTCAATTCATTCTCTGCATCTCCCATAGTGTAATGTCTGGAGTGGTTAGTCCTTAAATCCAGTGCATATAGTCCTTTGGAATACGTTCCTATCCATAGAGTGTTATGGTCTAAACTTAAGGCATGTATATTATAGTGTAATCCGCTTAAATTGAGTGGAGTGAACTGTTTAGTCTTAGTATTGAATTTATTAAGTCCGCCATCTTCCGTACCAATCCATAAGTTACCTTCTTCATCCTCACAGAACTCGCGTACGACTTTGCCGCTAAGACTGTTTTTACCTGTTATGGGGTAATACTTTTCGAATGTGGCATATTGGTTCGGATAATAATCAATGCCACAAAAATAGTTTCCTATCCAGATGCCTCCTTCCTTATCTTTGCAGATGGAGTAAATGGCATTATCCGATAATGAATAGTCGTCACTGGGATCGTGAGTAAAATGCCTGCTTTCTTTCGTGTTTTTATCATAAGTATAAACCCCTCTTTCCGTTCCAATCCATAGTACATCCTTGTTGATGGGATAGATGGTCCTGACAAAGATACTTTCAGTCTGAGGATCGGCTAACAGGTCTGTAACAGTCTGGTTGACGATATTTATACTCTTTAGTCCTCCTTTGGAGGAACCTGTATATAATGTGTTATGCTGTTCGGGAAGAATCTTGAAAATGTGGTCAGTAGCAAAGAGATTCTTTCCATCTTTAGTAGTGAATAATTGCAATGTTCTGAATGTATCATTTGTATAATAAAGACCTTTTCCTTTATAACCCAACCAAACCGTGTTCTGTTGATCGACACAAATGGAACTAAGAGCATGGGCATCGGGAACCGGGTAATGGAATAATGCTTGCTTATCATTGTCGAAGTAGAAGACGCCTTGTGATTCTACTATGAGCCATATGTTTTCGTGCGAGTCAGCAGTGATTTGTACAATGGGTTGGGTAATGCAAACACTGTCCTGGCTCTTCTTTTCGAGTTTGGAGAATGATTCCATGATGGGGTTATACAGATAAATGCCATTATCTGTCCCTATCCATAAGTTTCCATCTTTGTTCTCATGGAGGGAATTGATTGCATTATTGCCTAATGACTGGGGATTCTTATGGTCGTACTTGAATGTGCGGAAGTTAGAGCCGTCGTAACGGTTCAGTCCGTCCTTTGTGCCGAACCACATAAAACCACTCTTGTCTTGCAATATACAAAGGACAGAGCTTTGAGATAATTTATTCTTTAGTCCTAAATGTTGGAAGTAGTATCTTTCAGCATTTACATGATTTGCAAACAAACTAACGAAAGTTAGCATCAGGAAAAAAAACTTCTTATGCATAGTTTTATTGATAAGGTTGTTCACAAATGTAGATATTTAATTGTGAATGGCAAGAAGGGAATCAGGCATAAAAAGTATGGGATATTAACTTTGACCGGATAGTACTGTAAACTGGAAGAATATTTTTGTTTTTTTGTAGTCAATAGGCCTACATTTGCCCACAGAACCAACTTCTCATCGAAAATAACACCTATAAAATGATTCGTATTATGAAAAATGTTCTTGCTCTCTTTTATTGTTTTTTGGTCTTTTCCGGTTGCCAACAGGCAGGAAGCGATGGAGGAAACCGGGTATTTGATGTACTGATCGATGGGAAACCGATACAGACTCTTGATCTTTCTACTCCTAATCCGGAATGTCCCGGATTATACAGACGCTATATTGAAATACCCGATAATTGTATTGCTTCCAAAAATGCTGTGACGGTTAAATTCCAGGCTAAGAATGGAAGTACGGCAGGCGGTGTTTTTGATGTGCGGATTATAAAATAGGTTCGAATAACAGAATCGTTGCATTTTCAGGTTGGATTTTATCCTGTAAAGTTTCTGTATTGCTGTATTTTTGCTGTCACAGAAATAATTTAAAAGATAACGATATGCTTAATAGAAAAAGAAAAATGAAGAACTTATTGCTTGGCTCTTTTTTAGCTACGGCTGTGCTTATGTCCTGTACGGAAAAGAATGCCTCGACAGAAGTGAATATTTTATCCCGTCCGTATACGACCTCTGCTAATGTGAGCTATATGGGAAACAGGTTGCCACTAAAGCCTCTGCATTTTATTAAATTGCCGGTAGGAGATGTTAAACCGGAAGGCTGGTTGAAAAAGTACTTATTATTGCAGAAGGAAGGTCTGACTGGTAAACTGGGCGAGATCAGTGCATGGCTGGATAAGAAAGACAATGCATGGTTACTCTCCGGTGGCGATCATGGTTGGGAAGAAGTTCCTTACTGGTTGAAAGGATATGGCAATATGGCATATATTCTGAATGATTCTGCAATGATAGCTGAAACTCAAACCTGGATTGAAGCGGCTATCCGGAGTCAGCAACCGGATGGATATTTCGGCCCGGTCAATGAACGAAGGGGGAACCGGGAACTTTGGGCAAATATGATCATGCTCTGGTGCCTGCAATCCTATTATGAATATTCCGGTGATGAGAGGGTTATCAGTCTTATGACTAACTATTTCAAATGGCAAATGACGGTACCTGATGAGAATTTCCTGAAGGATTATTGGGAAAACAGTCGTGGAGGAGATAATCTGTACAGTGTTTATTGGCTTTACAACCGGACGGGTGATAAATTCCTGCTGGAGCTTGCAGAGAAGATACACCGTAATACTGCCGACTGGACTAATGATTCGGCATTGCCTAACTGGCATAATGTAAATATCGCTCAATCTTTCCGTGAGCCGGCTACTTATTATATGCTTAGTGGTGATTCGGCAGATTTGAAAGCTTCTTATAGAGTACACCATCTGGTGCGCCGCATATTTGGGCAAGTACCGGGAGGTATGTTTGGAGCTGACGAGAATGCCCGTCTGGCTTATATAGATCCGCGACAGGGAACAGAAACCTGTGGCTTTGTAGAGCAGATGGCTTCGGATGAAATCATGCTTTGTATGACTGGTGATCCTTTCTGGGCAGAACATTGCGAGGATGTGGCATTTAATTCTTATCCGGCAGCAGTGATGCCTGATTTTAAGGCATTGAGATACATTACCTGTCCCAATCAGGTAGTGAGTGATTCTCAGAATCATAGGCCCGGTATCGATAATGGAGGCCCTTTCCTGGCAATGAATCCTTTCAGTAGTCGTTGCTGCCAGCATAATCATGCACAGGGATGGCCTTATTATATTGAGAACCTGATGTATGCAACTCCCGATAATGGTTTGGCTGCCGTTATTTACGGTCCTTGTACCACGCAGGCTAAGGTGGGTGAAAACGGTGCAGTCGTTACCCTAAAAGAAGAGACGAACTATCCTTTCGAGGAGTCTATACGTTTTGTCTTGCAAGCTTCCGGGAGTGTGGATTTCCCTTTGTATCTACGTATTCCTTCCTGGTGTAAGAACGCTAAGGTGCTTGTCAACGGGAATGTGGTGAATGCTGATATGGAGTCGGGTAAATACATCCGTTTGTGCAGAACATGGAGCGAAGGTGATGTGGTTACTTTACAATTGCCGATGGCATTATCCGTCAAGCGTTGGGAAACAAACCAGAATAGTGCGAGTGTGAATTATGGTCCGTTGACTTTCTCTCTGTTGATAGAAGAAGAATATAGGAAAGTGAACAGTGCGGAAACAGCCATCTGGGATTCCAAATGGCAGAAGGATGCGGACGTGAACGCATGGCCTACTTACGAGATTTATCCGCAGAGTGCATGGAATTATGCTTTGAAGCTGGACGATAAAGCTTTGACACAGTGCCTGAAAGTAGAAAGAAAAGAATGGCCTTCTGATGATTATCCTTTTACCACTCAGAGTGTGCCCCTTATGATAAAGGCAAAAGGGCGGAAAGTACCTTCCTGGGGAATTGACAAGCATGGACTGTGCGGAGTATTGCCGGAAGAAGATGCTCCCAAAAGTGAAGTACTGGAAGAGATTACGCTTATACCGATGGGAGCCGCCCGTTTGCGTATTTCGGCTTTCCCCGTAACCCAATAAAATAAATGAGATAACATCGCGATACTATGAAGAACTGTAGATTGATATTGATTATAGGTATACTGGTTTTAGGGATAACAAAGTTGCCGGCATCGGAATATGAGAAGGTGCGTAAAGCGCCTCGCGTGCATGTTCCGGTGTGGCAAGCCTTTGCCCTGTCGGATGTGGAGTTGACTGACAGCTATTTCAAGAAAGCAATGGAGCTGAATAAAGAATACTTGCTTTCACTGGAAGTAGACAGGCTGATTCCGCATGTACGCCGTGGTGTGGGGCTACAAGGAAAAGGCTCTAATTATGGAGGTTGGGAAACACATGGAGGATGTAGCTACGGACATTATATGTCGGCTTGTGCCATGATGTATGCTTCTACAGGCGAAAAAGCATTTCTGGATAAACTCAATTATATGTTGAGCGAATTGCAGGAATGCCAGAATCAGACAAAAGACGGATGGTTCATTTCTGGTGCGGGAGCGAAGGAAGGATATCGGCAATTACTGCAAGGTAACGTTATCCTGAACCGGCCCGATGAAACCAGACAACCCTGGAATTATAACCAGAATGGCAATTCCTGGTATTGCATTCATAAGATTCTGGCAGGTTTGAAGGATGCCTATGTCTATGCAGGCTGCAAGCAGGCGAAAGATATCCTGCTTCCTTTGGCCGATTTCATTGCTAATATCGCTTTGAACAGTAATAGCGATTTATTTCAGAGTACACTGAGTGTGGAGCAAGGCGGAATGAATGAAGTGTTTGCCGATATCTACAGCATAACCGGAGATGATAAGTATTTGCAGACAGCCAAGAGATTTAACCACATTAATGTAATATATCCGGTAGCCAATGGAGAAGATGTACTATTTGGACGCCATGCCAATGATCAGATACCTAAATTCATGGGAGTAGCCCGGGAATATGAATTTTCCTCTAATGAAGTTTATCATAAAGCTGCCCGTAACTTCTGGGATATGATTATAAATAATCACACGTTGGCTATCGGAGGAAATAGTTGCTATGAACGTTTCGGCATACCGGGTGAGGAGAGTAAGCGCCTGGATTATACTTCGGCTGAGACTTGTAATACCTATAATATGCTGAAATTGTCCAGACAAATGTTCATGCTGGATGGAGATTATAAATATCTGAATTACTATGAGCATGCTTTATATAATCATATATTAGCTTCTCAGGACCCGGATATGCCCGGATGTGTAACCTATTATACGTCTCTGTTGCCCGGTTCTTTCAAACAATACAGCACTCCGTTCGATTCTTTCTGGTGCTGTGTCGGTACAGGAATGGAAAATCATTCCAAGTATGCTGAGTCCATCTATTTTAAATCAGAACAGGATTTACTGGTCAATCTGTATATTCCCTCACGCCTAAATTGGAGAGAAAAGGGGATGGCGTTGACAATGAATACCCGTTTCCCGGAATCGGATACGATTTCTGTCAGTATAGATAAAAAAGGAGATTATACCGGTTCATTCCTGTTTCGTTATCCTGCCTGGGTAGATGGCGAAGCGGTGGTTCTGATCAATGGAAAAGAAGCGAAGACGGAAGCCCATAAAGGAAACTATATACGTCTGTTGTCTCCGGTGCAGACAGGAGACATCATCACTTTGGTATTCGCCCGGAAGTTATATATCGACTATGCAAAGGATGAACCTCACTTTGGTTCTGTCATGTATGGCCCGTTGTTGCTGGCCGGTGGATTGGGCAAGGAGAATATGCCGGCAGACCGTGTTTCCGATAATCGGGCATGCCGTGAATCGGTACCTGCCGGAAATATCCCGATGCTGGTTGGCTCATTGGCGGACCTGGATAGTTGGATTGTATGTTCTTCACAAAGTCCGCTGCACTTTACAGTTAAGAATGGGGGTAAGCAACAGGATGTGGAACTGATTCCTTATTTCCGGATGCATCATCAACGGCATACGGTCTACTGGAAAATATACAGTCCCGAAGAATTTACCTATCGCACCCGTTCTCTGACGGATGAAGTGAAGATAGGGGATGAGAAGGATGAAAAGCAGCATTTGCTCCGGGGAGAGAATGATTCGATCTACTGGCACGATTTCTTTTGGGCAAAGAACAGGCAATATCGTATGGCAGACGGCGGCTGGTTCTCTTACGTTCTGCATATAGATAAAAAAGAAACAAAGCCCTATAACCTGATCTGCCGTTTCTGGGGGGATGAATCGGAAGCCGGTCAATTTGATATCCTGGTGGATGATAACCTGCTATGTACGGTCCGTTTGGACAGAAGGCTCTATTTGACTTATGTGGACGATGTATTCCCTATTCCGGTGGAATGGACACAAGGCAAAGATAAAGTGAAAGTGACATTCCGGGCCGGTAAGGATAAGCGGGCGGGCGGATTGTATGAATTGAAAATAACTTCTGATACGAATTACAGATAAACCATAAAATATAGAATAACCATGAAGAAAACACTGATAGTCCTTTGGGCTTCCTGTACTCTCCTTTCCTGTGAGTCTATGCAGGAAAAGTCTGATTATCTTTATAAGGATGTGCCTTTTACCAATGTGCATTTCAATGATAACTTTTGGGCGCCACGTATCGAAACCATTCGTAGTGTAACCGTTCCTTTTGCTTTCCAGAAATGTGAAGATACGCATCGCATCGATAATTTTGCCGTAGCAGGCAAATTGATGGAGGGTGAGTTCAATTCACCTTATCCGTTTGATGATTCGGATGTCTATAAGATTATGGAAGGAGCCTCTTATCTGATGGCGGTCAAGCAGGATAAGGCATTGGATGCTTATGTGGATAGTCTTATCACCCTGATTGCTGCCGCGCAGGAACCGGACGGATACTTGTATACAGTCCGTACAAGTGGCGGAAACCATCCGTGGATCGGTAAGGAAAGATGGGAGAATGAACGGGATAATAGTCATGAGCTCTATAACGTAGGACATATGTACGAAGCCGCGGTGGCTCATTATCTGGCAACAGGGAAACGTTCGTTCCTGGATATAGCGATAAAGAGTGCGAATCTGCTATGCGAGACTTTTGGGCCGGAAGAAGGGAAAATCACGGTAGCACCCGGACATCAGGAAGTTGAAATCGGTTTGGTTAAACTCTACCGGGTAACGGGGGATAAACGTTATCTCGATCTATCCCAATTCTTCCTGGATGCACGTGGAAAGTATGATAAGTACGACCGTAGCAGTGAAGACCAGTTCCGCAACGGCGCTTACTGGCAGGATCATAAACCGGTGCTGGAACAGGATGAGGCGGTAGGCCATGCCGTGAGAGCCACTTACATGTACTCTGCAATGACAGATGTTGCCGCACTTAAGAACGAAGAACCTTATAAGAATGCTATAGATAAGCTTTGGGAAAATGTAGTTGGAAAGAAAATGTATATCACCGGTGGTATCGGTTCCACCCGTCACGGCGAAGCTTTCGGCAAGAACTATGAATTGCCCAATAGTACTGCCTACTGTGAGACTTGCGCTGCTATAGCCAACTGTATGTGGAACCTGCGCATGTTTATGTTGCATGGAGATTCCAAGTATATTGATGTTCTGGAGCGTTCCCTGTATAATGGTGTGCTGAGTGGCATCAGTCTGGATGGCAAGAAATTCTTTTATCCGAATGTGTTGACTTGTGATGAGAATGGTGCCGAACGTAGCGAATGGTTTGATTGCTCTTGCTGTCCTTCCAATTTATCCCGTTTCATTCCTTCAGTTCCCGGATATGTGTATGCGGTTTCTGCCAAAGGAATGTATGTCAACTTATACGGAGCCAATGAGGCCGAAGTTGTTTTAAACAGTGGAGAGCATATTAAGCTGACACAACAAACTGATTACCCTTGGGATGGTAAAGTCAGACTGACACTGACACCCGAAAGTAAGAAGCACTTCGATGTAATGCTGCGTATTCCCGGATGGGTGAATGATCAGCCGGTTCCTTCTGATTTGTATAACTATACGGCAACCCATAAACCGGCGGTGGAGATAACCGTAAATGGACGCGCCAAAGAGTACAGAATGGAAAAAGGCTATGCTGTTCTGTCGGAAGATTGGAAACCGGGTGATGTCATTGAAATGAATTTACCCATGGAGGTACATACATGTAAGGCAAATGATCTGGTGGAAGCTGATGTCAATCATATAGCTGTGGAACGCGGCCCGATTGTTTATTGCGCTGAATTTGCCGATAATAAGAATGTAGTTCTTAACTATGTACTGAAACCGGAAACAGCTTTTGCACCCGTTTTTGAAAATGCCATGTTCGGTGGAGTAAATGTATTGAAGGGCGAGGCTGAACGGATTGTTGCTGAGGATAACTTTAAAGTCATCAAGTCTGTAATTGATTCCCTTACTTTGATTCCTTATTATGCACGTTCCCATAGGGGAAATGGTGAAATGACCGTATGGTTTCCTTCGGATGAAACAATTCTGAAGAATCAACTGATAGAGCGTGGGCGTATGACGGATAAAGTTATTATCGGGCATACTGACTCGGAGGCAGCCCATAACCTGAAAGGTAAGAATACGCATACCGGAGGGCCCAATACTTGGCGGGATGCATCGGACGGCGGTTGGTTCTCCTATACAATGAAGGTGGATGCGGAACGACCGATGGAATTGGTGTTGACTTATCTCAGTACGGATGGTGGTAACCGGGAGTTTGAGATTCTGGTAAATGACCGGAAGATTGGTGAGCAAAAACTGCGGGCGGAAACTTATAGTGCCTGGATTGACAGGGTTTATCCCATACCTGCCGATTTGACGAAAGGCAGAAAAAGTGTGACGGTGAAGATTCAGGCTTTGCCCGGAATGATTGCCGGAGGAGTATTCGGTTGCCGGACACAAAAACAAAAGGAATAGGAGAGGGTAGGAATGAAGTAGCAAAATGGCAAAATGATAATTTGGCTCCTTCAGAATCCTTTCGTTCGCCCCATTTATAAAGAAGTGAAAAGAAACGCAAGGATTTTGCGTTTCAAAGATTTGAAGAGATACTAAGATTGGGGATAATGTGATAAAATGCTATATAATTTCTAATATCTTGCACGTTTGGATTTGAATCTGTCTGAACTGTATTGAAAAGGAAAGTTTCCTTTGCTTCAAGTGTTTCCGCCAACCAGAACTTATTTGTTCTGGTTGGCGGAATGGTTATACCCTTTATGATACATGGCTACACCTAATGGGGTAAAAGGCTACACCTTTTGAGCAAAATGGTGTAGCCTTGGAAAAAGGATTATCTGTTTTATAGAAACAGATTGTGTGTTTTGACTGATTAGATTGTATGTTTGGGGTAAATAGACCGTTTGTTTTGAGGTAAATAGGCGGGTTATTTCACGCAAAATATGATTTCTTTTTTCCAGATAGCTCGTTTTATTCAAACCTTGAGTTCGTAAAATTTTAATAAGCTGATAGTATAGAAAGGAAAATGCTTGTTTTTATTTCTATTTGATAGTTAGTATAGTGCCTTTTAAAACTGATATGATTGCATTTTCTGCCATATACAAGTATGGCAATTACAATTCATAAGGCAGCCTGCCCCTTTGAAACTCCTGTGTTGAAAGGATTTTTGCATGGTTTGCCAAGAACCTTTTGTACCCCCTATTAATGACAGGATTTTACTGTCTTTTGCCAGAATTATGATGTAGATCTTCTCTTCTAATCCCTACATTTGTGTAAATCAAACTGCGGATTTCTGGAAGATGAGACAGATTTGATACTATGAGTTCTTATAATACACTATTGTTATACTTATTAATTAATCTAATTTATGGAAAAGAAAAGAGTATTTGATGTTGGAATGCTCCCTGACAAATGGCATTCCTGCTGGGGGATTTGTTTGATTATGACATTGTTGTTTGTCAATTCACCCCTTGCTTTGTTTGCCGATGTTGCTGCTGTAGCTTCTACGACACAAGCTACAAAAACAATAAAGGGAACAGTGACAGGCGTCGACAAAGAACCCTTAATAGGTGTACTTATCACAGTGAAAGGAACTGCCCAGGGAGTGATTACCGGTGCTGACGGGCAGTACGAAATCACGAATATTTCGAGCAATGCTATATTGGTATTCTCTTATATAGGATATCAGAAACAGGAAATCCAGTTGAAAAATCAGTCTGTATTGAATGTTGTGATGCAGGAATCCAATGAAATGCTGGATGAAGTTGTAGTAGTTGGTTATGGCACTCAGAAAAAAGTGACGATAACAGGTGCTGTATCTGCTGTCAGTACCAAAGAACTGACTCAATCTCCTGTTGCCAATATCTCCAATTCATTGGCAGGTAAATTGACCGGTGTTACTGCTATTCAGAATTCGGGAGAACCTGGCTATGACGGTGCTACCATCTGGGTACGTGGACAGGGAACCTATCAGACTGCTTCCAATCCGTTAGTTATTGTAGATGGCATTGAACGCGCATTTGGTGATATCGACCCGAATGAAATAGAAAGTATTTCTATCCTGAAAGATGCTTCTTCCACAGCCGTATATGGAGTACGTGGTGCGAATGGAGTTGTGATTGTTACTACGAAAAGAGGATCTGAGGGTAAACCTCGTATAAATGTCAATGTACAGCAGGCCATGCTGAATCCTACCCGGTTGCCGGAATATCTGGAATCATATGATGCTTTGCAACTTTACAGAGAAGGTCTGAAGAATGACGGTCTTAATTATGCAACATATACGGATGAGTATATTGAGAAGTTCCGTGATCGCAGTAACCCCACTTACCAGTATTTGTATCCTAATGTAAACTGGCAAGAAGAGTTGTTGCGGAAAGCCTCATTCAAAACTCAGGCCAATGTTAATGTATCGGGTGGTAGCGGCGCCGTTCGTTACTATATATCCGTATCCTATCTAAATCAAAGTGGTATGTACAAGCATACGGACTTGAATGATTACGATACTCAGGTACGTTCCGAACGCTATAATTTCCGTTCCAATTTGGATGTGGATTTCTCTAAGAGACTGAAGATGGAACTGAATCTTGGAGGAATTATCCAAGATAACAACTTCCCCGGTCAGGCGGCAGGAACTATCTTCAAAGCTATACAACAAACTCCTTCCTGGTGGTATCCTATGCTTAATCCGGATGGATCCATCGGCGAAATTGCAGGTAAAAATGCTAATCCGTATGCTCTTCTCACACAGACCGGTTATGGAGCCCACCATACCACAACGTTGAATGCTACGGTGGGATTATCCTGGGATATGTCGGGACTGGTGAAAGGTTTGACTGCCAAAGGACGTATAAGTTTTGATAATAGTAATTGGCGAAATGTGAACAGACATCGTTCTTATAAGTCTTATACATTCTCAATTGATGAAAATGAAACGGATCTATCCAAAGGAACTTATTCTTCCGTAGGAGATGGTAATACGACATTAGGTTATGATGTGATTGCCAATGGTTGGAGAACAGCCGTAGTAGAAGCCTCTTTGAATTATGACAGACAATTTGGACGGCATCAGGTAGGTTTACTGGCATTGTATAACCAACAACAAAATACACCGAGTGTGGGTGGAGGTACTCAGAATGCGGTGGCTGGTTTGCCTTATCGCCGACAAGGTCTGGTGGGGCGTGTTACATATAATTTGGACAAGAAGTATTATTTTGAATTTAATGCGGGATATAATGGTTCCGAGAACTTCCCGAAAGGTAAACGTTTTGGTTTCTTCCCTGCCGTGTCCGGTAGCTGGTTGATTTCAGAAGAGAACTTTATAAAGAATAATGTATCCTGGCTCGATATGTTGAAGTTAAGGGCTTCCTTCGGTGAAGTGGGAAATGACCAGATTGGTGGTAGCCGCTTTATGTATATGACGACCTGGAATCCGAATATGTATGGTTATAACTTTGGTTATGTGCGCGATGGTTGGTATCTGGGAGGTGCCCAGGAAGCTACTACCGGAAATCCGAATGTAACGTGGGAACGTGCCCGGAAGATAGATGTCGGTTTGGATATAGCTTTGTTCAATAATCAGTTGCGTTTCACCGGTGACATCTTCTTCGAACACCGTACGAATATTCTGACTACTCCTTTGACTATTCCCGATCTCTCGGGTGTGGAGTCCCTTCCGCTTATCAATGCAGGTATTGTAGATAATAAAGGTTTTGAATTAGAATTGGAATATCGTAAGGCTTTCCGTAATGCCAGCATCTTTGCTGTAGCCAACTTCTCTTATGCACGCAATAAGATCATTGATATGACCGAACCTGACTATGTGGGCCGTGAGTGGCGTGAAAACGAAGGACGTCGGATCGGTGAGATGTGGGGACTGACAGCTATCGGTTTGTTTGAATCGGAAGAAGATATTGCTAACAGTCCGAAACAAATGTATGGTGATGTGCAGCCCGGTGATATCAAATATAAGGACTTGAATAATGACAATGTGATTGATGCGGAAGATGAAGGCTTTTTGGGGCGTATCGATAAACCTGATAAGATATTCGGTCTTTCATTGGGCGGTAGTTATAAAGGCTTTGACCTGAGTGTACTGTTCCAGGGAGCTGCCGGAGCCTATATCTGGTATTCCGGTGATCTGGTTTGGCCCTTTGCCCGCTTCTCCAATGTCCTTGCCGATGTGAAAGGTAATTACTGGTCGAAGGACAATACTCCAGCGCAGAATGCAAAGGTGGATTATCCTCGTATGACATCTGACTCTAATCCAAACAATTATCAGGCAAGTTCTTACTGGACGCGTTCTTCCGATTACATTCGCCTGAAGAATCTGGAAATCGGTTACTCCTTGCCGGAAGCTTTCTGTAAACGTATGGGAATGGCAGGCTGTCGCTTCTATCTGACCGGAGAGAATCTGATCACTTGGGATAAGATTAAAGTCTTCGATCCGGAAATGCCTCATAGCTCGGGCAACTATCCTCAACAGAAAATATATAATATCGGAGTAAACTTGACCTTTTAAAGAAATACAGATATGAAAAAGATAAAATTTATACTATTATTTATATGTTCTGTCATGCTGACAACGTCTTGTGACTATCTGGATATTGCACCGACAGAAGTTTCCTCTGAAGAAGAAATCTTCAGTGATATCAAAACTGCAGAGCTGGCTTTGGGACGTATTTACTGGAGTATGTACTGGGATCATGGTTCCATGAGGCGTGACGGATTCAAGAGTGAACTGGGTGCTTGTACCGATGAAATGTATGACCATTGGGAAACTCCGGCTTCCAGACTTTTGTATAACAGCGGGGCATGGGGTGCTTCGAATAACCCGCTGGGTGAATGGAAGTTTATGTACAATTTCGTTCGTCGTGCCACTGTTTTCATTGACAATATAGATAAAGTAGAGTTGAAAGCTACACAAATAGCATATTATTCGGATCGTGTGAAGCAGTATAAGGAGGAAGCCCGTTTCTTTAGAGCCTATTTCTTTTTCGATCTTTTCCGTCAGTACGGTGCTATTCCTTTGCCAAAAGAGTTGGTGGACATTTCTAATGTGGAGAATACGATGTTGCCGAGAGCTTCTGTGACTGAAGTAGTCGATTATATTTGTTCTGAATTGGATATTGCTGCCGCCGGATTGCCTGATTCCTATTCTACCCAAGAATTGGGACGAATTACGAAGGGTGCTTGTCTGGCACTGAAAGCCCGTACCTTGCTGTATATGGCAAGTCCTTTGTACAATGGTAACAAGATGTATGCTGACCAGATAAATCCTGACGGTACGCAGTTATTCCCTCAGGGATACGATAAAGAGTTATGGAAAAGAGCGGCGGAAGCAGCACAAGCAGTAATAGATTGGAGTGCTCGTGCAGGTATCATTCTTGAACAGCCCAATCCTTCCAATCCGGTAGATAATTATGCGAAACTCTTCTATGATAACACGCATTCCAAGGAAATCATTCTTCCGGGATTGCTGGGTACGGATATGACGATTGATCAGGAATGTACCTCCAATGCCGGTGATTACGGTGGTTATGGTAAGTTCTCTGTTTTGCAGGAGATGGTGGATGCGTATGAAACCAAAGACGGTTATTTCCCTTTCAAGATGGACGACGATGGTTGTGTGATTTATGATGCAAATGGTAATCCTCAGATTGATCCGGAGTCGGGATACACGGAAACCGGATTCTGGTCGGGCGAACTGTTTGATGGAAAGACGATGAAACATGTTGAGAATATATCTAATATGTATAAGGATCGTGATCCACGTTTCTATGCCTCCATATCTTTCCAGGGCACTTATTGGAAATCGGAGTTTGTCAACCGTCCGCTATACTATGCTTACTGGCTGAACAATAGCGATGACTCTTTCGAAGGAAACAAGAAGTTGGTAGGAAAGAGTTGTGAAACAGGATATAGCATCCGCAAATGGATGGATCCCAATATTAATTTGAAAATGTCGTGGCGTACAAGCCATCATTATCCACATTTCCGCTTGGCCGAACAATATCTGAACTGTGCTGAGGCTTGGAATGAGTACTTGGATAGACCGGATGATAAAGTATATAGTGCTATTAATGCTGTGAGAAACAGGGTTGGTATGCCTTCACTTCCTATCACTGAAGAGGATAAAACCCAGGTGGGAATGCGTAAGAGAATCAGAAACGAACGTCGGGTAGAATTGTTTTATGAGAACCATCGTTTCTATGATGTACGTCGCTGGATGATAGCTAAAAAGGTAGACGGTGCGAATGTTACCGGTATGAACTCACTTCCTGCCATGGAAGAATTGGAAAAAGCTGCACAGCAATCGGGATTGAATTTGAGTGTTCCTTCCGAATCGAAGCAAGTGGGTTTATCCGTATTCTACAAACGCTCGAAACTGATGAAACGTGTATTTGAGGATAAGCATTACCTGTTCCCGATTCCACAGACTGAGATCGATAAGAATAAGAACCTGATTCAGAATCATGGTTGGTAAATTTTATACATAAAACAGAACGGATGAAATATATAACTTGTTTGCTGGTAGGTACTTTGCTAAGTGCCTACACAACTGCCGAAGCTGCAGATACTAAAATAGTGGTGAACCCTGTGCAACCCGCACAACGGACTTTGTTTCCGCTTACGGACGTGAGACTGGGCGACAGCCAGTTTAAAGACATTCAGGAACTGGATCATGCTTATCTACTATCATTGGAGCCGGAACGTCTGTTATCCTGGTTCCGGCGGGAGGCAGGTCTTGCTTCTGATGCACCCGCTTATCCTTTCTGGGAGTCCGAAGATGTCTGGGGTGGTGGCCCTCTGGCCGGGCATATTATGGGCTTCTCGTTGTCTTCCATGTCAATGATGTATGAAGCTACGGGAGATGAGGCACTGAGGAGAAAGATTGAAAAGATGGTTCGCGGACTGAAAGAGTGTCAGGATGCCCAGGGAGATGGCTATCTGTTGGCAACGATCAACGGGCGACGCATCTTTGAAGAAGTAGTGAGTGGAAAGTTCACTACCAACAATCCGACAATCAACGGAGTATGGGAACCTGTATACATCATGAATAAAATCATGTTAGGGTTATATAATGCCTATCTGGGTTGTGATCTTCCTCAAGCAAAAGATGTGCTGGTGAAGATGGCTGACTGGTTTGGATATCAGGTTCTGGATAAACTGACTTATGAACAGATTCAGGAGTTACTGGTATGTGAACATGGTTCTATCAATGAGTCGTATATCACTGTATACGAGATTACAGGCGATGAGAAGTACCTGAAATGGGCTAAACTTCTGAATGATGAAGACATGCTTATTCCCGCAGCCGAGGAACGGGATGTATTGAACGGTTGGCATGCCAATACGCAAATTCCCAAGTTCACGGGTTTCGAGAAGGTATACAACTATACCCGGGAAGATAAGTATACCCGGGCGGCACAGTTCTTCTGGGAAACTGTGGTGGACAAGCATACCTGGGTGATTGGTGGAAACAGTACGGGAGAGCACTTCTTTCCGGTAGATCAGTTTGAAAAGAGAGTGCCAAGTGACGGAGGACCGGAGTCTTGTAATTCCGTGAATATGATGAGGCTGACGGAAACCTTGTATCAGGATTACGGAAGAATGAAGATGGTGGATTATTACGAACGGGTATTGTATAATCATATCCTAGCTAATTATGATCCTCATGAAGGAATGTGTACTTACTATACTTCTATGCGTCCGGCACATTACCGGATATATGGAACCCAGCATCATAGTTTCTGGTGCTGTACCGGTACAGGTATGGAGGCTCCTGCAAAGTTTGGAAAGATGATATATGCGCATCAAGGTTCCGAGTTGTATGTCAACCTCTTTATGCCTTCCGAGCTGAACTGGAAAGATAAGGGTGTGAAACTGGTACAGAACACGGACTTCCCTGATAATAATAAGGTGGGTTTTGTAATCAATACGGCTGCTGGCGTTCATTTCACTTTGAATATCCGCAAACCTCATTGGTCGACTGCGAAGAAGATGACCGTATGGGTGAATGGCAAGAAGATGCAGTTAGCTCCGAACACTGAAGGTTATGTACAGTTGGACCGCTCGTGGAGCAATGGAGACAAAGTAGAGGTGGAATTAACTCCCCAGGTTACAGTAGAATATCTGAAAGGCAGTGATAAATATGCTGCATTTCTCTATGGTCCCGTAGTCCTGGCAGCAAAAGTCGGCAATAATGGACTGGAAGAAGCCTATAGTTTCAGATTCCCGAAAAGAACGGTTGCCACTTTAGAAATTCCAATGCTGACAGCTCCTGCGTTAATAGGTTCTTTAGATAAAATAAAGAAAGCAGTTTCCAGAAAACCGGATAAGGAATTAGTGTTTGAATGTTCATCGGAGGTAGCTTCCACTACTTTTGAGTTGATTCCTTTCAATAGAATTCATTTCAACCGTTATGCCATCTATTTCCCGCTTTATAAACAGATGAAAGATTATCAGGCTGTTTATGACCAGGAAAAGAAGACTATCCTGGAAAATGAGATGTTGCAAGCGAATACGGTAGACCATGTACTGATTCAGTCGCCACTTTCGGAGAGCGATCATAAACTGGCGGGTGTGAATATGGATTGGGGTGAAGCATATGGTCGTTCATGGAGGCATGCTTCCAATGGCGGTTACTTTATGTACCAGATGGCGGTATTGCCGGATGTACCTCAAAGTCTCTACATGCAGTTCATCAATACGGATGGAGGTGCAAGGGTATTCGATGTATTGGTAGATGGAAAGCAGATTGCTACAATAGATCGTTGCCAACCTAAAGACATTCCGGATCTATTCTATTATGAAGTAGTACCGCTTCCCAAAGAACTGCTTTCCGGAAAGAAATCCGTGACGGTGAAGTTACATGCAAAGAAAAATAATACGGTAGGAGGACTATTTGATATTCGGATAGTAAAGGTAGAATAATTTAAGGTAATCAGTAGTTTCTAAATTAGGATGGGATGAGAATGTATTCGTGCTGATACATTCTCATCCTTATTTTATACTCTTTCGTCTTGTTGAAGGTAAAAAGAATAGGTGGTTAGACAAAATTGGATTAAAAAATAGTGATTATTGTGATACTTATCTTCTGTTTTGCCCTATTTTTGTATCGGATGTTGTGAACAGTTGTTGTTGCATCAAATCGTGTACACCTAAAATAATACTATCTTCATGAGAAAAATCATTTATTTAATTCTAATTGTTTTATTGTTAGTTCCCTGCAGCACATTGCAGGCGTCTCACCAACCAGAGTTTTCCACTGCCGGTTTCTTCGAATTACCCAATTCCGGACGTGAAGTGTTTTTCATGAATCCGGCCTGGCGTTTTTATAAAGGAAGCGTTGCCGGTGCTGAGGCTATAAGTTTTGATGATACGGAATGGGCTGTAGTCTCCCTGCCTAATGGAATTGAATATCTGCCTACAGAAGCCAGCGGTTGTATCAATTACCAAGGTGAAGTTTGGTATCGTAAGCACTTCACTCCCGCAGATGCATTGAAAGGAAAGAAATTATTCCTGCATTTTGAAGCCATCATGGGGAAGAGCAAGGTGTTTGTGAATGGCCGGTTGATAAAAGAGCATTTTGGTGGTTACTTGCCGGTGGTTGTAGATGTAACCGATGCCCTGAAATGGGGAGAGGATAATGTGATTGCCGTATGGGCGGACAATAGTGATGATCCGTCTTATCCTCCCGGAAAGGCACAGGATGTTCTTGATTTTACCTATTTCGGTGGTATCTACCGTGATTGCTGGCTGGTAGCTCATAACCCTGTCTTTATCACTGACCCTAACTTTGAGGACGAGGTCGCAGGTGGCGGTCTGTTTGTGGCTTATGATAAGGTATCGGATGCTTCGGCTGAAGTATTGCTGAAAGCTCATCTACGTAATGAAAGCCGTAAAACTTTTACAGGAGTTGTGGAATATGAATTGCAGCAACTGGATGGTACTCAGGTGGCGTTCCTGAATGATAAAATACAGGTACGTCCGGGTAAGGCTGTTACTTCAAAAGATAAAATCACAGTAAAGAGTCCATTGTTGTGGAGTCCGGAGACTCCTACTTTATATAATCTGATTGTACGTATCCGCGACCACGAAGGAAAAGTGGTGGATGGTTACCGTCGCCGTATTGGTATCCGCAGTGTGGAATTTAAAGGTAAGGATGGCTTCTGGCTGAACGGCAAACCTTATGAAGAACCGTTGATCGGCGCCAATCGTCACCAGGACTTTGCTGTAGTAGGTAATGCTGTACCCAACAGCATTCACTGGCGTGACGCAAAGAAACTGCGGGATGCCGGAATGAAGGTGATCCGCAATGCCCATTGTCCGCAAGACCCTGCTTTCATGGATGCATGCGATGAACTCGGTTTGTTTGTAATAGTCAATACTCCGGGCTGGCAGTTCTGGAATGATGCCCCTGAATTTGCACAACGTGTATATAGTGATATACGTAATCTGGTACGCCGTGACCGTAACCATGCTTGTGTCTGGTTGTGGGAGCCTATCCTGAATGAAACCTGGTATCCGGATGATTTTGCCAAGAAAACCCGTGAACTGGTCGATCAGGAATATCCTTACCCTTATTGTTATTCCGGCTGCGACAGCGGAGCGCGTGGCAAAGAATATTTCCCGGTACTTTTCACCCATCCGTCTTTTGACGGGAAGGCCTGGGGGGATCCGAATGCCGATCCTAAAATTACCTATTTTACCCGTGAATGGGGCGACAATGTGGATGATTGGAGTTCGCATAACTCACCCAGTCGTGTAGCACGCAACTGGGGAGAGCAACCTATGCTCATCCAGGCCCGGCATTATGCCAATCCTGCCTATACTTATACTTGCTATGATGCTCTTTATCGCACTCCCCGGCAACACGTGGGCGGATGTCTCTGGCACTCGTTCGACCATCAACGTGGTTACCATCCCGATCCGTTTTATGGTGGATTGATGGATGTATTCCGTCAGCCCAAGTATTCGTACTATATGTTCAAGGCACAGCGTTCGCCCGAGAAACAGGAACGCCTTTTCGAGACTGGCCCGATGGTTTATATAGCCCATGAAATGACTCCATTCTCAAGTAAGGATGTCACTGTTTATTCGAATTGCGAGGAAGTACGGCTTACTTTCATGAGAGACGGGAAAGGGTCTACTTACAGCAAGTCACTGACAGAAGCCGGTATGCCTTCACCTGTTATCACTTTCCCGGATGTCTATGATTTTCAGATGGACAAAGCCATGTCCCGGAAGAAAAAACAAGAAGATGTACTTTTGCTGGCCGAAGGGCTGATAGATGGCAAAGTGGTTGCCACTCATGAGGTGCATCCGGCACGTCGTCCGGAGAAGCTACTGCTTTGGATAGATAATGAAGGGGTTAACTTGAAAGCCGATGGCTCCGACTTTGTAACAGTGGTGGCTGCCGTTGCTGATAAAAATGGAAATATAAAGCGCTTGAATAATTATTATGTGAAGTTCCATGTGGAAGGCGAAGGACGCCTTCTGGGAGATGCTTCCATATTGGCAAATCCCGCACCTGTAAAGTGGGGCACTGCTCCGGTACTGATACAGTCGACCTTGAAACCGGGCAAGATAAAGGTGACAGCCAGTGTGCTGTTTGAAGGTTCGCAGATGCCCACCAGTGCTGTACTGGAGTTGGAGAGTGTGCCGACAGAGCATCCGTTACTATATTCGGGGAAAGAGGCGGCGCTTATTTCAAATCCTTCTGCCGCCGGATTGGGAGGAACAGCTGTAAAATCGGCTGCTGAGTTGGAACAGGAGCGGTTGCAGAAAGAACAGAATGCGCAGAAGCTGAAAGAAGTCGAGAAGCAGCAGGAAGATTTTGGTGAGAAGAAGTGAATGAACCTTCCCGGTGAAATAGAAAAACAATGGTATGAAATCTATAAAAGTAACTTTGGGTACAGGATTGTTGGCCGCTATTTCTTTATATAGCAATGCGGCTAATAATTCATCTAGGCCTAATATCATTTTTATTCTCTGCGATGATATGGGCTATGGCGACTTGGGATGTTACGGACAGAAATATATCCAGACACCCAATCTTGACCGTATGGCGCAGGAAGGTATGCTGTTTACCCAAGCTTATGCCGGTAGTCCGGTTAGTGCACCTTCACGTGCTTCTTTGATGACCGGGCAGCACACTGGGCATACTCATGTGCGTGGTAATAAAGAATATTGGAAGAATGTTCCTACCGTGACATACGGTATCAATAAAGATTTCTCTGTCGTGGGGCAGGAACCGTATGATGAAGGCCACATTATTCTGCCCGAAATCATGAAGAAGAATGGCTATACTACAGGAGTTTTCGGTAAATGGGCAGGCGGCTACGAAGGTTCCTGCTCCACACCGGATAAACGGGGTGTAGATGAATTCTACGGTTATATATGTCAGTTTCAGGCACATTTGTACTATCCCAACTTCCTAAACAGATACAGTAAAGAGGAAGGGGATACCGGAGTCGTACGTATTGTAATGGAAGACAACATCAATTATCCCATGTTTGGTGATGATTACAAAAAGCGTTCGCAATATTCTGCTGACCTGATTCATCAGAAAGCCATGGAGTGGATTGATAAGCAGGATGGCAAACAACCTTTTTATGGCTTCTTCACTTATACGCTTCCACATGCCGAACTGGCGCAGCCTAATGACTCCATTCTGAAAGGATACAAAAAGCAATTCTTCAGAGATAAAACCTGGGGAGGTTCCGAAGGTTCGCGATACAATGCCGTGGAGCATACCCATGCTGAGTTTGCCGGTATGATCACCCGCCTTGATAGTTATGTAGGCGAAGTCTTGAAGAAGCTGGAAGAGAAAGGTCTTGATGATAACACGATTGTTATCTTTAGCAGTGATAATGGTCCCCACGAAGAGGGTGGAGCAGATCCCGAATTCTTTGGGAGGGATGGTAAGCTACGTGGTCTGAAACGGCAATGCCATGAGGGTGGTATACGAATCCCCTTTATTGTGCGTTGGCCCGGGCATGTATCAGCAGGCAAGGTGAATGATCACCAATTGGCTTTCTACGATGTGATGCCTACATTCTGTGAGTTGATGGTGGATAAAGCATTTCCGAAGAAGTACATAAATAAAAAGATAAAGAATGATTGCTTCGATGGCATCTCTTTTGTTCCGACCTTGTTGGGGGACGACGGCAAGCAGCAAAAACATGATTTCCTTTATTGGGAGTTCCATGAAACAGATCAGATTGGTGTCCGTATGGGAGACTGGAAACTGATAGTTAAGAAAGGGACACCTTATCTGTATGATCTCGCAAATGATGTACATGAAGATCATGATATTGCAGCTGCTCATCCCGATATTGTGAAACAGATGAAAGAGATTATTAAGAGGGAACACAGAGACAGCGAGATGTTTCCTGTTACATTACCTGATCTGTAGCTGATAGCATAAAGATGTATTGCAAAAGACGGCATTACACCCTCAACTTTCTCCCTATATAGGTTTATGTTCTTCCTTATATTGAGTGGGCGAACACCCCATGTATTGCTTAAACACCGTACTGAAATAGCGGGAAGTTGAGAACCCTGTCTGGTCTGCGACTTCAACGATGCTGAGCGCGGTATGGGTAAGCAGCCAGGCACTCCGTTCTATCCGTAGTTTGGTGATATAATCATTGGCCCCCATCCCCGACAATGCTTTCAGCTTGTTGTAAAGACCTGCACGGCTGATACCCAATTCCGTACAAAGGAACGGTATCCCCATTTGCAGGTTATCCAGATTCTCGGAGATCAGTTTATTCAGGCGGTTGAGGAATTTCTCATCGGCCGAGCTGAATGTACTTTCCTGTGGCAGGGGGAGTGGGCCGGCTTCAGCATAACGTATCCGTATCCGTTCGCGATTCTTCAGTTGGCTTTGGATAACGGTATAAAGTATGTCTACTTCGAAAGGCTTGGTCAGGTATGCATCCGCTCCGTTCTTGTAACCGAATAACTGGCTTTCCTCATCATTGCGGGCTGTAAGCAGGATAACGGGGATATGGCTGATTTCCAGGTCTTCTTTGATATGCTTGCATAATTCATAGCCATTCATACGTGGCATCTGAATATCACTGACTACAATTTCCGGTGAAGATTCACGGCAGATACGCAAGGCTTCTTCACCGTCATAAGCCACCCGGATTTCTTTGAATTTATTCTTAAGGGCGGAGAATAGATAATCTGTCAGATCTTTGTTATCATCCACGATAAGGAGAGTACAGTTTTGGGTATCCTCTTTGTTTAGAATATCGCTTGGGATGCTTTCGACTTCCTGGGTGGGAGCCAGCAACTCATTCAAATAGGCTTGCGGTTGCAGAGTAACCTTTCCCGGTTGTATGTCTCGCGGCAGTTCGAACCAGAAGGTAGAACCGGACATATCTCCATGGTCATAGGCACCTATACTTCCGCCATGTTGTTCGGCAAGAATTTTAGAGTAGGAGAGGCCGATGCCTGTTCCGGGGCGGCTATTGTTGCCTTGATAGAAACGGATAAACAAGTTGTTTATATCTACATCTTTCAATCCGGGACCTTCGTCGGAAACAGAGATGCGTACACGGCTCTTATCGTCTGACAGGCTGGTAGTGAGACGAATCAGACTGTTCTCAGGGCTGTACTTCAACGCATTGATCAGCAGATTTATTAATATGGTAGTGCATTTCTCTTTATCAAAGCAAAGAGTATCCACTTCCGGTCCGGGACTATATAAGATGGAGATGCCTTTTAACTGGGCTTCCGGTCTGAAATCTGTTATAAGTTGTTCTATCCATGGAGTTAGTTCCACAGTTCCTACATTCAGCGTGCTTTGCCCTACCTCCATTTTGCGTACATCCAGCACCATATTCAGAAGGTTCTTCATGCGTCCGGACTGTTTGCTAATGCTTTGGATAACCGGATACTTGTCGTCTTCCGGCGATAGTGATTCCAGCAATTGCTTTAACGGGGCGTGTATCAGGGTGAGTGGGGTGCGCAATTCATGGTTGATATTGATAAGGAAACGTACTTTCTCTTCATAAACCTGTTGCTCATGTTCCTTCATGGCCCATTTCAATTTGTTTTCTTTGCGATGCAACAGGGAGAAGAATGCCAATATCACCCCTGAAACTATCAATATGAAACAAATACTGATAAACCAGTTGGATTTATACCACGGTGGTAAGACTATGAGTTCCAGAATCTGATAATCCTCAGTCCATCCCCCGGTACGGGTACTGCAGGAGGCCATCACTTGGTAGGTTCTTGCAGGTAGTCCGCTTAATGTCAGTTCCGGTTGGTAGGAGTAAATCACTTGCCCTTCCATGCCGAGTAAGGTATAACGATACATCGGTTTGCGGAAGATATCTTTATCGTGGGCAATGATTTTAATGGTGATGGGTTTACTTTGTTCTTCTACTTTCAGTCTTCGTCCGGTACTCATCAAGGCATTCATACGTTCTCCGCCTACCCAAACGTCTGCCAGTTCAAGAATAGGAGGGGCGTTTGGTTCGTCAGGGAGTTGTTTGTTGATACAAAGCAGTCCGTTGACACCTCCCATATAGATATCGCCTTGTGTGGAGAGTAAACGAGGTTTCTCCAGATATTCGTTCAGAATGATTCCATCTGACTCCCCGTAAAGAATGAACTCTCCTTCTTGAATCAGGTGGGCGAATAGTTTGCTGTCTGCTCCTATCCATACACGTCCCCGCTGATCACAAATCAGTGAATTAATTTCATTGATCAGACTATTGGGAATATTGACGCATTGCTGTTTTTCCATGGAATAGTAACTGAGCCCATAATTGCTTCCTATCCAGAAAATCCCGTTTTCATCGGTAGATACAGAATTGAATATGGTATCACCTTTGCAACTGTATAAGGTTTCTAACCGGTTCTTTCGGGAATCGATCCGGTAAATCCGTTTGAAATCATGCAGATAGGAAACGAAACCGTTCTGGCATATAGGCAGGAGCGTGCCGATGACATCTTGGGCAGGTTTGTCCAGAGGAATAGGTGTGAAGTCTTTCCGGGCTAAGTGGTAGCTATATGGCATTTCGGATAATAATAATATTGTTTCCGGTGTGTTCCGGAATACATTAACCGTTTTTCCCCGTTTGCATAAGAGGGTATTTATACTATCGTTGATGATAATAAGTGGTTGGTAGCTTTCAGTTTGTTTATCAAAAAAGAATAACCCTTTGCTGAATAAAGAAACCAGAAGATGTCTCTGATCTACCCCTGTGATGGAAGATACTTTATCTCCCCAGGTAGAGAGCACATGGTGGAATTTCTTAGTGACAGGATTAAGGCGGTTGATTCCGCCGCCATCTGTTCCAACCCATATATCTTCTTTTTCATCCTGGTGGATGCTAAGTGTCGACTTTTCACTGAGTGCGTATTCAAATCCGGGCAATGCATCCGAATAAATCTTCATTCCCGCTTCTTTGATGTGTATTAAGCCGGCACGCACACTGCCTGCCCACATATTATTATTGGAGTCAGTATATAAATAAAGGATTGAGTTCGCAGGTAGTGAGTATGGATCTCCGGGAACTCGCACAAGAACAGACATCGTATCGTCCTTGGGATTCAGAATATAGATACCGGAACCATCCGTACCCACCCATATCTGCCCGTCGCGTTCGGCTAAAGAAAGTACGACATTGGTCTGCAACCGAGAGTTTGTGGTATCATAAGAGTGAAGAAGCTTGCCGTTCCGGTCGTAGCACTTCACACCCTGATGGTAAGGAGCCAACCATATATTCCCGTTTTTGTCGATAAGAGTGGCTATCAGTTCGTTACTTTCGAAAGGTACGGGATGGGTCTGGCCTGTCGGGAGATCAATGAGTAGTGCACGACTCCATCGGTTGGTGCACATCAGGGTATGATCGTCCCATTTCTGGAGGCTGGTAATATTATACTTATTATTGGTGAGGGCACACAGGAATCTGATTTGGTGATTGGCATAGTCATACTTATATAATTTGCCGCTTCCACCGAATAATACACCGTCTTCCCAAGGACAAATGGAGGTAGCTATTACCGGATTATTATCCTCATCGCGTGCCTGCCGGAATTCATCTTCCTGATAATTGTAGTAGAAAAGCCCTTTGGGAGTAATGGCCCAAATGGTATTTTCTTTGTCTTCAATGATGTGAGTGATATTATCGTGGAGGTATTTCCTGAGTTCGTAGCCATCGAAGCGTCCGATACCTGATCTTGTTCCAATCCAGACATACCCTTTCTCATGGCTCACTACCAGGCAGCGAACCGAAGAAGACAGGCCGTTCTGCGTACTTATCTGTTGGAAAGTATATTGGGTATTTCCTGCCACCTTGTATGAAAAGGACAGTAGCAGGAATAATAGTAATGTGGTTAACAGGGTTTTTCTCATGGGTATTGTGGATAGGTTGGAGCAAAAATACTCTTTTGTTATGAACCGCACAATACAATTTGCATGAAATTACTTGGAAATAAGCTCCAAATTTGTCTACTTCGCCTCCAGTTTTGACTATTATTTGTTTTTGTCGTCCGGATAGTCAATTTTGAACCTGGAAATAGTGAATCTTGTACAGACACTCCTTTGCTATCGTTTTACATTTGCATCACAAATCAATGTTAACGATAGTTTATAACTAATTTAAATTTAATTCTATGAGACAGAAATTATTGAATGTATTTCTGGTATGCCTGCTCTGTTTGACATCTACTGCCGCTGCTTTGGCACAGCAAACGATTAAGGTGACAGGTAAAGTGATTGACAGCACCAATGAAGGTGTACCCGGTGTCAATGTACAAGTAAAAGGAGGGTCTTTAGGAACCATTACCGATGTGGATGGTAACTATAAGATCGATGTTCCCAACTCTAAATCCGTATTAGTATTTTCTTTTATCGGTTATGAAACGCAGGAAGTCCCTGTGGGAAACAAGACCGTAATAAATGTATCATTGAAAGATGATACGCAAGTGTTGGATGAAGTAGTGGTAGTGGCCTACGGTACAGCCCGTAAAGGTGATGTAACCGGTGCGTTAACCAGCCTGCGTCCTGATCCGAATGATGCGGCTAAGGCTACTTCTCTTGATAACTTATTGTCCGGTAAAGTGGCAGGTCTGGTCGTTAACTCAACTTCTTCGGCTGTTGGTTCCGCTTCTTCGGTTACGATTCGTGGTGCCAGTTCACTTCGTGGCGACAACCAGCCGCTGTATGTTATTGATAATGTTCCGCAAGCTTCAACAGGTGAATTTGCTTCTTCAGGTATCAGTGGAGACTTCCAGATCAATCAAGATCCGTTGTCTTCTTTGAACCCTGGCGATATTGAAGACATTACTGTTTTGAAAGATGCTTCTTCAACCGCTATCTACGGTTCGCGTGGTGCCAATGGTGTAATCCTGATTACTACTAAGAAAGGTAAGGCTGGAAAAGCTAAAGTCAATGCTTCGGCTACATTCACGATTGCCAATACTACGAATCTGTTGGATATGATCAACCTGGAAGAGTATGCTAATTATGCAAATAGCAGAATTCAGGATGGCCTTGTACCATTTCATATTGTAGGCGACCAGGTAAGATATGTATTCAATGGTTCTTACGACAAATATGATGCTAATAATCCCGAAACTTACAACGTTGTAACCTACCGCAACTGGCAGAAGGAAATCTATACTTCGGCATTCTCACAGAATTATTCTCTGTCTTTGAATGGTGGATCGGATAAGATTACCTATTATATATCTGCCAATTTCAAGGACATCAACGGTACGGTAAAGCAAACTTCTTTGAAACAGGGTGACTTACGTGCCAACCTGAGCGCGGAAGTATCAAAAGCCGTAAAGATTGACCTGTCTTTGAGTGGTGCACTTCGTCAGAATGATATGATGGCGGGTGGTAATACATTGGGAGGTTCTACCGGTGCTATCTCACGTACGGCATTGGACTATGCTCCATTTGAAATGCCGGAAGGTGACCCCAGCTTTAATAATGAGAACAAGACAACTGTTTTCAGTTGGTTGAATGATTATGTAGACGTAACAGATGATAAAACTTTCAAAGCCAGTCTGGACCTGACCTGGAAGATTAACAAATTCTTCCGTTATAACCTTCGTACCGGTGGTAACTTGAATATCAACGAGCGCAAGCGTTGGTACGGTCTGCAACTTTACCAAGGTATGAACAACCAAGGTTTGCTGGCATTGTCAGACTTGAATAAGAATAATGTTTCCGTTGAGAATATCCTGAATTACAGTACGAAGCTCAAGTCTTTCGCAACTTTGGATGCTACGGCTGGTGTTACTTACGAAGATTATAACTTCCTGAACAAAAATACTACCGCCAATCAATTCACTTTCTTTGAAATGCGTGAGAATGGTCTTCACATGGCAGGTAATGTAAACAATGCCCAGCCTATCCAGAAAGACTACCAGTTGGTTTCCTATCTGGGACGTGCTAATCTTTCCATTCTCGACAAGTACTTGATTACTGCTTCTTTCCGTGCTGACGGTTCCAGTAAATTTGCTAAAGGTAATCGTTGGGGATACTTCCCGTCTGCATCGTTGGCATGGCGTATGGAACAGGAAGAGTTTATGAAAAATATCTCTTGGTTGAGCCAGTTGAAGATTCGTGTGAGCTATGGTGTTACCGGTAATCAAAGTATTGATCCGTATTCTACCTTCTCTATGTATGGTTCTAATTCCAATCTTTATTATGCTGATGGTTCCGGCAATGCCCAGACAGCCTTTACGGTAACCAACCTGTCAAATAACAGCTTGAAATGGGAAAAGACAGCTTCATGGAATGCCGGTTTGGACTTCGGTTTGTTTAACTCACGCTTGAGTGGTACTCTCGACGTGTATCAGAAGAAGACTACTGATTTGCTTATTTCCAGAACTCTGCCGGGTTCTGCCGGATTTGCTTCCACTTATTATAATCAGGGATCAATGAAGAATAATGGTGTTGAACTCTCTTTGAACGCACAGATTATTGATAAGAAAGATTGGAAGTGGAGCGTAAGCGGTAATATCGGTTTCAACAAGAGCGAGATTGCCGAGTTGGGACTTCTGCCATCTGACTTTGGTTTCCTGGGTGAGAAAGTAGGATATTATGGTAACTCGATAGGCGACCACTTCGGTGTAGGCCATGTCTTCCTGGAAGGTGAAGCTCCGGGCTTGTTCTTCGGATATGTTACACAGGGTATCGTACAGCCGGAAGATATAACAGAACAAGGTGTGAGATATACTAAAAAAGATGGTACGGTTGGTTATTACAAGACATTTAATAAGGTTACTCCGGTAGCCGGCGATATCAAATTTGTAGATAGCGATGGAGACGGTGATGTAAATGTAAACGACCGTGATGTTATCGGTGATCCGAATCCTGATTTTACCTACGGTTTCTCTACAAATATTTCCTGGAAAAACCTGAGTCTGTCGGCTTCGTTTGCCGGTGTACAAGGCAAAGATATTCTGAATACCAACAATCGCTATGTTAATACTCCGGGAACCAGATCTAATAATCTCACCCGTAAAGCTTATCAGAATATGTGGACAGAAAGCAATCATTCCAACCTGTATCCGAGTTCCACATTCGTTATACAGAACTATGTTATGGACCGTTATGTAGAAGATGCCAGTTATCTGCGTTGTGCCGACATTACTCTGAACTATATATTACCGAAAACATGGATGAGCAAGATTGGTTTCCAGAATGCTTCGGTTTATGCTTCCGTTAAGAATGCATTTATTATTACCAACTATAGTGGCTACGACCCTGATGTAAACTTTTTCGGTTTCGACGGTCTTCGTCCGGGCGTAGATATGGGTGCTTATCCGACTCCGCGTTCGTTTATATTCGGCTTAAACTTGACTTTCTAATATTAAAAACATGAAGAATATGAAAAGATATAAATATTATATACTGTCTTTGGCTGTACTGTGCAGCTTTTCAGCCTGTGACTCTTTACTGAATGAAGATCCCTTATACTCTCAGAATAGTAATATTGTTTTCCAGACCGAAGATAATGCAGAATTAGCTCTGTTGGGATGCTATGGTTATATGTCGGCTCCTAATGCTTACGGACAGATGTGGCAGGAAGCTCCTATTGTAGCTTCGGGTCTTGCATGGGCACAACGTCCTGAGGATTTGAACTCGCTGAATACATTGGCTGCCAATAGCTTGGTATCCTTGGCTTGGGGAGGTATGTACAAGGCGATAGCCGAAATCAATGCTTTTCTGGAAAGTATTGATAAGAGCGGGCTGAGTGCAGCAGTCAAGACTCAGAAGGGTGGCGAAGCTAAATTTTTGAGAGCACTGGCTTACTATAATTTGGTTTCCACTTTTGGTGATGTTCCTTTGAAAACGGTTGCTTCCTCTTCCGAAGGTATTTCTATTGCCCGTTCACCCCGTGAAGAGGTGTTCTCACAAATCACACAGGACCTGGTGGATGCTCTGTCTATTTCTGAAAAATCAGCAGTGGGACGTGCTAATTCCTGGGCTGTAAAAGCTTTCCTAGGTAAAGTGTATTATAAGATGGCTGTTCTGGGTATAGATGCTGCCGCCAATTGGCAGAATGCAAAAAACATGTTTGATGCAGTATACACAAGTCATGTTTATTCGTTGGAGCCTAAGTTTGCCAATTTGTTTGGTGAATATGTGTCAACCTCCAAGGAGTCTATCTTCCAGATGAATTATTCAACGGGAAATGCGAACGGGTGCTACAATCGTGGCAGTAACCGCTTTGCTCCTCAGGCTTCTACCAGTGGCATCAACTGGAGTACGTATCGTGTAGCTAAGTTCGCTTATGATATGCATGAAGGTACTTACCCGGGAGATCCCCGTATTGATGTTAACTTCTTGACAAAGTGGAGAGCTCGTAACGGTAATAATCAAGCTAATCCGAAACCTCAGGTTGGTACTGCACTTTGTGCTAACGACTCTGTATGTACGTACCCTTACTGGAAAATCAAATATACTGATATGACAGTGCCCGGATCGAACAATGTGAATATGGAGGTTACAGCCAAGATGCCTTATGCAGAATTTCCTAATCCGAAGAACCCGAGCCTTAGCGTTTGTGATAATTACGAGGCTACACACGGGGCATCTCCGTATAACTCTTCAGTAGCAAAAGCTGTAAATGACTTTGCAAAAACAGGTAATGCAGAAAAGTGGCCGTACTTTGGCAAGTTGTACGACCAGACACAAACTGGTACGATGGCCCACAAGAACTTAATGGTTTATCGTTACGCTGAAATGCTGTTACTGATGGCTGACGTTTACAATGAACTGGGTGATACTCCGAAAGCTATCAGCCTGGCCAATGAAGTACTGGCCCGTGCACGCAAATCCGGAGCCGTTTCTTCTGCACAACCTGCAGACTGGTCGGCATCACTTACCAAAGAACAGGTTACGGAAAAATTGTATTTTGAGCGGATCATCGAACTTTGCGGCGAACCCAGCATTTACGATATGGTACGTATCCGCGGTACGGTATACTTCAAGAAGTTCCTGGAACTGAATACTACTCATGAACTGACCATATTGGGAGAAAAGAATTATACTTCAAGTGTAAACAACTTTGCAGATCGTCTCCTGAACAATGGTAGCCTGACGGATGACTTCCTGAAAAAGAATTTGCTTCTGCCGATTCCTACCAGTGAAATAGATGCTAATCCGGGCCTCACGAATAACGATAATAACTTTGGTTATTAATCATCCGGAATCTATAGAGTTTACAATAGGTTATTAGATCTTCCCGGATGCGGGGTGGGAGTTGTCTTCCACCCTCGCATTCCACATCCGGATTTTTAAATATTTAATTAGATTTGATTATGAACACGATACAATCAGGATTGCTTTTTTCTCTGACCGGTGCCGCTGCTGTGGCATCCATGACTTCATGTACTTCACAAAAGAAAGCTGAGGAACAAAAGCAATATAATATAGTATACATCATGACGGATGATCACACAGCCCAGATGATGAGCTGTTATGACCACCGCTACATGGAGACGCCGAACCTGGACCGCATTGCAGCCGACGGAATACGTTTTACAAACAGCTTTGTGGCTAATTCTCTGAGTGGTCCCAGCCGTGCCTGTATGATTACGGGCAAGCACAGTTGTGCCAATAAATTCTATGATAACACAACTTGCGTGTTCGATGCTTCGCAGCAAACTTTCCCTAAACTTTTGCAACAGGCCGGTTATCAGACTGCGTTGGTTGGTAAATGGCACCTGGAAAGTCTGCCTACGGGTTTTGATTACTGGGAGATCGTGCCCGGACAAGGTGATTACTATAATCCTGATTTTATCACTCAGGACAATGATACTATACAGAAGCACGGTTATGTGACCAATATCATCACTGATGACGCTATCGACTGGATGGAAAATCAGCGGGATACAAATAAGCCGTTCTGTATTTTAATTCATCATAAAGCGATTCATCGTAACTGGTTGGCAGATACCTGCAACCTTGCACTTTATGAAGACAAGACCTTTCCGCTACCGGACAATTTTTTCGACGATTACGAAGGACGTCCTGCCGCTGCTGCACAGGAAATGAGCATTGTGAAAGATATGGATATGATCTATGACCTCAAAATGCTACATCCGGACAAAGAAACCCGGTTGAAGTCTCTTTATGAGAAATATATCGGCCGGATGGATGAGGGGCAGCGTGCAGCATGGGATAAGTTCTATGGTCCTATCATCGATGATTTCTATAAAAAGAATCCTCAGGGTAAAGAACTTGCCAACTGGAAGTTCCAGCGCTATATCCGCGACTACATGAAGACTGTGAAATCTCTGGATGATAATGTAGGCCGTGTGCTGGATTACCTGAAAGAGAAAGGATTGCTGGATAACACATTAGTTGTTTATACTTCCGATCAAGGTTTTTATATGGGTGAGCACGGATGGTTCGACAAGCGTTTCATGTATGAAGAATCCATGCATACACCGCTGATTATGCGTTTGCCGAAAGGTTTCGACCGTAAAGGAGACATCGGAGAGTTGGTACAGAACATTGACTATGCACCCACATTCCTGGAACTGGCCGGCGTGAAAGTGCCCGAAGATATTCAGGGACTTTCCCTGGTTCCATTACTGAAAGGCGAAAAACCTGAAAACTGGCGGAAATCCCTGTATTATCACTTCTATGAATATCCTGCTGAACACATGGTGAAGCGTCATTACGGCGTACGTACCGAACGTTACAAGCTGATTCATTTCTATAATGACATCGATGAATGGGAATTGTACGATTTACAGGCCGATCCGACCGAAATGCGTAACATCTATGGACAACCGGGTACGGAAGACATTGTGAAGGAACTGAAAACCGAACTTACGGCATTGCAGGAACAATACAATGATCCGGTACGCTTTTCCCCAGAGAGAGATAAAGAATAATTCATATTATCAAACGCTATGACCTTATGAGATATATATATACAGTACTGCTTTGTCTGTTCCTGGCAGTAACAAACATTCAGGCTGATAACTTGACACAACCCTTTTCATTAGTTCCCTGCCCGGTGAGTTTAGTACCGGGCACGGGTAACTTCCACTTCTCCGCTAAGACAAGTTTCGCAGTAGAGAATGAAGGACAAACTGAGCAAGTGCGCCAGTTCACCGGACTTCTTACCCGTGCGGCAGGTTTTACTCCCCGCATAAAGGTAGATAGCCGGAAAGGGGATGTCTGTCTGGTGACGGACGCTACCTTAAAAAGTGAAGCTTACAAACTGGAGATAACGGCTAAGAAGATAACCATCCGTGCCTCCGATCTGCAAGGTTTCTATTATGCCCTTCAAAGCATTCGTCAATTACTTCCCTCTGAGATTGAAAGTGAACAAGTGACGGAGAACGTCGATTGGACTGTTCCGGCATTGACTATCACCGACCAACCCCGTTTCGGTTATCGGGGACTATTGGTAGATGTGGCACGTTTTTTCTCCCCCAAGGAAAACTTGTTGCGTATTATCGATTGTATGGCGATGCTGAAGTTGAACAAGTTACATCTGCATCTGGTAGATGACAATGGTTGGCGTATTGAAATTAAGAAATACCCCTCGCTTACAGAAATAGGATCATGCCGTGTAGACCGTCCGGGCAAGACATTCCCCGAACGCCGTAATCCCCGTCAAGGTGAACCTACTGTGGAAAAAGGATTCTATACGCAGGATGAAATCCGCGAGATCGTGCGCTATGCTCAGGAACGGCATATCGAAGTGATCCCGGAAATAGAAATGCCGGCACATAGTAATGCTGCATTGGCTGCTTACCCTTTGCTGTCCTGTCCGGTAGTGGATAAATTTATCGGTGTATTGCCCGGTTTAGGCGGGAATCATGCGGATGTTATCTTTTGTGCAGGAAATGACAGTGTATTTACTTTCCTGCAAGATATTCTGGATGAAGTACTCGAATTGTTTCCCTCAAAATATATCCATTTAGGTGGTGATGAGGCGAGAAAGACACATTGGGAAGAATGTCCGTTGTGCCAGGCACGGATGAAAGCGGAGAAATTGGAGAATACAGAAGAATTGCAAGGCTATTTCATGGCACGGGTAGCACGGTATGTGCAGAATAAGGGACGTGAAGTGATAGGATGGGATGAACTGACGAATGCCAGAATCCCCGAAGGGAGCATTATCCTTGGATGGCAAGGTTACGGACAGGCTGCACTGAAAGCTGCCGAATTGGGTCACCGCTTCATCATGACTCCTGCCCGGATATTGTATCTCATCCGCTATCAAGGTCCCCAATGGTTCGAACCTATTACATATTTTGGAAATAACACCCTGAAAGATGTCTATGACTATGAACCTGTGCAGAAAGACTGGACACCGCAGGCTGCATCTCTGCTAATGGGGGTTCAGGCGTGTATGTGGACAGAGTTCTGTAACTCTCCGGCAGATGTGGACTACCTGCTTTTCCCCCGCCTGTCGGCATTGGCGGAAGTTGCCTGGACGAAGCCTGCACGCAAGAACTGGGCTTCTTACCTGAAAGCTATGGACCACTTTAATGAACACTTGGCTGCAAAAGGCATTGTCTATGCCCGTTCCATGTATAATATACAACAGACTGTAACTCCGAAAGAGGGGCGTCTGCAAGTAGAACTGGATTGTATTCGCCCTGATGCACAGGTGCGTTATACAATGGATGGCAGTGTGCCGACTGCACAATCACCCCTTTATACAAAACCATTGATGCTTACAGAGGCCAAAACAATTAAGGCAGCAACCTTTGCCGGAAACGAGCAATTGGGACAAATGCTGGAGTTGCCTGTCATCTGGAATAAAGCGACGGCAAAGCCTGTTAAGAGTGCCGGTACAGGAGACCTTTATATGCTGACAAACGGGATACGGGGAAGTCAGAAATATACTGATCTGGAATGGTGTTCCTGGATGAAAAGCGATACGGTTACTTTCACCCTCGACTTGAAGAAACCGGAATTGGTGAATAAACTAACGTTAGGCTCTATAACGAATTATGGCATGGCAGTGCATAAACCTGCTGCAATAGAAGTCTGGATTTCGGATGATGACAAGGAGTATCGCAAAGTAGGTGAGTGTAGCTACACAAAGAACGAAATCTTCCGTGAAGGTGTATTTAGAGAAGATATCCCGTTTGAAATAGGGACAGAGGCACGCTATGTTCGTGTAGTAGCCCGTGGAGCAGGAGACTGTCCTTTCACGCATGTACGTCCGGGACAGGAAGCGAGGATATACTTTGATGAGATAATAATAGAATAGAAAATTAGAAAAATGAGATATAGTACCATGAAAAAGACCCTGATGAGCTTGTGTCTGACTTGTCTGCTTACCGCCCCTGCTATAGCACAGACTGTACAGCCGGAATGGCAGAGCCAGTATGCCATCGGAAAAAACAAACTGGCACCACATACTTATATATGGCCTTATGCGAATGCTGTTGCTGCGGGTGAAGGCAATTATGAGCAGTCACCTTACTATATGAGTCTGAACGGTAAGTGGAAATTCCACTGGGTGAAGAATCCCGATCATCGTCCGAAAGACTTTTATAAACTTTCGTTCTATACGGGCGGATGGGCAGACATCGATGTACCCGGTAACTGGGAGCGTCAGGGATATGGTACGGCTATTTATGTGAACGAAACTTACGAATTTGATGATCCTCTGTTCAACTTCAAAAAGAATCCGCCGCTGGTGCCTTATGCAGAGAACGAAGTAGGTTCTTATCGCCGTACGTTCACGGTTCCTGCTGACTGGAAAGACCGTCGCATCGTGATTTGCTGTGAGGGTGTGATCTCTTTCTATTATATCTGGGTGAACGGACATATGCTGGGTTATAACCAAGGTTCAAAGACTCCTGCCGAATGGGATATCACGGACTATGTGCAGGAAGGAGAAAATACCGTGGCACTTGAAGTATATCGCTGGAGTGCAGGTTCCTATCTGGAATGTCAGGATATGTGGCGGTTGAGTGGTATTGAACGGGATGTCTATCTTTACAGTACTCCACGCCAGTTTATAGCTGATTATAAAGTAACTTCTTCTTTGGATAAGAAAGAGTATAAGGAAGGAATTTTCGGCCTTGATGTAACAGTTGAAGGAAGTGCGACTGGTGTGTCTACTTTGGCATATAGTCTGGAAGATACTGCAGGAAAGGCAATATTACAAAATGAAATACCGGTCAAGAGCCGTGGTTTGAGTAATTTTATTACCTTTGACGAACAGTCCCTTCCTGATGTAAAACGTTGGAGTGCAGAACACCCGAATCTTTATACATTGATATTGGCGTTGAAAGATGATGCAGGACATATAACACACCTGACCGGTTGCAAAGTCGGTTTCCGTACTTCCGAAATCAAGGATGGCCGTTTCTGTATCAACGGGGTACCTGTATTGGTAAAAGGTGCTAACCGGCATGAACATTCACAGTTGGGACGTACTGTCAGTAAAGAACTGATGGAAGAAGACATTCGCCTGATGAAACAACATAACCTGAATACTGTGCGCAACTCACATTATCCGACACATCCGTACTGGTATCAACTCTGCGACCGTTACGGCCTTTATGTGATAGATGAAGCAAACATCGAATCGCATGGCATGGGGTATGGCCCGGCTTCATTGGCAAAGGATAGCACTTGGCTGCCTGCACACATGGACCGTACGCAACGTATGTACGAACGTGCCAAGAACCATCCGGGTATCGTGATCTGGTCGTTGGGCAACGAAGCGGGTAACGGAATCAACTTTGAACGGACATATGATTGGATGAAGTCCATTGAAACCACCCGCCCTATACAATACGAGCGTGCCGAACAGAATTATAATACGGATATCTACTGCCGTATGTACCGCAGTGTGGAAGAACTGCTGGCCTATGCCCGCCAGACAGAACCGAAAGTGTATCGTCCTTTCATCATGACTGAATATCTGCATGCTATGGGCAATAGCGGAGGCGGGTTGAAAGAATACATGGATATTTTCGAAACAGAACCTATAGTGCAGGGTGGTTGCATCTGGGATTGGGTAGATCAGTCTTTCCGTGAAATAGATGCCGATGGTCGTTGGTATTGGACTTACGGTGGCGATTATGGTCCGAAGAATGTACCCAGTTTTGGAAACTTCTGCTGCAATGGTCTGGTGAATGCCGTCCGCGAACCTCATCCGCATTTGCTGGAAGTGAAGAAAGCATATCAATATATAAAGGCTACACTAGTTGATAAGAGTAACCTGACTTTAAATATAAAGAATTGGTATGATTTTACGAATCTCGATGCTTATACCTTACACTGGCAGGTGGTAGGTGATCATGGGAAAGTGATTGCTGACGGTACTCGTCGGGTAGATGCTGCTCCGCACGCCACCGTTGAAGTTACGTTGGGTACTGTACGTTTACCTTCTGATGTTCGTGAAGCTTATCTGAACTTAAGTTGGACGTCTGTGGATGCTGCTCCGTTTATTAATACGGATTACGAGGTAGCCTATGACCAATTTGTTCTTTCGGGTAATAAGAACCACCGGGCTCCGGAAACTAAACTTTCGGGTAAGGTGGAAATGAATATAGATCCGGCAACAGGGGCGCTTCGCTCTTATATTTATAATGGGAAAGAATTACTGGTTTCTCCCGTTACATTGAGCCTCTATCGTCCGGTGACGGATAATGATAACCGTGAAAAAGTAGGAGGAGCCAAAGCTTGGAAGAAAGCCGGGTTGGGTCAGTTGACACAGCGTGCCCTTACCGTGAAGACCTCTATCCGCGGTGGACGTGCCGAAGTGGAATTATTAAATGTCCGTGGTGAAAAAGTGGGAACCGCTTCTTTCATTTATACATTAAAGAAAAACGGTGAATTGGATATACAGACACACTTCGTGCCGGATACCACCGTTATCTCTTCACTGGCGCGTGTAGGGCTTACTTTTGAAATGCTTGATACTTACAGTCAGGTGTCTTATCTGGGGCGTGGAGCGCATGAAACTTATATGGATCGTAACCAATCCGGTAAAATAGGTATTTATCATACCAATGTGGAGCGCATGTTTCACTATTATGTTCGTCCGCAGGCAACGGGTAACCGTACGGATGTCCGTTGGATGCAACTTGCTGATGAGGCAGGTGAGGGGCTGGCATTCCGTTCCGATACCTCGTTCCAATTTAGTGTGATTCCTTTTACGGATGAGAATCTGGATGCAGCAACGCATATCAATCAATTACGGCGCGAAGGAGTGGTAACTGTTCATCTGGATGCAGCACAGGCAGGAGTCGGTACGGCCACCTGTGGCCCTGGAGTATTGCCGCAGTATCGTGTACCTGTGCAGGATTATACATTCCGGTTTACAATCCGTCCTTTGAAATAGATCGAAACCTATAACATAAGATAGCATGAAAAACCTGATTCTAACTACAGTTCTCAGTCTTACAATCCTTTCCGGATTGCAGGCACAAGAGACTTATTATGAAAAGCACGTTGCTTTTCCCGCTGGTGCTACAGTTGCGGAAAAGATAGAAATGGCTTCACGCCTTGTACCCACTCCCCAACAACTGGAGTGGCAGCGTATGGAACTGACCGCTTTCCTGCATTTCGGTGTAAATACTTTCACCGGACGAGAGTGGGGAGATGGTACTGAAGATCCTGCCATCTTTAATCCTACCTCGCTGGACTGCGAACAATGGGTGCGGACTCTTAAAGAATCCGGTTTCAAGATGGCCATCATCACCGCCAAACATCACGATGGCTTCTGTCTCTGGCCTACCAAAACGACCCGGCACTCCGTAGCATCTTCTTCTTGGAAAGGTGGAAAGGGAGATGTGGTACGTGAATTGCGCGATGCCTGCAAGAAGTATGGCATCAAGTTTGGAGTTTACCTCTCCCCGTGGGATCGTAATGCTTCTTGCTATGGTGATTCTCCTGCCTACAACCAGTTTTTCATCGAGCAACTGACTGAATTACTCACCAATTACGGTGAAGTCCATGAAGTGTGGTTTGACGGTGCCAACGGTGAAGGTCCTAATGGCAAAAAACAAATCTATGACTGGGATGCTATATTGAAAACCATTCGTCGCCTGCAACCTAAAGCAGTTACTGCTATCATGGGTGATGACGTTCGTTGGGTAGGCAATGAAAAAGGTATCGGTCGTGAAACAGAATGGAGTGCTACAGCTCTGACTCCGGGTATCTATCCCCGTTCCGGCGAACAGAATAAAGAATTGGGTATCTTCGGCAAGGCAAAGGACTTAGGCGGACGTGATATAGTGGCTCGCGCTACCGAACTTTTCTGGTATCCTTCTGAGGTAGATGTTTCCATCCGTCCGGGTTGGTTTTATCATGCTGATCAAGACAAGCAGGTGAAGTCTTTAAATCATCTGACGGATATTTATTTCAAGTCAGTAGGCTATAATTCCGTTCTTTTATTGAATATTCCGCCCGACCTTCGTGGGTTGATTAATGAAAATGATGTGCAGAGGCTGAAAGAATTTTCCAGTTATTTAAAGAAAACATTTGCCCGTAATTATGTGCTGAAAGGAAACGAGGCATGGCATGGAACTTCCGGTACAGTCCGCCAATATGATATACAGAAAGATGCGTTGGTGAATGCTTTCATGATTCAGGAAGATATCTCCAAAGGACAACGTATTGAAAGTTTCCTTGTAGAAGCGTATAAAGATGGTTCCTGGATTCATATGGCAGAAGGCACAACAGTAGGATATAAACGTCTTGTACGTTTCTCTGATACTCGTCCGGAGCGCATTCGTGTAACCATTCGCTCTGCCCGTGGTGTGGCTAATGTTGCTGCGGTCGGTCTTTTCTATGCAGAACCTCTTGCAGATAAGAATGAAGAAATACAACTCAGCAATGTACCTGTCGATGGATGGCAGGTGGTTGGTGGCAATGCAGATTCCCGTAAGGCTATTGATGGGGACCGGAAAACGGTTTGGCGTGCTTCCGCACTTACGCCATTGGTTGTTGATATGGGGGATAAAGTTGAAGTAAGTGGCTTTAGTTATGCTCCTTCCATAGGAGAGGATTTGACGGGAACTATCTATAAATATGCTTTCTATGTGAGCCTTGACGGACAGTCGTGGACTAAATGTGAGGCAAGTGGTGAATTCAGTAATATCATGCACAATCCTGTGCCTTACTTTGTACGGTTTGGCAAAACATATCCTGCCCGTTATTTCAAGCTGGAACCATTGTCGGAGATAAATAATAAAAATGTTGTAACGGTCGGTGAAGTCGGTATCCTGACAAAGTAGTGTTATGAAGAATTCGATACTCTCTATAGCCGCTATGGCATTGCTTTCAGGTAATGCCATAGCTCAGCAAAAGCCTAATATTATTCTTTTTCTGGTGGATGACATGGGATGGCAAGATACTTCCTTACCGTTCTGGAATGATACTACCGAATTGAATCATATTTATGAAACACCCAATATGGAGCGTCTGGCAAAGAAAGGTGTCAGGTTTACGCACGCTTATGCATGCCCTATCAGTTCCCCTTCACGTGTCAGCTTGTTTACGGGAGCAAACGCCGCCCGGCATAAAGTAACGAACTGGACGTTGAAGAAAGATACACCGACCGACCGGAAAAATGAGATGCTGGATTTTGAAGCATGGAATTATAATGGTCTGTGTCCTGAACCCGGGTTGGAACATTCTTTTTATGCGAAGTGCCTGCCACAATTGCTTCGTGAAAACGGATATACTACCATGATGGTAGGTAAAGCTCATTTCGGTTCGATAGATACACCTGCTGCCAATCCATTGGCTATCGGCTTCGATTATAACATAGCCGGTCATGCAGCCGGTGCTATGGGCAGCTATCTGGGCGAAGAAGGATATGGTGCTTCCGGCAAGCCGGAATGGGCAGCGATATGGGCTGTGCCCGATTTGGAAAAGTATCATGGAACAGATACTTTCCTTACTGAGGCTTTGACATTGGAGGCAAAAGGGCTTATGGATAAGGCTCTTGACCAGTCTAAGCCTTTTTTCCTCTATATGAGTCATTATGCCGTGCATGCGCCTTTCGGGACAGATAAACGTTTCTATCAGAAGTATATGGATAAAGGGCTTCCACATAAAGAGGCGCAGTATGCTGCCTTGGTGGAGGGTATGGACAAGAGCTTGGGAGATTTGATGGACTATGTAGACCGGAAAGGCATTGCAGATCACACAGTTATTATTTTCATGTCGGATAATGGTGGCTATACAATAGGCCGTGCGGATAAAAATGCTCCATTGAGTGAAGGAAAAGGTTCCTTGAAAGAAGGAGGAATTCGCGAACCGATGATCGTCTATTATCCGAATGTAACGCCCCCCTCAACCATGAATGATACACCAGTCATTATTGAAGATTTCTTCCCGACTCTGTTGGAAATAGCTGGAGTACATGATTATCAGACACCACAGCAGATTGACGGGCAGAGCTTTATGGCACAGGTGAAGGGACAGACTGGAGAAAAAGAACGTGCTTTATTTTTCCATTATCCGAATAATTGGGGTGAGAGAATACAAACGATTGGTGCTCCACAAAGTGCCGTTGTGAAAGGTGACTGGAAATTAATTCATTATTACGAAACCGGCAGCAGTTGTCTATACAACTTGAACGATGATATTTCCGAACAGCATGATTTGTCTGCATGTTATCCGGATAAAGTGAAGGAGCTGGCTAAAGTTTTGAGTGACTATCTGCGAGCTCAACATGCCACTATGCCTATTCTGAAAACTACCGGCAAGTTTGTTCCCTATCCCGATGGAGAAGACGTAGAGAGGGTATTGCCGAAAGATGATGAAACATTGGTGTATGACAATCCGGGGGATGCCCTGCACTTGAAGAAGGGCGATATGCATCCTAAAATGAAAGGATGGTCTTTTTATACAGCCCATGAGTTTAATGATAAGGATACGAAAAAGGGACTGCCGCTTGGCTTTGTAGAGCATAGAGGCTTGCACATGTCACGTACGGCAAAGGTCGATAACAGGAAATGTTCAAAAGTAGAAGATGGAGTTTTGCGCATCTGGAGTGTAGAAGAGAAAGACTCGATAGACAACCGCTTCGGTAAGAAAGTGAAGTATTCCCACGGTTGCTATCGCACCTCACTTCCCGGCAGTAAGGAGTTCTGGTGTAACTTTACTGAAAATATGCGTATTGAGATACGTTTCAAACGTACTCCTTATGTAGGCTTCAATGATGCTCTCTGGTTTATGGGGAACAATAACCGTCCTTGGCCGAAGAATGGTGAGATCGATCTTTTGGAGAATCCCAAGAAGACATTGAATGATTGTGCTCATTTCACGCTCCATTCCGAAAACCACTATGCCGGTGTAGTAGGCGGTGGCGGTAGTGTCACTTCTTCCATCAATCTTGCCGATATGTCTCAATGGAATATCTATTGGCTGGAATGGTATCCCGACCGCATTGTAGGAGGTGTCAACGGACAAGCCTATTTTGAACATCACAAAGGGGCTGATGGCAATACCGACTGGCCTTGGAGTGATCCGCTGGGCTTCTTCCTGATTTTCAGTACGGGTATCTCTACGAACCCGAATGCCTGGCCTGGTGCTATCATTCCTTCCGAATGGAAAAAAGATGCCAAGCCTGCCATGTATATCGACTGGATACGCGTTTATACGAATAAGGATTATAAAGGCGAAAATCCTCCTGCCCCCAGATTTTACTAATCAAATACCTGCCCGGGCTGCACTTGCTCCGTACCAACTCCGTACTTTCTCCGTGTAGAGGTACTTCTGAGTGGAGAATGTACGGAGCAAGTACGGCTTTGGTATGGTTCGGGTGTGGAGCAGACCCCTAAAAAAGATAGGGCAGACCGGATTACTCCTGCCTGCCCATTATCTCTCTAACACAACTAAAATTCTATGTGATGTATTGATTCTGCTTATTATTATTCTTTATTATTAAACAAAATCTTTCAATTCTTGTTGTAACTTCTGTCGGGTGAAGAAGATACGGCTTTTTACTGTACCTAATGGTAATCCCAGCTTCTCTGCAATTTCGCGGTATTTGAAACCGGATACGTGCATTGAGAACGGAATCTTGTATTCACGGGGCAGAGCATTTACTATACGGTGCATCTCTTTCAGATCATAAGCGCTTTCCGTGCAATCGAATCCCGATTCCTGCGGTAAGTTGAGATGATAGAGATTATCTGTTTGGTCTACGAAAGTCTGATCGCGAACTACTTTACGGTAGTTGTTGATAAAGATGTTACGCATGATGGTATACATCCATCCTTTGAAATTCGTATCAGGTGCATATTTATCTTCGTTATCTAACGCCTTTAATGAGGTTTCCTGGAGTAGGTCGTTTGCTTCTTCGTGATCCGAGGTTAATTTGTATGCAAAGCGTAATAAATCGTCTTGTACCCCGAGTAATTCTTTTTGGAATGTAATACTGTTATTCATAATCAATTCTCCTTTTCAATAGTTATTCTTTTGTTTTGCCTTTTGACTTTGCAATTTTACGAAAGATACGTCACTTTAACGGACGGAATTCTCGCAATAAATGGGGGGAAAACTATCAATTGATAGTTTTCGGGTGATAAATTGATAGTTTTCGGGTGTTTTGATGGCGTTCATACAGGAGGCTTCTGACCTCTGTATGAACACTCTGTTATATCAAAACGTTATCGGTTTAGGTTGAATAAGGTAATCCCTGGTTTTATCTTGCCAGTCAGGTTATCTGAAGTCTTTCAGTTCTTGCTGCAACTTCTGGCGTGTAAAGAATATGCGGCTCTTTACTGTGCCTAAGGGTAATCCCAGCTTTTCTGCAATTTCGCGGTATTTGAAACCGGATACATGCATAGAGAATGGAATCTTATATTCGCGTGGCAAGGCATTTACTATGCGGTGCATCTCTTTCAGGTCATAAGCGCTTTCGGTGTTTGCAAATCCGGATTCCTGTGGCAGATTAAGATGATAAAGATTATCAGTCTGGTCTACGAAGGTCTGGTCGCGAACCACCTTGCGATAGTTATTAATAAAGATATTGCGCATGATGGTGTACATCCAGCCTTTGAAATTAGTGTCGGGTACATATTTGTCTTCATTATCCAATGCCTTTAATGAGGTTTCCTGAAGCAAATCATTTGCTTCTTCACGGTCGGAGGTTAATTTGTATGCGAAACGTAATAAATCGCTTTGTACTCCGAGCAAATCTTTTTGGAATGTAATACTGTTCATATCGTTCTCCTTTTTTATATAGTTATTCGTTTGTTTGACTTTTGATGTTGCAATTTTACGAAAGTTATCTAACTCCGACGGACGCATTTCAAGCAATCTTTAGGGCAAAAACTATCAAATGATAGTTTTTGGGCGTCTTTTGTTTGTTTTTGGGTGCAGTTTTAGACAATTTTATTGCGTATAATTAAAAAGATGAGTTAATTTTGCGCAATCATTTCATCTTAAAAAGAATGGCTGACGACTCTTTATTTTTGATTGATATTGATAAAGTACTCCGGGAAAAGGCTCCGAAGTACTATAAGTACATCCCCAGATTCGTAGTTTCTTATCTGAAAAGAATTGTTCATCAGGAAGAACTGAATGTTTTCCTGCGCGATTCTAAGGATAAAGTGGGTGTAGACTTTTTAAAAGCCTGCCTGGAATTTCTGGATGCCAATATCGTGGTGAAGGGAGAAGAAAACCTACCGAAAGAAGGACTCTATACCTTTGTCTCCAATCATCCATTGGGAGGCCAGGATGGTGTGGCCTTGGGATATGTACTGGGCTCTTTTTATAATGGTAAGGTGAAGTATATGGTAAATGACTTGCTGATGAACCTGCAAGGATTAGCCCCTCTCTGTATACCTATTAATAAGACCGGAAAACAGGCAAAAGACTTTCCGAGAATGGTAGAAGCAGGCTTTGCATCCGATGATCAATTGATTATGTTTCCGGCCGGGTTGTGTTCTCGTCGTCAGAATGGAGTGATCCGTGACTTGGATTGGAAAAAGACCTTTGTAGTGAAGAGTGTGCAGACACATCGTGATGTTGTCCCTATTCATTTCGAGGGCCGGAATTCGAACTTTTTTTATAATTTGGCTAACATCTGTAAATTCTTGGGCATCAAGGTTAATATTGCTATGCTCTATCTTGCGGATGAGATGCTGAAGAACCGTCATAAAACGTTTACCGTTACCATTGGGAAACCTATTTCCTGGCAGACTTTTGATAAATCGAAGACTCCTGCCGAGTGGGCGGCTTACGTAAAAGATATCGTTTATAAATTATAGAACTTAGTTTTAATAAGAGAACTACTAACAAAAAAATATGGAAGAGATTATTGAACCTATAAGTAAGGACCTTCTGAAAGCGGAATTGACCGAAGAGAAGCGTCTGCGTACGACCAACAAGAGCCATAATCAGATTTATATCATTACAGCTCAGGATTCTCCGAATATAATGCAGGAAATCGGACGTTTGCGTGAGATTGCTTTTCGTGCGGCAGGCGGGGGAACAGGAAAACCGCTGGATATCGATGAATACGATATCATGGAAAATCCTTATAAACAGCTGATTGTTTGGAATCCGGAGGCAGAAGAAATATTGGGCGGTTACCGTTATCTCCTTGGTACGGATGTTCAATATGACGAACATGGCGCTCCCATTCTGGCTACGGCTCATATGTTCAATTTCTCTGAAAAGTTCCTGAAGGAGTATCTTCCTACTACTATTGAGTTAGGTCGTTCGTTTGTTACAGTGGAATATCAGTCTACCCGTGCCGGTAGCAAAGGCTTATTTGCGTTAGATAATTTGTGGGACGGACTGGGAGCATTGACAGTAGTTATGCCGAATGTGAAATATTTCTTCGGTAAAGTAACTATGTATCCAAGCTATCACCGCCAGGGACGCGACATGATTCTTTATTTTTTGAAGAAGCACTTTGCGGATAAAGATAATCTGATTACTCCGATGAAACCGCTGGAAATGGAAGCTAAAGAAGCTGATTTGGCTGCTTTGTTTTGTAAGAAGACATTTAAGGAAGACTATAAGATATTGAATTGCGAGATACGTAAGTTAGGTTACAATATTCCGCCGTTGGTGAATGCTTACATGAGCCTGAGCCCAACCATGCGTATGTTTGGCACCGCTATTAACTACGGTTTCGGTGATGTAGAAGAAACCGGTATCTTGATTGCTGTGGACGAAATTCTGGCAGAAAAGCGTATTCGCCATATCCAATCGTTCATAGAAAATGAACCGGAGTCTTGCAAACTGACTTCCGGTGCTAATAAAGTCTTTTTCCCGAGTAGATAATGGTTGTGCCTGAGGCACAACTTATACTGCCGGCAAACTATTCCCGTTGATCTTTCTGTAGAGGTCGAGAGCGAAGACATCTGTCATACCCGAGATATAATCCAATACCGCCTGTATTCTTTCATAGAGTATGGGCGCTTTTATATTATACTGGCCGGATACCCGGTTGATGAGTAGCTGTGAGTAAGCTTTTTCAGGTGAACGAACGGCATCTATCATTAAGTCGAGCAGAGTGCTGATGATGCGGAAACCGGCAAGTTCAATATCCAATACGTCGCGTGAGCGATAAATCTTCTTTAGAGAAATGTCGGCACAATGATTATAAGCACTGGCAGGCAGTTCGGATATATGTTTGATGAGGCTTCCCTCAAATTCTCCTTCCAATATTCTTTCTTCATTGTTCAGGAAGGCCTGAGTACATTCCTGGATTAGCAATCCAATGACACAGGAACGCAGATAAGCTATTTGCTCATTGACATCGCTGACAAAATCCAGTGTTTTGAGCATGTGTGCCTTACGCTCTTCAGGAAAGTAAGAAAGGAGTAAATCTTGTGTTTCTCCGGTGGTGAGTATCTTTAGTTTATGGGCATCTTCAATATCCATCATCTGGTAACAGATGTCGTCTGCCGCTTCTACCAGATAGACGAGTGGATGGCGGGCATATTTCAGTGGATCATCATTCAATCTTTTCATACCCAGTTCTTCGGCTATCCGTCGGAAACTTTCTTCTTCCGTGGTGAAGAAACCGAATTTAGACTTTTTGCCGGCTAAACTCGATGAAAAGGGGTATTTTACGATACTTGCCAGAGTGGAGTAGGTAAGAACGAAACCACCTTTACGCCGTCCTTCGAACTGATGGGTGAGTAAGCGGAAGGCATTGGCGTTTCCTTCAAAGTGTGTCAAGTCTTCCCATTGTGCGGCAGGCAGCTGCTCTTTCAGTGCCATACCTTTTCCTTCAGAGAAGAAAGTGGAGATGGCCCGCTCTCCGGAGTGTCCGAAGGGGGGATTACCTAAATCGTGTGCCAGGCAGGCAGCTGATACAATGGAACCTATTTCTGGAAGATAAGAATTTTGCAGTTCGGGCTGGCGGGCAAGGATTGCCTTGGCTACATTAGTCCCTAATGAGCGGCCTACACAGGATACTTCCAAGCTATGTGTCAGGCGGTTGTGTACGAAAATACTACCCGGAAGGGGAAAGACTTGTGTTTTGTTCTGCAAGCGGCGGAAAGGAGCTGAAAAAACGAGACGGTCATAGTCACGCTGGAACTCTGAACGGTTTTCGTGACGCTCCTGATGAAACTCTTCCAGTCCGAAACGCTTGGCAGATATGAGGGTATTCCAATTCATGGCGATAATTACGAATTATGAATTACAAATTATAAATGGCAAAAGAGAGGGGGACATTTGCCCTTTGTTATTATTTAACTGCAAATGTATCACTATTTTGCTTTAAAAGCTGTATTTTCGCCCAATTAAAAAAAGAAGAACTGCTATTAAATACTGAATAGCGGCAGTTCGTAATTTATAATTCGTAATTTGTAATTATTGTCATGAACGTACAAATCATTAATAAATCGAAACATCCGCTTCCGGCTTATGCCACTGAACTGTCCGCAGGAATGGACATCTGTGCTAATCTTTCAGAACCTATTTCGTTAGCTCCGATGCAGCGTTGCCTGGTACCTACGGGATTGTATATTGCCCTGCCGCCGGGGTTCGAAGCACAAGTACGTCCTCGCAGTGGTTTGGCTATAAAGAAAGGTATTACTGTGTTGAACTCTCCGGGAACGATTGATGCCGATTATCGTGGGGAAGTTTGCATCATCCTTGTAAACCTGTCATCGGAGACTTTTGTGATAGAAGATGGGGAACGTGTAGCCCAGATGGTGATAGCACGCCACGAACAAGCCACCTGGCAGGAAGTGGAAGTGTTGGATGAAACGGTGCGCGGTGCCGGTGGTTTCGGCCATACGGGAGTGTAACAATTGATAATTGCAACTGATAATGAAGATTAGATTTAACATACTATCGCTTTTCCTGTTGTGCGCGTTACTTGTATCGTGTGGTACTTCCCGTCAGGGAAGTAAGAAGCAACGGAAAGGGATGAAGACGCAGGTTGTGCTTACGCCCGAACAACAGCGTAAATACGATTACTTCTTTCTGGAAGCTTCCCGCCTGAAGATGCAAAATGATTATGGAGCTGCTTTCGATTTGTTGCAGCACTGTCTGAGCATCAATCCGAATGCGTCATCGGCTCTATATGAAATATCGCAATATTACATGTTCCTCAAACAAGTTCCCCAGGGACAGGCAGCTTTAGAAAAAGCTGTGGAGAATGATCCGGATAATTACTGGTATAGTCAGGGACTGGCAAGCCTGTATCAGCAGCAGAACGAGATGCAAAAGGCTACTGACTTGCTGGAAAGCATGGTCACCCGCTTCCCGGATAAGATGGACGCTCTATACAGCTTACTGGAAATATATAATCGCTTGGAAGAGTATGATAATGTGATTACTACTCTGAATCGTCTGGAAGAAAAGATGGGTAAGAACGAGCAGCTCAGTATGGAGAAATTCCGCATTTACTTACAGATGAAAGATAATCAGAGTGCTTTCCGTGAGATTGAAAGTCTGGTGGAAGAATATCCGATGGATATGCGTTATCAAGTAGTGCTGGGTGATGTCTATATGCAGAATGGCAAGAAGGATGAAGCTTACAACATGTACAAGAAAGTGCTTGCTACCGAACCGGATAATGCCATGGCCATGTACTCACTGGCATCCTACTATGAGCAGACCGGACAGAAAGAGCTTTATGAACAGCAATTGGATACCCTTTTGCTGAACAAGAAAGTACCTTCCGATACTAAATTGAATGTAATGCGCCAGTTTGTGGTTGAGAATGAACGGGCAGGCAAGGATAGTACTCGCGTGATTACCCTTTTCGACCGTATCTTGGAACAGGATCAGGACGATGCACAAATGCCTATGCTCTATGCCCAATATCTCCTTTCCAAAGGGATGAATAAAGAGACAATGCCTGTGCTGGAACAGGTGTTGGACATAGACCCTACCAACACTGCTGCCCGTATGACGCTTCTGGGTGAGGCGATTCGTAAGGAAGATTATAAAGAAGTGATCCGGCTTTGTGAGGCAGGTGTTGAATCCAATCCGGATATGTTGGAATTCTATTTCTATCTTGCTATAGCTTATAATCAGGCAGAACGGGCAGACGATGCACTTGCCGTTTGCCAGAAGGCTTTGGAAAACATTACGGAAAAGAGCAAGAAAGAAGTCGTTTCGGATTTCTATGCCATCATGGGTGATATTTATCATACGAAAAAGATGAATGCAGAGGCCTATGCCGCTTATGATTCTGCATTGGTTTACAATTCGGCGAATATCGGAGCCATGAATAACTATGCTTATTATCTTTCTCTGGAACGTCGTGATCTGGATAAAGCGGAGGAAATGAGTTATAAAACCGTGAAGGCTGAGCCGAATAATTCTACTTACCTGGATACTTATGCCTGGATTTTATTTGAGAAAGGTAATTATGCTGAAGCACGCCTTTATATAGACGATGCAATGAAGAATGAAGGTGATAAGAGTGATACCATTGTAGAGCATTGCGGTGATATCTATTATATGACCGGTGATGTGGACGGCGCCTTGAAGTATTGGAAGCAGGCCCGGGAAATGGGTAGTGAGTCCAAAACATTGAAAAAGAAGATTGAGAAAAAGAAATATATACCAGAATGAGAGTATTATACAGCAAATACAGCACAGCAGGACGTATTCGTATCCTGCCCTTTTTGCTTCTCCTAAGTTTAGTGGTAGGTCTTTCCGGCTGTAAGACTTCCCAGAAAATGACTTCATCAACAGGAGAACCTCGCTATTTGTCTTCTAAGGTACAACTGACCATTCCCAATAAAGGGGGTACAGTTACAGTGAATGGTACAATGAAGTTAGTGAGTGGAGAACGTATGCAACTTTCTTTTTTGATGCCTATTCTTCGCAGTGAAATAGCTCGATTGGAAATCACTCCCAACGATGTACTGGTAGTAGATCGTATGGGAAAACGTTATGTTCAGGCTACCCGCAAAGAATTGAAAGACATCCTGCCCAGGAAGGCAGACTTTGCCTATCTGGAAAAGATTCTTTTTGATGCTGCCAAACCCGGTGGTAAGGCCACTTTGACGGGCAAAGAACTGGGTATCCCTTCTTTGGAGAAAGGTAAAATTGTTCTTACCGACTTCTCGAACAAAGAGATATCGTTGACACCTACTCAGGTGTCTTCCAGATATACTAAAGTTGAATGGACTGAACTTTTAGAGATGCTGGCGAAGTTATGAGACATTTTCTTTGTATTTTCATAGGTTGTTTCTGTCTGGCTCTGCCGCTTTGTGCCCAATCCAACAAGATGATAAAGGAGTTGGAAAGTAAACGGGGTACTTTGCAAAAGCAGATAGCTGAGTCGGAAACACTCTTGAACACTACAAAGAAAGATGTAGGTAGCCAGTTGAACGGGCTTGCCGCCCTTACCGGACAGATAGAGGAACGGAAACGGTATATCCTTACCATCAATAATGATATGGAGACTATAGACCGTGAATTATCTAAACTGGAACGGCAATTGGTCCGCCTTGAAAACGATTTGAAGGATAAGAAAAAGAAATATGAGGCTTCCGTCCAATATCTGTATAAGAATCGTTCCATTCAGGAAAAGCTTCTTTTTATTCTTTCTGCTAAAACGCTGTCGCAGACGTATCGCCGTATGCGCTATGTGCGCGAATATGCCGACTATCAGCGTCTGCAAGGTGAAGAGATTCTGAAAAAACAAGAACAGGTCAATCAAAAGAAAACAGAACTGCAACAGGTAAAGAAAGCGAAGGCCAGTTTACTGAAAGAGCGTGAAGTAGAGAAAGAAAAGTTGGAAGCTCAGGAAAAGGAAAAGAAGACTTTGGTGGCCAACCTGCAGAAGAAACAACGCGGTTTGCAGAATGAACTCAATAAAAAGCGTAAGGAAGCTAACCAATTGAATGCACGTATCGATCGATTGATAGCCGAAGAAATAGAGAAAGCCCGTAAACGTGCAGCTGAAGAAGCCCGTAAGGAAGCTGCTGCCCGTAAAAAAACTGCTGCCAAAGAAACGAAACCGACAGCAACTTCTTCTTCCGAAAAGACTACAACAAAGAAAGCGGCGCCTCTTGAAACCTATACGATGGATAAGGCAGACCGGGAACTCTCCGGTAGCTTTATCAGCAACCGTGGCAAGCTGCCAATGCCTATTACAGGACCCTATATTATTACCAGCCGCTATGGACAGTATTCCGTAGAAGGACTTCATAATGTAAAACTGGATAATAAGGGTATTGACATTCAGGGTAAGCCCGGTGCGCAGGCACGTGCTATCTTTAATGGAAAGGTGGCTGCTGTTTTCCAGTTGAACGGTCTTTTCAATATCTTGATTCGTCATGGAAACTACATATCTGTCTACTGTAACTTATCTTCAGCCTCAGTGAAGACGGGCGATACTGTAACTACCCGGCAAAATATCGGACAGATATTCTCGGACGGTGCCGACAATGGGCGTACGGTGCTTCACTTCCAGTTGCGTAAGGAGAAGGAAAAACTGAATCCGGAACCGTGGCTGAGCCGCTGATGCTTTATGGAACGAAATCTTTCCCTGTCTTTTCTTATTTATAGCGGAATGGATTTCTTTATAAATAATACCCCATCATATTCGTGCATCATGTCTGTGATGGTGAATTCATAATAGTAGTTGAATGGTTCGACACCATAGTTCCTCATCAGCATCGGTTTGTGCAGCCATTCATTGGATGCATTCTTGTGGTCATGCAAACGATTTAAATCTAAGAAAAAGCAGGGGGCTGTTATCTGATTAAAAAGATATTCATAGGATCCTTGCACCGACTCGTTAATGACTGTCTGATTCTTCGATAATGCTGCTTTCTTGAAACAATCGGTACCATCGTAATAGCAAGTACCTATGATATAGTATTGATCCTGAAAGCGTTCCTTTAGCCAAGATCCTGTCTTTTGGGTTCCCTTATGGATGTTGCCCACATGTAGATTGTGGGCCATATAAATAATCTTCTCATCCGGATAGAGAGAATGTAAGCGACTTATATTGTCAGCCATTTGCTTTTCTCTTTCTTGTGCATCGAAAGACAGATAGTGGAGCAAATGATCTGCATAATAGCAAAGTAATATTTCCTGTTCCTTATCCGGTTTCATGGAGGTTATGTCTTGTTTGATGGATTCCAGCTTTTCTTTGAGATACTTTTTATGCTTTTCATTAAAAGGTAGTTCTCCAATCTTTTCCCATTTATTCATTGAAGTTTTTAATATATGGCGAATTGAATCTAGTTCCTGTGAATGCCTGCCAAAGGTTCCTTTATCTATTTCCTCAATCATTCCTTCATATCTGCTATTAACATCTACGCCAAAGACCCTGACTTTTCTTGCTACCGATTTATTGTACTTTCTTAGCCATCCAGTGAAGTTTATGAAATCTGGATTCTCATACATTATATTAATCCCTCTCTCTGCGGTGTCTGAGCCCCCCTGGATAATTTTATTTATAGCTTCTCCCACTTCGGGGCTATCTTCAATGGTTATAAGAGTGAACCCTTCATATTCAATGAGAGCCTGGGCTATCCTATTTTTCAATTTGATAATGGAAGAGGAACCATGTACATTGTCGCCTATACCCACAATTAAGGGAGCGGGTAATGCCTTTCCAAACAGTTGCCCATCTATTGGCTCATCGTCAGAAAACGAAATAATATGATTGCTTAACCATTCTTTTTCTTTTTCCGTCAGACTGGTAGTTCTGGGGGAAATTTCTTTTGAGAGTTCACCGTTTAATTTTATCTGGTAATTGTCCAGCCAGATTTCTCCATATCCCATCATGATAACTCCCATATATATATTGGAAGCAGGTGTTATGTCTTTGAGTATGAGTGTGGCTGATGATTCTGCCCATTCTCTGTCGGCAACATCATTTCCGATAACTAAATTATTGTTTTGGGGATTTATTTTGTCTATGATCTGGACAAAAGCACCGATGTGCATAGTAGAGTCAGCTGCTTTACTTTTAATTTGTACGGATACACTTATCTTTCCATTTTCTAAATCCGAATAGTTGAATGCAGTCGTCACATCCTGCAATATCAAACCATACGGAGTACTTGCTTGTTCCACATCAGCTTGTTGTCTCACTCCTTTTAGTGAATATTTGCCTGATAAGTTTATGATGGAGTCAGGTGTAACACTTATGGCAGGGTGCGTCCAGCACAAAGGATATTTGTTCGCCTGCCAGTATTCGAAGCCTAAGTTTGAGAAAGACTGGGCATGAATGAATGTCAATTGTAGTACGAAGGAGAAGAATATAAGTGTTTTTTTCATGGATGGTTGTTTCTTTGTTTTTTCAAAGATAATGAAAAGTAAATGATTATCAGTAATCTTTGTTCTTTTATAAGTGCTTAGTTGTTTCTTTTCATGGAAATTCAGTTTACGCCAAATGGTAACTTTGTTCACTCCACACGGTAACTCCATTTACACGCCGGGGTAAAGGTCGTTACATACCGAGGTAAAGGCCGTTACAATAAGGAGTAAAGGCCGTTACATGCCGAAGTAAATGCTTTTACATCTTGCAGTAAACCATCGGTAAATGCTGTTTATTGATTATCAGTTGGTTAAAGACTATAAAGTGACGCCATCCAGTAGTTCCAGATATAACCCGATAGCCTCTTCTATTTCCTGAATGAAAATAAACTCATCTGCGGTGTGAGAACGGCTACTCTTTCCCGGACCCATTTTGAGAGAAGGGAATGACATTAGTGCCTGGTCGGAGAGGGTAGGAGAACCGAAAGGCACACGTCCCATTGCTACGGCACGCTGTACTATCGGATGTTGTTCTTCTACGTGAGAAGAACTTAAGCGGAACGAACGTGCTTTGGCTTCGCAAGAAATATGTTTTTGTATTTCGGTAAATAGTTCCTGATTGCTATAACATTCGTTACTGCGGATATCTACCACAAAAGTGCAGCGGTCGGGAATGACATTGTGCTGTGTACCTGCATTTATTTGTGTTACACTCATTTTTACAGGACCTAACAGCGGAGAGACTTTTTCAAAGCGATAGTCGCGAAACCAGGCGATGTCTTCTAATACCTTATATATAGCATTATCTCCTTCGTTTCGTGCAGCATGTCCGGCTTTACCGTAAGCAGTTACATCCAGTACCATTAATCCCTTTTCAGCAATGGCGGGCTGCATCTCTGTAGGTTCGCCTACAATGGCAAAGTGGATCGGGGGAAGTTCCGGTAATACACACTCGATACCACCTTTTCCGGACACTTCTTCTTCACAGGAAGCTAGATAAATGAGATTGTACTTCTGTGTAGTGCGGCAAAGTTGCAGAAAGACTTGCAATAGGCTGACAACGCTTGCACCGGCATCATTACTTCCCAGCCCGTATAGTTTTCCGTTGCTTTCCTGGGTTGGTGTAAACGGATCTTTTCGCCAACCGTTCACGGCTTTCACGGTGTCAATATGTGAGTTTAGTAACAGTGTGGGTTTATTTAAATCGAACATTGGGCTGAGGCACCAGATATTATTGCCTTTTCGTCCGGTTGCCATGCCTTGCAGCTCAATATAATTCTGTAGATAATCTGCCGCTTTTTCTTCATCGCGGCTGATGGAAGGAATCGCAATCAGAGACTTAAGAACTCCGGTTGCCTCAGAAACCATTGTAGGTATATCGTAAGTCATATCTCAATCAGTTAAATTATTGTGATGCAAACTTACGGATAAATACTGAAATATGCTTAATAGACAGAATAAAAATGCCTCTTCGGCTGTTGGTGTTTATGAATAAAAGGGTACGGAAGAAGGAGAGAAGGGAAAAGAAAAGGGTGCTCGCTGGCACCCTTTTCTGATTATCTTATTATTTGTTTAGAACATATAGGAGAAGGAAATCATTAGGTTACGGTTTTTCCAATCACTATTGTCTATTGTTTCAAGTAATCCCCAATCATAGCTAATAGCGACTTGATATCTCTGATTGAATTCAACACCTGTTTTAAGTCCTAAGCCTAAATCAAAACGTTTCATTTTATCCTTTCCGAATATGTTTTCAGAACCTTCACCTTTTAAATCACTGGGATCTATTCCCCATTCTCCCCAATCTATGTTTCCGCCAGCACTACTAAGGTCAGCTTTGGCTTTAATTTTACCGAATACGCCGATAGCAGCATAAGGACCTGCATTTCCAAAGACAGCAAAGTTTTCATTTATGACATATTTATATCCCATATGAACCGGAATTTCCAGATAATACGGATTAAGCTTGAGACTTACCAATGAGCCATAGTTAACTTTACTACCTTTTGATGTCAGTAATCCGCCAAATTCAAGGTAAACTCCTTCGGCAACTTGTGGCAATGCCATTTCTGCCTTTACACCTACGTGGAACCCTGTTCTGCTATTCATAAAGCTGTTGGAGTATTTACTACTGTTCATACCTGCTGTGACGCCCCATCTAAGGTTTTCCTGTGCGTTTACACTCCCTAAACCTATCGCCAGTATGGCGACTAATGCTAGAATCTTTTTCATGTCAGTTAAGTTGTTGTATTGATATTAAAAAAACTATCGGTTGCAAATATATACATATATTTGTATCTCTTTGGAAAAAAGAACAGAAATATGGAGTGATCACTTCCTTTTTATGGTAAGATCGTACTAATATTACAGAAGTATATACTAAACATTTAATTCTCAAGATAGAAATAGTTTCATTTGAAACTAAAACAATATTGAAAATCAAAATATTATAAAGTTAGTTCTTAAAGATGGTTCTTAACTCCACATATTATTGCAAATATAATAATTTCTGTTTAATACTTTATTATTTATTTTGAAAAACTTTGTACCTTTGTAGCAACTTTAAGATAACGTAAAAGAGCGTTTAGTATAATCCTTGGTATCGAAATCGCCAATTTCAAACTATCACAAGGATTACAACTAAATGCTCACGCACCTATATGGGGGCGTGGGCTGTTGTTGTATATTGTGATAGGAGCGTTTGGCGATGCTTGATACCGATATATTAACAGTGCCTACGCTCTTTTTATTGTATATTAATTGTTTAATTTAGGCCTGATTAAACAAAGTAAATCTTATTAAAATGAAAAAGATTCTATTATTTGCCGTTGTAATGGCGATGGGCTTAGGGAGTGTAAACGCACAGGACAACCTTAAATGGGGCGTAGTTGCGGGTATGAATGTGAGTAAAATGAGTACCGCAGGTTTAGGCAATAAAATTGGGTATCATGTCGGTGTAAGAGCCGAATTAGGGTTACCGCAAGTTGCAAACGGCTTATATCTTGATGCTGCCGCACTTCTGTCAGCAAAAGGAGCTAAAACAGATGCGGGCGACCTTGGTGGTATTAACGTCAATGCGACCTATTTGGAAATTCCCATTCATGTGGGGTACAAATATGCTATAAATGAGAACTTTAATGTATTTGGGAGTTTTGGACCTTATGTTGGAATTGGGTTATTTGGAAAAACTAAAGTGGATGAATTAGACTACGACAGTTCTCATGAGCTTGTTAACACCTCGTACAAGTACAACACGTTTGGCGATGGCTACAAGCGTTTCGATATGGGGGTAGGTTTCAATGTAGGAGTAGAAATTCAACAAAAATACAGAATTTCTCTCGGGTATGATTTCGGATTTATTAAAACGAACGATTCCAACTTTGAAGAAGGTGATGAAGACTTCGAAGAAATGGAAATTGATTTGGCGAGCGGAGCTAAAAATCGCAATTTAACTATTTCAGTTGCCTATATGTTCTAACATTAAAAAGGGAGGTACATTTATACCTCCCTTTTTATAAGTATATGTGCGGAAATTCCGCAATTAAACATTTTCTTTTAACCAATTTCGCACCGTCTTCTCATCAATATTTAATCTTCTTCCAATCTCTCGATTACTAAACTTTTCACTATGTAATCTCAAAACTTCTTTTTTCATATTTCCCTTTGAAGTGTTCCAATATTTTGACATGTCAGAATATTCCTTTTCTAACTTTTCCACCTGCTTAGTAACTCGTTTGTTATTAACAATATACTTAATTATAGTATCTCCATAGTAACCAACGTCCCACACAAACCAAGCATAATCCTTCATATTTTTATTGTGATAAGCATCGAAATTTCCATCTTTGGCAATATCAATTTTTCTCGTAAATAGATACACCCTACGGGGAGGCATCCAATAAAATTTAGTAATGTACCAATAAGGAAATAGCATTGCTACTTTTTGTTTGGCTATCAATAATGCCCTCTGTACCATATCAATAGCCAAGTTGTATGGTGGATTTGTCACAATATCAAATTCTTGAGTGTGTTCATCAAAAAAGAAATCTGTTAGAAAATCTCGGTTTGGTGTACCGTACCCGTAATCATTAATATCAGAAGATGTTACATTATATCCATGTTTACTTAACTCCTCACTAATGTGCCCCAAGCCTGCACAAGGTTCAAGCACATCCACATGAAACTTTTCTCTTTTCAATAGTTGTCTAACTGCCTCAGGATCAGTTGTATATAAATCATTCTCATGCCGTTCTACAGAACTTCTCACAGACTTTTGAGCGGGTAAACTCATGATATACAATACTTTATAATTGAAATTCTTTCTTTAATCTCTGAACCGTTGAGGCTGAAATATCTGCTAATTTAGCCACTTTACGAACTGATAATCCCTGCTTTAACATTTTAAGAGCCTCCTTGTACTCCTCTTTTTTGCTATCAACATTTTTAACACTTCCTACTTTTCGGCCCAAAACTCCACCTTTTTCAATGTACTGCTGCCTCCCACTATTGAGACGGAATTTGATATTCTCTCGTTCCATTTGTGCACATGTTGCAAGAGTTGCAAGCATAATGGGAGCGAAAGTAGACGGCTGTTTCTCATCATCCAACAAAGTAAATTTCTCTTTTTCTATATATAAATTAATTTTATTATCTACAAGCGTCTTAACTGTCTCCAAGACTTCAAAGGCGTTACGCCCTAAACGACTTAATTCAGATACCAATAGCATATCAGCATGTTCTGCTATACAAAATTCCAAAGCCTCAACAAGCACAGGACGTTCTGAATTCTTTTTTGCACCTGAAATTTTTTCCTCATATACTTTCACTACCTCCAATTTGGAATACTCAGCATACTTCTTTAAATCGGTAACCTGTCTATCTGTAGACTGCCTATCTGTGGTTGAACTCACACGAGCGTATATTACTGCTTTCATATTTTTGCTTTTGAATTATAGAACAAAGGTACACTTTTTCTTTTATGTATGCAAATAATTCTTTGATTATTTTGAATACACAAAATGTATTCATTTTTGCTATTTAACAGATTTATTTGAATACACTTATTATTTGAATACAATAAAAAAATGGTGCTACGCATTTTGCACCATTTAATTATTTAATTAGTAGGAAATTAAACGAGAAAAAGTTGCCTCCGCAGGGGTCTCTGCTAATACCCCCATGGAAGAACTTTATAGCTCAAAAATAGATAAAGTCTCACCCTTTCCCTTATGTTTGGGATTATAGTTGAACATCAACAAACGATTAGAGAAATATTCCATCATTTCAAACAAAATTAGTTGACTCTCACTTTGGTTGGCAAAAGTCGTAAGCAATAATTCATAGGGGATACATTCACCCTTACGAGCATAAAATTCTTTTAGGTTCTCATTTCCGATAGTTATTTCTGTGCGGTAGATAGTCGAATTTATATCAACCCATTTTGAAATATACCTTTTAGAGGACTTTTCAAGTTCATTTGTTTTATTGTAAACTTTCAAACTCAATTTCTCGTCTTTCTTTTTTTGAGGCTTGGCAACGATAGTCGTCGTTCTCAGTTTGATTTGGTCACCCGTCGAGATATGTAAGATATTATCTAATACTTCTTCCTTATTTCGCCTAAATGTTCCATTTAATTTTACCGTATATGCATCATCAAATTGAGCATGTTTAATGCGCTTTGCAATATTCACATTGCCGTCCAAAGCTATATCCATGGAAGTAATATTATTGAAGACAAGCCCTAACTCATCAACAATATAGTCAACACAAGACAACCAATTACATTTACTTCGTTGAATAGTGAGGAAAACCTCGTAGAACACCCAATTCTCAATGTACAGCCAAATATAATTCTTTTTGCCTTCCTCCACTGAACGTGGCTTTGTCTTCAAAGTTGCAAACTTTCTTTCAGTACAACCACTCTTCTCATTATCCTTTGGGAATTTGATTAAAACATCAAAATAATTGACATATATGGTTTCATCACTTGGAACTCTTTTCAAACGAAAACAATCATAATCATACTCATCAACTAATACGTCATTTTCATCCTTCTCTGATAATTTCTCTATCAGTTCGCCTGTTGCAATATAACAAAGTGCTAACTTATCAATACTAATCACAGCTTCTATCTTTCTCATTTCTTTCTTTTTTGGTTATGTTATTTTTATGGTACTCTTTCAAAGAAGCACTAATCTTCTCTTTATGCTCTTTCGTTTTTTTCAGGTGTCGTAATGCCTGTGAGATATGTTTGCGATGTGTCGCAAGCTTTTTGCGCCCTCTCAGACGTATGCTTATTTTCTTTTTTGTTTCTTCTTTCATGTATAAAATATTATTACTTGTATATAAGTAGTTAGAAAGGTAGGAAAATCACAGATTTATAGATTTTTTTTGAAAAAAAATTTACGCATGGCAAACCAAGGACGTAGTAGACAAGTTGAAATATGCCCAATTCTGAAAGGCAAGTTACAGTAGTACTATACTTGTTTTAATTTCAACAATAATTAACAACTTATCTGAGTTACAGATAGTCAGGACAGCCTTTTTTTGCCTAAATAGAATTTAGAAAATACATTAAAAAGATATACATCAAACCGTATATATTATATCTTCTGTAGGAAGTAACCATTGCAACTCTTCAACTTTTTCATCGTATTCGTGACGTCTACATATTGAGGCTAACTCTGCATTCTCCTCCTGCAGGGAAGTTAATTCAGAATTCAACTGATGGCATTGTAATCTCAAATTCACTATCATATCCATAGTTCTATCAGACATCAAATCTGTATCACCTATGTGGGGAGCAGAAGCCATTTCAGCTGTTTCCTCAACATACATGATTTTCTGATACTCTGCCCCTTTTTGGGCAGCTTTCACGCGGTCAATATGCGTGTATATATTCTCAACTGTCGCATCACAAGTATGTCCCGTAATAGCTTTAACTTCATCCTTCGTAGCTCCTTCTTCAGCCATACGAGTTATAAATGTATGTCGCGCTATGTGATTATGAATCAACTCGTAAATGGGACCTTTTTTTTCCTCTGTTTTAAGCCCACGCTGTTCTGTATATTCAACAATGCGAGTAAGTCCAATATTCTTTGCCACTCTCCTTAATGTTTCATTGTATTTAATAGGCAGCCGTTTCACCTTACCTTCATACTTACGAATTAAGTTTATCAACACGGTATCTTTCATTGGGACATATGCAGGAGACTTACCCTTCATTTGTTTGACTGTAATAAGATGTGCATTCCAATCTATATTGCTGCTATCCAATAACTTAACCAAGTCCGACCTACGCTGTCCCGAATAGCATTGAATAAGGAATAGGTCTCGTGCTATCTCCTGCGCCCCTTCACATTTATAATTCCTAAGTTTAGCTACTTCCTCTGACGTTAATGGTGCTTTTTTCATTCCTCGTTCAGATTTGGGAATATTGTTTTTTGTGAGCTGAACCTCGTCAATCTCACTCTTCCTCCAATCAAATTTACGATTTTCTCTATTGGAGGCAACTTTCAATGCCGCTTTTATCTTTTTCTGTGCCTCTCTTATAGTTGATATTGCATATTGCTTACCATTGGGCATTGTTGCATTCTCTATATAACGGAACGCAGCATTAACCAAATCAAAACCAATGTTGGCAAAATCATCCTTCCATTGAGGGTTTTCATCAAAAAAGTGCTTTAGTAAACCGATATTCTGCCGTTCTTTTATTAGGGTGTTGCCTTGTTTATTTTCATTAACATACCGATATAGCCATGATATGATTGAATTGTTTGTATTTATTCTTTTTCTATTTCCTGTATTCATTGTATATCCTCTTTTATGATTAATAATATTAGTGAAAATATGTAATATATCCTCGTGATTATTAACACATATTTTATTATTGCAAATATACGCCTTTAATCCTATCATAGACTGCTTGTATATGTTAATTATGTTTAAGACTTCGCAAAGATTCTTGTAATCGGTATTATTTACTGTACATAAACTAACCGTTTGGAAGCGAAAATTCCATTTAGATGCAAATATTTTCACCCCTGTACTTATCTTGTATTGCTTCTGACCTATCCTAACAATAGCATATATAATAGTTGGTTTAGTACTACGAGGATTACGTAGGTTAAAGTTTAAGCTTATAGTTCCAAAGCGTTGTTCAACTTCCATATTGACACTGAATTTATGTTCTTAAAATCGGTTCTTACATGGAGTTGCCAATCCTATAAACTAATCCGTAATAGTTCCCTGCAATATTCTTAATTATTGTAGAAAGTTTCATTTGAAACCACTATCTTTGCCAGGTATTTACCAATATATGAATAATATGACTTATCATCATTTATCTGTCCTCGTACATCGACGGGCAGAGAAGTATGGCGACAAGGTGGCTCTGAAATACAGAGATTACGAAACGTCGCAGTGGATACCCATTACCTGGAATCAATTCTCACAAACAGTTCGACAAGTTGCGAATGCACTCATAGAGTTAGGAGTGCAGGAGGAAGAAAACATAGGAATCTTTTCTCAGAACAAGCCCGAATGCCTTTATGTGGATTTCGGGGCATTTGCTAACCGTGCAGTGACCATACCTCTGTATGCTACCAGTTCACCTGCACAGGCACAGTACATTATCAATGATGCTCAGATACGTTATATCTTCGTAGGCGAGCAATTCCAGTATGATGCGGCTTTCAGTGTCTTTGGCTTTTGTCAATCGTTGCAGCAATTGATCATCTTTGACCGGGCTGTTGTACGCGACCCTCGTGACATGACTTCCATCTATTTCGACGAGTTCTTGGAAACAGGAAAAGGTTTGCCGAACAACGATATAGTGGAAGAACGCACTTCTCGTGCATCGGATGATGACCTTGCGAACATTCTTTATACATCCGGTACTACTGGTGAACCGAAGGGGGTAATGTTGCATCACTCTAATTATATGGAGGCTTTCCGTATCCATGATATCCGTTTGGTAGATATGAGTGACCAAGATATCTCCATGAACTTCCTTCCCTTGACACATGTCTTCGAGAAAGCATGGACATATCTTTGTATTCATAAAGGCGTGCAGATTTGTATCAACCTCCGTCCGGTGGATATCCAGACTACCATTAAAGAAATCCGTCCGACATTGATGTGCAGTGTTCCCCGTTTTTGGGAAAAAGTGTATGCCGGTGTGCAGGAAAAGATTGCTCAGGAAACAGGCTTGAAGAAAGCTATGATGCTGGATGCCATTAAGGTAGGTAAGATACATAACATCGATTATCTGCGTAAGGGTAAAACTCCGCCGTTGATGAATCAACTGAAATATAAGTTTTACGAAAAGACGGTTTATGCTTTACTGAAAAAGACGATTGGTATTGAGAACGGTAATTTCTTCCCTACTGCGGGAGCTGCCGTACCCGATGAAATCTGTGAATTTGTTCATTCGGTAGGCATCAATATGTTGGTTGGTTATGGTCTGACCGAATCGACGGCTACTGTTTCCTGTTTCCTTAATCAAGGTTATGAAATAGGTTCCGTAGGTACCGTGATGCCTGATGTGGAAGTGAAGATCGGTGAAGAGAATGAAATTCTCCTGCGTGGGAAGACTATCACGAAAGGCTATTATAAGAAAGCGGAAGCTACTGCTGCTGCTATTGATAAGGATGGGTGGTTCCATACCGGTGATGCCGGTTACCTGAAAGGTGATCAGCTTTATCTGACTGAACGTATCAAGGACTTGTTCAAGACTTCCAATGGTAAATATGTCAGCCCGCAAGCTTTGGAGACGAAACTGGCTATTGATCGTTACATTGATCAGATTGCCATTATTGCCGACCAGCGTAAATTTGTGTCTGCCCTTATTGTTCCGGTCTATGGCTTCGTGAAAGATTATGCCAAGGAAAAAGGGATTGAATATAAGGATATGGAAGAACTGCTGCAGCATCCTAAGGTGATCGGTTTGTTCCGTGCTCGCATAGATACCTTGCAACAGCAGTTTGCACACTATGAGCAAGTGAAGCGCTTTACTCTTTTACCCGAACCTTTCAGTATGGAACGTGGTGAACTGACTAATACCTTGAAGCTGAAGCGCCCTGTAGTTGCAAAGAACTACAAGGAAGTGATAGATAAGATGTACGAAGAGTAAAAAAATACACTTCAACAACTAATATTTCCCCATAAAAGAAGTTTCTGTTTTGTACTTTTGCAAAGTTCTATTAATTGAACCTTAAAGTATGAAACAGAAACTTTTTTATCTATTACCTATTTTAGTCTTGACCGGTTGTGGACAAGTATCTTACAAAAACACCTCATTGTCTCCTGAAGAACGTGCAGACATGTTGGTGAAAGAACTGACACTGGAAGAAAAGGTACAACTCATGATGGATGGTTCCCGTCCCGTGGAACGATTGGGTATAAAACCGTATAATTGGTGGAATGAGGCACTGCATGGGGTTGCTCGTGCAGGGTTAGCTACTGTTTTTCCTCAGCCTATAGGTATGGCCGCATCATTTAGTCCCGAAACGGTATATGATGTATTCACTGCCGTATCTGATGAGGCGCGTGCCAAGAATACTTATTATTCATCTAAAGACAGCCGTGAGCGTTATCAGGGGTTAACCATGTGGACGCCTACGGTCAATATTTATCGTGACCCGCGTTGGGGGAGAGGTATCGAAACCTATGGCGAAGACCCTTATCTTACAAGCCGGATGGGAGTAATGGTAGTAAAAGGGTTACAGGGCCCTGCAGACGGAAACTATGATAAGTTGCATGCTTGTGCCAAGCACTTTGCCGTACACTCCGGTCCCGAATGGAACCGCCATTCTTTTAATGCAGAGAATATCAAACCTCGCGATTTGTATGAAACATATTTGCCGCCTTTCGAAGCCTTAGTGAAAGAGGGAGAAGTAAAAGAAGTGATGTGCGCTTACAACCGTTTTGAAGGTGAACCTTGTTGTGGCAGTAACCGCTTGTTAATGCAAATCTTACGCGATGAATGGGGGTTTGATGGTATAGTTGTATCCGATTGTGGTGCTATTGCCGATTTTTATAATGACCGTGGACATCACACGCATCCGGACGCTGAGTCTGCTTCTGCCGCAGCTGTAGTGAGTGGTACTGATTTGGAATGTGGTTCCAGCTATAAAGCTTTGGTGGAAAGTGTAAAAAAAGGGTTGATCTCTGAGGAAAAAGTAAATACTTCCGTGAAACGTTTGTTGAAAGCCCGTTTCGAGCTGGGAGAAATGGATGATTTGGAAAAAGTATCCTGGGCAAAAATACCTTTCTCTGTAGTCGCTTCTGCTGCCCATGATTCATTGGCATTGAAAATAGCCCGTAAATCCATGACGTTACTGATGAATAAGGATAACTTCTTGCCGTTGAAGCGTGGAAGGCTGACAGTAGCTGTAATGGGACCCAATGCCAATGATTCTGTCATGCAATGGGGAAATTACAATGGAATGCCGCCGCACACCGTAACTATTCTGGATGGAGTACGGAATTTGCTCGGAGCTGATGATAAACTGATTTATGAACAAGGTTGCCCGTGGGTAGAAAGAACCTTGATTCATAGTGCATTCAGCCAATGCAAGTCGGCGGATAGTCCTGGTTTCACTGCCCGTTACTGGAATAATCTGACGCGTGAAGGTAGTCCTGTGACTACTACTCAGGTCACCACTCCTTTCCGTTTCTGCACTTCGGGTGCCACGGTTTTCGCTCCGGGAGTAAATCTGACGGACTTCTCTGCTACTTATAATAGTGTATTTACTCCTGTACAATCCGGAGAAATCGTACTTGAAATATACTGTTACGGAAACGGGCGTCTTCGTGTAAATGGAGAAGAAGTGAAAGGTTTCTCTAATAAGCATGGTGCCCGTAAAACAACCCATGCCATGAAAGTTCAGGCCGGTCAATCCTATGATATAGAACTCGATTTTGAATATCTTAGAAGTGATGCTCAGCTAAACTTCGATCTTGGCTTCAAGAGAGAGGTCGATATTCAGAAATCCGTCGAGCAAGTGAAGGAGGCAGATATCGTTATTTTTGCGAGTGGCATATCTCCCAGTCTTGAAGGAGAAGAAATGGGAGTCAACCTGCCTGGCTTTAAGAAAGGTGACCGTACGGATATTGAACTTCCGGCAGTTCAGCGTGAACTGATTGATGCTTTGCACCGTGCCGGCAAAAAGATTGTTCTGGTTAACTGCTCCGGATCTCCTATCGGATTGGAACCTGAAACTAAGAAATGTGAAGCCATTCTGCAGGCTTGGTATCCGGGACAACAAGGTGGAACAGCAGTTGCCGAAGTGCTGTTTGGCGATTATAATCCGGCGGGTAGATTACCGGTGACATTCTATCGAAATGTATCTCAACTTCCTGATTTCGAAGATTATAATATGGTAGGGAGAACTTACAGATACATGCAGGATACCCCGCTGTTCCCATTCGGATATGGGTTGAGTTACACTACTTTCAGTTATGGCAAAGTTGTTCTTGATAAGAGCGAGGTTACTGCCGGACAAACTTTGAAGTTAACTGTTCCGGTCACAAATACGGGAAAACGTGACGGTGAAGAAGTCGTTCAGGTTTATCTCAAAAAGCAAGGTGATGCGGAAGGTCCTGTAAAAACACTACGTGCTTTCAAGCGTGTATTTATCCCAGCCGGACAGACTGTTAACATAGAGTTCGATTTGAAAGATAAGGAATTGGAATGGTGGGATGAACAAACCAATACGGTGAGAGTCTGTTCGGGAACTTATGATATTATGGTAGGTGGCAGTTCGGAGGATGAATCTTTGCAACGAACTTTAGTTACCATAAAATAGTAATAAAGAGTACTTCTTGAATATCAGATTACGCGGGGCACATAAAGCCCCGCGTAATTTGTACATCATCTGTTGGAAGTTATTTTCTCATGATCTGTGTGGAGTCGCAATGAATGATATTCACATTCTCCACATCCTTCTCTATATTTACTACCGACTGATTGGCAATCGGCTTCTTTGAACGTACATCATTCAGGAATATGCCATTGCATTGTCTGAAGTCGAATGATGGTCCCTCGTCCACTGTAAAGCTGACATTGTTAAATCGTATATCTGTTGCTGTTTCCGCTTTAAATCCTTGTTCGGCTACTATATTCATATTGGAAAAAGAGAGTTCTGATACAGGCATCTCTTCAATTCCTTTTATATATCCTATTCGTTTTATATCATTTCCTGTGACATTACTCAAATGAATATTGCGGAAGATAGGTGTACGTTCACTTACAGGCTCCACTTTTGATAAACGGTCATAAAATAAGTCGAAGATAAAGGCATCTCCCTGGATATTCTTCATTACAATATTATCTACCCGGATATCTTCTACTACACCACCGCGACCACGGGATGCTTTTAACCGGATACCGGCATTAGTCCCGTCGAATACACAATTGGATATTGCCACTCTTTTTACTCCACCTGACATTTCACTACCGATGACTACTCCACCATGCCCGGAAAGCATAATGCAGTTGGTGATTGTAATGTTCTCACAGGCTTTTCCATATTTACGTCCATCAGCATCACGTCCGGATTTGATGGTGATACAATCGTCCCCAACGCTGATAAAACAATCGGAGATGCGTACATTCCGGCAGGAACTCGGATTGATGCCATCCGTATTGGGGCCTTTGGGATCGCTTGACGGATTATTGATAGTAACCCCGTGTATCGTAACGTTATCACAAAATGCCGGATTGATAGTCCAGAAAGGAGAGTTTATGATCTTTACATTCTCGATAAGGATGTTGGTACATTCGTAGAACTGGATAAAAGGCGGGCGGAACATACGGCGTTCCAATGAGGGTTTGTAATAGTCGGATATTTCCAGATCTTTATTAGCGTCCACCCACATCTGCTGCAGTTTATCCAAGGCAGGGAGTTTGCCGCCGTTTTCTTTTATCACTTTCCGGGTATCAAATTCCCACAGCCACCATTTTAATCCATTTCCATCCAGTGTACCGCGTCCGGAAATGGTTACGTTATCTGCTGAGTGTGCATAAATCAGTGGTGATAAACTTTTCATCACAGTGCCTTCCCAACGTAAGGTGACGAAGGGTAGATAATCCTCAAACTTGTCGGAGAAACGCAAAATGGCACCCGATTCCAAGTACAACGTTATGTTACTTTTCATGTGAATGGTAGCAGTCAGGTAAGTTCCGGCAGGAAAATAAATAGTTCCGCCACCTTCCGAAGCTGCTTTTTCAATGGTTCGGTTGATTAGTTCTGTACAGGACTTGATACCTTTGGCATCTGCTCCCAACTGTTTCATGTCGAATGTGCGGGACATGGCTACCACAGCCACCATTATTCCCACAATAAAAATAGATAAGCGTTTCATGGGTTGTCTTATGTTCTTTGATATGTGATAAAATATGAATGCGTGGACAAAAGTACGGAATCACACAACGATGAAGGGGGATTTTTTGTGTAATAAGGAGTATTTATAGATTGAAGTCAAGGAAAATTGCTAACAAAAAAGGGCTATACATTACGTACAGCCCTTTTTTGCTTTTATTTATCGGAAATTTTAGTACCCGAAGATATCTTCCTGTTTCAGTTCAATCACCGGACCTACCTTCTTCAGACTTTCCATATCCAATTCTTTCTTGTCACCAAGAATACAATAAGTATATGTACGTCCCTTGATCCACTTGTTCTGGTAGTCAATAACATCCTGCAACGTCATATTCTGTACATCATTGTACAATTTGATGCGGCTATCCACATTCTGTCCCAGGTATTGAGCGCTGATGTAATCCCAGATGACATCCATCTTGATAGTACGGTCAGTACGCATGCGGGCAATCATACCATCTTTAGCAAGTTTGAAAGCAGCTTCTGACTCAGGCATGTTGTTGATGATATCATTGAATGTATTGATTGCATCTATCATCTTATCGTTCTGCGTAGCAATCTGCGTACGGAGAGTGTAAGGATCAGTCAGGTAAGACGGTTTCAGCATACCGGCCCATGCCGAGTAAGCGAGACCGCGACTTTCGCGCATTTCCTGGAATACGATAGAGTTCATACCGCCACCAAAGTATTCGTTATACAATTGACGGCCTGATTCTGCAGCAGGATCAAATTTCTCTCCCTTATTGGAGACTTGCGACATATAAATTTGCTTAGCTTCATACGGAGCAATGAAAATCTTCGTTTCCGGTGTGAGCAACGGTTCGAAGTTATTTCCTTCCGGAATTTCGTTCAATGTTTCCGGAGCCTGATGTTCTTTATTGATGATGGCAAGTAATTCATCCTGATTATTGGGGCCATAATAAAGAATACGGTGTTTGAAGCTGTTCAACTGCTTGATACGGTCTACAAGTTGTTGTGGATCCATAGAAGTCAGTTCAGCTTCGGTCAATATGTTGGTTGACGGAGACTTCGGACCATAAGTGGCATAAGTCACCAGGCGTGAGAAGTTTTGCATCTGATTCAGCTTGGCATCCTTGCGTGATTTCAGGATATCATTAGCCATATTGGTGTAAGCTTCCGGATTAACTTTGGCATTTGCCATCAGTTTTTCGAAGAGAGCCATAGCAGCAGGCATGTTCTCGCTGAGGCCGGAGAGCACTACATAAGTACGTTTTGCACCCGGAGATACGAAGAATGAACAAGCAAGGCGGTAGAATTCACTTTTTACTTCTTCCGGAGTCATGTCGGCTGTGCCGAGGTATTCCAGATATTGAGCAGCAGTACCCAATGCCTTGTCATTGTTGTTACCCATATCGAAAAGGTAAATCAACTGGAAGATGTCATTCGTTGTATTTTGTTTGTAGAGTACAGGAATATCCGATTTGGCCTTCAACTGAGTGAGGTCTTTGGAATAATCCAGGAATACCGGTTCAATAGGAGTCACTACGCTTGCCTGAATTTCTTTCAGGAAGGTGCTGACTGTATCGCGGTTCATTACGATAGGAGTGATTTCAGGTTTCGACATCTTCTTTTCATTCGGGTCTTTGCCTTGCTTCTTGTAGATAACGGCATAGTTATCATCTTTCAGATATTTGTTGGCAAAGGCTACGATGTCATCTTTTGTCAGTTTAGACATGCGGTCGAGAGCGGTCACTTCATCTGCCCAGTCGCTACCGTTTACGAATGATTCAACGAACATATCTGCACGTGCGTCATTGTTTTCCAACTGTTGCATCTGATACAGCTTAAAGTTGTTGATGTTGGCTTCCAGCATTTTTTCGTCAAAGTCACCCTCGCGGAGTTTCTTTAATTCGCCCAATAAGAGGTCTTTTACTTCGTCCAACGTCTGTCCTTGTTTGGGGCGTCCCTGCATCATGAATGCACTGTAGTCGCTCATAGTCATCGGATAGCAATAAGCGCTCAGGGTCTTTTGCTGTTGTGTCAGATCCAGGTCTATCAAACCTGCCTGCCCGTTATAAAGTATCTGGGAGACCACTTGCAAAGTTTCTACATCTTTGTCTGCTGCTCCGGGAAAACGCCATGCCAAAGCAACGCTTTCAGCATCCGGACCCAGAATTTCACGTACAACAGGTGCTGTCATTGGAGTTTCCTTCGGTAAATCCAGTTTCGGCAGATCAGGATTCGGTTTCAAGCCACCAAAATACTTATCAATAGTTGCAATCATCTGATCGGGATCGAAATCACCGGAAAGACAGATGGCCATATTGTTGGGCACATACCATTTCTTATAATATTCCTTGATATTGGTGATAGAAGGATTCTTCAGGTCTTCTTGTGTACCAAGTACGGTCTGTGTGCCGTAAGGATGGTGTGGGAAGAGAGAAGAAAGTACAGCCTCATATACCTTACGAGGGTCGCGGGTCAGTGACATGTTCTTTTCCTCATAAACCGTTTCCAGTTCAGTGTGGAAACCACGGATTACGCAGTTTTCAAAACGTTCTGCCTGGATTTTGGCCCAGTTGTCAATCTGGTTGCTGGGGATATCTTCTGTATAGCAAGTTACGTCGAAGCTGGTATAGGCATTCGTCCCGTTGGCGCCGATGGCAGCCATCAGCTTGTCGTATTCGTTAGGAATGGCATACTTGGAAGCTTCGTAAGAGATACTGTCTATTTTTGCATAAATAGCTTTACGCTCAAGACTGTCGGTAGTCTTACGATAGATTTCAAACTGTGCTTCGATCTGGTCGAGCAAAGGCTTTTCAATCTCGTAGTTCTGGGTGCCGAAGTTTGTGGTACCTTTGAACATCAGGTGCTCAAAGTAATGAGCTAACCCGGTTGTTTCTGCAGGGTCGTTCTTTCCACCTACACGTACGGCAATGTACGTCTGTATGCGCGGTGTTTCCTTGTTAACGGTCATGTAAACTTTCAGACCATTGTCCAGAGTGTAGATGCGCGCTTTCAGCGGATCGTTGGGAACTGTTTCATAACTGTACTTTGAGGTACAACTTCCTAAACTTATCGCTACCAGTAGGATAAGCATTAAACCAATTTGTCGGAATAGTTTGTTCATAAGCTGACTTATTAGATTGATAACTGCAAAAATATGCGTTTTTTTCATACCTTTGCACGCAAAAAGTAAATATTTTAACTAGAAGGTTTATTTTCATAGATTATGATTACCATAGAACAACTGAAAGACGTAAAGGAGCGCACCGAAGCACTCTATCGCTATTTGGATATAGAAGGAAAGAAAATCCAGGTAGAAGAAGAACAGTTGCGCACCCAGGCTCCCGGCTTTTGGGATGACCAGAAGACTGCTGAAGCGCAGATGAAAAAGGTGAAAGGTTTGCAACAATGGATAGCCGGTTATAATGAAATAAAGACATTATCGGAAGAGTTGCAGCTGGCTTTCGACTTCTACAAAGACGAACTTGTTACGGAGGAAGAGATAGACGAAGCTTATGCCAAGGCTTCCACTGCTATTGATGAGCTTGAATTGAAAAATATGCTTCGTGATGAAGCCGACCAGATGGACTGTGTGCTGAAAATCAACTCCGGTGCAGGTGGTACGGAAAGCCAGGACTGGGCAAGCATGTTGATGCGTATGTATCTGCGTTACGCCGAAACCAATGGTTATAAAGCTGTGATCTCCAACTTGCAGGAAGGTGATGAAGCAGGTATCAAAACTTGTACCATCGAAATTTCGGGTGATTATGCTTATGGATACCTGAAAGGAGAAAACGGTGTGCATCGTCTGGTACGTGTATCTCCTTACAATGCGCAAGGTAAGCGCATGACTTCTTTCGCTTCGGTCTTTGTCACTCCGCTGGTAGATGATACTATTGAGGTGAACATTAATGTTGCCAATATTTCTTGGGATACTTTCCGTTCCAGTGGTGCCGGTGGTCAGAATGTGAACAAGGTGGAGTCCGGTGTTCGTCTGCGCTATCAGTTCAAAGACCCGTATACGGGCGAGGAAGAAGAAATCCTGATTGAAAATACGGAAACCCGCGACCAGCCCAAGAATCGTGAAAATGCAATGCGCCAGCTGCGTTCTATCCTGTATGATAAAGAACTTCAGCACCGCATGGCTGAACAAGCTAAGGTGGAAGCCGGTAAGAAGAAAATTGAATGGGGCTCTCAGATACGAAGCTACGTATTCGACGACCGTCGTGTAAAAGACCATCGTACTAACTTCCAGACTTCGGATGTCAATGGAGTGATGGATGGCAAGATAGACGGTTTCATTAAAGCATATCTGATGGAATTTGCAGGACAAGGAGAATAAATCAGAACTCTGTTATACAGTAAATGGGTATCACCTGATAAATGAAAGGTGATACCCATTCTTTTTTTAAGTGAGTCATACTTGATAGGTATGGGGCGGATATTAAGCTGATATGAATAAATTTTCTCTTTTATTTTGGAATCTTCCCGAATTTCATGTTACTTTGTTATCAGTTGAACTTTAATACTAAAAGCACATTATGGGAAAGAATAAGAAAAAGGTTATGCATAGCCGTAAAGAAGAAGAACAAGCTAAGAAAGTGTTGTTGATTATTGGTGTATCTGCATTGATATTGGTGCTGGTAATGCTGATAGGATACTCTTTCTTGGGGAAATAAGAACTAAATGTCACAAGAAATAGAACGGAAATTCCTCGTGACGGGGGATTATAAATCGAGAGCGTATGAACAAAGCCGCATTGTGCAAGGTTATATCAGTAGCGCAAGAGGCCGAACCGTACGGGTACGTATCCGTAGCGGAAAGGGATACCTTACGATAAAAGGTGCTTCCGATGCTTCGGGCCTCAGCCGTTATGAGTGGGAAAAAGAAATTCCACTGAATGAAGCGGAGGACCTGATGAAACTCTGTGAACCGGGAGTTATAGACAAGACCCGTTATCTGGTACGGAGCGGGCGGCATACGTTTGAGGTGGATGAGTTCTACGGTGAGAACGAAGGACTGGTAGTTGCTGAAGTAGAACTGGCTTCGGAAGACGAAGTTTTCGAGAAACCGGACTTTATAGGTCAGGAGGTGACGGGTGACATTCGTTACTACAACTCACAACTGAGGAAACATCCCTATACGGTCTGGTGATGTTTAACTGCCTGTCAACAGGAAGTTAATACCTTGTGCGCAAGAAGTTAAGTTCTTGTCAACAGGAAGTTAACTCTTTGCAAGCGGCTGCTAATCAGATATATTTAGAGCAAGGAATGGAGAAACTTTATGAATATCTGCCGAGAGAACTGGTCACTTTTGTATTGGTAACCTTATTCTCTTTATTGATAGGTCTTTCACAGCGGAAAATCAGTTTGAAGCGTGAAGGTGAAACGACCTTGTTCGGTACGGACCGTACGTTCACTTTTATAGGTATTCTGGGGTATTTGCTTTATATTCTCGATCCGGTGGAATATCGCTTGTTTATGGGTGGAGGAGCGATATTAGGTCTGTTGCTCGGGCTGAATTATTACGTCAAGCAATCTCAGTTCCATGTATTCGGAGTTACTACCATTATTATTGCACTGATTACTTATTGCATTGCTCCTATTGTAGACACGCAGCCCTCCTGGTTTTATGTGATGGTGGTGGTGACAGTATTGCTTTTTACAGAATTGAAGCATACTTTTACAGAACTTGCGCAGCGTATGAAGAATGACGAAATGATTACTCTTGCCAAGTTCCTTGCTATCAGTGGTATTATCTTACCCATGTTACCCAACGAAAATCTGATACCGGATATAAATCTCACTCCTTATACCGTCTGGTTGGCTACGGTGGTGGTATCCGGCATCTCTTATTTGTCTTACTTGCTGAGGCGGTATGTTTTTCATGAATCCGGTATTCTGGTATCCGGTATCATCGGTGGTTTATATAGTAGCACGGCAACCATTTCCGTGCTGGCACGTAAGAGCCGCAAGGCGCCTGCGCAGGAAGCACCGGAATATGCAGCAGCCATGTTGCTGGCTGTAAGTATGATGTTTCTCCGTTTCCTTATATTAATAGGTATATTCAGTAAGGAAATTCTTGCCGCTATCTATCCATATTTGCTTATTATGTCTTTAGTTACAGCTGGAGTAGCTTGGTATCTGCATCGGAAGCGTAAACAAGTTCCGGTAACAGATGAAGAGGCTGAAGAAGAAGATACTAGTAACCCCTTGGAATTTAAGGTTGCACTTATTTTTGCCGTTCTGTTTGTGGTATTCACTATTGTGACACATTACACTTTACTTTATACGGGTACTGGTGGATTGAATGTGCTATCGTTTATTGCCGGGCTGAGTGATATTACTCCGTTTATTTTGAATTTATTGCAAGGTTCGGGAGTTGCTGTTATGGTGGTGACGGCTTGCTGTATGCAGGCTATTGTGAGTAATATTGCCATAAATATGTGTTATGCGCTGTTTTTTGCCGGTGGGAAGAGCCCGTTACGCCGGTGGGTGCTGCGCGGGTTTGGTGGTGTGATTGCAATCAATGTCTGTTTGCTTTTTTTCTTCTATTTAGTATAGTTCTTCTTTGCTGTCAGAAATCCCTTTTCAGGAATTCCCTTAAATGAAGTTGTGTAATACCTTCCCGGTCATTCACTTTATGGAATGGATCTAATGAAATGACATATTTAGGGTAGTTATCTTTGATAAGTTGAAGATTACCGAATTCTCGTTCTATGGTATTTTCCGATGCAAGAAGATATGTGGCTTGTACATATATGGTCTGTTCATTTTTTTTAGCTACAAAATCAATTTCCATTTGTCGGAACTGTCCTACAAATACTGCAAAGCCTTGGCTTTTAAGGTGCAGATAAATAGCGTTTTCTATTAACTTCTCAATGTCCCCGATTCGGTTGGAGCCGGTTAAGTCATTTCTAAGTCCTAAATCCTCAAAATAATATTTTTCACTGGATTCCAAAAGGCGTTTGCCGTGAATATCATATCTGGGAACCTTATTGATGATAAAAGCATTGCAAAAGTAGGCCAGATAGTTTAATATAACAGTGGTAGTAACTTCTATCTGTTGTGTTTTCATGTATTTACTAATACTTGATGCCGAAATTATCTTTCCTGTGCTATCACTGATAAAAGATATTAAGTTTTCCAAGAAAGGCACATTACGGATTTGCTCTCTGGCGATGACATCTTTCAATATTATGGTGTTATAAATATTGTGGAGATAGTCTTGAGCTAAATCCTGATTCTCTAGGCCAATGCGATATAACTGTGGCAATCCTCCGTAAGTCAAATATTTCATTAAAGAGGAGTCAATGTCTTCCAATTGATGGAACTCCAGGAATTCTTTGTAGTTCAAACTCTGAATATGAAATTCAATATATCTTCCTGATAATACTGTAGACAACTCACTTGAAAGCATTTTGGCATTGCTACCTGTCACGATTATGTTACACTCATCATCTGCTTGTAGGCTTCTGAGTGTTTTTTCAAATTCAATAATCTCTTGAATCTCGTCAATAAACAGATAGTTCTCCTTTGTGTGGTTTAAATGTTCATTTACATATAGGGTTAATTCCTTATGGCTTTTAATGAAATCGAATTCTGCTTTTTCTTTATTGATATATATAATATTGTTTTGCTGCTTAGAGCCTGTTTCCTGGATAAGCTGTTGCAGAATACAACTTTTCCCAACTCTGCGTTGTCCGGTAAGTACGATTATCAAACCTTTGCCTATGGAAGGTCTGATTTTATCTGTATATTGAGGGCGATTGATTAGTTTCATAAATTGAATGTTTGAACAAAGATAATGTTTTTATCTTTTATAGAAGACAAAAGTGCTTCAAAATATTTTTTTATCTTTTATGAAAGATAAATTAGGGGCGTTGGTTGCTGGGTACAAGGTAAATTAGGAAATAGGGAAGGTTAGCATTAAACAGATAAAAGCACGAGTTATTCCTTCCCCTTTGTGCTTTTTTAACTCCGAAATTCTCGTAGATAGAGAAAAAGGGCCTATTTTTGCCGCATTCATGTGACAAAATGACTACATTATACGTCTAATACAAAACAGTCAACTAATATTCATCAAACAAACTAAAACAGAAATGAAAATTAAATGCTCTTTGCTGCTCATTATGTTGGTGGTATCTTCATTGGTAGCGGCACAGAATGCGGCGCCTACGTTCCAGATAAAGGGAGTCTTGCTTGACTCGCTGACACAGGAAGGGGAACCTTACGCCACAATCAAAATCGTAAAAAAAGAAGCTCCTGCGAATGCTTTGAAAATGCTGGTTACGGACATGAAAGGTAAGTTTCAGGAGAAAGTGCCTGGAACAGGTAATTTTGTGATGACGATTTCTTCCATTGGTAGAAATACGATTGTGAAAGATTTCACAGTGAAAGCCGGAGAGAAACTTGTTGATTTCGGAACATTGTACATTACGGATGCTTCCAATGAATTGGGACAAGTAGAAGTGGTAGCCCAAAAACCACTGGTGAAAGCCGATATCGATAAAATAGAATATAATGTGCAGGATGACCCTGACTCAAAATCCAATTCTGTATTGGAGATGCTTCGTAAAGTACCCTTGGTTACGGTAGATGGTGAGGACAACATCAAGGTGAACGGTAGTAGTAGCTTTAAGGTATATGTGAATGGTAAACCTAACAATATGATGAGTAACAATCCGACAGAAGTACTGAAAAGTATGCCTGCCAACTCTATTAAGCATATTGAGGTAATTACGAACCCTGGTCCTAAGTATGATGCCGAAGGTGTGGGTGGTATCCTGAATATCGTTACTGTAGGTAGCGGATTGGAAGGTTATACAGCTACATTCAGTGGAAATGTTAGTAACATGGGAGCCGGAGGCGGTTTGTTCGGTACTGTGAAGAGTGGTAAACTGACGGTGAGTGCACGCTACAATTATAATTATAATGACCGTCCACGTAGTTATTCCGGTGGAAATCGCCGTACGGTAGGTGATGTTACTGAAGGCTCTTCAGACCTGGACTACGACGGTAGCAGCAAGGGACATGGTAATTTCCAGTCAGGTAGCATGGAAGCCAGTTATGAAATTGATACCTTGCGTCTGGTTTCTATGTCATTCGGACTCTGGGGTGGTGGAAACAATAGTACCAGCATCAACAATACTCTGGCTACTGCACCCGGCACAAGTAATGAGTTATATCGCTATGTGTCAGACGGCAGAAGTAAGAGCTCATGGTATTCTATCGACGGTGGCGTTGACTATCAACGTATGTTCCATGTGAAAGACCGTATGTTTACCTTATCTTATAAGATCAATACCAGTCCGCAGACCTCGGATTCATACTCCACTTATAATGACATGCATGCCGCTACTGATTGGGAAGACTTCCTGAAGCGTCTGTATGACCTGAATAACGATGGTTCTCAGAATACTACGGAACATACTTTCCAGGCTGACTATACAACACCCATCGGCAAGATACATACACTGGAAGCCGGAGCTAAATATATTCTTCGTGACAACTCTTCGGAAGACGACCGTTATGAACGTCAAATAGGAACTACGGGAGACTATGTACTGGATGAAGAGCATAGCTCACATTACAAACATCAGAACGACATTCTGGCTGCATATATGGGTTATGGGCTGAGGGTGAAGAAGATCTCCGGAAGATTGGGTGTGCGCTATGAACATACCAAGCAGGAAGTGAAATACTTGTTGGGCAAAGGTGATAACTTCAACAAAAATTTTGATGATGTGGTACCTTCTGCAAGTATCGGCTATAAGCTGACGGATATGTCTAACCTGCGTTTCGGCTATAATATGCGTATTTACCGTCCGGGTATCTGGTATCTGAATCCTTATCTGAATGATAGCAATCCTACCAATATCAGTCAGGGTAACTCTCATCTTGACAGTGAAAAAAGTCATTCGTTCAATCTGAGTTACAGTAACTTTACTCAGAAGTTCAACATCAATCTTTCAGCACGTTATAGCTTTACTAACAATAGTATTGAACAGGTTACCGAACAGGTGAAGGACACGGAAATTGCCGGTTTGCAGAACCCTACTGGTAAAGAGGTGCTTTACTCTACTTACCAGAACATCGGTAAGAGCAGAAATGCCAGTCTGAGTGGTTATGTAAACTGGAATGCTACTTCCAATACTCGTATTTATGCTAACCTTTACGGAAACTATACTTATATGGAAGGTGCCAATGGACTGAAGAATGACGGTTGGAATCTGTTTGCCTATGGTGGTGCCCAGCAATCTTTGCCCCATGATTGGCGTATCAGCTTGAATGTCTATGGACAGACACCTTGGATCATGCTGCAAGGAAAGGGTAGCAGCTTCTTTGATTATGGGTTGAGTGTGAACAAGTCATTCCTGAATAAGCGTTTGACATTGTCAGCATTTGCCAGCAACTTCTTTAAGAAATACACAAGTCCTACTTCAAGTATAGAAGGTGTAGGATTTACCCAGGATAGCTGGAATCGGTATACTCGTCAGCGCTTTGGTGTAAGCGTTAGCTATCGCATCGGTGAATTGAAAGCCAGCGTGAAGAAAGCTGCACGTACCATCAGTAATGATGATGTGAAAAGTGGTGGCGGCGAAGGCGGTGGCGGTGGAGAATAATTGAACCGCAAACTAATAGTAGAAGAGGAGGCTTACAATGAGCTTCCTCTTTTTTATTGTGCTACGTCTCAAATAAATTGAAGTTGTGAGATTTAAATAGTTATTATTTCTTTGATCTTATCAATAGAATGCATATATTTGTGATAATTATACAATTTAGCCTCGGAGCTGCTATTACTCTATGTTAGAAATGTAGTTATATTCTTGATGATAGCCTGCTTATTTTTTTGAAATTCACATATTGTTAAACTTAAATCGAGGTATTATGAAAGTAAAACTACTATTTTTCGCACTTTTTGCGATAGCATTGAGTGCATGTACCAAAGAAGAGGACGTCCTTTCTTTCGATGGAGATGTAAAGGTGTTGAAAGAACGTGATCCTAATTCCCCTCTCATTCTGTTTCAGAAGCAATATGTTACTCCTGATCTAACTACAAGAGCAACGAAAGTGACCTTTGATGATTATTTGGGGCGTTCATTCAGAGCTACAGCATATCCTTATGCTGATGAAGAGAACTTAAGGTTTGCGGTGGTTGATATTAAGAAACTGGAAGCAGCCCATAAGGACTATTTTAATGTGCACAGGATAGGGCATAGTGTTGTGAATGCATTTTCTTTTGCTTCTTTTGATAGATACCAGGAAAAGTCACAAGTTGTAAAGAAGGTGAATAGCGGATTTTCTATAAATGTTGGTTTATTTAAGATTGGTCATAAAAGGAAAATGACGGAGATCTTTGGTTCGACAATAACTGATAATACCCAAAATATATTTGGAGAATTGAATATTGCGATAGATCAAAACTTCTATGAAATGCAATACAGCAGTAATATCAGTGAGATAATTATGAAAGACTATCTAACTGCAACTTTTAAGGATGAATTGTATAATACGCCAATAGAGGAGTTCTACAAAAATTATGGTGCTTTTGTTCTTACCGGATTTGTGACTGGTGGAAGAGCTACTGCTTTTTATTCGGGTATTTACAAACAGGAAGCCACTGCTACAGTTAAAGAAAAGGCACTGGATAATGAAATAAACGCTAGTTTCAGCTTAAAAAATGTAGGAGCTTCTGCCGATTTGAGTTTTGGTAAAAACTCTTCAGGGTCAGGGTCGAGTACAGAAAGTGGAGTAACGGAAATATCTATGGCTATTGAAACTGTCGGAGGTTCGCCGGCATATCCTATATTTACTGTTCCTCAAAAATTGGAGGATGTGAATCTTAACTTGTCGCAATGGATGGCTTCATTAGCAGATACAGCTACACATAGTATTGTGGATATAGCTGATGGGGGATTGGTACCTATATCCGCATTTATTATGGAGAAGAATGTAAAGAACAGGTTAGGGTTATGTATGAAAGGGGATGCAATGCAGCATTTATTAAAAGAGCCGCAAATAATATTTGAAAGAATTTTATCTGCTAGCTCCTCAACAACTACGAATTGTAATGTCTATTTGTATACAAGAAATCATGAATTTATCACCTTAGACCATGTGTCGGTACCTAATATTGATTTCTGGATTGAGAAAGAATCAGAAAGATATAGCCGTATCTATGGTTTGACGATAAAAGTAAATAAAAGGATAGGGAAAAGTTTCATTGAATCTATTAAAAAGTTTAATTATGATGCTCCACTCATGGAGCGTAGCTTTTGTTATAAGAGTGCAGACGGAGCAGTCTATCTTCTAGACCCAGTACAGAAAGTAGGATATTCTTTACATAATGATTATCTCTTAGATACTTATGCCATTAGAAGTTTTGTAAAATTACTCCCAACCCATGATCTTACATTTGAAGAACTACGCAAGTATATTCTAATTGCTCTCTGATCTTCTTCAAACTAACTTTTGAATAGCTAATTTAGTTATTTCCTTTCAGGATAAAGAGTGAAGTTTTCTTTTATGCAGCTTTGCTCTTTATCTTTTTAGAATACCTTCTCGTATTGGTATTACAAAAGTAGAAACTATATTTTTGGGAAAGGGCCTAAGTTCTCGATATTATCTTAAAGATGCTTCTATACTTAATATAATAAGACTTTTAAACCGAAAAATGAACATACCAAGTACAAGAAGAACTTAGTAAAATACAATTCTCTTTTTTATATATAAATATATCTGTGTATATTGATATGTAAAGAAAATAGTTCAATCTGTTGATTTTCAATGCTGATATAAGCTCTTTTGAGCCTCACTTACTTTATAGTTACAAATATATGTGTTTTTTTTGTAAAAATGATACAATCAAGCTCTTTTTAACGCAATAAATTTAATATTTATAAAAACTAATTGGGATGCCATCTTGTATATTGCAATATTATAAAACAGAGATGGTTACTTATAATGTAACATGTACAAGGGGTAATTTACTCTCATTTTGTATTTCTCTTTTAATTCTTCTGTTTTTCTACTTTCCTTATTCTAATATTAGAATTTAACCTTGTTCTGAAATGTATGAGATACAATTACCTGATGAAATAATACTTTATAAAGCATATTGATCTCCTCCATTTCTACTGCTTTTTTTTACTTAAGTAAAATATAGCTCTAACAGACTCAAAATAAACACATACAGTATGTAATTAAATGTTCTTCTTGAACTTGCCATTTTTAAGATTGAAATAGTTTCTATTTACAAGAATGATGATAAATAGAAATAGGGTATAGAAGTCTGACGAGGGTAATTGAGGGAGGACATATTAACGGCTTATTCACATAATAAAATGACGAATATGACAAATGCAAAAAAGACGCTTTCATTAGTAAGTTGTTGCATTGAACTTTTTACATGTTGCTTTTGCAATAATTTAGGTTTGAGGGATACTATCCAAGTATCTATCCTCTATAATGACGCTACTTTTAATGATAATTTCATGCTATCACCTGTTCCTCCCTTTTGAGAATGCCCAAGAGAGGTGGGAATACTCTTTTTACTTTTCTATTTAAAGAATCAAATCACGGACTATTAGTTTTAGAATGTAGAATTTATTTGTCTGCAAATGTTTGTTATGCACAAGCATCAGATGTGCATTGCTAATGACTTTTTGGACAAATTGTAAATACATGAAAAGAGGCGATGTTATTTAGCCGCTTTTTATGTCGTATTTATCATATCCAAAAGGGTAAGCTTACAGAATATTATAAAGGTTATTGATTACATAAGAGAGGTTTTTTTATTTAACGAATTGGGAGAATATTTTTGGATTACTGATTCGTGTATTTATTAATTTAATTTGTTTGATTTATGAGAAAATTGTATCGATGTCTATTCTTGCTGAGCACATTTGCTCTGGCTGGAGGATTGTGGAGTTGTTCGGATGATAATGACGAACCAGATCCTAATGGGGATGGCACTGTTTTGGAAGTAGAGGCACCGGCCTCGGATGCTGTCTTTGCAACTTCAGTGACTTTTAAGCTAAAAACGAAAGGGGCAGAGTCTTATGTGTATAAAGCTGTAGAAGGAGCTAATGCTGCTGAACGGGGCCCCGTCGTTGTTTATGCTGAGGCACAGGAAAATGGTGAAGTGGTAACTGTAACGGGAGATACAGACGAAACGATTGTAGCAGGTCTGGAAGGTAATAAGACTTATACTGTGTTTTTTGTATTTAAGGTAGGCAATGAGTATAAAATACACTCGCAAGTGGTTAATACACCGAAATACTCGCAAAGGGTAACGATCATAAAATCTGATATGTTTTCTGTAACATTTCATGTAGAAGTACCTGCTGATGAGTATTATCTTGTAAGTTTTATAGATGTAGAGCTATATGAGAGCTATAAAGATCAGCAGGGACGTAACGATGTTGATTATATTATAGCTGGAATGGGGATGGCAAACCCTCGCTATAAAGGTCCTCGGAATATCACGATACAGAATGGTGTTTTCACTCATGCTGGTGCTTTGAATGAGAAAGATTATATCGAATATGCTGATGAATTTACGTATGCTGTACATCCGGGAACTGGCTATGTGCTTTTTGTCAGCCAATGTGCTGAAGATGGTTCTACAGATGATTATAGCCAGTTTGCAGAAGGTGGCGGTGATGACTGGGGAGACCTGGGTGCTAAATTGCCGAATGTGAAAAAATATACAGAGGAATCGCCGACAAGTGAATTTGTTAGTTTTACCGGTCATTATGCAAAAACTGTATTCTTTACTCAAGAACCGAAGCAAGGCACTGGTAGTGTAATGGTGAATATTGATCGTGTAACAGAAAAGAATGCTGTAATCACCTTTACTCCGACTGATGATCTTTTGCAATATGTCGTAATGATGATTGGTGATAAGGTGAGAGAAGAATATCTTCCTTTTTTAGGCGGAGAAGATGGTTGGCAGGCATTTGTTTTAAATAGAGGTGCTGCTGTTGACGGTGTACAACAAGGAACATTCGAATTGGAGCAAGGAGTGGAATATAGTTTGTATATTGTAGGGGTATGTACTGAAGATGGAACAGTACAAACATTCCAAAAAACGGCAGGTATTAAAGCTATTGTTTCTGATAAACCAGCTGTGGAATTGAAAGTAACTCCGTTAGTTTTAAATAACCCTTATCAAGTAGGTTTCAACGTGAAAGCACCTAATGCAGACTGTGCTGGGTTTAAATATATTCTTAATTATACTAAGGAATGGTATCCCATGTTGAACCAGTTGGAGGGGACTACTTTGGAAGATAATATTGCAAGTATGGTGAATAGTTATGGACAGGGTATCAATGATGTAGAGGTCCTGAGTAAAGTTAATAGCAATGCTGGGTATGACTTATACTTCTCTTCAATAGATGATATTGAAAGTTGGTTGATTTTGGAATCTTATAATGCGGATGAGAAAACAAAACTATTCTATGATGGACCGGATTACAAAACAACATCAGCTCCTCTTCCTGCAGAAGAACCTGTGAACAGTGAGTTGTTCAATAAACTACAAGGTAATTGGATGGCCACTATGACCAGTGCTAATGAAGGTAGTAAACCTGTAACAATGCCTGTTACAATTGCTGCTGGTCCTGAGAAAATATCTACATTACCTGAGGATGTTAGGGCTGCTTTAGTTAACTATTATGTAGAAAAGAAGCAATACACAGAAGCTAAGGCAAACGAAGTCGTACTTAGTTATTTTGAGGAATATAAGGAAAGAAACGAATATTATACTCAGAAATACAGGAATATGAATTGCCTCGTTGCCACTGGATTCAACTATAATAATTCTTTTGCTCCTTTGGCTACACCATGGGATTTATTCCAGTCAACTGAATATTCCTCTTATAATACAGATGAGCTGTTCCGTGATTATGGACCGAAGTTATTCTTGAATATTAGTAAAGATGAAGCTGGAAAAGATATGGTAACAGTGATATCGACTCGCTATGCAGAGGATGGCTATAACTATGCTCGCTATATAGATCCTGTGGCAGACTGGGCTATAACTTTGCAGATGTATGCATATAATCCTGAAGCCAGCAATAATTATTATATAGCAGACTTCCCGGTTGAAATATCTGAAGACATGAACACGATTACCATTAAACCGGTAGAGCAAGAAGGTGTTACTTATGCACCGGGTTTTGCTGTTGAATATACTGCCGGTAGTCCCTCTTGGAGTTTCCCGGTTAATGCAACTGGTATTGTCCTGACACGTGCCACCAGTGATGCTGTACAAAAAGCTACAAGTCGTAGTATTTCTACAGTTAAACCTAAGGTCAGTGCTCGTAGTGGTAACCATTTCCGCAGAACTCGTACTCCTTTCGGTTATGTTGTTAAAACTCCGGTTCAAAGAGAGGTATTCTCTATGGATCGTATGAAAAAGAATTTGAAGAAATAATTAGTATAACAATAAGGAACTTCTATGGGAGAGATCTCCTGTAGAAGTTCTTTTAATATTTTAGTTATGAATAAATTATTCTATATAACTCTCTTTCTTCTTTTTACAGTGACAGTTTCTGCACAGGAGGCATGGCCGGATGTAAAAGTAGAAAATGAAAAAGGTGAGGTAATAAGTACCAAAGAAATACTTGGTGGAAAACCAGCTATTGTTTCTTTCTGGGGTGTTACTTGTAAGCCTTGTATGACGGAGTTGAACACATTGAATGAATTGCTGGAAGAATGGCGAAAAGAAGTCGATTTCAATGTTATTGCTGTATCTATTGATGATAGTCGCTTTACAGCGCGTGCCCGTTCTATGGCTAAAGGTTTTGACTGGGATTTCATCTGCCTATTCGACAAAAATCAAGATTTGAAACGTGCGATGAACGTTATGCTGACACCACAGACATTTGTTGTTGATGGTACCGGAAAGGTGGTTTATGCACATACCGGTTATACTCCAGGTAGTGAATATGAATTGTTGGAGCAACTTAAAGCAATCACTAAAAAATGAAACACATTTTATTCTTATTGCTGTTGGCAGGTACTGCGATGCCCAATCTGTGTGCCCAGGATAAAGGACACTTGACAGGAGGGTTAGAATCGAACAGCATATATTATGTAAAAGATAGTAAGCTCGGAGATGAGAGTAGTGTCTATCCGGATGATCATTTTGGAAGCAATAATTATCTGAAACTTGACTATATCCGAGGAAAGTTCACTGCCGGAGTTCAGCTGGAAGGCTTTTTCCCAGCTTTGCAAGGATATGACATAGGGAACTATGGTGACAAGAAAGCATTTCTGGGTGTAAAGTATGTAAGCTGGCAGGATGATAACTTTGGTTTCCGTGTGGGAGATATCTTCGAGCAGTTTGGTTCGGGTATGATATTCCGTAGTTTTGAGGATCGTACGTTGGGCATCAACAACTCTATCGAAGGAGTTTTCGGATCTTATTCTTACGAAAATATCCTCACGCTGAAAGGATTGTATGGACGACCTCGTCTGTATACGGATTATACAGATTCATGGGTACGTGGTGCTGATCTTAGTTTTTCTGTTGCTAACCTTATCGGTTGGCAGGGAATCATGCTCAATCTGGAAAGTAGCTATGTGAATCGTAATGAAAAGGTATCCGATGAGTTGGCGGAACTGATGAAGCCTAATTTGGATATGTATTCGGCACGTGCCAATTTTGACTGGAATGGTTTTAATGGTCGTGTGGAATATGTTGATAAGGGCAAAGATGTCTCTTCTGCACTGTTAGGTGCTACTGCCAAAGGTCATGGCCTGTTGGCTGAGCTGGGCTACAGTAATAATGGTTTCTCAGTTTTAGGTACTTATCGCGAACTGAAATATATGAGCACGAAACTCTCGCTGGATGGTAGTGGGGTAGGAAATATTCTGAATTATCTACCTGCCCTGACGCGCCAGTATACTTACATGCTTGCTAACCTGAATCCTTATCAAAGCAATGGTGAAGGTGAGAAAGGTGGACAAGTAGATGTTTACTACTCTTTACGTAGCAAAGAAGATCGTAGTAAATACTGGAATTTCCATGCCAACGGTTCTATGTTTTATTCAGATAAAGCCACTACGGTAGAGTCACGTTTGTTGTGGCGGGATATTAATGCCGATGTAGAACGTCAGTGGAACAAACAACTGAAGACAACTTTCCTGGTATCTGTTCAGGAATGGAGCCCTACTCATGGAATGGATGACAAAACCTATGTATCGAACATATTCGTATTAGACGGTTTGTATAAGTTTGACCGGAAGAAGTCACTGCGTGCCGAAGTACAGTATCTTTATTCAAAGGATTATGAAAAAGACTGGATTGCAGGGCTGGTTGAATTTAATCTGGCTCCCCGTTGGAGCTTTTCCGTGAGCGATATGTATAATATGGGTGATACGAAGGTACACTATTATAATGGTTCCGTGAGCTATACCCGGAAGAATACGCGCTTACAGTTGAGTTACGGACGGAATCGTGCCGGATATGTCTGTTCGGGCGGTGTATGTCGTTATACACCTGCTTACACTGGAGCTAATCTTACATTAACTACTTCATTCTAAAAAAAGACTTATGAAAAAATATTGGAATTTATTATTGTGTTCTTTCTTACTTGTATTTGCTTCTTGTTCTGGCAATTCAGGTGAAGACGAGGTGCCTGAAGGTGGCGAACTGGTATTGATCTCTTCTGCTGCGTATATAGAGAATAATGGTACGGATCAGGCTGTATTTACAGTTATGAAAGGTAAGAAAGATGTTACTTCCGAAGCTAAAATTTATCAGAAGAATGGTGCAAGCTATGATCTGATGTCTTCCACTTCTTTCTCCTCAAAGAAATCGGGTGAATACGCTTTCTTCGCTAGCTATAATGGTGAAATGTCTCCTGCAATTACAGTAACAGTGACTTCCGGAATGCAAGGTTTACCCGAAGATCCTCAGCCTGATAAATTTGACGGATTCAAGCAACGTGTGCTGGCAGTGCAGGGTACAAGTCTGGGATGTGTATACTGTCCTCTTATGATTGCCGGTCTTACGGAATATGCCAAGCTGGAAGAAAGCAAGAGCACCGTATTGGTGGCTGCTCATGCAATCATGTCGGGTGATGACATGATTTCGGATTACAGTACCGCCGTAGCCAAAGGCATGGGCTTCAACACTACCGGTATACCTGCTTTATTGTTTAACATGCGTTCAAGTAGTGAGATATTGGGGCTCACCAGTGCGGACTCTCCCAGCAGTGTAGCTAAACATGTTCAATCTGCTGCCCAAACTCTGTTGCAGAGCGGTGCTAATACAGGTATCTGTGCTGCTGTATCAGGTACCGAAGCTTCCGGCTCTATCAAAGTGACCGCTGCTGTAAAGGTAGGAAAGGCTGGAAAATACCGCATCTGTGCGTGGGTGCTTGAAGATGATATTCATGCAACCGGACAATTGAATAAATATCCCTCATTGGAAGGAACCTATGACTTTACCTATCATAGCAACGTTTTGCGATGCATCTCTTCGACCAGCCCGATTACGGGTGTGAACCTGGGTGGAAAAGAAGAATGTAAGTCTGGTGAAACCTTGGGTTTCTCTTATGAGTTTGATTTGAAGAAGCTCTCTGTTACAAATATGGCGAATGTGCGTGTAGCAATTATTGTTACCCGCAATGAAAGCGGTGCACGCTATATAGTAGACAATGTAATCAGTAGCAAACTGAATAGCCAGGTGAAATTTGAATATAAATAAACGAGTTGAATGATGAAATTGAAATATTTATTCCTACTGTTTACAGTCGTATTATTCTGCGGCTGTTCAGAAGATGATGCAGAGCCTGTTTTCACATTACAGAATGCGGAAGTGGTTGCCAATGCCGAAGGTGGTGAGTATACTGTAACGGTGACAAGTACCAGTGACTGGACTGTATCCGAAGGTGCGGCATGGGTTGCTACGGAGATCTCCACCACAAAGGATAAGCTGGTACTGAAAGTGAATGAGAACCTGGAAAAGACAGATCGTTCGCTGACTCTTACACTGACTAATGCCGAGAATCTTTCGCAGACAGTCTCTGTAAAGCAAGGCACTTATGCTTATAGTGCAAATCACCACTATAAATTGCCGGTTGTCTTCCATGTGCTTTATTGGAATGCAAACAACACGCAACACTATGTAAAGGAAGGACATTTACAGAAAGTATTGAATCTTGTTAACCAGTATTATGATAATAGTGGTGTCGACATGAACTTTGAGTTTGTGATGGCTACAGAAGATCCTGATGGCAACAAACTGGAAGAACCGGGTGTGAGCCGTGAGAAATGGCAGTATACAACGATGGACTGTACCTCTTTCATGGGTAGCGGTGACAAGAAGTATAAAGACATCTTGTGGGATACGAACCGATATGTCAATGTGGTTTTGTATAACTTCTCCGATGAATTGGTAATGGGTATTGCCCAATTCCCATGGTTGCCCGAGCCTTTTGAATTAGGGGGTATCAGCCAGGCACCGAAAGGAGCTAACCTGAGTGAGAATCCTTATCCGCAGTGCGTAAGCCTTAATAATAAGTATATCTATGATATTCCGGAGGGTGCGGATAAATACTCCATGTCCAATGTAATTGTGACGCTTTCTCATGAGTTAGGTCACTTCTTAGGGTTGTATCATGCTTTCAACCAATTGAACAATGGTAATACAAACACAAATCTGGATACTGATTATTGCACGGATACACCGCCCTACAACAAGGCGCTTTATGATGTGAAGCTGACCAATTATCTGACCTATAATCCTGAGATTACTTCAAAATCCTCGGATGCTTACAAGGTGTATGTGATGCGTGTAAACAGCAAAACAAATGTGGAATTCCGTTCGGCTAACATCATGGATTATGCCATCTCGGATGCCAATGCGTTTACTAAAGAGCAGGCTGCACGCGTCAGATATATATTGAATCATGCGCTCTTTATGCCAGGACCGAAAGATCATACCGGTGCTGACTTTACGGAAACGAGGGGTAGTGCCTCCGACTTCCGCTTTACTCCTCAATTCATGGAATAAGGAAGGTAAGCGGGGAGTTGTGTAAAGCATACTTCTGATAAATGAATGCGGGAAACCTCGAAGAGATAATTTTGCTCTCTCGTGTTTCCCGCATTTTTATTAGTTAACTGGATATTCCAGACAAGTAACCGTACCATCCATTGTCATAACGATAAGTTTCCCTTTCCCTGCACTCTTCAGAGAAGTAATTGCCGAATGGGAGATTTTGTGCGACCAGGCAATGCCACTTCCATCTGTTCGTATAGCATGAAGGACGCCGAATTCAGTAGGAACAAATACCAACTGTCCGGTAGCTTCCATACGGGTAGGGATAAAGTTACCTTCATAAGGCATCAATGTGTTCCAAAGATTGTTGTATGTACCTTGAGAAATGTCTACTGCGGTAATAGTGTTCTTGATTCCTTTCACATACATCGTTTTTCCATCCGGTGAGAAACCAAGAGATTCGCGTCCTTTTGCTTTATCGGAAGCCCAGAGGATTTCTCCTGTTTCGGGGTGGAATGAGCGGACAAAATAGTCGGAACTGAGGACAATGACTTGCTCATTCTTCTTTCCTTGCTGCGTATAGGGTAGTACAACCGGCCAGCAGGCACCCGGTGAGAAATATCTGCCTCGTTTGGTGTCGAACTCCCATACTCTCTTTCCACTCTTGCGGTCTATAGCATAGAACATTGCTCCCCAAGTGCCTATATACACACGCTCTTTATCAATAGCCGGACGCGATTCGATGTAGCCATGCAAGCCATCGCAAGTCCAGTTCAGCGTTCCGTCTGCCAGTTTTAAAGAATAGAATTTACCGTTGCTGCTGCCTATATAAACTGTTTCTTCTGATACGAGGGGACAAGCTACAATAGGGTAATCCGTATTGTACTTCCAGCATACAGTGCCTTGTTTCCGGTCGAGGGCATAGATGAAGCCGTCACACGAAGATATGATTACAAGCCGGGGAGTAATGAACGGGGCTGAGAATATCTTATTCCCGGTGGTATAGGTCCACAATGTTTTACCATCGGCGACATTAAGGGCGTGGACCACACCGGCAGTATTGGTATAGACATACAGATCACCGTCTATGCTACCTTGTGAAGCAATATCAGTTACGTCTTTTAATTTCCAGCTTTCGCGTACTGAAGGATATTCGTCATTGATGGTAAAGTCGGGGCGATAGTAGGTGGTATCTCTCTTTTCCTGCAGAGGGGCCAGGAGGATAGTATGCCATGCCGGGTGAGTTTCTGTTTTGATGATGCGTTCCTGAAACTCTAATGTATTGCCACGGAGGGTTACGAGATTATATCCTCCTATCGGATCTTCTCTCCGCAAAGACGAACGCCCGAGAACGGCAGGAATACCTTCTGCATCATAAGCATGGTTCACGTGCAGGTGCCCTCCGAGTATTGCTTGGATATTGCGTGTTTTAAGAATGTCGATAACTTCGTACCAGTTACTCAGGTCCTGATTGAGAGGAAAGTGATTGATGAAGATAATGGGTTGCTTTGCCGGAGTAGCACGGACGATGGAATCGAGCCACAGAATCTCTTCGCGGGGGATGTGAGGTGGTCCCATACGTAGGCTTGGTCCGGCACCACAGCCGATAAAACGAACTCCCTGCCAGTCATAACAAAAATGGGAAGCCTGGAAAATCTTGTCGAACATCGTGCATCCGTTTTCACTCCAGTTTACATCATGGTTGCCGGGAATGAGGAAATAAGGCTTCCTGAAATCTTTCAGAATGTCTTGCAGCAAATAGAATTCTTTGGTATCACCGAATTCGGTGACGTCGCCGCTGAGAATAGTGAAGTCAACATCTGGATTAGCATTGATGTCTTCAATGGATTGCCGCAGATCATCTTCGGCATAGGCGAAAGAATTGAGGTGTACATCGCTGAGCCAGGCGAAAGTGAAGGCTCGTTGGTTGCTGTCTTGCCCGTAGGAGAGGACGGACAGCGCTATCACGCAGATAGCCAATAAAATTCTTTTCATGATTTTTGGGGGTATTAGTAAGTGTTCCCCCAAAGGTAAAAAGTTTCCGCGGTAAAACATTACTTTTACCGCGAAAACAAATAAGTTTAAGGGAAGGACGGATCATTTGTTCCCCACCATTTACACCAGCGCTCATAGTCCACCTTTTCGTAAAGGGGGGCAATGGTTACTTCTGTATTTACTTCTTTCTTATCAAGTAGGAACTTGTCGACAAATGCTTCTACTTCAGGATATTGGTTCGTCGGTAATTGACAATGCCCATGCCCTCCTACAATAGAGAAGCCCATTCTGTCGGCAATACCGAAAGTTTCCCAAACCTTGCGGGCGGCACGGCAGGAGACATAACCCGATTCGTCTGCAAGCCATACATAGTCCGGATTTCCAAGTACCAGCAGTGCACGCGGTGCCACCATAGCACACAATTCATGGTGGTCATACGGCAACTTCGAAACATTGTCTTCCTTATATTGGAACATACTTTCCATGAACCAGGCATGGCTGGTTCTTCCCAATGTTTCCACTTCACCCAGCGTTTCGGATACTCGCCATGCAGCAGCACCTCCACCACCGGGTTCCTGAGCAATAGTCAGTGCAATGCGCTCGTCGAATGCTCCGGCAAAGAGAGCCATCTTACCGGCAAAGGAACAACCGGATATGGCCAATTTCCTGGTATCTATCTTACTCTTTTTTCCTACAATTTCCAATCCGTCGATGATACGGCTTACGCCCCACGACCAGGCGCAGTAGGCTCCCATATCCGTTTGATCGGGATAGAGCTTATTGATAGGTTCATTGCCGCGCTTTTGTGTATGCGACATAACTTGTGTGAAATTGAATGCGATTTGTGCTATATTACGGCTCGTGAAAATGACAGGAGGAAGACTACCTGTACCTCTTCCTATTCCGATGATGGCTGGGAAAGGACCTTTACCTTCCGGATAAGTAATCTTGGCTTTCAGAGTGAGTGTCTGTCCGTTTACCGTTACATTGACTCTAAGAGTATCATCCACGATATCCGCAGTAATGTCTTTCTTTGATACTACAGGTTTTTCACCTATTTCATAGTGTTCTATTTCGCGGGCTATTTCGGCACGTCGGCGGCTCCAGTCTTTGAAGTTGGTTGAGCGACCGCTACCGTCAGACCATTGAAAAGGATCGGTCAATGGTTTGACTACCGGTAACTCATTGATTCCGGGTAATACGGGAGATGAATTCTTTATTCCCGTACTCTCCACGTTATAAACTAAAGGGATTTTCTGCGCGAATGTCACAGTACCCATTCCCATGCTCAGCAGCATAATCAGTGCCAGTAAATGTGTTTTCCTGTTTTTCATGTTTCTATCTTTATTAAGAGGTTTACATCTGCCGACAAAGATAGATGATGTTTTTATTGCCTGGTCAGGATGATGTTACAGATACTTTTCATTACGTTACATCTTTAGGATGAAATCTTTAAAGATGAAAGAGAACACCTGATCTATTTAGTCAATATTCAAAAAATATTCATTCAGGTTTTGTGTAGGCTTCAAATCAAGCTTCTTTCTCAATCTATACCGGTTATTCTCTACCGCACGGACCGAAAGGTTCATTAAAGAGGCGATGTCCTTGGTCTCCATATTCAATCTGAGACAGGCGCAGAGGCGGAGGTCGTTGTTGGTGAGTTGCGGATGCATTTCTTTCAGTCGCTTGAAGAAGTTACGATGCTTCTGCTCGAACTTGATAAGGAACATTTTCCAATCATCTTCGGTATCGAGATTGTTGGCGAGCAGATTGTTTATCTTCTGATAAAGAGGGATCAATCCTTTCTGTGTATTCCGGGAACAGATATCATCTACCATCTCTTTGAGTTTCAGAATGAGTTCGTTCTTGTGGATGATAAATGAAGTCTGAGTGAAGATCTCGGCATCTTTTTCTTCGATTTCATTTTGGAGTTGCTCGTTCATCAAACGCAAGTGTGCAGCTTCCTGGGCTTTCATCCGACGCAGATGTTTGGTTTGCAGGCGCCGTTTCATCAGGTAGAAGGTACCAAACAGGGCAGCAATGATGAGGGCACAGCAGGTCAGATACCACCAAACGGTATTGTACCAGGGAGGAAGTACATTAAACTCCAGAAGAGTATCCGGTGAGTAATTATTCAGTCCATCTGTAGTGCGCAGGCGCAATGTATACTTGCCTTGTGGCAGACGGGCATAGGAAATGCTATTCAATTGTTTCGGGGCACTCCAGGTGCTATCCATTTCCTCCAGTTGGTATTGTACAGAGAGATTTCCGGCAAATGCGGCATTGACAGAGAAACCGACAGTAACCGTATTGTCTTGAAAAGGGATGTGGATGGTCTGATTAATATCTATAAAACCTGCATTCAACTCTTTTCCGGCATGAATAAACTCCAGATTAGGAGCGGAAAGCTCTACGGTCTGCCGCTTACTGCGGTGGGAGTTATGGAGAATGAAACCTGCATCCAGACAAATAAGTGAAAGTGAGTCGTTAAGGACGGCGATGTTCTCGTAGGCAGTGATGAGCGAGAGATTATCAGCTTCTACTTTATAGGCTTCGCGGATGCGTGCAATGTAACCGTCGTAAAAGAAACGATAGACTGATGAACCGGTAATGGCCCAACTCTCTTCGCTATCAATAGGGACGATACGTTTAAGATCATGTATGGTTTCGAAGCAACGGTTCAGGTGCTGTTCAAGTTGCAAGTTGTCGTTGACCTCGTCATAGATATAAAACTGGTCATTGCCTAAGAAGAGGATACGGCCGCCCGATTTGAATAGTTGCAGCCGGGCAGGGAGCGAACTGTCTTTTTCATTACCATAATAAGTATAATAGCGGAAGGCATTTTGTTCGTCATTCAGCCGACATTTATATACGCCCCGACTGGTGGTTTCTAACCATATATTTCCAAGATGGTCTACTTCGGCATTATATATCGGGTCGGATATCTGTCGCATGGAATTTAATTCTCCGGTAGTTCTGTTCAGTATCAGTAAGTTATCGTAGGTAATGATAATTTGTATCTGTTTTCCATTGATGGTTGCCTCCAATGTACGGAAGACTCCGGTATTGACACGATAAGGGTGGCGGATGCGGAAGTCGGGAAGGATTTCCAGTAATCCGTTGGTGTGTGCACAGAATAATCGTCCATCTATTTTTCGAAAAGACCATACTTGTCCCTGTGTACCTTCTATCAATTTGAGAGAGGAGAATACATCCAGCTCATTGAGTTTGTTATACTGGGTATAGTAGATTCCCTGATTTGTACCGATAAGCAGGTTGTCATGCCAGATAGTAGCATCGTATATGCCCCCGAATCCACCATCGGTAGAACGGTAGTAACTTAATCCGTCAGTATAGCGAATGTAGGCGAGACCGCGGTCCAGGGCTGCCCAGATGTTATTCTGGTTATCTTCGTAGAGAGACAGAACGGTATTATTCTGAAGAATGTTGGTGGTAGAGAAATGGTTGAGGATGTTTCCGTGGGTATCGACCTCATATACACCGCTAAGTTGCGTACCCAGATAGTAGGTATTCCGTTTGGCGGAATAGATAGCACAGTTTAATTCCTGGCCTCTTAACTGTCGGGAAAGAGATAGGTTCCAGGGAATAAAGTTCTTTTGGTCATAGATGTAAATATCTCCGGTGGAAGTGCCTATCAAATAGCGGTCAGTGTCGTAAGGCAGGATGACGCGAGTGGTAGTACCGTTCAGGAATTCGCTTCCGGGAATTTTGTTGAGTATCCCATTATTCAGTTGATAAAGGGCGCCGTACATTTCCTGTACCCAGTATTCACTTCGTACTTTCAGCAGTAGTAGAAAAGCGCTTGGCCCGTTAATGGGGGTGATGGTTTGATGGTCGTATACATAGATGTGGCTGAAGGATTGGAAATATACTTTATTACCATCTATCCAAATGCGCCAGAAACTTTGATTGTCGAGTGGATTGTCTCCTTTGATTAATCCTTTGAGGGAAGTGTATTTCAACTCTCCCGATTGGTCGCGATCCCAGCGACCCAGGTCTTCGGAGCCACCACTATATATGGTCTGATGCGATTCTACGGCAATGGCACGCACGATGCTGGCATTGGGCGTTTGAAAAAGTTTCCATTCCATACCGTCGGATGCCAGTAACCCGATGCTGTTTCCGAAGTACATGATGCCTTTTTCATCTTGCCCGATGGACCAATTTTTATTGGCAGCGTGATATTTGTCACGTGAGAGGTTGGTGACATAAGGTTTTTGATTGGCAAATAGGGTAGCGCAGACAAAAAGGGACACACAGGTTATGATGATGTTCTTTCGGATGTCCATAAATAGGTTGAATAAAGGTTAGAAAAGGCCATGACCTTATTGTTATTCTTGGGACAAAGATAGTTAATTTAAGGTAAGGGCAAAAAATATGGGGAGATTCTTCTTCTTAATATGAAAGTCTCTCCCCATGTTTCTATTTAAATCCCAGCTTTTTTAATCCTGTCTGTACATCGGGATGACTCATGAAGAGTTTCCATAATAATCCTGTACGATAGTTTTCTATCATTACAACTATAGGTCCCTGGTCTATCGCAAGATAGCGTTTAGGATACCAATCTTCGGTTTCACTGAAGGCATCATAGAAGCCATAAGGGCCGAGCACTTTATCCCCCATGTTATAAAGATAGCGCATTACTTCCAATGAATATTCAGGAGTATAAACAATGGAAGAAAGAGCGGCAGTGGGGGAGATGACGCCATGGTCTGCAAGCTCATTTGGGGCATGGGCAGCATATCCGTTGACGGAATAACTGGCTGTCAGTCCCCAGCAGTCAGATCCAAAACCTTTCCATTGCTTGGGGTTGCGGATGCAATAGGCACGATTGATAAGGGTGAGATTGCGCATCTCATCGAAATAACCGGGACAGTATTTATCGGATAGATTTGTCGGATCCAATCCGAGGAATGAATAATGTGCCCAGAAAAGGGGACCGGCTTCGCACCCTTGGTAACGCAGGTGAAGTTCGATATCTTCTACTTTATGAGGATCGACAATAGCGCCTTTCTCTGCCCAGCCATCGTGATAGACCTCGACGGGAACACTGTGTGTGGGAGAAGCGGCGGCAAGGATGTACATGATGAGGCACTCGTTATAACCATGTACGGGAAAATTCATTTCCCAACCGTATTCGGGACTCCAATGCCAGTAGAGCACGTTCTGGTCGTTTTGTCGATAGAAGTTCCAGTCTACTTCACGCCAGAGGGTGTCGATACGTCCGGCCAGGGCTTGCTCTTCGGGCGAACCGCTGACGTAATATTGGTGTACGGCCAGCAATCCCTGCATAAGGAATGCTGTTTCTACGAGATCGCCTCCATTATCTTTCTGACCGAAAGGTTTCACCTTGCCGTTATCTCCATACCACCAGTGAGGATAAGCACCATGAAACCGATCGGCTGTCTCGAGGAAAGAAACAATCTTCTCCATACGTGCCAGCCCTTCTTCACGGGTGACGTATCCGCGGTCGATACCTGCCAATATAGCCATAATTCCGAAACCACTGCCACCGGTGGTTACTACATGCTGGTCATCTTCGGGATAGATGCCGTCCATATGGATGCGCTCACATGCCAGTCCGCTGTTAGGCTCGGCACCCTCCCAGAAATAGTTGAAAGTGCGGCGTTGTATGGTATCCATTAGTGCTTCGTCGCTTATGGAACCGGATTTTGCTGTCGGGCTTTTACATTGTGTAAAGCCTGATAGTAATAAGAGCAGTAATAAGCTATATTGTATCTTCATATCTGGTATGGTAATGAACTCATTTTTTTATTTTTTTGCCGATTGCCTGTCTCGATTTATTGATGATAAAAGAGTGCTTTGCAACCGGCTGATTATCAGGGAACTGTAACAGACCTATCTCAGTATACGACTGAGGTACCCTAAGTATGATACTGAGATACCCTAAGTATAGGACTGAGGTACCCTAAGTATACGACTATGCCTCGACTATTGGCTTGTTGTAAGCAATTAGTATTAAGACCAAGACTGATATACTAAACGATACTCCGTCCGAAGTGAATCAATAACTTTCAAAATACAAAATTGTCACTTCAAACTCAGGTGAGCCGTTTTTACACTTTGGCTGCTACCCCCAATCATTATGTCGAAGTCTCCCGGTTCGGCTACGAAGTTGAGTTCATAGTCGTAGAAGCGCAGTAACTCCGGAGTGATTTTGAAAGATACAGTCTTACTTTCACCTGCTTTGAGGAAGATTTTATCGAACCCTTTCAGCTCTTTTACCGGACGGGTAATGCTTCCTACAAGGTCGCGGATATAAAGTTGCACTACTTCTGCACCATCGTACTTACCGGTATTGGTTACCGTGACCATAGCAGTAACAGAACCATCTTGTCCCATAGTCGGGGCACTCAGCGTTATGTTGCTGTATTGGAAGTTGGTATATGACAAACCATAGCCGAATGGATACAATGGATCGTTGTCTACATCCAGGTAGTTACTGCGGAATTTCTCGAACCATTTGCCTTCCGGTAAGGGGCGGCCGGTATTTTTATGATTGTAGAACAAAGGTATCTGGCCTACGTTTTTGGGGAATGTCATCGTCAGTTTACCGCTGGGATTTACATCGCCGAACAATACATCGCCAATGGCGTATGCAGCCTCACTTCCACCAAACCATACATTCAGGATGGCGGGCACATGCTCCTGTTCCCAAGTCAGCGTTAGCGGGCGACCGGTAAAAAGCGTCAGTACGACAGGCTTCCCGGTTTTCAGCAGAGCTTCCAATAGAGTGCGCTGTACATCGGGAAGATCCAGGTTGGTGCGGCTTGAGCTTTCACCACTCATTTCGGATGATTCTCCCAATGCAGCTATGATTACATCTGCATTAGCGGCCACTTTCAGCGCCTCGTCCAGTATTTCTTTATCTGTACGATTATCACGATTTAGTGAACGGCCGAACATCGTGGCACGTTCTTCGTAGGCTGCATCACTGATGAGGTTACTACCTTTGGCATAAGTGATGTTTACTTTGCCTGCCATCATCTCTTTCAATCCCTCGTACACGGAAGGATAATCGTTGAGGCGTGCGGCTACACTCCAGGTTCCCGGCATGTTGCTGCGGGTATTTGCCAGTGGGCCGATGACAGCTACCGTACCTTCTTTTTTCAAAGGAAGTGTCGGGTTTGCAGAAGAACCTGACTTGTCGTTTTTCAGGAGTACAAAGCTCTCTCCCGCAATCTTGCGGGCAGCGTCGCGATGTTCCTTGGTGAAGATGTCACGTTTCGGGCGTTTCAGGTCGCAGTACTTATAAGGATTGTCGAATAATCCCAGTTTGTATTTGGCTTCAAGGATGCGGCGACAGGCTTTGTCCAGGGTTTCCATACTGATCTTGCCTTCGTCGATGGATTTCTTGATTGTACCCGTGAAGCCTTCACTTACCATGTCCATATCCACGCCTGCATTGAGTGCACGTGCGGAAACAGTCTGCAAGTCACCGATGCCGTGCGCTATCATTTCGGAGATACCGGTAAAGTCTGTCACCACAAAGCCGTCGAAGCCCCATTGCTTGCGCAGTACGTCGGTCATCAGCCATTTATTAGCCGTGGCTGGTACGCCGTCTATTTCGTTGAAAGACGCCATAACGCTGCCTACACCTGCATCTACGGCAGCTTGGTAGGGATACATGTATTCGTTGAACATACGGTTACGGCTCATGTCTACGGTATTGTAATCACGTCCGGCTTCTCCGGCGCCATACAGTGCGAAGTGTTTTACACATGCCATAATTTCATCGTTGCGCTTCAGTTGGTTGTTGAGGTCGATACCCTGATAACCCGATACCATTGCTTTAGCGATGGCTCCACCCAAGAATGGGTCTTCGCCGTTACCCTCGCTGACGCGTCCCCAGCGCGGATCACGGCTGATGTCTACCATCGGGCTGAATGTCCAGGAAATACCATCAGCACTGGCCTCGGTGGCTGCAATGCGGGCAGATTTCCTGATAGCTTCCATATCCCAGGAACAGGAGAGTCCCAATGGAATAGGAAAAATGGTTTCGTAGCCATGCACCACGTCCATGCCGAATATCAGGGGGATGCCCAGGCGTGACTTCTCTATGGCAAGTTTCTGTACATCGCGTATCTTCTCCACCCCTTTCAGGTTGAGGAGTCCGCCCACCAGTCCTTGTTCAATCTTTTTTGCCACATCACTGTTCTGTGCCTGTCCGGTGACGATCTCGCCGGAAACGGGCAGGTTCAGCTGGCCGATCTTTTCCTCTACAGTCATCTTCTTCATCAATGCATCGATGAAGCGATCCATATCCTGCGGAGACTTTTGTGCCTGTATGGCAGCAGTGCTAAGAAACGCTGCTGCTAACAGGACACTTGTTCTTCTGAAAACTTTCTTCATACACTCTGTTTTTTATAAGAACTATCCCCAATCCTCTTCATCCTGAAATGAAGAGAATTGGGATAGCATTGTTTGTTAGTAGTTCGGGTTTTGTACCAATACTCCCTTCGATTTATCTATCTCCGTTTGCGGAATAGGCAGGTAAGCGTTCTTATCCTGATACGTTTTACCGACAGCGGCCATCACCTCTTTTGCAGTACCCCAGCGTACGAGGTCGTAGAAGCGTCCCGGTTCAAGAGCCAACTCTACACGGCGTTCGTGCATAATGGCTTTGCGCAGTTCAACTTTGTCATTGGTGGTAACTTCGGGCAGGATTTCCTTGTCCAGACCACGGGCATGTGCACGTACCATCTCCAGATATGTTTTGGCTTCACCCGGCAGATTCTTTTCATTGGCAGCTTCGGCAGCCATCAACAATACGTCCGTGTAGCGGATGAGGCGGATATTCACCCAGAAACCACCCTTGGTATACTTTTTGCGTAATGACGGTTCGGTGTATGCCTTTTTGTTGAAGTAACCACCCATAGCTGTGGAAACGGGAGATTCACCGTAGGGCTTATTGGTATTGGCTTCCGTGATAGGTTCATCGATGCTGCGGCGGAAGTAGAGTAAAGTGGCATCTTTACGCGGGTCACCCGGTTCGAAAGCTTTGCCCAATTCTGTGGTGGCCATGTGCCATCCCCAACCTAAGTTCCAGTCGCCGGAGCCGCGTACACCTTGTACCTCGCAGAACTGGCTACCTATGGTAAGGCTGTTCTTCAATGCATCTGTAGATTCACACTGCAACTCGAAAATACTGGAACCGCAGTTCTCACCTTCTACGGTGAAGATCTTGTCTACCGGAGTGTCGAGGTTGTAAAGGCCCTTACCGATCACTTCGGTAGAGAGTTTGTACATGTTATCCCAATCGTTACGCATCATATAGGTACGTGCATGCAGTGAGCGTACAGCACCCCAGGTAACGCGGCCTGTATAGTTTGAATCCCATTGCAAGGGCAGAAGCTTTTCTGCTTCGGTCAGGTCGTTATCAATCTGTGTGTAGATTTTATCGACACCGCTTTTGGCTACATTTGCGTCGGCAGAGTCCACAACCTTGAAAGTGATCAGAGGCACTTCTCCCCAGGCACGTACCAGATTGAAGTAACAGTAGGCGCGGAAGAAAAGGGCTTCTCCCTTATTGCGCATGGTTTCCGTATCTGTCTTTCCTTCTTTCTCTATGTCATCCAGTACTTCATTACACTGAAAGATGATCTTATAGTTCTGAGTCCAGTAAGCTCCCATAGTTCCATTGGAGGCCGTGTATTCGAAATCGTCGTACATGGCTGCCACATCGGCGCCGTCGCCTGCCGAACTACCCTTCTCGGAGTCTTCACTGCGTGCCATTTCTATCATGAAAGAGGGAATACCGGCAGTGATGTTATAGCTGCGCATCAGATAATATACATTATAAATCTTTCCACCTAAAAGGGCGTTGGGGGCATCGTCTTCCGTGAATTGTCCCAGTGGGTCGCGGTCCAGGAAGTCATTACAGGAACTGAATGAGATGGCTGCAGAGCCAATCAACAGTGACAGGATATATTTTTGTATCTTCATGTTTTCAATGTTTAATGATTAATGTTTAGTATTTCATTCTTCATTTTAGAAAGTAAGGTTGAAACCGAATGTATAAACTACCGGCATCGGATAGCTACCGTTGTCCACACCGAATGCAATAGCTGTACCGCCCAATTCGGGTGTGTAACCGGTGTTATGCTTCCAGGTCTTCAGGTTCTGAATATTGGCATAGAGCTTGAGCGCCTGTACTCCGATCCTGGAGAGTAATGTCTTATCAAAGTTGTAAGCCAACTGTACATTACGGATACGGAAGAAACTACCGTCTTCAATGTAATATTCAGAGTTCAGGTTATTGATCGTATGCTTCATGTTGAGCAACGGCTGGCTGTTGCTGGTACCTTCACCATGCCAGCGGTTCAGGCGCTGCTTCATGAAGTTGAACTGGCTCCAGTTGTAGTTGTCCCATGTACGGTAGATTTCGTTACCGGCTTGTCCCATCATGTCAACACCCAGTTCCCAGTTTTTGTAACCTACACTGAAGTTGATGCCGTAAGTCACGTCCGGAGTAGGGTCGCCGATCATGGTACGGTCGGCAGGAGTGATTTCACCGTTGCCGTCCACGTCTACGAACTTCAGGTCACCCGGTGTAACGGTTGCCAGTGTATTCTTGGGTGAGTTGTCTATTTCAGCTTGGTTTTGGTAAACACCTTCCACCTTGTAACCATAGAAGTAACCGATAGGGAATCCGGCCATTGTATAACTCTGGCTCTTGTCACCTGAGATGATAGAATAACCTTCTTGTACAAGACTCAGCACTTTATTCTTGATAGTAGTCAGATTGCCACCGATGCTATAGTTCCAGTCACCGATCTGTTCGCGCCAGTTAATGGCAAGTTCGATACCCTTGTTTTCGATAGATCCCAGGTTACCAATACCCGGTACTGTTCCTGAAATGCCCGGCACTTCGGCAAGCAGATCCTTCGTAGTCTTCTTATAATATACACCTTCCAGGTGCAAGCGGTTGCGGAAGAAGTTAGCTTCTGCACCGACTTCCCATGCTTCTACCTTTTCCCATCTCAGGGTAGCATTAGGCAGGTAAGATAGCTGATAGCCCGGATAGACGGCAGACGGAGTACCGAATACGGCAGAGTATGCGTTACTCAGCAAAGGTTCTGCAGGATAAGCTTTGTCCAGATTCTGGTTACCCAGTGTACCCCATGAACCTTTCAGTTTCAACATATCCAGCCAAGTGATATCTTTCATAAATTCTTCTTCGCTGATCAGCCAGCCTGCACCTACAGAGTAGAAATTCTGCCATTGGTTTCCTGTGTACGAGAAAGCGGAAGAACCGTCACGACGGAATGAACCGTTGAATAAATATCTGCCTTTGTAGTTGTAAAGGATACGTCCCAGCATTGATACGGTAGCGCGTTCCCATTGTGTACTTTCATTGGTGGAAGTACCGGCATCACCGATGCTTACGTACCATTTGTCAGGATTATCAGGAATCACCAGACCTACACCTTGTGCACGGGCAGCTCCCAGATTCTCCAGTTTGTTGTAATAAGTGGTGAAACCGGCAGTAGCTGTCAGGCTATGATCACCCCATGTATTCGTGTAAGTCAACAGATAGTCACTCTGTGTTTTCATCTCTGTCTGTTTGGCTTGGCTGACACCTGTCTTACCGTCGCCCAGTGTAACTATACTTCCTTCAGCACTGGCATCATATACCTGGATGATAGGAGTGAACTTGCGGCTATTGTTAGAAGCATAATCCATAGAGAACATTGCCTTGAACTGGAAATGTTTCAGGAAATCCCATTCGGCATATACGTTACCCGAACCACGATAGTTCTCGGCACGTGTTGTGTTGGCTTTCAGGTCAACGTCTACCATTGGATTATTCATCTGTGCCTTCTGGAATTCAGGCAAAGTTGTATAAAGGCCGTATTGGTCATTGAATACCGTAGCTACCGGAGTAGCGCGAACAGCAGTGGTTACAGTCTTAGTGTCGGCTGGTAAAATGCGTGCACCGTTGAACTGGAAACCTACTCTGAAGTTATCTGTCAGTTTATACTCATTGCTGACGCTCAACGTTATTTTGCTGTACTTTTCGTTCTTGATGTTACCTTGTTCATAAGCATAACCGGCACCAAGATAGAAACTATGCTTTTCGGAAGCTCCTGTGATGCTGACATTGTTATTGGTGATGAAACCGGTCTGGAAGATTTCGTCCTGCCAGTTAGTGTTACCGTTCCAACCCGTGAAGTCGAATTCGGGATTACCTTCATTTCTTAGCTGTTCGTTATACAGTTCTTTGAATCCGGCGGCATCTACCATTTCTATCTGATTGGGTACGCTCTTAAAACCAAAAGAACCGTTAATGTTTACGCGAGTCTGGCCTACTTTAGCTTTCTTCGTAGTGATGATGATAACACCGTTGGCACCACGTACACCGAAGATGGCGAGCGAGGACGGGTCTTTCAGGATTTCCATAGATTCAATATCCTGCGGATTCAGGAAGTTGATGTTGTCGTTAAACAATCCGTCAACTACATACAAAGGTTTGTAACCATTGATAGAGTTGGTACCGCGTACGCGGATTTCAGGGTCTTCACCTGCCCTACCGGAGTTGATAACCTGTACACCAGCCACTTTACCTTGCAGGGCCGATAATGGATTGGCAACCGGCTTGTTGGCAATCTCGTCACCTTTGATATTGGTGATAGAACCTGTCAGGTCGCGTTTCTTTGCACTACCATAACCGATAACTACAGTTTCGGCAAGCATTTGGGAATCATCTTTCAACTGAACATTGATAACATTCTGATTGCCTACTTTGACACTTTGTTTCTCCATACCTACGTATGAGAACTGGAGGGTAGCACCCGGAGTAACTTTAATGGAATACTTACCATCAAGATCGGTTATTACGCCGTTAGTGGTACCTTGTACTACGATAGATGCGCCAATCAGCGGCTCATTAAATGAATCGGTTACTACACCGGTTACTGTTTTTTCTTGGGCGAATACAGTGGTGCCGGAAAGTACGAGGCACACTAATAGAAATAAACTTTTAAGCCATGAGGCTCTCTCCAAGGGAAGAAGTGTTTTTTTCTTCATTGCATTAAATTTTTTAGTGGATAACTAGGTTGGACTTCATTCCTCGCTTCTTCTGTTTTTGGCGGGAATTAAGTCTGGGGCAAAAGTATGAATAGAAATAAGCCGGGCACAAAAAATACATTCACCACCAATACATATCCCTGATTTTTAACAAATCAAAGACTACTCATTTACTACTCAAATTAATTTAATGCGTTGTTTATTAATGAAATAAGGAAAGTTGTAATAAAACTTATCTGACAAAAAGCAAAAGCCGGAAACAAGTATTGTGTACTGCTTCCGGCTTTTCTATCTATTTATTTATTGAGAATCCCAGTTTCTGTAACCCGTTTTGTACATCCGGATGACTCATAAAGAGTTTCCATAGCAATCCGGTTCGATAGTTCTCTATCATGACGGCTATCGGGCCTTGGTCAATGGCGAGATATCGCTTGGGATACCAGTTGTCCGTTTCGCTAAAGGCATCGTAGAAACCGTAAGGACCGAATAATTTATCGCCCATTCCGTAGAGGTGCCGCATCACAGCCAGCGACTGCTCCGGTGTATAGACAATGGATGAAAGGGCGGCAGTAGGAGAGATAACTCCCTGGTCGTCCCGTTCATTCGGCATGTGGGCGGCATATCCGTTGACGGAGTAGCTGGCGGTCAGTCCCCAGCAGTCCGGGCCGAAACCTTTGTAGTGCTTCGGATTGCGGATGCAATAAGCACGGTTCACAAGCGTCAGGTTGCGCATTTCGTCGAAGTAGCTGGCGCAATATTCATCTTTCAGATTTGTCGGATCCAATCCGAGGAAAGAATAATGTGCCCAGAAGAGTGGTCTGGCTTCACAACCCTGATAGCGCAAATGAAGTTCGATGCCTTCTACTTTATGGGGATCGACGATGGCACCGTTCTGTGCCCAACCGTCATGATAGACAGCGGCGGGAACACCATGTGTAGGAGAGGCTGCAGCAAGCAGGTACATGATGAGGCATTCATTATAACCATGTACAGGGAAATCCATTGCCCAGCCATATTCGGGACTCCAATGCCAGTAGAGTACATTCTGATCGCCTTGGCGATAAAAATTCCAATCGACATCGCGCCAGAGGGTATCGATACGTTTGGCAAGTGCCTGCTCTTCCGGCGAACCATTGATGTAATATTGGTGTACGGCCAGTAATCCTTGTATCAGGAAGGCTGTTTCCACAAGGTCTCCACCATTGTCTTTTTGTCCGAAAGGCTTCACTTTACCGGTATTTCCATACCACCAATGTGGGTAGGCTCCATGAAAACGGTCAGCTTTCTCGAGGAAAGAGACAATCTTTTCCATACGTGCCAGACCTTCTTCACGGGTGACGTAGCCGCGGTCGATACCTGAAAGTATGGCCATAATGCCGAAACCACTGCCACCGGAAGTGATAACGTTCTGGTCTTTCTCGGGATAGATACCGTCCATGTGGATACGTTCGGGGGCAAGGCCACTGTTAGGTTCTGCGCCTTCCCAGAAGTAATTGAAGGTTCGCCGTTGAACAGTGTCCATCAGAGCATCGTCCGTAAGTTGGGCAGTGCTTCCGGTCTTTGAATTCTTGCAAGCTCCGAGGAGGAGCAGGAAGAGGAGAGGAAAATAGGTTGTTAGTTGTTTCATAATTAATATAGGGGGGAAAGTTTAGTGATTAGGGTTTAGTGATAAGTGATTAGTGGGCTGCGCTATTATTCCGCATGGCACTAATCACTTATCACTAAACCCTAATCACTTTATTTAAGTGCTAACTTTGCCGTCTTCACCGTCTGGCTGTTTCCACCGATCATAATATTGAAGTCACCGGGTTCGGCTACGTAATTCATATCATAATCATAGAACCGGAGCAGATCACGCGTGATGGTGAATGATACTGTTTTACTTTCTCCGGCACGAAGGAAGATCTTATTGAAACCCTTCAGTTCGCGCACCGGACGGGTGATGCTTCCTACAAGATCACGGATATAGAGTTGCACTACTTCCGCACCATCGTATTTACCCGTATTGGTTACAGTAACTACGGCGGTAACAGAACCATCTTTTCCCAGTGTAGGCGTGCTCAGTGCAATGTCACTATACTGGAAGTTGGTATATGATAATCCATAACCGAAAGGATACAATGGTTCATTATCCACATCCAGATAATTTGAACGGAACTTTTCGAACCATTTACCTTCTGCCAATGGGCGACCGGTATTCTTATGATTGTAGAACAAAGGTATCTGGCCTACATTCTTCGGGAACGTCATCGTCAGCTTTCCACTTGGATTTACGTCACCGAACAATACATCGCCAATGGCATAAGCTGCCTCGCTACCTCCGAACCATACATTGAGGATAGCAGGTACATGTTCCTGTTCCCAGTTCAGTGTCAACGGACGGCCGGTAAACAGAGTAAGTACTACAGGCTTGCCCGTTTTCAGTAAGGCTTCCAGCAAAGTATGCTGCACATCGGGTAAACCGAGTTCTGTGCGGCTTGAACTTTCACCACTCATTTCAGAAGATTCTCCCAGTGCAGCTACGATAACATCGGCTCCGGCTGCCACTTTCAATGCTTCGTCCAATAATTCCTGGTCTGTACGGTTGTCACGGTTCAGTGAACGACCGAACATGGTGGCGCGTTCTTCGTAAGCAGCATCACCGATAAGGTTGCTACCTTTGGCGTAGGTGATGTTAACTTTGCCTGCCATCATCTCTTTCAGTCCTTCGTACAAAGAAGGATAATCGTTGAGGCGTGCAGCTACACTCCAAGTACCCGGCATATTGCTACGCGTATTACCGAGAGGACCGATGACTGCAACGGTGCCTTGCTTTTTCAGAGGAAGGATGGGGGAGGAGTTGACAAGGGAACGAGTTGACGAGGGGACGAGGGGCTGCGCGGTGTTGTCCGTCCTTGTTCCCTTGTCTCCTTGTTCCCTCGTCAACTCTTCCCTTGTCAACTGAAACGGAGCGTTCTTTAAGAGTACAAAGCTTTCACTGGCAATCTTACGGGCGGCATCCCGATGCTCTTTTGTAAAGATGTCCCGCTTCGGACGGCTCACATCACAATATTTATAAGGATTGTCGAACAGGCCCAATTTGTATTTAGCTTCCAATATCCGGCGGCAAGCCGTATTCAGCGTACCCATTCTCACTTTTCCTTCTTTAATGGATTTCATCAGTGTACCGACAAAACCTTCACTTACCATATCCATGTCCACACCTGCATTCAGGGCAAGCGCACTGACGGTTTGTAAGTCGCCGACACCATGTTCTATCATCTCTGAAATACCTGTAAAATCTGTTACCACAAACCCTTCAAATCCCCATTGACCACGCAACAGGTCGCTCAATAGCCATTTGTTTCCAGTAGCCGGTATCCCGTCTATTTCATTGAATGAAGCCATTACGCTACCTACACCTGCTTCTACAGCAGCTTCGTACGGATACATAAATTCATTGAACATCCGGTTGCGGCTCATATCCACTGTGTTATAATCTCGCCCGGCCTCTCCGGCTCCATACAGGGCAAAGTGCTTTACGCAGGCCATGATTTCATCATTACGGTGTAGTTGGTCTTGCAAGTTGGCACCCTGATACCCGTATACCATTGCTTGTGCAATAGCTCCACCGAGGAAAGGGTCTTCTCCCGAACCTTCGCTGACACGTCCCCAGCGTGGATCACGGCTGATGTCTACCATCGGACTGAATGTCCAGGAGATGCCATCGGCACTTGCTTCGATGGCTGCAATACGGGCAGACTTCTCAATGGCTGCCATATCCCAGGTACAGGATAATCCCAATGGAATGGGGAAGATGGTTTCGTAGCCGTGTATCACGTCCATACCGAATAGAAGGGGAATACCGAGACGTGATTTCTCTACTGCCAGCTTTTGCACTTCAAGAATGCGGTCTACCCCTTTCAGGTTGAAGAGTCCGCCTACCAATCCTTTTTCAATCTTTTGCGCCACATCACTGCTCTTGGCCTGTCCTGTGGTAATATCTCCTGTGACAGGTAGGTTCAACTGTCCGATTTTCTCTTCCACAGTCATCTTCTTCATCAGCGCATCGATGAAGCGGTCCATGTCTTGGGGAGACTTTTGCGCCTGTGCCGCCGCCATGCTCATTAAAGCACTTATCAGCAACAGGCTTGTTCTTTTGAATATTTTCTTCATATCTTGTTTTATATAAGTTAGAGTCCGATAAAGGGGGGGACTTTCTGATATCCCCCTATTCAATTCCTATTTGATTAATAATCGGGGTTTTGTACCAATACACCGTTTGATTTATCTATCTCCGTCTGCGGCAATGGTAACAGTGCGTTTTTAGGTTGATAGTTCTTTCCAGCAGCCTGAAGCACTTCTTGTGCGATACCCCAACGTACGAGGTCATAGAAGCGGTCGGGCTCTAATCCCAGTTCTACACGGCGTTCATGGCGGATAGCTTCACGCAATACACTCTGATCCAGAGATTCTACTTTCGGCAGTACATTGGTCAGCGTGCCGCGAGCGTGTGCGCGTACCTGTTCCAGATAACCGCTTGCTTCACCCATCAAACCTTTCTCATTGGCAGATTCAGCAGCCATCAACAAGACATCCGGATAACGGATCAGACGAATATTTACCCAAAATCCCATGCGCGTATATTTGCGACGCAAGGTTGGGTCGGTGTAAGCTTTCTTATTGAAGTAAGCGCCCATGGCGGTGGATACGGGCGATTCACCATAAGGCTTGTTTGTATTCTCCGGAGTGATAGGTTCGTCGTCACTGCGACGGAAATAGAGCAGTGTGGCATCTTTACGCGGATCGCCCGGTTCGTAAGCTTTACCCATCAGGGTGGTGGCCATGTGCCAACCCCAGCCCAAGTCCCAGTTGCCTGCTCCGCGTACACCTTGTACTTGACAGAACTGGCTACCGATGCTGGCGTCTTCCTTCATAGCATCGGTGGATTCGCATTGCAGTTCGAAGATACTTTCACCACAATTCTCACCTTCTACGGTGAAGACTTTATCTACCGGAGTATTCAAGTTATAAATTCCGGAATTAACGACATCCGTAGAAGCGGTGTACATATTCTCCCAGTCGTTGCGCATCATGTAGGTGCGTGCGTGCAAGGAGCGTGCAGCTCCCCAGGTGATACGTCCTGTGTAGTCGCTGTCCCATCGCAGAGGCAGACAGTCTTCGGCTGTGGTCAGGTCCTTGTCAATCTGTTCGTATATCTTCTCGGCAGTGGTTTTAGGTACATTGGCATCGGATGCTTCCACTACTTTGATGGTCACCAAGGGGACTTCTCCGAAAGCACGTACCAGATTGAAGTAGCAATAAGCACGGAAAAACAGAGCTTCACCTTTGGTACGGATATTCTCAGTATCGTCTTTGTTTGCGCTATTCTCGATGTCATCCAGAATTTCATTACACTGGTAGATGATTTTATAGTTTTGATTCCAGTATGCACCCAAGGTACCGTTGGAAGCGGTGTATTCGAAGTCATCGTACATGGCTGCCTGTTCACCACCGTCGCCGGCATCACTTCCTTTTTCGGAGTCTTCACTACGTACCATGTGTATCATGAAAGCAGGAATACCCGCCGTGATATCATAACCACGCATCAGGTAGTAGACGTTGTACATCTTTCCGCCTACAAGGGCGTTAGGGGCGTCGTCTTCCGTGAACTGTCCCAGCGGATCGCGGTCCAGGAAGTCATTACAAGAACTGAATGAGAAGGCGGCTGCGCCAATCAACAGTGATAGAATATATTTCTTTATTTTCATAATTTCAATAGTTAATGGTTTATGATGCTATCCCTTAGAAAGTTAAGTTAAACCCGAATGTATAAATCGCCGGCATCGGATAACTTCCGTCATCTACTCCGAAAGCAATGGCCGAACCGCCCAACTCAGGTGTATATCCCGTGTTATGCTTCCACGTTTTCAGGTTCTGAATGTTCACATAGAGCTTTAGTGCCTGCATGCCGATCTTAGAAATCAGTGCCTTATCAAAGTTGTAAGCCAATGATACGTTACGGATGCGGAAGAAGCTACCATTTTCTATATAATATTCGGAGTTCAGGTTATTGATGGTGTGCTTTGTATTCAGCAACGGTTGGGTATTACTGGTGCCCTCACCATGCCAACGATCCATGCGTTGTGCCATGAAGTTGAACTGACTCCAGTTGTAGTTATCCCAAGTGCGGTAAATCTGATTGCCGCCTTGTCCCATCATATCTACTGCCAGCTCCCAATTCTTATAACCTACTCCGAGTGTAATACCATAAGTAATATCCGGTGTCGGATCACCAATCATGGTACGGTCGGCTGTGGTGATTTCGCCGTCACCGTTCACGTCCTTGAACTTCAAGTCACCCGGAGTGACGGTAGCCAGCTTGTTTTTCGGTGAATTATTAATCTCTTCCTGGCTCTGATAAACACCTTCTACTTTATAACCATAAAAGTAACCGATAGGGTAACCTGCCATTGTATAACTTTGACTCTTGTCTCCGGCAATGATGGAGTATCCTTCCTGTACAAGGTTCAATACCTTATTCTTAATGGTAGTCAGATTGGCTCCGATGTTATAGTTCCAGTCGCCAATTTCATCGCGCCAGTTCAATGCCAGTTCTACGCCCAGATTTTCAATAGACCCCAGGTTACCGATACCCGGCACTGTTCCTGAGATACCGGGAACTTCTGCCAACAGATCTTTCGTTTTCTTCTTGTAATATACACCTTCAAAATGCAGACGGTTGCGGAAGAAGTTGGCTTCAGCACCTACTTCCCATGCCTCTACTTTCTCCCAACGCAGATTCGGGTTGGGCAGATAAGCAAGCTGATAACCCGGGTAGATAGCGGACGGAACACCGAATACTGCAGAATAGGCATTACTCAGCAGAGGTTCTGCCGGATAGGCTTTATCCAGGTTCTGGTTACCCAATGTACCCCATGATCCTTTCAGTTTCAACATATCCAGCCAAGTGATGTCTTTCATCCATTCTTCTTCGCTCATCAGCCAGCCAAGACCTACGGAATAGAAATTCTGCCATTGATTGCCTGTATACGAAAAGGCGGAAGAACCGTCGCGACGGTAAGAACCGTTGAACAGGTATTTACCTTTATAGTTATAGAGGATACGTGCCAGTACAGATACCGTAGAACGTTCCCATTGTGTACTACCATTGGTAGCAGTGGCTGCATCACCGATGCTTACATACCATTTGTCAGAGTTATCCGGTATGACCAGACCTACACCTTGTGTGCGTCCGGCATTCAGGTTCTCGAGTTTATTGTAATAGGTTGTGAAACCGGCGGTGGCTGTCAGGCTGTGGTCGCCCCATGAGTTGGTGTAGGTCAGCAGATAGTCGCTCTGCACTTTCATTTCCGTTTCTTTAGCCTGGGTGACTCCGGTCTTGCCGTTACCTAATGTGGCTATATCTCCTTCGGCACTGGCGTCATATACCTGAATAATCGGTGTATAAGTCCGTGTGCTGTTTGAAGCATAATCCAGTGAGAACATGGCTTTGAACTGGAAATGTTTCAGGAAGTCCCATTGCCCGTATATATTGCCCGAACCACGGTAGTTCTCCGCTTTTGTAGTGTTCGCTTTCAGGTCAACGTCCACCATCGGGTTATTCATCTGTGCTTTCTGGAATCCGGGGAGGGAAGTATATAAGCCGTATTCCTTATTATATACCTCTGCCACCGGAGCTGCACGCAAGGCAGTGGCAACGCTCTTTGAATCGGCTGGCAGCATACGTGCACCGTTGAATTGGAAACCTACTTTGAAGTTATCCGTCACTTTGTAATCATTGCTGATGTTCAGTGTGATTTTGCTATACTTCTCATGTTTGATGTTTCCTTGTTCGTAGGCATAGCCTGCACCGAGGTAGAAGCTATGCTTATCGGAAGCACCTGTGATGCTGATGTTGTTGTTAGTGATGAATCCGGTCTGGAAGATTTCGTCCTGCCAGTTGGTATTGCCTGTCCAGTCCGAGAAGTTATATTCCGGATTACCTTCATTTCTTAACTGTTCGTTATACAGCAACTTGAAGCCATCTGCATCCACCATCGCAATTTTGTTGGTAATGGCTTTGAAACCAAATGAGCCGTTGATGTTTACACGGGTCTGTCCTTCTTTAGCTTTCTTGGTGGTGATGATGATAACACCGTTAGCACCACGTACACCGAAGATGGCAAGTGAAGATGGGTCTTTCAGAATTTCCATAGACTCAATGTCCTGTGGATTCAGGAAGTTGATGTTGTCATTGAACAGGCCGTCTACTACGTACAATGGTTTGTAACCATTGATAGAGTTTGTACCGCGTACACGGATTTCCGGGTCGGCACCAGCCTTACCGGAGTTGATGATTTGTACTCCGGCCACTTTACCTTGCAGGGCGGACAGTGGGTTGGCAACCGGTTTGTTGGCAATCTCATCCCCTTTGATATTGGTGATAGATCCCGTCAGGTCGCGTTTTTTTGCGCTACCATAACCGATGACTACTGTTTCGGCAAGCATTTGTGAGTCTTCTTTCAACTGTACATTGATGACATTGCGGTTGCCTACCTTGATACTTTGCTTCTCCATACCTACGTATGAGAATTCGAGGGTAGCATCTGCAGGAACTTGGATCGAGTAATCGCCATCCAGTCCGGTCACTACACCGGTGTTGGTTCCTTGTACCACTATGGATACACCAATCAACGGTTCTTTAAATGAATCGGTAACAACACCTGTTACAGTGTGCTCCTGGGAAAATGCGGCAGTGCCTATCAACAGGAAACATGCCGTCAAGAATAGATTTTTAAGCCTTAGGGCTCTCTTCATAGGAGGGTTCAGGTTTCTCTTCATTGCATTAAATTTTTATGTGAATGATATATTGCATCAGAACAATGCAAATGAAAAAAAGATTTCGAGGTCATTCAAATCCCGTTTTTTTAACACAATTCCTTTTGTAAAACAGGACTTGGAAAGATGCTCGTATTTCTTTGGTAATAAGCGTAAAAATAATATCTTTGTATTATCGTAATGGCTGTTACCGTAATATCTGTATTCCTTGAAATATTGAATTGTAAACAAAGAAAAGCCTCCGGAAAACTAATTCCGAAGGCTTTTTCTTCTTACATTTTTAACTGTATCTAAATATTAGTGCGGGTGATAGGACTCGAACCTACACGCCTCTCGGCACCAGATCCTAAGTCTGGCGCGGCTGCCAATTACGCCACACCCGCAGTGGCTTTCTTGTTAAGCGACGGCAAAGATAGAAAGATTTTTCTTTTCAGCAAATAGTTTAGTGCAGAAAGTATTTATTGAACCACTTTTAAGAGTTCCCGTGCCCTTTCAATGATCGTATCTATCCCTTTGTCTTCATCTTCTTTTGCCATATCTACTTTCTCATCCGGATCAATGCCGAATTCTATATGTTGCTTTTCGGCATCCAAATGTGGACTGGCAGAAAAACGTACTCCCCAACCGTTAGGAAGTTCCGAAGAAAAAGGCAAACCTGAACCACCACCGGTTTTGTCACCTACTAAAGTGACATTAGGAAAGTAGCGCATAGCGTTCACGAAATCATTCGTCGCACTGTAAGAGTGGCGATTGGTGAGAAGCATTACCTTCTTCTGCCAACGAATGCTGTTGGATGGTTCCAGATAAATAGGTTCAGGATCAGAGAAATCACTGTGTCCCTTTCCTGTCTTATGCTGGATGTATCCCGTCAATACCTTTTCATTAGTGAAGCGAGAGGCGATGCGCTCAGAGTAAGTAAGATTACCTCCGCCGTTATTTCGCACATCGAAAATCAGTCCGCTACATGGAGCAAGGTAGGAGAGTGCTTCGTCCAGATTACCGTTGCCGACACCATTGGAGAATGATTCGTAATAGATATACCCTATGTTGTCTTCAAGGATTTTATATTTGAGGCCACCGGCGATACGGTAACTCTTTCCAAGATACTGCCGTTCGATGATACCCTCGTTGAAATTGCGTGGATAATCCAGGTACCAGTCCCAGTAACGGGCCATATTCGAAGAACTGTACAGATTGACGTGGCCATCCTTCAGTTCTGCCAGCATACTGTCAAGTACTTGGAATAACCCATCGTTGGGCATATTCGAAGTAATGAGAGGCTGGTACTCGTCATGAATGGCTTTCCAGTCTATCTGTTTATAGTCGAGGAAACAATATTGTTCGTCGATAATCTTCCACAAGGCTTCAAAATTGCCTTGCGGAGAGTTGTTGAACTCTTCTTCCCGAATGCAACTTGAAAACAATGGCAGCAACATGAAAAGTATTCCAAGCCACCTTAATTTAATATAATATATTCCTTTTATTTTCATTATTCTATCACCTTAACACGCTGTCGCTTTATCACTCTATTTTCTTTTCTTATCACGAATGAGAAACAACTCTTTTACAAAACCTACCATAAATACGTGCGAGTAGGTATGCATCCTTATGTCATTTACTTTTGCCTGTTGTGCATCCCAGAGATAAGCCAGGCGCATTTTTGCCCTTCCTACAGGAAAATCAACAGTCAGCATTTGCCGCAGGGATGGCTGATTGTGCAGGGAGGTGAAGTTTATCACTCCGCCCCAGTTGCCCAGCGTAAATATCTCGTAGTACGATTGTCCGTAATTCGGGCAGAACATAACGCCTGCAAAAGGAAGATTAACCTGATAGCGCAGGCTGATGGGATAGTTTTTGATCCGTAAATCCCATATTGCCATTCCGGATGCATCCAGATTGATATAAGCGCGTGCCTGTGCCGGATTATTGCCATTGCGCAGATTGTAGACAAAGCCACCGTTGAGGTCGATCAACCCTCCGGCAAGCAACTTGAAGTTGGAAGTAATCGGGAAGTTGTAGTGCAACCCGTAATTCCAGTTGGCAAGACCGGAGAATGTATTGTTGTTATCCACACGGTTGTGGGTATAACCGAAATCAGCCTGAAAAAAACTTTGCAGTGATACGTTGCCATTCATCCACTTGGTCATGCGCATGCTTTCGCGTGAAATGCGGAAGTCTATACCTTTGTATTCCTGCGGTGACAGGTAAGTGTCGTACACATTGGTGTAACCGACGCCATACATGGTGGCACGGGTTATAAAACGTGTCCGGGCCGAAGAGTCCGCTCTTAATTCCTGTAGCGCCCTGTCTTCCACACTTTGCGCCTGTATACTTCCGCCTGCCAGAAGCAGACATCCCATTAGTATTACACCAATCTTATTTAGCTTCATTGATAGAGTTGCTTATCACTAATCATTAGCCGTTAATCACTTAAAACAGTTTCATCTGTCCTGTTATCTCGTCCCGGATATCGTCTTCACTTTTGCCATGATCCGGGTCCAGTATTTCCGGTTCTTCTTCATCCTGGTCTTCCGTTTCTTCAGGAACTTCGGGTTGCCGTGTAGGTTCCAGTTCATTGACGGTTTCCATTGTGAACGTAGTGATACGTTTACCTTTTGCCTTGAAACCTTTTACGGCAATAAATTCATCAGCTTCTATAATCATCGGTTCGCGGAAACTGTCATGTCCGCCGAATATAATTTCCAGGCGGGGATAACATTCGTCCGTCAACAGGATAAGGCGATTATTCTTGTTCTCTCCCATATAGTTCTGCTTGCGGTTGGTTGCTTCCATGCAGAAACGTTTGATATACGGGAAATTCTGCTGATCTGCATCGTAGAGCACAGCGGTCCATACCTTGTTCGGGTCAAATTTCTCCAATATTCGGATGTTAGCCTCATAGTGATTGCTAAGGTCGAAGTTGGTGATGTAGAAATCTCCGTTATCATGTACTACCAGGATGCTGTCGTCACTCTGGAATTCTCCCAGGTATTCACCTCGTCCGTCATAGTTGAGTCGAAGCACGTCGCGGTCGAACCAGACTTTCCGTCCGCCCAGTGTTGATCCGCCACGCTGTTTCAGGGCAATCTTGTGCACCGGAAGCTTGGTTAGTATATTACCTCTTGCCTGGCGTCCCTTGATGCTGATGTTGCTGAAATCTTCTTCGAAGATAATGCGGCGCACACGCGGATTGGGCTTCAAGGTTACTTTGATGACTTCCGCTTCACCGTTAGGATTGGCTGTGAAGTACATGATGCGTGAATCGGGTGTACCTTGAGTTACATCATATTCACGGTCGCGGATGATGCTTGTTACGGCAAACCGCTTGATATACTGTGTACCTTCTTTTCCGTCGCGATAGACAACGTTGTAGATTGTACGCTTGTCGTTCTTCTTGAAAACGTTGGCATAGAGAATATTCTTGCCTACGAACTTCTTGTCGGATACGGGAGTAACCAGATAGCGTCCGTCCCGGAAGAAGATGATGACATCATCAAGACTTGAGCAGTTACACAGGAATTCATCCTTCTTCAGACCTGTGCCGATGAAGCCTTCTTCACGGTTGATATATAGTTTTTCGTTGGCTTCCACCACTTTGCTTGCTTCGATGGTGTCGAAGTTTCGCAATTCTGTGCGGCGTGGAAAATTCTTGCCGTACTTGTTTTTCAGCATTAAATACCAGTCTACCGTATATTCCACGATATTTGCCAAATGATGATCTATTTCCTCTATGTCCGCTTTCATGCGAGCAATGAGTTCTTCCGCTTTGTCAGAGTTGAACTTGAGGATACGTCCCATCTTTATCTCCATCAATTTGAGGATATCCTCCTTAGTTACTTCGCGTATGAATCGTGGATAATAAGGAGTCAGACGTTCGTCGATATGTGCGCAAGCAGCATCCATATCCTTGGCTTGCTCAAATTCCTTGTCTTTATAAATGCGTTCTTCGATGAAGATCTTTTCCAGTGAAGCAAAGTGCAGACTTTCCAGTATTTCGTCTTTGCGTATTTCCAGTTCCTGGCGTAGCAAGGATAGGGTATTGTCTACCGATTTTCTCAGTACATCGCTAATGGTGAGGAAGTGAGGTTTCTGGTCGTCGATGACGCAACAGTTAGGTGATATGCTAACCTCGCAGTCCGTGAAGGCATACAGGGCATCGATTGTTTTGTCCGAAGAAACGCCGGGGGCAAGATGAACGAGTATCTCCACGTTTCCGGACGTGAGGTCTTCTACTTTCTTTATCTTGATCTTGCCTTTCTCACTTGCTTTCACAATGGAGTCACAAACACTGGCTACCGTCTTACCGTAAGGAATTTCTTTGATGGCAAGTGTCTTGTTGTCGATCTTCTCGATTTTAGCACGTACACGCACTGCACCTCCGCGTTCACCGTCGTTGTATTTAGAAACGTCGATACTACCGCCAGTCTGAAAGTCCGGATAGAGCTTGAACTCTTCCTCGTGCAGATAGCGGATGGATGCATCGCAAAGTTCATTGAAGTTATGGGGAAGTATTTTGGAAGAAAGACCTACGGCAATACCTTCTACCCCTTGTGCCAGGAGCAAAGGGAACTTTACCGGTAGAGTTACCGGTTCCTTATTGCGTCCGTCATAGGAGAGTTTCCATTCGGTTGTTTTAGGGTTGAATACCACATCGAGGGCAAACTTAGACAGACGTGCCTCGATGTAACGGGGAGCAGCCGCACCGTCGCCGGTGAGTATATTACCCCAGTTTCCCTGGCAATCTACGAGCAAATCTTTCTGTCCCAGCTGTACCAATGCATCACCGATGGAAGCATCACCGTGCGGGTGAAACTGCATGGTATGTCCTACGATGTTTGCCACTTTATTGTAACGTCCATCTTCCATACGCCTCATGGAGTGCAAGATGCGTCGCTGCACAGGCTTTAAACCATCATTGATGTGGGGTACGGCACGTTCCAGAATAACGTATGAAGCATAATCCAGAAACCAATTCTGGTACATACCGCTAAGTTGGTATTTTGCTTTTACGTCTTTCGTGTCAGCGGGTTTATAATCCGAATGTCCTTCGTTCCCTTCCGGGAGGTTCTTTTCCAAGTCGTCTTTCGGTGCTTCAAAGTCTTCGCTCATATCTATTTCGGGAATATCTATTCTGAATAATCACTGAATTTTTCAGTCGAACGCAAAAATACGAAATTTCTTGGGAAAATCTGCAAATGAAGACTTTTTAATTATCTGGAAAAGAAAGGTACATCTTGGATGTACATAAGCTACAATCTGCAGATGAATAATAAATTATCATTTATCAGATGTTGCATGTGTGATTTTCTCTTTTGCATTCAATGTGTTATTATATCATAAATAAGTGCTTTTCAAATAAGACATTTATGGCCGAAAACGCACTATTTGAAATGTGAGTTTTTTTCTCTAATATGTGGCGTTTGGCTGCTTGTGGGCGGCATTTCGTTTTTTTGTCAACTTTCCGAATCTACTTGTAGAATTTATGAATGAGAATGGAAATAAGAAGGTAGATGGTTGTAAAGTGTTGATTGTTAGCATGGTGTCTTATGGCTTTTTGTCCAGTTAACAAGTCGTTTCCTATCTCATTTCCTGCATTTCAAATAGTAAGAAAACGGCCCTTTTCGTGAAAAACTGTTTTTGGTGTAGTGGAATAATAATCGGATCTTTGTAAAAGCAAAAAGATAAATTATTTGAAACAGAATTAAGCAGAATATGAACAAGCACTTTTACCTTAAGCATGAGATTATGTCTTTCAATGATCCCCGTATTCAGAATATGATTTCCCGTGAGGGCGGTAAGGCCTACGGTATTTATTGGTATATTTTGGAGAAACTGAGCTTTCTGCCCGATATGGAAGCGGACATGAAATACCTGAAACCTTTTGCCACCCGTAATTTTACTTATCCTTATATGATGAAGATCGTCACGGATTTCCAGTTGTTCACTATTGTCGGCGATCATTTTTCACCCGTGCAGCTAAATACGAAATACGTTGAAGAGCCGCAAAAAAAGGAAGAGGATGTGGAGGTGAAACCGACAAAAAATACTGCGAAAAACAGTGGGCAAAATGGCAAAAAGTACCCGGACAATGATGTAAAATCGGGCAAAAATGACGGATTTTCGACGAAAAACAGGCAGACAATGGACAAAAATCGCGATGGAAATGAATCTGAAATAAATCGCAATACTCCGAATATCAGTGGTTTATCGAATAAAAATCTACAGCGTAAAGAGAATATAAGAGATATAATAACAACAGCAGCAAAAGAAAAAGAAATATCTGCTGTTGCTGCTACTGTTAATCACAGTGGTATCTATGTTGCTGCCGATACTGCCATCTTTCCCTTTTCCGGCAGTAGTTTCTTTCCTGCCATCTGTCTCAGGCAGCCGTCCTGTGAGCTGCCCTATCGCCAGCGAGGCACTTCTCCACCCGGCAGGCAATGCTATCTGGAACAATCTCACGAGGCAATGGATTCTTCTCCAACTTCGGATAAAACTGCCTTGCGAGATGGCGAAATTCGTCCCGTGATGCGACGAAATCCGCCTCGTGAGATGGGACAGCCTTGCTTCGTGGGGCGGTAAGAATCATCCCATGAGACGGATTTTGGGCTCGTATATCCACCGTATCATCAATTTGTTTGACGGACAGATTGTGTCGAAAGTGCAAAGTGAGAGTTTGTTACGATAAGATAAATTAATACCCCACCTGCCCGACTTATGATATAAATCCCTATCTTTGTGGCGCTTTTTAATAAAGAACTGGATTAAAATTAATAGATATAACAAAAAATGGCACAAGAAGACGTTTTTAAGAAACTCGTATCACACTGTAAGGAATACGGTTTCGTATTCCCCTCCAGCGACATCTACGATGGATTGGGAGCAGTGTATGACTACGGTCAGATGGGTGTGGAACTGAAAAACAACATTAAACAATACTGGTGGCAGAGCATGGTGTTGCTGCACGAAAATATTGTCGGCATCGACTCCGCTATCTTTATGCACCCCACCATCTGGAAGGCTTCCGGACACGTAGACGCATTCAATGACCCTTTGATTGACAACCGTGATTCCAAGAAGCGTTATCGTGCCGATGTATTGATTGAAGACCAACTTGCAAAGTACGACGATAAGATCAATAAAGAAGTTGCCAAAGCTGCCAAGCGTTTCGGAGAGTCTTTTGATGAAGCACAGTTCCGTAGCACAAACGGTCGCGTACTGGAACATCAGGCTAAACGTGACGCATTGCACGAACGTTTTGCAAAGGCACTGAATGATAATAACCTTGACGAGCTTCGCCAGATTATCGTGGATGAAGAAATCGTTTGCCCCATCAGCGGTACAAAGAACTGGACGGAAGTTCGTCAGTTCAACCTGATGTTCTCTACAGAGATGGGTTCTACTTCTGATGGTGCCATGAAGATTTACCTGCGTCCTGAAACAGCTCAGGGTATCTTTGTGAACTACCTGAATGTACAGAAGACCGGGCGTATGAAGATACCTTTCGGTATTGCACAGATTGGTAAGGCATTCCGTAATGAGATTGTTGCCCGTCAGTTCATTTTCCGTATGCGTGAGTTCGAACAGATGGAAATGCAGTTCTTCGTGAAGCCGGGTACTGAATTGGACTGGTTTAAGAAGTGGAAGGAAATTCGCTTGAAATGGCATAAGGCATTGGGATTCGGTGACGACCACTATCGTTATCACGATCATGATAAGTTGGCTCACTATGCGAATGCAGCTACAGATATCGAATTCCTGATGCCGTTTGGTTTCAAGGAAGTGGAAGGTATCCATAGCCGTACGAATTTTGACTTGTCTCAGCATGAGAAGTTCTCAGGTAAGAATATCAAGTACTTCGATCCTGAAACAAATGAGAGTTATACTCCGTACGTTATCGAGACTTCTATCGGTGTGGACCGTATGTTCCTCAGCATTATGTCTGCTTCTTATTGCGAAGAACAACTGGAGAGCGGAGAAAGCCGCGTAGTGCTGAGATTGCCTGCCGCACTTGCTCCTGTGAAGTTGGCTGTAATGCCGTTGGTGAAGAAAGACGGTCTGCCTGAAAAGGCTCGTGAGATCATCGACTCATTGAAGTTCCACTTCCACTGCCAGTATGATGAAAAAGATAGTATCGGCAAACGTTACCGTCGTCAGGATGCCATCGGTACTCCGTACTGTGTGACTGTTGACCACCAAACTCTGGAAGATAACTGCGTGACACTGCGTAATCGTGATACGATGCAACAGGAACGCGTGGCTATTGCTGAACTGAATAACATTATTGCAGACCGTGTCAGCATCACTTCATTGCTGAAAGGGTTGCAATAAGTACTGGAATTCGAAAGTTAGAATACAGAATAAAAAATAATTGAATGAATAAAAAACTCTTAGTATTTTTGCCTTTCCTGCTGATTTTGGCAGGTGCGTTTGTCTCTTGCGAAGAAGTGGAAGAGGAAGGGAAATATGCGAACTGGCAGGAGCGTAATCAAGCGTTTCTGGATTCTATCAAAGTAGTTGCGGGGGATAATTATGTTCCTATGGACTTGGAAAAGTTGGATAAAGTAGAGGTAGGCGAAATGTTCTATATTAAGAATGAATTTGTCAGTACTCTTCAGACTCCGGAATATATATATTGTAAAAAGCTTGTGAAGAATCTGGATGGACAACGTCCGATGGCTACAGAAGCAGCTTATACTTATTATTATGGTACATTGATTACTGGTACTAAGTTTGATGGAAGTTTTACGGGATATAGTGCAATAGATCAGGCTATCCCTAATCCTCCAAAGAATGAGCCGACAGATTTCGACTGGACTGTTAAGTTTACTATCAACTCATCTTCACTGACAAGTGGATGGAGAACTTTCCTGCAATATATGCGCGTTGGAGAACGCTGGATGGTTTATGTTCCATGGGGTTCTGCATATGGAACTGATGGTAGTGGATCGATTCCCGGTTATTCAGTATTAGCTTTTGATGTGATAATGACAGAGGTGGCTCAGTAAACTAACTTCTTCATGAAAAAATAAAGGAGGCATATCTATTTCTTTTGATTAGATATGCCTCCTTCTTTTGTTTTATATTTTGCTATTACAGGGTTTTCTATTGGAAATGTGTATATTTGCACAAAACTCGTATCGAAAATGTGTAAATTCACACATTTATGATATCAAAAATGTGATTTGCTATGTTTGAAAGAGACATTATCTCGCAATTGGCAGCATGGAAAACGGATACGAACAGAAAGCCTCTGGTAATTCATGGTGCACGACAGGTAGGTAAGACGTGGGCTTTGAAGTACTTTGGCAGAGAGTATTTTGACGATGTTGCTTATTTTAGCTTGGATAAGGATGAAAGTGGTCTTTGCGATGTCTTTAGAACAACGAAGGACCCTCAACGAATTATTCAACACTTATCTTTTTTGCATGGAAAGAAGATAGAACCTCAAACAACCTTATTGATTCTGGATGAAATTCAAGAGTGCAACGAGGCATTGAATGCATTGAAATACTTCTGTGAGGAAGCTCCTGAGTATGCTGTGGCGTGTGCGGGCTCTTTGTTAGGCATTTATCTGAATCATGTGGGCAAATCATTTCCGGTAGGGAAAGTGAATCATCTTTATATGTATCCGCTCACTTTTACGGAGTTCCTGAGGACAAAAGACCCAGCTATGCATGAGTATATGCATTCTATTGATAAGGTAGAACCACTGCCACAGATTTTTTTTGATAAGTTGCGGGAGTCTTTTACTGCTTATTCCATTTGTGGAGGTATGCCCGAACCTGCCACCTTGATGGTTGATTTTAATGATATGGAGAGAGTGGATTCTGCACTTCAAGATATACTGAATGATTATGCTCTGGATTTCGTGAAACATACTACTCCGACTTTGGCTCCTCGTATCAATTATGTCTGGAACTCGTTGCCTTCGCAGTTGGCGAAAGAGAATCGCAAGTTTGTTTATCAGTTGGTCCGTCCGGGAGCACGTGCCAGGGAATATGAAGATGCCATTTTGTGGTTGGAGCAGGCAGGGCTTATAAATAAAGTATTACTTAGCAAAGCTCCCAAGTTACCATTGAAAGCTTATGATGATTTAGGTACATTTAAACTTTATACATTGGATTTGGGTTTGTTGCGGAGGCTGTCTGAATTGGATGCCAGTATATTATTGTTGCCTACTCCTGCCTATACAGAATATAAAGGGGCGTTAGCTGAGAATTATATATTACAAAGCCTTACAGCACAGTTTCAAATGCCTTTCCGTTATTGGGCTTCAGGCAATAAGGCAGAGGTGGACTTTTTGCTTCAGTATGCCAATCAGATCTATCCGATAGAGGTAAAAGCAGACCAAAATATACAGGGCAAAAGTCTGATTCAGTATGAGAAACTCTTTCAACCTACTTGTCGAATTCGGTATTCAATGTTGAATCTGAAGCGGGATGGAAATTTGCTGAATATACCTTTGTTCTTGGCGGATAAGACGAAAGCGTTGTTGGGAGTGGTTAGTGATTAGTGGTTAGTGGTTAGTGATTAGCTTCATGCGGAATAATAGCGCAGCCTACTAATCACTAACCACTAACCACTAATCACTAATTACATCTTCTTTTTTAACGCCTTTACCCAAATCTTATACCCTTCTTCATTCAGGTGCAAGCCGTCACTAGTCAGTTCTTTGCGCAGTACATTCGTGCCTTTCTCTGTAAATAACGGGAAGAGGTTGATGAATGTAATCTTGTGATCTTTAGCTAAAACTTCCAGTTGTGCATTGATTTCGGGAACCATGTCGGTTTTCCCGGTTAATTTTTTGTAACGTCCGAAGCTCTCATCGAAAGGCAGGAGACTTTGCAGGTAGAGTTTCGTATCGGGAGATTCACGCTGAATGCGCTCTACGGTCATGCGTATCATATTGACAATGCTGTCCGCAGTGAGGTCGTGTGAGATGTCGTTGACACCGGCAAGGAGGAATAATTTCTCAGGGTGTCCCGGAAGTATCTGGTGCAGGCGGTCGTAAATACCCATAACTTCATCACCGATGATACCACGGTTACGGATGTTTTTCTTGTTGAGGCGAGCGTTCCAGTCGCCGCCACCTTCTGTAAGGCTGTTGCCTACCATGACGATGTCTTTGGAAGTAATGGCAGGTTCATCCATGAATTGAAGGAAGCGCTTATAGTAATGGTCCGTATAAATACGTGGGGTGGGATAGATAGAAGCTGCAACAACATTGGCTATCAGAGAGCGCAAACGAACCATGCTGTGACCGTCTTCGGGATGCACGGCATTGACGAGCAGGATGACGGAAGTATCGTTGTCCGGATCTATGATGATGGAAGTACCGGTGTATCCGGTGTGCCCGTAGGTATTCGGACCAAAATAATCTCCGTTATTGGAAGCGTAGGCGGTGAAGTTATCCCATCCTAAAGTACGTCCTAATGTAGCGGTGGCACGAGGGACGGTACGCATAGCTTTTACTCCCAATGGGCTGAGGATACGGTGTCCGTTCCATTCTCCGCCGTTTTGCAGGGCGGCGCAGAGGACAGCTATGTCTTCGGCACAAGAGAATACGCCGGCATTGCCGGAAATACCGCCATTCATGATGCGGGCGAGTGGATCGTGTACTTGTCCGCAGAGGACGCTGCCGTCGGGTTGCTTCTCGGTAGGAGCGATGAGGCTATGCCAGTCACCTTCAGTAGAGGTTGCCCAGTGGGCATCTGCTGTATTGATCCATTTTCCATCCTTGTCGCGCTTGCAGGGGAGATAATCGGTATGGGTCATACCTAATACATCAAAGAGATTTTCGCGAGCGAAGTCACGTAAAGATTGTCCGCTGACGGTTTCGATGATGCGTTGCAGGGTGATGTAGTTAAGGCAACTGTATTGGAAGTCGGTTTGCGGCTTGAAGTCGCGGCGGCAGTTGGCTATGTACTCTATCATTCCGTTGGGGCTGGGAGAGCCATATTGTTTCTCCAATTCACTGGTTGGAGCATAAGGGGGGAGGCCGGAAGTGTGCGTTAGCAGGTCGGCGATGCGGATGATTTTCTTATCTTTTCCGTCTTCGCTCATCCAGGACTTAAATTCAGGGATGTAGAGGCTGACGGGGTCCAGGAGGCGGAGCTTGCCACGTTCTGCGAGGATGTGGGTACAGATGGCAGTGGACATGGGTTTGCTGCATGAGGCCATATCGAAAATGGTGTTTACGGTCATTGGCTCGGTGTTAGGGTACACACGCTTGTTGCCGTATGCTTTGAGGTAGGCCATCTTCCCGTTGCGTACTACGGCGAGCACGGCACCGGGAATGTCTTTATTGGCGATGGCGGTTTCTATCGCTTCGTCAGCGTACAGCAAATGACGGGAATCCATGCCTACTTGTTCGGGGGCAACACGTTGCAAGGATTGTGCATTGGCTTGCAGGGCAAGCAACACAAAGAAGAAAAAGGAAGGGAGGAGTTTCATAATGTTACCCCCCTATAAGCATCCACTGCCTTTTTCACTGAACCATGCATTAGCAACAGTGCCTTTGCCTTTCCATAGTCCAATCCCAGTTCTTCTACAATCATACGGGTACCACGGTCTACCAATTTCTGGTTACTCAGTTGCATGTTCACCATCTTATTACCTTTCACGCGGCCCAGTTGTATCATGACAGAAGTAGTAATCATGTTCAGTATCATCTTTTGCCCCGTACCCGATTTCATGCGTGAACTGCCTGTTACATACTCCGGTCCTACAATCATTTCGATGGGAACATCTGCTTCTGCTGCCATTGGAGAGTCGGGGTTGCTGGTGATGCAGCCTGTAAGAATGCCGTGCTCGCGTGCTTTCTGCATGGCGCCGATCACGTAAGGAGTCGTGCCGGAAGCAGCAATGCCGATGACAGTATCTTTATCCGTAATGTTACGTTCAACCAACTCTTCCCAACCGCGACGCATATCGTCCTCCGCATTTTCCACCGGATTGCGCAGGGCTGTATCGCCACCTGCTATCAGTCCGATGACAAGCGTAGGCGGCATGCCGAATGTTGGAGGAATTTCTGATGCATCCAGCACACCCAGGCGACCGCTGGTACCTGCTCCCATATAAAAGATACGTCCGCCTTGCTTCATGCGTGGAACGATTTGTGTCACCAGTTTTTCAATCTGTGGGATGGCTTTTTGAACAGCCAATGCCACTTTCTGGTCTTCTGTGTTGATGTCCTCCAATATTTCGCGGACAGATTTCTTTTCTAAGTCGTTGTAGAGCGAAGGTTGCTCTGATATTTTTACGAATGCCATGATGATGATGAGATTTATGAGTTATAATTTATGATTTATGGGGACTGGGATGGTTAACTATGGTAGCTAATCAGGCCTTCCATAGGGCTTTGGAGAATGGTGCCTACTTGAACGCCCATTTCCTGTGCTGCTTCGGCAAGTACCTCCTTATAATGGAATGCTACGGAGCCGATGAAATGTACCTTGCTATGCTGATAATCGTATTGCATGACGTTCCTTTTCAGGAAAGCCTTGAAACTGTTCAGCACCAGCGTGCGCACACAAGGCTCGTCCAGATTCTGAGCGAGGAATGGAGACAGGCTTGCCAGGAAGCGGTTCGGGAATGGTTTACGATATACACGGTCGATGATGTCTGCCGGTTCCAGATTGAACTGCTTGAGGAACTTCTCTTTCAGTTCCGGAGTCATCTGATTCTTCAGAATATCGCCTACCAGCAACTTGCCCAGGCAAGCACCGCTACCTTCGTCGCCAAGGATGAAACCCAGGGGAGAGACGTTGGCACCAATGTGTTTGCCGTCGTAATAACACGAGTTGGAACCTGTGCCCATGATGCAGGCTATGCCCGGTTCGTGTCCGCAAAGTCCGCGGGCGGCGGCAAGCATGTCCGTATTTACTTCCACTTCGTCGCCCGAAACCTGGAGATGCTGGATAATGGCACGGTGTACCATGGCAATTTTGTCGGGAAAGCCACAGCCGGCACCATAAAAGTACACAGCGTCGAAGGCATTGGTCGTTAACTGGGGCAGCAGCGCTGTCGCAATTTCATTACTGATCTCCTCTTCCGACTGAAAGAAAGGGTTGGTACCTTTCGTAGAAACCTGCTGGATGAGTTTACCTTTCTCTACAACACACCAATCGGTTTTTGTAGAGCCACTGTCTGCTATTAATATCATATCGTTTAATTTTAATTATTCATCGTTTATATTTCATCGGTGTTATAGTCTTTTGCCGATTTACCTGCTTGCTACTATATCTTGATATATATCTTCCGTTTATACAATTGATAGCCGATGCACCAGTTGATGGCTACAAAGAGCAATGCATAGGCCAGTGAACCGCCTGTCTCACCGAATATCGGCATAAGAACAATCTTATATAAGAATCCGTGTATGCTGATGTTGCCATCACCCCAGGGGAAGCTGATGCTGCCGAACAGGATGCCGAGCACTCCACCCAGAACGTACATGAACAGGGGGTTGACACCGAAAGCTTCGAAGAAAGTACACCATTTCTTGTATCCTTTCACGTCGATGATCCAGATGAGCAATGCAAGGAAAGTAGAGGCCAACCCGCAAGTGGTGAGGACGAAAGTGGGAGACCAGATTTTCTTGTTGATAGGGCAACCGTAGCTCAGCAGGAAGCCTGCAAAAGTAAGGATGGCACCAACCAGGAATAATTTGATCAGGTGAGAGTTCAGTAACGCTTCGCGACTCTCGGCTTTATTGCTGTCCAGCATCATGCGACCCACGCAGAAACCCAGCAATACATGGGCAATGGAGGGGATGGTGCTTAAAAGACCTTCGGGATCAATGCCGTTGTCCTTGTACATATGTGCGGGGGTGAGGATGGCACGGTCCACTATGGAGAGGATATTGGTTTCGTTGTAAGCAAATCCGTTGCCACACATCAGCAGGATGAAGTAGCCTACCAGCAATGTGGCAATGAGGTAAGGGATATGACGGTGTTTCATGGTCAGCGCAATGATAGCGGTAGCACCGTAGCAAAGGGCCAGACGCTGCATGACACCCAGGATACGGATGCGGTCGAAAGTCCAGACGGATGCCCAGAGTTGTTCGCCAAAACTGAGGCCTTCATGGGAGCCTGCCCAGTAGTAACAGAATCTGGAGAACCAGCCGATGGCAAGTCCGATCAGGAAGATGATAATGGTGCGCTTCAATATCTTCATGGCGGCTGCATGACTGAACTCGAAATTGTACTTCTTCAGGGAGATATAGGTAGAGATACCCATGATGAACATGAAGAAAGGGAAGACGAGATCGGTGGGGGTGAGGCCATTCCACTCAGCGTGGCGCAGGGGGGCATATATATGTCCCCAAGTGCCGGGGTTGTTCACCATAATCATGCCCGCAATGGTGACACCGCGAAGGATGTCGAGGGCAAGAATGCGCTTGTTTGTCTTGGTCTGACTGTTCATTGTAATAAGTGTGTTAAGTTATTAGTTATAAGTTATCAGTTGCTTCAGCTTTCACGCTCTTCGTGCATTGGTCTACGAGATAGGCAATAGAGACGTAGGGGATACCTGAATTGGTAGTCAGTCCTATTTCGCAAGTACGACTGTTGGAGTAGCCGATAGTGATACTCGATGCTTCTATCTGCGGACGGAGTTTGCGCAGGGCATAGGAATTCAGTTCGGGATAGGTGAATCCACGGTCGCCGGCAAAACCACAGCAGCCTACTTCTTCGGGTACGAAGACATGCGTAGAACAGAGTTTTGCCAGGGAGATAATTGTATCTGCCAGACCCATTTTGCGCATGGAGCAGGTGATGTGTACAGCTACGGGGCGGTCGGTCTGCGTGAAGACCAGTTTGTCTCGCAGGAAGGTGTAGATGAATTCTGCAGGTTCGTAGAGTTTCATCTTCTGAATGGTTTCGCGCATGCGGTGCAGGCAGGGGCTCTGATCGCAGAGAACAGGGTACTTGCCTTGCTCGCTGGCTTCCCAAAAGGCGGCTTCGAGTTCGGCAGCTTTGCGGTCAGCAATGTCGAGCATACCTTTACTTTCCCAGATGGTGCCGCAGCAGAGCTTATCCATGTCCTTGGGGAAGATGACTTCGTAACCGCCTTTTTGCAGGAGGGAGATCATCTTGTTTACCAAAGGTTGCTCCACGGGGGATTTTTTCGGGAGACCCATGGTTTGGTTGATGCAGCTGGGGAAATAAACTACTTTGTTTAATTGACAATTGACAGTTGACAATTGTGACTTGTCAATTGAATAAGCTTTCGGCATGGCAGGCGTCCACAAAGGCACGCCCAATACATTGTGCATTCCTTTCGTAATGCTGCTCATAGCTTTAGTTCCCAATACGGAGTGCCCGAAATTGGCTAATGATAAAACGGGGCGCAGACTACTCTTAACACCGGCGAAGTGATTGGCTACGAAATCTCCTGCTTTATATCCGAGACTACCTTTCGGCAGTATTTCCTGGCGGATGATGTGGGTCAGGTCGCCTGTATTGATATTCATCGGGCAAGACATGGAGCACAGTCCGTCTCCTGCGCAAGTTTGATTGCCCGGGTAGCGGTATTGTTTTTCGAGTAGAGACAGACGTTCCGGGTCTGTGCCGCTTTGTTTCAGACGTGATATTTCCCGTTGCAATACAATGCGCTGGCGCGAAGAAAGGGTAAAGCCGCACGACAGGCAGTTCACTTCGCAGAAGCCACATTCGATGCACTTGTTTACTTTTTCGGCAGGACTGGCTTCGTCGATAGGAATCAACGGTAACGGTTTGAAGTTCTTGATGTGGCATTGCGGGTCATCATTGAAGATAACTCCCGGATTGAGCAGCCCTTTCGGGTCGAACAACTGCTTGACTGCCTTCATGGCTTCAAAAGCTGCCTCTCCCCATTCATATTTCACGAAGGGGGCCATGTTACGTCCGGTGCCATGTTCTGCTTTCAGCGAACCGTCGTATTTATCGACTACCAGAGTCTTTACGTCATTCATCAGGTCCTCGTAGCGCTTTACTTCGGCGTCGGTACTGAAGGATTGGTTCAGGATAAAATGGTAGTTGCCTTCCAGGGCATGACCGTAGATGCAGGCATCATCGTAGCCGTGGCGGGCGATGAGCTGTTGCAGGTCGGCAGTGGCTTCGGGCAGGTCTTCGATGTGGAAGGCTACGTCCTCGATGAGGCAGGTAGTGCCCGGCTGGCGTGTACCGCCTACGGATGGGAATATGCCTGAGCGGATAGCCCAATACTTGGAATATTCTTCCGGCCGGTCGGTGAAGTGCACGGGGATGTAGGTGCTGAAAGTTTTCAGACATTCCTCGATTACTGAGATGTTCTGTTCCAGTTCCTCGCGGGTGCGGGCTTTGGTCTCGGTCAGCACGGCTGTGAGGCCGGAGGCATCGGCAACTTCTTGCTTATACTTTAAGTAGACAGGGTCTTCTACCGAAGAGAGGCTCTTGTAGTCCAGCAGTTCGGCACCTTTTACTATCTTTCTGTCTGCTTCTGATGCGGAAGTATTGTCATTTGAGAGTTCTTTCATCACCACCACCGCCCGGCAGGCATCCTTGATGCTGGTAAAATAGAGCATGGCACTAGCCTTGTACGGATAGTCGTACTCTGTGCGCATGGTAATTTGAGAAAGGAACGCAAGCGTGCCTTCCGAGCCTACCATCAGGTGGGCAATAATATCGAACGGATCATCGAAACGGACAAATGGCAGAAGGTTCAGTCCGGTTACGTTCTTGATGGAGTATTTGTAGCGGATGCGTGCAGCGAGTTCTTCGTTGGCACGTATCTGGTCACGCAATTCGCAGATGCGATTGTAGAAATCGGGGTGGGTGGCTTCGAAGGAAGCACGCGAAATGTCGTCCCCTGTGTCTAGCACGGTGCCGTCCGCCAATACGATGCGGGCGGAGAGAAGTACCTTGTCGCTATTGGCATGTGTGCCGCAATTCATACCCGAGGCGTTGTTCATGACGATGCCGCCTACCATGGCACTTTTCACGCTTGCCGGGTCTGGAGCAAACTTACGTCCGTAGGGGGCGAGAATCTCGTTAACCCGCTGACCGATGATGCCCGGTTGCAAGGTAATCTGTTCATGATCGGGAGAAATGCTGTACTTCTCCCAATGTTTTCCGGCTACTACCAGGATAGAGTCACTAATGGCTTGTCCCGACAAACTGGTTCCTGCGGCACGAAACGTTACTGGCAGACCGTAACGGTCAGCAAGTCTCAGCAAGTCGGAGATCTCCTCTTCGCTGTTGGAACGAATCACGATTTGTGGGATAAGACGGTAGAAACCCGCATCTGTTCCCCATGCCAACCGGCGCAGTTCGTCGGTATATATCCTATCTTGCGGAATAAGTCCCCTTATTCCCTGCAAAAACGAAGTGTAGCTACTTTTTACCATAGTGTTTTCGCCTTTCTTTTCCTTATCATTCTTTTCTTCTTTCACCTGCCTGTGATGACAAGCACTTGTCACCCCTCATGGCATCCCGATTCCTTAATGGTTCTTTTCGGTGCAAGAAGCGTTTATTGTTCCCTACTTGTACAGGTAGTACTTCTTCGACAATCGTCGGAAGTCTTCAGCATCCTTATACCAATAGTCGCGAACATCTTCCCATCGGTTGCGCTGTGAGAACCGCTTGCGTATCTCTTCCGAGCCGCTTACCATGTCGAACATACGGAAACGTCCCTTGTCGGCATGCTCAAATACGGCACGGTCAGGATAGAGCGCTGCGATTTCCTGCATCACTAGGAATTGGATGTCGCTCAGCGGGGCTTTCTGCACGTCCATGATGTGTACCTGTACGCCTTGCAGCAATTCACCCTTACCCACGGAGTAGAAGGGTTTCAGATACATCGGCCTGAATACAACACCCGGCACATTCAATGCGTTCAGGTTTCCCGCCAGTTTTTCTGCTTCTACCCACTGTGCGGCGAACATCTGGAACGGTATCGTATAGCCTACCCCGATAGACATGTATCCCAGCTCACCCAGAATACCGCTTACCGGATAGAATATAGCCGAGTGCGGATGGGGGATATGTGGAGAAGAGGGTACCCATTGCAACCCTGTCTGTACATAGTCCATCTTGCGTTTCCAGCCTTTCATCTTCACAACGTGCAGGTTACATTGTGCTGCCATCATCTTCTCTCCGTTCAGCATCAATGCCAGCTCACCGCAAGTCAGCCCGTAAAGGTACGGAATCTTGAACTGACTGACAAAAGAAATGCAATCATCTTCTACCAGATTGCCTTCTATCTTGAGTCCGCCTACCGGGTTGGGACGATCCAATACGATAAATTCTTTACCGTTTTCGGCTGCTGCTTCCATAGCCAGTCCCATTGTACTGATATAGGTGAATGAGCGGCAACCGATATCCTGGATATCGTAGACTAATACGTCAATGTCTTTCAACATCTCCGGCGTAGCCTTGCGGGTTTTGCCGTAAAGGGAATATACGGGCAATCCGGTGGTGGCGTCTTTGATGTCTGTCACGTGGTCGCCGGCATGTACGTCGCCACGAACCCCATGCTCCGGACCGAAGAGGGCAACCAGATTTACGTTCGGTGCTTCATGCAGAATATCAATGGTGGATTTCATCTGATTATCCACTCCGGTGGGGTTGGTAATCAGACCTACGCGTTTGCCTTCCAGGCACTTGAAATTCTGGTCTTTCAGGACTTCGATACCTGTCTTTATTCTTATCTTTTGTGCCTGCACCACGCTTCCGCAAAGGAGGCAGAGCAAGGATATTATAATTATCTTCTTCATAACTAATCACTAATCATTAATTGTTAATCACTTTTTTCCGTATGTTGGGTCAATCTTCCTGTCGGCAAACACCGTGACCACAATAGTGGCGGCACAGCAGAGGATTACGATCCAGAAGAAGTTGACATAGCCGACTGCTTCCTGAAGGTAACCTGCAAACATGCCTGGAATCATCATGCTCAGTGCCATGAAAGCGGTACAGATGGCGTAGTGCGACGTCTTGAACTCTCCTTCGGAGAAGTACATCATATAAAGCATATAGGCCGTGAATCCGAATCCGTAGCCGAACTGCTCGATGGCAATGGCCGTTGAAATGGCAAATAGATTATCGGGTTGGCCGATGGCGAGATAGACGAAGGTCAGACAGGGGAGTGTCATACATGCTGCCATCCACCAAATGGATTTCTTCAGTCCGATGCGCGATGCGAATAATCCGCCTAGGATACCGCCTACGGTGAGGAATATCACTCCGATAGTGCCATATACAATACCTACTTCTGCTGTGGAAAGTTCCAGACCTCCTGCCTCTTTAGAAGCTACCAGGAAAGGCATGCACATCTTGATGAGGAATGCTTCGGGAAGGCGATAAAGTAACATAAATGCGATGGCCAACCATACGCCGGGTTTGGTGAAGTAAGTGGCAAATGTACGCCCAAACTCTTGGAATATGGCTTTTGCATTGGCTGTTCCCGGTGTCAATACAGACTTGTCAGAGGTAGGCTTGGGTATTGCAAAGAGGTGATAGAAAGTTACCAAACTGAACATGACGGCTGTAACCAGCATTGTGATGGTCCACGACAGTGGAATGTCTTTGTACCTCAGTTCAATGGCACCGGCAATGGCTACGAGTACTCCTTGTCCGAAGATGGATGCAAGGCGGTAGAAGGTGCTTCGGATACCGACGAATGCGGCTTGGTCGCTTTGCTTTAATGCCAGCATGTAGAAGCCATCGGCGGCAATATCATGTGTGGCCGAAGCAAATGCTGTAATGATGAAGAGAATCAGTGTAATGGTGAACATGCTGATGGGAGTCGTCCCGGCAGCTATTGTTGCTTCATCCGGTTTCGGAATGGACAGTGTCAACAGAATGAATGCTATCGACATCAGGATTTGCATAGAGATGATCCACCATCGTTTGGTCTTGATGATGTCGATGAACGGACTCCAGAAGGGCTTGATGGTCCAGGGTAGATACAGTAAACTCGTAAACAAAGCCATCTCTCCATTGGGAACACCCATCTTGGCAAACATCAGTACCGAGATGTTGTTAACTATGAAGTAGGGAATGCCTTGTGCAAAGTATAAGGTAGGTACCCATGCCCACGGTGATATTCTTTTTGTACTGTTCATGATATTGTTTATTGTTTTGTTAAATTATTCATATAGCTTCTCGATACTTGCACCTATGTAATAGTGCAGCAGTATCGCGTCATACTTATAGCCTTGTTCGCCCATAACAGCAGCACCGATCTGGCATAGTCCTACACCGTGTCCCCAGCCGGCTCCGGTGAGGATGAAACGGGCGGGGATACCTTCGGGAGAGACGTCTTCCTTATCTATTACAAATGCGGAACTGTACAGATGGGAAGTGGACAGTGTGCGACGTATTTCCAGTTCTTTGCCAATGGTGAGCGTCTTCTTGGTTCCTACGATTTTCAGTTTCCAGAGGCGACCTGAAGTTCCACGAGCGATAGGAACAAGATCAATGATTTGCCCGTAATCGATGCCAGAGCGTTTCAGGATCAGTGCGGAAAGTTCTTCTTGGGTGTAAACTACTTTCCAGCGATAGAAGTCGGTGGTTTCCTGGTCGTAGTTATTCAATACCTGTGAGAGGACTTTCTTGTCTGTGGTGTTGCAGAAAGCGGGTGGAGAAGTACGTATCCATGTCTTGGCTTCTTGCTCGTCGGTCAGATCTGGTAATCCGCTACCGGATAAGGTGTTTTCGAAACTCAAGTCATTGAATTTGGAACTGAAGATACGGAAATCCCGTTGTTTCAGGAGATAGGGATACTTCACATCTTCCCAGCAATACTGGAATTCTTCGAATGCACCGCCGCAGCATTTAGAGAATCGGGCATCGCATATCTTACCGTCAGACGTTAATACTTGTCCGCGGGTGGCAGCGATGGCTTGCTTTACGATTTCGGTGGAGGCACGGGTAATGCCTTGGTAACGCTGGCAGTGGTCGTCTGCACAGACGTCGAAACGGGTGTGGTCTTCACGGTCGTACCAACGGATTAACTCTTCATCTGTTTGGGTGAAAGCGGAATACTCTGTCTGGGTTTCCGTAATCTCCTTGTTCTTATGAATCTGAGCCAAAAGCCAGCTTCGTGAAATTACTGCATGTGCCTCCAACAGCTCTAACGAAGCCGTTGCGCTCATCTCACTGGAGATTACGCTGGTCAGGTAATCTTCTACGTGAATGACGTTGATACCTGTCAGCTTCTTGTTCTCCACAATAATCTTCAGAGAACCCAGAAAGCGCTGGTCTTCTTTGCGCTCCCAGTGGAAGTTGATGCCGATGGTGACATCGAGCAGTTCGAAAGCGTCGGTGGCTTCGTTTACAGGTTCAAATAGAAGCTCGTCATAAAGGCGTCCGTTCCACAGTATCCTGTCTTCGTTGTAGGTCACAACCTGCTTACCACTGATTTCCATACCGTTGATGCGGTACGGATTCAGCAGGATAAACTCTATTTGTGGCTCGAACAATATGCCTACGTGTACTTTGGGCTCTTTCATAATCGTTTATATTTGTTCTTTAATGCGCTGACGTACCCGATGGAAGTCTTCGGCAGAAAGCGATACTTCACTCAAGATCTGGGCTATATCTTCGGCTGTGATCTTGAGAAAGTCTTTTTCTACCGGTGTGATAAACACTCCGCCGAGGTCTACGGATGCAGGACTGCTCAATAAATTAGCATCCCCTTCGGCTGTATAGCAAGCCGGACGGTGCTTCTCACGTGGAAATACGCATACGATCCATTTCTCATCTTCGTACCATGCCAATATATTCATCATCGGTTCGTCATCTCCCGGTTTGATGTCCAGTGAGTGGTAAATGATATCGAACAGGGCGGCAGCGTGTTTCTTATTGCCTGCTTCGATGACCAATGTTGCACGGGGAGCGTCATTCAGGTACCAGAGGGTAGCTTCACCGTAATCGGCCACTTTGCCTGCTACCTGTCCGCGCCAGTCCTTTTCAATAGGCATGAAACCTTTGTTGCCTGCCTGGAAGTGAGCATGGTCGGGGGCGGATGCACCGCATTTGGGACCATTATAGAATATTGTGTAATCCGTCAACGCCTGTGCCAATGCCAGCATATCCTTGAAACGGACGGCTATGCGCTGGTTCACGTGTGCCACTTCCGGTATCGTCAGGTGGCGGGGAAAGATAGGGAACGGATTGACCAGGATATTATAATGTCCTTCGAATGGAATTCCTTTCTGCACCGGCGGTAAATTGGCCGGGCAGAGAAAACATTTGCGTTCCTTGATGGACTGGGCATCTACTTTAGCTCCCGAAGAAACGATACGTGCAGGATTGAACTGTACCTTATATGGAATACCGTTTACATCCAACTCCTTCACCTGCACACCCGAAAGGGCGGCGTAGTTGTTACGAGCCGTTTCCCAGGAGGCAAGTTGCTCGGTAAGCAGATTGTTTATGGTTTGGTTCATATATACTCTATATATTATTGATTGTATAATGCGAATCTTTTGCTCGGTCAGGCAATGATGCCTTGCTCGGTCGAGTGACGATGCTTCACCCGGTCGAGTGACGATGCTTCACCCGATCGAGTGACGATACTTCACCCGATCAAGTGACGATACTTCGTCAATATTTGCTTTTATTCTTCGCCACACGTGCCTGGAGTTCCCAGGTACGGATGCGGTCTTTATATAGATTATGGCCATTCATTTTCACGATATCCAGTGAAGCATCCGAGTTGTCGTCCCAGCGGCGGCACATGTAAACTACGTCATACACACGGCCGATCTGGTATTGGCGGGAGAAGTTTAATCCCAGTGCATAGTCTTCACCATAGCTGGTATTCGGAACTTTCACTTCACGCAGCACCGGAGTATAGAAAGCACGCGGAGCACCCAGACCATTGATGCGGAGTGCATTGTTGCGTCCGTTTTCGGGGGTCCATTCTTTATGGTCGATAATACCCGGAGCAATCATATTCATATTGAAGTCCGTCATCATATAAGTACCTACCACCATGGCGCAATTCTGTTCATAGAAAGCACGAACCATAGTGGTCAGTGTATTTTCATCGCTGTACACGTCGTCACTGTCCAGTTGTACGGCGAACTTACCACACTTAGGATGATGCACACCCATGTTCCAGCACCCGCCGATACCCAGGTCCTTGCGTTCGGGGATGATATGGATGAGGCGTTTGTCGTTCTTGAACTCGTCAATAGCTTCTGTGGTCCCGTCCGTAGAGTGGTTGTCGATGATAATCAGGTTGAACTTAAAGTCGGTCTTCTGCTTCAATACCGAATGGATGGCATCGCGGATGGTGCGGATACGATTGCGTACGGGGATGATAACCGAAGCTTCATATTCGAAGTTGCCTGCTGAGAATTCTATTTGTTTGAATTCAGGAACCAGATAACCGCCGATTTCTTTCAGATGCTCGGTACAAGCCTGTTCCATTTCAATCTGGCGGTCACGGTTTCTGGGATCCACGTAATCGAATATCTTCTCACCGCTCTTGCGCGTATCGTCTTCGATTTCGCTGTACAGATACTCATTGATGTGTACCAGACTTTCTTTTTGGCTTACTTTCAGACGAAGGTCATAAAGTCCGGCAAATTTATACTCGTCTTCATTCATGCGGGCAGCGGCTTCCTTGAATGCATCCGTACGAAATAACAGTACGGAACCGAAGTCGAAATCATCGCGCAATGAGCCGAATTGATAATCGATCACCGGGGCATTGGTTTGCTTGCCTTCCTTTACCTGGTAGCGGTCAGCATATACCATGCCTGCACCGCTGTCTTCAGCAATGTGGATCATACGCTCCAGGGCGAATAAACCCAGTTCGAGCGTCGTATATTTCGTATAGATCAGTGTATATTCTGCATCGCTATGTCCGGCGATATCCCTCATAGCAGTGCTGGACTGGATGGATTGCATGTGCAGGGTACTGCATCCGGGTAGGTTTTCTGTAACGTCCGGTAGGGCGAGCAGATAAATATTATTCACTAAGCCGGTTTCTTGCAGGCCTTTTACTGTCTTTTCCGCTTGTGCAGCTCCTGAGAAAGGAACGAAGCAATTGATTTTATTCATAATGTCCTATATTGCTTTTAATTATTAATTCTTTAATTTTTAACTCGTAGCAGTCCTACTTCGCCACTGGTGGCGGTGAACAATACCTGTCGCCCGTTCAGCGGCACTACGGTACTGATCAGTGAGTTACCTATCTTATGCTTCCACAAGACTTTACCGGTTTGGGCTTCTAAGGCAAAGATCAGTCCTTCCTTGGTGCTGCCGAACATTACACCTCCCTTTTCCACTTGCATGGAGGGTGCATGTTCGTATCCGAAGCCGACGTTGCTTGCCCATAATTCGCGGGGTTGATCTCCTTGTGTGGCATAGCAGACAATACTGTCGTTCATGGTCTTGCTGAATACACGCGTTCCGTCTTCCGACAGGCCAATCGTTTCACGTACCATAGACTGGAAAGTGCGCCATACAGTTTTTCCGTTTTCTATATTGATAGCCGTCATGGCACGTTGCGGGTCGGTGATAAATACTTTGCCTTCTGCGGCTACCGGCCATACGGCTGCGGGTGAGAAGTGCATGCGCGTCAGCCCGCCTGTCCACTTCCATAATTCCTTGCCGTCTGCCTTATTCAATGCATAGAGGGTATTGTCCCAGGCACCGAAGATCACTTTGTCGGCTGTTACCAGTGGTTTGGTTTCAATGTATCCTTTCACACCGGTATATGCCCAGATTACTTTACCTGTATGGATATCAATAGCACGGAAAGTAGAATCGCTGGCACCGATGTAGGCAATTCCATTTTCAATGGTTACCGCGCCCAATACCGGATCTTCTGCTTTTACAGTCCATAGCAGTTTTCCGTCTTTGCTGTTCAGACCGTAGATGTTACGATCGGCAGAACCGAATACGACTACACCATCTGCCGCAGCCGGAGTACCTACAATACGCTTACCGGACTGGAAATTCCATAGTTTCTTTCCATTCTTCAAGGCGTAGCAAGTCAGGTAACCCATATCGTCTCCGACGAACACTTTGTCTTTTTCTACTGCAGGCGAACAATAGATACCTGCACCGGTTTGCACTACCCACTGTTCTTTCACATTCGGGTATTCTGTGTTGACTGAAAAGTCGGGGTATTTCTCTGCTTTTCCATTGCGGTCATAATAGGGCTGAGTCAGTGAGAAAGCAGCCCATTGCTTTTTCGGTTCGCCAATGCGTTGAGTGTAGACGAGAATCGAATCTTTCGTTATATCATAGATGCCGTATCCCGGTTTTCCTTCTTTATCACGCAGGTTGCTGCGCATTAAGATACCCGGAATGCCATCATAACGCAAATCCCGGTTACGGTGATAGTGCCCGCCGATGAACAAACGAATGTTATAGGGGCGCACTGCATCTGTTACTTCATACCAGTTATCCACATCTCCATCCAGTAACGGATAGTGTGTGACGAGTATAACCGGTTTATCTTTTCCAAACTTATCTATTTCTTCCGTCATCCAACGGATATCCTGCGGAACGACATGTCCGTAAGCCATACGCATTAACGGGCCGGAGTTGAAGCCCAGAAACAGGATACCTTTATGCTCGAATTCAAAGCGTTCGCCGCCGAAAATCTCACCGAAGGCAGTACAACCGGAGTTACTCCATTTGGTTTCATGGTTACCGAGGATCATGTAATACTTTGCTTTCAGTAAATCCAATGTCTCTTTTACTTTCAGCATGGTGGCACGGTCGCCCTCTTCGGTAATGTCGCCCGTAACCAAAACAAAGTCGATACTGTCTGTCGCATTTATTTGCGCGACGGAACGTAGCAAGTCTTCCGTCGGGTTGGGATTGTTGGGGCTGAAATGGATGTCCGTTATTTGCGCAAAACGGAATGTGCCATGTTGTGCCTGTACCGCGAACGGTAGCAGGCAGCCCAACAGGAACATTATTAAAAGTCTTCGCTTCATAGATGATGATTGGTTTTAGTATATTATTGCTTGAATAAATTAGTTTTTTCACTGAAGAATGTCAGGATGGCATTCATCAACGCTTCTCTTTCAGAGGCAGTGCGCAATGCTTCGAACGGGAAGCCCAGTATGCAGGTCTTGTAGTCGCCTTTGTAAGCTACTCCGGCACTCAGGTTGTTTTCCGAATAACGCATTACGGTGTATGCATCTTTTGTTGCCGGTTCGATGGCATCCGGTGATTCTACCACATAGCTGTCTGCATTCAGTTCATTATGGTATGTATAGTTGCCTGAAAGGGCGGGGAACGGTGAAGCTACACATTTCACCTTACCCTCTGTAGCTGCCTGCCCCACGCGCCATTTATATTTCAGGACTTCTGTTGCAAATTTCTTATCGGATTCCTGAGCCGGGGCAAGGCGATTGTCCCAAAGGTCGGTTCCTACATAAGCACCCGAGACGAAGATGTTTCCGCCTTGTCCGCAATATGCGGTGATAGCTTCCTGCATAGGTTGGCTGAATGTTTTGAACTCTAACGGCTTCACACCGCCACGTCCCATTTTGGTCTGACATTCTTTACCTAATATCAGGTCTACATACTTATAATCGTTCAGGTTCATTGTTTTATTTTCCACACTTTCATCGCTGCAAGATATGAAAGAATATCCGGCTTTCAAAATGGCGGCTCCATGAATAGCGGGATAATCGAATGTGTTTCCGGCGATTACTTTATCTTCGTAATTACCATAGCTGTCGCCAAAGCCGGAAGCATCGTCGTCCATCCATGGAATGGAACGGCGGTATTCTTTCATCTTACCGATGTAGCTGATATCTTTCAGATAAGGTACGCCGTGGTCCAGATCATCTAAGAAGCCGGCGAATAAAGTATCACCGGGAGCAGGTGCAACAAAATCTGCCGGAGCACTGATACGGTCGAAGCCGTTTACTATCAGCACGATATCTGAGTGATTAGCGTTTAGTGATGAGTGATTAGCGTTTGTTTGCTTATCACTCATCGCTAATCGCTTATAGCTATTAAGTGCACGTCCTGCAGAGAGTATTTCGGACGGGAAACTTTCTCCGCCCTTGTTGACGGCAGTTACTTTATAACTGCATACCATGCCGGCAGGGAGGGCAGTGCGATAGGTATTCTTATCTACCAACACGCCATTGTCGAAATCGCCATCTCCGATGCGGGTATAAACTATATATTTTTCAGCATTTGCCGTTGGCTCCAGTGGGTCGGCTACGGGTTGCCAGGTCAGCTCTATTTCATTCTCGCCTGCCATTTTCAATGCCATATTGTCGACAGGTAACGGCTGAACAATATAATCCATGTGGTATTGCGAGCAAATGAATTGCAGCATACCTTTATAGATTGCACGGCTTACCGTAAAACGGAAACGTGGATCTAAACCATAACGCATGTCTGCAAAGTTCTGGTGTGAAAGTAATTCCAGTAACATAGTGGGGACACGGGGCACACGTGCTTCGTAGTAGGATTGGTTCCACATACCGCGGCGTGTCCAATCCGGTTCGTATAGGCTGCGGATATCCCGTACAATATTTGACTGAATCAGGTCTGTCATGTCGTGTGCCAGATAGCGGGATGCTCCGTTGGCGTATTCTTCATTGTGAACGTTGGTATAGTAGATGCCCAATGTTCCGATGATGGAATCGTTTAGCGTGGTTCCTGCATCTGAATGGAAGGCGAAAGCCATATCTACCGGGATATTCAGTCCTTGTTCTGTCGGGTTAACCGCAGAACCACCGGCAAGGTAATTCACCCAGATACCACGACATTTGTAATCGTCCGTATAGTCATTCTTACCCTGACTGTCGGAATAGACACTGTCCGGAATACCTGCCCATTGAAGCCAGTAGCGTGCCGCCTCGCAGAAACGGGGATAACCGCTTATCTCATACGGATAATCTACTTTTGGCATTTCTTTATGCACTATGGCAGCATTGCCGTCCGAACTTTTAATATTCTCTGTGGCACCTGTCTCAGAGATACGGCGTGCCATATTTCCCATACCACCTCCGATTTTTACGGCATCAGCGGTAACGATACGTCCGGCTTTATCAGAACGATTGCTTAAAACAACTTTTCCGGCATCGCTTTTTCCGGCATCAAAACCAAATGTACCCAGATAAATCCAGGTGCCGCCACCCATCTGTTGGTTCACTTTGAATTGGGAGACTCCTCCTTTGTGATAAACGGTGTAAAGGGCATCATCCGTACTGTTTGGCAATGATTTATAGGATACATAAACGGCATACTGTCCGGTTGACGGAAGTTCAGGAATCCATTCGGCTGTACTCTCTTTCTCCTTCTTACCTTTCACCGTCTCAACAGTGCGGAAGGTTCCTTCACGGAATGGGTTCTCAAAATTGATATATTGATCGCGCAGATGGGCGAAACCTTCACCAGTACCTTGCATCCAGTTCTTATCGCCTATCTTTTCTGTATAAACGGAACGGGAGTGAAGGCAACCGTCATTGTCTACAACAACTTCTGCTATTTGGCTATCCCGTTCACGGGGCATCAACACATTAGCTCCTGCATTCTCCAACATGGGAACCAAGAAAGGCAGTACATAACTTTGCGTATATAAATCCTCCACCGTCTGGAAGATGCGGGCGCGTTGCCATTCCCAGCGTGTCAGTTTGGGCTCATAATAGAAGCCATGACTCTGCCACAAAGCAATGTGACGGTTCTTTAGTCCATTTGTAGGGGTATAGGGGGTAGAAAGGGCCGTTACTAAAGGTTTTGTCCCGGCAGGATTGAATGTTTTGTTTTTTTTGTCCTTTTTGCTGCGTAGTGCCTGGGGGATTAATTCTTCAATGCTACGCTTATTCGTGCGGATTTGCAGGTTGTACTTTGAAAACTCTGCCGGAAGCAGTGCCTGCACACCTTGATAAATCTCTGTCACATTATCTTCTCGGAAAGGAATATATGCACAGTTCATGTTAGCAAATAATTGCAACGTATTTCCTTCAATGGCAACAGAGTCAATCCGGATGCGTCCTACGGAAACCTCTTTCCGTGCGGTTGCGTCCAGAAACTTACCGATTTCCTGGCGGACATCCGTCGGAAGCTCTTGCGCGCCTCCCGTCTGGGGGATCAGGGAGGCGGTGAGCAAAGTGAACAAAAAATGAAGTCTTACATTCATGGATGATGTATTAAGTTAATTATTAGTTCTTATCTTTTCGGATCAACAGGCAGAGTCCGATAAACGTGAACAGAGCGTTGAATATCAACAGTTCGTAGCTACACTGATACCCATTGAACCAGGCTTCCGAATTCTTTTGCAGGATGAAGCAAAGGATAGGGGAAAGGATGGCTACCAATGGGATATATTTATCGCGAACCTGCTGTCTCATGAATATACCGAATGCGAATAATCCGAGAATGGGACCGTATGTGTAACTTGCCAGTATATATACGGCATCAATCACACTTGTGTTATTCAATAGGTTGAATACGAATATCGTGATACCCATAATTACAGCCATACCAATATGTACCCGCTTGCGTATCTTTACGATTTCTTCTTCCGTCCTGCCTTTTGTCCCGAGGATATCTACTGTAAAGGAAGTTGTTAAAGCTGTCAATGCTGAGCCGGCAGCGGAATAAGCTGAAGAAATAAGTCCGATGATAAACAAGATTCCTACAATTGCAGGGAAGTAGTTGCCGGTGGCTATCAACGGGAAGAGCTCATCGCTCTTTTCTACCTGAATGCCTTGGTTACCAGCAAAGATGTAAAGTAATACACCCAGCATCAGGAACAACAGAATTACGAAGAACTGTGATATAACACTCGTAATCATGTTTTTCTGTGAATCTTTGAAGTTCTTACAGCTGAGGTTACGTTGCATCATGTCCTGATCCAGTCCTGTCATGGCAATCATTGTGAATGCCCCGGCAAAGAATTGTTTGAAGAAATACTGTTTACTGTTTATATCGTCAAAGAAGAAGATGCGTGACATGTCACTATCGGCAATTGTACTGATCATACTGCTAAGCGATAGATTAAGATCGGAAGCAATATAACTGATGCAGAGAACTACCGATACCACGAGGCAAAATGTTTTGAGTGAATCTGTCCAGATCAGAGATTTAACTCCACCCCGGAAAGTATAGAGCCATACCAATGCTACGGTAATAGCTACATTCAAAATGAAAGGTAATCCAAACGGTTCGAATACCAGCAGTTGCAGTGTCAAGCATACGAGGAACAAACGTACTGCGGCTCCCAGCATCTTAGAGATAAAGAAGAACCATGCGCCTGTCCGGTAGGAAGACATGCCAAAACGATTTTCCAGATATTCATAGATGGATACCAGATTCATTCGGTAGAACAATGGCGTCAATACGAATGCAATGATTAGTTGTCCCGCAACAAATCCCAATACCATTTGCAGGTAACCGAAACTACTGGCAGCCACCATGCCCGGCACTGATACATACGTCACTCCGGAGATGCTGGACCCAATCATGGCAAATGCCACAACATACCAGGCCGATTTACGGTTACCGACGAAAAAACCTTCATTGTCGGCTTTTCTGCCGGCTATGTAGGATATAGTGAACAATATCACAAAGTAAGCGGCAATGGTGATAATAACGGATATCGGGCTCATACTATTAATTTACGATTGAACGATTTATATCGGTAATAAACTTACTCTTCATAAAGCAGATAGGGTTTACGTTGTGCCTTGAACTTTTCAACATCACCTTTCCACATGGCTTTAATTTCATCGGCACTTTTTCCTTCTTTAATCATTTTCCGTACATAATCTCTTCCCACTAACAGTTCAAAGAATGGACGGAAGAAATGGTCATCCAGATTCAAGTTACGGTAGGCGTCAATAACATAGGTTAAATCTACTCCTCGCTTCCAGATTTCCTCATCACTCATATTGCTCAGATCTACTCCATGGCATAGTTTATTCAACTGAGGGGGATTCTTTGCTCCGGGAATACTTCTTGGAGTGAAGCTATAATTATATCCGGTCATATTGGGATGTCCATACACCTGAAATGGCAGTGAAGTTCCTCTGCCTAAGCTGACAGGTGTTGCTTCAAAGAAACAAGTGGACGGATATAAATATATCGACTTCATATTCGGTAGATTAGGAGATGGAGGAATTGGCAATTGATACCTTGTCTGGTGTGTATAGTTCTTACACTTGATAACAGCTAAATCACATTTGCGTGAACCGGGTAACCAGCCTTCTCCATTTACCATTAATGCAAGTTCTCCCAATGTCATTCCATGAACAATAGGAATCGGCAACCATCCCACTCCCGACTTATATTTCATATCCAGAATCGGTCCATCTACATAATGTCCGTTTGGATTGGGGCGGTCTAACAATAAGACTTTCTTATTATATTCTGCACAAACATCCATTAGCCTGCACATTGTTATATAATAAGTATAGAAGCGTAGCCCTACATCTTGTATATCTATTATTAAAATATCGAACTTTTGCATTGAGGCCTTACTTGGCTTCTTATCTTTACCTTCATAAAGTGAAAGGATAGGTACACCCGTTTTTGAGTCTACTGAACTGGATACGTGTTCTCCTGCATCTGCATTTCCACGGAATCCATGTTCCGGTGAAAAAATAGCAACCACATTGAACTTATTTTCCAAAAGGACATCCAATAAATGTTTGTCTCCTATCATTCCTGTATGATTGGAGAATATAGCGATTTTCTTATCTTTCAGGATGGGAAAATACTCGGAAGTCTGTTCGTCACCCAAAATGATTCGATCTTTTTGCGCTTGACACAAGAAGGCACTGCACAATAAAAGAGTCAGTAGCAGAAGTTTCTTCATAATAGTATTATTGTTAAGGAGGATTTTCGTAGCAACAAAGATAGACTTTATTTTAATATCAAAAACACTTATTTTATTATTTTTAGTATTATAATTATTAATTTGCAAATAAAAGTTTCCTTGTTCAATGTTTGATATCTTAAAGAGGAAAGAGGATATACCTCATTGTGAGATACATCCTCTTTCCTTTTAAATGATGGGAAACTCTTTACTGGATATTCCAAATCAGTTTGTCTCTTCTAATGCTCGGCATAGCTGTATGCTTTTACAACGGTTGCTTTATTGCGAAGACCGGCAAAGTAATGAGTCGTATAACGACCGATGGTAATATTCCAATAGTCTGTGTAAAGCTTACCATTGACTTTTAGTAACCAATCTACATTGTCCATAACTGTTTCTCCGGGTACGCCACCATTTGCGGCTGTTACTACTATGCGAAAATCTATGCGGGCAGCTCCCTGTGCAATGTATGTTGTCTTTTTTACAGGTACAGGTTGAAAGCCTGTACTTTCACCAAAGGCGACAGGTGAACCTAAATTGAGCCATGCACTTTTAGTTGCGTCTCCCGTTGCATCTCCTACTTTTTTGCCGTCAGGAATGAGACCAGCGTCTTTATCTGCATTCGTATAAAGCGGATGCAAGGTATACTGATATTGATATTGTAGTTTCATTGTGGTGGGTTGCCCCTCATTTTCATACATCAAGTTAATGAAACGAATGTAGCCGATGGTATCTGTGTCAAAGGTTGCTTTGGATGGATCCAGTGGATACGGAATATCAAAATTGCGCTCCAGAATGATCGGACTGGTATTATAGTCGTGTACAATGACATTTTGTTTTCCTTTGATTAAAGTAATATCTTGATCGAATACTAACTTTAAATCGGTTCCTTGATACAACTTCAGATTCGCTTTGCCTGGCTTGGCGTAGTAGAACCTGCTCGCACCGGGAATTGTGTTATAGTATTTCAATACATTGGTATTGTTAGCCAGCAATTTACCATCCAACTCTACCTTATAGATATTATTTTCAGCCGATGTCGTTACTGGTGTGTAATGACCTATTTGGAACTGAGCCATATCGTCTCCGACTGGAATGGCATCGTAATCCACTTCCATTTTTTCACATGACCCCATAAAGAAGGTGGCTAAAAGAGCAATGCTTATATACTTTATTTTTTTCATATCATTATTTATTTAAAATAAAACATTAGTTTTCAGGGTATTCACCTGGGTAGGCGAACCAAGGGATAGAACACTGATAGTTGGGTGCTGTACCGGAAATCGGTTTCAGTTTCTCTAATGATTCTATGTTCCATGTATACTCTGAATTGTAACGCGGGCGAATGCGATAACAAGGCGAGCCATCATTATAAAGATTATATGCCGCATTTCGGAATTCGATGTCTCTGGCAGCACCCAAGAAGTAACCTTTGAATACCTTCGTGGCATCTTCATCACGTTTCACTTCAATCAAACGTGTGGCGTCCCAACCGTTACCCTTGGATGGATAGTCACCAGTATACTGAATATCATAATGATATTTGCGTAAGTCGGTCCACGCTTCTATACCTCCCCAAGGATAAAGTGAAATAAACTTTTGCAGCATGATGTGCGATAGAGTCAGATTCGCTTCTCCTAATCCTTCTACGTAGGGACCGGCATAATATTCGTTTGCCAGAGCATTGTAGACACTCTTAGTAACTTTGTCTCCACCGCCAATAACTCCCTTGTTTCCCGGATAGAGTGGGGTAACAGTGAAATCCAAGTCGTTGCGAACACCTTCTTTGAAAGCTGTATAAGCAGCTCCTTTATTACCTTTCTTCCAATATGCTTCAGCAAGGCACAGCTTAATTTCTGCAGCAGTCATCAGTACATAAGGTGCGTCATCACGAAATATCCAACGACCAATGCCATCGTTAGGCAAAGATGTTGTGGAATTCTTTACTGTTGTGGTACGGCCATAAAGATGTGGAGTGGTCTTGATTCCAGCAGGGTTGGTGCGGGAAGTATTGTTCCTTCCTCCGTAATATTGGTGGGCTTTTACACTGTCAGGATTGTCAATATAGAGGTATTCAGGGTCACTGTCAGTACTCAATTTAACTGCTACACGAGGGTCATAGTGGCCGGTTAAGTTAATCAGTGTATCTGCTATATATTGCTTTTCGAGCAATTCATATTGATAATACGGGTTAGGAGGCGTTGCCTGTTTGATGCGTTGACCATCTGTTCCATATTTAGGTATGGTTCCTGTCATAATCTGTACCATATAATCATGTTGATAGTAAGTGGTACCCAGGTTTCCACGTTGCGTTCCCCAGAAGTTGTTAAATCCAGAAGAAGATACACTCGCTGAGCCACCCTCCATTTCAACCATTGCATCATCGGCAGATGTTTGCAATGATTTATTGGCGGCTTCAATTAATTCATCGGCATACTTCTCGAGGAAGTCTGATTTGTTTGACAGAGATGACAGGTTACGTACAATTACACCGTAAGCAAACTTTTTCCATTTAGTAATGTCGCCTTTGTAAACCCAGTCATTAGCGGAGATTTTTGAGCCGTAAACGGTTTTATCTTCCATTTCCAAATATTCAATAGCTTTGCGAGCCCATTCACGGACAGCTTCATAGATGTCAGCCTGAGAATCATAATCAAACCGGACGCGTTCATTGTCAAATGCCTGTTTAAGTGGCAATTCGCCATAAACTTTGGTCAGCATATCCCAACTATATGCTTTAATGGCATAACCAATGCCGGCAAGATGCCAATGTTCTGCTTCAATGGCTTGGTTCAGTAAATTTTCAAGGTTCATACCTTGATTCCAGTAAACAGTACGCCAAATTATTGCACCAGTATCACTACTTTGTGGATAATAGTGATTACCATAATTGGAACCATATGAACTCTGTGTAGAACTCCACATGGAAATCATAGGCAGAATAGCATATGTTAAATCCCACGTAACGTCTTGATAAGTTTGCAGGATGCCAGACAGATATAGGTAGTCTTCTACATAATCAGGAGAGTCAACATTCTTATTTACATCCAGATAGTCGTCACAACCGGTATTGAATAACATCAGTAGAGATAAAAATGGAACTATTATAAATTTCTTCATATTTTTCATATTAATAGGGTTTATGATTTAGAATTGTATGCTTAAACCACATGTGACACCCCGTGGACTCGGAATTCCCCATGTATCGTAACCTTCGCCACCTACACCACCGGCAGAAGCAGACATTGTATTACCTACAGCATCCAGACCATTGTAGTTGGTAATAGTGAAGAGATCACTTCCGGATACGTAAATTTGAGCATAACTAAGCAGACCATTAGTTGCTTTTTTAAGGAACTTTTCAGTAAATGTATACGATAGACGTAATTCTGACATACGCAGATAGTTGACGTTGGGTTGAACCCAGTCCCGGGCAGAGCCCGCGTAAATCGTACCACCATAATTACCGTATGTGATGGCGATATTGTTCGGTGTCGGATTCTCTGAGTTTTCATTACCATCCTTCAATACGCCAGGAATAATAACAGAGCCTTGCTCGCGTTTCTTCACTGAATCCCAGTCGATACCATTTTGTGCTAAATATCGGCCAGTTCCATTAATTACAGTTGATTTGAATTTGCCGGAAAACATTGCACTAAGGCGCCATTGACGTTTGAAAGTTACTTCCGTCGAGAAACCGAAACGTAATTTGGGTTCGCGGTCACCGATGTGTGTCCATTCTGAACTTACACGTGGAGCTCCTGTAGTGGGATCTATTAATACTTCACCTTTGTCATTACGTTCAAAGTCAAGACCATGAATAGAAGTAACAGGATCACCTACCATTGTTCCTAAACGAATACCAGCCGTATTTCCATTGGTATAGGTATCATAAAATTCTGCCATTGGGAGTTTGATTGTCTTAGAACCGGTATGTGAAAGATTAACACCTACATTCCAGCGCCATCCATTGTAATTATGGATGATGTCTCCATCGATATGTCCTTCCCAGCCCCATGTTTTAAAGTCACCCAGATTACGGGTGTTCAATATGAAACCTGTAGCGTATGATAAGCGGAAGCCCCTTACTATCTGATCTGTACAACGAGTGCGGAAATAAGTGAAATCTGCAACGATTCGATCATTCAGGAAACGGCCTTCTGCCCCTATTTCATAACTGGTTGTCATCTCAGGCTTCAGTTTTGAGTTTGGACCCGTGAACCCATATTTATAGCCTCCTCCTCTAAGTTCTGTGGGTTCCAGTTCTGGATTAATAGAAAGTGGAGATGTATCTTTACCTACTTGTGCTACAGCACCTCTTAACTTCAAGTAGTTTATAACTTCATTTCCTTTGAATATAGGCAATTCTGTCAGAACGAATGATGCTTCCAATGCCGGATAAAAATAACTCCGGTTATCGGTAGGCAGTGTTGAGGCCCAGTCATTGCGCCCACGTAAGGTAATGAATGCCATGTTATCCCAGCCAAATTCTGCTTGTGCGGAAATTGCCTGAATGCGGCGAATTGTAGAACGTTTTTTAGCGATAATGGTTTTTGGGTTTACGTTGTTGATAGAAGCCATATCCCACACTATGTAATTTCTGCCATAAGAACTCAAGCGTGTTATTTTATTTTCTACCTGATGATAACCAACTTGTGCGGTTACAGTCAGTTTTCCATCAAAGAATTTATCATTCCAACCTGCAAGTATATTCATAGAGAGGTCTGAGAAGTTTTCTTTAACCAAATTGTATACCCCACCAAGGCTGGGTTGTATATCATAGTTGTTTTTAGCCCATAGTGGATGCTCTGATGTTTCAAATGTCTGTGTACCTATATCCCAACCATATTGTGCCCGAAGGAAAATATGAGAATTCGGCTGGATAATACCAGTTACGTTACCAATAATTCTGTCGGATTCATCATAATACTTGTTTTTATTCATCAAGAACAGTGGATTGTACATGTCTCCGTCCACATATGGGTAAGGATAGCGCATGTGTACTCCGTCTGGGTCAAGATAATTACTCATGTCATCCACAAGCGGCCAGCGAAGTGCATAATAAAGTGGTCCACTGGTACCTTTAGGCATTTTATTGTTTTGAGTAGATGCATACTGCATGGATGATTCAAAACGCATCCACTTGGTAATATCTGCCTTGCCTGATAAAGAGAAGTTGCTACGTTGATAATCGGTATTTTTAATAGTACCAGTCTGATCGGTGAATGAAGCGGCTGCACGCATGGTTATCTTCTCTGTACCGGTTTCCACTGATACATTGTGTACCTGCGTGAATCCTGTTTGCAGAATTTGATCAAGATTATTATAGAGTTTAGTTCCTTCAGGATAAAGTCCACCAAAACGAGCTGTATTGAAATAGTTGGTTACACCATAATTTCCATTAGAATATTTAGTCTGTGGATCAGGTAATCCATAGGATGTATCCCAACGGAAACGATTACTGTATGAAACCTTGCCCTTGCCCGCTGTACCTTTCTTGGTAGTGATGATGATTGCACCGTTGGAGGCATTTGAGCCATAGAGTGCTGCAGCTGCGGCCCCTTTCAAGACAGTGATATTCTCAATATCTTCAGGATTGAAGTCATTACCACGTGATGAAAAGTCCAATGTACGGCTATCATAGGTATCATCTACAGCCATGCCATTACTTGCCGAGAAAGAAGAGTTGTTCATTGGTATACCATCGACAACGTAAAGCGGCTGGTTGCTACCGGACAATGAAGTGATACTGCGTAGCGTTACTTGTGTTGACGCTCCCGGAGCACCGGAGCTGGATACAACGTTCATACCTGATACGCGTCCTTGCAGTGCTGTGATGAAATTATCTCGTCCGGATTCTGCTATTTCATCTGCAGTTACTTTTTGTACAGACGAACCGATACCACGTTGTACGCGTTTTAGTCCGAATTCCGTAACAACGACCTCGTTTAGCATATTGGCATCTTCTTCCATTTGCACATTAATTTGTGCCTTAGTTACTTTGACAGACTGTGGTTTACAACCTATATATGAAAATTTGAGTATAGCTCCTTGTTTTGCAGCGATTGTATAGTTTCCATCAGCATTAGTAATTACGCCTTGACCGGTTCCTTGTATTTGAACACTTGCCCCGGCGAGAGGCTCATCAGCAGAATCGGTAACTCTACCTTTAACAGTGATTTGGGTCTGTTGTTGCATTACTTCAGTAGCAGGTGAAGTTGGTTTACCTGCAATGTTGTTAGGACTGGCATTTATACTGATAGCAGGTACTATTAGCATAACAGCTATGCCCATTGAGATTTCTTTAAATCTATTCATAAGAGTCTCATGGTTTAAATTGTTTTTTTGTTGGATAAAATAGTTATACTATTGTATTGTCATGACTTACAGGATAATACATTAGTTGTGGTAGTTTGAGTACTTCGCTATGTACTATTGCTTTTGTTTGTGCGATCTTCATTCATAATATTGATGATTTTGTTGTTAATTAAAATAGCTTCTTCGAATTTAAAGATAAGGATAGTTGATTTAAATAGCTGAGGCTATTCTTTTCTGTTAGGTAAGTTCTTGTTCCATAGGCGTTTTTTCTATTTATTAGGTTTAACTTATGTTTTATCTCTGTTACTTTTATTTATGTACTATATAAGTTCCAAGAGAACGCAAAGTTTTTTTTAACTCTATTCTATAGAGCTTTTAGAACGCATAATTTCTTTGGAAAGGAACTTTTCCCAAAAACTGTTATTAGTAAGTTGGAGTAGGATTAGAAAGTCCGTGCAAAATTGCATCTTAGCCTGAAGACTAAGAAGTATGATAGAAGATTCTTAAACTTATATATAGGATTAATGATACAAAATTGTTAGCAAAGAATATGCTGAAGCAATAATTATACCTATAATTGTCCCATTATTATTTGCTTATGTTCTGATTATTGGTAAATTTGCCAAAAACAGGAACCTGTTTTGTGTTATAATGCCAATAATTGGAATATAAAGTTGTAGCTATGGAACTATATCGGAGCATAATAGAAGATTTGAAAGCATGGAAACGTAATTCCGAAAGAAAGCCCCTTATATTGAAAGGAGCACGTCAAACCGGAAAAACTTGGATTCTTGAGTATTTCGGGAGAACGGAGTTTAAGTATACGGTCAAATTTAATTTTGATAAGGATCATTCTATCCATGAGATATTTGAAACAACCAAGGAACCCTCACGAATTATTTCACAACTATCATTGCTCACTGATAGTCCTATTCTGCCGAGCGAAACCTTACTCATTTTCGATGAAATCCAAGAATGCAATCCTGCCTTAAATGCATTGAAGTATTTTTATGAAGATGCGCCTGAATATGCTGTTGTAGCGGCAGGTTCCTTGTTAGGTGTGGCTTTGTCTAAAGGCGATTCATTCCCGGTAGGCAAAGTTGAGTTCCTGAATTTATATCCTCTTACATTTAAGGAATTCTTAAAGACGACCAATGAAAAACTATACAACTATATTGAAGAACTTACTGAAATAACTCCTTTGCCACAATTTGTTACCGACAGGCTTAGTGAACTGTATCAGCAATATTTGGTTATTGGCGGAATGCCTGCCGCAATAAACTATTTTCTCGAAAACAAAGGCATGGAAAAAGTGAAAAAAGAACAGCAAATAATACTGAATGCCTATACTCTGGATTTCTCTAAACATGCAGAAAATAAGGATATTCCCCGTATTATTCACATCTGGAATTCCATCCCCAGCCAGTTGGCTAAGGAAAACAGAAAGTTTCTGTATAAATTGGTTAAACCCGGTGCGCGTGCTCGGGATTATGAAGACGCTTTGCTTTGGTTGGAAAGTGCCGGCTTGATTTACCGGGTATTTTGTACAACAAAGCCGTTTCTTCCTTTGAAGGCCTATGATGATCTATCAGCATTTAAAGTCTATTTATCCGATGTCGGGCTGTTGCGTGAATTATCCGGTCTTCCGTCCGAAATCGTATTTCTTGGCAATGATACTTATACGGAATTTAAAGGTGCTATTGCCGAAAATTATGTTTTGCAGAGTTTAGTTCCTCAATATGATATTCTTCCACGTTACTGGACTTCTATAGGAAAAGCAGAAGTTGATTTCGTCATTCAGTCTGGCAGTGAAATTATCCCTGTTGAGGTGAAAGCTCAAACTCGGTTAGGAGGTAAAAGTTTGTCTGTTTATGATGCGAATTATCATCCGACATATAAACTGCGTTATTCATTGAATAATTTGAAACAGGATGGTACATTGATTAATATACCTTTATATCTGGCAGATTGGACAAAGAAGATCGTTAACTTTTTAATATATCGCTAATTAAATGGTCATTAATTTAATGACCATTTAATTAGCGATATATTACACTATATTTGTTTATGTTCTGATTGCCAAGGAACATTTTGTAGAATGAAACAGCTTTAATAAGTTACAGATTCCGATAAATCACTTTCTGCATTTTTCTTATCGAGTGCTGTTACGAAATAAGTTCCTTTTTCATTCAATTTGAATGTGGTATCTTTAGTGGTCCCTATTAAGCTGGCTATTTGGTTGATACCATTATCTTTATACACTGCATAATAAGCAGCTTGTACTCCACTCCATGATAAATTACTTCCACTTACGCGGACATTGGTCGGAGTATTTGGCTTTTCAGCTATGGTTCTGCCTAAGTAGGGGAGCAAGACAGGAGTTTTATATACATTCCTGATTACATCCATAATCCTGACTTTATTTTCTACCAGATATTTAACGCTATACAAAACACTTCCTTTTACTTTTGGTTTTGTTTTTGCAAAGTCGAACTGTTTTTGCAGATCCTCAGACGACTGGAATTTGCTGCCATATGCCGGGTCACCAAATTTATAAACTCCATATCCTACTAAAAGATGATTCTCATAAATATATTGTGACCATAAATTTAGTCTCTGATTAAAACTGCTCTCTTCCGTGCCCGTAGCAAAATACAATTGTGGAATTACAACATCCACCCAGCCTTCTTTCGACCACTTTTTCACATCTGCAAACAAAGTATTATAGTTACTATCCATATTGGCCGCGGGGCTGATTGAGAAGATCACATCAGGACGAGTCTCGATAATAGTCTTTTGAATATTCTGGATTACTACATTTACGTTATTTCGTCTGAAATCAGCAATATTATCAAACTGTGCCTTACCATATTTTTCATATTCCGCATTATCATTCATGCTCTCAGACGCTTCTAATGCAGGATAGAAATAATCATCCATATGAATACCGTCAACATCATATTTAGTAATAATTTCCTTGACGATTTGTGTTATGCGGGTTTGCACCTCGGGTAAAGCCGGATTATAAATCCGAATCTTTTCGTAATCCTTAGTCAGTTCAGTAGGAATCTTTGGATCCAACTGAGGAAATGCCGAACCTTTATTTGCCCGGGTTGAAATACGATAAGGGTTTAACCAGGCATGGAATTGGATATCTCGTTTATGAGCTTCTTCAACAAGAAATTCCAGTACGTCATAACTTGGCTTAACCCCGGCAGTTCCTGTGATATACTTACTCCAAGACTCGTATTGCGAATCATAAAATGCATCTGCCATTCCTCGAATCTGGAAGAATATTGCATTCATTTTGTTTTCGACTAATAAGTTCAGATAGTCAATATACTTTTGTTTCTGAGCAGTAGCATCGTACTCCTCCATGGGCCAGTCGATACCCCAGGCTGTGGTTGCCCATACTCCACGCAACTCTTTTTGAGGCAAAGTCGAAGGTGTATTTTCTTCCGGCGGTGGTATAATATCATCGTCATTGTCCTTGCTACAAGATGCGACAAATGCAATGAAAATAATCAAGGTTAGATATTTCAAATATTTCATTCCTAAATTCAGAATAGTGAAGCCGTCTAATTCTCACTCATTAGACGGCTCCTATGTTAATACTATAATTTATTTGATTAAAAAACGAAGATAGTTATTAATCTTCTTCCTCTTGTTTAATAGGGAACTCACAGATTACAAACCCTGAATCTGTACGCGAGCCGAAAATGCAGAGTTTGGCATCCTTTCCATTTTCATCTTTCTCTATACGATAATCAGTTTGTGCAAGAGCTGCCCCATTGCCGCTTCCACCCAAGATGAATCTATAATCAGGATTATGATTATCTCCTTCATCAAATTTCTGCATAGCTTCAGCTACTGTACTTCCCTTGGTCAGATTGTAAACAACTAAAGAAGGAGTTGCTTTGGTCGCACTTCCTTGTCCGGCACTGCAAACTATCAGATAACGTTCCTCATTAAAGGTAAATATCCTGGGGGCAACTGCTTCCGTTTCCAAGTTCGATTTGTTCATTGCATATTTACTTCCAAGAGATTCATCAACCAATGTAACAGGCAATCTTACTCCCGCCCATACATACTGGTCTGTATCTTCTATTCTATACACATTGGTAACCATAGTCGCATCAGCACTTGAAGTCAGCACTTTTGGTTCACCTATTGTCTTATGATTGCTTACGGTCAGTCTCAAAAAACTAGTGGATTTATTATCTCCAAAGAAGATAAATCCATTACCGTTTTTATCGATGTTGACTGATATGTTATCTCCATGTCTGATTCCAGCTCCAGGAATATCCGAAACTTTGATATCGGCAACAACTTCAGGTTTAGAATCCGGTGTTTCCCAATAGTAAATTTTCAGCGGTGATGCTTGAGAGCCTGATAATGACGCAATATATACATGCCCGTTTACCAATGCTCCCATATTGTAGGTGAAAGTACCGCCCGCTACACCTGTAAGATCCAACATGATCGGTTTAGTTTCCCCCTTCTTCAGGTCAGATACCTTAAGAAGGTGGGGGGCGGTTTTTCTGCTGACAACCAATACATGCTCACCATCATAAGAAGCACATCTTGTATTCTGACTTACATAATCAGGATAGATATTATCTCCGGAGAAATCATATACTGTAGGCTTCTCAAAATCAGCTCCGTATACCGGAATTCTTTTTCTGACTCTTATAAAATATTCTTTGTATCTCTTTTGATTTACTATCCGAAGAACCAAAGTTTTAGAAGCAGTTTCTTCATCCATAGAAAAATCCAATACCGAATTTTGAAGAGTAGCTCCATCAGAAAGCTTCGCGTCCAGATTAAGAGCAGAGAAGTTCGTTGTCATATCCAAGCGCGGGAAATTGATGATTTTATTGTCTTCATCAATGGTTCCTTCTACAACTGTATTGCCATCTGCACCTGCATTGGTTATTTTGATAGAAAGAAGTTCGGTGTCATAAGGTGCTATATGGCTTTTCGGATAATCCTCATCGCAGGATACCAGACCAAGTCCCAGCAATACAGCCAAAAATCCTATATTTCTTATTAATTTATACATAATCTCATGTTTTAGTTTAAAATAATTTCCATGATTTCATTGATTCATGTTATCAATTGATGCCTGTTGGCCAACCTTCAGTCTGAGTCAAAGTATATCCCTTATTCTTATAGTCCGAAATTTGATTCGTGCCAATAGGAGAAAGATAAGGATTAACATTAGGAACGTTCAGGAACGGTAGTCTACCCTGATTCTGTGTAGGATAGAAGAAACCATTCATCTTAGCTGCATTAGTTCCATCATATACCGTAAAGCTTCCGTCTTTGGTCATTACTCTGAGTTTCCCTTTATTCTCATCCTTCAACTCGCTTTTTACTTCATTGTTGAAATTAACCCAGGTACCAATCAACAAATCTTCATTCTTATCGGTATCCATATATTCCAGCTTTTTCCAACGCCTTAAGTCAATGATACGTGAGAATTCAAAAGCAAATTCCATTCTTCTTTCCCGTCTGATCTCCCAAAGTAGTGCCGGTACAGTAGGATCTCTATGGGGATCTTGTGGAAGTGCGTCCAACTTCATCTCAGCTGTCATTGTTACTCCTAAAGCTTTGGCTTCATCTGCCACCGGTCTTTTGCGAATCAGATTGATAGATATATCTATATCACTCTGAGAAACCTCTGTACCACCCAGTGTTGCAAGTTCAGCTTTCGCTTCAATCCAATTTAGCAAGACTTCAGCATAACGCAGTACCGGATAACCTGTTACGTTTTTCTCGCTTTGGAATTCGGCAGCCGGAGAACCACCACTTTCAATATAACTCAGTCCACTTCGTGGGATAAACTTTGTTACATATAAATAGCTACTCTTGGATCTTGGAGTGGGTTTAGTATAGAAGCTGGCTTCAAAACGAGAATCTCTTGTTTTAATCAGATTGCTAAGAGTAAAATCATCTACATTTTCCAAAGAAGAAGTCTGCCAATCCTTACCATCTGTACAAATGAACGCTTTAATCAAATCCAGGTTTGGACCAACATCGGTAGGGTCATTCATATTACAAGTTGATGCGATGGAATGCGTAACATTTTGACCAGCATCATATTTTCTGTATAAAATGCAATCCTTGCTGTTGGTTAAGTCAGTAGAACCGAATAATTTACGGAAATCTTCAACAATACCATATTTGCCACTATTCATAACCATCTCTGCTGCAACAACAGCTTGATCGAAGAACTTTTTAGCCCGTTCGTTATTTTTATAATAATATTTCTGCCAGCTTGCCTCAAACAGAGCCCATCTTGAAACCATGGCGGCTACTACGTAACGATTCACATATTGACCTCCATCATTCAAACGAACGTTCTGTAATGCATACTCAAAATCGTTGTAAACTGCATCCATAACCTCGTTTCTCGGAGTGCGGTCTTTGTATAAGCCATCCTTATCCGTATTCTGAACTTCTGTGTCGTAATAAGGAACATCGCCAAAAACATTTACCAGACGAGCATATTCCAGTGCTCTGAAGAAGCGTCCAACACCTGTCCAATGGTTATATTGTTCGTCTGTCAATATTTCAGGCATCAGATTAGTGATGCGGTCAATCATAACATTTGCTTTTCTAACCCAGGCAAAATTCCATGTAGGACCGGTAAATTCACTTTGCCACATCATATCCAGACTTGTACTTCCTTTAGATGTAGGAACTGTACGCCCAAACTGTGTTTGAGTGGACATCCTCACTGCGTCGTCATTAAATGTATAATTGGCGTTAGGAGCATAAGTCGTTGTATACTTTAATCCATACCCCACAAAGAAGTTTGTGTAAAAAGCATTAGCATATAGACGTACTCTATCTTCATTGGTCCAATATGCATCATCCTCAGCCGTAGTCAATGACGGGCGGTCGAGCACATCATTACAGTTCGTAAACAATAAAACGACACCGGCTAAAATTATAAATATTTTTAATTTCATAATGATTCTATTTTAGAAGGTTAATTGAACACCACATGATAAACTTTTGAATACCGGTGTACCGGTACCTGTACGTCCAAGGTTATAGTTGGTGGAGAACATAGAATACCCTGATATAGCTTCCGGATCAATAGGTAATCCTCTCAGGTTATCAAATGTAAAGAAGTTCTCCAATGACATATAGACTCTTGCTTTGCTGATGTATATCTTAGATAAGATATTTGTCGGAACGGTATATCCCAATGTTATATTCTTGATTCTTAAATAAGACATATCCAGTAGATAGCGGGATTGTTTCTGCATAGCAAATCCAGTATTGCTGCCACCTAAGTCCCATGCTCTGGGATAGAAAGCGTTGGTGCGTTCTTCTGTCCAATAGTCTGTTGTAAAAGTTTTAGGCAGTGCACCTTCCTTTGCATTATACCCAGGAATTGCTAACTGACCGTTACCCCAGATCTTGCGTTTTCCAATGCCTTGGAAGTAGATAGAAAAATCAAAGCCTTTATAGTCAGCACCCAATCTGAAACTGTATTCATAGCGAGGAGTGGTATTGCCGATAACGGTTTGGTCACCCGGATTACCATTTGTACTGGTTCCCGGAGTGATGTAACCATCACCATCAAGATCTACAAATTTGGTATCACCAGGAGAGAATATTAGCTTATTTCCATCTTCATAATGCACCTGATAAACCGGATACTCTGAAGATTGTTTATAGGTGGTACGGGCTGTTCCGTTATAAATAACGATAATCTTTTCAATCTGACCATCCGCTCCATATACAAAGTCTTCTTTTTGGAATAATCTGTCGGTTACAAAACCATAAATATCACCATAACGTCTGCCTGTTGAGTAGGTAGTTCCTAAACTTCGATCTTCCCACGGAGTCAAGTAGTCGGCACCTCTTGTGATAAAAGTAGAAGCGTCTGAAATAGAGGCTGTTGCATTAATGCCCAATCCGTTAGCAAAACGATGGTTGAAGTCAGCTGACAATTCCCAACCCTTGGTTCTCAAACTACCATAGTTGCCACTAGGGGCAGCTGCACCAAGAGTTACCGGTAAGCTTTCACCTGGAATAATCATATTCTTCGTATCACGTTGGAACCAGTCAAAAGTCACTCCGAATTTGTTATTAAAGAATCTGAGATCGATACCGAAGTCCAGCGTTTCGATTTGCTGCCAGCTAATATCGCTGTCCACCAATGACGGAGTACCGAACATAGGTATTTTATTTCCACTTCCATCCAGCCATGATGATTGACCATCTGACAATATGGATTTATACAGAGTGTTTGAAACGGATTGGTCACCAATACTACCCCATGAAGCTCTGAATTTACCGAAGCTTAAGATATTGTTAATAGGTGCCATAAACTTTTCATTGGTAAATACCCAGCCGGCAGAGAAAGAAGGGAACCACTTCCAACGCAGATGCTTTGGGAACTTGGATGAACCATCCCGACGTATATTTGCTTCAACGAAATATCTATCTTCAAAAGAATAGTTGAGACGACCAAAAAAGCCTAACTGCGCTTCCCAGTTTCGGTTTCCTTCTATAAATTGATCTCCGGAGGCCAACGGGAATTGCGGATTTGTCAAGTCAATTAGATTTGTTTTCCAACCTTTATATGAACTCCATTTATTGGTAACTCTGTTCATACCTGCCATAAGCTTGAATGCATGTTGCTTTTCTGGACCCAATAACAAGTTGTAAGTAGTATAAATGTTGAAAGTATTATTATCAATAGATTTACTGTTATTGCCTACCTGACTGGCACTTGGACCGGAACTGTTATAGTATTTGTTCACAGGGAAGCGATATGCAGGCATACCACCGGTGTCTACTCTCTCTCCTTGTTCGTTAACAAATACCTGACTGCCGTTCTCCATCCAGGCAGTGGGAGCATACCACATTTCACCAGCCTCATATTGCATTACGGATGAATTCGTTTCAGTAGTTTGTCTATCATACGTATAGTCAAACTTTACATCCCAATTTTTGGTTAGATTCAGTGTGAAACCTAAATTGATATTGTAGTATTTATTTTGCAGGTTATCCGTATTGGCAGCTGCCATTTCGTAGGTAGGTTCTTTTAACGGATTACCATTTTCAGTCACTCCCATAGGCATTAGCGGACTCCAACGATAAAGATATAACCATGGGTCAGCAGTTGTATTCCCAATTCCCGGATAGCGTTTGTTACGATCTGAATAGATTGAGCTTGCTCTTACAGTAATATACTTATTGATTTCTGAAGTAACGCTAACCGAAGCATTGTATCGTTTGAAGTCATCTTGCTTAGCCGTTTTTGACATACCGCTCTGGTCCAGATAACCTAATCCGATATTATAGCTGGTCTTGCCACTCTTACCATTAACAGACAAGTTATGGGTCATTGTCGGTGTCCAATTTTTAATCATGGCTTTAGCACCGTCGTAAAGTCTGTATCCATATTTATCTTTTCCGTCATAGTACCAGTCGCGACCATACACTACCGGATCATTCCATTTTACTTTTCCACCGTACAGGTTTTGCCATTCAATAGCCTTTTCCAGGCTTTCAGGACTAATACGCCAGAAACCGCCGGCTGGCATCGGTTCTCTTCTGTTTGTTTGTGCATCCAATGTATATTGTAATGCTTCTATACCGCCAATCTCAATTTTCTTAGCAGGATCTTGCCAAGAAAAGTTGTTCGAGTAGCTTATTTCAAATTTATCACTTTGTGCCCCTGATTTTGTGGTTATCAGGATTACACCAAATGCAGCTTTAGAACCATAGATAGAAGATGAAGCAGCATCTTTCAAAACAGAAATAGATTGAACATCATTAGGATTTACCATCTGGATACTTGGGATTTCCACGTTGTCCAATAAGATGAGTGGTGTATTGTTTCCTGAAATAGAACCAACTTGCCCACGAATTTTAATTAAAGGGTCTGAGCCTACTTCACCAGTTGGGATTGTGATATTAACTCCCGCTACTGCACCTTGCAATCCACGACCAATATCAGCGATAGGACGGCTGTCTAATGTCTTATTTACATCGACTGTTGCTACTGCTCCTGTGAGGTTAGCTTTCTTTTGTGTACCGTAACCTACCACTACTACTTCTTGTAGCAATTCACTATCTTCTTTCAGAATAATTTTCATAGTTCGGGCAGCTTTCACTTCTTGAGTCTGGTAGCCTATGTATGAAATCTTTAAGGTAGCTCCTGGCTTTACAGTCAGCGTAAATTTACCATTAATATCCGTAATACCACCATTTGTAGTTCCTTTCTCTATAATACTGGCTCCAATAACCGGTTCACCGTTGGCATCTACAACCAAGCCGTTAATCGTTTGGGTTTGTAGTTGCTCTGTCACTTCCAAAGGGCTGTCGGAGGCAACCTGAGTAGCTAGTACATTTCCACTGTTTAAAAACAGCGTACCGATAGCTACTGCCATGAGGAGTTTGCTATGCGTTAATCCTCGTTTTTTGCGATCTTCATTCATAAAAGATTGATGATTTTGTTGTTAATCAAAATAATTTTCTCAAAATTTAGGGTAAGGGTAGTGAATTAGAAATAAACGGAATTATTTCTTCTATTAGGTAAGTTTCTGTTCCATAGGCGTTTCTTCTATTTATTAGGTTTGACTTATATAGTATCTCTATTTGTTTTCATTTACCGTTCCAAGAGAACTTAGTAATTCTGCTATCGGTCAAAAATTAAAATACACTAAATACTGTTACGATTTAGTTGGTCATTTTAAGAGATAAACTCGTTATTAACAAAGGTGACGAAACGCAATTTCTTCGTTTCTTCTTAGCAAAGATATATTATAATTTAATATCAAGAACATTCCTTTGCATTTATTTAACTTTATATTTATATGTTTGCAAATGAGAGGTTATTACACCCTTGTTAATATGTTTTATATACAAATATTAAGGTTCTTCAATATTTAATGAATGGAAGTCAATTAGACCATTCATTGGAGTTTCTTCAATAATATCCAGCTCAATATCAAACTCATTGGCAACTTCTCTCAAAATTTTGGCATAACTATAAGCCAATGATCCAACAAAACGGATTGGATAGTTCTTATAATCATATTGGCAAACATTCCTTATGAAGAAATTGCGTAAATTAGTAGTTATTAGATCATATACATAATCATCGCTTGTATAATCTGCCAGAAAATAAGAAATAGTAGAGAGGAAACGATTAGGAAATGGACGATTATAAACAGATTCCATTACTTCATTCGGGCTAATACGAAACTTTTCAAAGAAATCGGCCATAATATCTTTGGGTGCTAAACCTTTTAATACGTCTGAAAGAAAATGCTTGCCCAGCACTGCCCCACTGCCTTCATCGCCCAATATATACCCACCAGCTCTGACATTTTTTACTATAATTTTCCCATTATAAAAACAAGAATTGGAACCTGTACCTAAAATACACGCAATTCCTGCTTCACATTTAAATAGACCACGAGCAGCCGCAAGTAAATCGCTTTCTACTTGAATCGGAGTTTTGAACTGTGCTACTAATGAGGCCCCCAATACATTCTTTTTTTCATAAGAAGTACAACCAGCACCATAATAATATACTTGCTCAAGCTTTCTTTTGAAAAAAGTCTCGGGTAAACCTAAGCGCACACTTCGGCTGATCTCTCTTCGGGTTTGGAAGAAAGGATTAAGTCCCTCAGTAAAAACACGTTGTATCAGGTGATTGTCTTCAACTAAGGCCCACTCAGTTCTTGTTGAACCACTCTCTGCAATCAGTTTCATACGCAGTTAGATTTAGAATTGGATACAAATATATAGTTTTTTTTAATATACCAGCACAAAAACTTCCAAAACTTCATTTTATCATCTCGTTCTTGGAGAGTGTACTACTCAATAAAATGAGTATTCAATAGATATAGGGTAGAAACGAGAAGAAATATGTGTTACCGGATAGTTCCACAAGTCTATATTGAATAAATGTAATCCGTTTTCTAATATGTAAAACATCCCTTATGCAGGGCTACACCTTTTATAATAAAGGGTGTAGCCATTGCAGCCAAAGGGTGTAGTCATTCAAAAGAAAGGGTGTAGTCCTGTGAAACAACGCTTACACCTACTTCTCGAGAGGGATAAAAGGCTTTTCTTTAAAAAGGAAACTAGCCTAAGAGTCTATATTTATTGACTGGAATAAAAAACGCTTTTTATAGTCTGCTCCATACCGTAGCCATACCTGAGACGTACTTGCTCCGTACATTCTCCACTCAGAGGTACTTCTGACTGGAGAAAGTACGGAAAAGGTACGGAGCAAGTACGTCTCAGATATGGCTGAAAACAATGTAAACCATAGAATAATATTGTATATACTAAGTTCTCTTGGAACTTAGTAAACCTCTAAAAATAATAAGAGAGATAAAATATAAGTTAAACCTATAAATAAGAAAAAACGCCTATGGAAGAAAAACTTGTCTGACAGAAGAAATAGATCTGACTAACTATTTCTATCTGATTATCCTTACCCTAATTTTTGAGAGAACTATTTTATTTAACAACAAAATTATCAATCATTTATGAATGAAGATCGCAAAAAACGAGGATTAGCAAATAGCAAATTCTTCACAGCAGTAGCCATCAGTGCACTGTTTTTAGGAAGCGGTAATGCGATGGCTAACCAGGTTGCTTCGGATCATGTTTCAGAAGTAACAGAGCAGTTACAATCTATCAATGTTACAGGTTTGGTTGTAGATGCGACAGGCGAGCCGGTTATCGGTGCCAGTGTGGTAGAAAAAGGGACAACTAATGGTATTGTTACTGACGTTAATGGAAAGTTTGCATTGAGTGTAAAATCAGGAGCAATATTAAAAATATCATTCGTAGGTTATCAGCCTCAGGAAGTAAAGGCTACACCTACTATGAAAATCGTGTTGAAGGAAGATACGGAATTATTGGATGAAGTAGTAGTAGTTGGTTACGGTACACAAAAGAAAGCCAATTTAACAGGTGCAGTTACTACTGTAGACTTGAATAAAACGATGTCAGGCCGTCCTCAGCAAGATGTAACCAAAGCACTGCAAGGTGCGGTTCCTGGTTTGAGTATCACAACAGAAAATGGTGATATCAACGGAAGTGCTGCAATGCGTATTCGTGGTGTCGGTACGTTAAGTAATTCTGAAAAGAGTAATCCGTTGATTGTTGTGGATGGAGTCCCGATGGATGACATTTCTTTCTTGAATACACAGGATATTGAGAGTATCTCTGTACTGAAAGACGCTGCTTCTACCTCTATTTATGGTACACGTGCAGCTTTTGGTGTTATTTTAATTAATACGAAGAGTGCTAAACCGACGGAAAAGGTTACTATAAACTATAGTAATAATTTCGCTTGGGATCAAGCCACTTACCTTCCGAATTTCCCGGATGTACCCACACAGCTTAGAGCTGCATTAGAGGCTAAGGCTAATGCTAACCAATATGAAGTTGAGCTCTTCGGCATGTACTTTGACAAGCTGTTACCTTATGCTGAGAAATGGGCGCAACAGAATGGCGGAAGAAAACTGAAGTACGGTGAAATGAGACCCTATCAGAGCGATAGCAATGTGGGTGATTATAGCATCGTTGACGGAACTCCTTATTATTATGCTGACTGGGATGTGCAAGATATTTATTATAGCAAAGCAGCCCCTTCACAGAGCCATAATATATCTGTTCAGGGAAGTTCTGGTAAGACTAATTATTATCTTTCTTTTGGTTATGATGAGAAGGAAGGTATTATGAAAGTGCGTCCCGATGAATTGAAGAAATATAATGTTTCAGTGAATGTAACGACCAATTTATATGATTGGTTGCAAGTAGGTGCACGTGTCAATTACTCTCGTAAGGCTTATCAGCGTCCTGACATTTACAGCAGTACTTATCAGACCCTTTGGCGTTGGGGTTCTTTCTTTATTCCTTCAGGTACCATTGATGGTTATGACACTCGCCTCATGTCTATGCGTAAACAAGCATCAGACCGTAAGGAAATAACTGACCTTACCCGTCTGAATGGATTCTTGAAAGCAGAAATAGTAAAAGGACTTACTTTGAATGCTGATTTCACTTATGCTATTCAGAACTTGAACAGTGGTTCTGAAGACTTCTCGGTCTATGGTATTGACTGGTCGGGAATGCCTACTCCTAAATATATTGTTACCAAAAGTAACTCGGCAATCTGGCGGGATAATTCCAAGCAGAATACTTGGACTTTGAATGCGTATGCCAACTATGCCAAGACTTTTGCGAAGAGCCATAATTTGAATGTAATGGTCGGAGCTAATGCTGAAGAAGTGGATTATACTTATTTATATGGATACCGCAAGGGATTGTATGATGAAGCATATCCCGAATTGAATCTGGCAAGCCAAGATGGACAACAAATAAATTGGTCGCACACTTCCCGTGCTTCAGCCGGTTACTTCGGACGTATTAATTATGATTATAAGGGTATTTACCTGTTAGAAGTGAATGGACGTTATGATGGTTCTTCCAGATTCCCACATAATGATAAATGGGCATTCTTCCCTTCTGCATCTATCGGATACCGGTTCTCAGAAGAAGCTTTCTTTGCACCGTTGAAGAAAGTGGTTAACAATGCTAAGTTGCGTGCATCTTATGGTGAAATTGGAAATGAAGCCATCGGAGACTATATGTTTGAGGCATTGATCAGCCAACGCGAAAACACATCGGCTTCAGGATATATTTATTGGGTAGATGGCAATGGAGCTAATGCTAATAGATTGACTCAGTACAATATGCCTAAACTGGTGTCGAAGTCTCTTACTTGGGAACGCATCCGTACTACTGATATTGGTCTGGACTTAGGCTTCCTGAATAACGAACTAACCGTAGGATTTGACTGGTACCAACGTGAAAACCGTGATATGCTTGCTCCTGCTCAGGTTCTTCCGAACAGTGTAGGTGCTACTGCTCCTTACGATAATGCCGGTACACTGCGCACCCGTGGATGGGAGTTAAACCTCGATTGGCATCATAAATTCGGTGAATTTAATGTGTATGCTAACTTCAATCTTAGTGATTCAAAGACAAAAGTAACGAAGTGGAATAATGATACTAAGTTACTCAGTTCTTACTATTCGGGCAAGAATTATGGTGATATCTGGGGCTTCGAAACAGATCGTTATTTTGAAGAATCTGATTTTACCGGCCAGAATGCAGATGGTTCATGGAATTATAAGTCAGGTATTGCCAGCCAGTCCGCACTTGAACGTGCTCCGTTCCATTATGGCCCTGGTGATATTAAGTTCAAAGATTTGGATGGCAGTGGCGCGATTGACGGTGGAAAAGGAACCGCTGATGATCATGGTGACTTGAAGATTATCGGTAATTCACTCCCTCGTTATGAATATGGCTTCCATCTGGGTGGTAACTGGAAAGGCATTGACCTCGATTTATTCTTCCAAGGCGTAGGCAAACGTTCTGATTGGACTATTTCTTCTCTGAACTTCCCGATGATGCGTGGAGCTGACTTAGCTATCTACGATAATCAAAAAAGTTTCAATAGAGTATTCTATACTGATGATTGGAAAACAATTACCGGTTATGATATCAACCAGGGTAACACTTATCCTCGTTTATATCCGGGAAATGAAGCCAAAGGTACTGTATCGGGTATTGCAAACGGTTCCAATAACTATTATCCGCAATCTCGTTACTTGACCGATATGTCTTATCTTCGTTTAAAGAACGTAACAGTTGGTTATACTTTGCCGAAAGAGTGGACCCGTAAAGCTTTCATCGAAAAGGCACGTATCTACTTTAGTGGTAGTAACCTCTTCTTGCTCTACAAGGGCAGTGATCTTCCAGTTGATCCGGAAATCAGTACTGGTGATGGCCTTACCTATGGAGGTTGGGGACGTACAACTCCTATCACTCGTACCTTCTCATTCGGTATTCAGGTAACCTTATAATAACTATTAAACAATAAGAATGATGAAAAAGCTATTCATATACGGAACAATGGCACTGATGGCCTTGACAAGTTGTAATGACTTTCTCGACAAAGCACCTTTGGATGCCTTTACCAATACTCCTGCATATTGGAGTAATACGAGTAACCTTGACAACCAATGCAATACATTCTATAACAACTATTCGGGTTATGGAAATGGCAGCGGTGGTGGCTGGTTCTATTTCAAAACGCTGAGTGATGACCAGGTAGACTATCAGTCGACAGTCTGGACTTACACGAGTGTAGTGGCTACTTCTACAAATTGGTCAAGCCCTTTCACAGAAATTCGTCGTGCCAATTATATTATCGAAGGATTGCAAACATCTTCTCTTGATGATGCGGTTAAAGCTAATTATGAAGGTCTGGCACGTTTAAACCGTGCATGGCAATATTACCAATTGGTTCGCATGTATGGTGATGTACAGTGGATAACTACAGTTGTAGACCCGGCAGACAAGGATGTGGTTTACGGACCACGTACGGATAGAGATGTTGTAATGGACAATGTTCTTGAAGATCTAAATTATGCTGCAACTACAATTACGGGAACCAACAAGCAGCGCTTCAGTGCTAACATGGCACTGGCAATGAAAGCTGACATCACGTTGTACGAAGGTACCTACTGTAAGTATCGTAATGCAAGTGACAATGCCGGTAAGGCTGCTGACAACACTCGTGCTGAGAAGTACCTGCGTGAATGTGTGTCTGCTTGTGAAGCATTGATGAGTAAGGGATATTCATTGAATCCGAGCTACAAAGGAAACTATAATTCAATTTCGCTTAGCTCTAATCCTGAAATGATTTTCTTCAAGCCTTATTCTCAGAATGTTTTCATGCATTCCACCATTGACTATACAGTTAATACAAGTGGTACCAGCGGTATGACCAAAAATGCTTTCGATAGTTATCTGTTCCTTGACGGTAAGCCCAAAGCAACCACTACAATGGATACAAATGATGCCGCAGTGAAAGATGCAGATGGCAAGTACAATCTTGAGTCTGTTCTTGCTGTCCGCGACAAGCGATTGGCGGTTACTCTCGATCCTGTGTTATGTTTCAAGGGTAGTGCTTATAGCCGCGCCGGAGTTGCAGGATTTACTTCTACTACCGGTTACGGTATAGCTAAATATGATAATCCGGAGGAATTGGCAGTAGGCGATCGTAACAGCATCAACAAGCAATATACTGACTGTCCGCTTTTCTGGCTGTCTGTTGTCTATCTGAACTTCGCTGAGGCTAAGGCAGAACTTGGAACATTGACACAAGCTGATCTTGACAATTCCATTAATAAGTTACAGGAGCGTGCTGGACTGCCCGGTATAACTACTCAACCGGAAGCTGATCCGGCTAACAATATGGGTGTTAGCAATTTGCTTTGGGAGATCCGCCGTTGCCGTCGTTGTGAGTTGATGTGTGATAACTGGACTCGTTATTGGGATTTAATTCGTTGGCATAAACTTGATTTACTTGATTCTTCCAAGAATCCTACGATCTATCTTGGAGCTAACATGAAGAATGTGGAGAATCCGGAAGTCGATGTGAATAATGATGGATATATGATTGGTTCTAACACTCTTAACCAGCCACGTACTTACGAAGCCAAGCATTATTTCTATCCGATACCTACAACTCAGCTGACTTTGAACTCGAATATGGAACAGAATCCGTTCTGGAAATAAGGTGAGATTGTTAATGGTGTAACTGAAAGGGGTTGAATTCTATTTACTTAGAGTTCAACCTCTTTTTTTGCTGCGATATAGAGGAATGGTTGGATATCACAGAATATTTTCTATCTTTGTAAAAAGCTGTCCATTAGTAAAATAATAATTTTGTCATTAGAAGTATGCTTAAATTAAGAATGTTATCACAGGGAATTGCAGGACCACGGTTTGAAAAGCCGGAGGAGGTTGTTGAATGGATGGGTGCTATGCAGGCGCAAGAGATCAGGGCGGCTAAGTGGGCAGTCGGGTTGCGTATAGCGAAACCTTCGTTGACGGCTGTTCAGGAGGCATTGGATTCAGGGCGGATTTTGCGTACTCATGTGATGCGTCCTACGTGGCATTATATTCCGGGGAAGGATATAAAATGGATGACTGAGTTGTCTGCTAAGAGTATGTTGTCAAAGTTCAGTTTTTATGCAAAGCATCATGGTTTGACGGGAGAGGATTGCCTGCTGTATAAGCCCCAAATAGAAGAAATCTTGACCGGACAACATCTGACGTGCCAGGAAGCTCTTGAACAGCTTCACTTGAAAGGTATAACTCTCAGTGAACCCATCGTTAAAATGTATCTAAGTTTTGGTGAGGCGGACGGAACAATATGCAGTGGCATTGAGAAGAATGGGAAACACACATATGCATTGACCTGTGAAAGAATTCCGGATGCAATAGAGCTATCTCGTGAAGAGGCTCTTGCTGAGCTTACCCGGAGATACTTCAGAAGTCATGGGCCGGCAACACTGGAAGATTTTGTGTGGTGGTCTGCATTGAACATACGTGAAGCACGTAGCGCTATAGCGTCACTTGGGCAGGAAATTATAACAGAACGATATAATGACAGGGAAATGATGATACATATCTCTTCACCCGGACTTACCGGGGAGGTGGAAGTTGATGAGAAAAGTATTCTCCAGTTTCTTCCGCCGTTTGATGAATATCTGGTGAGTTATAAAAACCGCTTTGACTGTATAAAGGAATCGCATGCGCAGTATGCCTATAACAATTTTGGTATATTCCAACCTGTTATTCTTCATCAAGGTCGTATTACCGGGAATTGGCGTAAGGCTTCAAAGAAAGGAGTTTTTGATACATCTTTCTTCCCAGGGTGCAGGCCTGCTGCAAAGAAGCTTATCGAAAAAGCTATAAAGGAATGTTTGTTGTTTCATGAAAGTTGACGAGTTGACAAGTTAACAAGGGAATAAGGTCCCTGCGGCATAGAAGTATTGCGCAGCCCCTTGTTCCCTTGTCAACTCGTTAACTCGTTTCCTTCCTTTCTGAATGGTAATGCTTAGAGAGCATTCTCTTTTACCAAATATTCTGCAATCTGTACTGCGTTCAGTGCAGCACCTTTCTTGATCTGGTCACCCACAATCCAGAAAGTCAGACCGTTTTCATTAGCCAGATCCTTACGGATACGACCTACATAAACGGGATCTTTGCCTGCAAGGAACAGAGGCATTGGATATTCCTTTTCGGCAGGATTATCCTGCAATACCAAGCCGTCGCCTTTTGCAAAAGCTTCACGAGCTTCTTCCACTGAAATAGGACGTTCTGTTTCTACCCAAATGCTTTCAGAGTGAGAGCGAAGAGCAGGAACGCGTACGCAAGTTGCACTTACTTTAATGTCGGAGTGCATAATCTTACGGGTCTCGTGGAACATCTTCATTTCTTCTTTGGTGTATCCGTTATCAGTGAATACGTCAATCTGAGGAATGAGGTTGAATGCCAACTGGTATGCAAACTTTTCAACAGTAACAGATTCACCTGCTAACACTTGGCGGTATTGTGTGTACAATTCATCCATAGCGGCAGCACCTGCACCGCTGGCAGCCTGATACGTAGAAACGTGTACAGTCTTTATGTGAGAAAGCTGTTCGATGGCTTTCAGTGCCACTACCATCTGTATAGTGGTACAGTTAGGGTTGGCGATGATGCCGCGTGGACGATCTTTTGCGTCGGCAGCATTTACCTCGGGAACTACCAAAGGTATGTCATTATCCATACGGAAAGCACTGGAGTTATCGATCATCACGGCACCATGTTTGGTGATGGTCTCGGCATACTCTTTAGAGGTACCAGCGCCTGCGGAAGTGAAAGCGATATCAACCCCTTTAAAGTCATCGTTGTGTTGCAAGAGTTTTACCTCGATCTGTTTACCGCGGAATGTGTATTTTGTTCCGGCACTGCGTTTAGAACCGAACAACACTAACTCATCCAACGGGAAATTCCTTTCATCGAGCACACGCAGGAACTCCTGTCCCACGGCTCCGCTTGCTCCAACAATAGCTACTTTCATTTTCTTTTGTTTTTAGTTTATTAATTAAGTTGACGAATTGACGAGGAAAGAAAGGGGACAAGGCGACCTTGTCTACTTGTATCTCTAATCCTTGTCAACTCACATTTGATAGAATTGGCTGCAAATTTATAACAATTTGCTGTATGACAACGTATAAAATGAAAAGTTTTTTGTTATTTTGCAACGTAAACCTAAAACTTGAAGCCCATGGACTTATTTGACTTCAGTCTAAAACTTCCCATTACCGACCCTACATGGATATTTCTCCTTGTACTTCTTATTATATTGTTTGCTCCTATTTTGTTGAACAGACTCCGTATCCCACATATCATCGGTATGATATTGGCAGGATTGGTAATTGGCGAGCATGGGTTTAATATTTTAGCACGGGATAGTAGTTTCGAGTTGTTTGGCAAGGTGGGTTTATACTATATCATGTTTCTGGCTGGTCTGGAAATGAATATGTCAGACTTCAAGCAAAATAGGGGAAAGGCCGTAATGTTGGGGTTACTGGCTTTTATCATTCCAATTATGATCGGTCTTGTGGTGAACATGACCTTCCTGAAATATAGTTTAATCACTTCAGTTCTGTTGGCAAGTATGTATGCTTCGCATACGCTGGTGGCATATCCTATCGTGATTCGATATGGCGTTTCCCGACATCGTAGTGTAAGTATTGCAGTGGGAGGTACGGCGGTGACTGATACTCTTACGCTGTTGGTTTTGGCTGTGGTAGGTGGTATGTTTAAGGGGGAATCCGGTGGACTGTTCTGGGTATGGCTGGTTGTCAAAGTGGTTTTCCTGGGTGGATTGATTATGTACTCTTTCCCTCGCATTGGTCGCTGGTTCTTCCGCAGATACGATGATAATGTGATGCAATTCATTTTCGTGCTTGCCATGGTATTCCTGGGGGCAGGCTTAATGGAATTTGTAGGGATGGAAGGCATTCTCGGAGCTTTCCTTGCCGGCTTGGTATTGAACCGGCTTATTCCGCATGTTTCTCCATTGATGAATCACCTGGAATTTGTGGGTAATGCACTTTTCATTCCTTACTTTCTGATTGGTGTGGGAATGCTGATTGATATACATGTGATTTTTGGTCATGGTGATGCATTGAAGGTGGCTGGAGTAATGATTGCTGTTGCTTTGACTGGTAAATGGATTGCTTGTTGGCTGACGCAGAAGATATATAAAATGGCAGCTATTGAGCGGGAACTGATGTACGGCTTGAGCAATGCCCAGGCTGCGGCTACATTGGCTGCTGTACTGGTCGGATATAATATAATTCTGCCTAATGGTGAAAGACTGCTGAATGACGATGTTCTGAATGGTACTGTATTGCTAATCCTCGTGACTTGTGTGGTAAGTTCATTTATTACTGAACGTGCTGCCCGTAAGATCGCTATCGATGAGGCCCATCTGGAGGATGAAAAACGTCCGGTAGAGCTGGAAAAGATTTTAATACCGGTTGCCAATCCGGATACGATTGAAGATTTGGTGAGTCTGTCCTTGTTGATACGTGATCCTAAACAGAGAGATAATCTGGTGGCATTGAATGTGATTAATGATAATAATGCATCGGAAGCTCTGGAACTTCGCGGAAAGCGTTATCTGGAGAAAGCGGCTATGATAACGGCATCGGTGGATGTGCCGCTGAAACAAATCAGCCGTTATGACTTGAATATTGCTTCAGGTATTATTCATACGGCAAAAGAGCATGGAGTGACGGATGTGGTAATTGGTTTGCATCGTAAGGTTAATATTGTGGATTCCTTCTTTGGTATGTTGGCGGAGAACCTGTTGAAAGGTTTGCACCGGGAAGTGATGATTGCAAAGTTCCTGATGCCAATTAATACCATACGGAGAATTAATATTGCTGTTCCGCCGAAAGCAGAATATGAAGCGGGCTTCCAGAAGTGGGTAGAACATTTCTGCCGTATGGGAAGTACATTGGGATGCCGGGTACACTTCTTCGCTAATGAAGAAACTACTACGCTCTTACAAATACTGGTAAAGAAGAGGTTTAGCTCGACAATGACTGATTTCTCCCGTTTGGATGATTGGGGGGATTTACTGTTGTTGACCGGACAAGTGAATTATGATCACTTACTGGTGATTATCAGTGCCCGCCGTGGTTCTATTTCTTATGATCCTGCATTCGAAAGACTTCCTGCCCAGTTAGGAAAGTATTTTGCCAACAATAGCTTGATAGTGCTCTATCCGGATCAGTTGGGTGAACCGCAAGATATGCTGTCTTTCTCTAATCCACGTGGTAATAATGAAGATCAGCATTATGAAAAGGTAGGCAAATGGTTCTATAAATGGTTCAAGAAGAGTAATTAGTGATTAGCAACAAAGTGATAAGTGATTAGTGAGGATGGAAGATTGGAGACAGAGGACACGGCTCTTATTGGGTGAGGAGAAGATGGGACGTTTGCAGCAGGCACACGTGCTTGTAGTGGGGCTTGGTGGAGTAGGAGCGTATGCAGCGGAGATGATTTGTCGTGCCGGAGTGGGACGCATGACGATTGTGGATGCGGATACAGTGCAACCTACGAATCTCAATCGTCAGCTTCCGGCCTTGCATTCTACATTGGGAATGAGCAAGGCGGAAATCTTGGAGAGACGTTTCCGGGATATTAATCCGGAAATTGAATTGACGGTGTTGCCGGTATTCCTGAAAGATGAGAATATTCCCGAACTGCTGGATGCAGCATCCTATGATTTTGTAGTGGATGCCATTGATACGCTGGCTCCGAAATGTCATTTGATTGCAGAAACTTTAAAGCGACATATTAAGATTGTTTCCAGTATGGGAGCCGGAGCAAAGAGTGATATAACCCAGGTTCGCTTTGCCGATATATGGGATACCTATCATTGTGGACTAAGTAAGGCAGTCAGAAAACGGCTTCAGAAAATGGGAATCAAACGTAAACTTCCGGTGGTATTCAGTACGGAACAGGCGGATCCGAAAGCGGTGCTGCTGACTGAGGATGAAATGAATAAGAAATCAACATGCGGAACAGTCAGCTATATGCCGGCGGTATTTGGATGCTATCTGGCGGAGTATGTATTGAAGAGATTATGATCGGCAAGCATATCTTTTGCCACCATGTTGGCAAGACGTTGCCATCCCATTGGCAGAACTTTGCCATCGCGGTGGCAAAGTTTTGCCAATGCGGTGGCAAAGAATCAGTACTTGACATTAGATAAAGATGAAGTATATATGATACAATTACAAGGAATAACCAAGAGTTTTGGTAGCCTGCAAGTTTTGCGGGGGATTGATTTGAATATAGATAAGGGCGAGATCGTTAGTATTGTTGGCCCGAGTGGAGCAGGAAAGACTACTTTACTTCAAATTATGGGAACCTTGGATGCACCTGATAGCGGTACGGTAACTATTGACGGTACTTTGGTCAGCCGTATGAAGGAGAAGGAACTGTCGGCTTTCCGTAACAAACATATCGGGTTTGTCTTTCAGTTTCACCAGCTTTTACCGGAATTCACGGCATTGGAAAACGTGATGATACCTGCATTTATTGCCGGTGTGGGTCAGAAAGAGGCTACCACATCTGCACTGGAGCTATTGGAATTTATGGGATTGACAGATCGCGCCGAGCATAAGCCTAATGAACTTTCTGGTGGGGAGAAACAACGTGTGGCCGTAGCCCGTGCCCTCATTAATCATCCGGCTGTGATACTGGCTGACGAGCCTTCGGGTAGCCTGGATACTCATAATAAGGAAGAATTGCATCAGCTTTTCTTCGACCTTCGCAATCGTTTCGGACAAACATTTGTGATTGTCACTCACGATGAAGGACTAGCACAGATTACGGACCGTACGGTGCACATGGTTGACGGGGAAATAGTTTAACCTTATTTTCCCGTACTCATTACTCCTGAATCATTATCGCTATTGTTTACTTTTCTTTGTGTTACTTTGAACTTACGTCCGAAAGAGAAATTGTAGGATAAGCTGACCAGAAACATACGTGAGCTTTCCTTAATATAGCTTTTAGTCTTGTATGAGGCAAATTGATTCCAATTCTCATTTTCTACTTTATAATTATCAGTGAATGGGTTGAAGGCACCTACACCTAAACGGAGATCTTTATATTTATAATATAGACCTAATATCTGGATGTTTTCTCCTCCTGAAAGGGTCTCTCCCCAGAAGTTGTTCCAATTGGTATTGATCTGCCAGAACAAGGAGAATCGTTTGTAATTGAATGAAGCTTGTCCTTCGTAATACCAGTTGGTATAAGTGTGAGAGTAATTGTTTCCATGACTCATATAATGATTGACTCCTCCTGTGAATGAAAGTTGCAGCATATCCCATAGTGGCCCTACACGGAGCATCAGACGTCCGGATAACTTTTGCCAGTCTTTCTGGTTATTCCACGTTTGTACTATTTTATTGCCTTCCTGTAACTTTTCATCCATAATGGCATTGGGACGGTAATCGTATGCACCCCATAGGTTACTGTAGAAAATACCTTTCTTCCACTCATAAGTCAGTTCCGTACGATAGCACATGTACGATTTCAGGTTCGGATTACCACGGCGTATCTGGAAAGAGTCTATAGTTTGTTCTATAGCACTCAGGTCACTCAATGAAGGAGTTGCATTGAATACTTCGGCTTTCCAACGAAGGTATGAGTTGTCAGAAAAAGTGTAATGCAACGTAGCTTTCGGGTTTACACTGTACTTTTTAGAAGAATCATCATTTCCGCTTTGGTTGTAATAGAAACGGGTTAGGCTGATTCCTAATCTGTAATCCAGTTTGTTTATCTTGCCACGGTATTCACTGAATATATAACTATTTCCCTGATTCATCCGGGTATCGTAATTATGCCCGTTCCGGTATTCGTTGTTAGAGTAAGATTGGGTATGCTGCAAACCGAAGCTTAGCGCATTACCTTTTGAAAACTGTTTTTCGTAAATGGCCTCCCCAATCAGGGAGTATTTGTCACCCAATACATCATTGTTTATATCGGTCAGCATTTCATCGTGAAGACTTTCCTGATAGATGCGGTGTGATTTTTCCCGGTTATAGGTTCCTACCAGGTTGAATACCAAGGTCTGTTTGTTTTTCAGGCTTTGTTGAAAGTAGAGATCTAAGGATGGACGCGACCAGCTATTCTTGGTACGGTCTATCATATTTACCATATCCGTTTCATCATTTACATTATAAAGTACTCCTTGATAATCCCAATTCGGCTGATTGTTACCGCGCAGGCGGAAGGTAGCGCTGAATAAAGAATTCTGGGATGCTTGGAGACTGTAATTCACATTCAGATTTTGCATAAATAACATAGCATGACTGGGCTCTCCTTTTTCCATTCGCTGAATGGTGTTACCATCTGCCAGGCGGAAAGTTTCTTCATTATCCCGGTACATGCCATAGAAATCACGGGGACCCATGTAATAAGAAAGTCCGAACTCGGATTTTTTGTGGTTGACCTTACCGAATACATTGTAATTTCCCCACATAGCATTGACTCCCTGGCTAAGGTCTGTGCCGAAACTTCCGCCCGTATCGGGGCGACGAACGATGTAATCGAGTACGATCTCGGCATTACCATAGCGTAATCCCGGATTGTCATGATATTCTATGCGGATAATGTCAGCTGGACGTAAGGCCTTTATTTCATTGATATCTGCTTTGGCTCCATTGATACGTATTTGTAATTCGCCACCACCGGATATTCCGATTTCATTATTCATCGGATTAACCTGAATGCGCGGAAGCATTAGTTCTTGTAGCAGGTTGACGCCATTGGTGGAGACTTTCATTTGTCGTTCGGAAGGGAATACCAGTTTCCGGTCCGGACGGCTGATTTGGTTAGAACCATTGATGGTTATACCTTCCAGTGCTACAGCAGCATCTTCCAGATGAATATCTCCCAGATCTGTATTACGCTTCACCCCATTCAACGTAACATACTGTGTATTGTAGCCGATGCTGGAAAGTACTAATCTGTAGTCTCCTGCATCTATCTTATTGAAAATGAAATTGCCGTTATTATTAGTTGATACTCCACTTACGAATGCAGAGTCGATGGTTTGTAATACCACATTTACAAATTCTACGGCTTCGTTATCTGTGGCATTACGTATAGTACCTTTTATTTCTATCTTTTGGGCAAAGATTCCCTGCACCATGCTGCTTAACAGTATGGCTATTAATAATCTTTTCATTGTCGTTTTATGATTTTAATTCCTTATTCCAGAATGGCCGGTCCTGTTTCAGGTTGTTTACTGTTGTTTAGACGAAGAAAAGCGGAGTAAGGTTGCATCCATTACTATTTTTTTATTTAGAAAAACAAACTACTTTTAAGTTCGTTTCTATAATGGGTAGCTAGTATCTATGACATTTTGTTATACCTTTACCTCGATTTTTATAATTTATATAGATTACATTATGAGAAAAGTAGTTCTTACTTTAGTTACATTGGCATTTGTGTCATTTGCATATGCGCAGGATGTAACTTTCGATTCTTTCAAACGAATCGAATCGGATAAGGTGTTGAACCTGTCAGCCGATCAAATTGCAAAAATCAAAAAACTAAATAGGGAAGTTGGCCCCAAGTTTAAAGCTATCGGACAGAGTAATCTTCCTGGGTACGAGAAAGGGCAGAGGAAAAGAGCATTGGCTCTTGAACACAAAGCTGCCATTAAAGCTATCTTGTCAGAGAAGCAGGTTAAGTTATGGGAAGAGCATTACGGAAGTATGGATAATAGGAAAGGGCTGCGTGGTATCATGAAAGGTGATTATGATCACCGATTGGATCAATTGGAAGCTAATTTTGAAAAGGATAAGGAGGCAATTGAGAATAGCTCTTTATCTAAAGATGCAAAGAAAGCCAAGGTAAAAGCTCTTAAAAATGAATATAAACAAGAAAAAGAGCGCTTGAAGAATAAACGTGATACTGCAATAAAATCAGGAGTTTTGGAAAAGTGATTGAATCATTCAAAACAAACATAATGACCGATTCTTTCCAGGTCAGTTTCTGTAAATTCCTCATAGAGGGAGAAAGGTTTAAGGCTCGTTAGCGAGCCTTTTTTCTTGCGATATTCTACGATGGCTTTAGCTTGGTAGAAGTTAATATAGGGATGGGAGCGCAATCTGTCTACACTGATACGGTTCAGGTTGATGCGGTGGACATTTGCCGGGTCGATGCTGAACCAGGCTCGCAATTGCTGAATATTCAGGTTGATATCTTTTAGTTGTTCTATTTGGTAGAATCCACCTAATCGTTGTCGATAACCAATTATCAGACGAGCAATGGCGCTTCCGATACCTGGAATCTTTTTTAATTCGGTGGTGTCGGCGCGATTCAGATCAAGAATGGTTCCGGGTTCATACTTGATATTCTTCATCGGTACGTTTTGGGCAATGTACAATTGTGGGATGTGATGTACTGTATCTTCCGGTGGAATATGTATGTAAGGTAAAAGAGCAGAATATTGTTCTTCTGTCATCCCATATACCTTCTTAAAATCTTCCGGTTTACGGAATTTTCCACCTTTTGCCCGATAGTGCAGGATATTCTTAGCCATCCAGGCTGGTAATCCTAAGCGTCGGAATGTGATAGAATCTGTAGTGTTTGGATTGAAAGAAGCCAGGATTACAGGAATGTTCTCTTCTTTTTTCTTATAAGTCGTGTATTGCCTTTCACTGGGCTGCTCTTTCTCTTCCAACGAGGCTATGAATTCTTCATATTCTTGTTCGGCATCGGCTTGTATGGCTATATCATCCGGAGAGGGCTCCTTTCGTTGCCAGGCAGATATAAGGTACCCGGCGAGAAAAACGATACAAATAACTGCTGTGAGCATTAGGATACCTCGTTTTTCTCCCCGGGAAAAGTAAAAGTAATCTTTAAATAAATTCTGCATCTCCTACAATTTCAAGAAACCCAATTCTTTGATGAAAATGAGTGTAATTGCTATCGGAGCTATAAACTTCAATATGAATATCAGCAATTTGTAAAATGTCACTTTCAGTGTTCCGTTATTGCTTATTTCTTCCCAGACAATCTTCTTGTTCAGATACCAGCCGGTGAAGATGGAAATACACAAACCACCCAATGGCAACATGATCTTAGCTGTGACAAAGTCGAACAGGTTGAATAAACTCAAACCGAATATAGTGTAGCCCTTACCTACACCGAGTGAAAGTGAGCACAGAGTACCCAGAAGCATACAACCGCCTGTTACAAAGCTTGCTGCACGTTTGCGGCTCAGATGGAATTCTTCGTGTAGATAGGCTGTTACCACTTCGTGCATGGAAATAGTGGAAGTCAGTGCGGCAACTGCCAGAAGAATATAAAACATGACTGAGAATATGTAAGCTAATAAAGGTACTTCGCTAAATGCTTGTTGAAATACATTGGGCAGCGTAATGAAGATAAGGCTCGGACCTGCATCCGGCTGGATACCTACCGAGAATGCAGCGGGGAAGATGATAAGTCCTGCCAATATGGCGACGAATGTATCGATAATGCTGACACTGAAGGCTGTCTTGGTCAGATTCGTGTCTTTTTTGAAGTACGATGCATAAGTGCAAAGGCACCCCATACCCAGACTCAGGGAGAAAAAAGCCTGTCCCATAGCACTCAGGAATACGTTGGCATTCACTTTATCCCATTCCGGCTTCAGGAGGAATTCCAGACCGGCACCGGAACCCGGCAATGAGATTGAACAACCAGCCAATATGATCAACAGAATAAACAACATCGGCATCATAATCTTAGCTGACTTTTCGATACCTTTTTCCACCCCTTTCACGATGATGAAGTGGGTGGCAAGCAGAAAGAGTACCAGCCAAATAACCGGGCGCCAGGGATTGGAAGAGAATGAATTGAAGGTATTGATATAATCGGCTGCTGTTTTTCCGGCAAAGTTATCGGTAACAGCTTCACCAATGAATTCCAGTGTCCAACCGGCCACTACGGAGTAATAGCTCAGGATCAGAAAACCTGCCAGTACTCCCATACGCCCCACCCAACGCCAGTGTGTACCCGGTGCCAGTTTCTGATAAGCTCCTGCTGTATTGGCACGTGAGTGTCGTCCGATAAGGAATTCGGATACCATGATAGGGATTCCTAAAATAAGTACGCATGCTAAGTAAATGAGAATAAACGCAGCACCGCCATGATTGCCAGTCTCGTAGGGAAACCGCCAGATGTTACCCAGACCGACTGCGGAACCTGCCGAAGCAAGTATGACGCCTAATTTGCTCCCAAAATTGGCTCTGTCATTTTTAGTCATAAAAAAGTAGATTTTTCTTTCATTTCGTTATTATTCTCTACTAGAACATGCAAATATAGAAAATGTTCTGTACTTTTGCGCACAAATCGTTCATAAATTGAGATATGCTATACTATATTAAAAAATATCCGGTATCGTTGCTGATTATACTGACAGTGATTTATCTGTCGTTCTTTAAACCGCCAACAACGGAATTAAGCCGAATACCGAATATTGATAAAATTGTACATATTTGTATGTATTTGGGTATGTCCGGTATGTTGTGGCTGGAATTCCTGCGGGCACACCGTAGAAATGATTCTCCTCTATGGCATGCATGGGTAGGGGCATTTGTATGCCCCGTATTGTTCAGTGGAATGGTGGAGTTGTTGCAGGAATATTGTACAACTTACCGTGGCGGGGACTGGTTGGATTTTGTAGCGAATACAACAGGAGCGTTCATAGCCTCGATGATAGGCTATTTTGTACTGCGTCCGTGGATGGCGAAAAAACAATAAGCAGTGATCGATTATAAGTAATCAATCACTGTACTCAGTTTAATTCCGTTGGATCCTTTAATCAGGATGGTTTTCCCATGAGGTTTATTCTTTTGTAAAGCTTCGATAACTGCCGAGGCATCAGGATAAGTCGGGAAGTCATGTCTTGCAGCAGCGAACTGTTCACCTACCAACATTACATCTTTAAAACCACATTTCGTCAGGAAGTCTACAATCTTTTGATGTTCTTCCGGACCGTCTTTTCCTAATTCCCTCATATCTCCCAATATCAGCATTTTATTGTCAATTTCCATATTATGGAAGTTGCTGATTGAGGCTTGCATACTGGTAGGGTTTGCATTGTATGCATCAATGATCAATGTATTGTCTGCTGTCTGCTTCAGTTGTGAACGATTGTTCTGCGGGGTATATTCTTTTAGAGCAGTATCTATTCTTTCCGATTCTACATCAAAGAAGTGCCCGATAGTGACAGCGGCAAGTGCGTTGGCGAAGTTGTATTCACCGATTAGCTGTGTCTTCACTTCATGATGCTCACCGTCTTTTCCTGCTTTCCATTCAAAAGTCAGATAAGGCGAGTTGCCCGTAACATGTCCGTTGACGTATAATTCATTTTCACTTCCATAAGAAATCTGGTTCAATCCCCAAGCTATGTTTCTTAGATATAAGTTGTCGTGATGGATGAAGATAGTGGAATCTTTACGTTCACGAAGATAATCATATAGTTCACCTTTGGTTTTGATGACCCCTTCGAAAGAACCGAAACCTTCCAGATGCGCTTTACCTACATTCGTGATAATTCCGTAATCAGGTTCGGCGATGTTCACTAACTCCTTTATGTCACCCGGATGGCTGGCTCCCATTTCTATGATGCCGAGATCATGTTCTGCTTTCAGACGCAACAGGGTGAGAGGGACTCCTATATGATTATTCAAATTACCTTGCGTATAAAGTATAGTGTATTTTCGGGAAAGAACAGCGGCAATCAGTTCTTTGGTGGTAGTTTTTCCATTAGTCCCTGTGATACCGATGATTCGTGTCCCTATTTGGCGGCGATGGTAATTAGCCAGTTCTTGCAGAGTGTGCAAACAACTATTTACCAGTATATAATGCGAATTTCCTGCAGGTGCATATTCGGGTTCATCTACTATGGCGTAGCTACTTCCTGATTCCAATGCTTTAGAAGCAAAAGCATTTCCATTGAAATTGTCACCTTTTAGTGCTATGAATAAAGAACCTTCAGGGCAGTTGCGGCTGTCCGTAGTCACACTGGTACATTCCAAAAATATCTTATATAGAGCGGTGATATCCATAACTATCTCCTTTTTTAAACGTTGTTATTTCCTGTAGTCTAAAACGTTGCAAAGATAGATATTCTGCGTTACAGTGATACATTTACAATGAAAATGTTTTTATTCTTTCAAAGGTAGAATCAGAATAAAACGGGAACCAGTGTTGTAGGTTGGATCAATAGTCAGGCTACCGCCCATTTTCTCTGCAATCAGACGACTGATAGATAACCCTAATCCTGTACCGGGAACGAATGTATCCAGTTTGTTAAAACGCTCGAAGACGGCTTCCTGTTTTTCTACCGGAATACCTATACCTGTATCGGTGACACTGAAGAGAATCATCTTTTCTTCTTCGCGAATGTGATAGGAAAGAGTAATACTGCCATGTGTTGTGAACTTGGCTGCATTTTGTAAAAGACTCATTAGAACCTGCGAGATACGGTCGGGGTTAGTTTGCATGGAGAAGTTTTCCCGTTCGGGGGTAAATATGAGTTGCACATCAGGCTTCAGATAAGAATATGTCTGATCTATGCAAGTCTGACAGACGCCTGTAATATCCGCTATGGTCTCTGCAGGTATGTTTTGCTCTCCATCCAGATAAGAAAGATCGAGAACATCATTAATTAATTGCAGCAGGTTGGTACTGTTCTGTTCAATGATATGGGCGTACTCTTTGGTGTCATCGTTGTCACTGTAATAACTGCTGAGTATTTGGGAGAATCCTACGATAGAATTAAGTGGCGTACGTATTTCATGACTCATATTCTGTATAAATTCTGATTTCATGCGGCTACCTTCTTCCGCTTGTTCTTTGGCATGTTTCAGTTCTTCTTGTGAGCGAATCAGCTCCTTATTCTTTTCGCTAAGTTGTTTCTGAGAGATGCGTAATCGGCTGTTGAGCAGATGCTCGCGATAGAAAATAATGAATCCAAGACTTAATAAGATAATCAAAAAGATGATGATGCGTTGCTTATTTGCCAAATCGCGTTGTTGTATTTGTTGTTGCAGCTCGCTTTTTTCGAGATTCAGGCGTTCTACTCCCAGCATGGCGGCAAATTCTCCTGCGGCAATATCTTCATTTGTTATCTGAATTGAATCATTTAAAGCGTAATATTCCTGATAGTATTGTGCCGATTTGGAATTGTCCCCCATTTCATAATATATAGATGCGCGTCTACGCATAGCTTCCACTTTGTACCTTCCGTTCGGGTTGAATGTAGCAATTATGTAATCCAGGACTTCTAATGCTTTTTTGAATTGTTTTGTTTCTGTGTAGTATTTTTGTAGGACTTCATAATATTCTTCTACGTTTTTCTGTACCTCTTTCTTTGAGAGATATAATTCTTTGGCCTTTTGCAGACTTTTCCAGGATTGGGAATAGTCTTCAATAAAGAGGTAATATTGAGCTGCACGCACATGATAGTAGAATTCTTGCGTGCTACTATAAAGGCAGGAGGCGCTTTTGTTGAGATTCTCAAGTGCTTTATTTGCTTCCCCTAATTCGCAATAAAGGTTTGTTAATCCTGAATAGGAGATAGATAGATTGTACTTATCCAGATCGTATTGTAGAATGATTTCTATTTCCTTCTTTTTGTTGTCGATAGACAGATTAAATAATCTTTTGAGATGGTAGATAGAACCTAAGACATTGTAGGCATTAGCTATGCCATTCATGTATTTCTCTTGTTCTGCCTCTTTCATCATTTTGTTAGCCTCGTATAAGGCTGTGTTATACTGGTATTGTTTGATGTAGTAATTGATCAGTCGTTTACTCCAAGCAAAATAGTAATATTTAGGTTGATTGGTTTTCTTTGCAAAGTCTTTAATTACTTCTACATAATGACTGATGCTGTCCAGTTGGCTATTTTGGTAATAATAGAAATCCAGTTTATTGCATAATGCCACGGCCTGCATGCGTTGGTCTCCTTTTTCTTCGGCCATAAGGAAAAGTGTATCTGACATTTGTACAGTGATAGGAGAACTCACTTCGGCTTTGCAACGCATATAATAAGCATATAATGTGCTATCTACGTTGTATTCTTTTTGTGTGTCTCTTTGCTGTCCTTGCATTGGAGAACTGCATAAAGTGCCGAGACAATACAAAATGATGAAAATAGGAAAAAACGGCTTTTTAGTGTTCATTACTAATGAGGCAAAACTCTTTTTGCAAATTTAGCCTTTCTTTATTGGAATAAAAAGTTTTTATGACACTTTTTTTGTGCCTATTATATAGGTAAAGTCAGCATAAAGCGACACCCATCCGTATATTGGGCATCAAGTACAAGATTGCCCCCCATTCTTTCCATAATGAGGCGGCTGAGGGCAAGCCCTAATCCGGTACCTTTTGAAAATGTATCTAATTTGGCGAATCGTTCGAACACAAATTCTTGTTTATCCTGGGGAATGCCAATGCCGGTGTCGGTGATGCAAATCATGATTTGCTTTTGTTTGGGAAGAATGCGCCAGCTAAGTGTAATACCACCTTCTTCTGTAAATTTTGCTGCATTGTGCAGTAATTGTAATACTACCTGTCCAAGACGTGCTGGGTTGGTATACAGATAGAGTTCGTTCTGTTCAGGTTGATAAGAAAGAACGACTCCGGGTTTAACCTGGCGTTTTGCGCGTTCCATCCATTGTAGACAAAGCTCATTTAGCTCACTCTTTGTGTCGGTAGGGATGGTAGTGCCACTATCAAGACTGGATAATTCCAATACGTCGTCTACTAATTGAAGCAGATGATTACTGCCTTGCTCGATGATAGTTGTATATTCTTTCGATTCTTCGTCTTCTTCAGAAATCTTGCTACTGAGTATTTGCGAGAAACCAACTATGGAATTGAGTGGTGTACGTATCTCATGGCTCATATTCTGTATGAATTCAGTTTTCATACGGCTGGCACTCTGTTCTGCATCTTTAGCACGGCGTAGAACTTTATTCAGCCGGGTTTCGCGAAAAAACATAATGCCGACAATTACTACTATGATACATAATAGAATGATGATATACCGGCGTGTTTCTAATTGTATTTCTTGATTTTTCTGTATTAACTCTTTGTTTTCCAAGTTAAGATGTTCCATTCCCAAAATGGTTGCGAACTCTCCTACAGCTATGTCTTCCTGAGCACTATTCAGTGAATCATTGAGTTCAAAAGCTTTTTCATAACTCTCAATTGCTTTCTGATAGTCCTTTTTAGCAGTATAGATAGACCCACGTGTGCGGTATAGTGTAGGGGTGATAAATCCATTTTGACTAAGCTTTTCAAAGGCTTGCTGGAATACATTCAGGGCTTTATCGCATTCACCGGTTTCTATGTAATAATTGGTTTCAATTTCTAGTAGATTAGTGGCACGCTTAATACGTAATTCTGTATTCTTGCTAAAAAGTTGTGTGGTTTCTTTTAATGTTTCCCGGGCTTTGACCATATCTTTGGTGTGAATGTAATAACGGAGTAGTCCGCATAGATAAGCTCCTTGGTTTAGTTCATTACCTATATACAATTTACTTTCTTCAAGAGCTTCCCAAGCTTTTTTCGGTTCATGGGTACGGAGGTAGCAGTTACTTAATTCAAGATATTTGTTTGTCAGATTATACTTATTCAGATTATATTTTAATGTGAGATCTATCAGTTTTTGTGCATATACAGTGGCTTGCTTATAGAGTTCTTTGCTCTGATAGATGCGTAATAGTGCCTGATAGCAATTCTGCATACCATCGATTTCCTCCCGGCTTTCCGATTCTTGCTGCATCTTGTTGGCCTCATAGAGGGCCAGGTTTAATTTCTTCTGTTTTGTATAGTAAGTTATAAGGCGGTTGCCCCAGGCAAAATAATAATATTGGGGCTGATTGGTTTTCCGGGCAAAGTCTTTGATGGTGTTGGTATACAATATCAGGCTGTCCTCCTGGCCTTCAAAGGACGGACTAAAATAGAAATGGTCTGTTTTGCTGGAGATGGCTACTGCTTGCATTCGTATATCTCCTTTTTCTTTGGCCATAAGAAAGAGTGTATCAAGCATTTGCATGACAGAGGGAGATTTGATTTCTGCCTTGCAATGTTGATAGTACACAAACAATGTACTGTCTACGTGATACTTTTCTTGTTCGCTTGTTTCTTGTCCGCAAAGTCGCCACGGAATAAGCAACCAGAAAAAGAGTAGGAAAAGAGAGGCCAATCTGCCCATCTCGTATATTTTCATAGTTTACTACTTTTACCTGTTAGTTGACAATCCTGAGCAAAGTTAATTTGTTTTTTTATATTTTATAGGATTATGCTGACCTTTTTTGTTTACATTTGCAAAGTATAAACGAAAAAGGACTATCCATGGAAACATTACCTTCTAAATATATCAATGTCAACGGTTCTTTGCTCGACCTTTCTGTGCCCTGCGTTATGGGAATATTAAATATTACTCCTGACTCTTTCTATGCCGGTTCACGTATGCAAACTGAAGCTGAAATAGCTGCACGGGCGCAACAGATAGTGAATGAAGGTGCTGGGATTATAGATATCGGTGCATATTCTTCCCGGCCGAATGCAGAAAACGTTTCTCCCCGTGAAGAAATGGAACGTTTACGCATGGGATTGGAAATCTTGCGTAAAACACAACCCGGAGCAGTTATTTCTGTTGATACTTTCAGAGCGGATGTGGCACGGATGTGTGTGGAAGAGTATGGAGTAGCAATTATCAACGATATTGCTGCAGGAGAGATGGATACGGATATGTTTCGTACAGTGGCCGAACTGAATGTGCCTTACATTATGATGCATATGCAGGGAACTCCACAGAATATGCAGCAACATCCGCACTACGATAATCTTCTGAAAGAGGTGTTTTTGTTTTTTGCTCAGAAGGTGCAGCAGTTACGTGACCTGGGTATGAAGGATATTATTCTTGATCCCGGTTTCGGTTTCGGTAAGACGGTAGAACATAACTATGAACTTCTGGCACATCTCGAAGAATTTCGTGTTTTTGAATTGCCTTTGTTGGTAGGTGTTTCCCGTAAGTCCATGATCTATCGCTTATTGGGTAACACTCCACAGGATGCATTGAACGGAACAACGGTACTTGATACTATTTGCCTGTTGAAAGGAGCTGATATTCTCCGGGTACATGATGTACGCGAAGCCGTAGAAACGGTGAAGATTGTGGAGGCAATGCGGAAAAATAGTGATAAGGTGATAGAGTGATAAGTGATATAAGGAAAGTCACTTAGCTCATAATTCATAATTCATAAATCATAATTCTTATGTTTTTTGATATTGGAGTAAAAGATATTATTGACGTTCTTCTGGTTGCATTTCTGCTTTACTATACGTATAAGCTGATGAAAGCTTCCGGTTCCATCAATGTGTTTACAGGTATCCTGATATTCATATTGATATGGTTGGTAGTGTCACAGGTATTGGAGATGAAACTGCTCGGTTCCATCTTTGACAAGTTGGTGAGTGTAGGAGTAGTAGCACTTATTATCCTCTTCCAGGATGAGATACGGCGCTTTTTGCTGACGCTTGGTTCACACCAGCATGCCAGTGCTTTGGTACGTTTCTTTACAGGGAATAAGAAGGAGAGTATGCAGCATGATGAAATCATGCCGGTAGTAATGGCATGTATCAGTATGGGCAAACAAAAAGTGGGAGCCTTGATTGTGATTGAACATAACTTCCCTTTGGATGATGTGGTGCGTACGGGTGAAATTATCAATGCTGATATTAACCAGCGTCTGATAGAGAATATATTTTTTAAGAACAGCCCTTTGCATGATGGTGCAATGGTTATCAGTAAAGGGCGTATAAAGGCAGCGGGATGTATTTTGCCGGTATCGCATAATCTGGATATACCGAAGGAACTAGGGTTACGCCATCGTGCAGCGATGGGAATTTCTCAGGAATCCGATGCACTTGCTATTATTGTGTCCGAAGAAACCGGGTCCATTTCTGTAGCCTATAGAGGGCAATTCCACTTACGTTTGAATGCGGAAGAACTGGAAAGCCTGTTGACAAAAGAAAATTAGTTTCGGGTGTGACAAAATGATACTAAATAACGTCTTATATACTGAAAAACAGAACTTATATAAAGAACATATTATTAGCAATCTTAAAAAAAAGAAAGATGGATAGACGGAATTTCTTACGGATGGGGAGTCTGGCAGTATTAGGTTCGCTGGCTGCTCCGTCGCTTGCCTTGCCTGATACGGTACGGGGAGCTTTGGGAGGCACGGATAACAAATCTGCTGTAGCTGCGGCTATGAATCATTTCGGTGTAACGGAGGCAGACCTGAAGAAGGTGCTGACTGCTGCACTTGAAAAAGGTGGGGATTATGCGGACCTTTATTTTGAACACTCTTTTAATAATGCTGTAGCCCTGATGGACGGCAAAGTGAACAATTGCAGTTCAAATATTGACTTTGGCATGGGTGTGCGTGTATTAGCCGGTGATCAAAGCGGTTATGCCTATGTAGAAGGTGTAACGTTGGAAGAAATGTTGCGTGCCGCACGTACGGCTGCCCGTATTGCTTCTTCCGGTAAGGCTGGAAAGCCTGTTGCATTTAAGGAGAAGACGATTGAAAGAGACCGTTACTCTGTAGTTACCCCTTGGGAAGAAGTGAGCCTGAAGGAGAAAATGCCTTATCTACAAAAACTGAATGATAAAGTCTTTGCGTTGGACAATCGTGTACGTAAGGTGCAGGCTTCTTTGAGCGACAACACAACACATGTGCTGTTCTGTAATTCAGAAGGTGTGACTTACTATGATTACCGTCCGATGGTATCCTATATGGCTTTCTGTATTATGGAAGAGAACGGACGTATGGAAAATAACTACGCCACTCGTTCCTATCGTAAAGGATTTGAGTTTATGACGGATGATATCATCGAAGTGATAGCTCGCGAAGTTGTAGACAATACAGCAATCATGTTTAAAGCCATTAAGCCTAAAGGTGGTGAACTCCCTGTGGTGATGGCATCCGGCGGTTCGGGTATCTTGTTGCACGAAGCTATCGGACATGCGTTTGAAGCTGATTTCAACCGTAAGAATGTTTCTATCTTTGCCGATCAGTTGAACAAGAAAGTATGTAATGAACATATCAGTGTGGTAGATGACGGTACGATTCCTTTCAATCGTGGTTCTGTAAACTTCGATGATGAGGGTATAGAAGGACAGAAGACTTATATCGTGAAGGATGGCGTATTGACCAGTTACCTGCACGACCGTATCAGTTCTAAACATTACGGTGTGGCTCCTACCGGAAACGGACGTCGCGATACTTTCCGCAATGTTCCTATTCCTCGTATGCGTGCCACGTATATGGAAGCCGGAGATATGAAGGAAGAAGATATCATCTCTACTGTAAAGAACGGTATCTATGCACAGCAGTTCACCAACGGACAGGTGCAGATTGGTGCAGGTGACTTTACGTTCTTCGTAAAATTCGGTTATATGATTGAAGACGGTAAGCTGACGCAACCTATCAAAGATATCAACATTATCGGTAATGGACCCAAAGCATTGGCAGACATTACGATGGTGGCAAGCAATGATCAGATCGATAATGGTACGTGGACATGCGGTAAGGACGGACAGTCTTGTCCGGTGACTTGTGGTATGCCTTCGGCCTTAGTAAGTAAATTAACTGTAGGAGGAGAAAACTGATGATAACAGATAATAATAAAAAACTGGCTCAATGGGCGATGGATTTCGCTCTGAAGAATGGTTGCCAGGCAGCCAAAGTTGTATTGTATGCCAATTCAAACACTTCTTTTGAATTGCGTGATGCTAAGATGGATCGTCTGCAACAGGCTTCTGAAAGTGGAATGGGAATTAACGTGTATGTAGACGGACGTTACGGTAATTATTCTACCAATCGTCTGGATAAGAAAGAACTTGAAACATTTATCAAGAATGGTATCGAGTCTACCCGTTATCTGGCTCCGGATGAATTCCGTGTATTGGCAGATCCTGCCCGCTATTATACAGGTGGGAAACCCGATTTGCAGATGTTCGATGATAAGATCTTTGGCATCAATCCGGATGATAAAGTAGCTTTGGCCCGTGCTGCCGCTGGAGAAGTTATGGGTAAGAATGACCGTATCATCTCAGTAGAGACCTCATACAGTGATGGTGAAAATGCTTCTTATCGTCTGATGAGTAACGGCTTTGAGGGTGAATCCAAATCAACTTGGTATTCAGTTTCTGCCAGTGTGGCCATTAAGGGTGAGGGTGAAGCCCGCCCGTCTGATTATTGGTATGGAAGCTCCCTGTTCTATGATAAATTGCCTAAAACAGATATCGGTTCAGTAGCATTGGAACGTGTATTGCGTAAATTGGGACAGAAGAAAGCTAAGTCTGGTAAATACACAATGGTGGTTGATCCGATAAATTCGGGACGTATGCTAAGCCCTGTATTGAGCGCTCTTTATGGTTCCTCTTTGCAGCAAAAGAACTCTTTCCTGATTGATAAACTGGATCAGAAAGTATTCTCTGATAAACTGACCGTAATGGATGACCCACATGTGATAGGTGCCAATGGTTCACGTTATTTCGATAATGAAGGTGTGGCAACGGAACATCGTCCAATCTTTGAGAATGGTGTGTTGAAGACTTACTTCTTTGATACTTATAATGCCAAGAAGATGAGTGTAGCTCCTACTATTAGTGGTCCGTCACGTCTGGTACTTACTCCGGGTGATAAAGATCTTAATGGTTTAATTGCTGATGTAGCGAATGGTATCCTTGTTACCGGTTTGAATGGTGGTAACAGCAATAGTAACACAGGCGACTTTTCTTACGGCATCGAAGGATTCCTCATAGAGAACGGTAAATTGACGCAACCTGTCAATGAAATGAATGTTACCGGAAACTTCCTGACGCTATGGAATTCGTTGGCGGCTATCGGTAATGATGCTCGTACGGATCGTAGCTGGCTGGTTCCTTCATTAGTGTTTGAAGGAGTTGACTTCAGTGGACTTTAAGAGATTCTAAATAAAAGATATCCCGCTTTTCTATGATGTTTATCATGGAAGAGCGGGATTGATTAATAATAATATAGGTATGAAAGCAATTGACTGGATAAATCATCTGAATATGAGTCGCCATCCTGAAGGTGGATACTACAAAGAAGTATTTCGTTCCGAAAAGCTGGTTGATAACGATAAATCAGCCATGACTTCCATTTATTACCTGTTGGAAAATGAGGATAAATCAGCTTTCCATAGACTGACTTCTCCCGAAGTATGGTACTACCATGCGGGATATCCCTTGATGCTACATGTGATCCATCCCGATGGTAGATTAGTTACTCACTTGATGACTGCTGACTTTTCGGGCGAACAGCAGGTTGCCATTGAACCCGGATGTTGGTTTGCTGCTGAATTGCCTTCGCATTTCGGATATGCATTGGTCAGTTGTGCCGTTGCTCCCGGTTTTACCTTCGATGATTTTGAGTTGGGTACGTTCGATCGTTTATCGAAACTTTATCCGGATCATGAAGATTTGCTAAAACGGTTGTGTCAATAAAGGATTTATAGAAAAAAGTATCATGCTTCTTTGATAATATCCAGTACCTTTATTGCAGCCGGAAAACCGATATAAGGCATACATTGTATGACAGCGGCAGTCAGCGTTTCCTTACTATTACCTACTTTCAGATTGGCTTGCAGATGTGATTGTAGTTGGGGCTCTGCACCAATTACAGTTAGTACGCAGAAGGTCAATAATTCACGCGTTTGGGTATTCAGTCCGCTTCGGGTTTGGAAATCTCCGAAATGAACTTCAGTCAGGAAACGTGCTACGTCGGCTCCCATGCCGCCCGGAACGTCTTTCAGTAATTCCTTCATAGTCTCTCCGTAAAGCGGTTTTTGAATAGCAAGACCTTTCTCCAAGCGATTTTCTTCTGTCACTGTCTCCTGTTTTTCCAAAGGTAACTTGATACCTCTTTCCGTGAATGTGGAGTTTATTGTGCCCAATGCATTCAATACTTTTGGGAAACCGATAATGGGAGCGCACTGATAGATAGCCTCGCGCAGTTCTATAGGAGTTACCCCTATGTTTAGTGCAGCTCCGGCATGACTCTTTAGTTGTGGCAGTTGCTGCATGGCGGCTAATGATACGCAAGTAATCATCTCACGGGTTTTCATATCCAGATCACCTGTGTGGAACACTTCTCCAAAGATATATTTCTGAAGTATATCCATTATTTCCGGATCTGCTCCTTCTCCGGTCAAAGCTTCTCCACCGAATAGTTGGGTGTAGCTCTTTTTACATAAATCAATTCTATTCTCATCCTTTCCATTCTCACTGCTTCTGTCTTTTACAGCTTCCGCATATTCTTCATCATTCACCACCTCAAGCCAGGTGTTCTGATTCGTTTGCGGATTGCACGCTATGGCAAGGTGTGAGAACCAACTATCGGGGGCGGCACCGTGCCAATGTTCTACGTTGGGAGCGATTTCTACTACATCACCGGGCAACAGGCGGCGTGCAGCCTTTCCGCGTTCCTGATAATAGCCCACACCACCTACGGCAATCAGTAGTTGTCCGCCTGTGTGGCTGTGCCAGTTATTGCGGCAACCGGGCTCAAACGTAACGTTGGACATCGGTACATTTAATTCTTTGCTGGTAGTCAAAGGTGCCAGCCAGGATTTACCTGTGAAATACTGTGCGTAGCCAGTATTCTCTTCCCCTACCGGGAAGTCACTGATTTTTGGAACTTCTGTTTTCATATCTTGTGCGTTTATATTGCCTGTACCGATTAAAACAACCGTTATGGCAATGATTATTCTTTTCAAATTCATAATATCTTGTTTTTATGATGGTAGATTCTATTGTCTTTCAATCTTCACGACTACATTGCCTGCTACGTCAAAAGCTTCTATTCCGTTTCCGTCGATGCGTCCCAGAGGTATCAGTTCACTGCTATGACTTCCACTTTTATAAAAGAGAGCGACGTTTCCCCAAGGAGCATACAGATCAATATCTCCACGGGATGGAGTATGTCCCTTGGGAGCACCTTCGGTATTGAATGCAGGTTCCGGATAAAATATTTTTTCTGCTCCGGCATAATCGTTCATTGTAACTTCTATAGGCAGACGTGACAGGAAATCACGAGTCGTAACATTGTCTTTCATCGTTGCGGTAACTTCACGGTTACCTACGGTTATTTTAATCTTCATACTATTTTCTTCTGGTTTATTATCTTCGTCATCATCATTTCCGGAAGTTTCCGGTTGTTCTGTATCCGGTTCTTCAAAACCATTGGGAGAATTGCTGCATGCCGCTATTGTAAGGGCAAACAATAACATTACTGGAAATAAAAATAGCTTTTTCATATCACTTCTTTATTAAATTAAGATTTATATCTGCTTCATTCACAATGCAAAATTACCGAAGATGTTCCATAAACGTTGTATACAGATTACAGATAAAAGTAACTGAATTACTGTTTTTGCCAGTTGGCGAGATTAATTTTAAAAGAAGAGGATACCTAACATGACGACTGAGGTAGCTTTGAATAACGACTGAGACTACCTTGAATAATGTCTTACAACCCATATAGATATAAAATAAGGAATTCCAAGACATGATTTAGCTTATATCGGGATGGAAAGGAAGGAAACCAGTTGACAAGTTGACAAGGGAACAAGGGGCTGCGCAATGCTCCTATGCCGCATGGAACCTTGTCCCCTTGTTAACTCGTCAACTCTCCCTCAAAACGAGATGGGAATGAATTAAAGATTACTGATGGACTTTTGTTAGTTTGTTGATAATCAGCCAATAGTATTTACCGATGATTTACTGCAAGATGTAAAAGCATTTACTGCCGGATGTAACGACCTTTACCCCTTATTGTAACGGCCTTTACATCGGCATGTAACGTCTTTTACTTCGGCATGTAAATGGAGTTACTGTGTGGAGTGAACAAAGTTATCATTTAGCTCATTACATATTTAAGCTAGGCTGATGTTTTTGTTAGTTCAGCATCAGACTCATGTATGCTTGTTCCGAAGCAAATACTTTTTCTGTTAATTGCCCGATAGTTAGTTGCTCATGTGCGCCTGGGAGGCGTCTGTGACTATACATACATTTCCCTTTATTCAGGTAATAATAACCATTGTTGGCTGAAAGTTCGTTGTCAATGAGATCAATGTTCATTTCTTCCTCGGGATGTGCGGCTGCATAAAGTTGCAGTACAGGTTTGGCCTGAATGATGCGTATCATACCCAAATCGAAAGAGGTTTGGTCTTTTACGGGAGGTATGATGATATCAAGACTTTCGGCCTGCATGTCTTGGCAGATGTGGGTGAGCAGCAAACGCTCTGCTTCGGGAGTATCTGCAAATAGTTCATTTATAAATAGTTTGGAAGCTTCTTCATCGGGATAGACAATGGCAAGAGCGGCAATTCCAGATTCATTCGAAAGAGTGAAAATGCACCCACAACTCAGATTGAGGTCGGCCAGTATGACGTAGAAGTCTGTCTTTGTATGTTGCAGGCAGCAAGGGCGTTCCTGCATTTTGCGATTCAGATATTGGTAGACATCTTCATCATAGTCTGTGTAAGCCTGAAAGCACCAACCAGTCTCTGCAGATGAAGTGAGAGAAGGAGCATCCGTTTCATCTGTTGGCAAATGAAAAGTGCGTTTACCGTAACGGAAAGCCGTTGCGTAACCTACGCGTGCATAATAATCAAATAACCAAGACTCGGCAGGAATAAGGGTCGTAAATGCGATATCATTACGATACATGCGCCCGAATGCCTGGGACAACAATTCTCGCATAACGCCCCGGCTACGGTAGTCGGGGTGAGTGCAAGCACCCGAAATATATGCAGTCGGTACACTATTACCATGGAAAGTTATCGGATAGGGAAGCATCTGTAAGGCGGCAATGACTTCATCACCACTTTCGATGGCAACATTCACTTCGCTGTTATAGCGAAGATTAAAGTACATATTCACAAACTCGTCATTGTCGTTAAAACAAAGCTTCCACAACTTCTTTACCTTTTCACGCATTATTTCTATCTCCTATTCAGATGCTTACTATCTTTATTGATTATTTATTACTTGCTATTAACTACTTAGAAGAATCTTACCATTTCACTGGATCTACAGGGGTATCTTTCAGGCAAGCCATATATTTCTCCAGGATAATCACTGGCTGGTAGGACAATTTGGCTTTGCGTAGTCCTTCGATACCCAAATCTTCTTCCCGGTTGATATAAGTATATTGTTCGGGAATATGATTGGCAAATTCATAATTTATCATGGTGTAGGCACCATCAATCGTGGTGTCTGCTTTCTCTACATGTACGCCGAAAGTATCCTGGTTGATGGGCATACCGAAAGTGAAAGCTACAATTTTACCATCTACATGAAGAATACCTCCTGTCAGGCCAAGGGCATCGAAGTTATGCAGTGCATAGATGAGTGCACGACGTTCGTTACCCGTACCTTCGTGCTGGTCGCAGTTGTTCACTTTGCACCATTCGGCTTCCAGATCGAGACATTCCTGTATACGGTTGGAAGTGAGAGGAACATATTCATAATTAGTATAGGTCCGGCGGAATTTATTGAGGTGGTTCCGTTTGGCTTGGAATTTCTTACCGGCCAATGTGGCAAGGTCGGTGCGAAGATACAGGTAATCGGCATAATCTCTGTCCGCTTCGAAATGAAACTTATCAGGCATTATGGCTTCCAAGTCAGCCCGCATGCCTGCGCATACTCCGAGCATACAGAAGCGTTCACCTTCACGGTTGGCATCTTCTATCATATCCTCCAGCACTTTCTTTAAATCTCCGTTCCCGACTGGCATCATATATACCAATTCTTCTCCTGCCCAGAATTTCAGTATCAGGAAGCCGTCCTGTACTGCAAACTTGGTGTCATAAAGGAAACGCCAACTACAGAGATTGGAGAATGAAAGGTCACAGTTGCGTCGGGGACTATGCTGTGTATAAGATGTAATGAGTTCTTTATCTTTAAGTTCGATGTCTTTAAATGATATCATATCGTCGTTTTCGTTAGTTTGAATATAAAGAATAACAAAGATAAGGAGAAATTGTTATAGCAACCCTAATAATCGCAAAATAGTTGGCGTAAGTAGGGCGGTGAAAATGCCATTCAGTGTAAGCCCAAGACTGGCGTAAGCTCCGTATTTGCTACTGATATCCATGGCGGTGGAAGTTCCCACGGCATGGGCGGCAGCTCCCAAAGATAATCCTTGGGCAATCGGACTCTTAATACGCGTAAGCTTCAGGGTTTTTATTCCGACAATACTACCCAGCAAACCGACACAAACCACTACGGCAGCCGTCAGTGCCGGAATGCCGCCTAATGTATCTGCTACTTCCATGGCAATAGGGGTAGTAACAGATTTAGGTGCCAATGAATAAATAATTTCCTGCGGTGCTCCCATCAGTTTGGCAATCACCACTACGGAAACTACCCCGATGATACAACCTGCCAATTGTGAAAGCAGGATCGGGACCAATTGCTTCTTTATGGCCTCCAATTGTAGATATAGAGGTACGCCAAGGGCTACTACTGCCGGTTTCAGCCAGAACTCAATGAGGTATCCGCCTTTGTTGTAGGTTTCGTAGTTGATATGCGCCATTTTCAGAAAGATAATCAGGATGGCGATAGTCAACAAAATGGGGTTAAGCAATAAAATACCAGTTTTCTTTTGCAACAGTTTTGAAAAGAAAAACACGCCGAAAGTAACGGCTAACAAGAAGAATTCGTTGTCTAAGTAACTCATTTGATTTTGCGTGCTAATTGATGAACCCACCCTGTAACGATTAAAACCAACAGGGTACTAACTAAAGAAGCAATCACTATCGGCCAGAATTGGGCAGCGATAATATCAAAATAAAGCATGAGAGCTACACCGGGAGGAACAAAGAAGAATCCCAAATTAGCAACCAGAAAGTCGGACAATCCCTGCACCCATTGCAGTTTAATCCAACCCAATTTCAGGAAAAGGGTGAGTAACAGCATACCTATGATGCTGGACGGAAGCTTGATATCCGTAAGAAAGACAACCAATTCACCCAAAGCCAGGCATCCGAAAAGGATGGCGCATTGACGAATCATACTACTATTACCTATTTATTATTATTAAATTCAACTCTCTTTGGGCAATAACCTTCTTAATAACTGACCAAAAGTTGAATTGTTTACTGAAAACGCTGCAAAGTTAGGTGTTTTGTAGATTGGCTGTCACAGTTTCTTGCGATATTTCTTTCTATTTGTACGTTTTGTGCCAGGTTAGTGTTAAATATTATAATAATTGCGGTTTGGAACACAAAAATGCCCCGAATTGCAATGTTGATATTGCAAAATTGTGTACTTTTGCGGCGTGAATAACACATCTACCGAATTTTTATACACAATTTATATATATGCAGAGATTAATTAATGAAATCGTTGAGCGTGCGAAAGCCGACCGCCAACGTATTGTTCTTCCTGAAGGAACGGAAGAACGTACTTTGAAAGCTGCCAATCAAATTTTGACAGATGGAGTTGCTGACTTGATTCTTCTGGGTAATCCGGACGAAATCAACGCTTGTGCAACAGAATGGGGACTTGGAAACATCAGTAAGGCTACTATTATTGATCCGGAGAATCATCCGAAGAAAGAAGAGTATGCACAATTGTTGTGTGAACTTCGCAAGAAAAAAGGTATGACTATCGAAGAAGCTCGTAAGTTGGTACTTAACCCGCTCTATCTGGGCTGTCTGATTATTAAGAATGGTGATGCTGACGGTCAATTGGCAGGTGCACGCAATACGACGGGTGATGTATTGCGTCCGGCATTGCAAATCATTAAGACAACTCCGGGCATCACTTGTGTATCCGGTGCAATGTTGTTGCTGACACACGCTCCCGAATATGGAAAGAACGGTATTTTGGTGATGGGTGATGTAGCTGTTACACCGGTTCCGGATGCAGAACAACTGGCGCAGATTGCGGTTTGTACCGCTCGTACTGCTAAGTCAGTGGTAGGTATGGAACCTAAAGTAGCGATGCTGAGCTTTTCAACTAAAGGTTCTGCTAAACATGAGGTTGTGGATAAAGTAATTGAAGCTGTGAGAATTGCCCATGAAATGGCTCCTGACTTGGCTCTCGACGGCGAGCTGCAGGCTGATGCTGCATTGGTTCCTGAAGTAGGTGCCAGCAAAGCTCCGGGCTCTCCGATTGCAGGAAACGCAAATGTGCTGATTGTGCCGAGCCTCGAAGTAGGTAATATTTCTTATAAATTGGTACAACGTTTAGGCCATGCAGATGCAGTAGGTCCGATTTTGCAGGGTATTGCTCGTCCGGTGAACGATTTGTCACGCGGTTGCTCCATCGAAGATATTTATCGCATGATTGCCATCACTGCCAACCAGGCTATTGGAGCAAAAGAATAAAATAACTATTAAATCTGAATATATAAAATGAAAGTCTTAGTATTAAACTGCGGTAGTTCGTCCATCAAGTATAAATTGTTTGATATGGATCATAAAGAAGTGATCGCACAGGGTGGTATCGAAAAAATTGGCCTGCAAGGTTCTTTCCTGAAATTTACTTTGCCTAACGGCGAAAAGAAAGTTCTGGAGAAAGATATTCCCGAACATACCGTGGGGGTAGAATTTATTCTGGATACATTGACCAGTCCTGAATATGGTGCTATCAAATCTTTGAATGAAATTAACGCAGTTGGTCATCGTATGGTGCATGGTGGTGAGAAATTCAGCGAATCTGTACTACTGACACAGGAAGTACTGGATGCTTTTACCGCTTGCAACGATCTGGCTCCGCTTCACAATCCTGCTAACCTGAAAGGTGTAAACGCTATCTCTGCTATATTGCCTAACGTACCGCAAATTGGTGTATTCGATACTGCATTCCACCAGACTATGCCTGACTATGCTTATTTGTATGCTATTCCTTACGAATTGTATAAGAAGTATGGTGTACGTCGTTATGGTTTCCACGGAACTTCTCACCGTTACGTTTCACAACGTGTGTGCGAATTTTTGGGTGTGAATCCTGAAGGAAAGAAGATTATTACTTGTCACATTGGTAACGGTGGTTCTATCACTGCTGTAAAAGATGGTAAGAGCATTGATACCAGCATGGGCTTGACTCCGCTGGAAGGCTTGATGATGGGTACACGTAGCGGTGACATTGACGCCGGTGCCGTAACTTTCATTATGGAAAAGGAGAATCTGACTGCTGCCGGTGTATCTGACTTGCTGAATAAAAAGAGCGGTGTAATGGGTGTCTTTGGTGTATCCAGTGATATGCGCGAGTTGGAAGCTGCTGTTGCTGCCGGTAACAATAAAATGGCCGACCTGACTGAAAAGATGTATTTCTACCGTATTAAGAAGTATATCGGTGCTTATGCTGCTGCTTTGGGTGGCGTGGACATCATTGTATTTACAGGTGGTGTAGGCGAAAATCAGGCTTCTTGCCGTTCAGGTGCATGCGAAGGTTTGGAATATATGGGTGTGAAACTGGATCTGGAAAAGAATAAGATTCGTGGAGAAGAAGCAGTGATTTCTGCTGAAGACTCTAAGGTGAAAGTTGTAGTGATCCCGACTGACGAAGAGTTGATGATTGCCTCGGATACTATGGCTATCTTAAATAAGAAATAATCCTTGAAAAGTTAATATGTTCGCAATCGCGATGTAATAATGAAGCCGGAAGCAATGCGGATTGCCTTCCGGCTTTATTTTTTTAACAGTATCTGCTCCAAGCACTGGCTTAAAATCCTTATCTTTGCTTGTTTCTTAAGAGAAAGCGACATTTATTCAAACTACTTTAAATATACCAATTTATGAAAAGATTCATGTATTTATTGTTCTTTGTCTTGTTGACAGGTATGACATATGCGCAGCAGGCAAAGTATGTATTTTATTTCATCGGTGATGGAATGGGAGTGAACCAGGTGAACGGTACGGAAATGTATCTGGCTGAACAGGAAGGACGCATTGGTGTGACACCGTTGTTGTTTACTCAGTTCCCGGCTGTGGGTGTTGCCACAACTTTCTCTGCAACCAACTCTGTAACGGACTCTTCTGCTGCCGGAACTGCTTTGGCTACCGGAGTGAAGACGTATAACGGTGCTATCGGTATGGATGACCAGAAGAATGTGATTCAGACTGTTGCCGAGAGGGCTAAGAAAGCCGGGAAGAAAGTTGGTGTAACTACCAGTGTCAGTGTAGACCATGCTACTCCTGCTGCTTTCTATGCACATCAGCCTAATCGTAATATGTATTACGAGATTGCTCTTGACTTGCCGAAGGCTAACTTTGATTTCTATGCAGGTGGTGGTTTCCTGAAGCCAACTACTACGGCTGACAAGAAAGAAGCTCCAAGCATTTTCCCCATCATTGAGGAAGCCGGTTATACGATTGCAAAAGGTGTAGACGATTTTAAAGCTAAAGCTGCTCAGGCTGATAAGATGGTGCTGATTCAGAAAGATGATGCCAACCCTTCTTGCCTGCCTTATTCTATTGACCGTAAAGATGGCGACTTGACTCTTGCAGAGATTACTGAAAGCGCTATTTCTTTTTTGACTAAAGGTAAGAATAAAGGCTTCTTCCTGATGGTAGAAGGTGGAAAGATAGACTGGTCTTGCCATTCAAATGACCCTGCTACTACTTTCGAAGAAGTGATAGATATGGACAATGCTATCAAAGTGGCGTATGAGTTTTATAAGAAGCACCCCAAAGAAACTTTGATTGTGGTAACGGCAGACCATGAAACTGGTGGTTTAGGATTGGGTACAGGCAAGTATGAATTGCATTTGAAAGCCTTGAAGAATCAAAAACAATCTCAGGATTTACTTTCTGTTGCTATCACTGATTTGCGTAAGGCAAAAGGACATGATGTTACTTGGGAAGATGCCAAAGCGCTGTTGACAGAAAAGATGGGCTTTTGGAAAGAGTTGCCTTTGACTTGGGAACAGGAAAAGATGTTGCGTGATGAGTTTGAACAGTCGTTTGTAAAGAACAAGGTCGTGTTCGAAGAAACTCTTTACTCGAAGACTGAACCGTTGGCTGCATCTGCAAGAAAAGTAATGAGCCAGATTGCTATGGTAGGTTGGACAAGCGGTAGCCATACAGCAGGATATGTACCTGTATATGCGGTGGGTGCAGGCTCTAAGGAATTTGCTGGCAAATATGATAATACGGAAATCCCGAAGCGTATAGCAAAGGTTGCGGGATATAAATAATCAGATATTGATTTGTTTCAGGCGCGGATTAAGCGGATAATACGGACTACACAATCCGTATCCGCATAATCCGCGCTTGTTGTATAATAACGTGCTGCTACTTCTACACTCATATTAGCTGTTATTACTTTAAGTCTTCCTTGACTATTTCGTCCATTTCTTCGAGGCGTTTCTTTCGCTCTTTTGCAGACTTTACTTTCTGATCCTTGTACCCAAGATCTGTATGCTCAGAGACCTCTTCACTGAATTCCTCGAATTCATCCTTTGCCGGACGACCATGCGGGTCGATATTTTCTTCGGCAATTGCATTATTCCTATAAATCAAATCATCCATAACTGTATATTTTTAATGGTTTATGGATATATTACAAGATTAAAATGAAAAGGTTTCGTTTATTTCCTTTTTCTCGGGGACATTTACAGAAGATTAAATAGACGAAGCATCTGTTTACAGTGCCGGGAGCAGGTATTTCCAGATTAAATCCAGTTCAGCCTGCATATCTCCGATATGTGCTGTTACGGCAATAACGGCATCTTTTTCTGGGATTACGAGAATGTATTGTCCGTCTGCTCCATCGGCGCGGTAGGCATTGTGGCGGCAACGCCACATTTGATAACCATAACCCTGCATCCAGTCGTTCGTCTTCTCACTAATCTTTGATTTCTTGGCTGCTTCGGGATCCATTCCTGCCGGGAAAGAAGCAACTTGTTTGGCAGATGCCTCGGCAATCCATTCCTCCGGTAATACCTGCTGTCCCTTCCATTTTCCTTTTTGCAGGAAGAGTTGCCCCATCTTGGCAAGGTCCTCAGTTTTGAGGTACAAACCCCAGCCACCGCAATTGATGCCCTCCGGACTTTCCTGCCATTTCACATTGACAATCCCCAGTGGACGAAACAGGCGAGGATATAGGTAATCCACTAACTTTTCTCCAGTTACTTTCTGTACGATGGCCGAAAGCATATAAGTACCAGGACTGTTGTATGCAAAGAATGTTCCCGGTTTATGATCTACGGGATAGGCAAGAAATTGTTCTACCCAACCTTTATCTGCATTTTTTGCTGCTCGTTCATTACTCCTGAGATCACCGTCATGTCCGCAAGTCATAGTTAGTAAGTCGCGGATAGTCATGGCTTCCAGGTTCTCACTTATATTTGCAGGCAACTGATCCGGGAAGAAGGAAATTACTTTATCCGTTAGTTTTAGTTTATCTTCGGCTATTGCAAATCCTATGGCTGAGGCTGTGAAAGTCTTGCTGACAGAGTTTAGTACATGGGGCTCGTCTTCTTTTCCTTCACTCATCCATTTTTCTGCAAGTACATTGCCATGCTGTACAATCATGATGCTATGCAGGTCTTGGCCGGCATTCTTCACCGCTTCCAGGTATTTTTCCATTGCTTTCTCCAGTTTCTTGGAGGGAGTGCTGCGGGGCAGTCCTTTGGTGAGTTGATTGATAGAAATCAGCTTGATACCTTTCTCTTCAATGACTTGTTTCACACGCGGACTGGTAAGTAAGTCTGTGACACCTTGCCGATCGAGTGCTACTTGTTCGTAGCCGATATGAAAGACGGTTTTCATCTCCTCATTGTCCAGTGCCGGATGATCGAGGAACAGATATCGTTTGCCTGCTTCCAGCTTATTCAGGGAACGTATGAAGCTTTCTTCCTTTTCGGCAGAGGTCCGGCTCGGACCGTCATAACCAATGTAGGTGAATTGATAATCTTGTGGTGAACCCATGCGATCAATGGAAGGAAGATTGTATTCTTTTGCCAGGCGTAGCACCAGTTCATTCACTTCTTTAGTGAATCCGGTGGACAGCATGTGCCCCGTCATATGGCTGAGTTGGGGAATGTTTCTCAGTGCCATCTCAATCTGTGCGCGAAACTCTTGTTCTACCTCTTTTATATCCCATTTATTTTCCATAACCGATTGTCCCGGATAGGCGGGATTGGGTCCCATCATCGGATAAAAGTATCCGTTCTCATCCGTCAGGCTGGGGCAATGGGTTAAGGAACGCCATTTTACATTTTCCCATTCACTGGTAATCACTAAATGTAAACCGGCATCCAATCCCGGGTTCTCTTTTAGCAGACGGACTGCTTCCGGATACCAGGCGGCTACGGGCATTACTTCTACAGAACGGGCGATACCCGACTGGTAGGTTTCAATACAGGCTTCATTGACAGAATGGAATGCTCCGAGGTCATCAATGCGGATGGCAAGGGTAGGAGCGGACTGTCCCCATGCCGAAAGAGTGCCTGCCATAAGCAAACATCCGGCAAAGAGATATTTGGGACTTAAAAGGTTCATATCAGATCAAACGGTTGGTTGGCACTTTAAGGTTGCCGGGGGAGGATTATAGTTTGGTTTCTCCTTCGATAAAATTCTCAAGGAAAAGATTCTCACCATCGAAAACGGCATAAGAGAAATAATTAATCCAGTCTCCCAGTATGGTGATACGGGCGGTAGCGCTCAGCATCAGATCCAGTTCGATGTGACGGTGTCCGTAGATAAAGTAATTAATATTCGGATGGCTCTTCAGATACTCTTTGGTGTAGAGTATCAGGAATTCTTTGTCTTCACCCATATACTCGGGTTCTTTACCGTCAACGCGTTTCAAGCGACTTTGCTTGGCCCAGTTCAGTCCCAATTCCATACTCCAACGGGGATGTATGGCAGAAAAAAGAACTTGTAGAAACTCGTTGTGAAACATGGAACGCAGGAACTTGAATTTCTTGTCAGGATCACCCAAACCATCACCGTGGGCGAGGTAGAACTCCTTACCGTATATTTCCGTTGTAAGCGGTTCGCGATGCATGATGACACCGCACTCTTTAACCAGATAGTCTCCGCACCAAATGTCATGGTTTCCTGTGAAGAAGTGTACTTCCACTCCTATATCCGTCAGTTCGGACAGTTTGCCCAGGAAACGGGTATAGCCTTTCGGCACAACGGTCTTGAATTCATACCAAAAGTCGAACATATCGCCCAGCAAATACACGGCAGAAGCTTTGTACTTGATACTGTCGAGAAAGTTGACGAGGCGTCGTTCTTGTGTGCGCCCGTGTTCGATGGCACGTGAGCCGAGGTGTGCATCCGAAAGGAAATATACGTTCTTCATAACCGTGCTATTCTGCTTGTTACTAACTGCTTACTACTTGAGTACTTATAAGAATCCCAATTCCAACTTGGCTTCTTCACTCATCATATCCTTGTCCCATTCCGGTTCGAATACCAGATTGATGGTGGCAGCAGTGACACCGTCCACTGATTCCACTTTCTGGCGCACGTCTTCCATAATAAAGTCGGCTGCCGGGCAGTTGGGAGCTGTCAGGGTCATGTCAATGTTAACTTCTCCGCTGTCGGAGACATCTATTTTATAGATAAGTCCCAGATCGTACACGTTTACCGGAATTTCCGGGTCGAATACGGTTTTGAGCATCGCCACTATTTTTTCTTCTATTTCAAACTTGGTCATATTCGTATTATTTTAGTTAGGCAAAGATAGTTGAAACCGAAAACAGAAGCAAATTTATTTGCATTATGCTGAGCACAGACTATCTTCTTAAAGCAAAGCTAAAGAAATAAATTGAAACTACAAAGGAACGGGTTTTGAAAAAGCCTGTTATAGATACTCAGCAAACAGATTATTAAAGCCTTTCCCATCAAACATTACTCTCTTTCATTTGCATCCTTTATTGTGCTGATGTAAAAGATGCCATCTTTTGCAGCGAAACATGCTATCTTTTGATGTGAAACATGCCACCTTTTGTAGCAAAAGATGCTATCTTTTGCAATGGCGCTAAGGGAGATGCGGGCGGCTTCTTTTAATCCTTTCTCTCAAATCATTCCTTCATCGTTAAAACTATAATATACTCCGTCTGTTACAATAACATGGTCGATGAGACGGATGTTCATGGTTTGGGCTCCTTTCTGGACAAGTTGCGTCAGGCGTTGGTCGTCTGTACTGGGGCGTGGACTGCCCGAAGGATGGTTGTGTATCAGGGCTATTTGTGTGGCACGCTGCATTAAAGCTTCACGCAGGATGCTGCGTACATCAGCAGTAGTCTGGTCGATACCACCTCGGCTGATGCGGGATTTGTCGATGACGCGGGAGGCTTGGTTGAGGAGTAAAACCCAGAACTCTTCGTGTGCCAGGTCGCAGAGAAGCGGGTGGAAGATTTCGTAGATGTCTTTGGAAGAGCGGATGGTGGTGCGTTCCGGACGCTCTTGTAGTTTGCGACGTTTGCCCAGTTCCAGTGCTGCCATGATGGTGATACTTTTGGCAGGACCGAAACCTTTGAAACGGGAGAAGTCCTGTACTTCCCATTTTCCCAATTGGTTCAGGTCGTTACTGCAGGCGGAAAGTACTCGCTGCATAAGTGATACTGCGCTTTCTTCTGTGTTCCCCGAACCGATAAGGATGGCAAGCAATTCGGCATCGCTCAAGGCTTCTGCACCTTTCAGCATCATCTTTTCCCGCGGACGGTCTTCTTCCGCCCACTGATTGATAGTTAGTTTTTCCATGTTGATTGTGAATCGCTAATCACTTATAAAAGTTCTTTTTGAAAGCTTCGAATTCATCTTTGCCAAGTATACAGCGGTTCCACCAGGCTCTCCAGAATCCCGTGCCATATCCGATAAGCTGGATAAAGGAGGCGGCAATGGAATAGATGCCGATGCGCAGGCTTCGGTTCTGGATGGAAGAATCCGCACATACCAGTAGCGCATATAAAGCAATGGGCATCAGGCTGTAAAGGCAGAAAGGACTACCAAGTAATAGTATAGCTACTCCCAATGTGAATGCAGCGGGCAAGAGATGAACAACTTTCAAAGACTCCGGATATTTCTTATACAGATTGATACGTGCAATCCCTGAATTATGTACTTGTTTGAAGAACTTCTTTAAGTCTGTGCGACGTTTATGATACACCCATGCGTCAGGAAACAGCCGGCAACGATAACCGCCTTTGAATATGCGGATACTGAAGTCTATATCTTCTCCGAAACGCATTTTAGAGAATCCCCCCAATGCGGCATATACATCTCGCTTGACCCCCATATTGAAGCTGCGTGGATAGAATTTATCCATTTTCTTTTTTCCTCCCCGGATGCCTCCGGTAGTGAAGAAGGAAGTCATGGAGTAGTTGATAGCTTTCTGTATATCCGTAAAAGACTCATGTGCCCGGTCCGGTCCGCCGAAGGCATCGGCAGGGGTAACCTGCAATTCTTTCTCGATGGCGGCAAGATAGCCTTTGGGCAGGATACAGTCAGAATCTAAAATGATCAGATACTCTCCGGTACTCCGTTCGGCACCATAGTTGCGGGTTTGTCCGGGACCGGAATTGGGTTTGTTATAATAGTGTATGTCCAGTTGCTTCTGGTACCTGTCCACTACTTCCTTGCAGGGGATGGAGGAACCGTCTTCCACAATCACGACTTCAAAGTCTTTGAAACTTTGTTCGGTCAGACTTTGCAAGAGTTCGTCCACTTCATCGGGACGATTATATACAGGAATGATGACGGAGTATCTCATAGGTGTTAGTCTTTTAGTTCGTTTTCTATTTCTTCAATACTGGGTAGGGTACTCGCTGATTCTGTCCATAAAATAAATAGAACCTTTTTATGTAGCGTAGGTTCGTTTCAGAAAATCCTCCTAAGTTAGAGAATTCTTCTTTGAGGTCTAAACTAATTTGGGACATTATGTTAGTTCCCCATTTTGCTTCCGCTTTCAACCGGACTATATCACTTCCTATACTCCAGTATAATCGTAATAACTCCGTATTTACTTTTACCGCTGCCTTAATCTGGCTCTGGCGGATACGCTGTTTCAGTTCGCCTATCCACTCTTTATATTCGTTGTCTGTCTTTATCAGTTTACTCATGGTGCAATTCTATTGCTTATTGCTTACAAAGATAAATCATTCTTTTCCGATAATCTTCCCAATCGTATATTCTTTTGCTTCCCTATAGAAAAAAAACTGCCTGCCAGAAGTGTTTAATTCTTCTGACAGGCAGCTTGTATAATCGTACTATGTAGTCGGGGACCGGCTTATGCCTTCACACGGCTTACATAAGAACCGTCGCGAGTATCGATTTCAATCATTTCGCCTTCGTTGATGAACAACGGAACGCGTACAGTTGCACCAGACTCAACAGTGGCAGGTTTCAATGTATTTGTAGCAGTGTCACCTTTCACACCCGGTTCTGTATAAGTAACCTTCATCTGAACCTTTATAGGCATGTCAGCATAAAGGACAGTTTCTGTAGAAGCGTCAGATACTACTTCCAATACACTTCCTTCCAGCAGGAAGTCGACACCGTTGATCAGGTCGTGAGCAATGGGGTGTTGGTCAAAAGTTTCCTGGTTCATGAAGATATAATCTTCACCTTCTTTATATAAGAACTGATAAGGACGACGCTCTACACGTACGTCTTCCAGCTTTTCACCGATATTAAAGCGACGTTCCAGCACATAGCCATTCACTACGTCTTTCAGTTTAACACGCATGAAAGTGTTACCTTTTCCCGGCTTTACATGCAGGAATTCAATACAGAAATATAACTTGCCATCCATACGGATGCAAGTTCCGTTTTTAATGTCTTGGGCATTAATCATACTAATATTTTTTATTTTAGATGTTATATAATTGTCTTCAGTGAGCTTTGCGGGTGCAAAAGTAATGGAAATCAGTAAAAATCGCAAAAAGTTTTGAGAGAAAAAGACTTAACTCTTGGTTATTTTGAAAAAAGTCCCTATTTTTGCAGCCCGATTACGTGAAATAATAACATAAAACAATATACAGTAATGAAAAGAACATTTCAACCCTCTAACAGAAAGAGAAAAAACAAACACGGTTTCCGTGAGAGAATGGCTTCCGCTAACGGTCGCAGAGTATTAGCTGCACGTCGTGCTAAAGGCCGCAAGAAACTGACTGTTTCTGACGAATACAACGGAGTAAAAGCATAAGCAAACTCTCTTTGTAATAAAGAATAAGAAAGCCGCAAAGGACTGATAAAGTGCTTTGCGGCTTTTCTATTTGAGCCAATTTACTTCTTTCTCTATTATTCTTCTATTTCCTTTCCTGCCTTCTTCCATTCTTCGAAACCTTTATCAAGGTCGTAAACCACATAACCTTTCTCACTAAGGATGGCGGCAGCTTTCTTACTGCGTTTGCCACTACGGCAATACAAGGCTACAGGTCTATCTTTTTGCAGGGTTGAATCGGCTATTTCGGCAAAAGTCTTATCAAGCACATTAATGTTGATGCTCTTTGGAATGTGAGATTCCGAATATTCGGCTACGGTACGTACATCCAGACGTTGTATCTCAGGATTGGCAATCAGTGTGGAGAAATCTTCCACAGAGACGGACTTAAAGTCTCCTTTCTGCTGGCAGGAGAAAAGTGATGAGAAAAACAGGCAAATGCCTGCAATAAAAGAATTCATTTTCATCTTATTAAGGATTATATTCAAATTCGTAAGTCGCTTCTTTGCCAGAATACGTGTTGATGCTGAAATAAACCGTTATCTTATTGATTCCATCCTCAGCATATTGCCGTAATGGGACGGATGCATAAGCACGTTTGGTATAAGCCTGTACATCTCCGCCATCATCATGATAGAGGGATAGGCGTACTGTCCGGGTTCCTGTTTCTATGTCCGTGATGATTTCATCTTCTATAAAGTGGAACGCATGGCTTTTATTTTGTGATTTGATTTCCAACATTAAGTTCAGGTAATCAATGCCCATCCAGATACTTAATACATTTACCGGATCACGTTTTATTCCATCTTTAAATTTATCCTCGGGTTGTGGAACAGGAGATATTGCTTTCAGTACTGCATACAATTTTGCTCCGGACTCTCCATTGGCAGTTGCTGCCTTGCCATAGTTGCTGACAATGCGGAGGGAAGAATTGGCATCTATACGTGTGTTTGATGCATCTTCCACTACTGCAAGCGTCTCACCTTCATCTGTCAATATGGACTGCAAACTACCGTCGGCACCTGCTTGTGCAGTCAGGAAATCCAGTTTCACAGATGGATAATAGTAGTCGTCATCATCGCTACAGGAAACCAGTACACATAACAGTATAGGCAAAAGCCAGGATAAAGAAACCGGAAATTGTAACTTACCTTTCATTGTTTATTCTATTTCGGATTATCAGTTTGGGTAGCCAAATAATTCGTCAATGGATTGGCATACATCAGCAATATCTTTTCACGCAAGAACGGCATATCTTTATTAGGCAATTCGATGCGGGCAAGTTGTTGGTCAATGTAATCCATGAAATGTTTTTTCTCTCCGGCCGTGTATTGACCGGCGAAGGTTTCAGTACCCGATAAAGAATCATGGGCTATGTAATTACCGGGATACAAACGATAATTCGCATGAATATTCCGGTCTATGAGTGCAGCAATTTCTGAGAATAACTCCGGCTTGGGAAGAGAACGGTCTAATTTAGCCAGTTCTCCATTGATGCAGGGAGCCACCTGGAAGTGTACATGTCCCTTTGCGCCGAACAGTCCGGTTTGCATATTCTTTAAGTCATCAGCTTGCGTTTTTTTGTAATCCGGTATATCCCGTTTCAACTGAAACTCCTGTGCTTTCAAGTAATCACAGGGATCGTATTCATATGAAATGGCCAATGGAACAATATTCATTTCAGTCAGACGATCAATAATATCGCCTTCTCCGCCCATGGCAAGCATTTTGAGTACACTTTCCTGGGTGCGGTCATTGGAGTCTTTGGCACGTCCTTCACGCTGGGCAATCCAGATGGATTGATTCTTATCCTTAATGGTGTGGTGCATATAGCGTGACATGCGTCCGGAGGATTCCAACATCTGGCGCATGGTCAGGGCGCGTTGTACAATGAAGGATTTGTTGACACGTACGAACTTCTTAATCCAAGGATAGATCAATAGATTATCACCGATGGCGATTTCTACCGTGTCCATGTCTTTGTCTATCAATTCTACTGACAGGAAACCAGAATCAAGAATAATGTCGCGATGGTTAGAGATGTAAGTGTAAGCAGATTCGTGCTCCGGCTGTGCTGTATGGTCTAAAGTCACTCCCTGGGTCGTATCTCGGGAAAACTTTCTCAGAATAACGTAACAGAATGCTTTCTGAAACTCTAATTTTGTCTTGCAAGCACGCATTTTCTGTGCAAGCGCCTCAAAAGGAACTTCTGGAAAGACAGCAGACGCCACCTGCTGGAAAGCCGGATCGGCAATCAATTCCTCGTAAATCTGAGGGAGTTCCTCGTCATGATAAGGGCGGATTTCATCAAATTCCATATTCATAATGATTAACGTTTAGTTGGTTGTGAATAGTGAAGCAGCTGAGTGCCAATCACTAATCATTAACCCTTAGTCACTAAAACTGGTTCTCAATTATATCAGTCATTACATCTTTAATGTCTAAACCTGCAGCACGTACCTGTTGGGGTATAAAACTGGTGGCTGTCATTCCGGGTGTAGTGTTCACTTCCAGCAGGTTGACTTTATCTCCGGCAGTGATAATATAATCTACTCGGATAATGCCGGAAGCTCCCAGGATATCATAGATGGCTGAAGTCAAAGTCTGTATCCGGTGAGTCAAATCGTCGGAGATACGGGCGGGAGTAATTTCAGAAACCTGTCCGTTATACTTGGCGTCGTAGTCGAAGAATTCATTTTCTGTTACTACTTCCGTAATAGGGAATACTACTGAATTCTTTTTTGTCTTATAGCAGCCGCAGGTTACTTCCGTACCTTCCATAAAGGCTTCCACCAGGACTTCCTGTGCCTCACTGAATGCCTTAACAATGGCAGGTTGTATTTGTTCTTTGGTCTTCACCTTTGTTACGCCAAAGCTGGAACCACCCAGGCTGGGCTTGATGAAACAAGGCAAACCAATCTTTTCTATTACATCTTCATCGGAAATAGACTGTCCCTGACGGAGTACTAAAGACTCTGCAATGCGCACACCGAATACTTTGAGATATTGGTTGCACGCAAACTTATCGTAAGTAAGTGCGGCTGCCAGCACACCACAACAGGAATAAGGTATATGAAGAAGGTCGAAATAACCTTGTAAACGTCCGTCCTCACCCGGAGTTCCATGAATGGTGATATAGGCAAAGTCAAATGTCACCTTCTTGCCATCTACCTGAAAACTGAAGTCGTTCCGGTCGATGGGAGCTTTGTTGCCGTCAGGAAGTTGCACGTGCCAGTCGAGTCCGTGCATTTCGACGATATATAATGTATACTTCTCCTTATCGATAAAGGAATAGATTCCTTGCGCACTGCGCAGGGAAACCTGAAATTCGGAGGTATCACCTCCGCAAACGATAGCAATCGTGCGTTTCATTCTAAATCTCTGTTACTGATATAGCTTCTCCATTTGTCTATCAGCTGGGTCATGTCGTCGGGCATTTCAGAAGTGAAGTACATTTCCTCACCGGTGGCGGGATGTACAAAGCCCAACGTCATTGCGTGTAATGCCTGCCGTGGACAAGTATCAAAGCAATTGTTTACAAACTGTTTGTATTTACTAAAATGAGTACCTTTCAGAATTTCGTGTCCGCCATAGCGCTCGTCATTAAAGAGTACGTGGCCGATGTGTTTCATATGTACACGTATCTGATGGGTACGTCCTGTTTCGAGAATACACTCCACAAGGGTGACGTAACCCAGACGCTCCAGTACCCGGTAATGGGTTACGGCATGTTTACCTTGGTCGTCGGGCAACACGGTCATCTGCATACGGTCTTTGGGATTCCGGCCGATGTTACCTATAATGGTTCCTTCGTCCTGTTCAACGATTCCCCATACCAATGCACGATAACGTCGTTTGGTGGTTTTGTTGAAGAACTGTATGCCGAGATTGGTTTTAGCGTCCGGTGTCTTTGCTATAACGAGCAAACCGGAAGTATCTTTGTCAATGCGGTGCACCAGACCGACATGCGGGTCGTTGGCATCGTAATCGGGATGATCTTTCATGTGCCAGGCTATGGCGTTCACCAGAGTTCCGTGGTAGTTACCGTGCCCCGGATGCACAACAAGTCCGGCAGGTTTATTCACTATCATGAGGTGTTTATCCTCATAAACAATATTGAGTGGGATGTCTTCGGGAATGACCTCATTTTCATAGCGTGGACGGTCCATCATAATGGTAATGACGTCCATAGGCTTTACCTTGTAGCTGCTTTTGACAGGCTTGTTGTTAGCCATTACAAAACCTGCTTCTGCTGATTTCTGAATGCGGTTGCGTGAAGCATTTGTCAGACGATCGAAGAGGTATTTGTCTACGCGCATCATTTCCTGTCCCCTGTCCACTACCACACGGAAGTGCTCATAGAGTTGTGCCTCATCACCGACAGGTTCTACGTCGTCCAGGTCATCATCAATCGTTATGTCATCCGGCAATTCTTCTATCATTCCTCGTTTTTTCTATGTGTTATTATGATTGAAAGTCGCTTATTCCCCGAATATTATGTTTAGAACCAAGAGTCATCAGTGGCAGAATCACCGGAAGAAACAGTACCTGTGGTTTCCGTATTTGTAGAATCTGCCTCTTGAGCTAAGGCTCCGCCATCCCCTACTATTAAGGTTAGTGTGGAACCTACGGGAACTTTCTCGCCATTGGTCAGTGTACGTCCTTGGTACTTCACACCATATACCCAATCTTTTTCACCGGGTATGTATTGGTTCTCGGCTAGCTTGAAACCGGTAGCTAATAAGCGTGCCTGCGCTTGACGCATGGAACTATTATCTGCTACATCGGGAACGATTTGTAAAGGCACATTCAGTGTATTTATTGTCAGATAGATGGTACGTCCTTCTTTTACCTTCTGTCCGGCAGCAGGACTATGTTCGAGGATGCATCCGGCGGGTAAGTTCTTTACGTAGCTGGAGTCGGAAACAATACAGGTCAGCCCTTGGTTGCGGAATATTTTCTCGGCTTCAGTCACTCCCATGCCTTTTACATTGGGCACTACTACCGCTTCGCCGTGACGGGTATATATATCCAGTCCCTTCAAAACTCCAAACAGTACAAGGGCAACCACAACGATCATTGCGATCAGGTTTACCCAGAAAAATTTATTCTGTCGGAAAGAAAAAAACTCTTTTATTGTCATAATCCTTAGCGTTATTTGGGGCAAAGATAATGTAAACCGAAAGCAGTACAAAATAAGCTTGCTTATTTTTAATGTTGAGGTGCAGCTTATCTTTGCTTTTTGAGCAAAAATACAAATTTCGCCTTAGAGTGTAAGACAAACTAAGGCGAAATTTATATAATAGTTCAATGTCCGCTGTCCGGATCACTTTTTAAAGTGACTCGAGTAGTCTTTTCAATACTACTGTAGCCGATATTTCACGGTTGGCGGCTTCGGGGATTACAATGGATTGAGGGCTTTCGATGACATCATCCGTTACAATCATATTACGGCGTACAGGCAGGCAGTGCATGAAGTAGGCGTTGTTGGTTACAGCCATTTGACGATCACTTACTGTCCATTCGCGGTCCTTACTTAGAATTTGTCCGTAATTATCGCCGGCGTAGGCAGCCCAGTTCTTGGCATAGATGAAGTCTGCACCTTCGAATGCTTTCATCTGATCGTATTCTACGCGGGCATGTCCTACAAATTGCGGGTCGAGTTCGTAGCCTTCGGGATGAGTGATGACGAAATCGTAATCAGTAGCATTCATCCACTCTGCAAATGAGTTGGGCACGGCTTGTGGCAATGGACGCGGATGCGGCGCCCAGGTCATTACTACTTTGGGACGTGCCGTTTTCTTGTATTCTTCAATAGTGATGAGGTCAGCAAAACTTTGCAATGGATGGCGTGTAGCTGCTTCCATTGAAAATACAGGGCGTCCGGAATATTTAATGAACTGGTTTATGATGATTTCGTTGTAATCATCTTCTTTATTCTCGAATCGTGCGAAAGAGCGTACACCGATGATGTCGCAATAGCAACCCATTACGGGGATAGCTTCCAGCAGGTGCTCCGGTTTGTCGCCGTCCATAATGACTCCGCATTCCGTTTCCAGTTTCCATGCTCCCTGGTTGATGTCCAGTACGATAACATTCATACCCAGGTTTGTTGCAGCTTTCTGCGTGCTGAGGCGGGTACGCAGGCTTGAGTTGAAGAATATCATCATCAACGTCTTGTTTCGTCCTAACTCTACGTATTTGAAACGGTCTTTCTTAATCTCAAATGCTTCATCCAGTGCAGCTTTCAGATTTCCGATGTCCTGCACACAAGTAAACTTCTTCATCTTATATATTTATGATTTATAATTTATAGTGGGGCTTTGGCTAATCACTTATCACTCTACCACTTATCACTCTCTTATCTGTCCTTCGCCTTCGATAATCCATTTATATGTGGTGAGCTCTTCCAACGCCATCGGACCGCGGGCGTGAAGTTTCTGTGTACTGATACCGATCTCGGCACCCAGTCCAAACTGTGCTCCGTCCGTGAAGGACGTTGGTACGTTGACATACACACAGGCGGCATCCACATCACGGCAGAACTGTTCGGCATGAGCTTTATCATTCGTTACGATACATTCGCTATGCTTGGAGCCGTATTTTTGGATATGTACTATGGCTTCGCCGATAGACTGGACGGTTTTGATGGACATTTTGTAATCCAGAAATTCCGTTCCAAAATCTTCTTCCGTAGCTTCTTTCAGTAAATCGGTGGGATAGCTGCCTTTCAGGGCGTTGTATGCATGTGTATCTGCGTAGATTATCACATGGCTATCTGGCAACGGAGCACAAAGTACCGGCAGGTCACTGAGGCGCTCTTCATCAATCAGCAGGCAATCTAAAGCGTTGCATACACTGACGCGACGGGTTTTGGCATTGTTGATAATGGCAGCACCTTTTTCCACATCACCATAGCGGTCGAAGAATGTATGGCAAATACCTGCACCTGTTTCAATAACCGGTATGGTAGCATTCTGACGCACAAAGTTGATGAGGCTACTGCTGCCACGGGGAATAAGCAAATCCACATAGCCCCTTGCATTTAGCAGTTCGGCTGTTGCTTCCCTGTCGGCAGGCAATAATTCTACGAGATGAGGGTTGACTTGGAAACGTTCCAAAACTTCGTGTATTACGCTAATAATAGCCCGGTTGGAGTAGTCAGCATCGCTACCGCCTTTCAATATGCAGGCATTGCCACTTTTCAGACAAAGTGCGAATACGTCGAAACTAACGTTCGGACGAGCCTCGTATATGATGCCGATAACACCGAATGGAACACTTGTTTTTTTAAGTTTCATTCCTTTGGGGTGTGTATTCTCCTTCAGTATATGCCCTACGGGAGAGGGGAGGGTAGCTACGTTGCGTGTATCCGCGGCGATGCCTTGAAGGCGTTCGGCGGTTAATTTCAGTCGGTCGTACTTCGGATCTTTAGGGTCCATCCTTTCCAGGTCTTTCTTGTTTTCTGCAAGAATAAAGTCTGACTTTGCCAAGGCGGCATCCGCTACAGCCAGCAGTATCTGATTGATTTCCCGGTCGCTTAACGACAGCAATTCCCTACTGGCTTCCTGCACGGTGGCAAATACTCTGTTTAAGTCCATCTTCTTTGTACTTTTTGTAGTTGATTATTCTGCAAATGTAGTAATTATATTGGGAATGCCTGCTTTATCTCTTTGAAAAAGAATGTGTAGAGAAAGGAGGGGATGACAAGGCTCTATATATCATTTTCTCATTTTTATCGGGTTATGAACTAAAAAAACAGGATAGCGGTGCATATTATTTACAAATGATATATATATCTAAAATAGTCGTATACTGAACCTAATTCAGTCGTATAGTGAATGCCATTCAGTCGTATACTTAATAGAGTTCAGTCGTATACTGAATAGGGTATGGTTTAACGATGTTGATAATCAGAAAGTTACAAAAGTTCATCTTGCTATTGATAAATTCTGACAAATCCCTGCGATATATAGCGCAGCCACTTTATCACTCTATCACCCTACCACCTTATCACTCTTTTATTCCTTCCTTTTCCATTTTGAGTAAATTTCATCGTCCGATATGCATTAATATAATTTTAAGTCGATATTAATGCATTTTAATCGATTTTATTAATGAGATACGCTTTTCTTTGCATCTGGAAAATGTAAATTTAAGAATCATGAAAAACCGTTTAATAAGTCTGTGCTTGCTGTGTGCTTGCTGTGTGATGGCCAAAGCTGACGATCTGAAGCTGTGGTACAAGCAACCGGCTAAAGTATGGACTGAAGCATTACCTCTGGGTAATTCGCGTTTAGGCGCCATGGTCTATGGCGGAGTAGTTAACGAGCAGATACAGTTGAATGAAGAGACTGTTTGGGGTGGTGGTCCGCACCGGAATGATAGTCCGAAAGCACTCGGTGTATTGCCCACAGTTAGGGAGTTGCTTTTCTCCGGACGTGAGAAGGAAGCTGAAAAAATGATTGCCGACAACTTCTTTACCGGACAACACGGCATGCCATTTCAAACCATTGGTAGCCTGATGCTGGAATTTGATGGACACGCCGACTATTCCGATTATCGCAGGGAACTGGATTTGGAGAAGGCAATAGCCTCCGTACGCTATAAAATAGGTGAAGTAAACTATATCCGTACCATGTTTACATCCTTGGCAGATAATGCTCTGATTGTGCGTATCGAAGCCGACAAACCGGGAGCAGTCAATTTTACCACTCGATATAGCACTCCGTACAAAGAATACGAAATAAAAAAGAACGGTAAAAGCCTGCTGCTGTCCGGACATGGCTCTGCACACGAAGGCATTCCGGGTGCCATCCGCTTTGAAACCCGTACGCAGATAAAGGCCGAGAAAGGCAAAGTCAACGTCACCAACGACTGCATCGAAGTGAAAGGAGCAGACGCAGCAGTGATCTATGTAACCGCTGCCACCAACTTTGTCAATTATAAAGATGTAAGTGCCAATGAAACCCGCCGTGCAACAGAGTTCTTGTCGCAGGCCATGAAACGCCCCTATGCACAAGCCCTTGCTGCTCACGAGGAGGCTTATCAAAAGCTGTTCGGACGTGTTTCGCTGAATGTAGGTGCTTCCAGCAAGGAAGAAACTTCTTACCGCATTAAGCACTTTAACGAGGGAAAAGACCTGGGATTGGTAGCCCTGATGTTCCAGTTCGGACGTTATTTGCTTATCTCTTCTTCACAACCCGGTGGGCAACCTGCAGGTTTGCAAGGCATCTGGAATCATGAATTGCTGGCTCCGTGGGATGGAAAATATACCATCAATATCAATACAGAGATGAACTACTGGCCGGCAGAAGTAACCAATTTGCCGGAAATGCATCAACCTCTTTTCCAAATGGTGAAAGAATTGTCCGAGTCGGCACAAGGAACTGCGTGTACCTTGTACGATTGTCGGGGCTGGACGGTGCATCATAATACGGACTTGTGGCGCATGGCCGGTCCGGTGGATGGTGCTTCGTATGTTTGGCCTTTGGGCGGTGCGTGGCTCAGTCAGCACTTGTGGCAACATTATCTTTATACGGGTGACCAGGCCTTCTTGCAGACTGCTTATCCGGCTTTGAAAGGGGCAGCCGATTTCTTCCTCGATTTCCTGGTAGAACATCCTAAGTACGGTTGGATGGTTTGTGCGCCGTCCATGTCTCCCGAGCAAGGTCCTCCGGGAACGGGAACCATGCTGACCGCCGGATGTACCATGGACACTCAGATTGTACTGGATGCACTGACTTCGGTACTGTCCGCCACGAAGTTGTTATATCCCGGCCATACATCGTATTGCGATAGCCTGCAAGGCATGATCAAGCGCTTGCCTCCTATGCAGATAGGTAAACATAACCAGTTGCAGGAATGGCTTGCCGATGTCGATGATCCGAATAATGATCACCGTCACGTCTCTCATCTGTACGGGCTTTACCCAAGTAATCAGATTTCTCCTTATGCCCATCCGCAGCTTTTCCAGGCCGCCAAGCGTTCGCTCCTCTATCGGGGTGATATGGCTACGGGGTGGTCCATCGGTTGGAAAATCAATCTTTGGGCACGCTTGCTCGACGGGGATCATGCGTATACGATTATCAAAAATATGCTGAAGTTGGTGGAGAAGGATAATCCTGACGGACGTACTTATCCGAATATGTTCGATGCACATCCGCCTTTCCAGATTGACGGAAACTTCGGTTTCACGGCAGGCGTGGCCGAAATGTTGCTTCAAAGCCATGATGAAGCTCTGCACCTGTTGCCTGCCCTGCCCACGGCATGGAACAAAGGTAGTGTGAAAGGTTTGGTGGCACGTGGCGCTTTCGAAGTTGATATGGACTGGGATGGCGGTGAACTGACGACGGCTACTGTAACTTCACGTATCGGTGGAAACCTGCGTATACGTTCGTATGTACCATTGGAAGGTGCTGGTCTGAAAGAGGCTAAAGGTGATAATCCGAACCCGTTGATGAAACGTGGAGATATCAAGGAACCCTTGGTGGCCGAAGGACTAAGGGCACAGTACCCCATCTTGTACAGGATATATGAGTATGATATACAGACTCGACCGGGAGAAAAGTACACATTGCAAAGAGCTTTTTAAAAAGGTGATATAAATGGAATAGGTTATGGTAAAAAGAATAAATTGGTTTATTGTATGTTTGCTGTTTTCAATAGGTGTTACAGCACAAGCTGCTGGCAAGCAGTATAATTCGTACAAAGGATTGGTGATGGCCGGTTATCAGGGGTGGTTCAATGCCCCTGATGACGGTGCCGGCCGTGGTTGGTATCACTATACCGGGCACGACGGTTTTCGTCCCGGTTCTTGTACGATTGATTTCTGGCCCGAAGTGTCGGAGTACAAGAAACTGTATAAGACGGAATTCAGGTTTGCCGATGGTACTCCGGCTTATACTTTCTCTTCGCATGATGAATCTACGGTGGATACTCACTTCAGATGGATGAAAGAGTACGGACTGGATGGAGTTTTTATGCAACGCTTTGTAGGCGAGATTCGTAATAAGAGCGGATTGAATCACTTCAACGTAGTACTGAATTCAGCTATGAAGGCTGCTAATAAGTATGAACGGGCCATTTGCGTGATGTATGATCTGAGTGGTATGCGTCCCGGTGATGAAGAGGTTTTGCTAAAGGATATTGCCGACATAGCTCAGCGCCATGCTTTAAAGGATCATGCTAAGAACCCGTCCTATCTGTATCATAACGGAAAGCCACTGGTTACAATCTGGGGTGTAGGGTTCAATGACCGTCGCCGTTATGGTCTGAACGAAGCAGAAAAGATTATTAATGGTCTGCAAGCACAGGGGTTTAGTGTAATGCTGGGAGTACCTACACATTGGCGTGAACTGAATGGTGATACCGAGTCGGACCCTCGCTTGCATGAATTGATAAAACGGTGTGATGTTGTGATGCCGTGGTTTGTGGGGCGTTATAATGAGAATTCATATCCCCGTTATCAGAAATTGATTAAAGATGATATTGCCTGGGCTAAGAAAAATAAAGTAGACTATGCTCCTCTGGCTTTTCCGGGCTTCTCCTGGCGTAACATGAAAGGTCATGAGAATAGTGTGCAAATACCGCGCAATAAGGGTTCGTTCCTCTGGAAACAGTTATCCGGTGCTATCAAGGAAGGGGCTGAGATGATTTATGTAGCCATGTTTGATGAAATAGACGAGGGTACAGCCATCTTTAAGTGTGCTAAGAAAGTTCCTGTTGGTGCCAGTACATTTGTGCCCATTGAAGAAGGGATCGGAAGTGACCATTATTTATGGTTGGTAGGTCAGGCCGGTAAAATGTTGCGTAAAGAAAAACCGTTGGAAATGAAACAACCGGAACGCAAATAAATCAAAGTAGAATCCGGATTATAATATAAGAAACGTCTGACTTGGGAGTATCCAGGTCAGACGTTTCTTTTGGAGTATCTATTTGTTTCAGTTTTGTTCGTCGATAATTTCCATTAAGGAGAACTTGTATTCTGTACCCAGCGAAGCAGCATACTCTTTGCAGAAAGCATCATAGACAGTCTTGGCAAGCCCTTTTTTACCTTGTTGGCAAAGAATGCGGCATTTTACACAAAGAGCTTCCTCGTTGATGTAGTCATGTTGGAATAGTGTATCTGCAATTTTTAGCTTTAACGTCTCCGAGAGGTCTTCCCGCTTCAGTAATCTGCAAAGCAGATCGATAGTGCTATTTGAAAAATCGTTTTTGAACGTATCGATCCAATCGGTTTCCATATTGGGTAACATCATACCACGTAGCAATAACTCGAGCAGCTTCTCTAAGTTCTGGCTATTATTCTCTTTATATAAATGAAGTGCTTCCAGATAGTCGCAAATTGTTCCTTCTTCAAACTGTATGCTCCAGAAGCTATTTTGATTCAATATTTTGATATCACCTACTTTTTCCAATAAACCGCGTAGTTTACTCATATATACATTACGGTTGTTCTTGGCAGATTCATCCGTCTTGTCATACCATAATAGTTGGATTAGCTTATGGCCAATGATTCCTTTGGAATCTCTTCCGGTATAGAGCACAAGCAATATCAATAAGGCTTTAAGGGTTGGAGTAAATAAGGCTGTAATGTCATTGCCTTCTTTATCCACAACATGGAAACCACCAAAGAAACAAACACATCCCTTGGAGAAATCATAGTTGTGGAATGTTGTTGTCTCTGTGTGTATGGGCATTTCTATTTTTATCTCAGATCTATCATTGATTAGAGAGCCATTCGCTGTTTCTGATTGGAGACTGTTTGTTTCCGCTTTCTTGTTGTTTCCGGTGGCGGTCTTGACCCGGTTTATTTCAGCCTTTTTCTTTCTATAATAGAAAACTCCCATTCCGGCAATAATCAGTACCCCAACTATGATGTACAGCCATATAGATGACTGATCGTTTTGACCGGCATTGTCTGCAACTACATCCGGCTGCTTAAAGGATGAAATAGGAATCGGAGGGAAATTCAGTTCATAGATATCTATATCAGCTTTACCGCTTACTTCAGCCTGGTGAATCACCGTATATAATTTCTTTTGTTTAGGGGAGTAGTATAGGTTGGTATACATATACTGAGCCTCTAATTTCAATCCTATAGGCAATGACATGAGTTCGAAATGCGGTGTTTGAGTATCAATTTTCATCAACGTACCACCTTGCTGGGTACTGAAGAAGTAAAAACATTTTTTTTCAGGATCATAAACCATGTTCTCACTGGGTTGAAAGTCTCCTCCATCCGGAATCTGAGTAAGTTCCCATAGTTTATTGGTTTGCTGGGTCAAAAGGTTGACAGCATACAAGTCATAATAGTTACGGGGAGATAATTCCTGCCGTCCGGATGGGCAACCGCGTCCTCCGAAGATATAAAGTGTGCTGTCAACTATGACAGAACTGGAAGAGTATCTGGGATGAATATTTGTCAGATTGAGGTGACGCTGCGGGGTATCCTCATAAGGATAGCAGATTAATAGCTTGTTATTATAATGATAATGTCCATATCCACCGAAGCTGATCAATGAAGAATTGGCTGGATTATAAACAAGCGTATTATTCCAATAGTCATGTTCCTGTACGGCTGCCTGTGTCCCTTTCCAGCTTTGTGAAACAGGATCAAAGAACGAATATAGATTTTCATTCAGGTTGTAGGATAACAACTGATGTTGCTCTGGTATATATATCAACTGGTTGGGATAGTTGGCTACAAACTCGCCGCCTTTTACCTGAATGGTGTCAGTTATCCTTTCATCCGTATGGAAAACATACAGCTTTTGTTTATTGTTGGCTATGTAGAAGGTTCCGACAGTAGGATCGAATGCTACAGAGGGAGAAGATTTGAATTGCTGTGAATGAATCTTCTTCCAGGTGATATACTGGTCTATGATCCAACGGGTATTCTTGCCGGAAGCCGGACTGTGGGAAATCTCGTCATAACAGACTTCTTGATTATGGCGTGCCATTTTCCACAAACGTATTTCCTGCAATCCGCGCTTGATACTGATATCTTTTAAATTAACGGAAGCCACATCGGCTAAAGAGAAACCCTCATAGGGACAATAGCCGAAAGCAAAGCGTAGTTTCTGTGCACCTTTCAGATCAGGGTAATTCACATTAATTTCCGTACTATCATATAATACGGTAATATTTCCCTCTTTAACATCGAGGGTCAGGCTGGCTGAAGTCCAAGTCTCACGCCTCACTTCTTTTTGAATGGGGTATACTGCATCTCCGGTGACCAGAATTGGGAAGCGTCTGTCGTTCTCACTGACACTGTACATCAGATCGACATTCTTATTATTTTCAGTAATGATGCGGAATACGGTTCCGAATACATTATCGGGTCTCACCCAGAGGTTAAAACTCAGGGTAATTTTGTCTCCTTTAGTCTCTATGGGCTTTCCATCTTCTAATACCATACTGGTAAACTCAGAATTCTGAAGCGGATAGGATTGGATATGCAAACCATATTCAGGAAGCTGAGCGACTGAACGCATACACATCAACAGAAGAAAGATAATAGATTGTGTCTTTTTCATTTTGTATGTCCTTAATGAAGTATTAGCTCGTACAAAAGTAATGCTTTTTAGTGAAAACCGATTACTTATTTATGCAATTATTACAGCCTGGCTTCGCTTTTCCTGCAAAAGTGATTCATTAAGTGGATTTTAATGTTTCATTAATTATTGTTTTATCATTTTATTAAGCGGTTGCCGTTTACTTTGCATAAAAATAGATTAAAATCTGATAATATGAACTTAAAAAGGCACTTATTCTTATTTGCAGGAATAATATCCTGCTCTTTTCTAATGGCTCAGCAGCCAAGTGATATTTTATCCGTTTCAGCATCCACCAATGTGGAAAAAGCTTCGTTAGCTTTTGATAAAGATCAAAAGACAATGTGGGAAGTTAGTGGGCAGGACTTGAAAACAGACCAATGGTTGATGTTTACTATCCAGACCCCTGGTGATGTATGTGAACTTGGGGTTCAGATGCAAGGTGTTTCTAAAGAAGACTTAAAGCAACTGATGAATATCTTTGTTACATATGATCCTATGAATTTGGGAGTGCCTGTCGATTACCAGGTACAGGGTAGCGCTAAAGAGATGCGGTTGAAGTTTTCACCTAAATATGGAGCACATGTCCGGTTGGCTTTTAAGGGAGGTGATCGTGTTAAGCCTTTTATGGTAAAGGAAGTATCTGTTCTTTTAGCTGATAAGGAATTGAAAGATCGGAAAGGAGAAAAAACTTTGCTCCGCTATATGGACCCTACACTTCCGGTGGAAGAACGTGTAGAAAGTCTGCTGTCTGTGATGACGCCGGAAGATAAAATGGAACTGATACGTGAGGGCTGGGGTATTCCCGGTATTCCTCACTTATATGTACCGCCCATTACAAAGGTGGAAGCTGTACATGGCTTCTCATATGGTAGTGGAGCTACTATCTTCCCCCAAGCCCTGGGAATGGGAGCAACCTGGAATAAGAAGTTGACGGAAGAAGTGGCGATGGCAGTTGGCGATGAAACTCTTTCGGCAGGTACTATGCAGGCATGGTCTCCGGTATTGGATGTAGCACAGGATGCCCGTTGGGGACGTTGTGAAGAAACATTTGGAGAAGATCCGGTTTTGGTATCACAAATTGGTGGAGCTTGGATTAAAGGCTACCAATCTATGGGGTTGTATACTACTCCGAAACATTTTGGTGGTCATGGTGCTCCATTGGGAGGACGCGATTCTCACGATATAGGATTGTCTGAACGTGAAATGCGCGAAGTACATCTGGTTCCGTTCCGTCATGTGATTCGTAACTATGATTGCCAATCTTTGATGATGGCTTATTCGGATTTCCTGGGTGTTCCGGTAGCTAAAAGTAGAGAATTACTACATAATATTTTACGTGAGGAATGGGGATTCAGCGGTTTTATCGTTAGCGACTGTGGTGCTATAGGTAATTTGACTGCCCGTAAGCATTATACGGCTAAAGATAAAATAGAAGCTGCTAACCAGGCTTTGGCAGCCGGTATTGCTACAAACTGTGGTGATACTTATAATGATAAGGAGGTGATACAGGCTGCAAAAGATGGACGAATCAATATGGAAAACCTTGACGAGGTGTGCCGCACAATGTTACGTATGATGTTCCGCAATGAGCTGTTTGAAAAAGCACCTAACAAACCGTTGGACTGGAATAAGATTTATCCGGGGTGGAATTCAGATAGTCATAAAGAAATGGCACGTCAGGCTGCTCGCGAATCTATTGTACTGTTAGAAAATAAGGATAATATTTTACCTCTGTCTAAAGACATGCGTACGATTGCTGTGTTAGGTCCCGGTGCAGATGATCTTCAGCCTGGTGATTACACTCCTAAACTTCAGCCTGGTCAGTTGAAATCTGTGTTGACTGGTATCAAACAAGCGGTAGGAAAACAGACAAAAGTGATTTATGAGCAAGGTTGTGATTTTACAAGCTTGGGTGAAAACAATATTGCAAAGGCGGTAAAAGTAGCTTTACAATCAGATGTGGTGCTATTGGTTTTGGGAGATTGTTCAACCAGTGAGGCGACGACGGATGTATATAAGACATCCGGTGAGAACCATGATTATGCAACCTTGATTCTGCCGGGTAAACAACAGGAATTATTGGAAGCTGTTTGTGCAACCGGAAAACCTGTTATATTGATTCTTCAGGCAGGGCGTCCTTATAATCTGTCTAAGGCATCAGAATTGTGTAAAGCTATCCTTGTGAATTGGTTGCCGGGACAAGAAGGTGGTCCGGCAACAGCAGATGTGCTGTTTGGTGATTATAATCCTGCCGGTCGTTTGCCGATGACTTTCCCACGTCACGTAGGTCAGCTCCCTCTCTATTATAACTTTAAAACTTCCGGTCGTCGTTATGAATATTCGGATATGGAATATTATCCTCTTTATTATTTCGGATATGGTTTGAGTTATACTTCATTTGAATATTCTGGTCTGAAAGTACAGGAAAAAGAAAATGGTAATATTACAGTGCAGGCTACTGTGAAGAATATAGGTCAACGGGCCGGTGATGAGGTGGTACAACTGTATGTAACGGATATGTATGCCAGTGTGAAGACACGTATTACAGAGTTGAAAGACTTTACCCGTATTCATCTGAAACCAGGTGAAGCGAAAACGGTTTCTTTTGAACTGACACCTTATGAACTATCACTTTTGAACGATCATATGGACCGGGTTGTAGAGAAAGGTACCTTCAAAATCTTAGTTGGAGGTGTAAGTCCTCAGTATGTGGCCAAAGACCGTATTAAGGATAGTGTGGGTTATGTAGATTCCAAGAAAGGTTTGTCCGCTATGCTTGAATATACTCATGAATTTGCAGCAGATTTCGGTTTGACTTTATTCAAAGTGGAAGAAAACTTGGTAAAGAATCAGAAAACTATTTGGGTGTCTGTCAAAAACAATGGGACTTTGATGGATACAGGAAAAATTGAAATGTATGTCGGGGGTAATAAAGTAGGCGATAACGTTCATTATGAGTTGGCTCCGGGAGAAGAGAGGCTGATACCTTTCAGTGTGGATAAGGAGAATACGGCTCCAGTTGTATTTACTACCAAATATAAAGTGTTATCTATATAATTTTGATACTATGAGAAAACTATTAGCATTCTTATGTATCTGTGTACAGATTGTCCCGTCATGGGGGCAATCTGTTCTGCGTACTCCAAATGGGGTAAAAGTAGAGACTGAAAAGGCTTGTATAGAGTTGGAATGTTTTTCTTCTTCTATCATTCGTGTGAAGAAATATCCAGCCGGAAAGACACCTGAGAAGAAATCATTGTCTGTCACTATGCAACCGGAGAAGGTAAAATACAAATTGCAAGAGACAAAAGGTGAAGTGGTTCTTACTACTTCCGAATTAGTAGCAATTATGGATATTGCCCAAAAACAAGTTCGTTTTACTGATAAAGATGGTAAGGTCTTGTTAGCTGAGAAGCCTGCTTCTATTGATTTTGTTCCATTCAATGATGCGGGAAATTCTACCTATCAGGTTCGCCAGACTTTCGTGTTGGATAGTGATGAGGCTATTTATGGTTTGGGGCAACACCAGCAGGGACGGATGAACCAGCGTAACCAAACTTTATTTTTGCAGCAAGCCAATACGGAAATCTGTATTCCTTTGGTTCATTCTATCAAAGGTTATGCTTTATTCTGGGATAACTATTCTCCTACAACTTTCACTGATAATGCAGAAGGTATGACCTTTGATTCGACAGTGGGTGATTTGTGTGATTATTACTTTGTTTATGGTGGTGGAGTGGATGGAGTTGTGGCTGGATTACGTGAACTAACCGGGCAAGCTCCTATGTTCCCTCTTTGGACTTATGGCTTTTGGCAATCAAGAGAACGCTATGTTAGTCAGGATGAGTTGGTAGGTGTGGTCAGGAAGTATCGTGATTTAAGAATTCCCTTGGATGGTATTATTCAGGATTGGCGTTATTGGGGTGAGGATCATAAAGACTGGAATGCAGTTGAGTTCCGTAATCCGAAGTTCTCCGATCCTAAAAAGATGATGGAAGAAGTACATCGTTTGAATGCTCATGCCATTATTTCAGTATGGCCTTCTTTTGGTCCGGAAACCGGGATTTATGCAGAATTGAAAGCACAGAATAAGTTGATGGTGCATGAGACTTTTCCACAGAATAATGGAGTGAAAGTATATGATACCTATGATCCGGTAGCAAGAGACATCTACTGGAAATATATGAATAAGAATATGTTCAGCATCGGAATGGATGGTTGGTGGCTGGATGCAACCGAACCGGAACATGGTCCGATAAAAGAGGGTGATTTGGACTTTCAGACTTATCTGGGTTCTTTCCGCAAGGTCCGTAATGCTTTTCCGATTGTGAGCGTGGGAGGTGTATATGATCATCAAAGACAGGAAACTTCTGATAAGCGTGTTTTCATTCTGACTCGTTCTGCCTTTGCCGGCCAGCAGCGTTATGCAGCACAAGCGTGGTCGGGTGATGTGGTTTCTGATTGGGGTGTGCTACGTAATCAGATACCTGCAGCGTTAAATATCTCTTTGACAGGTATTCCTTATTGGAACTCTGATATTGGTGGTTTCTTCTCTGCCAATAAATTTCCGCAAGGTGTAAAGGATCCGGCATTTCATGAATTGTATGTACGCTGGATGCAATTTGCTACTTTTACTGGAATGATGCGTTCGCATGGTACAAACACACCTCGTGAAATCTTCATGTTTGGTGAACGTGGATATTGGGCTTTCGATGCACAAGAGAAAATGATCAATCTCCGTTATCGCCTGTTGCCTTATATTTATTCAACTTCATGGAAGATTACTTCTGAAGGTGGAAGCCTGATGCGTGCTTTATTCTCTGATTTCCCTGAAGATAAGAAAGTGCTGGATTTGGGTGATGAATATCTTTTTGGAAAATCTATATTAGTAGCTCCAGTTACCAGCGAGACCAGAAGCCGCTCTTTATATTTGCCGGCAGGAACCCAGTGGATTGATTTCTGGACTGGCGAAGTTCAAGACGGTGGACGTGAAATCACCCGTGAAACACCTGTTGATATTATTCCATTGTATGTGAGAGCTGGTTCTATCATTCCCGTTGGTCCTGCTGTTCAATTTGCAACAGAGAAATCATGGGACGATTTACAGCTTCGTATTTATCCGGGAGCTGATGGAGAATTTACCCTGTATGAAGATGAGGATGATAATTATAATTATGAAAAAGGTAAATATTCCACTATCCGTATGACGTGGAATGATAAGGAGCGAAAACTGATTATTCATCCTCGTCAAGGTAGCTATGATGGTATGTTGCAAGAACGTAAATTTCATATTGTTCTTGTAAATAGACAAGATGGTTTAGGGCTGGATAATGAGTCATATACTGTAAATGTGGGATACCAAGGAAAAAAAATAAATATAAAACTACCATGAAGAAATTAGCGAAATTAGTGAGTATAGCTTTAGTCTCAGGAGTGATAAGTAGTTGTACTTCGGAGCAAGTTCCGGTCAAGAATGATAGAATTGTAACCAATCCTATTGATCTGAACTATCGTTTTCAACCTAATGATGAGTCACGGCGTGAAGCGGCCGATCCTGTACTGGAATATTTTAAAGGATATTATTATATGTTTGCCTCTAAATCCGGTGGATACTGGCGTTCTGAAGATCTGGCAAAATGGGAATATATCCCTTGTACAACCATTCCAACGATGGAAGATTATGCTCCAACCATCCTTGTTTATGGTGATACTCTTTATTTTACGGCATCCAGTGGAAACACCCGTATTTATAAAAACGCTCACCCTGAAAAGGACACTTGGGAAGAAGTAGATACAAAGTTTGAGTATCCTCAACATGATCCGGCGTTCTTTAAAGATGATGATGAAAGAGTGTATTTTTATTGGGGATGTTCGGATGTGGATCCGATCATGGGAGTGGAAGTGGATCCCAAAGATGGCTTCCGAGCTATTGGAGAGCCTAAAGCTTTGATTCAACATAATTGTGATAAATATGGTTGGGAAGTTCCTGGTAAGAACAATGAAGAGCCACGTCAAGGTTGGAATGAAGGTCCATGTGTACTGAAACATAATGGTCGCTACTACTTGCAATATGCAGCTCCTGGTACTCAATACCGTATTTATGGTGATGGTAATTATGTTGGTGATAATCCGTTAGGTCCGTTTGAATATGTGGAAGACAATCCATTCTCTTTTAAGCCCGGAGGTTTCATCGGTGGTGCTGGTCATGGACATACATTCAAAGATAAATATGGTAATTACTGGCATGTAGCATCTATGACTATTTCTGTTCGTCATTGGTTTGAGCGCCGTTTAGGTTTATTCCCGGTAGTTGTTTCTGAGAAATATGGCATGTATGCGTTGACAACTTTTGCTGATTATCCTTTCTGTATTCCTGATCGGAAGGTCGATTTTGAAAAGGAAGATATTAGCATGGGGTGGAACTTGCTTTCATATAAGAAAAAAGTATCCTCGTCTTCACACCTTGAAGGCTATGAACCGGAATTGGCTAATGATGAACAGGTGGAAACCTGGTGGGCTGCTCAAACAGGCAATGCTGGTGAATGGCTGCAAATTGATCTTGGAAAAACAATGGAAGTGAATGCCATTCAGGTGAATTTCGCAGATCATAATTTTAATGTACATGCGCCCCATGATCCTGTGGTTTATCAATATTATATAGAAGGTTCTACAAATGGCAAAGACTGGACTCGTCTGGTGGATGAAGAAAAGAATCTGCAGGATGCTCCTCATAAGCTGCATACTCTGAATGTTCCTGCGAAAGTACAATATCTGAAAATCTGTAACACTAAAGATATGGAAGGAAGTTTTTCTCTGTTCGATTTGCGTGTCTTTGGTCAAGGTGGAGGTAAGGCGCCTGCCGAAGTTACAGGATTCCAAGCTTCGCATGATAATAATGATAAACGTATCTACCGGTTTACATGGAATCCGCAGGAAAATGTAACAGGGTATATTTTACGTTGGGGAACACAAAAAGAGAAATTGACTCACTCTATGGTGGTTTACGAAAATCAATATGAGGCCCGTTATTTCAATAGAGATTCTGAATATTACTTCTCTATTAGTGCTTTTAATGAGAATGGTGTAGGCAAATAACTGATCAATACAGAAATCTTTAATTAAAGCTTGTGGTTATATAACTTATTTATGGGTTGTATAGCCACAAGTTTTGTTTTTATGAGAGGTTTAATTATAATATATAATCTAAGAATAACCTTTGTTTGAAGTCTATTTTTCTTCGATTAATCCATTTATATATGATTCTTTAATGTGAAAGAGTTAAAAAGCTCTGAAACCCTTGTTTTTCTTCAAAAAACCTACTTCGATTAATGTCTTTTTAAGGACTATTTTAACGATAGCCTCATAATTTTGCCCATATAATTTTAAACATGATTTTAATAAATATGAAAAATGCACAAGTATACGTAAAGTATCCTCTTGCAAATAGTCCTCTTTGGACAAACTGAAAAGATAAACTTTTTTAAGTGACTCAAATTATATATTTACCAACTTTTAATTTAATTATTATGAACAAACGATTCTTAAATGCGCTCCTGTTTGGAGCGGTGGTTCTTTCAACAGGAACTTTTACTTCATGTAATAATGATGATGTTGATGATTTGAAATCAAGAGTGTCAGTAATTGAAGTGGCAATTGATGACATCAAAACACAATTGGGCAAAGCATTGATGACCGGTGCAAGTATTACAAAGGTAGATGAAAATAACGGCACGTATACGTTAACGTTGAGTGACGGACAAAAGATTGTAATTAAGCCAGGTGGAGGAAATATCTCTATAGTAGTTACTGATACGGAGGCTATTATTACAATAGAAGGCGAAAAGTACGTCCTTCCATTGGGGTCTTTAGTAAACTCGTTGATCTATAGTCCAGAGACAATAGATGGAATTGTAGAGATTGGCAGTACTGCTACTACAGTGAATTTCTTGGCAAGACCGGCTCTCAAGAGCTTGGATGGTGCACAATTTACAATTGCTGAATCCCATGTACTTACCCGTGCCGCTGATGGTGAGCAGTTTAAAGTAAGTGGAGATGTAACATTGGAAGGTGATTTTATTAAAGTTCCTATTAAGGCACTTGGTGAAGCGGAAGCCGGAAAAACTTATGCTGTATCTCTTCAATTGAATTTAAAAGGAACAATTATTGGTTCTAACTACTTTACTGTGAAAGTGTCTGATGATTTCTCATCTGTTGCTGAAGATTTGGGTGGCGTTACGATCAAAGCAGATTATAGCCCTAATGATCTTGCGAATGGTTTCAAGGAAATGACTATTAAAGGTTCTGACCTCTTAGGAGCTTTTAACTTCAAGAATTTATTCAGTGAACTTCCGGCTAATGCAGAATTTGTAGTTGCAAGTGGTAGTAAACAGCCAGGTGGAGAAGCACAGGAAAAGCAGGAGCTTCTTAGCAAGAGTTTGAAAAAAGACGGTACATGGGCATTTAGTGAAAGACCGGGAACCAGTTTTAATGGAAATGCAGATCGTAAGGGATTCTTGATTAATGTTCTGGCTAATGATGTAGTAAAGGCTAAGATTTATGTTTGTATTAATGATGAATTAGCTAACCTTGATTTTGTTAGTGGATTTAATGAAGAATATGAAGGTGAGTGGGGCGGTCGTCAAAAAAGCCTGCCATTGGGTGCTCAGGAAATTGACATTCAGAAAACATTCACAAATTGGGAAGAAGATTACGCTGAAATCACTCACAGAGGAAAGAGCTTCTTAGAAAATTGGGCTGGCGCAAATTATCAGGTACAAACAGCTGATGGTGACAATGTTATTTATTGTGATGGAACCACACTTGTAATGACTGATATTGCTAAAAAGTATGCACAACTCTCTCGTGGTATATATTGGTATTTCCGTGGTATTTCTATTCTCGTACCGGAAGCGTATGGAAAATGGATGAATCCGGCTACAGGTAAAGAAGTTAATGGTGGAGATGAAATCCTTGGTGGTTTTAATGATGATAGAGAACATCCTGAATTATACGAAGCAACGTTTGCTAAATATGCAGGTGTAACAATGGATCCCAAAACAGCTAAAATTAAACTTAATGACACGTATACAGGTTACGGTTTCCGTTTTGCCATTGCTGCTATTTATGAATATGCTTATGGATGGAAGAGACTTCATAAAGCTGACCAATTTGGTTTCTTCTTCTTCAATCGTCGTATGATGCCGGAAGGTACAACTATACCGGAATAAACCGAAAATGAAGATTTCTTTAATAAATAGAAAATCTAAATATGAAACATAAAATATCTAATACAAAAAAAAGTGCATCCTTTTCATGGAAAGCGATGATGGCTGTGCTTTTATGTCTCCTGACGGCATTGCCTATGTCGGCACAGAACCGCATCGTTCGCGGTACTGTGGTTGACCAAACCGGTGAAACCGTCATTGGAGCCAATGTTCGGGTGAATGGTACCACTCGAGGTGTCATTACCGATATTAATGGTGAGTTTGAGATTGCTGCCGATGCAAAAGAGAAGTTGACTATTTCTTTTATCGGTTATATTGATGCTATAGTTGCAGCAGATAAAACTAACTTGAAAATTACACTAAAAGAAGACAGTCAAGCTTTAGAAGAAGTGGTGGTTGTAGGTTATGGTACGCAGAAGAAAGCTACACTGACAGGTGCGGTTTCAGCTATCAACAATAAGGAAATAGCCGTAACTAAGAATGAGAATGTGGTGAACATGCTTTCCGGTAAGGTTCCAGGTGTGCGTATTTCACAGAAGAGTTCACAGCCTGGTGAATTTGATAATGCCATTGATATTCGTGGTATGGGTGATCCGCTGATTGTAGTTGATGGTATTCCTCGTGATAAGGCTTATTTTTCTCGTATGGATGCTAATGAAATCGATAACGTATCTGTATTGAAAGATGCTTCTGCAGCTATCTATGGTGTGCGTGCTGCTAATGGTGTAATCTTGGTTACTACCAAGCATGGTGAAGCTTCCAATGGTAAGTTCGACATTACGTTCTCCGCTAATTATGGTTGGCAGCAATTCCTCTATGTGCCGCAAACAGCAAGTGCGGCAGACCATATGTTGCTTATCAATGAAAAGTATTATAATGCTTTTGGAGACAACACTTATCCGAACCGCACTCCTGCTAAATATACTTGGCAACAAATGATGGAATACAGTACTGGAAGGAAAAAGAGTACGAACTGGACAAAAGAATTGTTCGATGATAACGTCCCACAGCAACAATATAACGTTAGTGTGAATGGTGGTTCTGAGAAGGTGAACTACTTTTTTAACCTCGGTTATTTGAAGCAGGAAGGTTCTTATAAAGGTGGTTCTTTGAATTACGATCGCTGGAATTTCCGTAGCAATATTGATGCCAAGATTACCGACCGTTTGAAGGCTACTATACAAACTAGTGGTTATATGGACGAAAAGAATCAACCGTTTACCGATATCTGGTCTGTGTATAAAAAAGCCTGGACTTATAGGCCGACTTCAGAGGCATATGTAGATGGTGATCATAATTACCCCGCCTGGGATAGTGAAATGGGTGAACCTGAAAATCCTGTAGCTGCTATCAATAGTGACCTTACTGGTTATCGCCGTGAGAAACGTTATAATTTCAATGGCGCTTTGACTTTGACTTATGATATTCCGGGAGTAAAGGGCTTGAATGCAAAGGCTTTTTATAGCTACGACTATTATACTACCAATAATACAAGTTATAAACGTGCTTATAAATTGTACAATAAGCGTGAAGATGGCACAATGGAAAGTTTCGATCGCAATGCTGACAGCAATTTGCGACGTAATACTGACCCGAATTACGGAACAGTGATGCAGCTTTCTTTGAACTATGCCAATAAATTTGGTGATCATAATGTTGGGGCTATGGTATTGTTCGAAGAACAGTATAACAATTGGGATAACTTTTATGCACAACGTGTTATGCAGTTGGATGGTGAATACCTGATTTATGGTGAAGAGAAGGATCAGATAGGTTCGATGGGAGGCGCTGGTGACAAGACTCGTCAGTCAGTTGTAGGTAAAGTAAACTACGACTATAAAGGACGCTATATGGTAGATTTCTCTTTCCGTTATGATGGTTCTTCCAGTTTCCCGAAAGGTTCGCGTTGGGGATTTTTCCCATCCGTTTCTGCTGGTTGGCGTATAAGTGAAGAAGCATTTATGAAAGAATGGATTCCTTTTCTCACCAACTTGAAGATTCGTGGTTCTTACGGTAAGATGGGTGATGATGGTGGTGCCAGTACTTATCCTCAGACAGTGATAGCTTATAATATTGAAAAAGACAAGATTGGCTGGTTCTATAATGGTGCATTAATGGCCGGTGTTGCTGCGACTGCTATTCCTAATCCTGATTTGACATGGTATACTGCCGAAACTTATAATCTTGGTTTAGATTTCGATCTTTGGAATCAAAAGTTAAGCGGTACGTTTGAAGTCTTCAAGCGTAAACGTAGTGGTCTGCTTGCTACCTCTTCAACTGTTGTTCCGGGTACAGTCGGTGCATCTTTACCTCAGGAAAACCTGAACAGTGACCAGACTTTCGGTTGGGAAATCAGTTTGAATCACCGTAATAGAGTGGCTGGAGTAAACTATTGGGTAGGTGGACAGATCTCTGCCACAAAGAACCGTTGGGATTATCGTTTGGACAGTCAGGCTAGTAACTCTATGGATGCTTGGCGTCGTAGAGATGTATCTGGACGTAACAAAGATATCTGGTTCTCTTACGAAGAAGGTGGACGTTTTACCAGCTATGAACAGATCCGTTATCACAATGTTACCGGTGGTGGATATGGTCAAGGAACTTTACCTGGTGACTATTACTATAAAGACTGGAATGGTGATGGTGTAATCAACGGTGATGATAACCACCCGATGGCAACTTATAACCTACCGGTATTTAACTATGGTTTTGTGATGGGAGCCGAATGGAAAGGTGTAGACATCTCTCTGAACTGGCAGGGCGCAGCAGGCGTATACAATTCTTATGATGAGGTATTTACGGAAGTTGGTCCGTTTAATGGTGGTGCAGTGTTGGATATTTACCTTGACCGCTGGCATACGATTAACCCAAGCGACGATCCTTTCAATCCGAATACTCAGTGGGTATCAGGTTTGTATCCAGCTACAGGGCACAGTTTCAGTAATGCAGGAACGGGTATTAAGAACACTTCATATCTGCGTCTGAAAACTTTGGAAGTAGGTTATACATTACCTAAAACTTGGGTAGCCAAAGCAGGAATTAAAGACCTTCGTGTTTATTTCAATGCTTATAACCTTTTGACTTTTACTGGTTTGGATAATATAGATCCGGAACGTCCCGGTCGTCAGGGTGGAGCTAATAATGGTGATTCTTCCGGTATTTTGTTCTACAATTATCCTGTGAACCGTACGTTTAACATTGGTGCAACAATCAAATTCTAAAGATAAAAGGATAGAATATGAAAACATTAAAATATATATTTGTAGCAGCTGCATTGGGACTTACGGCGACTTCTTGCTATGATTTGGATCTGGAGCCGAAAGGACTTATTTATGAAAATGTGCTGTTTCAATCGGACAATGGTATCAAGAAGTATCTCGCTCTGATGTACCAGGATCTTCCGATAGAAGATTTCAATTATAGTCAGAATGGTGACGATAAGGGATATGCAACAGTAAATGCCAGTGGTTGGCATAGCGGTAATAGATGGCAGGCCCAGAAAGGTAGTCCGGCGTCTTGTGCTGCTGAGGCAGCAGGCCGTGGCACTTCTTATGGCGATGGTTGGGGATATTGGAATTACGACCGTATCCGCGACATCAACAATATGCTGGAAAAACTACCAGATTATCGTTCCAATTATAAAGAGAATGATTATAATGCCTATTTGGGCGAAGCTCGTTTCCTACGTGCATTCTACTATTTCGGAATAGTGAAACGCTATGGCGGTGTACCTATTGTGGATAAAGTGCTTGATCCTAAAGCGCCATTAGAGGAATTGCAGCAACCGCGTAATACTGAATATGAATGCTGGAAGTTCATCTATGAAGATTTGAAATTTGCCATGGAGAATGCTACAGCTTCTAAAGATGAAGTGGGGCGTGCTAACCGTTATGCAGCCGCGGCATTGATGTCTCGTGCCATGCTATATGCGGGTTCCATCGCCAAATATAATCAGTATACTGCTGTTACTGGTCCGGCTGTTTCTGCCGGTCTGATGGGTATGCCTGCAGACAAAGCACAAGAATTTTTCCAATATGCTTATGATGCATGTAAATACTTGAAGGATGCCGGATTTAAACTGCATACAGGTGCAGATAAAGAAAAAGCTTATACTGAAGTCTTTTTGAATCCGAATACGGAAGAGGACATCATGGTTAAGCAGTATGGTCCTAATACCAGTACTCCTACCAACACAAGTTTGTTCCATTGTTGGGACTGCATGGTGTTGCCGAAGGGTGAAGGTCTTTCAGGTGACGTAGGCGTTGCACTTCAGCCGGCATGGGAAATCATGGGGCTTTATGAAATGCCTGCCATCATTGATGAAGAAACTGGTGAGCCGGTACGTTTTAATGATTACAGGGAGCTTTGGAATAATGGTGAAATGGAAGCGAGATGCCGTGCCAATTTCTATTTCAGTGGTATGAAGGAATCTATGTCTGGTACGGAATTGGATTTCCAGGGTGGTGTATATAAAAGCTATCCGGGGCTTGCCGCTGATGGTACTGCAGAAACACAGGGAAGTGTCAATGACTATACCAACCAGTATCGTGTAAGAGCATCTCAGCCAGGTGAATACAAGGACATTAATGGTACGAAGATAAAGGTTAGTGGTATTCATGGTCTGGCAGAAGGTACAGGTGATGAAGGTTATTCACGTATGGGTGCTTGCATCCGCAAGTACGTACAGGCCGAGGGAACCAATGCACGTGTATTCTTCACCAACTATCAGCCTTGGAAGGTATTCCGTTATGGTGAGATTTTGCTGAATTGGGCAGAAGCAGCTTATGAATTGGGGCTGATTACCGGTAACGAAGATTTGAAAAAAGAAGCTTTCGAACATATAAATGAGATACGTGACCGCGCAGGTGCCCATCAACATGAGATGGTTACTAATCCGATAGATGTAGGTTCCGAAACCTATGGCTTTGCAATCGATGAGAATTTGCAATATATCCGTGATGAACGTGCCCGTGAACTTTGTTTCGAAAACCACCGCTTGTTCGATATTCGTCGTTGGAGAGTAGCCGACATCATGTTCCAAAATGGCGTGTATACTCATACATTACTTCCGTATTTGGTTCTCGATGAAAATAAGTGGATATTCTTGAATGAGGTAGAACGTGAAGGTCGTAGAGTAACATTTGACAAGCGTCATTATTATGAGCAGATTCCGGGTGGCGAAATCAATAAGAACCCGTTGTTGATTCGTAATGATGGTTATTAAATGGAATAATTTTAGAAAAAGTATTGATATGAAAAAGTTAATATATAGTTTATTATTTGGTACTTCAGCATTGCTAATGGCATCATGCATGGAGGTGGATAATTTCGATGCACCCGATTGCCATTTCTATGGAAAGATTATAGACTCTACTACTGGAGAAGGTATCGTTTCCGACCGGGGAGATTGCCACATTCGTATATGGGAAGTGAGCTATAAAGTCAATCCTGGAAGTCAGGATCTTGTTGTTAAGGAAGATGGTACATTTAACAATACCAAACTCTTTGCCGGTACATATGATATGGTTCCGGAAGGGTCATGGTGGCCTGCAGATACTATCCGCATGGGCATTGGTAATAAGACCAGCCAGAATTTTGAGGTAACCCCCTATTTGAAAGTGTTTGATTTTAAAACAGAACTTGTAGGGACTACACTCACCATGTCTTGCCGATTGGATGCTCCGAAAACTGAAGGGCTTCCTCAGATTACGGAAATTCGTCCATTTCTTAGTTTGAATAATTTTTGTGGTGCTTCCAATTGCATTGGTTATTACAATACGAATACGTTTAAAATCAATGTGATGAAGACTTGGGATAAAATAGAAAAGGCGGAAGATGGTAAAAGTTTGACTTATACAGTTGAGGTACCTGTGAAGCGTGGATATATTTATTTCGCTCGTATGGGAGCCAGAGTGAAGGATAAATTTGAAAAATACAATTATACAGAGATTGTAAAGATAGAAGTTCCTAACGAGTAGTTTTATTAAGGGTAATAAGATTGTGATAGTTGGCCGGAAGGGGAGACGAATGTTTGTTCTTCCGGCCTTTGTCTTAACTATTTAAAATAGAAAAATGAGATTGAATAAAATATATTATTTGGTATTATGTGTTCTTTTGGCAGGTGCTACGTCTTGTGGTGGCGGAGATGATGCATTCATTCCACCTGCTATAGAGCCTGATGAACCGGATCCTCCTATGCCTGAGGAAGTGTACAATACCCCCGATTTTACTCCTCACGTAGATGGCGAGCCTTTTGATACTTATCGTGGCTTAGTGATGGCAGGTTATCAAGGCTGGTTTGGTGCTCCTGGTGACGGCTGTTCTCATAGTAAGCATACGAATACTCAATGGTATCATTATCGTGAAAACGACATGTTTGAACCTGGTGTATTACGTAATTCTATTGACTTCTGGCCCGACATGAAGGAGTACGAGAAACAATATACCCCCGGAAAATTCCAATATCCGAATGGAGAAGTTGCTACGGTCTATAGTGCCTATGATGAGTCCAGTGTACTACTCCATTTCAAATGGATGAAGGAGTATGGACTTGACGGTGTATTTATGCAACGTTTTGTCGGTGAAGTTATAAATAACCCGGATGGAAAAGATCACTTTGATAAGGTCTTGGAATCGGCCATGAAAGGTTCTAATACTTACCAGCGTGCCATTTGTGTCATGTACGATTTAGGGGGCTTTATGTCTGATAATAGCCGGAATACCAATGCGGTTCTGGCTGATGCACAAGCTATCATGGACAAATTCCAGTTGTTGAATAGAAATGCTAAACAAAAGTATTATCTCTACCAAGGCGGAAAACCTCTTATAGTGCTGTGGGGCGTAGGCTTCAATGATAACCGGCCTTATTCACTCAATGATATTGAAGAACTGATGAATGGTTTGAAAGCAAAGGGATTCAGTATTATGTTAGGTGTTCCTACTTATTGGCGTGAAAGAAGGAATGATGCATTACCGGATGCAAAATTGCATGACTTGATAAAGGCTGCCGATGTTATCATGCCATGGTTTGTCGGTCGTTTTGGTAATGATAACTACTCAAATTTTCATAGTCTTGTGGAAAATGACATCAAATGGTGCAAAGAAAATAAGGTGGAATATGCTCCGCTTTGTTTCCCGGGTTCTTCCGATCGTAATATGCATCCCAATAATGGTATAAATTCACGTGTGGGTGGCAAATTCCTTTGGAATCAGATGTATCATTGCATTAAGTCGGGTGCGCAATTGCTTTATATTGCTATGTTTGATGAAATAGACGAGGGTACAGCCATTTATAAATGCTTGAATCAGAGTGATGTTCCGAGTAATGAGTCTGCCGTTGACTATTATGTTGTTTATCAAAACGGAGGATACCGCATTAGCAGCAAAATGGTTGAAGGATTGACCGGCAATGATTGGTGCCAGCGTGCTAAGGATTTGAATATAACCTTTATGGGTATTGAAGACGGATTGCCTACCGATCACTACCTATGGCTTGTAGGTCAAGGCAAGAAGATGCTACGGGGAGAAATTCCCTTGAAAGCTTCCTGGCCTTCCAGATAAATTAAGGATTTGCATCTATCCGCTACGTACCAGAACCATACTTGCTCCGTACCATCTCCAGTGTTTCTCCACTCAGAGGTACTTCTGACTGGAGAATGTACGGAGCAAGTATGGTTCTGGTATGTAGCAGGTATGCTTTTCCTCCTTTTTAAAGATACCATTTAAGATGGCACATAGTACTACTACTACGATGATATCAGTACCAATCGTCGGAACGGACAGTAACAGTCCTATTTTTAATATCTACTTAAATTTTTGCAACCATGAGGAAATGTCTTTTATTGTTATTCGTTTTTTTCTTATCTGGAAGTCTGAGTGCAGTCCCCAAGCATTCTAAAACTACTAAATACCCATCGTACAAGGGCCTTGTTATGGCGGGATATCAGGGATGGTTTCATCAACCGGGGAAAGGTGTGATGTACCCTGATGAAAATAGTATCCGTATCGATATGTGGCCGGATGTCAATGAATATGAGAAGACATATCCGACTGGACAGAAACTGGCTGATGGTTCTACTGCCCGTTTCTTTTCTTCAACGGATGAAAGTACGGTAGACTTGCATTTTAAGTGGATGCAGGAGTATGGGTTGGACGGAGTGTTTATGCAACGTTTCTTTGGAGCTGCCCGTCCGGAAGCACGCAAACGGAGCACTGTTTTGAAGCACGCCATGAGAGCGGCTTCCAAATATGGACGTGCTATTGGTGTGATGTATGATTTGTCCGGTCTGGCGGCTAAGAATGAAGATTGTTCCATGTTGATGGATGATTGGAAATACCTGGTTGATTCGTTGCGTGTGACCAATCAGGAGGGTGAACAGACTTATGTCTTTTATAATGGGAAACCGCTGGTTACTATTTGGGGAGTCGGCTTCCCGGACCGTCCGTATGATATTCGTAATATTGGGTTGGAGCGTTTTATTGACTTTCTGAAGAATGATCCGGAGTACGGCGGATGTAGTGTGATGCTGGGTGTGCCTACTTTCTGGAGAGACTTGAATGCTGACTGCATCCATGATCCCTATTTGCATGAGCTTATCAGACAGGCTGATATCATTCTGCCATGGATGGTACAACGTTTTACCCCACTGCTTCACAATGATATGGACCGCTATCGTGATGTCATTCTGGATGATATTGCCTGGTGTAAAAAGAATAATATCGGTTATGTGCCTTGTGTAACTCCTGGATTCAGTTGGCACAATCTAAGTCGCCATGCATTCAAGGATGATGTGAAACCTTCCGGTTCTATTCCCCGTCAGGGCGGACGCTTTTATTGGCAACAGATTTCTACGGCAATCAATGCAGGGGCTACGATGCTGTATGTAGCTATGTTCGATGAAGTGAATGAAGGTACTGCCATTTTCAAGTGTACAGATAATCCCCCGGTGGGAAAAGAAGTCAAGTTTGTGGGTATGGATGGGATGCCGTCCGATCATTACCTGTGGCTGACGGGTGAGGCGGCAAAGATGCTTCGTTGTGAGAAGCCGCTGAGCTTTGAGATGCCCCGGCGGGATGCGAAATAAGAAAGTAACACTAAAATCTTATACATTATGAAACACTTATCTTTTTTTCAACGTTGCGCTGCATTTTTGATTGATTGTACAGTGGCTGTTTTTATCTTTAATATAGTAGCGTGGGTAATTTCGTATTTCTATTTTGTACCTTTCTTACCCGGTTTCTTTATTATTTGGCTGTTATATTATGTAATCAGTTTTTGTATCTGTGGACAAACCTTTGGATTGGCGTTTTTTAATGGCAGAATGGTGAGTTCTGCTGGAGGTAGTCCGTCATGGTTACGAATTCTGTTCAGGGAGGGGTTTACTAGTTTTCCTGCTGTTGTTTTATGGCTGGCCTGTTTCTCTAATTTTTCACCTATCTATATCTGGGAATTAGATAAGCTATATTTGAAATTTTTCAAACTACTATTTCTTATTGTAATATGTATATTGGCTACACGGAAACAAAGAGTCTTTAAAATTTCGATTATTAAAGACGAGACTGCTATACCAATAGTAAGACTATTGTTATATAAGAAAAGAATTATTGGTAGCTATTTAATACTTATTGTTGTGGCTACTGCTGTCCGTTTAACAAATACAGTTGCTACAAATACTCCCGATTTTTATAATAATGAACAAATGTTTGTCACTCCCCGCCCTACATCTCACTCTGTAAAAAAATATGTGGATTATCTCCAACAAAACCGTCAGGACATAAATAATTATGTATTGGAGTTATTTAAGACATATGACCATGTGATTCTTTGTGAACGAATACATCCTGAAATGACCCAGTATGATATGATTTACAATCTGGTAACTGACGAGCGTTTTGTCGATAATGTAGGAACCTTATTTACTGAGATTGGAAGTGCTGAATCACGTGATGCTTATAAGACATTTGTTGATACTTCTTTCTCGAATGATACAATCGTTGAAAAGGAATTGGCTGCTTTTATGATGGAGAATCAAACGGTAGATCTGTTGTGGACAAGAACTAATTGGTTCAATTTTCTTAAGAAAATGTATTATTTTAATCATGATAAAGACAATCCTGTTAATATCTTTTTTACCGATAAAGATTGGATAGATAAAAGCTTGATATATACCAGGGACAGTTTGATGGCAGAAAGTATAATTTCGACTATAAAGTCTGATAGTCTGAAAAAGTCTTTAACAATAATGAATTATCGACATGCATACCTTACTCCCGGTAACTGTGGATATTATCTTGAACAGGCATATCCGGGCAAAGTGGCCAATGTTATGATTAACACTGCATCGGCTTTTTATGGGTTTGGAATGATGTTCCCTATCCAGCATGGGAAATGGGATGTAGCATTTGAACAGATGCCTGAAGAAGGATTTGCATTTAATTTTGATGGATCTCCTTTCGGGAAAGATCGTTTCGATCACTTTTTGTATTGGAGTCCGCTAAATAAAAAGCATTATCAGGATATGTTCACGGGGCTTATTTATTACCAACCCTTATCTAAACATTATGCAAGTAATGGGTTCAATTATATGTTTGATAGTGAGAATTTGAAAAAACTTGCAGATAGAGCTTTATTATTAGGAGATAATATAGAAAATTTAAATTACCTGAAATCTGGGCTCTCAATAGGGCGAGGAAAACAGATGTATTTTATGCCGAATTCATTGGATAATATAGGCTATTTTTTATCTTGTTTACTTGCTATCTTTATATTATGCGGCATGTCGGTTATTTCTTTTTTTCTAAAGAAAAAAACAGCGAATTATTAAGTTGAAATTAAGAGCTTTGTTAATCATGCAACTCTAATTTTGCTCATATTAACCATAAAAACTATAAAAAAGCGTATGAAAAATTATTTGATTACCTTGGCTGCCTTGTCGTTGACACTGATGAGTTGCAACAGCCAGAAACAAGCTAAACCAGTTACTTTAGGCCCGAATCCTTTCATTACTCACATGTACACAGCTGATCCTTCCGCCCATGTATGGGAAGACGGACGCCTGTATGTTTATGCTTCCCATGATGTCGATCCTCCGCGTGGATGCGATTTGATGGACCGCTATCATGTATTCTCTACGGATGACATGGTGAACTGGACGGATCATGGTGAAATACTGAACTCTTCGCAAGTATCTTGGGGACGTAAAGATGGTGGCTTCATGTGGGCACCCGATTGTGCATATAGGAATGGTACTTATTATTTTTACTTTCCGCACCCGAGTGGTGATGACTGGAACAATACCTGGAGAGTGGGTATAGCTACCAGTAAACATCCTGCCAAAGACTTCACTGTACAGGACAAGTACATTGACATGATAGGAATGGAAGACGATTGCTTTGCCATGATAGACCCTTGTGTCTTTGTGGATGATGATGATCAGGCTTACTTCTACTATGGCGGTGGAGGTCGTTGTGTGGGTGCCAGAATGAAGGATAATATGATGGAACTGGCAGAACCGCTGCGTGCTATGGAGGGTCTGAAAGATTTTCATGAGGCTGCCTGGATACATAAAAAAGACGGCGTGTACTACTTGTCCTATGCTGATAACCATGCAGAAAATGGCAAGGGGGCTAACCGTTTGAATTATGCAACCAGTAATTCACCGCTAGGACCATGGACATATCAGGGTATTTATCTGGAACCGACAGGTTGCGATACAAGTCATGGCTCTATAGCTGAATATAACGGTGAATGGTATGCTTTTTATCATAACTGTTCTATTTCAGGCAGGGGAAACCTTCGCTCTATTTGTGTAGACAAACTATACTATAATCCGGATGGAACTATAAAAGTAGTAGAACAAACAAAATAAAATCGTATGCGTCTATTTATTCATCTGTTGAAGTTGGGTTTCTTTATTGCTGCACTTGCTCTTACAGCTTGCAGCGATAAAGACACGCCGGGAGAAATACCTCCAGAAGTTCCCCCTGAAGTGCCAGAGGTAGATCCTCCGGTTCCTGATGGGCCGTATGAGTACGATTATGATATGGACTATGATTCGGAAAAATATCTGAAAGCTTATAAAGGAACGGCCTATAAAGGTCCGCATCGCGTACCCGGTACTTTAGAAGCGGAAGACTTTGATGAGGGAGCACAGAATGTGGCCTATTATGAGAGCGACTCTAAACTGGCTGATGCGGGGTACAGAGGTTCCCATGCCGTTGATGTTCGTGCAGAGAGTAAGGCTTCCGGAGGTTATTATATCGGTGATGTACAGCCAGGTGAATGGATGTGTTATACGATTGAGGTAGATGAGGATGGCGCCTATGCCATTGAAACATTCTGCGTGAAAGGGGACGGCTCGGAGGGAAGTTTCTACTTTGAGGTAGATGGTCGTGGTGCAAGCCGCAGTATAGATATGCCTCTTGGGGGATGGACGGATTTTAGCCATAAAGTGAAAGCTAATGGAATCCAGCTGACTAAAGGGAAACATGTACTGAAGTATTGCGCCAATACACCGGGAAACATTGATAAGTTCGTTTTAACGCGTACAGGTGAGTTGGAAGATATTTCTAATTCTTTCACTTACCCTGTTACGAAAGCAATGGGTAACCCCCTGTTTGCAGAGTGGGAGTCACCGATGTACAATAGTTGGATAAAGGGACCTCTTTACACGGCTGATGCTTCTGCGCATGTATGGAACATTGATGGAAAAGAAGTGCTTTATGTATATGCTTCGCATGATATGGAGCCTGCACTTGGATGTGACCGTATGGATCGCTATCATGTTTTTTCTACGGAAGATATGGTGAATTGGACCGATCATGGAGAGATCATGAATGCAGCCACAGTGCGGAAACATAATGGTTGGGGGTGTGATGGCTTCATGTGGGCTCCTGATTGTGCTTATAATCCGGAGAATCAAACCTATTATTTCTACTTCCCGCACCCAGCCAATGCTGCTAATTGGAATAGTACCTGGCGGGTGGGAGTAGCTACCAGTAAGTATCCGAATAAGGAATTCCGTGTAAGAGGTTATATCGAGGGTATGCCTCCGGAAATCGACCCTTGCGTATTTATAGATGAGGATGGTCAACCTTACATTTATAATGGAGGTGGAGGTAAATGCTATGGTGGTAAGTTACGGAAAGATGACTGGACGAAACTGGACGGAGAGGTTAAACTGATGACCGGCTTGAGTGATTTCCATGAAGCGACCTGGATACATAAATACAATGGTAAGTACTATCTATCGTATGCAGATAATAACCCAGGCGCCAATCGTTTGAGGTATGCAACAAGCGACTCCCCGTTAGGTCCATGGAAGTATGAGGGGATTTATCTGGAACCGACCACTTGTGACACTAGTCATGGTTCTATTGTAAAGTATAAAGGTCAATGGTATGCCTTCTATCACACTTCTGATTTTTCAGGACAGGGAAATCTACGTTCGGTTTGTGTAGACAAGTTGTTCTATAATCCGGATGGGACTATACAGGTCGTAAAACAGACCCGCGGACAGAAATAATCATTAAAAAGAGACTTATTTAACCACTTTATTCAAATTTAATTAGCGATTAAGTCTTTTTTAATTGAAAGGGAAAGTGCTGAGCCTTACATTTGCCTTCGAGAATAAATATAAACTAAAACTGTTATATTATGAAAATTACACATTGCCTGGCTTCTGTAGCTTTAGTTTCCATGTTGGGCGCTTGTAGTGGAGTACAAAACCAAGTAGCTGCCGTGAAAGGTCCGGTGGACTATGTAAATCCTTACATGGGAAATATCAGCCACTTGCTGGTGCCCACTTTCCCGACTATTCATCTGCCGAATAGTATGCTTCGTGTTTATCCCGAACGGGCGGATTATACAACAGATCAGTTGAACGGTCTTCCTTTGATTGTAACCAGTCATCGTGGAAGCTCAGCTTTCAACCTGAGTCCGTATCAGGGAGAGAATCTTCGTCCGGTTGTAGCCTATAGCTATGATGATGAGAAGTTGAAACCCTATTATTATGAGGTGATTCTCGATGACGAGGAAATTAAAGTGAAGTATGCACCTTCTCATCAGTCGGCTCTTTATCAAATAGATTATAGCCAGCAGGATAAACCTGTATATATGATGATTAATTCACGAAACGGTGCCATCAAAGCTGGTGACGGATTTGTGAGCGGTTACCAGCAATTGGAGAATAATACGCGTGTGTACCTGTATATAGAATCGGACATTACCCCTATAGAAACGGGTATTCTGGCTGATGGTAAAATAGATGCAGGCACAAAGGAAGCTGAAGGACGCAATGCCTGTACTGTTCTGCACTTTGCCGACGGAACGAAAACGGTAAATCTGCGCTATGGTATTTCGTTTATAAGCGAGGAACAGGCTAAAGAGAACCTGCAACGTGAATTACCGGACTATAATCTAGAGGCTTTGGCAGAAAAAGGACGTCAAATCTGGGATAAAGCATTGAGCGATATTCAAGTAGAAGGTGGCAGTGAGACAGATAAGCAAATTCTTTATACGTCACTCTATCGCATATTCGAACGTCCCGTTTGTATCAGTGAGGGTGGTCGTTATTTCAGTGCGTTTGACGGAAAAGTACATGAGGATAATGGCGAACCTTTCTATACGGACGACTGGATTTGGGATACCTATCGTGCTGCTCACCCCCTACGCCTTCTGATTGACGAAGATACGGAAAAGAATGTGATTGACTCTTATCTGCGTATGGCTGAACAAATGGGTAATATGTGGATGCCTACCTTCCCTGAAATTACAGGTGACTCCCGCCGTATGAATTCCAATCATGCCGTAGCAACAGTAGCTGATGCGGCCGCTAAAGGCTTACAATTCGATTTGGCTAAGGCCTATGAAGCTTGCCGTAAAGGAATTGAAGAAAAAACACTGGCTCCGTGGTCGGGTGCTGCTGCCGGTTGGATTGATGATTTCTATAAGAAGAATGGATATATCCCTGCACTTCAGGAAGGAGAAAAAGAAACAGACCCGAATGTACATCATTTCGAAAAGCGTCAGCCGATTGCAGTTACATTGGGAACTGCATACGATCAATGGTGCCTGTCGCGCATAGCCGATATGTTGGGAAAGAAAGAAGATGCTGCTCACTATCTGCAATGTGCTCATAATTATCGTAACGTGTATAATGCTGAAACAGCTTTCTTCCATCCGAAGGATAAGAATGGTAAGTGGATCGAACCATTCGATTATCGTTTCTCCGGAGGTATGGGGGCCCGTGAATATTATGGTGAGAATAATGGTTGGGTTTATCGTTGGGATGTTCCTCACAATGTAGCCGATCTGATTGATTTGATGGGTGGTAACCAACAGTTTATAGCAAATCTGGATCAGACTTTCCGTGAACCGTTGGGACGTGGCAAATATGCTTTCTATGCACAGATACCGGATCATACCGGAAATGTAGGACAATTCTCAATGGCCAATGAACCTTCTTTGCATATTCCTTATCTGTATAACTATGCAGGTCAGCCTTGGAAGACACAGAAACGTATTCGTCAGTTGCTGAAGACTTGGTTCCGTAACGACCTGATGGGGGTACCGGGAGATGAAGACGGTGGCGGTATGTCGGCATTTGTTGTATTCTCTTCTTTAGGGTTCTATCCGGTTACACCGGGATTCCCTGCTTATAATATCGGTAGTCCCTTGTTTACTAAGGCTAAGGTGATGTTGAGCAATGGAAAGGTATTTGAAATAGAAGCACAAGGTGCGTCGGATGAAAATAAATACATCCAGTCTGCAACATTGAACGGAAAAGAATGGAATAAGCCTTGGTTTAGTCATGACGACATAAAAGAAGGCGGAAAATTGGTATTGGTGATGGGTAGCAGACCCAATAAGGCATGGGGTAGTGCAGGTGATGCAGTGCCTCCATCCGCAGAAAAACAATAAGGTATAAGTCAATAGGAAAAAACCATGAAAACACTTAAAAAGATTGTATTTACAGGATTATTAGCTCTAATTGCCTGTGCCGGAGTGGCACAGGCTCAAGAGCTATATAAGGATGAGAAAGCATCGATGCATGAGCGCATCATGGATTTATTATCACGCTTGACGGTTGAAGAAAAAATCAGCCTGTTGCGTGCCACCTCTCCGGGAATTTCCCGTCTGGATATTCCTAAGTATTACCACGGTAACGAGGCGCTTCACGGAGTGGTTCGACCGGGACGCTTTACCGTTTTCCCGCAAGCTATCGGACTGGCGGCAACCTGGAATCCGGAACTGCAATTGCAGGTAGCTACGGTTATTTCTGATGAAGCCCGTGCCCGTTGGAATGAACTGGATCAGGGACGGGAGCAGAAAAGCCAGTTCAGTGACTTGCTGACCTTCTGGTCTCCCACAGTGAATATGGCGCGTGACCCACGTTGGGGACGTACTCCGGAAACTTACGGAGAAGATCCCTATTTAAGTGGGATCATGGGTACCGCTTTTGTGAAAGGTCTGCAAGGCGATGATGACCGTTATCTGAAGATTGTGTCGACTCCCAAGCATTTTGCAGCCAATAATGAAGAACACAATCGTTTTGTATGTAATCCGCAGATTTCAGAGAAACAGTTACGTGAATATTACCTTCCGGCTTTTGAAGCGTGTGTGAAGGATGGTAAATCAGCTTCCATCATGTCAGCATACAATGCCCTGAATGATGTGCCTTGTACCTTGAATGCCTGGTTATTGACGAAAGTACTTCGTAAGGACTGGGGATTTAAAGGATATGTGGTTTCCGATTGCGGTGGACCTTCTTTGTTAGTGAATGCGCATAAATATGTAAAGACTAAAGAAGCAGCCGCTGCTTTATCCATAAAAGCAGGTTTGGATCTGGAATGTGGAGATGATGTATATGACCAGCCTTTGCTGAGTGCATACCGTCAATATATGGTTACGGATGCGGACATCGACTCCGCAGCCTATCGTGTGTTGAGAGCGCGTATGGAATTAGGATTGTTCGATAGTGGAGAACAGAATCCTTATACGAAAATATCTCCTGCTGTGATAGGATCGGCAGAACATCAGGAAGTGGCTTTGAATGCTGCACGTGAGTGTATCGTATTACTCAAGAATCAAAAGAAAATGTTGCCGCTTAACGCCAGGAAGGTAAAATCCATAGCAGTGGTAGGCATCAATGCGGGTAGCAGTGAGTTTGGTGATTATAGCGGATTGCCGGTAATCGCTCCGATCTCTGTATTACAAGGTATTAAAGACAGGGTAGGCGATGATGTAAAAGTGGTATACGCCCCATGGAAGTCTGCTGTAGACGGAATGGAACTTATACAGGGTGCCAGTTTCCCGGAAGGATTGAAGGCCGAATATTTTGACAATACCAAGTTGCAGGGAACTCCGAAAGTGCGTAAAGAAGAGTGGATCAACTTTGAGCCTGCCAACCAGGCACCGGACCCCTTCTTGCCTAAATCTCCTTTGTCTGTCCGTTGGACTGGAAAATTGCGTCCTACGGTTACCGGACAATATACACTTAGTTTCACATCGGATGACGGTTGTCGCCTGAGCATTGACGGTAAGATGTTGATTGATGCGTGGCCGGGACATGCTGTCCGGACTGATACTGCTACTATTTATCTGGAAGCCGGAAAAGATTATCAGTTGAAGGCGGAATATTATGATAACCGTGACTATGCTATTGCTAAACTGCAATGGCGTGTTCCACAGGTAGGAAAAGTGACGCGACTGGATTTGTACGGTGAAGCCGGAAAGGCAGTGCGTGAGTGTGAGACAGTGGTTGCCGTATTGGGCATTAATAAGTCAATAGAACGTGAAGGGCAAGACAGATATGATATCCAACTTCCGGCGGACCAACAAGAGTTCTTGCAGGAAATCTACAAAGTAAATCCGAATATCGTAGTTGTATTGGTAGCAGGTAGCTCATTGGCTATCAACTGGATGGATGAACATATTCCGGCTATCGTGAATGCTTGGTATCCCGGTGAAAGCGGAGGTAAAGCTGTAGCGGAAGTTTTGTTTGGTGATTATAATCCGGGTGGCCGTCTGCCGTTGACCTATTACAGAAGTCTGGATGAGCTCCCTCCGTTTGATGATTATGATATTACTAAGGGACGTACTTATAAATACTTCAAAGGGGATGTTCTGTATCCTTTCGGTTATGGTTTAAGTTATACCACGTTTAAGTATTCCAACCTGCAAGTGGCAGATGGTGAAGAGGAGATAAATGTTTCTTTCCAACTGAAGAATTCAGGTAAATATGCAGGTGATGAGGTTGCTCAAGTATACGTGAAGTTGCCTGAACGGGATGAAGTAATGCCTATCAAAGAGCTGAAAGGTTTTGAGCGTGTCACATTGAAGAGTGGTGAAAACAAGAAGGTGACTTTGAAATTACGTAAAGACCTGTTGCGTTATTGGGATGAGGCGAAAGATAAGTTTGTCTATCCTTCCGGCGATTATACGATCATGGTAGGTGCTTCTTCTGCTGATATTCGTTTACAGAAAGTGGTTTCGGTATTGCAGAAATATAATTATCTGATGTCTCACCCGGAAAAATAAGTAAGGATGGAACGGAATGCCAAATTTCAGTGGATATTTTGTCTCTTATTGGGTTGTGCTACTTCATTAGTAGCACAGAATGTGGCAAATTGGGGATTGACTCATCCTCAGCCGAAAGAGACATTACCGAAGTCGAAAGCGCAAATCATGATGCCCACGCCGAAAGCGCAGATACCGGTGGAAGCGGTGGTAGAGAAGGTTGGTGAGAATGATTTTCTGTTGAACCGGGGTTGGAAACTGACGGATGGCAAAAATGGATGGTATAATGCAACCGTTCCGGGTACTGTATTGACTACTTTAGTGGATCAGGGTGTGTATCCCGATCCTTATTATGGACTGAATAATCTGACAATTCCCGACACCCTTTGCAGGATGGATTGGTGGTATCGTTTGGAATTCAATTCACCTGTTCCTACAGAAGGCCGGGAAGCCTGGTTGGTTTTCAAAGGCATCAATTATCAAGCTGAGATATGGCTGAACGATGTATGTCTGGGTGCAATGAAAGGTGCTTTTATCCGGGGTGAATTTAACGCAACGGACCATTTGGTGGATGGCAAGAATACGTTGGTTGTTCGTATTCTTCCACCGCCTAACCCGGGAATTCCTCATGAACAATCTCCATCCGCCGGAAACGGTATGAATGGCGGACAATTGTGTCTGGACGGGCCTACCTTTATTTCTTCAGAGGGATGGGACTGGGTGCCGGGTATCCGTGACCGGAATATAGGAATCTGGCAGGATGTACATTTACGTTTCACGAACGGTATCCGTCTGCATGATACACAGGTAGTTACTCATCTGGCATTACCGGATACTACGGTCGCTGAAGTTACCGTACGTACGGAAGTGGAGAACCTGCAACCGATAGCCAGACAAGTATCCGTTGACCTGAATCTTGAAGGTAAAAAGGTGACTCAGGAAGTAAACCTTGCACCGAAAGAGCGGAAAACGGTTGTCTTTACTCCGGATGCGCACAAGGCATTGGAACTGAAGTCTCCCCGTTTGTGGTGGCCGAATAATTACGGTCGTCAGGAACTTTATACGATGGATGTGGTTGTAGCGGAAAAAGGCGTACCCTCTGATTCTAAGAAAGTGCGTTTCGGAGTCCGTGAGCTTTCTTATGAATTGGAAGTCTGTTTCCCCGATGATTCTATCCGCCGGGTGGAATATCGTCCGACGGTTATGGGGCAGGGCGAACCTATCTTTGATAATATAAACCGCAAATATATAGAAGGCGGCATGTGTATGCCTCGTCTGAAAAAGAATGTTTCTTCTGATATTCTTGTGCCGGCACCCGATAAAGCCATGCAGCATTATATGGTGATAAAAGTCAACGGCAGGCGTATCTTCTGTAAAGGAGGAAATTGGGGAATGGATGATGCCATGAAGCGCGTTTCGCGTGAACATCTTGAACCTTATTTCCGGTTGCACAAGGAAGCGAACTTTAATATGATCCGCAACTGGACAGGCGAGAGCACGGAAGAGAGCTTCTATGAGCTGTGTGATGAATATGGTATGCTGGTTTTCAATGATTTCTGGCTGAGTACGCAAGGCTACAATATGCCGGTAAATGATGATAACCTATTCTTGCGGAATGCAGAAGATGTAGTGGTACGTTTCCGTAATCATCCTTCCATTGCTGTTTGGAATCCCCGGAATGAGGGGTTTGCACCTGTATATATCGAAGAACATCTGGCAAAGATGATTGCCGAGAAAGACGGTACCCGTTATTACAGTCCGAATTCTACCCATTGCAACCTGAGACCAAGCGGTCCATGGAACTATCATAAGAATCCGGTGGATTACTATCGCGACCGGGCACATGGGTTCAATACTGAACAAGGTTCAACTTCCATTCCTACGGAAGAATCCATCCTGGCTATGATGGATGTGAAAGATGCCTGGCCCATCAGTGATGTGTGGTATTATCATGACTTACATGGTGGCCAAAGGGAATTTATGGAGGCGATAGACCAGAAATATGGAAAACCAACGGACCTGAAAGACTTTAGCCGGAAAGCACAGATTGTCAATTATGACAGTCACCGTGCCATGATGGAAGCTTGGAACAGTAAAATGTGGAATAGCACAAGTGGGCTGTTGTTGTGGATGAGTCATCCCGCTTGGCCCAGCATGGTTTGGCAGATTTATTCCTGGGATTATGAAACTTTCGGTTCTTTCTATGGATGCCGTAAGGCGTGTGAGCCGATTCATATTCAGAAGAATCTGGATGATCAGAAAGTTGTTGTTGTAAATACTTCTTTAAAAGAAATAAAGGGGGCTAAAGTTATCTATGAAGTTTATTCCCTTGGAGGTAAGTCATTGTTTAAGCGCACTTCCAGGCTGAATGTACTGGCTAATGGATTGACAGAATGCTTCGTACAAGATAAACCGGTTGCTGTATCCGGAGTATATATGGAACGTCTGATACTTCAGGATAAGCGTGGCAAGGTTATTTCGATCAATGATTATTGGCAAGATAACGGTGAGGGTAATTTCGAGGGATTCAATGCTTTGGAAGAAGCTTCCATAAACTGTAAACTGATCTGGCAAAAGGAGAATCAGATACAAATAGAATTACAGAACACCGGAGTAATGCCTGCCCTCGCTCTGAAACTCAATGTCCGTGAGGCGGATACAGATAAACGTATTTTGCCGGCTTATGCTTCCGACGGCTATTTTAATTTGTTACCGGGAGAGAAGAGAACGGTAACGGTGGAATATGTATCCCGGGGAAAAGTTGCGATTTCTGCTGAAGGGTATAATTTAAAGCGCAGCAGATTACTCACACTGAAATAAATAAGGTCATTATGTGGAACAAAAAGATACTATACTTCATATTAATCGGTATAGCATCGCTGGGAGTATGCGCCCAGCCGGCTGTACGTCAAGGATATTCCATTCATTTTCCTGATACTTATACGAAGTGGCAGGAAGCTCTGCTGGCAGGTAACGGTAAGATGGGTATCATGGTTTTTGGAAATCCTTTGCATGAAACGGTGGTATTCAATGATCGCTCTTTCAACTTTCCACGGCAGAACCCACGTACGTTTGCGGAGGTTCCCCGTGATACGCTCGATTTGATAAAGAAATACTGCGCAACCGGGAAGTTTAAAGAAGCGAATGATTTGGCTGTCCGTACCTCGCATTGGCAAGACGGGGGAGAGGGTGGAAGACATCCGGGCTTTGCACTTAAAATAGATATGGATGCTTCCGGAGCGGTAAGAGATTATCGCCGTATTTGTAATTATGAAACCGGTGAAATTACTGTCCGGTGGAGTGATGAATGTGGAGCATGGAAGCGTCGGGCGTTTGTTTCAAGAGATGCCGATGTTGCAGTCTTCGAACTACAGGCACCTTCTGCTGGTAAACTGAATTGTGCCATCAGTTTGCAAATGCCCGCAGAGATGAATTTCCCGAAAGAACTGAAAACAAAATGTCTGCATACGAAAGATTATCTGAATATCCGTGTGAACTATGCCGCACCTATGGATACTATAGGCTATGAAGGAGGTATCCGCGTAAAACAGAAAGGGGGCTCTTCTTTTTTGCGTAACGATACCTTATACATAAAGGATGCCTCGGAAATCCTTTTGCTGTCCCGAACTCAAAAGTATCCGGAGAATTGCGAGGCTGAATGGAGTAAAGGATTTCTGAAAAAAGAGCTTGATGCGGTTCGTGCCAATTATAATGGATTATTGAAAGCTCATAAAGCTCTCCACACCTCTATCTATAACCGGGTGCGGATTGATTTGGGTGCGACTCCTCAGGAACGCTCACTATCTAACGAAGAACTGTTGGAGAAGCAAAAGAATACCGATCAGCCTGTACTGGCTTTATGGGAGCGTATCTTTGAGGCCGGAAGGTATCATTTCCTATCTTCCGGAAACGAACTGACTCCTCCTGACTTGTTAGGAATCTGGACTGGCGACTGTAATGCCGGATGGGGCGGTTACTATCATTTGGATGCCAATCTGAATCTACAAGTCAGTGGTGGCAATACGGGGGCCATGCCTGAAGTGATGGAAGGTTATTTCCATCTGAATGAGGTGTGGCGGGAAGACTTTGAAACCAATGCTGCCAAACTATTGGGCTGTCGGGGTATGTTGGCCTGTGGAAACACGCCCGGACTTTCTTCAGGATTGATGGCCTCTATCAATGATTTCTATCCTTACCATTATGCAACGGGTGAAGAAGCTTGGTTACTTTATCCTTTCTGGGAACACTATTTGATAACGGAAGATCAAGAGTTCCTGAAAAATCGTTTGTTCCCTTTGCTGAAGTGTATGGGAGATTTCTATGAAGACTTCCTGAAGTACAAGGATGATGAAGGACACTACATTATAGCAGGATCTGTTTCACCGGAAAACCAACCGTCCAATTTGCGGGTATCTTTGCTTAATAATTCCGCTTTTGATCTTTCCGGAGCTCGCTTCCTGTTGTCTACTTTGGTTAAGGTATGCGATTTACTGGGAGAAGAGCAGGGCGTAAATGGTGGCAAAATCCGTTGGCAACGCTTATTGAATGAATTGCCTCCCTACCGGATTAATAAGGATGGAGCTATCAAAGAATGGGGATGGCCGGGACTTGAAGAGAGTTATAATCATCGCCATTCCAGCCACTTGATGATGGTATGGCCTTATCGGGAATTCTCGGAAGATAAGACACCGGAACTTTACAAGGCTGCTCACAGGGCATTGCAAATGCGAGATCAATATAATTATGAGAATGCCGGTCATGGTTATCTTCACGCTGCCTTGATTGCTGCCGGACTACATGATGCTTCTTCGTTAAGGAAGAAAATGATGACGCTTACTCAGAAGGATTTCTATTATAACAGTTTGTCTACCGCACATTATCCGAACCACGGGACTTTCTGTACTGATGTTTGTCATGCCGTGCCCGGTGTATTGATAGAAATGCTGGTTGGCTCCAATGAAGAAGGGCTTGAATTATTACCAGCTTTGGTGGAGGGTATCCGACAAGGCAGTATCAGCGTAATAAAGACTCGTTGCGGAGTTACCATTGAACATCTTTCGTGGGATCTTTCGCAGAATAAGGTGTCTGTAACCTTGTATTCAGCGAAAGACCGGGAGATAAGAATGAAAGCAGGGCAGTTGTATGATCGTACTATTCAGTTGAAGCAAGGGAAACCTTATAAAGCTACAATAGACTATCAATAGCAATGGTTGCTATTAATTACTAATATAAAACACATTACTTATGAAAAAGCATTTTTATCCTATTTTTGCATTATTCCTGGTGGGAGCTATGTTTTCTTGTCAGTCGCCTAAAAGCAATTCGGCGAAAGAAGAGGCAGCCGGAATTGACAGTATGGCTCCCAATCCATTTATCACGCACATGTATACAGCCGATCCTTCGGCACATGTATGGGCGGACGGACGTTTGTATGTATATGCTTCGCATGATATAGATCCTCCGCGTGGTTGCGATTTGATGGACCGTTATCATGTGTTCTCTACGGATGATATGGTAAATTGGAAAGATCATGGTGAAATTCTGAATTCGTCACAAGTGCCCTGGGGACGTAAAGAAGGTGGATTTATGTGGGCTCCCGACTGTGCTTACAAGGATGGTACGTACTATTTCTACTTCCCGCATCCCAGTGATACGAAGTGGAATGATAGTTGGAAGATCGGTGTAGCTACCAGCAAAGAACCGGCTGCTAACTTTACTGTGCAGGGATATATTGAAGGAATGGACCCGTTGATCGACCCTTGTGTATTTGTGGATGATGACGGTCAGGCTTATATCTATAACGGTGGCGGCCAGATTTGTAAAGGGGGCAAGCTGAAAGATAATATGGTGGAACTGGATGGAGAAATGAAGGAAATGGAAGGTCTGGAAGACTTCCACGAAGCTACATGGATTCATAAATATAATGGAAAATACTATCTCTCTTATTCCGATAATCACGATGAAAACTGGAATGACGGTGTGAAAGGTGACAACCGTATGCGCTATGCTATCAGTGATAACCCGCTCGGTCCCTGGAAATCTATGGGTATCTATATGGAGCCTACCGACAGCTATACCAATCACGGTTCTATCGTAGAATATAAAGGCCAGTGGTTTGCATTCTACCACAACAGTGCTTTATCTAATCATGACTGGTTGCGCTCTATTTGTGTGGATAAACTTTACTACAATGAAGACGGAACTATCCAGATGGTGAAACAAAGAAAATAAGATAGCTTATGAGGTTAATAAGTCTGATTTTACTGTTCCTGCTAAGTGGAACTGTGTCAGCGCAGAAAGTCGAGTGGTATACTACCACTCAGACTTCTCCGTGGGTGAAACAGAAGGTAAAGCCGGAACGTGCAACTACCGCAGCAGAGATTGTGCTTGACCCGACTCAACGCTTACAATTGATTACGGGTATAGGTGGCTGCTTCAATGAAATGGGTTGGGATGCGCTGAATGCTTTGTCGGCTGAAGATCGTGAAACTGTTCTTCAAGCTATCTTTGGCAAAGATGGAGCTTGCTTCGACTATTGCCGTCTTCCGATGGGAGCCAATGACTTTGCCATGAGTTTTTACTCTTCGGCGGATGTTGCAGGAGACTTTAATCTGGTGAATTTCAATATCGACCGTGACAGGTATATTCTGATTCCTTATATTAAAGCTGCCCGCCAGATAAATCCTGACTTGCGCATTTGGGCTTCTCCCTGGTGTCCTCCGGCTTGGATGAAGACGAATAATCATTATGCTTCTGCGGTCCGTCCGTCTGGAGAGAAAGACGTGAATGGATTGCTACCGCGTGAAGCTATAGCAGAATTCAGTACCGGTTTCCGGATGGAAGAGGGTTATTTGAAAACGTATGCCGATTACTTTGCACGTTTTATCAAAGCTTATGAAGCTGAAGGATTGCCGCTGGAATGTATTCATGTTCAGAATGAACCTTGTTCCAACCAGGTTTTTCCCAGTTGTAAATGGCGCACGGAAGATCTGACTTTCTTCCTGGGGCATTATCTGGGGCCGACTTTTGAGCGAGAGAACATCAAAACTGATATTTATTTTGGAACTATCAATACATCCAATCCGGATTATGTGCGCACTGCTTTGCGGGATGAACAGGCAGCTAAGTACATTAAGGGCGTTGGTTTCCAGTGGGATGGTAAGAAGGCTATCCCGACTATCCATCGTGAATATCCTAATCTGAACCTGATGCAAACCGAGACTGAATGTGGCAACGGAGCAAACTCATGGGATTATGCTGAATATACATGGAACCTGATGAAGCACTATTTCAATAATGGTATCAATTCCTATCACTATTGGAATATGATTCTTCCTACTCCGGGCATTAGTCCTTGGGGATGGAATCAGAATTCTATGGTATCCATTGACAAGAAGCAACAAACCGTGAAGTATAATCCCGAATTTTATCTGATGAAGCATTTAGGGCATTTTGTACAGACAGGTGCTTATAGGCTGGAAACACCGTCGGATAAGAATATGCTGGCTTTCGTTAATCCCGATGGTACGGTCAGTGTGATTGTTGCCAATGTGACCGATATGGAAGAAACGATGAGTCTTGAGATGGGGAAACAAAAAGTTACATTGACTTTGCCTCCTCATTCTTTCCATACGGTAAGTTGGAAGAAATAATCTTTTCATCCGGTATCCTGTAAGAGCTTGTTTAAATAATGCCGAGCAAAAATTAAACCGGCTCTTATATGTTGGAAAATATTTGGAAGCCGTTGGTAACATCTTGTTATTAACGGCTTGTATAATTAATGCTCATTATACAGAATTACATAAAGTATTAACTGAATAATCATATTTTAATCATGAAAAAAGTATTCCTTTTCATTCTGCTCTGTGGATGTTTCGCTCTATCGGGCACACTCAATGCTGCCGAAGGACAGCTAATGGCCGGAACGGCTAAAATCAACATTACTCCCAAGCAGAACATCCCGCTACACGACTCTGTGTATGCACGTGCACATGTAATGGAGATAGGTAATATGCGGGTAGCGCAGGTATCTGTCGATCTGGTCAGTTTTCACAGCGATCGTGTGGCACAGGTTTGCAAAGAGAAATATGGCATCACGCAATTGCTGGTCTGTGCTTCGCATACTCACGAAGACCCCAACATGGCTGATGCCAGACCCCGTGAAAAGAAACCTAATAATACCCCGTTCTTCGAAGAGTGCATCATTAAGGTAGTAGGCGAGGCAATCGGCAATATGTTCCCCGCACGTATTTCAGCAGGCACACGTACGTTTCCGCAATTGGGTTTCAATCGCCTTATTATCCGTAAAGACGGTAAGGCTCGCGAATCGTGGATAGGCGATGAACACTACAATGTAGAAAACCCCGAACGGATACCTTTCGGTCCGGTTGACCCCGAAGTAGGAGTAATTAAGGTAGAAGATATGCAAGGCAATGCCCGTGCCATTGTTATGAGTTATGCCATGCATGCAGACCTTGGTTGTTTCAGCTATGAAATTTCGGCCGACTATCCCGGATATGCTTGTAGGAAGGTGGAAGAAGCGTTCGATAACAAAGCTATCTGCCTCTTTGTAGCCGGTGGTGGCGGTAATGTAGAAGGGCTGATGATTAGTCGGCGACGCTCAGGACCCGATGATCCTATCAAAACAGACTACAAGCCCATTCAGCGCACAGGAGAATTGCTCGGAATCGAAGTGATTAAACTTGCCAATGCACTACATGCCTCCAGTGATAACACTTCTTTCAAAATGCGTACAGACTCGTTGCAATTCTCTACTCGCGAGGACAAAAATCGTAAGGTAGATGTCCATATCGCTACATTCCTTATTAATGACTTTGCAATAGCCGTTTGCCCCGGTGAGATGTTCGTACAACTTCAATTGGAATGGAAGGAGAAAGCCAGACTGGCCGATGTGACTCCTCTCTTCTTTGGTTATACATATGTGAAAGGACGCTCACCCGGCTATGTGGCCGATGTGCGCTCGGCGGCATTGGGAGGCTTTGGTGCCGAAGGTGGCAACCGTATACAAGTAGGAGGTGGTGAAGCCATCATCAATAAGCATTTAGAAAACTTGTATATACTCAATGACCAACGTGCGAGCATACTTATTAAGTAAAATAGGCATAACGTAATAAAGAAAATGAATGAATGATTGATAAGGATAAGGTAAGATTTCGTCCGTGTAGGTTTTTATTATAAATTACCTGCAGAAAATGATCATGTGTGCGTATTGGGAGACTAAACTTTAGTACTTTTGCAGAGTAATTTTTTTGACTATGACGATTCATGCAAAAATCATTGGAATTGTTATAATTGATAATATATTTTCTCTATGCATAAGTAGTCATTGTGTGTACTACAGGTCTTCCCCCTGTCTATCCTTTGTGGATATCCCGAGCTTAACCTGATGCAAACTGAAATAAAATGTGGCAACAGGATAGACGGGTAAAGTTTTGGAAGAGCGACTTAAAATTAATATTGAGGAGTTAAGGAAGTTGAGGAATTTGGACACTTTTTGTGCTGATCTGGCAGAGAATAAGTCATTAAGCGAGGAAGCGTTCAGGATAGTGAAGCGCGTTCTGAAGAACCTCACCAAGCTTCAGTCGGACTATGAGGAAGAGGACGAAAAAAGAAAAAGAGAAAGGGAGAAAATTAAATATGGATTGTAAGAAGCAGGATAAACCATTAAAAGATGTAAATACGTAAAATGTACACTTTCGATTTTTATATCATTGGGTATGAGATGATTAAAAAATAAAAGTGTACAAAAACTCAAGGGTGATTTGTTTTATTATGTTTTCCTTTACAGTGGCAGCGACAATAGTGCCTGTTGCCTGATGCTGTAACATTGAAAAGATGAAGGATACAGATCAAAAACAAATCGTAGATTCGGAATTTCCCGGTTCCGTCTCTGAATTTCCGGGCGTGCGGAGTAAAACATCACGTACTATTACTATTCGGGAATTTGTAGATACGGTGCGTAGCGACGGCTATTGCCGGCAGGTACAGGAGTATCGCCGGTTGAAAGCTCTGCCGGGGCATGAAGCCGAAGCACAAGCCGTAAAGGACAGAATGCCTTGTATTGTACCCGCCGGCATTTGCCGGGGAGGGCATGCGGTACAGTGTTTGTCGGTGCATAGCGGACTGCTGTGCATTGACTTGGACCATACCGGCGAACGGACACAGGAGGTGTTGGAACTGACACGCTCTTTACCTTTTACTTGTATTTCGTTTATCAGTATTTCCGGCGAGGGAATCAAAGTACTGGTTCGGGTGCGGAAAGAGGATGTGCAGAAAGATTATGCACGCCTTTATGCTGCTGTGGGTAGTATGGTAAGTACCCATGTAGGACATCCTTACGATGAGAAATGCAAGATTCTGACTCAGCCTTGTTTTTACAGTTATGACCCGGAAGCATATTGGAATGCTGAGGCTGTGGCATTTGAAATGCCGGAGTGTCCGGCGTTACCGGATACTCCGGCAACTATTCCGCCGAAGGTTTCGGCAAACGGGCAGTCAAAGGCATTGCAGATTATCGATCCGGGTACTTCGTCTGTAGCATGCGGGTTTATTTCCCGTTTGCTCGACGAATTTGAACGGAACAATCCCTTTCGTCGCGGCAATCGCAACGACCTTGCACTGAAGTTGGGGCGTGTGGCAGGAGGTAAAGGTTTTTCTCTTGAAGAACTTGAAAAGTTGGTCTCCCTTTTCTCCGGACGTTATGCGTCGGGTGATTTCACGGCTGAAGATATTCGTCAACGCGTGTTGGCTGGTTATCAGTTCGTTGGGAAGTTGCAGGAAGAAAACAAACAGCCGGATAGGGGTCAAAAAGGGGTCAGGGTCACTTATAACCCCGGCTACAGCTCCAATGAGGAAGATGCTCCGGAAGTAGTGTTGGAAAAAAATGACGATTTGCGTGCCGAGGCACCTTATATTCCCGACGATGTCTTTACCCGTCTGCCCGATTTGCTGACACGCTGCTGCCGTTATACAAGCGACAAGCGTGAGCGTGACATGGCATTGCTGGGGTGCCTGAACAGTTGCAGCGCACTCTTTCCATACGTCCGTTTCTACTATAAGAAATCGTTGTATTCACCCCATTTCTATTTGGCCAGTGTGGCTCCTGCCGGTGCGGGTAAAGGTATTCTGGGATTTACTGCTGCTTTACTGGATCCCACGCAGGAGTATTACGACCAGATACGCCGCATGAACAAGAAAGCTTATGAACAAGCCTTGCTGGGATGGGATGCGGAACAGCAGCAGGCACGACGCGAGAAACGCCTGCCGGACATCAACCTGAAACCGGAAGAGCCGAAAGTACAGTACCTTAAAATATCGGCTACCACCAGCAAGAGCCGTCTTATCGAACATCTGGCAGCAGCCGGTGAAGTGGGATGCTGCATGACTACTACAGAAATCAATACGATGATTTCCTCGCTGGGGCAGGATTGTGGCAAATATGAGGATATTCTGTGTAAGGCCGCCCATCATGAGGAAGTCTCTTCATCGTACAAGATAGATGGCGATCCGATAGTGGTGCAGCATCCGCATCTGGCACTCAATATCGCCGGTACTCAAGAGCAGTTCCTCGTTTTTTTCCGTTCGCTCGAAGTGGGGCTTTTTTCCCGTTTCGCATTCTACACCCGGCAGCAAAACCCACAATGGGAATCGTGTGCTCCGGGTGATGAAGAGGTGGATCTTCGGCGTTACTTCCAGAGTTTGGGAAAGGAGTTGCTTGAGATGCACAAGGTACTTTTGGAGTCGCCTACGCTGGTCACTTTCAGTCTTTCACAGTGGCAGCTTCATACGGAGATGTTCAGCGAATTGCTGCGTCGTGCATTGGTGGAGGGGCGTGATTCTTCAGGCAGCCTCATCCGCCGTGCCGGATTGTTGGGTATGCGACTGGCCGCTGTACTCACCGTTTTCCGCAAGTGGGAAGATTACCGTTATGCCAAGGAATATGGGTGTACGGATGAAGATTTCCATACGGCAATGGATATCATTCGCACGCTGATTGAGCATAGCTTGCTGCTCAGCACTTCGCTTCCTGATACCACTCAGCCCCCTGTCAGTATGCACCGTTTTCATCGGTTGGATGAAATTTTGTCATCTCTATCCAGGAAATTTACCTATACGGAGTTTGTTCAAACAGTGGAGAATACCGGTATGTCCGAATCTACGGGTAAACGGCTTTTACGTAAAGCGTTGAAACTTCAATGTCTTGTAAAAGAGGAGAATGGCTATCGGAAGAAACGTAAAACGGGCTCCGGGCGGGGGTATAAGTGACCCTGACCCTAAATTGACCCCTATACAAGCACCGGAAACGCTTTCCGAGGTCTTTTTGGTGTTCCGATTTTTCCTGAATAAAGCATGAATAATAGAAAACAGAAAAACAGTATGAATCTAAAAAAGTACACAAATACCGAAACGGTTTTTCCTGAAGAATCCGGTTCCGAGGCTCTCCGGTTTGAGGTCAGGGCATATCTGAAGTCCGACCTGGCACAACTTTATTTTCCCTGCCTTTCGTCCGAAGCGGCTTTGAGGAAGCTCCGCCGTTGGATAAACTTCAATCCGTCTCTGCATCGTGAGCTTTACAATGGCCCCGAGGGGAAGAATGACCAGCTCTTCAGCCGGCGTCAGGTAGCGATACTGGTGAAATATCTGGATGCGCCCTGAACGGGGTGACGCGTCATAGGTAATACATCCCGCACTTGGGCTGTCAACAAGCAATGTTGTGGCGTGGAACAAGCTATGTTTCATGCCACGGCATTGCTTGTTTTTCATTATATCATTGCTTTCTGATTGAACTTCAAACGGTCACTTTTTGTGCTTTTTGGGAAAGAAAGGAAGGAAACCAGTTGACGAGTTGACAAGGGAACAGGGGGCTGCGCAATGCTTCTGTGCCGCATGGAACCTTGTCCCCTTGTCCCCTTGTTAACTCGTCAACTTTCCCTCCAAACCCTACAAGAATGCACCAAACATGCCCGCTTGAAGTCTAGTTGTATGACAAAGTACGACAAAGTTCGTACAAGTACATACCGGTACATCCCGTTTCAACCATCCCTTTTTTCTCTGCTCCGTACCTTTGTGATGTCCTCAATGCGGGGACCCTGTGAGGAATTTCCCGGAGATAAGACGTCGCCTCTGCCATTTCTTCGCTCGATACCGATTCATACCGATTGATAAACGAAAATTATCAATCTTCAGAAAATCAATTATTATGTCAGTAACATACAAAAAACAGTTTCGTAAGAACCCGTTCCTGAAGGACGGTTCGGGTAAGTACTATCCCCAACTTCTGGTTTGGGGCAAGTCGGCCACCCTGAACAGTATTGCTACCCAGATGAAAGAAAGCAGCTCGCTTACTTTGGGCGACATTCAGAGTGTACTCACCAATTTTGTGAAAGCCTTGCGCAGTGAACTCTACAACGGTCGTTCCGTCAATGTCGACGGTTTTGGTGTTTTCAGCCTTTCTGCTACTACCATAGGTTCGGTAGTGAAGAAGGATTGTCTGCCTGAGAAGATCAAGTCGGTCCGCATCAATTTCCGTGCTTCGAGTGCCATCCGTCCCAATCTGGACCCTGCTACCACCCGTGCGGAGGACCGCATCGACTTTGTCGACCTTGAAACGCAGCTCAAGCGGCTGAATATGCCGGGCACCGATGGAGAGGAAGGTGGCGGCAACCAGGGCGGTTCCGGAGATGGTGGCATAGAAGATGATCCGCTGGGATAGGGTCTAAAGCCGGAGGCTTTGAAAATTAAAAATTAGAAATTAAAAATTAAAGAATGAAAGGCGGTGCGATGCGGGAAACCGGATACGAAGCGGTGAGGGTGCATTGCGCGGCTTATAAATCATAAATTATAAATCATAAATCTTCATATGAGAACAATTGATCATATCATTATTCACTGTTCCGCTACCCGAGAGGATTGTAGTCTTACGGTAGAGGAGTTGGAAACGGTACATCGTCGTCGTGGGTTTCGCGGCATTGGCTATCATTATTATATCCGTCGTGACGGTACAGTGGCGAATACCCGCCCACTGGAGGTTGTGGGGGCACATTGTAAAGGACACAATGCCCATAGCATCGGGATATGCTATGAAGGCGGTCTGGATGCGAAAGGGCGTCCCAAGGATACACGCACGCCGGAGCAGCGCAGTGCCATGCATTTGCTGGTGGCACAATTACTGAAACGATTCAAAAACAATGTCTGCATTTGCGGACATCGTGACCTCAGTCCGGACCTGAATGGGGATGGGGTGATTGAGCCGGAGGAGTGGATAAAGGAATGTCCGTGCTTCGAGGTGAGGAAGGAGCTTTGAGAAATTATAAATTATAAATTAGAAATTATAAATTAAAAATTAAAGGCTGGTGGAAAGGAGGTGTGGAAAATAATGGCAATTAAAAAATCTGTATGGAGTATGATCTTTAAAGTGATCATCGCAGTAGTTTCGGCTGTGGCAGGAGTAGTGGGAGCAAATGCAATGAATGTGATGCATTAAGATAAAATGAGGGTGTGCCGGAAAATCTCTTTTGGCACATTCTTTCCACATTCACAAATCTTCTGTCTGAATTTACAAAATATCAATCAAACATTTTTAATAAGTAGAATTATATGAAAAAAAGAATATTAACCATTATCCTCGGCATACTGTGCACTGCGGGCATGCACGGGCAGTCGTCCGATGTCCCTTCTCTGCCCCAACTGACCACTCCGTCGCCCAAAGCAACGATGGCAGACCGCTTCGGATATTATCCGACTAACCTGTATACGGGGCTGGTGGATATTACAATTCCTATTCATACCATCGAGGTGAAGGGGATCAAGATCCCTATCGAGTTCAAGTATCACGCTTCAGGTTTGAAGTATGACGATCTTCCGATGGAGGTAGGATACGGCTGGACGCTGATGGCGGGAGGAACGGTGAGCTACAGTGCACGGGCGGCCAGTGCTTACCTGACCAAAGGTGAAAAAGGAGAACCTTTCATCAAGGAGGTGAAGGATATCGTAAAGAATGATAAAACAGGATCTTTGTATTCCGACCAACTGCAGCTGGACTACGTCATCAACGGCAGTAAGTCCGATTATACAATTCAAGGCAAATACCGTGACTCAGAGTATGATGTATATAATTTCTCTTTTCCGGAACATAGCGGGCAGTATTATCTGCTGGAAGACAATAAGGAGTTCACCGTTCCGGTATCGACTACTTATTTATACGGCTCCGGCTATACGCCTGTGGCACGTGATGAGCATGGTAACGAATACCAATTTGGTGTGCGCGACTCAGACGGGGACATTGCCAGGAACTTCACGTATTATCTGACTAAGGTTATTTCGGCGGATAAGGGGGATACCATTCACTTCTCTTATCAGGAGATAAATTGGGGGGCGACCGATAAATTGGTTCACCGTCCCGTTATAGAAGCCACCTATTCATTCAAGGATAATATGCAGGGTACTACTCAAAGCAGCATCGACGGCGTTACGGGAATTACTCGCAAGAGTTTCAACACACCTATCCTAAAGGAGATCAGCCATAAGGGGAATAGAGTGGAATTTCAGTATTCATCGACTGAAATACGTTCATTGGAACAGATTCGCATTTATCAGCAGGGAACTTTGGTGAAATCTGTCCGTCTAGCCAAGACTGACCATGCCTATCTGGATGCTGCGCGTTTCTATGGCAGTGACAACAAGGAGATATACTCTTATGGCTTTGAGTACAATGGCAAACGCCCGGAAGGATATATGTCTATTGACTATTGGGGATATTGCAACGGTCCCAGCACCTCTTCTCCCCATGCCTTGTATGTGCCCAACTTTACACTTCCCAACAACCGTACGATTCCGGGATTGAACCGGTCGCTAAATGAGGCGTATATGCAGAAGGGGATATTGACTAAAATAGTCTATCCCACCAAAGGATATACGACGTTCACTTATGAACCCCATCGTGGACAGAATGGTGTGCTCTACGGCGGATTGCGCATCAAAGAAATGAATGTCTACAATGAAAGCGGCAATCTACAGGAGAAGAAATGGTATAAATACGGACTGAATGAAAGCGGTAATGGAAGGGCGATACGTACAGTTGATCCCAATGATTATTGCTCTCAGTCTTATTTGCTGGAGGCATATTGGGCTCCGGGTTTTGAAGGTGCTATCACTTTACTGGGTGAACGGACACGCGTAGACGCATACCATGCCTTTCCTCTTTCGGATTACTTCCAGCAGGGTAGCACGGTGGTCTATTCATGCGTGACGGAGTACATGGGCACACCTGCTGCTCCCGAAGGGAAAACCGAATATCGTTTCAGTGATTTTATGGACGAGTGGTATTATGGAACGATGCGCGGAAACCGGACTGAGATCCCAAAATGGTCGAACGCGTGGAAATGCGGAAAACTGGTAGGTAAGACGGTAACGGACAATAGTGGTAAAATAGTTTATTCCTTGAGTAATACTTATGAAGAAATCAACCGTCGAGATTACTTGAATCTGCGTGTATTGTCCTATTGCAATATTTATGGTCCGGCTTCCGGGATCAAGGAAATTTTCAGTACTCATACTGATTTTTCTACGGCTACAGAGGGTTCACTTTACGACTATTATAATTATTATATCACTAGCGGCGAGTATGTTGTCAAGGAGTCGAAGGAGTTCAATGATGGAGTGTATAAAACGGTCCGCTACAAGTATAATGAATTGGGACAGATCATTGAGGAGACTTTGGTGAATTCCGAAGGAAACGAACAGATTGTTCGCAAGAAATATACCTGTGATTTTTGGAAAGATGCCATGTCGGGTAGCATATACGATAAAATGTATTGGAAAAATATACATTCTCCGGCACTGGAAATATCTGTGTATAAGGGGGAGGCATTGGTCGGTAAGACAACCAATGAATATAAGGACTGGGGAGATTTTATTGCTCTGCAAAATGTGAAGCAACTTAATTATTACGAGCCTCGCATAAAATATCAAAGCTATGATAAATACGGTAATCCTACGGTTATTTCTAAGGATGGTGAATTTGAAGAGGTCTCCTATATCTGGGGCCATCAGGGGCAGCGAGTCATTGCCGAGATCCGGGGTGGTTCTTTCGATACATTGGGTCCCGTATTGACAGACAGAGTGACAAGTGCCGTTTCTCCTTCCTCGGCTGATATGGCTATCATAGAAGCACTTAGAAGCAACCCTTCACTTGAGGGTAGCCGGATAACGACTTATTATTATGATTCTGCTCTGAATCTGAAACAGCTCGTAATGCCCAATGGTACTAAGACCAGTTACGAATATGATTCTTTCGGACGCCTGGCGTGCGTGAAAGACCAGAACGGAAAGATTATAGAGAGTTATCAATACAATTACAAACAATAAATACGCAATGATTATGAAACGAAACTTATTATTCATGTTGCTGCTTTGCGTTTCCTTGCATCACCCGAAGGCGCAGACCGGAAACAATAATTATGTGAAAACTACCGCTCCTACCGTTGCTACGACCGCAACAACCGGTCTTTCGGTATCCAACAGTATCACCTCCTACCAATACTTCGATGACCTGGGCCGTCCCTGGCAGACTGTTCAGGTGGGAATGACTCCCGGCCAACTGGACCTGGTGACTTATCAGGAATATGACGCTGCAGGCCGTAGTTCGGCTTCCTGGCTTCCTGTGAATGCCGCTTCGGGCAATAACGGAAATCCGCTCTCGCTGAGCACCGTTCAATCCCGTTCCCAATTGTCGTCCAATTATGGCGACGGCAAAGCGTATTCCAAACCTGTTTATGAGGCTTCACCTTTGGATCGGGTATTGGAACAGTACGGTCCGGGACAGGAGTGGCATAACAACGGTAAACGTGTGAAGACCGAGTATCTCAGCAATACAGCCGATGGTGAATTGTCATGCAGGTGGTACCGGACTACGGATACCCGTGGCAATGTACAGGTCAGTATCCAATCCGGCAAAGTGTATTACCCGGCAGGAGAACTGTATGTCACCCGTACTACGGATGAGGAAGGTACGGGGATAAGCTTGGAATTTAAAGACAAGCAGGGCCATTTGCTCCTTACCCGGCGCAAGAATGGTACGAGTTATCATGATACCTATTATGTCTATGACTCTTACAGTAACTTACGTGCCGTACTTCCTCCTCTGGCGGCCGATGCGCTTGCGGCTGCGGGCACATGGACGGTTGCAACAGATGGTACGGGTGTACTGGCGCAATATGCCTATCTGTATAAGTACGATGACCGTAACCGTTGTATTTGGAAAAAGCTCCCCGGTGCCGACTGGATCAGATACGAGTACGACCGTGCCGATCGCATGATTGCCAGTCAGGATGGGGAACAGACTGCTAAAAGTCCCGCGCTCTGCACTTTCTACCTGTATGACATTGACAACCGTCCGGTGATTCAGGGAACTTGTGAGTTCAGGGGTTCCATCGCTTCTTTGGGATCTACGGCGATGCTGACTTCTTTAAAACGGTCGTATGATGGCAAAATCATAGCTTCAGGTCTGGAAAATAGCGGCTACAATCCTAATATGACGCTTTATTCCCCTGTAGTGCATACCATCAACTACTATGATGATTATGGTTTCCGCAGTCTGACAGGTTTCGACAATGAGTCATATTTCCCCAAGGAAAGCCATCCGGCGGGCGGTCTGCTGACGGGTATGGTAACTACGTTGCTCGATGGCAGCGGCAAGAAACTTTATACCGCTTATTATTACGATGAAAAAGGGCGTCCGGAGAAGACTGTCTCTTCCAATCACTTGGGCGGTTATGATATTACCACTACTGTTTATACGTTTACAGGTAAACCCAAGACTGTGACGCATGTACATACTGCCACGGGCAAGGCCCAACAAACACAAGTATATACCTATACTTACGACCATGCGGACCGTGTGAAAACCGTTACCCATAAACTGAATGCCGGAAGTGCCGTTACTTTGGCGAACAATACGTATGACGATTTGGGCCGTTTGAAGAAGAACAGCCGTAATGGTGTTTCTTCTCTTTCTGACAGTTATACTTACAATGTTCGTTCGTGGCTTACCGGTATATCCGGTAGTCAGTATGTGGAGAACCTGACTTATGATTATAACGGCAATATCTCTTCTATGCAGTGGCGACTTGACGGTATCACCCGTAAATACGCTTATGGTTATGATCCTTTATCCCGCCTTGTTTCTGCAACTTTTTCTGGTGGGAGGGATGTTGAACGATATAATACCTCTTATTCTTATGACAAGCATGGTAATATCACTTCTTTGCAGCGATATGGTAAGACTGCCCAGAGCGATCTTGGCGTTTATGGGCTTGCCGATAACCTGACGATGACTTACAACGGTAACCAACTGACCAGCGTTTCGGATGCGGCTGTAACTGTGACGTTGCCCGAGTCCAATGATTTTAAGAAAGGCTCTACTGCCAATCCCGGTTATGCTTATGATAAAAATGGGAATCTTACAAAAGATTTAAATAAAAAGATAACCGCCATATCTTATAATTCCTTACATTTGCCTGAACAGCTTACTATTGACGGTATAACGCATAAATACACCTATGCCGCCGATGGCAGGAAGCTTAAAGTGACACAAGGCAGTACGTCTCGTGACTATGTCGGGAGTGTCATTTATGAGAATGGCTCTTTGAAAAGGATTCTGGTTGAGGGTGGCTATATTGAAGGCGGCACGTATTACTTCTACTTCAACGATCATCTTGGCAATGTTCGTGCTGTAATCGATATGAATAATTATAATATTCAGTTTAATCATTACTATCCCTACGGTCTTCCCATGGCGGAGACTAGCGACGGAAAGCAGAACGAGCAGCCTTACAAGTATAACGGTAAGGAGTTTGAACGTAAGAACGGGTTGAACTGGATGGATTACGGTGCCCGGCATTATGATGCTGCGTTGGGACGGTTTACGACGATGGATAGATTTGCGGAGAAGTATTATTCGATGTCACCGTATCAGTATGCAGGAAATAATCCGGTGGCTAATGTTGATATTAATGGAGATAGTATTGTCATCTTAAATTATGGGTACTACCAAAAACAACACATGGCAATGTTAATTCAAAGTGAAACAGGAAAATGGCAGTATTATTCAATAAATGGTGATAATGTATATATATCTGGAAAATTCTCAGGAGGGCGTAAAGCTGATGATATAGCAGTTGGAGAATTTTATAGCCCCCAAGAGTTTATGGATAGCCCATATAATACGGAAGGTGATGGAGATAATTTATCAATAAATAGTTTTGGATTTTCTGAAGGATATTTAATACCTTCTTCAGAAGTACAGGATAACACTATGAGAGAAACTTTTACTAATATGAGCAACGATAAAGAATATGATTTATTAGGAAATAATTGCGCAACAACAGTACAAAAAGTTATGAAAGCTGCTGGTTTGAAGACTTATAACGATAAACAACAAAAATATAGAGTGCCGGATAATCGTAGTTTTGGGGAATCAAGCTTTATCGTAACACATAAAAATTTGCATCCTATTATTCCGAGTGTTTTATATAAATCTATCATAAGACATAACCCTCAGGGAAAAACTATACATAAAACGAAAAAATAGTTAGTATGAAAAAGATAAGATTGACTCCTATTTTATTGCTTTTTCCAATATTGATAATAGTGTTTATATTCAATATGGTATATTATTCGACATGGACTCCTTTTAGTCTTCCTGCAATATTTATATTCATATTTATTATGTGCATTGTTCTTTTTATCGACCGTATTCTTATTATTTGGCTAAAGTCGAAAATTATTTGGTTTTCAGAAATAGCAGTAATAGTGATTTTACTTGTTTATTTTGTAAGTAAGTGTACATGATTTTTGTCCTTCATTTGTTTCTGATAAGAAGTATTGTCACTGTGCTGAAAAGAAATGCAACACCTTGTTGCTTCAAGCATTAGGATTCCGAATTTCTTTTAAATAAGATCATGAGGCTGCTCGGTTTGAGATAGCCTCATTTTTTTATTCGCTATCGGCAACAATAGTTATCCCAACGATGCTTTGGGTTATAGTAAGAGGAACCTGACGGGCAGCATCGTTACCATACTGAAAAGTAGTAGTACTGTTGTTTTCAGCCTCAAATATGCGTATTACTATGGTATTAAGGTTAACATATGCACTTTTACTAGTCAGCATGTCACTGTAACTCATACGCATACTGCTACCGATCAGTCTACGTGCACGGAAGCATATACTTATACCTACTGCTGACCGTGTGACAACTGTTACCTATAAACTGAATGGTGGAAGTTTCGTTACGTTGGCAAACAATACGTATGACGATTTGGGAGGTCTGAAGAAGAACAGTCGTAATGGTGTTTCTTCTTTGTCCGATACTTATGAGTATAATGTCAGTTCGTGGTTCACCGAGATTTCCAGTGTTCAATATGTGGAGAATCTGACTTATGATTATGACGGCAATATCCTTTCCTTGCAGCATTATGGCAAGACTGCTCAGAGCGATCTTGATGTTTACGGTCTGGTCGATAACCTGACGATGACTTACAGCGGTAACCAACTGACCAACGTTTCGGATGCTGCCGTAACTGTGACACTGCCTGAGTCCAATGACTTTAAGAAAGGCTCTACTGCCAATCCGGGCTATGCTTATGATAAAAATGGCAACCTTACGAAAGATTTGAATAAAAAGATAACCGCCATATCTTATAATTCCTTACATTTGCCTGAACAGCTTACTATTGACGGTGTAACACATAAATATACTTATGCTGCCGATGGGAGGAAGCCCAAAGTGACACAAGGCAGCACGTCTCGTGACTATGCCGGGAGTGTCATTTATGAGAATGGTTCTTTGAAAAGGATTCTGGTTGATGGTGGCTATATTGAAGGTGGCACGTATTACTACAATTTCAATGACCATCTTGGCAATGTAAGCATGGTGCTGAGTGCCGGTGGAAGTTCTGTTCAGTTTAACCACTACTATCCCTTCGGTTTTCCCATGGCGGAGACTAGCGAGGGAAAGCAGAATGAACAGCCTTATAAGTATAACGGCAAGGAGTTTGAACGGAAGAACGGGCTGAACTGGGTGGATTACGGTGCACGGCATTATGATGCTGCGCTGGGACGGTTTACAACGATGGATCCGTTGGCGGAGAAGTATTATGAGGTGAGTCCGTATGCGTATTGCATGAATAATCCTGTAATATTTGTAGATCCAGATGGAAGAAAAGTCTATTTTGCTCCAGGAGTTTCGGCTCAATTTAAACAAGATTTTGCTAAGTCAGTTCAGTATTTGAATAGTCGTGGTGCGGGAGGCATGCTAGCTAAGCTGGAAAAATCGGATAAAGTGTATTATATTGCAGAATCATCTGAAGCAGGTAGCAAATATGATACTGAAAATAAGACAATTACTTGGGCTTCAAAACATGGACTTTTAACGAATGAAGGCATTATGTTATCTGCAACATCTGTACTTAATCATGAAGTGGATCATGCATTACAACATGATCAAAACCCGGAACAACAAAAAGCAGATGGGAAAAGAGATTTAACTAACCCTTATACAAATAAAGAGGAGGAAAGGGTCATTACTGGTTCTGAACAAGAAACTGCAAAAAAAATGGGAGAAATTAAAGATGGTGAAGTTACCCGAAAGGATCATGGTGGAACATTGTATGAAATGAAAAGTTCCACGTCAACTGAAATTAAGGATGAAATAATAATAATACCTAAATGATGAAGAATGTGGTATTTTTGCTTATTCTGTTACTTTTTTCTTGTTGCTCTTTAAAAACAGAAAGGAAGGTTTCAGAAGAAATTACGATGGCCAGAAATGATGTTGACATCAAAATGGTTGTATTACATCATGTAAATTTAATTGGTATTTTTACTATTGTTGATGTATCTTGTGAAGAATTTGAAAGAGTCTTCTGTGATAGTATGAAGAAAGATACTATTGTAGAACCTAATGAAATCAGTTTGTTGAAAACATATATAGACAATCTAAAAAGAATAGATTCTTTATCTATAAACTCAATAGATACTCGATGCAAACTTTATCTTATATCCCCTTCGGATACAACGGAGTATTGTGTAGATAGTGGTGGCATCTATTCGGATGGTGTCTATTATGAAATCTCAAATGAACTTTATGACTATATTGAAAAGTTAGAAGAATAGTTATATAAGCAAGTTTGAAGAGACTCTAAATCACTAAACAAAACGATTCCCTGTTCACATCGGTTCTACCCATGATATTGAATGTGAACAGGGAATCTCATATTCGATGAATTGGCTTGTCTATTCTATATATAAATAATCGTAGTGTACTACCGGTTTCTTACCATGCTTTCCCATTGCTTCTCTGGCCTGTGTAGAGTCGCAGTTTGCTTTGCCCACACCAATGGGTTTGCCTCCGAAGTCAACAATCCGCACGATATCATCCTTCTCAAATTCGCCGATGACATCGATGATGCCTACAGGCAGAATGCTGACTGCTTTATCCGAAAAAAGCAGTTCCGTAGCACAGTAATTGATGTGCAGTTCACCTTTGGCAAAGCCTTCGCTATGGGCAATCCATTTCTTGACACTTGATACGGGCTCCGGAGAAGGGATAAAGCGGGTGCACAATGTTGTTTCAGCATGCTGAATCAAATCGACCAGAATGTTATCCCGCTTACCATTGGCGATGATAACGGTGATGCCTTCATCGGCTACTTTGCGGGCGATATTGGTTTTGGTGAGCATTCCGCCACGGCCGAAGCTGGATTTGGAAGTCTGTATATAAGAAGAGAGATCTTTCCCCTGGCCGATTTCCCGGATGACTTCAGAAGCGGGATCGGCAGGAGAACCGTTATAAATACCGTCGATATTACTAAGAATAATCAATGCCTGCGCATCCATCATGGATGCTATCAAGCCGGACAATTCATCATTGTCCGTAAACATCAGTTCACTTACAGAGATTGTATCGTTTTCGTTGACAATAGGTATAACCCCATTTTCCAGCATTACCGTCATGCAGTTCTTTTGATTGAGATAATGCCTGCGCGTAGCAAAATTCTCTTTCATAGTCAGCACCTGTCCTACAGCAATGCCATGCTCCCGAAAGAGTTCGTAATAACGGTTGATAAGTTTAGCTTGCCCCACGGCAGAGAAAAGCTGACGCTGATCTACACTGTCCAATTTCTTGGCAGAATGCACTTCACTACGTCCGGAAGCTACGGCTCCGGATGAAACAAGTATAATTTCTACTCCTGTCTTATGCAGTTCGGCTATCTGATCGACTAAGGCAGACATACGTGTTACGTCCAGAGTTCCATCACGGCGCGTCAGGACATTGCTGCCTACCTTTACAGCTATTCTCGAAAATTGTTGTTCCATGTGTTGTATATCGTTCTTATGTGGTTTCAGAAGGAAAGTGAAAGAATTATTCTTCGTCTTTCCCTTTATCACGCTCACGGATTATCTCCATGGCGTCTTCATATCTTTCCTCACTGACGAGAATGGTTACATCTGGTGCTATATAAGGTGCAATGGTGCTCATAAGCCCGTCTTTGATAATAGTTGCTATACCATTGTTTTCGAGTAGACCTTTAACAAGTTCTGCTTCCCACGGTGATCCTTTGAACACTTCAACTGTGCGGCTATAGTCTGTTGATTTCATAATGGTAAGTATTAATAGGTTTATATATTACAAATATAACAAGTATTTCGGAGAAAAGATTTGTTTTACCGTCAAATATTAATGATTATAACTCTATTCGCTGTACGGTTACCGCTTCGTTCAGGAAAGTGGATGCTGACTCTATGAACTTCTCTTCTGCTTCCGTGGTGTAGTAAGTACAGTTTCCACCTTTGGTACATTTGGCATCCATTTCAGGATGTCGGCGGAAGTAGTCTTTCAAGCTGTCGGCTACCAGTTCACCTTGCGTCACTGTAGCGATGCCGTCCGGCATGTGCTTCTTTATTTTAGGTAATAGCAAAGGATAATGAGTGCAGCCAAGAATCACGGTATCAATCTGCGTGTCTTTTGCCAGCAGTTCATTGATGTATTTACGAACGAAGTAATCTGTCCCGTCTCCTTCCGCTTCGTTGTTTTCTACGAGAGATACCCATAACGGACAAGCTTCACCCGCTACCTGAATATCCGGAAAAAGCTTATGAATTTCCAACGGATAGGATTCTGATTTAATGGTTCCTGCTGTGGCAAGAACACCGACATGGCGACTCTGTGTAATACTGCCTATACATTCAACGGTAGGGCGGATGACACCCAATACACGGCGTGCCGGATCCATTTCGGGTAAATCATTGATCTGTATGCTGCGTAATGCTTTGGCAGATGCCGTATTGCAAGCCAGGATAACGAGATGACATCCCATCTCAAACAGTTTAGTGACTGCCTGTAGTGTGAATTCATATACGATTTCGAAAGACCGTGTGCCGTAGGGCGTACGTGCATTATCTCCTAAATAGATATAGTCATATTGAGGCAAGGCTTCACGTATCTTACTCAAGATGGTAAGTCCGCCATATCCGGAGTCGAATACACCGATAGGGCCGGGAATAGTAGGTAATTCTTGTTTCATACTGGAAAAGCTTAGTACACGTTGCAAAGATAATGCAAATCGAATGCAGAACTTTCATGCTTGCATGAAAAAGTTATGCTGAGATGCAGCTTATCTTATCTAAAGATATAAAAAGGCGTGAACTGCATACAGTCCACGCCTTTTTATATCTTTAAACGATGAGTCTTCTTATTTGATACCCAACTGAGTTTTTACTTTAGCAGTAACATCTACACTTTCTGAACCTACATAAGGTATCGGTGTACGAGCCAGGTCGAAGATGTAGATTACACCTTCTGCTTTACCTACAGCTTGAATAGCTTCATCCAATTTCTTATAGATAGGCACTAAAGCATCTTGCTGTGCTTTCTGCATGTTTTGATAAGCATCTTGCTGGAACTCTTCTTGTCTTTGAGCCATGTCCTGCAATTCTTTTTGGCGTCTTTCTGCAATATTCTTCGGCAGAGAGTCTGCTTGTTGCTGGAATTCCTGAACTTTCTTATTGAATTCAGTTTGAGAACGCTGCATTTCTTCCTGATACTGTTTTGACATAGCGTCAAGGTCAGCTTGTGCTTTAGTATATTCCGGCATAGCAACAATAACCTCCTGAGAGTTCATGTGAGCGAATTTTTGTGCCATCGCTCCTAACGGAAGCGCGAATAGTACTACGAGTAGTGCGATTTTTTTAAGCATAATGTTTATTGTTTATTTTAATAATTAGTCGTTGTTTGGTGCAAATATAATGCAAAGCAAATGTAAAACAAAATAAGCCAGCTTATTTTTAATACTGAGATGCCGCCTATATTCGACTAGCAAATGTATGAAATTAATTTGAATATCCTAACTTCTCAAGCACTTCATTGCTGATGTCAATACGCGGAGAAGCAAAAATAATGCTTGTTGCGGATGCCCGGTCTACAACTACCGAATATCCTTTCTGCTCCGATATTTCTTTAACCGCATTATAAATCTCATCCTGAATGGGTTGCATCAGACTTTCACGTTTCTTGAATAATTCCCCTTCAGGTCCAAAATAAGTGCGGCGAAGTTCAGCGGCTTCTTTCTCCTTAGCGACAATCGCTTCCTCTTTCTTTCCTTTTTGTTCTTCAGAAAGGAAGACGGCTTCCGATTGATAGTTCTTGTACAACGTTTTGGCTTCCTCGGCAACTTTTTCTACTTCACTTTGCCATTTCTTGGAAACCTGGTTCAACTGTTCGTTAGCACGTTCGTATGCCGGAATGTTCTTCAGGATATACTCCATGTCAATCAAGGCAAACTTTTGTGCACTGGCTGTCATGCCTACGGCAAACAGCAAGATCATTAATAAAACAGACTTTCTCATAACGTTTGGTTTTTGTGATACAATTAGAATTCCTGTCCTAAGATAAAGTGGAACTGACTGCCACCGTAATCTTTCGAACCACGTATTTTATCGAAACCATAAGCCCAGTCAATACCCATCATACCGATCATCGGCAGGAAGATACGGACACCAACACCTGCAGAACGTTTCAATTCGAACGGATTGAAGTTCTTTACATCGTGCCATGCATTACCGGCTTCTACAAAACCTAACGCATAAATACTGGTACTTGTTTCCAGCATCAGCGGATATCTTAACTCAAGTCCGAGACGGGTATAAGCATAACCTTCGTAGCCGTAAGGAGTCAATGAACTGTTTTCATAACCACGAAGAGCGATACTTTCCGTTGCGTAGCTGGAGTAGCCGGTCATACCGTCACCACCCACGTCGAATGTTTCGAACGGAGACTTCTTATACTTGTTGTAATGTCCCAACAAACCAAATTCAACACGACCCATCAATACCGGAGTACGTTTTACTGCTATCGGGTCCATCAACGGGATGTACACTTTGGATTTGAATTTCCATTTGTGGTATTCAATCCATTTGTGCATTTTGTTCATATCATCCTGGTTGCTGGTACTGTATTTGCTGTAGTCAGTTCCATCGAACAGTGAGTACGGCGGAGTCAACTGTACAGACAATGAGAATTCAGAACCTGAACGGGGATAGATCGGATTATCGATAGAACTACGAGACAAAGTCAGGTTGATGCTGAGGTTATTACACTTACCATTTGTTACAGGGAAGTATTGCCAGTCGCTTAGGATATAGCGTTGGTAGGATAACTCAGCAGTGAACTGGAAGTAGTCATCCGGCCATTTCAAACGCTTACCGAACATAGCGGCTACACCGAACATCTTGATAGACTTATCAGGGTCATAATAGTTTTCATAACTGTTATAGTTACCGTAGTTGTACATACCGTAGCCATACATACCGCTATACATACTGTTGTAGTAGCTGTTCATGTATGCTGAGTTGTAGTAACGGCTGCTGATGTCTGTCTGTACAGAATAGAATGCTGACAGAGAGAATGCATTCGGACGTTTACCACCGAACCATGGATCGTAGAATGAAATGCTATAGGATTGATAATACTTGGCATTGGTTTGTCCACTGACAGTCAAGGTCTGACCATCACCCTGCGGCAGGATACCACGATAGTTTTCACCCGGATGCAGTAAGTTTGCAAGTGAGAAGTTGGTGAACTTCAAACTCAGCTTACCGATGATACCGGTTTGTCCCCAACCAGCGGAGAATTCTACCTGGTCGTTAGCTTTGGATACCAGATCGTAACCTATATCCACTGTTCCGTCTTCCGGTCTTGGCTGGATATCCGGTTTAATTTGTTCCGGGTCGAAATGTCCCATCTGCTGGATTTCACGCATAGAACGCATCAGGTCTTCACGGCTGAACAGGTCACCCGGACGGGTACGGAGTTCACGACGAACAACGTTTTCGTACAAGCGGTCGTTACCATTGATGCTAACCTTATTGATAGTAGCCTGACGGCCTTCATAAATACGCATTTCCAAGTCGATAGAGTCTCCTACGATATTTACTTCTACGGGTTCAAGGCTGTAGAACAAATAACCGTTGTTGTAGTAGAGGTTACCGATAGCATCTTCGTCTGACATGGTACGTTCTTCCAGCAATTTCTGGTTGTATACGTCACCTTTCTTCATACGGAGCATAAAGTTCAACTGTTCGGAAGGATACAGAGTATTACCTACCCACGTTACATTACGCAGATAATATTTCTCTCCTTCATCAATCTTCATGAAGATATCCACGGTGCGGTCATCATACGGCTTGATGCTGTCTTCTACGATCATAGCATCGCGATAACCCAACTCGTTGTACTTGTCGATGATCAACTGCTTGTCTGCCTCGAAGTTTTCTTCTACGAACTTTTTGGTACGGAACAGATTGAGCAATTTATTCTTTTCGTTGGTTTTCTTCATGATGCGTTTCAACTTCTTGGTTGCGATCGCTTCATTACCAACGATGGTGATTTCATGCACTTTTACCTTCTCTTTTTTGTCGATGTCAATATCTACGATTACTTGGTTCTCGTTGGATACATCGTCTTTCTGTGCGATGATGACTTCTGCGTTCTTAAAGCCCTTATCGTCAAAATAGCGTTTGATAAGAGTCTTGGCACGGTCGATCACATTGGGTGTCACCTGTCCGCCCTTGATCATACCGATCCGGCTCTCGATATCTTCACGCTCTGATTTCTTCACTCCGTGGTAACGAATTTCAGAGACACGAGGGCGTTGAGTCAGATGGATTGTTAGCCAAATCTTGTCACCTTCTATCTTGTCTGCGGTGATTTGGACGTTGGAGAATAAACCATGCTTCCAGTAACGCTTACAAGCCTGAGTGACTTCCTCACCCGGTATTGTAATTGTTTGTCCTACAGACAAACCGGATAGTCCGATGAGTACATAGTCCTCATAGTTCTTTACTCCTTCTACTTTAATTTCTGCAATTTCATACTTTTTGGGTGCTCCCGAGTAGAGAATAACCGGTTTTGCTGCATCGTCATCGGTGCCATTGGCATCTTGAGCCGCGCTTGTCAATACACAACCAAAGAGGCAGATAAACGCTGTGAGTATAGAGAAAATACGATAGTGCATTTATGTTTTGGATTAAATATGTTTGAGTTTAACTGATTTGTTCACTGATTTTGCCGAATCTGCGTTCCCGTCTCTGGTAGTCGCAAATGGCTTTACGAAGTTCTTCTTCCCGAAAATCGGGCCAATAGGTTTCGCAAAAGTAAAGTTCCGAATACGCGCATTGCCAAAGTAGGTAATTGCTCAGGCGGATTTCTCCACCGGTGCGTATCAACAAGTCGGGGTCAGGCATGAAGCTGGTTGTCAGGTGCTTTGACATTAAATCGCAGTTGATTTGTTCGGGTGTCAATTCTCCTTTCTGTACCAAGACAGCTATTTGCCGGCTGGCTTCTGTTATTTCCCAGCGTGAAGAGTAGCTAAGGGCAAGTACCAGGCACATGCCTGTATTCTTAGATGTATTTTCTACGCAATTGTATAAACGGGTTTGTACATTTGCGGGTAACTTTTCTATATCTCCGATAATCCGGAAGCTAATGTTGTTCTTCATGAACGTATCTTCTTCGATGGAATCGAAAAGAAGACTCATCAGAGCAGCAACTTCGTCTGTAGGACGGTTCCAGTTTTCGGTTGAGAACGTATATAGGGTCAGATATCTGATGCCCAGCCTGGCGGCTTCTTCGGCTATCACATGAACGGTCTCTGCACCGACCTGATGTCCGTAGCTGCGTTCGTGTCCACGCTGCTTCGCCCATCGTCCGTTGCCGTCCATGATAATCGCCACATGCTGGGGTATCCGGCTCAAATCAATTTGTTCTTTATATTGCATCTTTTTTTAGTTGTTACATTCCTTACATCTTGGGAAGAGGTCGTAGGTGATGAAAAAGACAGTAAATGCGTAACTATCTTTATTCTTCCAACCTTTTCCTTTTATCTGGTACGGGTCTTCCAGTTGCAAGCCTTCCCGTTGGGTAACATCCAACTGGTCGCTAAGACTGAACCGCATCGTAAACTCACATCCTATATTGATGCGCGGGGTTGCTTTGAATTTCACTCCCACTCCAATGGGAATGTTCATAGTGAAGACCGTTTTTACAGGTTTTGGTGCAAACGTAAAACCTAATCCACCTAATATATAAGGTGTAAACCGACGGTCACCCCGGTACGTGTTACCGATACCATATCCCAAAAAGTTATATTCAAATTGCACTCCTAAATCGAATATCGTCCGTTTGAAGGTGGCGTATTCTTCATTTGGATATACATTTTTGAAATCTCTCGTGTCGCCGGAAATCCTGCCGGCTGTCAGGTTACCTTTTATTGCCATGTGTGGATTCAGTAAGTACCGGGCTATGAAACCTCCCGCTATTCCTGTGTTCTTAAACAGGGTACTGCTATTCGCATCTCCCATATAAAAACTCCCTCCAATGGCTCCCCCCAGTTCCCAAGTATATTCCTCTTGCGCAATGACGCAACAGAAAGGGAACATGAGTAGAAAAAATACTATTTTTATATTTCTTGTAATAGTCATACCGTTTTCTTATTACTCCTTATTTATTAAGGAAACGGAAAATTGACTATTTTATTATTGTATCTTGAAACCCAGTTTGTTTAGACGGCCTCGCCATACACTACCGTCGTTCCATACAATCCAAATATAATGATTCTTATCAATAGTCAAAGAATAATCTCCTTTGTCCTTGAAGAGGCTTTCGTATGTAACTTCTTCTTCGTCGTCTTCATCTTCTCCCGGAGTTACTGTCTTTTTCATTGCATACTTGAATTTATCAGCAGATTCATTCCAGGCGATACCTACACGTGAAGAGTAGATCGTTTCAAATTTTCCACCCATCATGTGGAACAAACCTCCATAATACATGATGGCTGGATTCTCCATAGCCGGACAATAGAAATCACTTGGGGTACTCATGTCAGCCCATGTCAATCCATCCATTGTGAACCAGGGGACTACTGCTTTGGCAGACGTTTCCGTTTTACCCACTACTACTGTTTGCTTGATACCGCTTGCATTCGTAAATACAGTAGCATATATGTCTTTTACCGGGAAATCATTGGATACTGTTTCTTTGCTTCTTGTCCAGTTTTTACCGTCAGTACTTATGCAGAAGTATTTTTGACCTCCATCCAGAAGAATACCAATCAACGTTTCCTCTGATATGCCTGTTAGTGCATCAGCTTCAAGTGTAGCAACCAGTGTGCTCATTTGCATGGACTGCACCTCTTTGTTCTCTTTAACTTCCTGTATGCCGGCATTTACCCATACATTGCCATTATCTGAACAGAATACTTCTCCACTTGGGGTGGCTACAAAAAGTTGGTTTTTGAAGCTTACAATAGATCCCAAATCTGTATTGGCAGGCATGCCCGTAACTCCGATGGGATTCCAAGATAAGTGGGCTGGATTTCCTAATGAACTGCGGTATGCTGATGTTGTAGAAGTATAGACAAATAGATTTTCTTCTTCGGCATCATTTTTAAGAATTACTGATTTCTGCTTGTTGGCGGCAGGTGAAGTAGGTAATGATGACGCTTCTCTCCAGATTAGTGAATCCGGATCCTGCTTGTGAACATTTACTGTGATTTTATATTCACGGGTAGTAACTCCGTCAGCTGCATGTACTTTCAGGGTGATCGGTTCTCTCAAGTCAACGGAGTCAGTAAGGTTGTTGAATAGTGTATCTTGTAAACCGGATGTAACCCAACCCGTAACATTGAGTGTGTCAATCAATATCCTGTCTATGATGGTGTCTGATCCAACAGGAAGTGAGTCAACATTATAAATTTCTCTTTTCAGTTGGTCAATCGTAAACTTATAATATATACCTTTTTTTATGGTGTCAAGACCAAAGGCACGTATCGTTGCGTCGGAACTGTATTCATAATTATCATCTGAGTTAAGGCACGAACTTATGGCAATCGACATAAGAAGAAAACTCATGATTACGGATAAAAACTTTATTCTCATTTCTAAAGATAGTGTTTATTTACAAGTTGCAAAAATAGGAACATTTTTCTCGATAAACAGCATAACAGGCAAGTTTTATATAAAATTATAGATAATATGCCCGTTTTTCTCGATTAAAAAGCATCAAAATGAGGTGATTCGCACTATTTTGTCGTAGTGTAATGCCGTATACTTCTACTGAAATATTGTTCGTTGACATAACTAATTTTATCGTTCATTTTAGGTGCATTAACACCAGATATCAGGTGAATGGGGCTCTCTTCGACAAATGCTTCATCCCAAAGATTGGTATCAATGAAAGATTGCAGTAAGGTACTCCCGCCTTCTACTAAAAGGGATTGGAGATTGCGCTCGTACAGAATTTGCATGATCTGGGGCAATATATCTTGTTCGAAGTTTATTGGAAGATACTCTATGTTGGGTAGGGAATTATGGGAGTGTTCGGTGAATACGAGTGTCGGTACGCTGCCATCAAACAAATGGAGTGTCGGTGACAGGCTCAGCTTTCGGTCGATAACAAGGCGTACGGGAGAACGTCCATACCAGTTGCGTACATTAAGGGAAGGATTGTCCAGTTCGGCAGTGCGTGTACCTACAAGTATGGCAGCATGTTCTGCACGCTTTTTATGTACCAGCATGGAAGTCAACGGAGTGGATAGGATAACAGGATTACCTTCGTTCCGGTGTAAATCAATGAATCCATCTGCTGACTCTGCCCATTTTAGGGTGATATACGGGCGATGTAAGGTATGGAAAGTGATGAAACGTCTGATGAGGTATCGGCATTCATTCTCCAACACTCCTACGATCACTTCCCGTCCGGCATCCTTTAGCTTTTGTATACCTCGTCCGGCGACTTTTGAAAAAGGGTCTTGGCAACCAATAACAATGCGGGGAATTTGTTTCTCAATAATCAAATCAGCACAGGGCGGCGTTTTTCCATGATGAGAACAAGGCTCAAGGCTGACGTAAATTGTTGAATGTTTCAATAATGAAGTGTCTTTTACGGAACGAATGGCGTTTACTTCAGCATGCGCTTCTCCGCAGCGTACATGATACCCTTCTCCGATAATTTTCCCATCACATACGATGACTGCCCCTACCATTGGATTAGGGGCTGCGTTGCAAAATCCGTTCTGTGCCAGCTGTATACAGCGACGCATATATTTTTCTTCTTCCATGTGTGTTATCTTTCTACGATAATTCTTACTTTTGCACTCCAAAATGGATTCTTCGTTGTTTGGGATACAGGTTTCCCGGTGATATACCCGATACCTGTCCGGTGTCTACCAAGTCCGTACCATCTCCGTATCTATACGCTTGGACTTGACACGGACTTGGTACGGACTTGATACGGACCGGGTCTCATCTTGGTTCGGTAATAGAACTGACGAAGAATCCCCAAAATATCCATTTATGAATATTACTGCCTCTTATATCCGCCGTGAACTGCAGGATTATTATACACCGCAGGAAGCCGGAAATTTGTCCAGACTTATCTGTTGCGAGATTCTGGGGCAGCCGGTTGTGGATTATTATTTGGGCAAAGATATAACTTTATCTGCAAAAGCAGAACAGGAATTGCAAAGCCTTCTCAGGCGTTTACGGAATTTTGAACCAATACAATATATTTTAGGAGAAGCACGTTTCCTGGGGAGAGCATTTCAGGTAGCTTCCGGTGTTCTTATTCCACGTCCTGAAACGGAAGAACTGGTGGAAATAATGTTGAAAGAGATTTCTTCTACTTCTCGTATTTTAGATATTGGGACAGGCAGTGGTTGTATTGCTGTCACCTTGGCAAAAGAATTGCCCGGAACACAGGTCACTGCCTGGGATGTGTCTGAAGAAGCTTTGGCTATTGCTGCTGCTAACAGTCTGGCTTTACAGGCACCTGTCTGTTTTGAACAGCGTGATGTACTGGCTTATACTCCCGGTGTAACAGAACGTTATGATGTGATAGTGAGCAATCCGCCTTATGTTACTGAAGCAGAGAAACAAGATATGGAACGGAATGTGCTGGACTGGGAACCCTCTTTGGCACTGTTTGTACCAGATACAGATCCTTTGCGTTTCTATCGTCGTATAGCTGTGTTGGGGCTTGAAATGCTTGAACCTGACGGAAAACTTTATTTTGAAATTAACCGTACTTTTGGAGAAGACATCGTGCTTATGATGCGTGAATTAGGATATCGCTTTGTTCGTCTTCAAGAGGATATTTCCCATAATGATCGATTTGTAATAGCGCAAAAATGACAAATATTACTGAAACAGAGGCTTTAAGTAAAGTTGCAGGCTATTGCTCCACAGCGGAGCATTGTCGTGCAGAGATTTCTGAGAAACTACAACGTTGGGGATTGCCGTACGACGCCATTGATCGTATCCTTAAACGACTGGAAGATGAAAAGTATATTGATGAAGAACGATTTTGTCGGGCTTTTGTCAATGACAAGTATCGCTTTGCGAAATGGGGAAAAGTGAAAATAGCCCAGGCACTCCAACTGAAAAAGGTTTCTTATAATGTATGCCGGCGTTTTTTGAATGAGATAGATGAGGAGGAATACCTATCTATTTTAGATAGCCTTTTGGCTGCAAAACGTAAAAGTGTACATGCGGAGAATGAATATGAGTTGAATGGAAAGTTAATGCGTTTTGCTCTGAGTCGTGGGTTCGAAATGAAAGATATTCGTCATTGTATACAACTTTCTGACGAAAATGATGACTTTGAGTGAAAAATCTCTTTATTCTTTTTTTTATTCTCATTCAGTTTCCGTATTTTTGTGCCATATTTACTATAAATAGCTAATTTAGTTATGAGAACTTTAGAAAAACTATTCGCAGAGAAGTTGCTGAAGATAAAAGCGATTAAACTACAACCGGCTAATCCCTTTACTTGGGCTTCCGGATGGAAATCTCCTTTTTACTGTGATAACCGCAAAACTCTTTCCTATCCTTCCTTGCGTAATTTTGTAAAGATTGAAATTACCCGTTTGATATTGGAACGTTTCGGGCAGGTGGATGCAATTGCCGGTGTAGCAACAGGTGCCATTCCTCAAGGGGCTTTGGTTGCTGATGCGCTGAACTTGCCGTTTGTGTACGTACGTTCTACCCCGAAAGACCATGGTCTGGAAAACCTGATTGAAGGAGAACTTCGTCCGGGTATGAAGGTGGTTGTGGTCGAAGATTTGATTTCTACAGGTGGAAGCAGTCTGAAGGCTGTAGAGGCTATACGCCGTGATGGATGTGAAGTTATCGGTATGGTAGCTGCATATACTTACGGTTTCCCGGTTGCGGAAAAAGCATTCAAAGATGCCAAGGTTCCTTTGGTAACGCTGACAAATTATGAGGCTGTGTTGGATGTTGCACTTCGTACGGGTTATATAGAAGAAGAAGATATAGCAACGCTGAACGAATGGCGTAAGGACCCTGCACATTGGGATGCTGGAAAGTAACAGCGGTTTATTCTATAAAATAAATAATATGACGAAAGGGCCATTCGGATAGATTCTGTCCGGATAGTTCTTTTTGTCTTTTAAAGAGATTCAAAATATGACAAAATTTGAAAGTGGTGTGAAGACAATACCTGCCTCGCAGGAAGCTGTTTATGAGAAATTATCCGATTTGAATAATCTGGAAAAGTTTAAAGACAGCTTGCCAGAAGATAAAGTGAAGAACTTGAGCTTTGATTCGGAGAGTATGGTGATAGAAGTTGCTCCTGTGGGTAAGATAGCGTTGAGTATAGTAGAGAAAGACCCGTGTAAATGTATCAAGTTTGCCACGACCACTTCGCCGCTGCCCTTTAATCTGTGGATACAGATTGTGCCGGTAACAGAAACTGAATGTAAAATGAAGCTAACCATCGGCATGGAATTGAATCCTTTTATGAAAGGTATGGTTCAGAAACCTTTGCAGGAAGGATTAGAGAAAATGGCGGATATGCTTTCGATTATACCGTATTAATCACTAATCATTAATCACTAAATAAATGGCTCAGAAACTTTGGGAGAAATCCGTTCAGGTAAATAAGGATATAGAACGTTTTACAGTGGGGCGCGACCGTGAAATGGATCTTTACTTGGCAAAGCATGATGTGATAGGCTCTATGGCCCATATCACGATGCTCGAAAGTATCGGTCTGTTGACAAACGCAGAATTGGGTCTCCTGCTTGATGAATTGAAGAATATCTATGCAGCCGCTGAAAAAGGCGAGTTTGTGATAGAAGAGGGAGTAGAGGATGTACACTCGCAAGTGGAGTTAATGCTGACGCGTAAATTAGGTGATGTTGGTAAGAAGATACATAGTGGCCGTTCTCGGAATGACCAGGTACTGCTCGACCTGAAACTTTTCACGCGTGAGCAGATCAAGGATATTGCTGAGGCGGTGGAGCAACTGTTCCATGTGCTGATATGCCAGAGTGAGCGTTTCAAGAATGTGCTTATGCCTGGCTATACTCATTTGCAAATAGCAATGCCGTCTTCTTTCGGCTTGTGGTTTGGTGCTTATGCTGAAAGTCTGGTAGATGATATGCTTTTCCTGCAGGCAGCATTCAAGATGTGTAATCGGAATCCTTTGGGATCAGCTGCCGGATATGGTTCTTCATTTCCACTGAACCGTACAATGACAACACGTTTATTGGGATTTGACTCCTTAAATTACAATGTTGTTTATGCACAGATGGGGCGTGGTAAGATGGAGCGTAATGTAGCTTTTGCCTTGGCAAGTATTGCCGGTACTATTTCTAAACTGGCTTTTGATGCTTGTATGTTCAATAGTCAGAATTTCGGTTTCGTGAAGTTGCCTGATGATTGTACAACCGGTTCCAGCATTATGCCTCATAAGAAGAATCCTGATGTTTTTGAACTGACACGTGCTAAATGTAATAAGTTGCAGTCACTGCCACAACAGATCATGATGATTGCTAATAATCTGCCTTCTGGATATTTTCGTGATTTGCAGATTATAAAAGAAGTATTCTTGCCTGCTTTCCAGGAACTGAAAGATTGTTTGCAGATGACGACTTACATCATGAATGAAATCAAAGTGAATGAACATATTCTTGATGATGACAAGTATCTGCTTATTTTCAGTGTGGAGGAAGTAAATCGTCTGGCACGTGAAGGTATGCCTTTCCGGGATGCTTATAAGAAAGTGGGATTGGATATTGAAGCCGGAAACTTCTCACATAGTAAGCAAGTGCATCATACGCATGAAGGAAGTATTGGCAATCTATGTAACGATGAAATCTCTGCACTGATGCAAGAAGTGGTAGATGGTTTTAATTTTCATGGGATGGAAGTGGCTGAAAAAGCCTTGCTTGGACGATAAGTATAATATTGTATGCGGAAATTCTGTATAATTATAGGGATGCTTTGGCTGTGTGTTGCCGGTTGCGGTGATTCATACGAGTCGAGCATCCCTTCTATTGGCTTTAATTTCTCATGCAGTCTTTCACAATCTCCTTATTATAAGATTACGACTCCCGGCCAATTCTTGAAGGTAGATAAGAATGTGAATGGATTACCTGTAGGCTATGCAGGATTAATAATAGGACAAAGCGTATATTCGGATGGCAATACCTATGTCGCTTATGATGCCGCCTGTCCGGTGGAAGCCAATCGTAGTGTTTCAGTCGAGTTGGTAGAAGATGGATTGGGTACTGCTGAATGCCCTAAATGCCACACCAAATATAATTTAAGCAGTGGTGGATTCCCCACAGGAGAAGGTACGGAATACCTGAAACATTATAAGGTTTCTGTATCCGGTACTACTTTACAAGTCCGTAACTGATAAAATAGCAACTTTTTCTATGTAAAAAATTTGGCTGTAACGGGGAAACTCCTTATCTTTGCACCCGTTCTACAAAAAAGACCTGCGGAAATAGCTCAGTTGGTAGAGCATAACCTTGCCAAGGTTAGGGTCGCGAGT